>ENA-UOUL01000001-UOUL01000001.1-bioreactor-metagenome-genome-assembly--contig:-NODE-1-length-473005-cov-13.452107_pt1 | contig 473005 bp, 481 predicted proteins | sample MGYA00249838_ERZ747220 | MGnify/ENA primary metagenome ERZ747220 (study PRJEB28778, sample SAMN05720191) | bioreactor metagenome | isolation source: Anaerobic biogas reactor | place: USA:Washington... | reverse complement strand
TTACCTACTCTGGACCCATATTTGCGGGATATCCGAAAGATTTAGAAATTAGCGCTAGAGGTGAAGAAAGAGGATTTTACATTATCAAATTTGATGAAAAGGTTCATGAAGTTAAATTTTGTCCCTTAGAACTAGCAGAGTATGAATTTTTAGAATTTAGTGCCGATAATAAAAACTCTAAGCAGCTAAAAGAAGAAATAATTGACAAAATTGATAGATTGGATTCAAAAAATAAAATTGTAATTTTAAAAGTTAAGGGGATCTTATCTGGGGGGAAGACTTCTGATATTGATTTCAATAGAATTAGAACCCTATTTAGAGAAAAAGGATCGATTCATGTGAGTATAAACCACCACGGCCTCAGTTCGAAAGAATTTTCACCAATTAGAGTGAAAGGTGAAACTACTCCAGAAATCGAAAAGAACTTATTTCTAGAGAGCATTGGAAATATCGATGTTTCAACACCTGAATTAAAAGACCGTTATGGAGCAGAACTTGCTCTTAAACTGATTAATACCATTCGGATGAACCCTAAACCGAATGAAAAAAAGTCTGATTATAATAACAGGATTTTAAATGAATCATTAAAAATATTAGGTTTTGAGGAGCTTTAGATGATTTTCAAATCGCTTTACATAGAAAATATCAGGAGTTACACGGAACGTGATATCCAATTTCCCCTAGGAACATCACTTTTTGAGGGAGATATTGGTTCTGGTAAATCTACCATATTAATGGCCATTGAATTTGCACTTTTTGGCCTGGGTAACCAAAAGGGAGATTCATTACTTCGTAAGGGATCTAAAAGAGGATCTGTTTTACTAGAATTCGAAGTTGAAGGCAAAGATATTCAAGTAAAAAGATCACTAGTTAGAAAAGATAATAAAAGCCCTGTTAGGCAAGAAAAAGGAATTCTAAGTATTGAAGGAAAAAAAATAGATTTATCTCCTTCTGAAATCAAGGAAAGAATTTTAAAAATCCTAAATTTTAAAGAACCCCTCAATCCACGTGCTCAGAGTGTGATCTTCAGATATGCAATCTACACTCCCCAGGAAGATATGAAATTTATCCTTTCTCAAAAACCTGATTTAAGGCTTGAAACACTGAGAAAAGCCTTTGGGATTGAAGACTATAAAATCGCCGCAGAAAACGCTGCATTAATCTCTAGAGTTATTAAAGACAAAATTAAGTTCTTAGAAGGAAAAACTGAAGATTTAGATGTGAAAAAAGAAGATTTGGAAGATAAAAAAACAAAAAAGGATGAAAACAATTCTATTTTATCTAATTTGATATTAAAAGACGAAGATGCTGAATTAGAATTGAAACAAAAACAATCCGAGCTAGATAAACTCCAGAATAGGGAGATAGAGTTAAAAGAGATTCAAGCCCAAATTCCTCAATTAATTAATCGAATTAAGGACAAAAAAAACCAAAAACTAAGTTATTGTGAGGAAGTTGAAAAATTGGAGAAAGAAAATCTATCTAAATTTATTCCTACTGTAAACGAACTGGAGAAGATTGAACCACCCACCAATGAATCGGAACAAAGTTTGAACGAGAAAATTAATAGTCTTAAAGATACTTCCAGAAAGCTAGAAAGATTTAAGGCTAATTTAGAACTGCTAATTGGTGACAAACTCGAAATCGAAAAAGAAACTGGGGAAAAGAAAAACAAAAATTTATCACAGTTAGAGTTAGAAAAAAATAACTTAACATCCACGATTGGAAGTCAAAAAAAATCAATTGAATCTCACCAAGAGCAAATTAATAAAATTTCTGAGCAAATATACAAATTAGAGGCTAAAAAAACAGATGTTAAAGAAAAGGTTGATAATGTTGAAGGATTAGGAGATCTTTGCCCAATTTGTGAAAGTAAACTCGACACAGAACATAAGAAAAATCTTAAAAATGAAAGAAAGAAAGAAATCAAGAGAATTAAATCAGAAATTAAGGTAATTGAAGAAGTTAGAAGTAGGGGTGAAAAAGAATTAAGTGAATTAAAAGCAGATTTAGTAGATTCTGAAGAGATTTTAGAGGAATTAAAAGAAACAATTGAAAAAATATCTCGATTAAATAAATTAGAAGAGAAGATAGTTCAAATTGAAACTGATATTGAGATTTTAAATTCAGATGCATATCTAATTGTTGATAAATCATTAGATTATGATAATTTCGAAGAATATCTTAATTATTACGAAACTTTACTCGATAAACTCAGGGAATATCTTCAAAATCAAAATGAGCTCAAAAACATTGTAGAACAATTAGAACGAAATAAGAAGAAAATTAAAGATAACCAGGGTAACATTAAAAACCTGGGAGAGGACATCCATAAGTTAGAGCAGAATTTATCCTCATACCAAGAAAAATCGAAGGAAATTGACATTGTACTGAATGAAGCAAAAAAAATTAGGTCAGAACGTGACGATGCATCCAACAGAGTACAAAAGATTAAAGAAAACATTGCTTCAACTAAAACTTTGATGAGTAACTTAGAAGAAGATATAAATCAGCTTAATAAAGAAATAAAGAAAAAAGAAGGCCTAAAAAAACAGTTGTACATGTTGATGGATTACAATATCTGGTTTAATGAGTATTTAATCCCAACTTTAAGCTTGATAGAAAAACATGTGATGCAAAATATTCATCAAGAATTCAATGAGAATTTCAAGAAATGGTTCGGGCTTCTAATGGATGATCCGAGTAAAACTGGAAAAATAAACGAAGAATTCACACCAATAATAGAGCAAGATGGATTTGAACAGGAAATCAATTATCTAAGCGGTGGGGAAAAAACCAGCGTTGCTTTGGCCTACCGGTTAGCCCTGAATAATATAGTTCAGAAAGTCTCTACCAGTATGAAATCTAACCTACTAATCTTAGACGAACCAACCGATGGTTTCAGTAAGGAACAGCTTTTCAAAGTCAGAGACATTCTCAATGAATTAGATTGCCCGCAAATTATAATCGTTTCACATGAAAGGGAATTAGAAAGTTTTGCTGACAACGTATTTAAGGTAGAAAAAGTTGATGGCATTTCCAAAGTTATGGCACTGAATTAAGCGATGACTTTTAGGAATAGTGATCACTAAATAAAGTTATTTAAGAGGGTATCATGCCCCATCCCCACCAAGAAACCCTGATCCTGAACTCCTTAAGATACTTCCAGGCGGAATACACCGAAGGCGTCCCATTGAGCATTCTGAAATTGGATCTGGACCTGGATGATGAGCAACTGCACGAAGCAATCCATTCCTTGAAATCCAGGGGAACAATCACCTTCGCCAGGGGCAAGGTTAAAATGGTGGAAGCTGAATCCAAGTCTCCAGATGAAGTTGTTGAAGAGTTTAAAATGATTGAAAAAACACCACAACCAGAAATTCCCGATAAAGGGGGAACACCAGAGACCCGTGTCATCGGGGAAGTATCAGTAGAACTTTCCCAAACTGAGCGTGAATCTTTATTAGTAATAAAAAAATTGGCAGACGAATCAGGATTTGTGTCTCGCCATTTACTGGAGGGACATCTGTTGTATGGAGATCTCAAACTAAGTAACCTTAAGATTTATAATCTTCTAAACTCACTGCAGAACAAAGGTCTTTTATCCAAAACGCATCAGAAGGATGGTACCTATTATCGCCTGTTAAGGAAATAATAATCACCAGGAGTAGGGATCAAATTCAGAGGGGGGTATGTACATGATCTCTGCGTACCCTTTTTTTAACAGCTGCTGATTTAGGTTAAGGCCTCTCACGTAGACCACAGCTAGGGTACGCCCGTATTTATCCTTGGGTTTTTTATCATCAATATCTAATGAAACCGTTTGGTAGAGACACTGGTCCTTAACGTATTGTTTAGCCTCAGTGTATCCTGGTTCTCCTCTTTCAGGGGTGTTAACACCTACAAACGAATTCTACCTACTCCCTCAACGTCTATGGTATCTCCATCCACCACATGGTAACATTTTCCAGTTATTTCTCCGGCTGAATATTCGACAGATGTTGTATTATTATTAAGTGGATTGGAGGTTGTTTTATTGTCAGTTGAATATTTATAAGAATTATTAGTATCTTCCTGTACACAACCAGTAGCTGTAACTATTAATATCGAAATTATGACCAGTAATACCCTGAAATCCATAGTATCATTTAATTATTTATAAACAGGCCTTAATTATATGTTTTGATAGAAAATAAAAAAAGGAAAATAGTCTGTCCTGCGTTGAACAGACTAGGCAGGTGTTAGGTATGCAGGCTTGTTATTCACATGTTCTTTACCATGAACAATGCAGTAATCGGCATCACATCCGCCTTTGGCCACATCGCAGTAGAACATACCTTCCGGACATCCCTGAGCATTGGTATAGCTTAGAACACCATTTTTTTTACAGTGCGGGCAGTAATTTAGGTATTTACCATGATGAATGTTGTAATCAGTTGATAGACTACAGGAACACCTTGCGTCTGCTTCCACATAGTCAGCAGTTATGACTGGGTTGCCTTGTGTCACTTTGGTTGAGGTTTTTTGACTAGCTGAAACCGCTTTAGTCGATGCAGTTCTTTTATTTTGAACCTTCTTGATTTTTACCAAGTACCGTACCCGTTTCCATTTTTTGCCTATCTTTTTCCATTTGTAGACGTATTTGTAACGGTATGTACGGTAAGTTTTGTATTTGGATGGTTTGATCGGTTGATAACTGCACCTGTAGGTCATTAATGAACGCACGGTATTGTAACTGTTATCCATGTATTGTTTATTTGATTTATGATCTGCATTCAATTCTACAGTTTTTTTATCGACAAGTATCTGTGAAGTTTCCTGTGGCATTAATTCATCGATATTTACCCCGATAGGCAGAAAAAAAATAACCATACCCGCTATTAACAATATTGCATAGATTGGTTTATGTTTAATTTATACCGCCTCCACATATCGCTGTGTAACAGCAACATTGCCGTGGGTAAGATTTTGTCTTCTAACCAATCTAATAAAATTTTTCATTTAAAATCGGTGGAAATGACGTTAAAACACTCTCCTTTAGATTTAAAACCATCAAAGAGTGGATCAAATTTTACTATTTTTAACAATGCATCTTATTTGATATTTTATAGAAATTAGTTGGATTAAAACTTAAATTTATAAAAAAATCATTCCTTAATATTATAAATTATATCTTCATTTCCTTAAAAGTAAACAATATTCATGATTAAACATCCGAATCGTGTTAAAAGAAATTTGGCATAGTTTAAATTCCAAATAATGTTTTATTTATAGGAATTTTATTAATAAGACCCAGCACACCTTTTTTATGAAAATATTTTTTTCCGTACCATCATATTATATTACGCGACCTAAAAATAGTAGTTAAATAGGGAGGTAAGGATGATACTGGTCACTGGAGGAGCAGGTTATATTGGCTCCCATGTTAACAAGGAGTTAAATAAACAAGGATATGAAACGGTTGTCCTTGATAATTTAAGCTATGGTCATGATGATTTTGTGAAATGGGGGATCCTGGAGCGTGTTGATCTCTCCAATACCCGCGAAATCAGGAGGATATTTCAGGATTATTGTTTGGAGGCAGTGATGCACTTTGCAGCCTTCACCTACGTTGGTGAATCTGTGCAAGATCCCCAGAAATATTATTTGAACAACTTAAGGAACACATTAAATTTGTTGGAGTCTATGCTGGAGTTTGATGTTGAAAAGTTGGTTTTCTCCTCTACTTGCGCCACCTATGGTAACCCTACTGAGATCCCCATAACCGAAGAACATCCGCAAAAACCCATAAACCCTTACGGAAAGGGAAAGCATATGGTAGAACAGATTTTAACAGATTATAGTTCAGCATATGGTCTTCGCTGTGCTTCACTACGGTATTTTAATGCTGCAGGGGCAGATCCAGAAGGTGAATTAGGAGAAAGGCATGACCCTGAAACTCACCTCATACCCCTCGTACTGGACGCTGCCAGTGGGAAAAGAGAGGATATAAAGATCTTCGGCACCGACTACCCCACAGATGACGGTACCTGCATCAGAGATTATATCCACGTTACTGATCTGGCAGATGCCCACATAAAGGCCTTGAAGTATCTTGAAGATGGGGGTAAGAGTGATGTTTTCAACTTGGGGAATGGTAACGGATTTTCAGTGAAAGAAGTAATTGAAGAGGCCAGAAAGGTCACAGGTAGAAAGATCAAAGCCACTGAAACAGATAGGCGGCCTGGTGATCCACCCATACTGGTTGGAAGTTCAAAGAAGGCCCGTGAAATCCTGAAATGGCAACCAAAATATGATGAACTAACTCGGATCATCAAGACTGCATGGGAATGGCATGAAAGAGATTAAATCAAAGATGTTAAAGAATGGATATCAAAAAAATTTTTTTCCTAGACTCTGAGCATGGTTATATCAGCTTTATTCCTGATTTCTCTTTTATCCAAATTTTTTGTCTTTATGAGCACTGGAAATCCTTTATTCCTGATATACGTCTCTTCAGGAACTTTTTTTATTACAGTGATGATATCGATTTTTCTTATTTTCAGATTCAATCCTGATCTACACCTTTTTTCACACCTCAATATATGTTCCCAGCTTTGAATGGCATTTTGGAATTGCAGTGTTCCTGATTTATTTAGCTGGTTATGTTTTCATAGTTTATCTGAATAAATCCTGAATTATCGGTTTAGTAGCTGAATGATTCCAAGAAAATTAATCCATTGGAGAAAAAAAGGTATTTTATTTCATTATTTCATTCAAATACTCCCTCATTTCTTCCCCTACTTCCGGATTCTCCAGAGCTATCTCCAGAGAGCTTTTAAGCCACTCCAGTGTGGTTCCTATGTCGTAGATGCGGCCAGGGAAAACGTGGCCATAAATCTCATCTAAAAGGCGCATGGCATCGGTTAGCTGTATTTCCCCCCCCACCCCAGGTGGCACTTCCTCCAGAAAATCAAATATTTCCGGTTGCAGTATATACCGGCCGGTGATGGCCAGATCAGAGGGGGCCTTATTTAAAGGTGGTTTTTCCACCATATCATCAATGCGATACACTGAATTTTCTACTTCCTTGCCTTTAATAATGCCATATCTCTCGATTTTATCCTGGGGAACCTTTTCTATGGCAATGGCTGACGCATTATACTTTTCATAAACATCCATAAGGTTTTTAGTGCAGGGTGTGCTGTGCTGGGTGATGGTATCGCCTAAAAGGACTGCAAAGGGATCTCCATCTACATGTTTCTGGGCACAGAGTATGGCATCTCCCAGACCTTTCTGTTCCTTCTGACGCACATAGTATATGTCAGCCATGTCAGATATGGCTTCAATTTCAACCAGGTAATCAATTTTACCGCAATTTTTCAGGAAAAACTCCAGCTCGAAGGAACGATCAAAGTGATCCTCAATGGAACGTTTCCCCTTACCAGTGATGATTAGAATATCATCAATTCCGGAAGCCACTGCTTCCTCAACCACGTACTGAATGGTGGGTTTATTAAATACAGGTAACATTTCTTTGGGTTGAGCCTTAGTAGCCGGTAAAAATCTGGTTCCCAATCCTGCAGCAGGTATTACAGCTTTCATAATAGATACCCCCTAAAGGCATTAAACTAGTTTGATCTGTTCTACAGTGGTGATCTTATTTATTTAATCTCTCTTTCAATTATATCAAATTATAGGTGTCATCCGGGATAATTAGTGGGAAGTTGAATATCTGGTTATTTAACCGGATTTAGCTTCACAATGAGAGTCCACGATTTTAAGAAAATCTTTTTTGGACATTCCCCTAATTCTTATGGTCTTTTGCTGACTCTTAAGTCCTGATTCCAATTCAACTGGGCAGCCAGTTAACTGGGAGAACTCTTTGATTATCTCTTTATTGGCCTTTCCCTTAATTGGAGGGGATTTTATTTTCACTTCCAGGGTTTTCCTCCAGGCATTGTAACCGGCCAGGCCGAAATGGTGGGAACGGGGTGTAACTTCGATATCAACCAATAAATCATCCCCCATAATCTTCACCGCCTCCATATCTTCACCCCTATGATAAATATTTGAGTGGCCCTTAAGTATTAAGTTTGGGTGATTAAAGTGGGGCAACATTTAAATAGGGAAAGAAAAAAAGTAGGGTATGCTCTATTAATTCTCGGAATCAATTAATATTAAATGCAGGGGTGGTCGAGCGGTCAAAGGCGCTAGGTTGAGGGCCTAGTGGGTGAGTCCCTTCGCGGGTTCGAATCCCGTCCCCTGCACCATTTTAACCTGTTTTTATAAATTTATTTATTCTAATCTAAGGCTATTCATGGCTTTCATCAATTATGATCTTCACTTCCAGTACTTTGCCATCCTTTAAATCTTCTATTAAAATGGGGTCCAGGTCACATGCCGCCTTGTTTGCCCTGATCATAAGGGTGCGGCTGCAGGTGTAGTTACTGGTGCGACATACCATGTCCGTGGGATGATCCAGGGTTAGATGGGGATGACCATGTCCTGATATTTCATCCTGAGCATTTTCTGTCTTTAAAATTAATTTTATAATAGTATTTTCTTTTTTTAAGGCCATTTTCATCTGAGAGGGGATGTCTTCCATTACCGAGTCAGCCGAAACACCAATGATACAATCGGCTGTTTTTCCTATATCCTGATCTCGGGTTACCTCCAATGTGGAGCGGTGCTGGGAGGTAACGTTGGGATGTCCATGTGCTTTGAATGCGAATTCCATAATTTAAAACTCCTTTATTCTTAGAAATAGTATCCAAATTCAACGGCACAGATAACTAATTTGTTTAGTCATATAATAAAATGGTTCAACTCAAAGGTAACCATTTTACAAGATAATGACAATACTCAAAGGATAAAATGACGGATAAAAACCCCTTACGAGGCGTGTATTGCCTTATTATTAATTTAAAAGAAAAATCTACCATTCAAGTTGGGAAAAAAGGAAAAATTAACTTTGAAGATGGATGTTACGTGTACGTAGGCTCTGCTCTTAATTCTCTAACAGCCCGTATTAATCGTCACCTAAGGGCGGAGAAGAAGTTGCACTGGCATGTAGACTATTTACTTGAAAGTGACCATTCAGAAATAGCAGAAGTGATGTACACCATTACTCATGAGCGCCTGGAATGTCAAGTGGCACACGAGATTTCCAAAGGGGGAATGGGGGTAAAGGGATTTGGCTGTTCGGACTGTGGGTGCCAGTCCCATCTTTTCTACTTTAGTAACTGTTTTGGAGCGGTTGAAGCCTGCCAAGATGCCTTTAATCATCTGAAACAGGAGCAAAAAACTCTTCTTGATTTAATTTAGGAGCACTTTAATAAACTAGTTGAACTGGTGGAAGAACTCTTCGAATTCTTCCACATCCATGGGCTCCGGCACCACGAATTTCCGGTTTCTAAGGATGGAAACCGCCAGCTGACGATAGGCCTGGGACTGTTCTGATTCTGGAAACTTCTCCACCACAGTTTGGGCATTGATTTCACTCTTTTGAACCAACTCGCTGCGGGGTATGACCCCAACCACATGGGATCCGATTCTTTCAGCAAATTCCTTCACCATATCTTCTTCATGCTCTATTCCACGGCAGTTACAGATTATGCCACCCAGTTGTCCTTTAAGTTTCTTTATACCCTTAGATATATTGTTAGCGGCGTAGAGAGCCATGTATTCCCCTGAAGTTACAATGTAAACCTCATCAGCATATTTTTCACGAAGTGGGACTGCGAATCCCCCACAAACCACATCCCCCAGTACATCGTAGATTATTATTCCCAGATCCTCCTCGAAAATTCCTAATTTCTCCAGGAGGCTCATGGCCACAATTACTCCCCGGCCAGCACAACCCACCCCAGGTTCAGGTCCTCCACTTTCCACACAAATTACATTACTAAAGCCAGTGAATAAAACATCTCCCCGGGCGGCGTTTTTATTGGTACGCATGGTGTCCAAGATGGTGGGGATGCGCCTCCCAACCAGGGTGCGAGTGGTATCCGCCTTAGGATCACAGCCTATCACCATTACCTTTTCATCCTGGGAGTAGGCAGCAGCCAGATTAGAGACCACAGTAGATTTTCCAATACCACCCTTTCCGTAAATAGCAATACCCCTGGTTTTTTTCATCTCATCTCACCATGGCGGCTATGATATCACCCCGGGTCACCAGACCCACTATCTTACCACTTCCATCCACAACCGGCAGCCGGTTGATATTGTGGGTGTCCATGAGTTGGGCGGCATCAGATAAATCATCTTCAGGACCTATGGTTATCACCTTGGTGGTCATTATCTCTCCAATAAGCACCGATGCAGCCTTGTTCATGTCTTCTGCAATTTCGTCCAATTCATATTTCATACGCACTGGTAACTCTATAAGATCCAGGGGAGCGGGAAGGATCAGGTTAATGCGGGGGGAGTGTACCTCTAAAAGTCGCATGATATCACCCTCACTAATGATTCCTACAAGAAGGCCTTCTTTATTCACGATAGGTGCTCCACTGATCTTATTATCCCGCAAGCTCTGGGCCACTTCCACAATTCGATCCTCTGGTTGGTATTTGATTACCTCTCTCTGCATGGCTTCTTCTATTTTCATCACATGACCATCTCCACTATCATTTCTAAAAAGCATGTTTTTATATTAACAGTACTATTAACTTCCGGGGGATCACTACCCGTTACTATGGTTTTTCTAGGATTATTTCTTTTCCATTATGCGTTGTATATTTAAAGAAAAGATAAAACTCATATATAGCTAGATGAACCCTTTATCCTGTTTTTTTCGTAAGTTTGTAGACAACGTCCCGAGGGCGCACCCGGTTTTCAACCAATAAACCCACATTATCCCCTTTAAAAGCTTTTCCAACACCCATTCCATGCATTTCCAGAGATTCTACCTTTTGAACTACTGATCCAGTGGTAGGTCCCTGGATTATCACTTCATCCCCCTCTTGGAGTCTACTCCATAATCGTATCTCAGCAGCTTGTGCCTTTTGGTAGTAATTAACCACCTCACCAATGTCTTCTTTACGGTACGTGGACTGATTAGAGGGGCTAATCTGGTGGGGCACCCCATAATAGAAGCCTGTATCAAATCCTCGGTTGAAAACTTTTTTTAGTTTTTCCATCCATTTTTCATCGAATTTCCAGTTCCCATTTTCATAAAAGTCCATGGCCTCCCGGTACACCCCGGTGACCGCAGCCACATAATCGGCGGGCCGGGCCCTTCCTTCAATTTTAAAGGAAGATATTCCGGCATCCATGAGATCTGGTATGTGTTCAACCATGCAAAGGTCTTTCGGACTTAACAAGTGTCCGAATGAACTGTTTGAACCTGTTTTCTGGTTTTCCAGGAAATTTTTTCCAATTGAAAGTTCTTCCGCATCCTGAGAGGTGAGTTTCCACTCCTTGCGGCAGGGTTGACGGCACTCGCCACAGTTAGCACTTTTCTGATAGAGATGTGCACTTAAAAAACACCTTCCAGATATGGCTAGGCACATGGCCCCGTGCACAAAGACCTCCACCTCCAGGATATTTTTTTCTGTAATCTCCTTTATTTCCGATAGGGATAATTCCCTGGAGAGTATCACTCGTTTTACCCCTAATTCTTTAAGAAGCCTTAAAGATTCCTTATTGGACACATTAGCTTGTACACTCATGTGCACATCCAGGCCTTCTTGTCTAGCCAGATTTAAAACACCCAAATCAGATGCTATTAACGCATCTACTCCTAATAAATTAATTTTTGGTAGTTTATCCCTAAGATCATCCAGATCTTTATCCCGCATCATGGTGTTGGTGCACAGGTATAACTTCACCCCCGAATTATGACAGCGCCTTACTGCCCTTTCCAAGTCTTCCAGGGAGAAACCTCCACTGTTGGCCCGCATATTGTGTCCGATCAAGCCTACATACACGGCATCAGCCCCATTATTTATAGCTGCACTTAAAGCCTGGAAATCCCGGGCTGGTGCCAGTAATTCAACTATTTCTATCACCTTCACATTTAGATAACTCTCCGATTATCTTCAGGAGAATCTTGTTTAAGTTAATGATGTCCTTAGGCATTTTTTAAAATTCATTGTTTACATGATTTATGAAAAATTAGATAAATGTTTTAGGCACTGATTTTACAGGAATAGTAAAATAAAATTTAGAACCTTCTCCTAACTTAGAATCCACCCACATCCATCCACCATGTCTTTCCACAATTTTTTTACAGATGGCCAGGCCCATCCCTGTGCCAGGATACTCGGCCTGGTGAAGTCTCTGGAAGATCATGAAAATGCGTTGGGCATACTTGGGATCTATCCCTATACCCTTGTCTTCCACGGTGAACAGCCATTCTTCACCCATTTTACGGGCTGAAATATGGATTTCAGGTTTATCCTGGCCACAGTACTTGATGGCGTTACCTATGAGATTCTGGAAGAGTTGTAATAATTGAGAATAATCAGCAGTTAGTATGGGTAGTGGATCAATAGTGATCTTCGCCTTACTATCTTTTATTGACAGTTTCAGATTCATTAATACCTGATCCAGTATTTTTTGACAATCCACATCCCTCAATTCCTTTTTTCTGGTGCTGAGGCGGGAATAGGTTAATAGTTCATTAATCATCTGTTGCATTCTAACCGCCCCCTCTGATGCATATTCAATGAATTTCTGAGCCTTAGGATCCAATTTATCCTGGTTATGTTGCTTCAATAATTTTAAAAAACTAACAACCATGCGCAGTGGTTCATGGAGATCATGAGCAGCAATGGATGCAAATTGTTCCAGTTCCACATTGGACTTTCTCAATTTTTCATTGAGTTTCTTAAGCTCTTTTTCCGATTTTTTGCGGTCGGTGATATCCACAATAGATGCTACTCTCTGGGAAGTTCCGGGTATAGTCTCGATGGTCATGTAACCATCCCCAAAAGTTCCATTTTTTCTTAAAAAACTGAATTCATAGTTTTGAGGCGGTATTTTTGAGTCCATGGTTCTTAACAGATGATATTTGATCATCCTATCCTTATCATCTTCAGAAACGAACTCAAGCCAACTTTTACCATGGGCTTCTTCCCGTGAGAAACCGGTTAACCTAACGAACTCAGAGTTTACTAAGGATAGGGTGGTATCTTCTTGAATGAGGACGGTGGCAGTGCCCGTATTTTCGAATATGGTCCTATATTTAGATTCAGATTTTTGTAGAGCTTCTTCTACTAATCGACGCTGTGTTATGTCCTCAATAACCGTCATAGCTCCGATAATATCGTCTTTAGCATCCCTGATCACTGCGGTGGTGGAGGTAAGCCATTTACCGTCCTTCCCCAAAAGTGGGAAAAAGTCAGTTACATGATAAGCTCCTTCTATCAATTTGGATCTTTGATAATTTCCAGAATACCAGTATTCGATATCTTCTATCCCATCTTCCACAAGCAGATCCGCTAAACAGGGCCTTTTGTTACTGTAAAATATACGGTAATGATCTTTGGTTCCAATTATTTCCTCGGCCATAATTTCAGTGAATTCTTCCAGTGCTTGATTCCAGTAGATTACTCGATGGTTTCTATCTATGATGAAGGTGGGAATCGGTGAACCGTAAATTATGTCTTTTAGCTTTTTTTCGCTGTTTCTTAGCTCTGAAGTACGTTTTTCAACCAGTTCCTCCAGATGATCCTGATATTTATTTATCTCCACTTCAGCTTGTTTCATATCAGAGATATCCCTTATGGATTCAATAGCACCAACTATCTCTCTCCGTCTATTATATAGTGGAGCAGCCTTTCCCCACAAATAGGTCGACTTACCCCTAAGTTTGGGAATGAACACTTCGGCTGTGATGGCCTCTTCTTTACTTTTGAATTTCTGATAGGTACGTGCCAACTGTGAATCTAACTTAAACACCTGATCAATCAGGATGGGCCTTCTTTCACCATAAAATGGAATTGAGTATTCATAGTCATCTTTACCCATGATATATTCAGCTTTAACATCTGTTAACTCCTCCATGGCCTGATTCCAAGCAACAACAGCTCCATCAGAATTTATTACAAAGGTAGCATCAGGGAGATGTTTAATGATATCCGAGAAAATCTCTCGGGAATGGATTAATTCTTCACCACAAGGTTCATGACTATAATTTCCTTTCAAATGACGATTAAATGGTGATCTAAGCTGATTCTTCCTTTTTTTATTGATCATGAAATTCCAACATTATCTTTAAAATTTGATTGCAAACAAATCTTAATAATATCTATTGATAAAGTAGGATTGGTAGTTTGTGATCTGTTTCCTTAACTAACAGATTGTTATTGGAATGATATATACTTTATTGATCAAAAATATACATTACAGTACCTAATAATTTGTTTTCAAGAGATAAAACCAAAAAGTTAAAACTCAACTGTAAAAAAAACCTATCTATTACCGGCAAGCCTCGTAATCCTCTAAGTCATCCGGTAAATCGGTGGGATAGTCCCCAGTCAAACAACCCATACATAATTCATCTCTCTTTATACCAATACACTCCACCAGGGCCTCTGCACTCAGATATCCCAGGGAATCAACCCCCAATATTTTTCGGATTTCTTCCGCCTTCTTATCCGAGGCAATTAGCTCCTTTTTGGTGGCCATGGCAATGCCGTAGTAACAGGGGGAAATGATAGGTGGACAACCTATTCTAAGATGAATTTCTTCCACTCCGGCATCACGTATTACTTCCACTAATGCTTTGGAAGTGGTTCCCCTGACTATGCTGTCATCCACTATTACGATACGTTTACCCTGCAGTTCTGAACGTATGGGATTCATTTTAAGACGAACTGAGTTTTCTCGTTCTTCTTGGGTAGGCATAATAAAGGTTCGACCAACGTAGCGATTTTTGATAAGCCCTTCTCCGTATGGTAATCCAGATTCCCGTGAATATCCTATAGCTGCAGTGATGGCCGAGTCCGGGATGGGCATAACCACATCTGCCTCCACTGGGTATTGTTGAGCCAGGGATTTTCCAATGTTTAATCTCACGTTGTAGACCGAACGCCCATCCAAGATGCTGTCTGGTCGGGCAAAATAAACATATTCAAACATACAGTGTGCTCGTGGAGTATTCTTATTCCGAGGTATCTGATAACTCTTAATTTCATCATTTATAAGTAGTATTTCACCGGGTTCAACATCCCGAACATAATTGGCACCTATGGCATCAAAAGCAACTGTTTCTGATGCCACCATAGTGGTCTGGTTTATTTTCCCCATGGCCAGGGGTTTTATGCCTATAGGATCTCGAACCACAATCAGATCATCATTTAATAGGATAACCAGAGAGTAGGAACCTATAATCTGTTTTGATACTTTTTTAATTGACTCCACCATGTTCTCAGTATTCTGGTACTCCTCAGTTAACAGATGACAGAGCACCTCCGAATCGGTGGTGGAACAAAATTGGATCCCCTTCTTTTCCAACTCCTGGCGAAGCTCTGAAGAGTTTATAATATCCCCATTATGAGCCACCGAAATTTCTCCCGACTCAAATTCAGTCATAAATGGCTGGGAATTCTCTAAAAAAGATTTACCAGTGGTAGAATAACGAACATGTCCTATTCCCACATGACCTTTCAGTTCTTCCACATTTCCATTGTTAAAAACATCACAGACCAACCCCATTCCCCGGTAAGTGCACATTTGTCCACTGTTATGGGAAGATATGCCAGCAGATTCCTGTCCACGATGCTGCAAGGCGTAAAGGCCGTAATAGATATCTCTAGATACATTTTTGGACTTATTAAGAGAATAAGCACCTACAATACCACATTTATCTTGCACTTCAAGTTCTCCCGGTACTATGATATTACTAATTTAGAATCAATATGAAATCTTCTTCGAAAATTTCATTCCTTAAGAAGTTGAAGGCCGAATTTGTCTTCCTCCATTTCTTCCTTAAGATCCTCAAGTTTAGAATCGTAAAAAATCAGTACAGTGCGAATAATCTTCAACCACTCGGTTGCTTCTTTTCTGGAGGGAGCAGCAATGTGCCCCTGACCTATCAGGATATTATCCGGCTTAAATTCGTTGGTAATAAATATAACTTGTTCTTCCACAGTTAAATCTTCATTAAATTCTTCATTCCAGAGTTTTTGTATAGAAAAAGTTTCGAAAAGGTTTTTATTAAGCAACATGCTCTGTTTATTTTTTATATCAGCATACTTTTGCTTTAAAACCTTAAATTCCTCTTTCAAACTTTTTAATTTGGATTCCAGGAGTTCCTGGGAGGATGATAATTCCTGACTCTGTGAAACCAGTTTTTCATTTAAAAGTAAGAGTTCTTCATTCTCTTTCTGAATTTCATCGATAGTCTCTTCAGACTGATGGAGTTGATCCATAACCTCCTGGAAATGGTTAATGTTGGCAATGGCAATGAGCCCGGAACGAATAATGGCGTTTTTTATCTCCCGACGGATAAGGGCAGGATCTATGTATTCCACATCGTGTCCAAAGGGTAGTTTCATGCGCTCTACATGCCCCACCTTATCCTTTAGAATTTTATGAAACTTTTCAGCAAGTTCCCGTCCAGGTGCGTCTACATCTGTTGCAATCAGTACTATGTCAGCACCAGCAACTGCCTTTTTAGCGATCTTAGGGCTGGTGGTGGGTACGATGGAGGAGATGGTGATGTGGTACTCAGCCCCCAGGGCAATGTCTTGAAGGGCCCGGGAGATATTTTCCACATCGGAAGCTCCTTCCACGATGATACGCACATCGATGGGGTTTCTCGTGTCCATCTATTTCAACCTATATCCATTAATCTTCTTGTTCTGCCAGTTGTAAGTGCGTATCCTGCTGGATCTTCCAAATCCGCAGGCGGCGCAGTACCTCTTCCGGGCATTGTAAGAGTTTTTACCACACCTACGGCATCTTATGTGTGTTTTTTTGTTACGCTTACCAAATGAGGGTGTACCTTTCATTATTTACCTCCAACAAAAATTAATACTATTCTTTCTTATCCCGGTAGATCCAAACTATCCAGGTGATATATAGACGATGTTATCGCCACGTATGAGTACCACCCCTAGACGAGTGGTTGATTCTCCATCTTCTAATTTTTCAGCATCATTTAAGACCAAATTCATATGCATGTCAAAGCTTTCTAGAACTCCCCTGAATTCACGTCCACCCTTCAATTTTATGAGGACCTGGGAGTTTAGTGATCTACCTAAAACATCCAGTGGTCGGGAAGTGTTAACATTCTTCTGTCCACTCACTATTATCACCTTTCCTTTACCATCATGTAGTAGAGATTTATATTTAAATGTACCGTCACTTAAAAATATTAAGATGATAGGGAAGAAAAGCTAATGCGGTGTTGTTATTTGAGAATAAAAAAACGCTACCACCTTAAAAAGAAATACCTCAAAGAGGTAAAGGAAAAGCTTGGCATTTACTCTGACCTCTTACCTGATAATGTACAGATAGAAATGCTAGAAACAGATGTGGAAGACCTTATACTGGTAGATGGTGAGCCTTTAATAATGGTCCTAGATGGAATACCCTATCCTGCCCTGAAAGGAGTTTTACAACGTTTTTCAGAATCACATTATGTGGTGGTGGATCGGGGTGCTGTGAAATTTGTGGCCAACGGTGCAGATGTCATGTCCCCGGGTATTGTGGAAGCCGATCCCCAGATCAAAGAAGGTGACGTTGTGATCGTCATTGAAGAATCCCACAGAAAACCTTTAGCCATTGGTCGTGCCCTGATTTCTGGAAAAGCAATGGTGGAAAGTCAGCAAGGTAAGGCCGTTAAGACGCTTCATTATGTGGGGGATAAGATCTGGAGTTTAGAAGTTTAGAAGTGGATTTAAAATTTTTAGAATAAAAAAACGCATTTTACAGGAAGAAGCATGATAAAACTTAGATATTCTTCAGGAAATATTATATCACCAGATGTGCATAAAATAGGCGTACTAGCTCTCGGTTCCCATCTGGAAAACCATGGAGCCGCATTACCAATAGATACAGACTCTAAAATAGCAGCCCATGTTGCACTGCAAGCATCTTTACGGACCGGGGCCGCATTTTTAGGCGTGTTATATGCTGCTACCGAATACAACTATGTTAAACACGGCGTGCACTTGAAACCTCTGGAACTGGTAGAAAAACAACTCAAACCCACCCTACGCTCTGCAAAAAAAAATTTACAACTGGAGAAAATCATCCTTGTCAATGGGCATGGTGGAAACATGCCTATCAGGGAAAATCTAAAGGGTATCGAAGAGGATCTTGGACTGCATATCAGTTTCAACAACAGAATCGTGGATATTGAAGGCCCGCATGCTGGAAGTGGGGAACTTTCCATGGGTGAGTTCCTGGGCATAACGGATCAGGAAAGGCTGGGAGAACATTGTGACGTGGAAAAGTATCCTGAATTCTGCATGATTGGACTTGAAGAAGCTAGAAATGCTGATGAAGGAATTGATAGAGGAGCCAGGGAATCAGAAGGAAAAAACATCAGTGCTGACCCAGAACTAGGTAAGTCTCTGCTGGAAGAGGCTATCAGAGACGTGGTTAAAGATATAAAAAGTTTGGTAGATGATTAGGAAACTCAATCTCAGCCTTCTAGGTTTCTAGAAATTTTTTTACGACCGAAGATTGTATTTACCTCTCTAAAAAGCTGAATATAAGATTTTATCCAAAAAATTATTAACAAAGAGAGATAAAGAATAGAAATGGTAGGAGATGATTTATCTATGAATTATAAAGGTGTTATCCTGATCCTGGTAGTAGTGATAATATTCCTAGTCGGAGCAGTAGCCTACTTGTGGATAAGCCAACCTGCAGAGAATGCTACCTTAAATGTTACCAACAACACAACTTCTACAGATAATTCACAAGAAATACAGACCAATCAATCCACGGCAGCCAAAATATCTGCAGCAAAGGCTAAATCCATTGCATCAGATTACATGGCTTCCAAACCCGAACAATTCTCCAATACTAAAGCAGGCACACCCTCTTTAAAAGGAGGTATATATTACGTTCCCGTGGTTATAACCAAGGAAGGCCAGCATTCAGTAGGTACTGTGGTGGCCTACATCAAAGTGGACGGAGAAACCGGAAGTGTTTTTGGAATACAGGAGATTGAAATGTACTAAACTCACTCATTTCTTTTTTATTCATTAATTTAGTCAGGAGTTTGTAACTTATTCATCTGTACGCATAGTTAGTGCCATGGAACTTATTTTTGCCAGGGCTGTGGAACTATTCTAAAAACAGAGCATAATTACCATTTAAATAATTACCATTTAATCTACATCAACCAGACAGGTATTATACCGTAGTAAATACCTATAAAATCAAGGGGATGTTATCAAATGACCATATAATATCTGCGGTTATGCCCTTGGTACTGAGATATGGGTAGGTTAATGGCTGCATAGAAGCTCCATCCCAGCTCACATTTCACACTAGTATTTCTGTAGATATCCCAGTTATCTTAATCTTAAGATCAGTTATTAATATGGCCATATTTTTATTAAAAGACAGTCAAAGAGGGGGCAAAGCCCTTAAAATATCATTTTTAACATTTTGATATTCGTTAACCACACCTGGACCCATATGAATAATTAAATCACCCTTAACTGCAATTTTTAGCGCCTGCTTCATGGCCTCTTTCACATCCATGGTCATGTGTTGTTCATCGAGTTTAGCCCCGTCGAGGACTTCTTTGGCAGCATTTGTATCAATTGTCTTGGTAGTTTCATTTTTAGCGCTAACTATTAAAACATCAGCATATTTACCAATGATTTGGCCAATTCTGAGTTTATCCCGAATGGTTAAAGTATCTGGATTATCCAAGGTAACAATCAATCGACCCTCAACCTTCAAACTGTTCAACAGCATTTCAATACTATCTGGATTGTGGGCAGCGTCCATATAAACGTCAACATTATCCACGGTGATAATTTTTTCAAAGCGTCCCTTTAATTTGGTGAATGTTTCCACACAAGCTTTGGCCGTTTTCAGATCATAGCCCCAGGCCAGGGTGGTGGCAATGGTAGCCAGGGTATTTTCTATATTAAAGATGCTAGGAAGACTTATTTCAATTTTAGTAGTTTGATTCTCCATATATTGCCTTTTGAATGTGGAACAATCACAGTTAATCTTCATACAGTTTCCACAAATCAGTGTGGGTATTTTGAAAACTTTTACCTCGAACTCTGATCCATACAAGCCCTTATCTTTGATCTGATGGGCTAATATGTTAAGTTCTTTTTTCTCAGTGTTCTTATAAACTTCATCCTTATATTCAATAGTTTTGGGTTGGTTAAGACCGTAATAAATGGTTTCATAGTTATCCAGATCAGCTTGGCTGAGGATGGGGTCATCACCATTCACCACCAGAATTCCATTTTCATGCAACAGATCCTTGATTGATAAATTTCTTTGGATGTAATCAGAATAAGAATCAAATTCTTCCATGTGATCAGGGGTCAGGTTGGTAACCACCCCTACCAATATTTCCAGTCCCTCAGTCATCCGGATAGTGCCATGGGGGAGTTCTAAAACAGCCATGTCAAAGTCAATTTCAGTATCAGACACTATTAATCTAATTAAACCTTCAATAACCAGAGAATTCTGCAGAGAAGAGAAAAGAAGCGGATTATATGCCTGGTTAAAGCAGTGAAAAATCATGTTGGTGGTGGTGGTTTTACCATCGGTTCCCGCCACTCCGACAATGGGCATCTGGACTAATGAATTCAGGATCTGGCCGATATCAGCTGTGTTAATCTCTTTAATGTCCTTTTTCTTCTTTTCTTTTCGGATTAATTCACGAATTTCAGCATTTTTGGAAATATTAGGTGATATGAAAACTGCCTCAGCCCAGCTTATACTATCCTGTGGATCAACTCCCAGTTCCAATATGATTCCACTGGACTCAAGATCTGCTAACTGATTTTTTGCTTTCTGGGGCAATTCAGAGTAACTTTTTTGGTCTATTAATCTAACCTCATTTCCCAAATAGTTTAAAAGCTGAGCTGCAGGTCTTCCGGCATTACCCGCACCTACTACCAGTATTTTGGTGTGCATCTTCATTCTATCATCTAGTAAATTACAAGTGTATTTGTTATAATGCATTTTTTTAATTCATATTATTATTCTTTTATGGGCTTTACCTCTTTATTAGTTAAAATCTCAAGAACTCCCAGCAGGATATCAATTTTCAATCCTCTGGATAAGTCTTCTGCACTCGTTAGCCACCTTATTAGAACCAAATGCCCGGGTTATCCTTTCTATAGCTTCCAGCATCCGGATTAGACTATCCAGCCAGCTGAAGATGTCTCCTGCATAGGCGTGTATTTCAAAGTTGCGCAAGAGTTTTCGACCTATATCAGTTGGATCTTCCTTATTCAATCGCTGTCTAATGATTTTCCGGGACAACTCCCTTTGAAAGCAATCACAGAATGGTCTTTCCTTACATTGACAGGAAAAAAATTCCATCTGCAAATTTAAAAGACGTTCCCGGAGGTTAGGTTCCAATTTGGCCAATGTATCTCCAGAAGATATTATATCCAGGGTGGAATCGGCAAATAACCTGGACGACATGTTTATCTTAAGAATCCGACCTAGTTTGCTAGTTATCCGGGTGGAGAGGTAGGCGTTCGTAAATGGTTCTAACTTCAGGGCAATTTCCAATGGTTTGGTCTTTCTGAACTTCCTTCGGATGTAAAGGGCATCATTATAATTCAGAAATGACATGGAAACTGCCCTACCATAAGGGGTGGGCAATACTTGATTCTTTTCCTCCTTGACAAGTTTCTGATCCAGAAGAATATTCCAGGCAGATTCTATTTCCATTGGAATTTCATCTTTTTCAAATTCTTTGGAGATTTCATGAATTTCAGAAGGCCCCCTGGCACAAACATCAGCCAAGACTTGTTCCACCAACCCAGCTTCACTGTACTGGACGTGAATTGGTTCTACATCGCTATCTAAGAGGGTTACCGCCATATTTTCCTCAGTATCATCCCCATATCTTCTCCCCACCTCGGGTATGAGGTAAATCTTTCCCTGGTCATGGTAACTGGGACGGCCTGCCCGGCCCATCATCTGAGAAAACTCATTGGGGGTTAACATCTCCCTACCCATATTGAAGCTTTCAAATATTACCTGAGATGCTGGAAAATCGACTCCCGCAGCCAGGGCGGCTGTGGTGACAACCACCGATATCTTCTGCTCCCCAAAAGTCTTTTCTATCCTATTTTTCTTAGAATAGGATAATCCAGCATGGTAAGCTGCGGCTTTAATTCCCCTTTTAACCAGATAATCAGCTATGGAATGAGTTTTTCGCCGAGAATTGGTAAATATTATGCTTTGACCGTGAAATCCCTTCTGGGAACGTTTCTGAAATTCTGATCGGGTTAGTTGTGTCATCCAGTGGTTCTTATCCTCCTCGCTACGAGCGAATATGAGGTGTCTTTCCAGGGGCACTGGTCTTTTAGAGTATTCAACCAGTTTCATGCCAAATTCATTGGCAATTTCCTGGTTGTTACCCACTGTAGCTGATAAGCCTATTATCTGAAGATTTGGAAACAGGAATCGAAGCCTCTGGATAAGCCCCTTAAGGCGGGGGCCACGCTCCGCATCCCCCAACATGTGAATTTCATCAACCACCACCGTGGAAAGATTGCTCAGCTCAGATGCACGGCCAGCCCTTAAAAGAAAATCCAGTCCTTCATATGTTCCTACAACGATATCAGAATCTTCTACTTTACCTTTTGGTAAAGATAACTCTTCACGAGCCTTGATACGACTCATACCCACCTTTATTGACACTTTAAGGTCCAGTTTTCCGTATCTTTTCTGGAAGTCCCGGTACTTCTGGTTGGCCAGGGCCACCAGCGGAGACAAGTACAGAAATTTTCCCCCCTTCAGGGCTCGTGGTATGCCGGCTAGTTCACCGATGAGTGTTTTTCCACTGGCTGTGGCTGAGACCACCAGCAAGTTTTCTCCAGCCAGGAGTCCCACATTAACCGCCATCACCTGTACAGGTAGGAGATGTGTGCCCTGTTTTTTTAAGATAATCTTAAAATTAGGGGGAACATCCAATTCTTCCATATCCATTTTAAAATCTTTATCATCCCCACCCCCTGCCATTTGGTCATAGAGAGTTAGATTACGTTCCTTCAGGGGGTTGAAGCGAGGATTAAACGTTTTTAGAACCGTTTCCAAGTCTCCTGTGCGGTTGAGCATCCTCTGAAAGGTAGGAAAGATCTTTAAATCGAAAGAATGATTCTTTAGTTCCCTTTTTATTTCTTCCTCGGCACAAATAAGGCAAATGTTATCCTGATGATAACGAAAAGATTTTTCAGGTTCCAATAAGGTTATGTGACCAGTGAAGGTACAATGTCGGCATATACTGGTTTTTCGGTACTTTATATGTAAAGATTCCATCAACTCCTCAACTTCCGGTTCATCCCCTACCAGAAAAACATTCTGTTTTATTAGGATCTTAACCGCCTCAGAGGGAGGTAGAATCATTTCCTTATCTTTCTGCACCACGAAGCGGTGAATTTTCAACTGGCCTTTAATTCGCCGTAGTTTTAAATAAGCATAAAATAATGGTTTGCGTCGCTGGTTTATGGCGTCCTTAGAACTTCCGATGGGGAAGATTTCCACGATTTTATTCTTTTTCCTCAAGATGATCATGTAATCAAAAAAAATTAGTATAAAGGAATTGGAAGAAAAACACGTATAATATTTCTTTACTGATGGTATCCCTTTTCGGCTAAATATCTTCTTCCTGAGCCTTTATTTTTTCCAACAATTCAACCGCCTGTTCCCTGAGTTTAAATTTCTGTATCTTGCCACTGGCGGTTAAAGGAAATTCATCCACAAAAAAGACATGTTTAGGAACCTTATATCGGGCTATCTTTGTCAAAGCAAAGTCCCGCACATCTTCTTCGGTTAAATCTGCTCCTTCTGCCAGGATTATAAATGCACCAACGATCTCCCCGTATTTATCATCAGGTATGCCAACCACTTGTACATCTAGAATATCCGGCATGGTGTACAAGAATTCTTCAATCTCCCGGGGGTAGATATTTTCCCCACCACGAATTATCATGTCTTTGATGCGACCCACTATGGAGTAGTAACCTTCTTCATCCACCGTTGCCAAGTCCCCACTGTGCAACCATCCATCTTCATCAATAACTTCTTTGGTCTTTTCAGGCATTTTATAGTAGCCTTTCATAACATTGTACCCTTTACAGCATATTTCACCAGTTTCGTTAGGTCCCAGGGTTTCCCCTGTCTCAGGGTCCACAATTTTTACCTCACATTCCGGGAGTTTCTTTCCCACTGTCTCCACTCGCTTATCTAAGGGATCATCGGTACTGGTCTGGGTGAACCCCGGTGAACCTTCCGTGAGTCCGTATACACTGGTCACCTCAGCCATGTGCATGTTGTTGACCACCTTTTTCATGGCCTCGATGGGTGGGGTGGAACCCGCCATGATACCCGTGCGCAGGCTGGAAAGGTCGAACATATCAAACATGGGGTGACTGTACTCAGCTATAAACATGGTAGGGACACCGTAGAGAGCTGTGCATTTTTCTTTTTGCACTGCAGCCAAGACCAGCAGGGGGTCAAAAACTTCCACCATGACGTTGGTGGATCCATGTGTCAAAGTAGCCATGATTCCCAGCACAATACCGAAGCAATGGAATAGGGGAACGGTGATGCATAACTTATCTTCTCCAGTGAATTTTTGACGTTCACCAATGTAATAACCATTGTTAAGGATATTAATATGGGATAACATTACTCCCTTGGGGAATCCAGTAGTTCCAGATGTGTATTGCATGTTTATAACTTCATCACCATCTAAACTCGCCTTTATTTGTAGGAATTCATCGTCGGGGGTGTGTTTTCCCAGTAACAGTAACTCAGGCGTGTTGTACATTCCCCGGTGCTTCTCAGGCCCTATATAAATAACACTCTTTAGATAAGGAAATTTTTCACTCTTTAATTCTCCTCTCTCCTGGGTTTTCAGCTCGGGAATCAGTTCATAAAGGGTTTGAACATAATCTATGTCCCTGAATCCATCTATTATGGCCAATGCTTTCATATCAGACTGTTCCATCACGTAGGCCAGTTCATGACTGCGGTAGGCGGTGTTAACTGTTACCAGAACCACACCAATCTTGGCTGTGGCAAACATAAAGGTAAGCCAATCCGGTACGTTAAGGGCCCATATACCCACATGATCGCCCTTTTTAATCCCGATAGACAATAATCCTTTGGCCAGTAGGTTTACCCGCTCATCAAATTCTTTATAACTCAATCTCAAGTCACGGTCCGGATAGACCATAAAATCTCTATCAGGGTGTTCTTGAGCCCCTTTTTCCAGGAAATATCCTAAAGTATCTTTGGTGAAAAGCATGATGACACCTTTTCTATTCTTTTTCTTCATCCTCCAGATGCTTCATCAGCATTTTTCTGATGTGATCTGGAATGGACTTACTTTTTTGCTCCACAAAATCAAAATGAACTATAACTGCCTTTCCCTGGGCCCTTAAATGGCCATTTTGCCAGGCCTCATGTTTAGTAATGAAAGAAGTGTTTCCGATTTTGCTTATGTACGTTTTTATATGAACGTCGCTACCGTAGTACATCTGTCCCAAAAAATCGAACTCGGTGCGAACCATGATAAGCTTCCATTTTTCGTAACGAAGATCCAAGTCTGGGGTGAAAAGACGATAAAGTGGATTTCTGGCCAGTTCAAACCATTCCGCAAGGGCTATGTTATTGATGTGTCTGAGTCCATCGGTATCTCCGAAACGGGGAGTTACTACAATATTTAACATGTAAGTCACTTAATGGTAACTCATAATGGTGCATAAACCACTGCTAATATCTTAGCATCTTCTTGATGAGCGTGTAAATCATGGGGGACTATAGAATCATAATATATGCTATCACCCTCGTTGAGTAGGAATTTCTGTTGCCCATAAAAAATCTCGATACTACCTTTGAGCACGTAAATAAACTCTTCACCCTCGTGGGAGGAAAGTTTATATTCGTCAGCCGGCATGTGATGAACATCGATTATGAAAGGCTCCATATGCCTATCACCTTTACCATATGCAAGTGAATAGAAATCAAGGGTGCTTTGATCCGTGGTGGCGTCTTTACCAGAGAACCTTATCAGATTCTCGTGTTTATCAGCTTCCAATTTAAAGGGGCCGTTTTGAGGGTGATCATCCATAAATGTTCCTAGACGCACTCCTAGAACCTTGGCAATCCGTAAAAGTGGAGTGAGAGATGGGACCAGTGCCCCCTCCTCCAGGTTTTTTATCAGTTCCGCATTGCACTGGCTGCTTTCAGCCAGTTGTTCCACGGTCATGTCACGATTTTTTCTTAATTGTCGGATTTTTGGTCCAATTGTATTCCTTTCCTGCATCAAATCACCTGAATAAAACTCATACTAGGCCATCTTACTAGAATTTTTAGAATAGTCGGAATCAATCTCGCTTTTTGAACTTACTGGGTCTCGTTGGTAGTTATGTTTTTGGGAATGGTGGTGTTGGTAACGTTAACTACCCGTCTGTTCAATTTGGCTGGTTTAAAAGAAGGGTCACTGACTTCACTAATCTTCTGATCCCCAGAAAGGCTCCAATCAGAAGCAAGAAGATTTTTCCCCACATTTTCTCCTATTCCCAGTGCATGCACTCCTGATGCAAATCCGTAGGCTAAAAGTGCAATCATGAGAACGATGAACAGTTTTCCATATTTTTGGGGTTTCATCTAGCAACCTCAGAATGACCTAACTCCATAGATATGAAAATTATTTATCACCAAGTGGTCATCAATTTCACAAGAAACTATATTTTCCTTCATCTTTAAATATGCTATCCATAGCATTCTAAACTCCATGCTCCCAAAGAGGATGAAAATTTATAAAAGTAGTTACATCCTTCATTAGAAGCTTCACAATATCAGGAAAGACGTATCACACTACCGTAACACATTTAGCTAGATTCTTTGGTTGATCAGGGTTTATTCCTCTTTCCACACTTATGTAGTATGCCAGTAATTGTAAGGGCACCACATAAACCAGGGGTGATATATGTTCGCTGATGGTATCGTCCAGCCCTATCATATCATGGGATTCAGAGCGCAAATTGGTGTCTTCCAGGGAACCTAAACCAATCACTCGTGCTCCACGTGCTTTAACCTCTTTTACATTACCCATGGTCCTGTCATGTTTTTTGCCGGGAGGCACCACTGCCACCACTGGTACTCCTTCACTTATCAAGGCTAAGGGCCCGTGTTTCAGTTCACCGGCAGCGTATCCTTCTCCATGAATGTAGGTGATCTCCTTCAATTTAAGGGCGCCCTCCATGGCAGTGGGATAGGAAAATCCTCTACCAATGAAGAAGAAATCTTGGGCATCTCGGTAGTGAGGTGAAATTTCTTTAATAAAATCTTCCTGATCTAGTGCTGCCAGCATATGATCCGGCACCTTCCTGAGTTCATCTATAAGTTCATCATCTCCAGCCATACATGCTGCCAGGAGATATATGCAAGTCAGCTGGCTTACATATGTTTTAGTGGCAGCTACAGCAATTTCTGGACCAGCTCGAGTGTAAATGACATGATCAGCCTCACGGGTAGCTCTACTCCCTATGACATTCACAATTGCCAGGGTTTCTGCCTTTTCTTTGGCCAATTCCATGGCTTTCATGGTGTCTGCAGTTTCACCAGATTGGGTGATGAATATAACCAAAGTATCCGGTCTTAAAGTACCAACAGAAAATTCAAACTCAGATGCCAATGCCAGATCCACTGGAAGACCCATTAATTCTTCGAATAAATATTTTCCAACCATTGATGCATGATATGAAGTTCCACATGCCACAAAACATATTCTTTTAAATTTAGAAAAGTTTTTCACAGTCTTTTTTATCTCTCCAAGTTCAGATAGAGTGTTACGGACTGCTTCCGGTTGTTCATGAATTTCTTTAATCATGAAATGATCGTAGCCACCCTTCTGGGCCATTTCAGGGCTCCAATTAATAACATCGACCTTATTCTCTTTTACCCTACCATTTGCATCCTTAATGGTGATGCCATCACTTCTGATAATGAATATATCATCATCATCCAGGTAGATGATCCGATTAGTTTCTTCCAGTATGGCTGGTACATCTGAGGCCAGGAAATAATCACCATCCCCCACCCCTAAAATGAGGGGACTTTCCTTTTGTACCCCGATGATTGTGTCTGGATAATCAGCGTGAATGATTGCCAAGGCATAGGAGCCCTTAATCTTCTGGGTTGTTTCACGCACCGCTTCCTCAAAATCCATTCCCCCTTTCATTTCTTTTTCGATCAGGTGGACGATCACCTCGGTATCAGTATCTGAAAGGAAATGGTGACCTTCTTCCTGCAACTGGTCTTTTAATTCATGATAATTCTCTATAATGCCGTTGTGTGCCAGAACAATTTTATTTTCACAATCAGTATGTGGATGGGCATTTTCACGAGTGGGTAGTCCATGAGTTGCCCAGCGGACGTGAGCAATTCCAACGTTACCTGGTAGTTCATCTAACTGCAATCTTTCATGGACTTCATCAATTTTTCCACTGTCTTTTCTAATATTAATTGATGATGATGAGGTGGCTATGCCCACCGAATCATAACCCCGATACTCCAAACGTCGTAGGCAATCTAGGAGTATTGGTGCTGCCTTTTTATCTTTAAGTATACATCCTACAATTCCACACATGTATTTCACCAAAAAATGGTTTTTAGTTAAACTAGGTCTTACTATATATAATTTTAAACTTACCTTATCACAAATAAAATAATTGTAGTTTAAAGGGTATATTAAACCTTGGATACAAATGAAAATGGAGTTAAACATGAAGTTTGAAGTGGGAAAGCTCTTATACCAGGGCAAAGCCAAGGATGTTTACGAAACTGACCATCCAGATCAGGTTATGGTTAAATTCAGGGATGATATTACCGCCGGTGATGGCCAAAAAAAAGATACACTCGGTGAGAAAGGTCGCTACAATTCCATTATATCTGCTAAGTTATTCCAGTTACTATCATCTGAAGGTGTGAATACCCAGTACCTGGATCTTCCGGAACCAAGTTACATGCTCTGTAAAAAACTGGATATGATACCACTGGAGGTCATAACACGCAACATTGCTACAGGAAGTCTGGTGCGCCGTTTTCCATTCTATGAGGGGCAGGAATTGGATCCCCCCCTTATTCAGATGGATTTTAAAAACGATGAATATCACGACCCCATGCTAAACGATGATATAGCCATTGCATTAGGCATCGTTACTCAAGAAGACCTGGATTATATCCGCAAGATAACCCTGAAGATAAACAAAATCCTGAAAAATTTTTTAGATAGTAAAGGACTGTTATTTCCTGATTTTAAAATAGAATATGGTCGTGACCAAGAGGGAAATATTGTGCTGGGGGATGAAATCAGCCCAGATACTTGTCGCTTCTGGGACCGTGAAACGCGTGACGTTTTAGACAAGGATCTCTTTCGAAAAGGAGAATCAGGAGTTATTGAAGCTTATCGGCGTGTTGCTGAGATAATTCTGGATGAAGATGATCTGAAAAGATGGAATCTGAGTTGGAAAAAATAGACTAATAATAATATGTGAGCCTAATAAATATTAGACCCACCGCTTTTAAAATATGAATGGATTGTGATTTAGATGAAGTACCAAGCCGAAGTAAGGATAAGTCTCAAGAAGGGAATGTTGAACCCGGAAGCATCTACCATCCAGAGGGCTCTAGCCCTTTTAAATTACCATGTAGAAGACACCAAGACTGCAGAGACTGTTACATTTTCTCTGGAAGCAAAAAGTCCAGAGGACGCCCGGGAAGAAGTTGACCAGATGTGCCAGCGACTTCTTTGCAACCCCATCATACACGATTATCATATCACAGTAATCCCTGGAGATGAGTAACCATGAAGGTGGGTATAATCCGCTTCCCTGGTTCTAACTGTGACCGCGACGTTTTTCATGTCCTGGGACTGGTGGGATGTGAAGGTGAATATATCTGGTGGAACCAGAGAGATCTATCTAAATTCGACGCCATAGTGATACCTGGCGGGTTCTCCTACGGAGACTACCTCCGTGCCGGAGCCATAGCCGCCATCACACCAGTTATCGATGGAATTAAAGAGGTAGTTAAGGAAGATAAGCCGGTGCTAGGTATCTGCAATGGTGCTCAGATCTTGGCTGAGGTGGGTTTGGTTCCTGGTGTCTTCACCCTCAATGAAAATGCCCAGTTCATCTGCAAGTGGGAAGAGATGGAAGTTAAAACTACCCGAAGTCCCTTCACAAGGCTCTATAAGAAAGGGGAAACTATAAAGATGCCAATAGCCCATGGTGAGGGGCGTTACTATAATCCCCACATTGATGATCTTAAGGATCAGGATCAAGTGGTGCTCAGCTTCGTGGGAAACAATCCTAATGGATCTATAGAAGGCATAACTGGAGTTTGTGACCTTGATGGAAGAGTATGTGCAGTTATGCCCCATCCTGAGCGGGCTTCAGAGTCAATTCTTGGATCAGATGATGGTATAAAGTTCTTTAAGGGCATGGTTAATTATTAACCTAAATGGCGCATCATAATATCATTGGTCTATAAAAATATTCATTTAACAAGGTGAATTGATGGTCGTTTATTTAGTAGGTGCAGGTCCAGGTGACCCTGAATTGGTTACAATTAAAGCTATAAAAGTATTAAAAAAAGCTGATGTAGTGATCTATGACCGGCTGGCCAACGAGAAGATACTTGAAGAAGCTGCAGGTGCCAAACTAATCTACGTTGGTAAAAAAGCAGGAGTTCATCATAAAACCCAGGATGAAATAAACCAAATTCTGATCCATGAGGGTCAAAAATATGATACTGTGGTGCGTCTCAAGGGAGGAGATCCCTTCGTCTTTGGAAGGGGTGGAGAGGAAATGTTAGCCCTTCTAGAGAATGGAATAGAAGTGGAGGTCGTGCCTGGAGTCACCTCTGCCATTGGAGTTCCTGGAACGATAGGATTGCCTGTAACCCATCGCGGCGTTGCCACATCCTTTACTGTGGTGACTGGCCATGAGGACCCTACCAAAGCTGAAAGTCAAGTCAAATGGGACTTTAACGCCGACACCATCATCGTACTTATGGGTATTGGTAATCTGGAAGAAAATGTGCAGGAGATCCTGAAGTACAAAGATCCAGAAACACCGGTGTGTATCATAGAAAATGGCACCATGCCTGGCCAGAGAATAGTGACAGGAGCACTGGGAGATATAGCCCAAAAAAATGTTCAACCCCCAGCTCTGGTGATAATCGGCCCTGTGGTGGATGTTTACAATCAAATGAAAAACAGTGGTAGTAATTGAAGATGGCCATGAAAAGATTGAAAGGGAAGGTGATTGCCGTCACCAGGCCCCAGGAGAGGGCGCAAGTAGCAGCAGATATTATCACCAATGAGGGAGGTACTGCCTGGCTGGCACCCACACTGGAACTGAAAATGACCCGCACAAAATCATTGATGAAACTGTGCCAGCATGCCCCGAACCTGGACTGGGTTATATTGACCTCTCCAGCCTCATTGGAATCATTGTTTCATTACTGCCCGGATTTTAAACATCATTTAAATGATGATTGTAGGATCGCTGTTATTGGACCCCGCACCCAAAGGGCTTTGGAAGGATACGGAATAAAAGCGGAGTTAGTGCCTGAAGATTACACGGCAGAAGGTTTGTTGAAGATGATGGCCCCCTTGGATCTGGAAGGAAAGATCATAGGTATCCCCCGGACATTTTCGGCCCGTGACGTCCTGCCAGAGGGCTTGAGAAAGCTGGGTGCCCAGGTATTACTGGCTGAAGCATATAAATCCACCGTGCCGCGGGACATTAAACCCGTGCAAGATTTAATTGAAGGCATATTTAACGAAGAAGTAGACGCTGTTACGTTCACTAGCCCTTTAACCGTGCATAACCTCTTCAAAATCGCTGAGGATAGTGAAAACCAGCTTATAGATTTTTTAAGCTCTGAAAAAATCATGCTGGTAGCCATTGGACCAATAACTGGGGATGCCATTCAGGAATATGGTTTAACCTACATTGCTCCCTCAAAATACACAGTAGAGGCCATGTTGGATATAATGATAGAAGAGATGGATGAAGATAGACTTTAAGAGATAGGTTAAGAGATGGATTAGTATGGCAGATAAAGATAGAACCATGATCTGGCCGGCTTATCTGGACTCGAAAAAGTCCCAGAGGGAAGGGAGAAAAATTCCCATAAACCAAGCAGTTTCAACACCTAAAATTCGTGAAATCAAGCAGGCCGCAGTTAAACTGGGTTTAAATCCCTATACTGATAAAGGAAAATCATATCCAAAGTCATGGTGGGAAAACTCCGGAAGGGTGATTGTGGATAGAAAATTTTCCAAACGCGAATTGATTCTGAAGATCAGTAACCTCATCAAATCGTCCAGATCGGATAAAAAACATAAATAAGGTGATTTTTTACAAACTAATCTCTTAAAATTTGTTAATAAAAAAAATATCCAGGGAAATATTCCACAGCCACTGGATCAGCCCATGCATAAGGCCCATGAATTGGTGAAGAATTCTGAAGACATCAAAATTTTAACTCACATCGATTGTGATGGTATATCCGCAGGGGCAATTCTATCCTCCACCCTGGACCGCCTAGGAGTAGATCATGAAGTAGAATTTATCAGTCTGGATATGATCCCCGGGCTGAAGTCTGAAAACGAGTTGACCATATTTTCTGACCTGGGCTCTGGACAGAATCTGGACCATTTTACCACTTCCAACTCCAAAGTTTTAATCCTAGACCATCACCCCCCTTTAAGAAAGATGGGATCAACCTGGAAGGGCGAGTTCATTGAAATAAATCCCTACTACTTTGATATAGACGGATCCAGCCAGGTCTCGGGTGGGGGCTTGTCCTACTTGCTGGCAAAAAAATTCGGCTTCGAGGATCTGAGCTGGATCGGAGTTCTGAGTGCCGTGGGGGATATGCAAAATAGTTTAACTGGAAGATTAGAAGGATTAAATACGTATATACTAAAAGATGGTGTTCAAAGGGGTCTGGTTCGAACTTTTAATGATCTGGCAATTTATGGCCGGCAAACTCGCCCCCTATACATTGCTTTATCCTATTTTGGAGATGTTAAACTCCCCATAAGTAATAACAAAAATGAATGCATCGAACTACTCAAAAAACTCGACATAGCCCGTAAAAAAGGTAAGGTACCCCGAACTTTATCTGATTTAAATGAAAATGAGAAAGAAAAACTGTTCTCAGAGTTAGTAAAGATGTTGACACGAGAAGTACCCTCAAAATATGTTAAATACATCCCTCTCCTGGTTTCTGGTGACTTCTACGATTTTTTAAACGAGGAAAGGTACTCCCCACTCCGTGATGCCAGTGAATTTTCAACAGCAGTTAACGCCTGCAGCCGCCATGACCAGCCCGAAATAGCTTTAAAAGTCCTTAAAGGTAATCGTGGAATAGCATTACAAGACATGCAGAGCTTGACCAAAAAACATCGGAGATACCTGGCTCAAAAGATGGAATGGATAGAAAATGAAGGTCAAATTAAGTCCCTGGAAAATATTCGCTATTTTGAGGGAAATGAAATTAAAAGCAACGTAATTGGAACCATAGCTGGCATGTTGTTAACCTACGGTGATGATCAGGAAAAGATGGAGGGAGAAAAAAAACAATGGCAAAAGCCCATGATGGCTTTTACAGAAATGGGAGACGAAAAAGATGGTCTAAAAGTTTCCCTACGCTGTTCAAGGCTTTTGGCTTACGACGGAATACATTTTGGCAACTTGATAAAAAAAGTGGCTGACAAGGTTGGAGGGACTGGAGGGGGACATTCCGTGGCTTGTGGCGCTTATATTCCCACTGAAAAGAAAGAAGACTTCCTAAAAATATTTAACAACTCCATTACTGGTTTAATTTAGTTGAGTTTAGTAGCTCCATCAAATAAAAGTAAAGTTCCCCCTATAAAGTGGTTAAAAAAACACTTGGTGATGGTAATGAAAGTTTTCAAAAAAAAAGGTGAAATAACCCGTTTCCAGATACTGGCTGAGATAGCCAGGGGAGATCCGCATCTACGCCAGAAGGATATAGCCAATAAAATGGGTATAACCATCCAGGCGGTTTCTGAGAATATTAAAAACCTGACAGATGAGGGTCTAGTGGAAACTGGCCGCGGAAACTTCCGCTACAAAATCACAAAACGAGGTATAGACAAGGTTAAAAAAGAGGCACTTGATCTTCGTAAATATGCAGATCAGGTTCTGGATACCATGAACACATACAAATCAGTGTGGCCGGCCCTGGCTCTGGAAGACTTGGCTGCTGGAGAAAGGGTGTGGTTGAGGATGGTGGATGGAACGCTATTCGCAGGAAAGGATAAATCACCAGCCCATGCCGAGGTTCTTCATGATGCACATAAAGGTGAAGATGTTGCCTTAAGTAGTCTGGGTGGAACCATAGAATTGGAGCCAGGATCCGTGGTAATAGTAAAGCTTCCCCCCATTAATCAGGGCGGGTCTAAGAAGACAGATCTGGAAAAGGTGCGCAGGATTATGGTAGGATCTGAAAAGGATTTTGACCGGGTAGGCATTATGGGAACCGTGTCCCGGGCCGTGGTGGATAAAATTGGAATCAAGCCTGATTTCGAATTTGCAACTCCTCAAGCAACGGTAGCAGCTTCTAAAAGGGGACTTAATATCCTAGTATTTGCTGTGGGTAAAATGACCCTTAGTATCACTTGCAAACTAGATGAAGAGGGGATCAGGTACCAAATCGAGGATGTTTCCATTCCCTAAAACCAGATGTACTATAAAAGGTGTTTTATATCGTTAACTATCTTTATACACAATTTACATAATATGCAGCAATAATTCGCCAATGCAGTCCCAATTTGGGGGCATAATTTTATTAAACACAGGGAGTAATAGAGGTTGCATGTCTTACTTTTCACTCATTCTAAAAAATCCATTCCGGAATAAAACTAGGAGTGCACTGGCAATTGTGGGCATAGCTGTGGGCATCGCCACCATAGTGGCCCTGGGCCTAGTAACCGGTGGCTTGAAAGCAGCAACTTCAGAGACCCTGAAGGCAGGAGGTTCAGATCTGACGGTAACAGAAGCAAATTCTAATTTTATGTCAGGCACCATAGATGAGGCTCGGGTGAATGAGTTAAGCGACATCAGTGGTGTTAAAAATGCAGCAGGTGTTTTGAGAAAAACTCCCACCATCAACAACCCAGTTAAGGGAGGTTTTGGATCCTTTTCTGTTAATGGCATACCCCGGGATAAGATCAGTGTGGTGGACATTGATAGTGTGGAGGGTGCCATGTTTTCCAGTGGCAGCAAAGAGATCATTCTAGGGAAAACCGCAGCAGAGTCACTAGAAAAAAAGGTGGGAGATAGCATTAATCTATTCGGAGAATCTTTTACCATTACCGGTATATTTGAAACCGGTAACATAATGTACGATGGGGCGGCTTTCACCTCCTTAGATACCCTACAGAACATAACCAACAGTCAAGGAGAAGTTTCAACCATATATGTGCAAGTTTATGATGATACCAACCTAACGGAACTTAGTCAAAATATTGAAGCCACCTACCCCAATGAACTAACTGCCTCCTCAGCCAGCGCCCTCAGCGACAGAATCAACGAAGGACTCGGCATCATTGACTCGGCAACTTGGGCCATTTCATTACTAGCAATATTTATCGGAGGAGTTGGAGTGGTAAATACCATGATTATGTCAATATATGAACGTACCAGAGAAATAGGGGTCCTGAAAGCAGTGGGTTGGAGGAGTAGGAGAATTTTGGGCATGATCATGGGGGAATCAATTGTTCTAACCCTTATTGCAGCTGTAGTGGGTACTGTCCTTGGTATCCTGGCAGCTGAAGCCGGATTGAGTCTATTGAGTGGAAAAATAAGCCCTGCTTACTCTTTAGATGTGTTCGTAAGGGGTTTTTTAGTGGCAATCCTAGTGGGTGTGCTGGGTGGAATTTACCCAGCCTACCGGGCTTCCCGGCTCCCACCAACCGAGGCACTGCGTTATGAATAAACCTATAATCCAGATCAAGGATCTGAAAAAAAGGTATGATCACGGGAAAATCACCGCCCTGAATGGCTTGAACCTTAACATTAAAAGGGGAGAATTTGTATCCATAATGGGCCCTTCCGGCTCTGGGAAATCTACGCTCCTGAACATGATCGGAGCATTGGATACCCCTGACAGCGGCCAAATTATGGTGAACGGTATTGATCTCACAGTTAAAAAGGATTTGAGCCAGTTCAGATCCCAAGAGATAGGCTTTGTATTCCAGATGCACAATCTCATCCCCAACCTTAACGTCCTGGAAAACGTGAAAATCCCCATGTTGGAAGGTAATCTGAACTCCAAGCAAATGGAGAATAGAGTTATGGGGCTTTTAAAAGCTGTGGGATTGGAAGACAAGATCCGTCAAACACCGAACAAACTATCCGGTGGAGAGCGGCAGAGAGTAGCTATTGCTCGAGCCCTGGTGAACCATCCATCAATTATTCTAGCTGATGAACCCACCGGATCCCTGGATTCCAAGACTGGAGATATTATTTTGAAGTTACTGCGCAATCTTCATGAACAGGAAAACGTAACCCTTGTTATGGTAACCCACGAGCCTTACGTGGCGAAGATGGCAGACCGGATCGTGTACGTCCTGGATGGGAGAGTGTCAAAAAAAGGAGAGCAAATGTTAGGACCAGTGTGAATCAGTTTCACTAATTCATTTTCTTCTAGTTATTACCCAGAAATTGCTTTATCAAAATTTTATTATAAAAACCGGCACCCCCAGTTATCTATTCTACTCACTAAAGTTTTTTCAACACTGGAATATGGTTCTGATGATATTGCAAATGCAGTTTGGCCTAACATGGCCATGGAGGCACCTAGGCTCTCCTCATCCATTATTTTGAGTATTTCTTCAAGCTCCTCATCCATTAGTTGAGCTTCATGGATAAATCTCCGGGATAGATGCATGAACTGGGTGGGAGTGGGATTATTTAAAAGTAAACCCAGAAGTTCTGATCCAGCTTGATTTATTCTAGCCTGATGTTGGGGGTTGTTGATGATATCAGCAGTATCAATCTCCCCCAGGGTTCGGGATATCACGTAGAGCTCCTCATCTAACAAGATGCGATCAGCCATGCCCCACCCGGGAGCTCCCTCTTTCAATCTTAAAACTATCCCCCCATGTGCTTCGCCCATGACATCTCCCAATCCACTGGCAAGTTCTAACTCTGCGAGATGAGCCACTTCACATGCCTGATTAAAGGTCAAAGGTAACTTCAAACAATTTGATAAGCCTAAAGAAGCTCCCAGGGCACATGCTGCAGAAACTCCGAATCCAGATCCTGCCGGTACTTCATGTTCATGTTCAACTCTAATGTTGAAGTGATCCAGATTGAGTTCAGAAGATCTTTGCCCCAGCAGATCCCGGACAATCTTCGATATGAACTTCTGGTTGCTCTGAATCTGTCCATTAACCACTATCTTCAGTTTTCCCCCTCCTTCTTCCACCACAACCCGGGTATGCACTCCCTGGTCCAGGGTAACTCCTGCTCCCCTTGAACCTGATAAAAGGGGTTCACTATGTTTTTTTATCTCGAAAAAGCCAGTTATGTGGGATGGGACAAAAACAGAACACTGCATTCTATCACTACCTTTATTATATGCTTCCACCTAAAATAATCTATCAAGTTAGAAACCCTAGGGGGACCCAGTATAGAAAAAAGAATTGATCTGCATACACATAGCATTTTCAGCGATGGAGAGCTCTTACCATCCGAATTAGCAAGGCGCGCCAGTGTTTTAAATCACCAAGCCCTGGCCATTACCGACCATGTGGATGCCTCCAACATCAACTGCGTAGGGAAGGTCATAGACGCAGTGATGGATATCCGTGAAAACTGGGATATTGAGATCATACCCGGGGCTGAGATAACACATGCCCCTTCGGAGATAATTCCTAAATTAGCCAGTATGGCCAGAGAAAAAGGAGCAGAGATAATAGTGGTTCATGGTGAGACCCTGGTGGAACCAGTAATCGAAGGCACTAACTGGAGTGCAGTTAACTGCCCGGATGTGGATATCCTGGCACATCCAGGACTTATAACTAGAGAAGAAGCTGAAATAGCTCGTGAAAATGATATTGCCCTTGAAATAAGTGCTAGGCGAGGTCACAGTCTGGGTAATGGCCACGTGGTTCGGATGGCACTGGAGGTGGGAGCCAAACTGGTGGTTAACACCGACACCCACGCCCCAGGAGACTTGATAAACTACGAAATGGCCAGTAAAATAGCAGTAGGGGCAGGTTTACCCAAAAAAATGCTTCCCACCGTCCTTAAAGATAATCCTCAGAGAATTCTACGAAAAAAGGGCATAATATAGATTCAAATAAGGATAAATAGTCTATTATCCCTTAAAATTGATGAACAATTTTTTTTAGGTTGTCATTCCCCTGAGGATATGACTTCATATTCCAGGATGAGATCTTCACCCAACGGGTATGATTTTTTTAAGTTAAGTTTCACAGCCTGGGACATGTAATCCATACCATCACCATCCACCAGTGTCTTGGCCTGACTTCCACCCACAATCATAGGCGCCACACACACCCGGACCTCATCAACCAGACCATGAGAGAGCATAGAAAAGTTTAGTGCAGATCCGCCCTCTAACATGAGAGTACATATACCCTGGTCTTTTAAATTATCCATTAAACATTCTAGATCCACCTTTTCTTGACCACAAATGATTATCTTAGCTTGCTGACTAAGTTTGTCCAATCTATCCAGTGGAGCTCTTTTACTCACGGCAATGATGGTGGGGGCATCTTCAGATAGAACCCGTGAAGAGAGTGGTGTTCGGGCCTGACTATCCACCACCACCCGTATAGGATTATCAGCTGGATTTGAAGGAATTTTATGGATGGTAAGGCGAGGATCATCAGCTAACACCGTGTTAATGCCCACCATGATGGCATCACAGTCCCTTCGCAGTACATGAACCCTTAAAAGATCTTCATCACCAGATATTTCAGAACTACCCTTTTTGGTGGCTATTTTACCATCCAAAGTCATGGCAGCATTTAATATAACTCGAGGCTTCATTTAAATCATTAATATTCCTTATAGAGTTTCTTTGATATTGATGATGCTCCATACAGGGTTTGTTGTATCCTATGGGCCTTCTGATTTGTGGGCGTCACTGGCACTTGGAGCACCTATCCAAAGTGTACTTTACTTCCCCTGCAGATTGTGTTTAGGTGTTGAAGCAGTGAAATGACTAATGCCAAGCTCATGGTAGAAGAAACTTGTGAATTTTTATCTTCACCAACTTCACAGTGTACTTCACTTAGATTATCCTAAATTTAGTATTAATACTATTAGTTTTTAAAAAATACTTCTACCTACAGAAAAGAGATATTTTTGGTGAGAAAATGAGGAAGAGCAGATTTGAGAAAGGCATGGAAAATCTTAAAGTTATGAATCCCCAATCATTCCAGACACTGAAGGACAGTCTAACTGATGTAGCACCCGATCTGGCTCGGTACGTTGTTGAATTCCCCTACGGTGACATTTATAACCGTCCAGGGCTGGATTTGAAAACCAGAGAACTGGTTACCATAGCCTCCATCACCACCATGGGAGGGGCAGCGACACAGTTGAAAAGCCACATACGCGGCGCATTAAATGTGGGTTGTAGTAAAAAAGAGATAATAGAGGTAATAATACAAATGGCAGTTTATGCTGGTTTTCCCAGGGCTATAAATGGAGTTTTAGCTGCAAAAGAAGTTTTTGAGGAGTATGAAGAATGAGATGTATGTGGTGCCCAATAAAGGGGGGGGACCTATTTTCTACCTCTAAATCCGGAAGACTTCCTGAGCATTCTTCTCAGTTATGGACGCCACTTCCTCCACATCCATTAACTTTAAATTTGCTATAGTTTTAACGGTTTCTTCGACAAAAGAAGGTTCGTTAACTTTGCCCTTGAATGGAGAAAGATAGGGGCTGTCAGTTTCTGTTAAAAGATGGGATAGGGGTAATTCGCGGGCCAGTTCCTGGTGGTGGGTTGAAAAACACACCAAGGTGGATAGGGAGATGAGGTGACCCTCGTCCATTATCTGCTGGGCAGTTTCTAAGTCCCCTCCATAACAATGGAATATGATCTTTGGTATTCCTTCAAATTCCCTAGACATTTCCAAGGCTTTTTTCTCGGCATCACGGGCGTGAACAACAAGGGGCATCTCCTCTTCGGATGCTATATCCAGGAAAATTCTGAAGAGCTTTTCCTGTTTCTTTCGAATTTCTTCACTGTTCAGATTATGAAAATCTAGACCTGTCTCGCCCAGAGCAACCGCCCGGTGTAGATTTGATTTAATTTCCTTTAAAACATCTTCTATTACTGATTTTTCTGTTTTATGAGCATAATGGGGGTGAAACCCAAGGGCGGGGAAGAGAAAACCAGGATAATCCTGGGCCAGTTTCAGAGTACGACGGTTCCCTCCCAAGCTGGCACCAGAATTTATAATGGCCTTTACCTTCTTCTGAGCCCGGTGCATAACCTGGTCACGGGTCCTGTTAAACTCCTTAAAATCAACATGACAGTGAGCATCAATCACACATCTTACACTCCAAAACGTCTTTCCCGCTCCTGATAGGATCTTAAAGCTCTTAAAAAATCTACTTTACGCAGTGCCGGCCATAAACTATTGCTGAAATAAAGTTCAGAATAGGATGATTGCCATAAAAGAAATCCACTTAGTCTTTCCTCACCACTGGTTCTTATGATGAGGTTAGGGTCTTCCACACCCGCAGTGTAAAGGTTTCGGTTCACGATGTTCTCATCTATGTCATCAACATCCAGTTTTCCTACCTCCACATCTTTGACGATTTTTTTTATGGCATCCACAATTTCCATGCGACCATCGTAGCCAATGGCAATATTCAAACGGCGCTGATTATAGTTGGCTGTGCTTTCTTCTGCCTTGTTTATGGCAGCTCTTACATCCTCAGGCAGTAGTTCCAGCTTTCCCACCGCCCTAACTTGTACCTGATTTTTATGGATCTTCTGGTTGTTGGTTATTTCCTCAAAATTTTTCTTAAAAAGTTGCATCAGTCCCTGCACTTCATGAGCGGGTCTATGGAAATTTTCGGTGGAAAATGCGTACACAGTAACGATTTCGATTCCCAGATCGATACACCAATCCAGAACCTTCTCCAGAGTATCCACCCCTTTTTTATGGCCTTCAATGGTGTTAAGATTTCCTTGGACCTTGGTAAATCTACGGTTACCATCCATTATAATAGCAACGTGTTTAGGCAAGTTTTCCGGACGCAGATTTCTGGAAATATACCATTCGTACAATCTATAAATTGGTTTGAGAATTTCCATTACTAGCCCCTATTAAATTATTCAATTCTGTTCCTTAGATTGACTAAATAGGCTGCTAATTTTAAAGCCCTTAGATATCCTTCTTTATTTTGAGATCTGGATGTGTCGATGAATATTTCATCTATTCCCAGGGTAACTGCTCCGAAACTTTTTCCAGAGCCCACTAAAACCAGGCTGCGGAATATCAAATTTCCACAGATACCATCGGGGGCTAAAATGAGATTAGCACCTTCGGCCAATGCTTCTTCGATTAGTATAAAATGATGTTTAACTGGGTATTTATCCATTGTTATTCTGGTAAGTTCTTCTGCTTCATCAAGTGAAGCATCTATTTTATGGCTTCTTCCCCTGTCTTGCGGCCTCCCACCTGATAAGATGCCAATTTTAGGTTTTATTCCTATCTTTTTTAAAAATTCAGCTACCTGACTTATAATTTGAACCTTCCGTTCCAGTGTATCCCCTTCATCTATCCCCACAGGAGCCAGGAGGAATTTATATCCCTTTACTTCAATAATAGAGGCTCTATTCATTTCAGGATAATCTTCACGCAGCCGTCCCATGATCCCCGATGCATTTAGTGAGCCTCGAACCGCGGCATCAACCTTTCTCTGGAGTAGTAAGTCCATCAATTCTGTTTCTGATTCAGTTAAAACCACATCAAAATCTACTTGACTAATAGCATCTTTAATGGCATGATTTTCTCCTATTCCAGCTGCCAACTTCATAATTCACCAGAAATAGCTAGTTTACACCAATATTATAATATGTTGAATTTGTATAGAATTTCTTCTTAATATGATTTACATCAATTCAAATTTCCCGGTATTGACAACCCTTATCTTGGATGATGATACCCACATTTCAGACTGGAACTCTTTTTCAAATATTTTTAAACATGGCTAAGTGGTGTAGAAAATACAAGGTTAGATACTTTCAGCCCGTGTAATGGAATTCTCGATAGCATGTAAAGTGGTGTTAATGTCCCTTGGTGAGTGAGCAGTGCTTAAAAAACAGCATTCGAACTGGGAAGGTGGTATAAAAACTCCCTCCCTTAGAAGTTCATGGAAGTAGCGTGAAAATTTACCTGTATCGGAGGTTTTGGCATCTGCGTAGTTCCAGACCTCCTTTTCAGTAAAGTAAATTTGGAACATAGACACTAATCCGGCTACCTGGTAGTTTAAGGACTTATCGTCTAAAATATCCTGGATTCCACTGCGCATTTGATTCCCACTGCTGTTCAAGTCATTGTAAAAGTTATTATCTAGTAATTCCATGGTAGTCAGACCAGCAGTGATGGAAATGGGATTTCCATTGAATGTGCCTGCCTGGTAAACATCCCCAGATGGTGTTATCATTTCCATTAACTCTTTTTTACCAGCTAAAGCTCCCATTGGAAAACCTCCACCTAATATTTTACCCAAAGTCACCAAGTCAGGTGTGACGCCATAATATTCCTGGGCTCCACCCCGTGATAACCTGAATCCAGTTATAACCTCATCAAAAATGAGTATAGAATCATTTTCCTGGGTGAGTTTTCTTAAAAATTTCAAATAACCCTGTTTCGGCTCGATACATCCCACGTTGCCCATGACTGGCTCCAATATGATGGCTGCAATTTCTTCCCCCAGCTGGTCAAAGATTTCAACTAGGGCTTCTTCGTTGTTAAAAGGCGCCAATATTGTGTTTTTAGTGGTTTCTTCAGGAACACCAGGCGAATCTGGCAATCCCACCGCACCAGATCCTGATTTAACCAGGGCATAATCGTGGGCCCCATGGTAGGCACCTTCAAATTTTATTATTTTTTTCCGACCACACCCTGCCCGGGACAGGCGAATGGCACTCATGGTAGCCTCGGTTCCGGTGCTTACGAAGCGAACCATTTCGGCACAGGGCACCCTATTCACCACTTCTCGGGCCAGTTCTGTTTCCTTCTCAGTGGGTACTCCAAAGGCAGTTCCTCTGGACATTTGGTTTAAAACTGCCCCCATCACCACAGGATTGGCATGGCCCATTACCATTGGCCCATAGGCCAGACAGTAATCCAGATAAGTGTTACCATCGGCATCGCGTATGCGTGGCCCCTCAGCTTCCTGGGCAAAGAAAGGATAAGGTTGGTAGGACCTGACTGGGGAGTTAACTCCACCGGGCAGATACTTTTTTGCTTCATTAAAGAGTTCTTCTGATCGCAATTTATTCACTCCTTGGATAAATTAATTAACGCATTGGCAGCGGCAACAGCGATAGGAGTACCGCCTTTTGGCCCTATGGTTACCAAATAGGGGATTGGTGTCCCTTGAAGAGATTTTTTTGACTCTGCAGCTCCGACAAATCCTACTGGAACACCGATCACTGATTTTATCCTATCGGGGTACTGCTTCTGGAGCTCGATTACCTTCAAAAGTGAAGTAGGGGAGTTCCCTATAACCACAATTCCATGAAACCCATCTCTGAGGGCCACTTCCACGGCAGCCGCAGCACGGGTGATTTCCCTTTTCCTGGCGATCTTATGGGTTAGAGGATGGTCAATGTAACACTTAACTTCCCCCGGGTAAGAGGTGATACCTACCTTAACCATGTTTATATCGGTTAATATATCTTCAATTCCTTTTAAGGCCTTTAAGCTCTCTTCCAGAAAATCTTCACTTATTTTTGTTAATTCTGCATATTCTGGATCAGCAGTGGAATGTACAATACGTTCCACAATGACCTGTTCTCCAGGTTTTAAGTGTTTAATCTTCTTAGAGATAAGTGATCTAACTATTTCTCGACTTTTTTCGGCTATTTCTTGCCCTTCTTTGGTGGATGCGCCCATGAACATGATTTCACATACCCTGATAAAATATAATTGAAATTTTTTTGACTGTATATAATATCTTCTTTAGTTACTCTGGAAGTGCTTTTTTAAATTTATATTCTTTCATTATATTTCCATTAGATCAAAATAACTTTCAGATTTTAACCCCTTTAAGGCAAAAATATTATTACAGTCTATTAACATAACGATGTGTGTTGTCCTTTGTTTAAAGAGGGTGTGAAAAATGAAAGAACAAGCAAGTGAAGTAGGTGGCCAAGTAAAACAAACTATCGCCACACTAATGACGACTGCCTTCGGGCTAATCGCAGCATTAGCTTGGAACGAAGCTATTAAAGCCATAATAAACGAATTTTTTGCGAAAGGAGAAGGTGTGACTGGTCTACTGATTTACGCCATTTTAATTACCATAATCGCTGTTGTGGCATCTTTAATCATTGGGTGGGCCCTAGGTAAACCTCCAGTACAAGAAGTAAAGATTGTGGGGTAGAGGGATTCTATTCCATTATCACATTTTTTTTGATTGAATTAACTTTGAGCTTGTCTCAAGATTAACTTAACTTTTTTTTGGATATCTTATTTTTTTAAGGGTTATATTCATATTTAGGGAGTTATCATATTTTATTTAGTTGTTTATAGTTTTTTATGGCTTTGAAGGAAGATCGTATTGATTCTTTAAAGTACCGTCGATAAGCAATAGCCCCATTTCAACATCTGTGAAGTTATTTACATGCCTCAGATCAGGAAAAGTGTGTTGGTAAAAATCAAGGTAAAAATAACAACAGACTACGGAGATGTTTTACCAAAAAAATATGGCACTTAAAATGGAAGCTGCAAATGGCAAGATAGAGCATGTTAAACGAAGAAGCCGTAAAATGACCATTTAGAAACATAGAACAAAATTTTAAGTACACAGAATTTATAACACGCAGTTTGTCAAAATAACAACAGAAAAAAACTTGATAAACAGAGCATACAACATAAAAAGAATTTATAATGAAACTAAATCAAAAAATAATGGCCAATAAGATTTTAAATGCATAAAAAATTGTTCAATAATAAATTAAAGTTATGGGACACCCTCTTTTTAAAAAAAAAACATAATAATTTCACATCAAAAACATTCCATTAAATCATTTTTCACTGTATATCCGTGGTTGTTACCCGGGTTTTACTCAATTGATCCAAGTAACGGTCCTGGTTACCCAGGGCCAGGCCTATGATAAGATCCACCACCAGAGGAAGCCACAAAAATTTGGAAATATTTCTTAAAAATGCTTTCTTAAAGTCTATTGGCCCTTCTAAGGAAACTACTTTAATTTTCATTAATTTTTTGCCCACGGTATCTCCATGCTTTCCTTCCAAGTAGGTGAAATAAGCCACCATTATAACTCCCGCCAGTAGGGACCAGTAATTAAGCAATCCATAACTGTTGGTAATGGCCACCAGGGGATTGATCAGGGCACTTAAAACCCACAATACAAGAGTTACTATTAATGCATCTACTATAATTGCCTGTAATCTTTTTCTCCACAAGCCAATTCTCTCTTTTTCCATAAACACACCATTTTCTTTAACATACCCTGGGAACAGGGTCGGCAATAGGGGTTTCCAGTATCCTTTTACCTCCTAAAAGGGTTTCCAGTATAACTGGACCGTTTAATGTTACCTCACCAATTATTTGGGCATTCTTACCGTATCTTTGTTTACGGATAGCAGTAAGTACCTCATCTGCCTGATCTGGCTTCACGCCCATTATAACCTTACCCTCATTGGCCACTTCAAAGGGATCTATACCCAGCATCTCTGAGGCAGCATGAACTTCACGCTTTACCGGTATTTTTTCCTCATCCAGAATCATTCCCACCCCTGATTTGCTAGCTAACTCGTTTAGAGCATTGGATATACCCCCCCGGGTGGGGTCCTTCATTGCACTGATACCACCTACATCTAGAGCAGCTTCTACCATGCCCCATACCGGAGCTACATCGGATTTTAAATCAGTTTCAAAACCAAATCCTTCCCGGTAGGACATCAAGGCGATGCCATGGTCACCTACGCTACCGCTGAGTATGATCTTATCTCCCACCTCCAGGCTGGAATCCCTAGTGATACATCCCCGAGGGGCAATTCCAATCCCAGTGGTACATATTATCATTTTGTCCAGCTGATCATGCTCCATCACCTTGGTGTCTCCAGTTACGATGGCCACCCCTGTTTCCTGGCTGACCGCATCCATGGACTGTATAATACGCTCCAGTTCATCTTTTTGAAATCCCTCACTGATTACCATAGCATTGGTAATGGCCAGGGGCCGGGCTCCCATGACCGAAACATCGTTAACAGTACCAGCCATTGATATACGACCTATATCTCCGCCTGGAAAGAACAAAGGGTCAATGGTGTGACTATCAGTGCTAACCACCACCTCATAGTCTCCCAGAGGTATAGTGGCACCATCATCAAGATCCTGTAGTCCCACCCCATCTTCAACTTGCTTGTTACTTATATTTTTAAGTATTATATCCGAAATCAGGCCCTGCATCATCTCTCCGCCGGCCCCATGAGACATTCCAATTTTCATGACTTCACCAGTACTAATAATTTGATAAATTAGTCTAAAATTATTTTTTAATACTTCAAATTCCCTTAAATTAGTTGACGAGAAAATAAGGGGATGTTTTCTCTGTTGCTGAAGTTGGAGTTTGAAATATTTAAATCCTTGCTCCCACCATATAGTCACAATAGAAAAGTATTATAAAGTCTCGAAACATAAACTCTGTAGAAATACTGTTTATTTCCTTACTGCTTTTTTTAAAAAAATCAAAGGCAGAATACTTTGTAAAAATTAAGTTAATAAGGTGAAATAATGGCAATATGGCAAGGAAAATCTGTTAGAAAATTAACCGGCGGACGCTCCAAGAGCAGCCGGAATAAGAGAAAAATAGAATTTGGTCGCGACCCTGCTGAGACCAAAATCGGAGAACGTAAAAGAAAAACCATACGTACCAAGGGTGGTGGAAAGAAACTGAGGCTCACCAACGACCAGAAGATCAACGTTGTGGATCCTAAAAACAACAAAATGCAGATTGCAGAGATTCTGGGCGTTATTGAAAACCATGCCAACGATCACTTTGTGCGACGTAACATCATCACTAAAGGGGCTGTAGTGGAGACTAATTTAGGCCAGGTTAAAATTACCTCCCGACCAGGACAGGACGGCGTGGTTAATGGTGTGCTTATTACGTAATATTATCCAAGATGAGGCGAAGAAGTTTACCGAAGCTGTTAACCAGGAACTCCCGGAAGGGATGGAACTGGAATTCGAAGGGTTCTTCGAAAGAGGCTTCTTCGTTACCAAAAAAAGATACGCCCTCATCCAAGAGGGAAAAATTGTGGTGAAAGGCCTGGAGCTGGTACGCCGAGATTGGGCGCCAGTTGCCAGGAAAACGCAAGAAAAGGTATTGCGAGCTATCCTGGAAGACGGATCACCCAAAAAGGCAACAAAAATAGTGCGAGATGTTATCCAGGATATTAAGAATGGAGATCTGGATCTGGAAGACCTGGTCATCAACACCCAGATCACCCGAAACCCAGAAAGCTACCAACAAAAAGCACCTCATGTAATGGCGGCGAAAAAGGCCATGGAAAGGGGTAGAAAAGTTGTTAGAGGCTCAATAATGCGTTACGTCGTAGTGAAGGGGAAAACTCCCATAAGTCAGCGCGCCGAGCCAGTAGAAGATGTGGATATAAGTGACTACGATCCCGTTTATTACATTGAAAATCAGGTTCTCCCAGCAATATCCCGAATTATTGAAGCCATCGGTTACTCTCCTTCAGAGGTAATGCATCAGGAAAGACAGAGTAGCTTAGATGCCTTCTTCAACTGAAAATTCATTCTTATAGATTAATAAATCTATAATGGATAAGATTACACAATAGATACTATCCAGAATGTTTAAGGAGCTACAAATATGGTGAAAGCAGTTTTTTTCGATATTGACGACACACTATACGACACTTCTGGTTTTGCCAAGTTAGCTCGAAAGGCAGCTCTTTCTGCCATGATTGACGCAGGACTGCCCTTGTCTAACCCGGAAGCTTATTCTCTTTTAAGATCCATAATCAAGGAAAAAGGCTCCAATTACAACAAACATTTCAACGTACTTACTCAACGAGTTTTTGGGGAGGAAAATCCTTACTTAATTGCTCTGGGAATGATAACCTATCATAACGTCAAATTTGCATTACTACGGCTATTCCCGGACACCATGTCCACACTCATCCACGTAAAAAAACAAGGGTATCACTTGGGAGTGATATCTAACGGCCTGGTAATTAAACAGTGGGAAAAGCTTATCAGGCTGGATTTGCACCATTTTTTCGATGCAGTAGTCACCTCCCAGGAAGCAGGATGTGAAAAACCTGAACCCGAGATTTTTAACCTGGCCCTGAGAAGAATAGGCTGCAGGGCTGATAAATCTATAATGATCGGGAACCAATTTTCTGAGGATATTTTAGGTGCCCTCAACGTGGGAATGTCAGCCATACTGGTTAATTCCAGACTCACTGCAGAAGAAGAAGATTATTTAAGAAAGAACAACCTAGAAATTGACGTAGCACCTCACATAGGGTTAATTCGAGAAATTCTGTAAAAGGTTGGTAGTGGTTTTAATGAGTTATTATCATGACTATCGAATGGAAAAAATTTTTCAGGCACTGGAACAGCCAAAAACCATAGAAAGCTTACAGCTTTCCGAATCTTTTATTACAGATCTCTTTTTGAAAATTGTGGCTGGTTACGGAACCATAAAAACCAGCACCATTAACGAAATTACGGGTATACACTGGGATATATTGGAAAAGATTTTACCAGAACTGGAAAAAAGTGGTCTTTGCGCCACGGTGGGTGGCGGATTTCTATTTTCAAGCGTGGAATACAGTATAACCCCCAAAGGACGAGAAAAGGCACGGGCCATCAACGAAGATAATCCCTATATTGGCATGGCTCCGGTGTCCTATGAGGATTACTATGAAATAATGGATGTGCAAATGAAGGGCCGCTACCCCATCAAGATCCCAACCAAAGTGGTGGATAATACCTTCAAAGATGTGGTGGGTATTGCATACGCTAAAGAGTCCATAATTGAATCCTGCATTATTGGTAAGGGTATTTTTGTATACGGCCCTCCTGGTACTGGTAAAACATTTGTAGTAAGTAAAATGCCGGATTTACTACCGCCCCTGATAATCCCAAAGTTTATAGAATTTGGAGGCCGAATCATCCAGATCTATGACTCCAGTTTCCACAAAAAATGTGAAGAGCAACCAGAAGACCCTCGATGGGTTAAGATATACGCCCCATTTGTTCTTACCGGTGCAGAACTTAATTTAAACAAACTTGAGACTAACTACAATCCCAATAAGGGGGTTTACGAAACTTCCCCTATTATTAAAGCTAATGGTGGAATTTTACTTGTTGATGACCTGGGCAGGCAAAGGGATGACCACGAACTCATTCTTAACCGCCTCATAGTACCTATGGAAAACAACCAGGACATGATCTACGTGCGAGGAATACCAGTTGTGGTACACTCCCACTTTATTCCGGCATTCTCCACCAACCTGGACATCAGCATCATGGATGAAGCCCATCTACGTCGAGCTCCACTGCATATCTTCCTTAAAAATCCGGATGTAGAGGAAGTAAAAGAAGTATTTCGCCGGAATCTGGAACAACTTCAGGAAGACTATGAAAAAGATGTTCTGGACCGTTTCAGTAAGGTTTACAAAAAACTAAATGAGGGCGGTGAAGGATTGCAACCCAGCTTTGCCCATGCCCGTGATGTAGCCCAGATATGTCAGGCAGTGCGTATTAACAAGGACAAAAACATTATAGATATTGAAGTCCTGGAAGAGGCACTTGAAAAGCACGTCCTTATTGTACTGCAAAGGATGAAAATTGATATTAGCCAAATCGCCAATAAAACCCGGTCCTTCCGTATAAAAACCCTTGATGTTGAAGCAGCATCACAAGCACTATCCGACTTTGGATCCATTGTAATTTCCACAGAACAGGATTCTTTGATTGCGGATCTAGAAGAAAATATCACTCCGGTTGTCGTGGCAGATTACCTGAGAAAACGGGGCATCGATGTTAAAAAGATCGAAGTGATTGCTGAATCAGAAAAAGAACTTCGAAGAACCATTCTTGGATGGTGAATTTAAAATTCATTTTTTACTCTAAATAAGTTGAATTAAAGAAATTGATTACTACTAATTATTCCTAATTAAAAAAAAGGCGTAAATTTATCAAATCCTGAAAAAAATTAACATTGAAAGAAGTAAAATACGATAAAGTCTGTGGTTTTCTTGAAACATCCACATTTTGGAATAATAGGAGTTTTGTTGCTGGGAATAATTGTTTTAGCCATTTCCTTGTCTTTTAGCAGTGTGGATACTGAAAAAGCCCATTTTAATAATGAAGAAATATCTTTTGATTATCCATCAAATTGGCAGCAAGTTAACTCTTCAGATTCCAAGGTGATTATCTTGGAAGAGCCTAATTCCAGATTTAAATTGGAAGTAAACATCGAAGTAACTCCTCAAGAATGGGTAAAGCCAGAAAATTTCATTAACAAACTATCTGAATCTGGTGAATATAGGTTAAAGTTATTAAAACATGAAAAAAGAAAGATAAACGGTATCTTGGCTTACGAAAATACCTATCAATTGGGGGGCCTTCAAGACATGATCCAGATCACAGAAGTTTGGTTGGAGAAAAATAACGTAATCTACAGTATTATATTCGTCAATCCGCACAAAGCTAGGGAAAACTTTCTTAAAAACTCGATAAACAGCAATCAACATGAAATAGATATGGTGCTGGAAAGCTTTACTGTATCCAATCTCCAACATCTTGATGATAGGGTATGGGGAGAGATTTTAATTCCTTCCCAGGGGACGAGTTGGAAAATTCGTTCCGATACTGTAAATGAGTATAACTCAGTTTATCACTATCCTGAAAGCTCTTACACCGGTTTTAATGGAACTGTTGGACTATTAGGCCATCACACATTATATTCCGCCCCCTTTGCCAATATTCCTCTTTTAAAGACTGGTGAGCAAGTTATAATAAAGGATTACTTAACCCAGAAAACATATATCTATGAGGTGACATCGGTGGGTGATATCAGGTGGGACTACAAAGACAATCCCTTAACCTTCCCCATGGGCAGTCCAGAATTAACACTGGTTACATGCTGGCCTCCAGGGACTGATCAGGGAGCGTATATGGTTCATGCCCGGCTTAAATCCATTGATCTACTTTGAAAATAAATAGAATGATTTAAAATAACTATAGGAAAATTCGAGGCGAATTTATGGCAGATTCAACCGTAATTGCTGGTTCATTAATTTACTCACATATAATACCGCCATTAATGGGTTTTATTGGTATTATACTCATCTGTAGTGGTATAATGGATAGAAAAACTAAGTATACAGTAGTTGGAGTGGCATTATTCATGTTAGCTGGCTTGTTACCTTTTCTAATTCTACCACTGGTACTGGGAACCTAGCCAAAAAATGGATGAATGGGGCTTGGATATTCAGAAAAAAAATGAACTATTACTTGGTCCATCCAGTATTAGATAAGTTTTAGGGCACCCTGCTTCTCCAACTTTAGTGATGCTATTTGAGATGCAAAAATTCCACACTTTTCTGGATCCATGGACTCCAGTCTTTTAGAAGCATAGGCCGCCATGTAACTATCACCCAACCCAGTAGGGTCCACTGTTTTATGAGGAGGAACAGCAGGGATTCTATGGACTTTGTCAAGTTTACGCGAATAGATGAGTGATCCCCTATCTCCCAGGGTAATGATCACCTCTTGCGGACCATGTGCAGCCAACTTTTGAGCGATTACTTCCAGATCAGAATAGCCAATACCCAGTACCATTCTGGCCTCTAACTCATCCATAAAGATTATTTTTAAAAATGGAAGAAATTTATGGTAATTCTCCCATGGCCTTAAAATGACTTCAAAGTTATCTAAGTGCCGCATATAACCCTGAATACCCATATAGATTGGTTTTCCTGTTTGATGAAGGTATTTGAGCGTTTTCAGTGGAATGTCTCCTGGTGATAAGGGAGAAACCAGGAATGCATCGTAACATTGCAGATCCAAATCCTTGAGATCTTCGCGTTTGATTGGGTTGAAGGGTAAATTTGCTCTCTGTTTTCTTTGATTAGGATCGTGGGAGGGATAATAATTTTCAAAATTGGCGTTCTTATCCCTAAGGGATGGAATGATCCTTAAGGATGGAGGAAAAGATTCAAGAAGATCTTCATCTTCTTTACCAATAGTCACCAGAGCAGTGGCATCTATTCCCAGGGCATCCAGTACACCGGCATGGTAGTACACCGGACCACCAGTAGAGTGATAAGTAGAACCCTTCCTGATGATGGTATCCCTGGTAACTGGACCCAGAAGCAAGAAACTAGGCATATAATCTCCGTATTAACAAATAATCCATGTTAGATTTAATCAAATCTTATTTTCCCATTATGAAGAGCAGAGCCAACTAAAATTTTATCAACCCCCATATCATGGATGACTGGAATTTCACTACCCTGAAGACCGCCGCCTACTATCAAAGAGGTTTTAAGTTCAATGAATTCTAAGATGAGATCCTTGTTAATGCCAGTTGATGTTCCCACCCGGGATATATCAAGTAATATTGTTTCTTTAGGTTGAAATTTTCCAATCCAATTAAATAAATCTTCAAAACTCATCGAAGCTGCCTTACTCAGAATTTTTCCATCCTTTACATCCACGCTAAGAATAATTCTATTGGAATCCAGGGTTCGAAAGATTTGACTAAGATCAGCTAGGCCTCTCAATGTTTCAGTGCCTACAATAACATCATGGGCATAGTTAAGAGCTGCCCTTACAGAATTAATATCATTGGCACCGCAGTCCAACATCACAGGAAGTAACTGATTTATCTCTGACACAAGCTCTAGATTAGAACCCGTCCTCTCTATAGAGTCTAGATCAGCAATGTAAATCCGTTTAAAGCCATGATTAAGAAGTTTTTTAGCAATTTTAACCGGCTCTGGAGAACCCTGGAAAACAGATTTAAGTGGTTGATAGGTGTCTCTTTTCCCTGATTTACCTGAAACAGCTACCTTATCTTTCAAATCCAGTACTGGTATGATCATGGTACACTCCAAATTTATCCATAATAACCTGCAGTCGATGACAGATAAACGTTTGCCTAAGATTAATTATATAGATTTATAAAGAATTTTAGGGGTTGAGATTTTTCAAGTTTCGGAGAGCTTTTGTAGGGCTTTATCGTGCTGTAACTTTGTGTTGTGATGGATCCTGCTAAAATAAAGTTAGTATGGTCGTTATTTCCGTTGATAGGCTTGTTTATTTGTCATTTCTTCATGTTTATTCGTATAATTTGGAAAAATCTTCAATTTTACCCTGAAGATCTTGGAATAGTGTGCAACTCCAAAATGGAGGAGTATATTTGGATTTTTGAGAACCGATAATTTTAAATATTTTTTTTATACAAGATATAATTTGGGTCTTCTTTACTCTAATTTAAGTGATACTTCATTATTTTCACCAAGCAAGTATATACAAACATTTATACTCAAATTTAACGGTTTATGAGCCCAGTTATAATCATATAATGGAAATAAAAATGTATTTTTATAAAACCCACATCTTAATGAATTATAAATATATAAAAAAAGAAAAAATAGTCCTTTTTTGTAATTAAAACATCTAAAGGGCTAAAGAATTTTTAACACAATATCAAAAAACTATAATAGAAATAATAGTAACAAATATTGATATATGTATACATTTTACTATTATATCAGGAAAATGGTGCTAATATGATTAGTAAAAATGAAATAATGGAAACAGTTCTAGAAAATGATGTGGAGTTCATCAGACTGTGGTTCACTGATCTTAACGGTATTCTGAAAAGCTTTGCCATAACCAACGATGAACTAGAAAATGCCATAGATAGAGGTATGGGCTTTGATGGATCAAGTATTACTGGTTTTCAGGATGTTGAAGAATCAGACATGATTGCCATGCCTGACCTAAACACCTTTACTATTTTACCATGGAGACCTATAGAAAAAGCCGTAGGTCGTATGATCTGTGATGTGATGCAACCAAATGGTGATCCGTATGAAGGAGACCCCCGATACGTTCTTAAAAGAGCTCTGGCGCGGATGGATAAGATGGGATTTGATCACTTTTATGTTGGGCCTGAACTGGAGTACTTCTATTTCAAATCTCCCGAAAATCCTGAACCACTCGATCACGGCGGATACTTTGATTTAACTCCCCGTGACCTGGCATCTGATCTCCGTAGAGATACTGTCCTGGCTCTTAAAAACCTTGGAATTAGGGTTGAATACTCTCACCATGAGGCAGCAGTATCACAGCACGAGATAGATATGCGCTACGATGATGCCCTTAAAATGGCCGATAACATGGTAACCTATCGACTGGCAGTGAAGGAAATTGCCAGGAACCATGGAGTATATGCCACTTTCATGCCAAAACCCATCTTCAACGAGTATGGATCAGGCATGCACACTCATCAGTCACTTTTTAAGGGTGATAAAAACGTCTTCTTTGATTCTGATGATCCATTCCACCTTTCAAGTTATGCCAAGTCTTACTTAGGCGGAATTCTTAAGTACTCCAAGGAAATGATATCTATCCTGGCTCCCTGGGTGAATTCCTATAAAAGACTGGTTCCTGGTTACGAAGCTCCGGTTTACGTGGCTTGGTCACGAAACAATCGCTCTGCCCTCATCAGAGTTCCCCAGTATCAACCAGGCCGGGAGTATGCTACCCGAATCGAAGTTAGATGTCCGGATCCCTCGGGAAATCCCTATCTACAGTTGGCGGTGATGCTCATGGCGGGTCTGAAAGGAATAGAAGAGAAATGTGCCTTGCCCGAGCCAATGGAACTCAATCTCTATGAACTCAATGATAAAGAGCGAATTAAAAGGGAAATAGATATTTTACCATCAAGTTTAGAACAGGCCATAATATATGCTGAGGATTCAGATTTGGTGAAGGAAACCCTTGGCCCACATTCCTTCCGAAGATTCATTGCCCTAAAAAAATCAGAATGTGAAGAATATAACCGCCAGGTAACCGATTATGAAATAAAAAAGTATTTCCCCATACTTTAATTTTTAAAGAGTTTTCTCAATATCAAGCCAGAGCAACCTATTTGAGAGTTATGGAGGAAGATGGTTTCCTTTTCCTCCACAACTTCACCAAGATTTTTCAGATGCTAATGCCAGTTTCCAAATCTAGTTGATTAAGAAAAACAGTCATTTTTAGGAGTCGTTTATCACCATCCCCCCAGAACCTTATCTGTACATCATTTTCGAAAAGAAACTCCCTCTTTTCAATATTGGATCAGTTTCATACGAACTAACTCCTGTTTCTCCAATTTCAGGGGTTGATTGCTCTTCCATGTTTTATCCGGAGTTACTTAAAAAAATAGATATCTCACGGAGTATCAGTGGGGCACTCCGTAAGATAATGAGGTGTTCAAACCCCTTTTTAGGTATTTACAAGCTTTTAAATATCCACTGTTCCCCAGGGATGGTAGGGGGAAAAATATGGCAAAGGACGAAGGTTTTGAGCACATATTTAAGCCCTTATAATTTAGATTGTTTTTCTCCTCGTCCAGATTAAACACTGTACCACCACCTATATAATAATTTCTATTTAATTCGTATTATTACGTTGTGGCTAAAATGACCTTTTTTTTATTACGGATGATCAGCCTCTGCCTATTAACTTATCCCATAGAATCCTGATGGAAGTTCCATTTCATACAAATTCCCCATAATTTTAACTCTTTTAGTGGATTTAATTCAATTACGCCTATCCCCATGTGCATTGGCATAGGCTATATAACAGTATATCTAAAATAAGGGAGAATTATCTCTTCAAATAGTGTTTTAAAAAAAAAGAAAAAGGGGATAAATGATTTTATTTTCCTAGGAATCCGCTTTTGAACAGGAATCCAAATGCACCTAAGGCAAGAACAGCTATCACTCCCACGATAGCCGCTGTACCCCAAGGTGAATTTCCAGCACCTTCAGAGCCTGCCTGGGTTACTTCGTAGGCTTTTCCACTGTCACCAGCTTCTTCTCCTACGGCAGCACTCACAGTCACAGCACTAACTGCGGCTCCAGAGTCACCCACCGAACCAGATGCAGAGCCAGTATGGTCACCCGTACTGGTTCCAGAATCACCTTTCGGTATCTGAGTGGAACCGCCAGTTTGGGAACCGCCCTGAGCCGGTAGAAGGTCACTGAGGCTGCGCACTGGAAGGCCTTTCACATAGCTTAAGGCAGTAGTGCTGGCAGTTCCGCCCTGTTTGATGATGTTGAATTCACTCTCAGTGATGAGTCTTTCATCAGAAGCTATGGCGATGACACCTTGAGTCACGTAAGGACTTGGTTCTCCCTTGTACATACTGACATAGGCAGATATCATGGCTTCTCTTTGGGCATCACTGGTGGTTAGACCAGTCAAGTTTAAAGTAGCCCATTTGAAGTTGATGATCACTGCTTTGCCTGTTTTGGTTTTGGGGTCCCAGATAACCAGTAATCCTTCTTCTGTTCCACCAGGTATAACCTCAGATTCGGTATCTTCGGCCATTAGTCTTTGGTTCATGTAGGTTCCCATACCTGGGGACACTCCCATGAGGTAGACCAGGCTGTCGTCTTTACAGTATATACTGGATCCCATGTAGTAGTAGTTTTGATCACCACTTAATGGATAATTCTTGAACACGTAGTCGGAAATGAAGAATCCGGGCTGTACTCCAGGGCAAGCGTGGTCATGGAAAAGGAAAGTCATCAGCTGGTCAAATGCAGGATCATTTCTCCAGGCGTTTGCTATGGACTGGATGTTGAAGTAATTCTTGTCTACAAAGATTTTACTGTTCAAGTATGAAACTGTGGTACTGTTGTTGAGTGCTTTTGGTCCAATATCACTGATCTGGGGGTTGTTCGTCCCATTTCCGACTTGGAATCCGGTTCCATTGTATCGCAGGTATAGGGTATCCATGGTTACCCCGTCCGCTCCTCTTAGTACGAATGTGAACCATAATGGTTTCCAGGGTGCGGTGTGGATTGGTAACAGGGTGGATCTGCTCATCCTCACGCCGAGCTCATTGAAAAGACCATCCCAGGTTCGGTCCATCAGCTGCCCATTGAAGTAGACATATCCTGCTGATGTTAAAACCACTAGGTTTCGGCTGTCTTTTTCCAGATCTATGCCTTTTTCGGTTTTAAAGATCTGTTTAACCTGTTTAGCAGCTTTTACTCCAATCTGTTCAATTTGTTGTTCAGTTAATGTTCCGATAGTAGCTGCTGAGGGTATGGCCCTAACTGCGTTAGGAAGGTTCAGACTGTTAATATAATTCATATCTAAACCATGGGCTTCCTGCATAGGGAATCTTACTTGACCACCATTGGTTGCGTTGCTAGTTGGTGAATTTGCTGGGAAGGTTATGTTAGTAGCTGTACCCATTATGTAGTAGAACTGTTCCTCGGTCAATCCCTCTTTTTCCACCAGGAAGGTCACCAGTTCTTCTGGGTTTGTTTTTATTTTATTTAAAACCCAGGTATTGAACTTCAACTCGGCTAAATCATTGTCTAGTTTTATCCCAGTTACACTTTGGAATGTTTGTCTAATCTCATCTCGGTTGAACTTCATAACGATCAGGGACCCACTGCCTAGGGTTCCGCTTCCAGGACCAAATGTGTAAGTCTTGGTTCCGTCAGGGTTGGTTACTGTTTTGTAAACGGTATCCTTCCAGCGGATGAATCCTACCATGTTAGCAGTGGCTCCGGTGGCGGTGGTGTCATAACCCACATATCCACCTTTACCAGGAGTGGAGTCGAAGTAGTTCATGAGAGCATCATCATCGGAATCACCTGGAACTCCAATGATTTTGTAGGAAGTTATATCACCTGGAGAACCGGGTCCTCCCATGGTTTCCTGGATGGGTGGGTAGTATTTCTGCAGTGTTTTGGCTATGGTGTATCCACTGATGGTTCCTTGGCACATGTGTCCATGGAAAGCAGCTTCTCTAAGCAGATCTGATGGTGCTCCTGTGTTCCAGGCGTTAGCCAGACTGGCGTAGGTGAAGGCATTCTCTCCACCAATTTTAGTAATTAAGTTGTTCCATTCTACAGCTTGCATGTTTTCAGAAACGGTTCCCTGGTAAGCAGGGTTTAATGAACCATTTAGGAAAAACACAGCTTGCAGTGAATTGTTTCTTTTGACAATGAATGCAAAGTCGGTTGGATCCACTGGGCTTTTACGAAGCATCAACATGTTTCCTTTACCATAGGTTACTCGACCATTCAAACCATTGAGTATACCTTCAATACAGTCCTCAGTAGTTTCGCCATTTATTTTAGTTACTCCTGCGGTGGTTACCACCAGTACATCATTGGCTGTGGCGAAGTTCAAGAGCTGGTCAGCTTTCTTGGTGACTTCTCGGCCCAGCTTGTAGTTGCTAGTGGCTTCCATGTTGAAGACTGCGTTTCCATAAAACTCTGGATCAGAACCAGCCTGGTTTACTGCCACGTTCTGGGTCTGAGTAGTGTAACCAGGGGCGTTAACAGTTACCTTAAAGAGTGTGCCGTTGGTTACACCAGGATAAGTAAAGTTCAACTTGTACAGGTTGCGGGAATAGGGTGACTTATCATACTGTACAATGGCATTATGAGAGTCTTTGACTTCAATGTCCGGATTAATGTCATCCGAAGCATACTCGTAGTTAACTGTCACCCATAAAATGGGATCCACTGCCTCAGCTGGAGCATTAACTTCACTGAGTCCTTCCACCTCCGCGGTAGATGAATCTGCAGCTGACACTGCTCCACATAACAAAACAGCCATGACTGCTACAAGAACTATTATTCCATGTTTTTTCATCTTTTCACCTCCTTCAATTTTGTTTGACTTATTAAAAGTCAACCCCACTGTGTTGTAATACTGTATATAATATTTGTGTTATGACTGGTTTAGCGATTCGCGGCAGAAATTTAATACAAACTATGAAATTAATACAATAGGGGAATTTTTACCTTAAAAAGTAATACTCTAGTAGGTTTATATAGGAAAATTTAATCTTAAAAATTCAATTTCTACTTGGATTTGTCCTTCACCACTACGTGCACGTAAAATCCTACCATTTATGCCCAGTTATAAGCTAAAAATAGCAAATTGCAGCCATCAAAATTAAAAAAAATCCGGACTAAATTGAATTTACGAGTTATTACCTCCAAGCCAAAGGAGTGACCAACTGGATCATAATCATCTTTTTCCTGACCCTGTATCTTTTAATGTTTTCCACCGAACAGGTGAAACCATAATTTACACCTTTATTCTTTGCTGTTGCCACAGTGGTCACTCCTTTACTATCTGTTCCCTCACCCCTGAGAGTTACTGTTATCTTTTCCCGATGCTCCGGTGACTATTCATATTAAACCCCCCCAGAGTGGCATTGTAGCGGATTTCCTTTACTGGGGTGATTGTTTATCTCCATCTTATAATGTGGGGCCTTATTGGTTTCCTAATTGATCCTGTATTGAAACTTCCTTGAATAAAAAAAGTATCTAACTGGATTATTCTATAAGATTTTTTTGTTGAAAGTATCTTCAATCTCAAAAAAAATCTACATTTTAAAATAAGACATTAATGTGGAAGTAGGGATCAATGGCTAAGACCCCCATTCCAGTAAGGAGGGTTATATTTAGATAAATGTGAACAGGGCATTTCAATACGTTTGAGCAAAATTTTTTGATGCCCTGGTTCAATATAAGGGACATATGGCTAAATAATAAGCCATACCTCCCGGGATTTGCCATGGTGTGACACAGTAAGTAGATTGCATCTATCATTATAAATACTTTTTTATTAGTAAGTATTACCAATTTCCTAAAAATAGTTCGATTTTTATTACAACAAAAATTAACAATTGATAGCTCTATACAATTATAAAAAGTTTAATCATCCATGAATCTATCAATAATCAGGATAGCATGTTCAACTGCTCCATCTGCAAGTTTTTCAGGATTAACAGTTGATAGATCATCTAAAAATAGTTCCACAGTCACATCTACATCCAATGCATCGTTGAAAGTAAGTTCAACATATATGTCTAGGTCGATAACTTCTTTTTTAGATACCATGGACAGGATGTGGTCCTGGGCGGCTTGAGCCGCCGCAGTGGAAAGTTCATCCAATTCAATTGCCGTGAGTTTCCTCAATTACCCATCCCCGGTTGTATTCCGGTAGTTTGCATTGCTTCCTGTATGGATTCCTGCATTTCTTGCAGTTTTTTCATAACCCGTTCTTCCTGACGCTTTATGGTTTTCTCTCTGAGTTGGAGTGTTTCCAGTTTTTCCTCCAGTTCCTCAGTTAAAGAAACTTTTTCAACTTTTATAAGCAAGTTACCAGCAGTTTTGTAAACGTCATCATCATCATTAGCTTTTTTTAATTCTTCTAATGCTTTTTCGGTTTCACGAGTCTGTAAATCCACGTTTTGCTTCTGCACGGATATTGCCTGGGCTTGTTGTTGCATTTGCTGGAACTGGGCCAGTTGATGTTGAATATTTTGGGGTATCTCCATTCTATCACCTCAATCTTTTAAAAATGTTCAGTGTTTCTATCGATCCTATTACACAAATTAGCTTAACTCCAGTATCTGGCAGGATAAATTGATCCACCTTAAATAAGAGTTAACAGCCGCTCTTAGCGAGGTGGAATCCCTGGCTTCCACTTCCAGAATGAGTTTTTTATCCTTTATCTTCACCCAACTCCGGGTTCTAGATGAAGGTGAAGATTTTATCTCTGGTTTCAAGGCACCATACACTATTTCAGCCTCTTCCTGTCCATCTAGTTCAACCTCAATTTGAATTTCTACTCCCTGAAGAATCACCAAACAACCTCTTTCCATTCCCTCAAATATATCCTGGGCTGGATTAAGTTTCCCTTATTATCATAAAACTCCATTATTGTTCTTTGAGCCGGGCCGGTCTTTATCCAAATTCGATTGTACTTGTCACTATAATTTTCGTTAACCAACTTTATCTTAAGATATTTACTCAATAAGTGGGAAAGTTCCGGTTCTTCACAATGGAAAGTCAAATTTTCGGTATCAATCTTCCCCCTCGGCTTAGAAAGATCCACATTAATTAAGATATATGCCTCGGGTTTCTCATTGCTGGTGAAAAACTCCAGGCGACTGGGATTCCCATCTCTCTCCGAAATAACCATCAATGGAGAGAAGCCAAGTTCTTTACCCTTCAGGAAAACTTCCCGTAGACTCATTTTCCCCCGGTTAAGATATTTGGAGGGTAAAACCCTTTCCAGGGCGCGGGCAAAGCTCCTGGTTCTTGGTGATGGTCTCCGAGAGGTGGTTATTAACATGCCATTTATCGGGCTTTAACTGACCTTCTAACAGGAGGAATTTCTTTAAATAGTATCCTATAACGGCAGCTAGGACATTTAGCTTCTGTGTATCCTTTTACATCCACTAAAGTACCGCATTTTGAGCACTTGTACAACTATAATCCTCCAACGATCCTTTTTATGTTACGGGCAGCGGTTTTACCCACCGGGGTGGCGGGCATGTAAGCTCCTCCAGTAAATACGGTGTTGCACTTTTTGCACTTCCATATTCCTCGAGAAACCCTCTTTACAGCAGGTCGGTCACACTGAGGACATAAGTGCTTTTTCTTCATATTTTCTTCAATGGTCCTCACGGTTTTCTTAGCCTTCCTACCATAACGAGGACCAAATCTGCCGGTAATGCCGACTTTCTTGGTTCTTGCCATTAATATCACCTTAAATTTTATATTCTACTCTTCTTTCACCTAAGGGTTCAAAACTTAGGGGATGTACTTGAATAGTTCATTGGTCTTTTCCTGGGCCAGGTCAATGGCCTTAAGGATTTCTTCCTTCTTGAAAGGCCTTTCACCACCCTTTTGCATTGAGCAGATGGCCCCGTCACTACGGACACCAATTGATATTCGGGCCCCCATAATCTCTTCTTCTTCCAGTGAAGGATCTACCACCAGTTCGTTCCCTATCTTAGCCATGGTAGTCATGACGGTCTTGTCGTTAAGGGGTAATGGCTGCATGTTTTCGTGATCAATTACCACTTCATCATCCTCCACTGTAGCAGTTGGGATCTTGGTATCCATTAAAGCAGCCATGGCCCCCAATGCAGCGGCATCCATGAGGTTTCCATCGTAATCCAAGATGTGCATGTCTATGAAGATCATCCACACCTTCTTTCCGGGAATTATGGCTAATTTTTCCAGATCAATGATCTTACCTTCCCTTATACCACGGTCAGTGACCCTGGAAAGTTCCACGGAACGTTCATCAGGGGGGCCTGGTTCAAAGTTTGGAGCTGCCATGGGTACCAGTTCAGAGTTGGTCATAAAAACTCCCACATTGGGAGTGTCAGGGAATGGTTCGCCGATTTGTGGTTTGATACCAATCATTATCTGAGTGTTGCCTATTTTGACCCGGGCCGAACCCTCTGCCTTTTTTATTACCCCGGTTTCCACTGATATTTCCCGGTACTGGTCCAATGATCGACCATCGGTTCTTTCACCCTTGTTTATGAGGTTGGTTACACTAATTCTGGTAATTTCAGGAACTATGGGCTGCATCTTAATCACCACCATACCTGTTCTTTATGGCCTTTTTCTGTTCTACGCTAATTTTCATACAGCCTTCTTTGGCCAAGTCCAGGGCTTGTTCAAACTCATCTTTCGTTAGTTGGCCATCCATCTGTAGTAAAGTGATTTCACCGGTACGGGGCATAATGGCCACTGGAACATCGGCTTCACCTTCCTTATCCTCCCATTCAGAAAGATCCATAACTATCTGGCCGTTGGCCTTTCCAGCGGCACATGCCACCACCATATCTCTCATTGGTATACCTGCATCTGCCAAGGCCACCGACGCTGCTGTTATCCCTGCACAGCGGGTGCCTCCTTCTGCTTGGAGAACCTCAATGAATACGTCTATAGATGATCTGGGAAATTTTTCCAGGAAAACTGCTGGGGATAATGCTTCTGAAGTTAATTTGGATATTTCTAGTGATCTACGGTCTGGACCTGGCCTTTTCCTGTCTTCTACTGAAAAAGGAGCCATGTTATACCTACATCGCAGTACTGCCATGTTAGGTTTTAAAAACCGGCGTATATGAAATTCTCGTGGCCCGTATACAGCCGCTAAAACTTTGTTGTCACCGAACTCAAGATAAGCAGAACCATCTGCTCTTTCTAAGACTCCAGCCTCTATTTTTAAGGGCCTTAACTCATTATAAGCTCTACCATCCGGCCTCTCAGAGCCTTTTGCTTCGCTTTTTACTTCTAAGTCGCGATTGGTTATAATATTAATCACCCCTTATTGAATTAATTCCTCTTTGTAATCTTCCTCTTCTTCTTTGTTTACGTCTTCCTCAATATCCAGGAGCTGATTTAACATTACTCGAATACGATCAGTTAAGCCAGAAGTGTGAGCTTCTGTTTCAATGGTTTTTATTACCTTTTCCACCACTCTTTCCATTTCTGGTTTTCCTTTTACCCATACCAGACCATTCTGGCCCACGACCACTTCACATTTAGTGTGGTCTTTGATCATGTTAATCATGGATCCCTTCTTACCTATAAGGCGGGGTACCTTGGTGGGAGTAATTTCCACCAGTATTCCTCCCCGGAATTTACCTAGACCGCGGCCTTTAAGGCCCAATTTAACCTTTTTAACCTCATCCACATCCACCACACGCATAAAAAGTATGTCACCTACATTGAAGGCCTTGTTCATATCTCTTTTTTCCCTTCCGAACACGTCGGATGCAGGTAGGATTCCGGAATAGGGAGAGTTAATATCCACATTCCACATGGAGAATCTGACCTCGGTGATCTTTCCAATAACCACATCCCCCCTCTTGGGAATGTACTTGCTTTGCAGGGGCAGTACACTTATTTTATCATCACGTATGGCCACCAGCCCCACCAGGGCAGAACAGATCTTCGAATCATCCTTGAATGTTCCTCGCCCAGCGTAGTATTCTCCTTCGGCCAGAATCTCCCCTGGAACCACTATATCTTTATCTTCTACTAATATCACTTTGTGCCTCCTTTAAAAGGCTTAAAAAGAAGTTTATTTCATTAATCTAGTTTCCACCTGTCCATGGGTAATTTCGCTCAGTTTTTGGTAGAAACTCTCCTGTAAACCACCGGGGATCTCCACCACAGCTATCCAGGAGCCATCTTGCTGCCATTCTTCTTTTTTGGTTTCTCCGTATTCGGGTATTACGCCATAGACTTTTCCAGTGGCTTCTCCAGGTATCCTGATAGCCACCCTCACCTTTTCAAACCTTATGGGAATCTTGGTGCGAATGGCCTTTAAAACCGTGACAACCTGTTCATCCACGCTTTTGAAGGGATCAACATGAATTTTAGCTTCTTCCATGGCTATTTCGATCCTTCTAGCAGGATGGGGAAGTTTAGTCTGGGGATTTATGGCTTCTCTGGTTATTTTAGCCACTATACTTCTCCTCTTTTCCTCCTGCATATCCCTTCTTTGTTGGGCTGTGAGTTGCACATTTCCTTTTCGGATAATGGCAGCAGCCACCTCCAGGGGGTCTGCAGTCTGGAAGGCCTTAATCATAGCTTCTTCTGAAGCCTTATCCCCTTTTTTGGCGTCTTTAAAAACCTCTTCCACGGCCAGTATTTCATCAATGTTGATGGATTCTCCCCTTTTAAAATCAGATGCCAGATCTGGATCTACCAGAACTTCAAATCGCTCCCCGTAATATTCTAATCGGGCTATAACTGCATCTTCAAGGGCAACCATGCTTTATTCCTCTTCTATCTCGTCCTCCTTGGACTTTCTGATGAGAAGTTCTTCCACATGCTCCGACATCTCATCATCACTTAGTTTGCGATAACTGTGGGTTTTTTCCTCAATAACGGCGATTTCCACACTTTCATTGGTTGTTTTACCCTCAGTTGCTTCGTAAATCGCATCTAATGCCAGTTCGATAGCATCAGCAAGTGTTATATCTTCGGCGTAATTTTTTTCGAAGACTTCCATAGCTATTGCCCTTCCCGCCCCTATAGCAGTGGCTTTATATTCTATAAGAGCACCGCTGGGGTCTGTTTCGAATAGACGGGACCCGTTGTCATTGACACCACCTATGATCAGGGCCGACCCAAAGGGCCTGACTCCTCCATGCTGGGTGTACATCTGCTTCATGTCACAGATCTTTTTAGCCAGGATCTCCACGGCTATGGGTTCATTGTAGGTTATCTTGTTAATCTGTGATTCTAATCGGGCTTTCTCTATAAGGGCCCGAGCATCAGCCACCAGACCCGAGGTCGCAGCCCCAATATGGTCATCTACCTGGAATATTTTTTCTATAGACTGGGGTTCTACTAGTGTACTTGTGGGTCGTTTATCCACCACCAGTACTACACCTTCCGATGACTTTACCCCCAGTGAAGTTGTACCTCTTTTAACAGCTTCTCTGGCATATTCAACTTGAAATAATCTCCCATCAGGGCTGAAAATAGATATACCTTTATCGTATCCTGCTGCTCCTGCTAATGGTTGCATGGTTTATACCTCTCTATTTTGAATGAAGAAATGAACCTTACCAAATATTTGGTTTCGGTAAGAATAAAACTATCCATTCATTCATCTTCTTCCTTTAATTTAATAAACTTTTTTACTGCAGAGTTAATGGTACCTGAAATTCCCCTGGTGTAAAAAACCACTTTTTTCCCATTAAATCTAGTTACAGTGGGTAAAATTGCTCTAACCTCATTTAATGATTCTCTTCGGCATCTGATTATACCTCGTATTCTATAATCACCTGTAAAAGGGCAATTCCAGGTTTTAACAAGCCATAAGTCAAATTTACTGGTCCCACATACCCCATATAGATGCAGGGATGTGTCCCACAATAGGGAAATCACATCCTCCCGTTTCAGCGGTAGTTGGGATATTGCCTCAAAGGCCAAGTATCTTTTCTTCTCTCGAAGATGGGTGGGAAGTATCTTTAACTTCATGGATCCTCTTATCAGATTGGTTGGACAGATGATTGGGGAACAAATTGAGACTATTCCAAAAGACGTACCCCGGATGATATTAAATTATGCTTCAATTGACTATTCACAGTTATAGCCTTTGGAACAGTTGATAAAGCAAAAAAGGAAGATTCTTTATCCATTCCAAAACATTTAGATAATGCCATTAAGTCTAGAGGACTGCGAAGATCGTAAAGGGAACGAGCCCCAGTGGTTATGACCATGGGAAAGTGGAACTTTGACTTCAATTTTACAAGTTCTCTGAATTGCGCTAGAACCTTTTGACGACGATGATTTCGGTTGCGTAGTAAATATCCTATGTTAATTTCTACTGCCACATTATTTTCCGCGGCTTTTTTGGCCAGTACATGGTTGAAGCCACTGTCTCTCCTTCCACGGTAGGGATGGGCTAATACATCGACTCTAGGATCCTCCACAGCTGCTCGGTTAACTTTTAAATCTCCTCCATGCACAAGGAGGACATCAGTCCTCATCCTAAACTTTTGAATCTTTCTTTTCAGGTCTTCCGGGTTTTTAGCCCTGATCTCAACGCCCTCAAATGTAGAAATCTTACTAGAAAGGTCCATACCATGAGTGTCAGAATTTTTATTATTTATTAATAGTTTTTTAGACCCTTTAAGATTAGAAGGTGATTCTTCAGATGATCTGACCAGAACCAGCCCCTGGTAGCCCATTTTCCAGGCATCTATGGTAATTCCTGGGTAATAATGAACGTGAAGATCAATGAACATCCTCTTCACCAAATATTTTTTGGGCGATTTTCAGGGCGGGGTCTTTACGGGCGGGATAGGCTGCCAACTTAAGTTTAAGATGGACAGCATCTCCATGTTCCACTATCTTCATTTCACCCCGATAGGCTCTTTGTTTGTCGAATCTTAAGAATAAGTTACCTTTATCATCAATTTTATTTTCAAGGCCCCTTAAAATTCTTTTTTTATCTGAAGTTTTGATATTCTCAAGACTCTGTAGAAAGACTTCAATGTCACTTTTTTTGTCAGTTTTACCCGTAAGAATGACCATCTGATTTTTATGGTGTCCTTCTATGAGTTTTGTATCCGGTTCAGAAAAGGGGAGGATGTTGGAAAGTGCAATACGCACTCTCTTCTCATCTTCAGTTCCATAAACTAGAGTCCGGTAGGTTATGTTGTGTATCACTGACCTTCATCCCAATATGAGGTTGGATATTTCCTATGGGGCATTGTTGATAAAGGAATAGGTACTGATATTACCGGACCTTTTCTTTTCCTTTACCTCTTCCCTTTAACCCCCTATTTTTCTTTCCTTCACTGGTGAGGCCCCTGAAAGCACGGCCTTTTTTGTTAGATTGACAAATCCAGTTTATTTTAGGGTCGTTTTTAATGACCGGATGGTTAGGATCAACCAGTATAACCTCGTAGAACTGGAATTTTCCATCTTCCCATACCCAGTAGGAGTTCAAAACTTCCAGATTAGGGTAGTGGCGAGATACACGTTCTTCAGCTATGCGTTGAATGGATTTCTCAGGTGTGATCTTCTTTACACCCATCCGTTTAGGTCTCCTACCTGCGGTGAAACGAGACTTTCTCCTTCCACCACGACGAACCCGTGTTCTGACAAGCACATAACCTTTTTTTGCTTTGTAGCCCAGGGAACGCGCCCGGTCAATTCGGGTGGGTTTGTCTATTCTTGTTATGACATTTTCTTTTCTCCACAGGGGAGCTCGTTTTTGCATCAGTTCTTTGACGTAAGAGTCGTCAGGATTATTCCAAGCTTCACTAATATATTTATACATTTATACACCTCTTTTGTTCAGCTTTCGCCACATCCACGGGATTATATCCCAAAAAGAGTTTCGCTTCAATTGCAACGAATATAATTATTAGGCCAGGAGTATTTAAAAAGCTTTGGACTGCGAATAATCCCCGAAAGTACTAATTTCTCCTGAGGTTGTGCCATGGAATATAAAACATTCCCACCATCCAACACATTTCCCCCTCTACTTAGTACCATACAGTGACTATTTGAGTCTTTTGATGTACAGACGAGCCCAGGTAAAGGCCACAATACTTCCAGTGGTGTTGCCCGCCACAATCCCCCACCATACTCCCTGCTGTCCCCAGCCAAAAAAGATGGCTAAGATATAGGCGAAAACTGCTACAAAGACAAACTGCCGTAAAACAGTTAAAATGAGTGAATTAATCCCTTTACCCATTCCCTGGAATATGGAGCCAGACATAACTCCTGGGGGTACGAATATGTAAAAAACACACATCACTTGGAGGAAAGCAGCGATTATAGGCGCCAAATAGGCTGTTTCTGGCGAATAAGCAAATATCATAGAGATATAGTCAGCAAAGAAGTATGTTAAAGTACTGGTGATTAAGGCCACTGCCATTCCCACTTTTATGGAGTAATTGTGGGTGATGAAAAGGTTTTCAGTATTTCTAGCCCCATAAGAAACTCCTGCCACCGCTACCACTGCCGTTCCCACCGCTATGATAGGTATGATGGCCATCATCACCACTCTCCAACCAGCGGAATAAACAGCCACGGCATCAGTTCCGGCTACAGTTACCAGCAAGCCATTTAAAATGGCTACCACAGAAGACATTACCAGAAATTCCACACTAGCTGGTAATCCTACCCCTAAAATAGATTTAACCACCTTAAAATCAGGTGAAAAACTCTCCCGGGATAGAGTGACGTAGGTGTCCTTCTTTTTGAAAAACCAGTACAAGATAACTCCAGATACTAGAGCTTGGGATACTATTGTTGCCCAAGCCGCCCCAGCAATACCCAGTCCTGCCACGTAAATCAGGATGGGATCCAGAATAATGTTGATCACCGCAGATAGTATCATGGCATGCATGGTCCTCTTGGTGTCTCCCTCTGAACGCAGAATTCCATAGGCCGCACCAGTGAAGATAGTTAGTATTGTACCGGCAAAGACAATTCGACCATAATCAAGAGCCAAGTCAATGGTGTTTACAGCTCCCAGGAAAAACAGGAGGGGTTGGAGGAACACCTCCAAACCCAGGGTTAGAATAAGCGAAACAATGATGGTGATTATTATAGTATGTACAGCGGTGTTGTTTACACCCTTCTTGTCATTGGCACCTATACAACGGGAAATGGCAGATGTGGCCCCAGCTCCAATACCATTGGAAAGGCCGATCAGTATCATGAATAGTGGGGTTACAAAACCCACTGCTGCCAGAGCATTTCCTCCTAACCCAGAAACCCAGATGGCATCCACCAGATTGTACATGGATGATAAAACCATTGCCACAATTAGGGGTCCGGATAATTTTATAACTGCCCTTTTGGGGTCGCCTGTGATTAGAGAAACCCCCTCAGTCATTTCAGGGAGATTAGAATCTTTAGATTTATCGTTTTTCAAGTTCATTACCTTAAAATTTAAATTAGAATGGTTACATCCTTCAAAAAAAATGTTAATAAGCGTTATTCCAAATTCATCAGCCATATCTATATCCTATAATATGGTTTTATAGCTTATATTGGGATAAAATAGAAGAATATAGATAAATTCACCACTACAAATGCCTAAATCAAGTGCTATATGAATTGTGGAAACTCTAGAAAAGTTGCGCCTAGGCCTTAATTCCACGTAAAAATTGAAAACTGGATAAGACTCACGTCTCATCCGTATAACCTTATTCCTCCAGTACTTCGTAAAGGATGCGCATGGCCTTGCTAAATGGAGGGTTACCAGCGGTTAATAAAACCACCCTTAAGACATCTACAATCTCGTCCTTAGAAACTCCGAATTCCTGGATGGCACTCTGCATTTGCTTTTTCATAGCTCTATCATCAGAAGCCCCTGCAGTTATGCCCAGGGCTATGAGTTTCTGGGTACGGTAGTCCAGGACTTTACCAGTGTAGGTTGCTTCATTAAGAGCAACAAGTGCATCGTAGATATCTGGATAATCCTTTTTAGCGTGATGTACACCCTTACCATAAAAAACATCTTCTTTCATCTTATTACCTCCTTAAATGTTCTTATAATTCCTATTATTCTTATTTTATGTTATATGTTTCTTATATAATTTTTGTGAATTATTTGTGTGCAGAATATTTTTTAAGACCCAGTGGAGTGGAATTAATGGTGGGTTTGTGGTAAATATCCTATCCCATTATAGGGGGCTGTCTTTTCCTGTCCAATGAAACATTACTCAGCAGAATTAGGAACATGTTAAAATAAATAGATAAGAATTAAAAGTTGCTATAAATTCATATTAAAGAGGCCCCTTATCGGGATGTCCTTCCCTCATACCCGTCCCTGCTTCTTTTTTTAATTTATCTGGCTTGAAAATCATTTTTACTAAATTCTGGGCATGTTCTCGTGCCCGGTTGTCAGCCAGGAATTTGAGGTCCTTCTCATCCTTACCCTCATCTTCGTGGACAAAAACCTCTAAGATATGGGTATTGGTCATTAATTGGGCCTGAATGAGACCCGTGGATGCCTCATGGGCACAAATTTTATCTATTTTCTCAGGACCCGGCATTCCCAGAGCCATTACCATTTCACATCCTTCCTCTTCAATAAGTTTCTTACAAGCTACTGGTAAATCTTTAACACCAGGAACTGTACGTCTAATTATCTTTAAATTACCTATATGCTGCTTTATTTCATCCACAGCTGCAGAAGCCATATCATAGCGTGCGAAGGTAGTGTCACATATTCCAATCTTCATATCTATCACTTGATTATCATCTCGCCTCCAGTAGTTAATCATTTTCGCTAGGATCTTAAAGCCCATCAGTAATTGAACTTAAGATATTACCACATCCCAACTATCCCTTTCCTGATGGTGAAATTTTTATTAATCCCTAAAAACATATTATTCCATATGAAAAGTTGATTTAATAAAAATAGGAGGTTCATTACCTTGAAAAAGTATTTTTTGGCCATAATATTAATGTGTGTGGTGGTGGCAGCATCGGGATGTTCCATGTATGGCACAGGATCAGGAACGTTAACCAATGAAACAAAAAGTGTAAATGGAGTAAATCAGGTGTATTTGGACGGGATCGGTACTTTAGTCATTCAACAAGGGGATAAGGAGTCCTTAACCATAGTGGCCGAAGATAATATCATAAACCATATAGAGAGCAACGTGAATGGCAACAAGTTGGAACTCAAATATGACAGCATCACTCCTACACCCACCAAACCTGTGAAGTACTACCTAACCATTAAAGATCTAAACAGTTTATCTCTTTCTGGGGCTGGAAAAGCAGAATCCAATGGATTAAAAACAGACAACTTGACCCTGACTATTAAAGGTGCCGGTGAAGTGGAAATGAGTAACGTGGATCTAAATGTACTTACCGTTAACATTGACGGAGCTGGTGAAGTGGAAATGGATGGCAGAACAAATGAACAGACTGTTACCATTAATGGAGCAGGAGAATACGACGCTGATGAACTTCAGAGTAACATCGCCACCATAACCATAAATGGAGCAGGAGAAGGAACTTTAAATGTAAGTAAAATCCTTAACGCCTTTATTAATGGTGCTGGAAATATCAAGTACATCGGGAATCCGCAACTAAACAAGCATACCAGTGGGGTAGGTAGTATAAAACAGATTACCTGAGAACAGTTTTTTCCCCCATTTTTTTCTTTAAATAAAATTTGATTTAAAAACGTTTAAAAAAAAAATAGAATCAGAAAAAGATAAGCTGATAAACTATAATACAAAAAAAATTAAAAAAAGAAGGTGAAGTTGGATTTAAAATCCAAAGGACTTTTCTAAAAGCTCTATGTTCACGTAACCTTCCCGGAATACTTCGCCAGTCCTCAAATCGTTTATCACTACTTCAGCTGGTGCAAACATGCCCTTATCTATCTGGTAGAAGTCAAAGTTAGCTTCTTTGAAAACCTCGTAAAAGGGTTTTCCATAGCCATCAGCAGCAGATGATGGTAGTTTCTCAGCCAATCCTTTAATGTCATCCCCTTCCTCAGATTCTATGTAGTAATATGTTCTTCCTCCGAAGAGTACGGCGTCGTTAGTTTTTCCCATGGCTTTCAGGCCGTCGGTGTCAACTGGGGCGATTGGTGCTATACCAGCTGCGTATTTAACCTTGTTTACATCAAAATGAAGCGCTTCCAACATTTTGTAGGTACCATTCTCCACCACCCTTCCCGATATCTGTATGGAACCAACCAGGGAAGAAGTGGGTGCTACCAGTAAGTAAACATTTTCAGGTTCCACACCACAATCCTTGGCAATGGCTTCTGTTACCTCCACACCAGGCAAGGTGTCTGCTTCCAGGGTGAGGATGGCCAGGTCTGCTTCGTCTTTGTATCCGATCTCTTCATAGGTTTCAGCCGGTTTCAGGGCTTGTGCCCGGGCAGGTCCTGATCCCAGGGCGAAGAAGTCACCTACACTCACGGACCAACCTGCTTTCTGGGATCCCAAAGTTGAAATAGATGGGAAGTCAGTTTTTATCTTCACAGCAGGGAGGGCCAGTGTTTTTGAAAGATCTCCGGGGATGGATATGCCCACATCGGCCAGTCCCCCCAGACAGACCTTGGTGTACATTTCACCCGCTTTGAAACTTCCCGTAACATTTACCCCAGCATCTATTATGGTTGAATCATTCTCCAATTTAGCTACCGCCAGGTTGAGTTCTTCGGCCCGTTCAATCATTAAATCCACAGTTTTTTTAGCTTCCAGGTTAACACTTAACATTCGTTCACCTCAATGAAAGTTATAATCACTTATTCTCTTATTCCCAGATAATTTTTAAGCTTTTTTATTTTTTCATTGCATCCAAAGAAATCTAAATTCACAACTCTCGGCTGTTTTAAAGATTCGAACCCTTTACACCCTTCTTGCCTCATCAAAGTTGACTTCGTAGATGTGGGCACTTATGGAATGGATGGTAAGGGTTCCCACATCCACTCCTACTTCTTTGGCAACGTAACTGGCCAGATATGATAATCCTACAGCGTTGGGGAACCAGGCCCCGTATATATCATGGGATCGCCACAAACCAGTAGTTTGGAGTTTTCCATTCCTGATTTTAAAGTCAACGATGATCATACAGGGTACTTCATCATTTTTAGTGTCAGTGGGAGGATCCCATGTTATAGATATGGCTCTACGCGATTCTTTACAGTTTTTTAGGCGATTTATAGCTTCCCGTATCTGATCTATGCCCTGAAAGTGTTTTCGAAGTCGATTGCCATAAGTGTATATGAATCCCTGTGGATCATCGGATAAAAATTGCTGGGCATACTTTTCCAGCTTTTCTCCTCGCCAGAAGTAACCGTCCGGTATATCAAGCTGAAGGGGTTTTTGGACACTAACAACAGTATTTAAGATTTCCAACGTTAAAGATCCCCTTTCATCATTGATTTCTAATCCATTATTTATAATTCTCTTAACCAGACTTTCCCAACCCGATTTTATGGTGGGGGCTCTTATTAGGATAGCCATTTTACTGCCTCCGTCATGTTTTTCAGTTTTTGTATTGCAGACTCCTGGTTGAGCATTCTCATACCACAATCAGGGTCGATGATCATTTTTTCTTTCCCAACAATATCCATACCCTTGTTAATGAGTTTATGAATTTCTTCCACACTCTCCACTTTTACTGTCTTGGTATCGATACAACCAAATCCAATTTTCTTCCCGCCCAAGTCAACATTTTCCAGTAGAGATAGATTGGTATGGTTACCCGCAAATTCAAAGTCCAAGATATCCACCGGAAACTTCAGTATCTCAAAGAATACGTTGCTTAGCTCTCCACAGACGTGCATAGCCAGGGGTATTCTCAGTTCTTCACCAACTATTTTCATGGCTTGACTGGCCGTCTTCAGATCAGCTATCCCTGTAGATAGGAAGGGTTCATCAACCTGTATATAGGCGGCTCCTGCGTTTTGCAGATCCTGTGCCTCTTTTTTCATGACCCTGGCCATATCAATTATCGCCTGAGATCTATCTTCTTGACGGTAAAATCCTTCCATTCGGGAGGACAGTACCATGGTGGTGGGCCCGGTAATGATCCCCTTGACTCCATAAACCTCTTTTGCAAATTCATTTCCAATGATTACATTGGCCGATTTTTTAAAACCTGGTTCAATACTGTTTGCAATATTGAGGGCCTTTTTCAGGTCTGATGCACCAATGGAGTTGTTTACAGGAAGTATTTTTCCAGTTATACTGGAAGTGCCATCTGCATACTCCATTCCAGGAATGGATCGGGCGAAAAGTTCCACCATACTTCCCCTCACTTGCCCATCAGAAATCACGTTAACTCCTGCTTTTACCTGATTCTGGACTGCTATTTCCAAGGCACGATAATACGGATCGTATGACCCCAAGAATTCGGATATTTTTTGACCCCACGATGATGGAGGGTGCTTGTTGGCCGGAAAACTCCCAACTACAGTTGTTAACATGATATCTCCTTAATGTTAATATCTTAAGATATCATCCTATAAAAAATTAATTAAAGGTGATTTTAAAAGTACTTTAGGCATAAAATCTAAATAAGACTATAATATTAAAAAAAAGAATTTATAATTCTTAAAAACTAAAAATAATGCCCAAAAATAGGGTTAATATCTAAAATAACACCTATATTATCTTAGATTCTATCATTCGAATTTCTTCTGGAGGTACAGGTATCTCCACCACCGCTGTTCCATAGCAGGGTTTAGTGTAGGGTAACATTATGGTACTCTTTTCATCATCAACACCGATGGGTACCGGAGGAATTCCAATTATTCTTGCTCCTATAACCTTAGTGCCAGCAGGAACATGAATTACCCTTTTAGCATTTTTTTCTATGAACTTGGCACAGTCCTTAAAACCGGCCCTGCTAAGATGTATAGTGTAATCTTCAGATTCTCGCAGGTAGGTGTCCAAACAAAACATTTACAATTCCCCCAGTGGTTTTAAAACCCGGTCAAGACGGACCCGGATGGGTGTGGGATTATGATAAGCCCGTGCAGATACAATCTCTGCATCTGTGCTAGACTTAATTGCTTCTTCAAAGGCTTCTAGCTTTTCAGCATCATGATGAAACACCAGAGCTATGCTTTTAGTATTAAGTATGTAATAAAACGTGACAAAATATGAAACAGCAGCATCTTTATGTGCAAACCCAATTAATAATTGATAATCCCCTTCTTTAATTGTATCCAAGCAAGATTCTAAATCAATTTTGTTTTTTATGTAGTGTCCTTCCGGATCAGAAACTTCCAGGAGTTTCATGGCCGATGGTGTGCTGGCCAGTGTGACTTCAAAACCCATTTTGTCAAGTTTATACGCAGCATATATGGCTAATGGAGTTTGAGAAGGTGATTCTGGACATCCTAAAAGTATAAGTGCCTTTTTCATCTACTATCTCCTATTATTTTTGTTCTATTTATTTTTTTATGAATATGATGTGACCCACCACCATGGCACTCAGGACCAAAAAAGTGAGCATGGCAGTTCCGTTTATGGAACGGTTCATTATAAACAATCCCACCAGAGTCTGAGCCATGAAAGCCGTAATAGAACCTATCAGAAGTGCTTCTCTTCCAAGGCAGCTTTTATCACCATTTTCTCTTCTTGAACGGTATGTTCTTAGCATCCTAGCACCCACCACCATCACACCGGCACACCACAGGAGAAGGAAGAATAGGAACAAGTAGCCAAAGTCAAAGGTCACCCCGAATATTCCCGGTAACATGTAGTCAATTACATCCTTCTTGGTAACCAGAATTCCAAAAAACAATGGAAATGGTAAACCAAATAGGGTTATCAGGGATATGGGCAAAGACATGTATCCATCAGAACCCCCCAAACACGTATCCCCCCAGTAACAGGCACCCAGTTGGTGACCGGTTAAAGTAGCGTTTTTTATAACCATTTTCACACTGGGCATGGCATAGGTATCAATACGCATCAAACGAAGAAGGGGACTGAGTATGTTCATTTCCAGCACCCTCGACAGGATCTCTAGAGATCCAAATCCAACTACTACCACCAGTCCCACCATCATTATTCTCTTCAGAGTGAAGACTGATTTTTGTCGGAACGATTTGGATATTACGAAAAAGCCTATTAGCAGCCCTAAAATCCATAGAATAAGGAACGACCGATGCATTAAACCCCCAGCTATGGTTATTATGGATAGAAGTAATAGCACATAGTTCCTCAAAGTCCTGATGTTAATACCCGCCTCTTTCATTGCAGGAATAGCTGCCAAAGCAGTTACTATGACCAAAAGAGCCAAAGAACCAAAGGGGTGTGTGAATTCAAAGTGACTTATTCCGGGTAAAAATAGGAACAAGGCATCCAAACTGAAAAGGGCTGCAAAACCAGTTCCCACAATAAGGGCACCCATCATGACCAAGCTTAAAGAGAGTGGGGCCAGATTCAAGAGGAATATCACCCCTACTTGCAGCATTATTGCTACTTCTATAATGTATTGAAGATGAGTTTCCGCGATTAAGGCCATGTGAATTCTCCAATGTAGGTGCCACTTTTTTAAGAGCCAAATTCCTTTAATAAGCTTAAAAAAATTTTTTTAACATCAATTTTATAATTAAGAGTTTAAAACCCAGATTTTCTTTATAAGATAGGGTGCTTTCAAGGCCCCCATTTTTTATTAATATTAGTTCAGAGCTAGTTATATTAAAGACATCTATTTAAAAGCTTTACGAGTGTGATGGATTAGAAACATTAACACTAAGTTTAAATACCCCTAAGTCCTATTTGCTATGTGGGCTGGTAGCTCAGTCGGTAGAGTGTCGCCTTGGCATGGCGGAGGCCCCGGGTTCAAATCCCGGCCAGTCCATTTATAACAACTAATTCTGATGCCAATAATATTTGATTAAATAGAAATTTAGCTTAATGCAACTTGGTATATATTTTCCAAGATTATCTGGAACAGATCATCGGTTTCCATTTTAAGTTCTTTCCTCTCCCCTAAGATCTGTTCTAGGGAGATTTTTACAATATCATCCAAATCTGTGGAGCGTTTCATAAGCCCTTTTTTAATGTAATAACTATCCACAGCCAGTAATTTACCAGGATAACAAGATATTACTGGGGTGCCCAGAAGAGCTGCTTCTCGGTTCATCGTGCCCCCCGCTCCAATTACCAGGTCACAAGCCTTCATCAGGCTAAAGGTGTCCACTGGGGGATGTATTATAGTAACGTTCCCATCATCTTCGAAGATTTCTTCCTGTTCCCGGAAGCGGGGAATGACCAGTATATTAGCATGGGCCTCCAGGGCCTCCACTATAGGTGATAACACCGATTTGCGACAGTCAGTCTGTAGATAAGATGCAAGTGCAGGTTCAGGTCGCATGAGAATTGTTTTGTCCTTTTCCAGATCCAGATCAAGTTCTTGGAATATTTGGGGATTGTACTGGAAATTTTGAAGGTGATTAAGTTCACATGTACCATTAAAACGCAGCAAAGCGTTGGGATCAGCCCCACACTCCAACACACGCCACACGTCAATGGTCCGGGGTAGTATGATCTGATCACAAAGTGGAAGGGTGAGTTTATTAGCAGCCAGTGCATGTTCATTGTCCAACACATACACACTGGGAATTCCCAATCCAAATGAAATCCTAGGAAGTTCAATGGAATGTTTAGAAACAGCAACATCCGGTTTTTCTTGGGCTATGAGTTTGGAAAGTTCAAAAACTCGACTGGTACTGCGAAGCAGCTTATCCTCCAATGTGGCGCCATGTTTCCCGACTAAAGTATATTGAATACCAAAAAGGTCCAGAAGGCGATGCACATCCCCAAACTTACGGGCAGTGACGAAAACCTCTTCACCTTCATTGTCAAGGTACTCTATAATGTCTTTGAAGAACCTAACGTGGGGGGCGTTGACAATATCAATCCAGACCTTCAATTCATCACCAAATCGCGTTGAGTGCCAAATAAATTCTGTTGTAGAAGAATCTACAGCACATAGGACTCTATAGTCGATATGATCTCATCCAAGCCTTTACCCATTTTTATGCTGCTGGTTATAACTTTCACACCAGGATTGAGTTCCTTCACATCATTAACCATCTTTTCCACACTGGCCCCCACAGCTTCTGCAAGATCCACCTTATTTATTACCACCAGATCGGCATCCTGGAATATAAGAGGATGTTTTTCCACTGTGTCATCTCCCTCACTGACACTGATAACCACCATACGTAAGTGGGAACCCAATTCGAAATCTACTGGGCAGATCAAGTTCCCCACATTCTCAATAAACAACAAATCGATATCTTCCAGAGGCATATCTTCCAGGGCATGTTTAACCAGATGTGCATCTAGATGACATTCTTTTCCAGTGTTTAATCCAACAACCGGCACATTATGGGATTCAAAACGTCCTGCATCGTACTTGCTGATGACATCACCGGCAATTACCCCTACTTTATGGTCCAGATGATCAATTAACGTTTCAATCAGGGATGTTTTTCCGGAGCCTATGGCACCCAGGACATCCACCGCAAAAATTCCATTTTGATCCAATAATCTCTGATTATTACGGGCCAATTTTCTGTTGGCAACCATTATATCATGTTGAATCTCCACATCAGCGATTTTATGCATCCTAATCAACCTTCTCTATCCTAATATTTTTAACATTACATTCTCGTCCCTTGGTAACTTCCACATCTCTAGCTCCACATTCTGGGCATAGGACTATGGTTAAATAGTGATCAGAACCATCAGTATTTGCTTCTCCCTTAAATTCACATAATTGGCACTCTATCTCCACTGGAATTTCTTCGATAATTATCTGAGCTCCTTCCATCAAGGTACCTTCCACTAGTACGTTCAACAAAAATTTCAGTTGTTCCGGATTGAGCATGGTGATTTGTCCAATTTCAATGGTAACTTCCAGAACATCCTGAGCTTCATTCTTCTGGGCAGCATCCAGGACGGTGTCCACGATGGCTTGTGCCATGGAAAGTTCGTGCATAACTTTACCCCTATTTAGTACTAACTTATCTTACTATGGTTAAAGACTTACTATGGTTTAAAGAGAGCTTATTAATAAAGTTAACAAATAGTTGAAATATAATGTTTTATTGTCTCATAATGAGCTTTGTGGTTTTAATAGAAACCCCGAAATAACGTTAAGACATTAAACTCGCATAATGATTAGTCATGGAGAGTAGGTGGTTTTATTGATCATAGGCGGATCTGCATCACAGAAACTGGCAGCCCAGATTGCAAAAAAGATGGGAGAACCCCTCTGCCCATTGGAAACACGTAAATTCCCTGATGGTGAACGCTACATACGTATTAACGGAAAGTTAGAAGATAACGTTACTGTAGTGCAGTCTACCGGTTACCCGCAGGATGAAAATCTCATAGAACTCTTTTTAATTCTAAAAACACTTCAGAACATGGATGTTACAAATATCAGGGCGGTTATTCCCTATTTTGGTTACGGCAGACAGGAAAGAAGTTTCAACCCGGGTGAAGCCATTTCTGCCTCGGTGATTGCAGATCTAATAGAATTTTCCGGGGTGTCCGAGGTATTCTGTATTAATCTCCATGAAACGAGCATATGTAACCTGTTCAATGTACCCACCCATAACTTGTCAGCCATGCCTGTTATCGCGGAATATTTAGATAACTGCAGGGATATGCCACTACTTTTAGCCCCAGACCATGGGGCCATCAATTTTGCCATGGACATTGCCAATATATTGGGCAGTGAATATGACCACTTGGAAAAAAAACGTATTTCACCAGACCTAGTTGAAACCAAAACTAAAAACTTGGATGTCGAGGGAAGAGAAGTGGTTATCATTGACGACATCATCAGTACCGGTGGAACCATAGTCAACGCCATAAAAATGTTAAAAGAAAATGGGGCTTCCAACATAACGGTTAGCTGTGTACACCCAGTCCTGGTGGACGATGCCCTTTTAAAAATATTCGCTGCTGGTGCAGACGAAGTGATCGGTACTGATACCTTAAAATCAGAGATTAGCGTAGTTTCAGTGGCTGAGTTGGTGGCAGAAGCCCTGAAGAGTAAATAGATGCTTCTATTTTCTACAAAACATTTTATTCATTAGTATTTGGCTTTTATTAGTTCTTCTTGTTGGCTGGCTCCAGATTAACCCTTTTGCCCTTTATTCTGGTTCCTTCCAGAGCCTCAGATATTTCCCAGGCGTATTCCAGTGGCAGTTCTAAGAATGAAAACTTGTCCAACACATCAATACGACCTATACTAGTGGATGAAAGTCCTGAAACTTCATGAATGACTTTAACAATATCTTTAGCTTTCACATTATCCTTGCGGCCCAAGTTAACGAAAAATCTGACCTTACCTGGTTGAGCTCCTGTATCACCAAAAACTGAAGAAGATTTTGATTCATAACTGTTCTTTTTGTCCAACGACATTTTCATAAGAGCTGCCGCCACTTCTAGAGAACTATAATCCTCTTCCATCAACTTTTCAACCATTTTAATCTCTGAATCCAGATATTCATTGTTAATCATATGTTTTAAATTCTCCAAGAAACGGTGATTCTTAAGTTTCTCCACTTCTTGAAGTGATGGAATCTGCAATTGCTTAATACGAACCTTAGTGTAACGTTGGATATCTCTTAACTTGTAAATTTCCTTTCCAGCTACGAATGTGAAGGCTTGACCGGTTTTTCCAGCTCTCCCCGTTCTACCAATACGGTGGACGTAGTACTCGTCATCATTGGGAACATCGTAGTTGAAAACAGCTTCCACATCATCCACGTCAATTCCCCGGGCTGCTACATCCGTAGCCACCAGAACTTCTATTTGTCCTTTTCTGAATTTTGCCATAACACGATCTCTTTGGTTCTGACTCATGTCCCCATGCAAACCTCCAGCCAGATACCCTCTGGTCTGTAAATGGTTCACCAGTTTATCAACTTTTCTTTTAGTGTTACAAAATACTAGGGACAATTGAAGTTCGTGCAAATCTATTAGTCGGGATAGTAGGTCCAGTTTATTCTTCTCCCGCACCTCAAAGTAAACTTGTTCTATTTGGGGTACGGTGAGTTCCTGATGGGCAACTTTCAAAAATGTAGGATCTTTCTGGTACTTCTTAGTTAACTTTAATATGGCCTTGGACATTGTAGCAGAAAAGAGGAGCATCTGTCTTTCTGAAGGCATTTTGCCCAGGACGAATTCAATATCCTCCCGGAACCCCATATCGAGCATTTCATCTGCTTCATCCAATATTATTATCTTAACCTTTCCTAGGGACAGGGTGCGACGGTACATATGATCCATCACCCGGCCAGGAGTCCCAATGATAATCTGAACCCCTTTTTTAAGGGCTTTAATCTGTCTTTCTATGGGTTGTCCTCCATAAATTGGTATAACTTTTGTTTTTTCGTATTTTGAAAGTTTTTTTAGTTCTTCTGCAACTTGAATAGCCAGTTCCCTCGTGGGACAGAGTATTACAGCTTGTAAACTATCATCATTAGGGTCAACCATTTCTAATACCGGTATCCCAAATGATGCAGTTTTTCCGGTTCCAGTTTGGGCCTGACCTATCACATCTTTTCCTTCCAGAATAGGAGGAATAACTAAAGACTGAATTGGAGTTGCTTCTTCAAATCCAAGGTCATTAATAGCTCTTTTAATTTTAAGAGATAAATCCATTTCTTCAAATAATAAACTATCCATAATTAATCTTCCTTATACAAATTAATCCATGTATCAGACTATTAATTACTCAAACTCAAAATCAGCTTAAAATAATCAAAAATCTATTCTTATTAGCGTGGTGAACTACTTATAATGATCCCTAAGTTAAAAAATTTAGTTAAAATTTGGTTTAAAAAAAAAGTTGTGGCCTCTACTAAAAAGTAGAGGTTTGATGGGGGTTAGGTTTTAGTGGGTTGCTGGTTGTTTCAGTATCCCCTGTGGAACAATGTCTGCGATCTTCTTCATTTTCTCCATGAGACTTTTTTTACCTTTACCAACCAGAGTGTGCTCCAGGACATCGCTGAGAGTTTCTACCGGTATGATCTCAATTTCTTTCTGGTAGCGTTCCTCAATAAACACGTCTTCCATGTTGGATTGGGGTATGAGAACTTTTTTAATACCAGCTTCTGCTGCAGCTTCAATCTTGCCGGTGACACCCCCTACTGGGAGCACATCCCCCCGTACACTTAAAGATCCAGTTAAAGCCACCGCCTGATCAACGGGAATGTTTTCCAGGGCGGATACCACGGCAGTGGCCACTGAAACACTGGCACTGTCACCTTCCACTCCCTCATAGGACTGGAGGAACTGGATATGAATATCGTAACTGGCTATGTCTGTCCCGGTGTGTTTTTTAATAAGTGCACTAACGTTTTGGACTGCTTCTCGAGCTATTTCCCCTAGTTTTCCAGTGGCTATGATTTTACCCTCTTCTTTACTTTGAGCAGGGGCAGCTTCTGCTGCTATGGGCATAATTATCCCACTACGATCTCCAATTATGGCCAAACCATTCACGCGGCCCACTTCACCGCCTTCAGATCTGAAAACCCGATAACGTTTTTTCTGGAGAATGTAACGGTCGGCGATCTGTTGTTCCAAGGTTCTTGCCAGCTTTTTGGCACTGATAACGTGTTCCAGAGCTACCTCATCTTTATGTTCTCCTTTGGCTATGTCACCGGCTGCTCGAACCAGCCCTCCCAGATCGCGCAGCTTTAAGGTTAATGACTCTTTCTTGCCAGCACGACGTTGAGCTTCACGTATTATCTCTTCCACAGCTTCTCGTCCAAAATGAGGTATTCTGCCATCTTTTTTAACTTCCTGGGCCACGAACTGAACCAGTTTATCACGGTTTTCCTGGTTATCCGGCATGGTGTCCTTCATATACACTTCATAACCGTAACCCCTTATTCTGGACCTTAAAGCCGGGTGCATACCCTCCAGTACGTGGAGGTTACCACTGGCAACCAGGACAAAATCACAAGGAACAGCCTGAGAACGGACCATTGCTCCGCTACTAGTCTCACTTTGACCTGTGATTGAATATTTCTTCTCTTGCATGGCAGTTAGAAGTTCCTGCTGGGTTTTCATCTTCATGCCACCGATTTCATCCACGTAGAGTACACCCTTACTGGCCTTGTGGATCATGCCTGCCTCCACCCGTTCATGGGCAGGGGTACCCAATCCCCCAGATTGGTAGGGATCGTGCCTCACATCTCCAAGAAGAGCCCCGGCGTGTGCACCGGTAGCATCAATGAATGGGGCCATCTTATTCTTTTCATTATTTACCAACAGTTTAGGCACCATTAAGGTGCTCCGGGGTTTCATCTGCTGCATAGCCAGGAAAACAATTCCCGCAGCAATGATGGCTGCCAAGAACTGTTGGAGCACGAATCCTATAACCATTATCAAACTGATAATAGCTATCATGAACATGTTTTTTCGCTCATCCTGTGATTTGGCTTTCAATTTATAATTTGTAACCACTGTTTTACCCTCACCAGCCGGCATAACACCAATGAGGGGGTTGTGATTATCATCTATGTTGGGATATACCAGTATATCTTGTAGTTCCTCGGGAGGTAAGAGTTCCGCCATCCCCTTAGCTAGCATGGACTTTCCCACACCGGGTTCTCCAATTAACAGAACATTTCGGCGCTGTTTAGCTGCCTTTTTGACTGTCTCCACGGCCTCTTCCTGGCCGATTATCTGATCGATGATCCTTTCCGGGACATCAATATCCTCGGAAGTTTTGTAACCACTAAATTCTAAGGTTTCATCTGTCTCAGAACTTTTTTCTGGGTTAGAAATTTCCATGGGCTTTTTAAACCTCCATAAATTTGGATTAAGTAAAAATTAAAACTTTTTTTTAGTTTGATATACAGTAACTGGTATATGATATCTTATATAAGAACATTTGCCTAAGAACATTTTTCTTATAATATTCTCAAGCTTCTTATAAGTAGGATGTGGATAAAATCTAATAAAAAGTATAGGTAGAGTAGTAAAGAGTACTACTTCAGTGCTGCAATTGATTTTATTAGATGAACACAATTTGTGTTAATATTACAAGTTAGTGATAAAATGAAGTGTCTCATGGTTCAGGGAACATCATCCAATGCAGGAAAAAGCGTGGTTGTAGCCGCCCTATGTAGAATACTGTCTAAAAGAGGATTCAGGGTGGTTCCTTTTAAATCACAAAACATGTCCCTGAATTCATTCACCACCCAAGAAAACCGGGAAATAGCCATGGCACAAGTTTTCCAGGCGGAAGCCGCTGGCTTGGAACCCCATCATCATATGAACCCCATCCTCTTGAAGCCCAAGGAAGACTTCACATCTCAAGTCATTGTCCATGGACTACCAGCCGGTGACATGAATTTTTATCACTACCAGAATAACTTTAGGGACGAAGCTTTAAAAGCCATTAAAAAATCTCTGTACGAATTAGAAAAAGAGTATGACATACTTATTATGGAAGGAGCTGGTTCACCGGCTGAGATCAACATGTTGGATCGAGATATGGCCAACATGCCCATTGCCCGTCTGGCTGATGCAGATGTGATCCTGGTGGCAGACATAGATCGCGGAGGAGTTTTTGCATCCATAGCTGGTACTTTTCAGCTTTTACCCCCTGAAGATCGGGCCCGGATCAGGGGAATTATAATCAACAAGTTTCGAGGTAACTTGGACATTTTAGTACCGGGAATCCGCCAGATCGAGAAAATTGTGGGAGTGCCTGTTCTGGGCGTATTGCCATATGATAAACAACTGAAACTGCCAGAAGAGGATTCGGCATCCCTATCAGAACATAAATACCCTAACCATGGCCGGATTAAGGTGGGAATAATGAGGCTGCCACGCATATCCAACTTCACGGATCTGGATCCCCTGGAGTATGAACCAGATATTGGAATTAGGTTGGTGGAACTGGGCGATGAGTTGGCCCAGTTAGATGCTCTCATAATACCCGGGACCCGCAACACCGTTAATGACATGGTGGCATTGAATGAATCCGGTTTCAGCGATGAAATCAGACAAATTGCAACTGAAATCCCTTTATTCGGTATTTGTGGCGGATATCAGATTATGGGAGAGAAAATTATTGACCCCTCCCTGAAAGAATCGAAACATGGGACTGTAGATGGTTTAGGAATTTTAGGGGTTGAAACCTCATTTGGTGATGTGAAAAAGATCATAAGCCAGAGTCAGGGAATGATAATGGGGAACGGACTTTTCAAAGGCATGGAAGGAAAATTAGTCACAGGTTACGAACTCCACGAAGGAATAACCATAATCAAAGATAGTAAACCCCTTACACGTGTTATCAAGGGTTGTGGAAATCATCCCCAGTCCCAATTCGATGGTGCTGTGCAGGGAATGTCCACTGGAACCTACTTCCACGGCATATTCCACAACTTCAACTTCCGAAGATTTTTCACAGACTTTTTAAGAGAAAAAATGGGTTTGGAAAAATTAGGCTTTGATATGGATCACTTCCAATTGAACAAGGGCTTTTCGTTGGAACGTCTAGCTGGAATATTTGAAGAAAACGTGGACATGGAGAAAATGGAAAAAATATTGGGCATTGAGTCCTGAGATGATAAGTGAATTAGGTGTCGTACCAGGATGAGGGGATGGGATTTAAATTAAAAAGGTTCATCAAAAGCCATATTTCTAATAAAAATTCTATAATTATTTGGTGAATAACGAAGTAACCTTTTTCACTGCCCCGGTTTTCACCAAAACTGATATCTTCTCGTTTTTGGCCAGCACAGTGTCATCGTGGGGTATGGTGATATTCCCATTATGGTGGATGGCGGCTATGATATAATCATCAGTGGGGCTCAAATCACCCACCCTTTTTCCTATTGCTCTAGGATTTTGGATACTTATGTCCAGAAGTTCAGCATCTCCTCGACCCACAACAATAAGATCAGCTATCTTGGGGCGGGTAATGAGCTTTTCCAGATAACTGGCCGCAGTTAGCTCCGGGCTAACCACGATGTCAATACCTACTTTATGAAAGGCGTCCTCATGGTCTGGGTTACTCACCCTGGCAATGAGTTTGGGAATTTCATATTCCTTGACCAGAATACTGGATAAAAGGTTGGCCTCGTCGTTACCAGTGGCCGCCACAAAAACATCAGCATCTTCGATGTTGGATTCTTCCAGGGTTTTAATATCAGTTCCATTACCACAGATTATTAGGGCATCTATTTCACCAGCGGCAGTAGCGCAGAGATTCTCATCACTCTCAATGAGGGTTACATCATGACCAGTGACCACCAGAGAATGGGCCAAGTGCAAACCAACCCTTCCACCACCCATTATAACGACGTACATTTAAACACCTAAATATATTAGTTTTAGATAGACATTAAGTTGCTAGATCAACCCATTATTCTATTGACTTTTAACCTATATACTTTTGGGATATTAAATAAGACTTAAACACTTGGATTTAAAAAAAAATAAAATAAATGGCGTTACAAGTCTAACACCTTATTCTCAACTAACCTATGAAGGGTTGGGCTATGGTAAGCATCACCAAGATAGTCAGAATTAGCCCTATAATTACCAGGGGCAACCCTGCCTTGAAAATTTCTTTAATATTAACATACCCACTTCCATAGGCCATGGCCACGGTTGGATCGGCCATGGGAAAGAGGAAAGATAAGGAACAGGCAATGGCAACTGGAACTGCATAGGTTCCAACAGCAAGACCCTGGGCATTGGCCAGAGTCACAGAAAGCGGGACTAGTATAGCTGATAATGCTATGTTGGACATCACTTGGGTAATTACCACTGCTATCACCATCAGCACCACCATTATTAGGATGGTAGAAGGATCACTACCCATCATGGCCAGTAATCCTTTAATCAACCATGCTGCTGCGCCTGTGTTGAGTAAGGCATATCCCAGCGATAAAGCTCCTCCGAAGAATATTATGAGTCCCCAGTCAATGTTTTTCTGCGCATCCTGCCAGTTGATAATACCGGCTATGAAGTACAGGGCAGCACCAATAAGTGCTATTGAGTAGCTGTTTAGACCTGTGAATTGGGTGGTTACCCACAGTCCTATGGTGAATAATAGTATAATAGCAGTTATTTTCTCATTTTTTGAAAGTGACCCCATGGACTCTAGTTTAGATGATACCACTTCTTTACCGCCCTTTATACCCTTTACTTCTGAGGGAAATATTCGGCCCAGAAGCTTCCAGATCACCAGCATAAGTATGATGGCCAATGGGAACCCAAACATCATCCAGTTTAAAAAAGTTATACCTGTGTAGGCGGCCGCCATAAGGTTAGGGGCAGTTCCTATCTCGGTACCAAACCCACCAGCCAGGGAGCCAAAGGATGCCCCAAGGATCATGGCCTTGGCAAAGTTGCTTTTACCCTTCTTAGCCTCTAAACAACCCATAAGCACTACAATTTCCCTTATAACTGGTACCAGCATGGCAAAGGCCACTACATTCTCGATCCACGCCGACAGGATCCCGGTAGAGAATACACTCACAAAAAGAGCTCGACTAGGAGTGGTTCCCACTCGATTAAGCATGGTGTAGGTTAGGCGCTGGGCAAGTCCACTTTTACGTATCGCCTCGGCGATGATGAAACCACCTATCATGAGGAATATGATGGGATTGGCAAAGCCTATCACCGCATTGTCAAAACTCTCTACTCCGATTATAGGCTGGGCAAATAGGATGATCATGGAAGTGACTGCCAATGGCACGGTCTCTGTGGCCCACATGACAACGGCAAACACTAAGAGGGCCAGTGCAGCATGCCCCGAAAAACTGAGTTGGTGCATAGGGATTAAGAAGACAATAAGTCCTGCCAAAAGAGCTAATGGAATCCCTATCCTTTTGAAATTCATGCTAATATCATCCTTGATTTAGAGAAATGATGACTAGATCTGCCCCGGTTCTTTCACTCCTTGCTGGTGCGGATCAGAAGAACAGTGCAGGGAGATGTGTGCACTACCTTTTCAGAAACACTACCCAAGAGGTATTTATCAACCATGCTTTTTCCAGTGCCCATTATGAGCAAATCTACACCTTCTTCTTCGGCTATTTTCACTATTTCATCAGCAGGTTTACCTTCTTTCAATAGGGGCTTGAATTTGATGTTGGGTCCCTTAAACTTTTCTTCCATGTCCAATAGGATCTTCTTTCCCTTTTCAGTTAGTTCCTTTTTCATCATTTCCTTTATTTTTCTAGAAGTAAGGATAGGGGTAGAAGTTTCCACCACATAGAGACCAATTACTTCAGTATTCCAATCTGCTATAAGTTCCATGACTTCTTTAGCCATCTGATCAAGATATTCCCCAGCACTGGTAACTAATATTTTCTGATAAACCATATTATCATCCTATTTAATTTAATACGAATAATCTAAGGATTGCATAGCCAATATAAGTTGCTAAAAGGATTATTCCATCAGTTCTAGTTAGTTTCATTCCACGTTTAATGAGTAAAAGCACCATAAGGGTTACTAAGATCATGACCGGTGCATCGAAGGATAAAGACAAAGGCTCCACAGGAATGTCCATAAAGAGTGCCGGCACACCTATCCCAATCATAATATTAAAAGTATTACTGCCCAGTATATTTCCAATAGAAAGATCATGAAGCCCCTTCATAGCTGAAGACAATGTTACCACCAGTTCAGGGATGCTGGTACCGATGGCCAAGGTAAACAATCCCATGATCATAGTTGGCACACCAGCGATGGTAGCTAACTCCACTCCACTGTAGACTAGTAGTCTGCAACCAACAATCAGACCAGTCAGCCCCACTAATGTCCAAATTATGGTTTTCTTACTAATTTTAGATGATTTAGAAGATTTTACGTTTTTGGATGACTCTGCAGATTCTTTGGAATTTTCTTCCTTGTTATTTAGCTCTTCTATGATTTTAGTATTGTTTTTCCTGCTTTCCTTCTTCTGATCCTTTACCAGTATCCACAAATAAACACCATAAACTGCGATCATTATTATACCGGCAAATTTGTTGATAGACCCCATGAACATGAAGGCCACAAGTATAAGAGCAGTTATAAGGGTTACTGCACCGTCCCTGGCTATACCGCGAGGATTTGACCGGACAAGACCCACGTAGGTGGCGGTTATTCCCAAGATACCAGCTATGTTCCAGATGTTAGATCCGATAACCACTCCCACCCCAATATCTGGGCTATGGGTGAAGGTAGCGATCATGGCAGAGCCGAATTCCGGGAGAGAAGTTCCAATAGCAGAGGCAGTTACACCCAATATTATTTCAGATATGCCAAAAGCGGCACCTATGGCAACTAAATTATCTACAAAAATGTCTGCCGATTTAATTACGATTATTAATGATATCGCAAGGATGGCAACGTTAATTATAATATCCAACATGATCTCACCGGTGAGTGATTTCCTAATTCCACAGATCCTTTACTATTCCCATGATTCCAATTATTTTTTGGTTAGTCGGTATTTATATTGAACGTATCAGATCCACCTTGAACTGAATTATCCACTATGAAGACTATACCAAACTGAATAGAATTCTCCCTAAATTTAATTTCAACAAACTCTTAACCTAAAAATTTATATACGATAATCCTACAACCATGGTATGCTGTTAAATTCGACAACAAGCGGCGTTAGTCCAGCCTGGTTAAGACTCTAGCCTGCCACGCTAGCGACCCGGGTTCAAATCCCGGACGCCGCATTGCGGCTGTAGTCTAGTCTGGTTAGGACTTGGGCCTTCCAAGCCTACGACCCGGGTTCAAATCCCGGCAGCCGCATTTACAACTATTTCTTGAGGACTATTGATAAAAACCCAATTCCAAATTTTTAGTTTTTCAAAAAAAATTCCATCCGATACATTCTACTACCTAGTGATTAGAAAATAAAAATTATTTTTTTTAAAAAAATCAATTTTTAACCTTGGATTTATGAAGGAACCAGAATTTCAGCAGCCACCAACCGACATATGTCTGTTTTACTAATTACTCCTACAGGCTTTTTATCCTCCAAGACCAGTAGTCCAGATATGTCTGCTCGTAACATCAAATTGGCTGCATCTTCAATTCCATCACCGGCAGAAATGGTTATTACATCCTTGGACATGATATCCATCAGATTAAGGGACACTTCTTTCCGAATAGTAGGTTTTATGGCTCCCAGTACTCCAATAAGGTCAGAATAGGATACCACTCCCAAAACACCATCTTCTTCATTCACCACAAATAATCTACGCACACCTTCCTTATACATCTTTTCAAAGGCTTCTAACGGGCTGGTTTGGGCGCTGATGGATATCACCCCTTGATTCATGGCCTCCCTCACTTTCATAGTATCACCACATAAATATAATTCTGTTAATTGATATGTTGTCAAACACAAGATTAATAGTATTGGTTTTTAATGGAAAAATTAATGAAGTATTTGAAAAAGGCTAACCAAGAAGAGTTGTTTATAATTGGAAAGGATTATTAATAAAGATTTAATATGACCTGACTCTGGCTTAGATCTAAGCAACTTTGTTAAATGTCATCAATGTTTTCGAGGTAGGCAAAGTTTAAATAGTAACAATAGCATTACCAGTAATATAATAGTGCTAGTGTTAATTTTTTGTCCGTGATGCTAAACCAGTATCCCCGAAGACATACAAATTGTTTGTAGTGAACAATATTGCTAAGAAAACAAAGATTTAAATAGGATAATATTATAATAAAATAATACGAGGGAATTGTAATGATGCGAATAAGTATGTCCTTACCCAAGAAACTTTTAAACGAGTTTGATGAAGTTTTGAAAGATCGAGGATACCAATCAAGATCAAAAGGTATAAGAGACGCTTTAAAAGACTACATTGTGCGATACCAGTGGATGAATGAAATGGAAGGTGATCGAATCGGTATTCTAGCTGTGATTTACGATCATCACTATACTGGAGTAATGGAAGACCTCACCGATATCCAACATGACTACCGAAAATTCATCAATGCTGTTATGCACGTCCACATGACAGAAAAATATTGTCTAGAAGTTATTGTGGTTAAGGGGAATGTCAATTACATACGGGAACTTACCGAAAAAATAATGAGATTAAAGGGCGTTGAACACGTCAAACTCACCAGTACGTCCAGCGGGGATAATATGTAACTACTTTTACCAAATCTTCCCCCTAATAAAATTTTCTTCACACCATTCTTGAAATTAAACTTATTTTTACCATCAGAATTTTTATTAATAGAATCAATATTCACTATACATTGATGAAACTAACCCCCTATCAAGAAAAATTGCTATCTGACAAAGAACGCCTAGCAGTTTTTTTTGAAGCCATCAACAAGAAAGTGCAGGGAATTGTCTATGATCTAGGAACTGGTTCCGGAGTTCTTGCCGCTGAAGCAGCTCCACGAGCAAAACATGTTTATGCCATCGAAAAAAATGAATTGTCGGCCAGATCCGCCTTAAACAGACTTTCTTATTTTAACAATGTCTCCGTGATAGTGGGTGATGCCAGTCTGATGGATTATCCAGAAAAAGCTGATCTGATAATCTGTGAGATGCTGGACACTGGCCTCATTGATGAAGAAATGATACCGGTCATCAACCATGCCCGGAGATATCTCCACGAAGGAGGGCACATAATACCTTGTGAAGTTTTAAACGGTGTCGAGGCCATTAATTTAGGTGCAGAACATGTATGTTACCAGGATTGTTACCAGGACAGGGTGGTAGAAAATTTCAAGACCATGGGGCCTCTTAAAATATATAATCGCATAAATCTGTTGAAAGAAATTGATGAAAAGGTAGATCTGACTTTGAAACTCAAGACAAATTCCCATGGAAATGTAAATGGAATAAAAATCACTACTTTCACCCTGCTCACCCCAAATTTAATCTGTGGACCCACACCCATGCTCAATCCACCGTTACTGGTGCCCTGCAATTTATTGACAGTTGAAAAAAACCAAGAAATATGTTTAAATCTTAAATACATCATGGGAGGTGGATTAAGTACCATTGAAGCAAGAATTAACTGAATTTTTGTTGGGATACGAAAAATTAGTAATACTGGGCATTGGAAATGACTTGAAGGGAGATGATGCCCTGGGAACATTCATTGCCAGAAGTTTAAACAACTTGCACCCCCAAATAATATCCATAGATGGGGGAGTTGTTCCAGAAAACTTTACTGGTACTATAAAAAAAGAAACTCCTAGTCACATTCTTCTGGTAGACGCAGTAAATATGAATAAAGCCCCTGGATTCGTAAGATTGGTTAGTAAAGAGGAAATATCTAATTACAGCATCTCAACACACGCCATACCCATATCTTTCCTGATAAACTATTTGGAAATGGGTACTGGCGCCAAGATAGCCCTTATTGGAATTCAACCTATGAATATGGAGATAGGTCATGAGATGACCATGGATGTAAAAAAAAGTGCAATAAATGTTTTGAATATGTTAAAAACCATTCTTTTACCTTGATTTTTTATACCAATTGGTTAAACGGTTCCAAATTCACCAATAAAACCCATTAAATACCAGTTACTCCAAATATCCTAGACATATCTGGGCTTAGTTTAAATTTGAATCTGAAATTATCTGTGATTGAAATGAAATTAATGTTCATTGGCTCTCGTCTGTTTGAGGATGTGGCATTATACACCAAAAATAAAGGTATTACTTCAGTATTAACTGAATCTAATCCAGATGCTCCCAACCAAAACCTGGCAGATGTCCTCCACCGGGTTCCTCGAGGAATGGACGGCCCTAAAACCGTAGCCATTAAAGAAGACGTAGATGGTGTTGTTCCATTAATAGGTGTTGACGGACCTTTATTGTCTCTTTCAAGTTTAAAAGAAGATTTAGAAGAAAATTACGGGATTCCAGTAGTTACTTCGCCATTAGAGGCTGCATCTATAGCTCAAAGCAAATTTAAAACAAAAAGATTCCTTACAGAGAATAACTTTCCCACCCCTCCTTTCCAGTCGATTGATATGAATCTATCGGAATCCTACTTCAGTTTCCCAATGGTACTTAAGCAGAGTCATGGGCAGGGTGGCGTGGGGATCGAAGTGGTCAATAGTCACCATGAAATGATAGAATATCTGAAAAAATTTGGAAACGCCCTGGCAGAAGAGTTCATAGCGGGTGTTGAAATTTCAGTGGAAGTACTGGGTTGGAAGGGTGATTACATTCCATTGGTACCTGTTTACAAGGGAAAAACCAGCACCAAAGGCACTCATCCTCTTTTCAAAGTTAAAAAGGCACCCCTAGAAATTGAAGGCTTAGATAATTCCAAGAATAATAAGATGATCCTTGAATTAGCCCGTGAGATATGCAGGATGATGGGCGTAGCTGGCTCCGCTGATTTAGATCTCATATTTGACGGGAAAGAAAACCTGGTCTTGGAGATCAACACCCGGCCCAGCGGAACCCGTTACTTGACCTATGCTTCCTGTAATATTAACCCGCTCCAGGAGATGGTGGACATGGCAGCCGGAAAATGGAACCCAGAAAAAGTGCAGTATAATCTTAAGAATTACTTTGCTATGGAAGTACCTGTGGGTGATTTTTCCACCAAACGCAACAGTTACCTTTACAGGAACTTCCCTGATTCAAATGGCTGGATAATACACGGCCCCCCTCAACATCAAAGAATCACCATAAGGGGGGAAACTAGAAATTCAGTGTTAAAAATTGCCCAATCACTGAAATTACCATCATAAATTGAGTAACCATTATCGTCTTAGATATTAACATATATACTAAAAGTGAACAAATTCGGAGTGTAAAATTTAAGTAATATGGCATGGTTTAAGTATCATGGTAATGGGATGTTGAATACTTTTATAATTATAATACATAATTTGGTGGTAGATTGAACGAGTTACAAACAATGATCCTACTATTTCTTTTAACTTTCCTGGCCACGATGTTCTTTACCTTCTTTATGAGAAAGATTTTGAGGGATGCAGATATTACTGACAGTCCCATCGTTACTGAACACCGCCATAAAGCTGGAACTCCCACTATGGGCGGCATAGCCATGTTACTGGGCATGCTTGTAGGTGCTGCAGTATTTTTTACTCAGATGAATCTGATTTTAACAGTCATAATTATGATGGGCTCCGGTTTGGTGGGTCTACTGGATGATCTTTTAGGTTTGAAGGTTAAGGAACTGCAGAAGGTGGTCCGCAACATCAGCACTCAGTCGGTTGAAATTGGTCGCTTAACTCTCAAGCCCGGAGAAGAAGCAAGAGTAACCACTGAAAAAGCTAAAAGTGATCTTGCAAAACTCGTACCAGGTGAAAAGGTGGAGGTTATTGGAGAAGTGCCCATCAAAAGTGAAGTCTCTGAACGCAACAAAATAATCGCCCAAATCGTGGTTGCATTGTTCCTGGTTGCTACCGGAGCAGTGAGCAGTGGAGTTTTAGGTTTTGAATTGGGAATATTAATTATACCCGTGCTCATCTTTGGAGTTATCGGTTCAATCAATTCTGTAAACCTCATAGATGGCATGGACGGTTTGGCTGTAGGAATTTTAACCATAGCATCGCTTTCGTGCGCTATATTTACATTCAATAATGGGAATTTTTCTGGAACTCTACCTTTCATAGCCCTGGCCGGGATTTCCCTTGGTTTCCTGGTTTTTAACCGTTACCCCGCCAGTATTTTCATGGGAGATACAGGGTCCTTTGCCCTGGGGGCAGGATACATTACAGCCGGATTTCTAGGTGATGTGATATACTTGGCAGTGCTGGCCCTGGCCATACCCATCGTATCCGTGATGATAAGTCTCTTCCACCGAGTTCATCTAATTAAACTACCTGTAGAACCTCTACACCATACTCTGCACTATAAAGGTCTCTCAGAAAAGAAAATAGTGGCCATTTACTGGGGTGTTACCTTCCTCATCTGTTCTGTGGCCATCATTTACCAATTTCTTCTTTGAAGGTTGAATTATGAAAGAAATTACCACCGCCTACTTGGCATCCCATGTTCAGGGAAAACTTCTAGGCAAAAATCGTAAGATTACCGGTGTTTTCAACATCCTTAACGATGCAAAAAATGGTGATGTAGTAATCAGACATTGGATAGATGGCTCAGGAGTGGATATGGCTGCTAGTAAAGGCGTGACATGCATAGTGACCCAGGAAGCCCGTGGATCCGCCATTTATAAGGTTAAAAAATATGATATGTGCCTCATTATTACTGAAAAGATCGAATATGCCAATGCCTTCGCTCTCCGCTGGGCTATAAAGACTTTCGCACCTGAATCCATACGGGTGGTAATTACCGGGACCAATGGAAAGTCCACCACCAGTCACATGATTCATAAGATACTCCAGGTGGCAGGATTTAAAAGTCACACCAATACTGATTCCCTATCAGAGTTCAACACCCTTATTGATCCTATGGTCGCCAAACAGATCTCCGAAACCAAGAATCTGGAGATCCTGGTTTTGGAGGTTTCTGAAGTGCAGGGATGGGAAGAACGGATTATGTCGGACCATGCATTTTTAATGACTCAGGCCATCCAGCCCCAAATTCTAGTATTCACCAATGTGTCTATGGACCATATCAACCTGGTGAGCTCCATTGAAGAAGCTTACCAGGAGATTTCAGGTGCATTAAGGAATTTTAAGGGAAAAACGGTGGTTTTGAATGCAGATGACCCCCTGATTATGAATATGAAGGATTTAGTGCCTTCTGAAGCGGAGATTATAACTTTTGGGCATGGCGGCCAAGTGGAGATGATGGAGGAGGGATTATATTTAATGGGGGATATTTTGTTAAAACAAGAGGAACTACCATTCCATAGTCCCCACTTCCTCCAGAATACCATGGCAGCTATTGCTGCTTGTAAAGCTTTAAATATTGATAATGAGGTTATAAAAAAAGGAGTTAAGTCTTATCATGCCCTTAAAAGAAGATTTTCCATATTAAATAGGAAACCCCTTATTGTAGATGATTTTGCTCACAACCCAGATGGTATTAAAGCCACCATAAAAAGTGTGGCTGAACTATCCAAAAACCAGTTGTACATCGTATGCTCCATAAGAGGATCTCGTGGAAAGGATATAAACGAGATTAATGCCATGTCTATTGCCCAGTCTCTTAAAGGTCTCAATTACACCCTTGTTATAACCAGTAGCCAGGATGTGGTGGACAAGGCCAACTGGGTACAGGAAGATGAGAAAAAGGTATTTATAGATGTACTGAAAAAGGAAGGTATCCAATACAGTCACTATTCCCAATTACGCATTGCTCTATTTGAAGTCGTTAATATGTCCAGTTCAGAGGATACAATATTATTGATAGGTGCCCAGGGTATGGACCCAGCATCTGATATTTTAGAGAAATTTAAAGAAGAAGGCATAATTAAATAGTATAAAAATCAATAATTTGATGAGAATAATTAGCTTCTGTTACACCCGTACATTCATTGATTTTCTATAAATTTCCTTAATAAACATTTATAAAAGAGATTAGACGCGTTATAATCCCAGAATCTAATATTATATATATTATTACCACCCCTATTATCACCGACCCAGTCACAGATGAATAATCAACCAGTACAAATCAACTTTGGAGTTGTTATCAGGAATATAAAGTGGTTGTAACGTCAACCGTTAAATAGACTGATTAAAGTTTAAAACTTAATTATATTATCGAAAGGCATGTATTTTTGAGAGTTGTTGAAGATATGGATAGAACCAGTACAAGACTCCTGAAAAACTCATTTAAGATCAACCAGAAAAATGTTTTCGGAGTTCTAGGAGTATGTGGAATAGTTGGGAACTTGGCAGCCAGGGTTTTGATGGATCATGAATATGAAGTTTTGGGAAGTGATCTGGAATCTGCTGAGAGTTGTCAGTACCTATATACTTTAGAAGACTATAACCTACCCCTATACCTATCTGGACATGCTGAAGAGTTTTTTAATAAATCAGACTACTTTGTACCTCCCCCCAGCCTCCCCCAGGACTCAGATACCTTTCATAAGCTGGAAAGTTCGGGAAAGATCATAAAAGTTGATGATATCATTGATGCGATAGAACCAGGAAAACCAGTTGTATGCATTACTGGAACCAATGGTAAAACCACCACCACCCACCTACTGAAACACATAGCAAGAATCGCAGGACTTAAAACTACCGAACATGGTTTTAAGACACTTCAAGGCAATGTAGACTATATTCCCCCCTTACAAGCCCGTTTAAAGGCTGATATTGCAGTGTTGGAGACTGGAACTGAAGGAACTCCTGGTGATCTTAAATTCACAGTGGAGAAATGTAATCCAGCCTATGGAATCTTGACCAACATAAATCCTGACCATCTCAGCCAAGATGCAGATTTTTTAAGCTATGCACGTATAAAGGGGGAGCTTCTGGAAGAACTTCAGGATGGAGTGGCTGTCATTAACTGCGATGATCCCACCATATGGGGACTTCTAAAAGAAGTAAACTACCATGGTAAGGTTATCACATTTGGAGTGGAAGATCATCCCTCCAGGATTTCCAGTAAAAAATGTTGGTGTGGAGAAGAATTACTGCTGGGAGAAACCATATCTGGGGTTGGTTACTATCGCTGCCAATGTGGCTTGGAACGTCCCCAGCCAGACTATCGTGCCACCGACATTACTCCTAACAAATTCCTACTACACACGCCTCAGGGTATCCATACCATAAATATGAGTATAATGGGGTTGCACAATGTTTACAATGCCCTGGGGAGCATAGTAGTTGCCCGGGAGTTTTTAGAAATATCAATGAATGACATCAAAAAAGGTCTGGAAACATTTAAGGGTGTGCCAGGTCGTCTTGAGCATATAAAATCATTGCCCAACACTGATTTCATTGTGGATTATGCCCACAATCCCTCTGGGGTAGAAACCGTTCTCCAGGAGCTAAAAAAGATCTACTCCAAAGTAGCTGTAGTTATAACAGTATCCTCTGAATCCCAAAAAACAGGTGACCTTGAAATATTAGAAAAAACAATGGATTTGGCCGATTTCATAATTCCTGCATCCTTCTTCTCTCGAAAAGCAGCGGAGAAGTACATCTCCAGAAATGAAATACTCATCACCGATGTTGAACCTGTTGAATTCCGGGAAGGAACCCTAGGCGCAACTTGTGAACAAGTTCTGGAAGGATTGGAAAAAGCCACAGAATGCAATGTTGATGCTATCATCTGTATCGGAGAAGCAGCCATCAAATATAAAGAAGAGATAAACAATTATTTATCACAAAAATACAACAAGAACTTAATTGAAAAATAGAAATAGGTAAATATTTGAAGATTAGCGGTGAACATCATGTTCATTAAAGTAAGAAGAGACACATTGATAATTTTATTTTTAGCCTTCCTACTCATATTATCAGGCCGGCTGATGACTTACATGGCTTATGCCTCCACCACCGAAACTGATCAGGGGATACCCATATCAGGGGTTATCATCAAAGGAAACGATATTGTACCCACGGATTCTATAAGGAACAATATCGCTAGTGTTGGATTTAGGACTGGTAGTTACATTCAGGGCGATACTCTGATAACCAGTAAACGTAAGGTTCCCATTTCTGAAGCCCTTGAAAATGCTCGGCAAGCAGCACTATTATCTACCATACCAGGGACTAACGTGACACCAATAAAAGTTGCTGATGTCAAGCTAGATAAAGAAACCGGTATACTGACTGTAACTGTCATTGAAGACTTTTCCATGGTGAAGGTGAAATGAAGATGAGTGGTAACGTCTTGATAAAGGTTATGTTCCTATTAATCATCCTAATACTGGTGGTGAATACATCGGCAGCTACCATGAACGTGGTCATAATCACCGACCCCACGGGTAAAGATCCAAATGGAGCCGCGGCAGGAAGTATGTCCTTCGCCAAAAACATGCTCCAATCCACCTTCATCATGTCTAAGGATAAGCACTTCGCAGTTCTATCTGGGGGTGAAGGTAATCAGACACCCCGTTTAGGTGCTATCGTAAAGACGTTGAATCTTCTAGAAAACGGTGCCACTGCAGCTGATGCTGCGAGTGCAGCGAATAGTTTCCCCGGGATTAGGATTATGACTGGAGGTCCTACCATAGGAGCAGCGGTAGGTGGTTCCTTCGATGTTTATGTTGTAACAGTGGATAACAGTGGAACCATAACCGTAACCCCCGCATCAGGAGGACTTGCGGTACTGCCACCCGGACAGAAAGGTGCTATCATCCACCTCAGAAACACCCAAGGAAACCCTAAATATGGAACAGCCGAAAGAGTTCGCCAGGAAACTGCAGTTATGATTGGTAAAATGATTCGAGATGGATATCCAGCTACAGACATTATGGGCGAGGTTTTCAAGGAGGTTTCCAATGATGCTGGAGAAAAGTATGGTGGTGGTGCAGTTAACTTAGCTTCTTCCATTACCACCGGGGAGATGTTCACTCCCCCTGATATTAACGAAACTGGTTTTCCCATGAACGAACCTTACAGTAAAGTTTGTCCCACTTGTGGATGGAGTGTCGGCTATTCCGGGTCAGAGAACTTTCAAACTTGTCCTCTAGACGGAACAGAGCTTAAAACCATCTACGCCTACGATGCCCTGGTTAAATCTATTACATCTACTGGTGAAGGTATCAGTGTTTCGGTTTACGGGACCGATGCTGCAGGTATCAGTGAAACCACCCGGGAAATTGTGCAGTACTCGGTGAAACGTAATGGTTTTAACGCAGCGAAGATCGCCCAAGATATCAACTCCAATATTAACAACGGGCTTTTAGTGGGAGTAAATTACGTCGAAGCCAAGGATATCAACATTCGAGAGAATTCCCGTGCCGTTGGAGTTTACTATAAAGCATTGCCTGATAAAAGGACTTCACCACCCTGGGATCTGCCCCTTAGTTCTTCCATACTAAACATTGTAGGAAATATGCAGACCGCCCTGGGATTGATTCTAGTAGTTCTGGTGTTATTCAGAAGCACCCTTCTAACCTCTTTCACGAAGAAGAGACGGTGATGAAATGTCCTTAATTATGGTTAGAGCAGATAGTAGAGATAAAATTCTAAACAGCCTCGCAGATATAGAAAGGCACGCTAAACTTAAAATAAAAGGCAATCCACGAATTATTCAATCAAAGATGGCTGATGAAACTGCAAAAAGAATAATGAATCAGAATTTAAAGTTTAAATCTTCTCATTCCGTTTTGGTACTGGTGGAAAGTGATACTACCCAAAGTATTGTCCAGATAAGGAAAATACATCCCCCCGCCCACTTAATGGTCATTAGTGAAGAATATCCCGAATATGCTGCTATGAATTCTGAATTTCAAAATTTACCCCATTTTAAGGGCTATTATTCCCATAAGAAGCGGCATAATATAGAAAAGAAGATGTAATTGGTAGATCTAAATTTTTTTCCATAATTCTTCCAATTAACTATTCATAATTTAACAACAAGCACGTATTAATTTCTTTTTATACGGGCGATGTCTCCAATAGTTGCTTCCCTTACATCTCTGGAACTAACTTCCTCGTCGATGGTTTCGTCAGTCTTTTCCAGAATATGGATATCCAGCATTTTTTCTAGTTTTCTGGAAAGTTTCATATCCGGGATCATACGGCCGGATTCAATGCGGTTAATTACGGATACTTTCTCATAAATCTTTTCCGCAAGTTTTTCACGACTCCATCCCCTTTTTTCCCTGGATTCTCTTATAACCTTGTTATAATCCTCAATCACTTCATATGATGGTTTTTTTGACCTGAATTTTCTAATAGGCCTGGGTGAAGTTTTTCTAAATTGTCCCTGTGGTTTTGGAGGTTCTCTTTGGACTTTACCGAATTTTGAACATTCTTTACAAGTGTTCATTACCGAACTTTCGATTTTGGTCTTTGTTGGTTGTCCAATTATTTTTTTTCCGCAAATCTCACATCTCATGGCGATCCCTTTAATCTTAACTTAAATTTATAATTCTACACCTCAATATTTAAATATTATTAAAGACCATAGAAAGCATCATATAATAAAGTGTTAGAAATTATTTTTTTTCCAGAAATCAATGAGGAGTGAACATTTAAGATGGAAAAAACATCACACAACATTCTGAAGAAAATTGAAGACCTGAAAAAAGAGATTAAAATCCTCAAAGAGGAAAATGCCAAAACCAAACGTAACCTCATGTGGAAGGTTAGGAAATTAGAAAAAGACAAGGTTCTGATTGAAAACGAAAAAATGAGGCTGGACCGTGAACTGAAATCTCTCCGCGGAGAAATTGAAAGGTTCCGATCTCCGCCACTAGTAATTGCCACTGTAACTGAAGTACTAGATGAGGGTAAAGTAGTGGTAAAAAGCAGCACCGGCCCCCATTTTGTAATTGGATATTCACGTTTCATGGATGATAAGGACTTAGAACCTGGAGCCAGAGTGGCCCTTAATCAGCAGACTTTCAGCATAGTAAACGTCTTACCATCAGAAAAAGACCCCATAGTGACTGGTATGGAGGTTGAAGAAAAACCAGAGGTGTCTTACGCTCAAATTGGCGGATTAGAAGAGCAGATTGTTGAGATAAAAGAAACAGTGGAACTGCCACTTAAAAAACCAGAGTTATTTAAGGAGATAGGTATAGAACCTCCCAAAGGAGTGCTTCTATACGGGCCTCCCGGAACCGGAAAAACTTTATTGGCCAAAGCCGTAGCCCATGAAACCAATGCAACCTTCATAAAGATCGTGGCCTCTGAATTCGTACGCAAATACATTGGTGAAGGTGCCCGTCTAGTGAGAGGAGTATTCGAACTGGCTAAGGAAAAATCTCCCAGCATAATATTTATAGATGAAATTGATGCTATAGCTGCTAAAAGGCTTAAAAGTTCCACTAGTGGTGATCGTGAAGTTCAACGTACCCTTATGCAACTTTTAGCAGAGATGGATGGATTCGAAGCACGAGGTGATGTGGGTATAGTGGCCGCTACCAATCGACCCGATATCCTGGATCCAGCCCTACTAAGACCTGGCCGTTTTGACCGGTTCATAGAAGTACCAGTACCCAATGAAGACGGTCGCAGAGAAATTCTTAAAATACACACAAAAAACATGGTCATGGAAGAGGATGTGGATCTTGATCTGATATCTGCCCTTACCGATGGAGCATCAGGTGCTGATGTGAAGGCTATCTGTACCGAAGCAGGTATGTTCGCCATACGGGAAGAAAGGCCCATCGTGAACATAAACGACTTCCTCGATGCCGTTGATAAGATAATGGGTGTGGAAAGAGACGAAGAAATTCGAAAAGAAGCAGGGGTTATGTACGGATAATTTCCAATTATTATTTTAGGGACTTATCCTCCTATTTTTTTTTATTTTAGATTCTATTATAATTTATTTTAGAAAACTAACTTATTTGGTTTGATGAAAATATCCGGTTAATGGGGACTGAGCTATTGTTCATTAATCCAAAAAAAGAAAAATGTTTATGATCTTTTTTTTTAAGTAATGGAAAAGTTTCTATCCTTCTCGATAGATTTATATATTTTATAAAAGAAGCTTTTATTTTAGGATCTTACCCACGATAAAATATTGAGTAAGATAATGGAAGGATGAAAAAAATGGTATTTTGCAACAACTGTGGTAATGAAAATATAGACAATGCAATTTACTGTTCAGAATGTGGTGAAAAGCTACAAAATATATCCCAAGACCAAATAGAAACCAATGAAGAGTTACTTGATAAAGAAATATTACTAGAACTCATGCATGTTAGTAATGATGCAAACACGCATAAGCTTCTAAACAGGGACATTCCAAACCCTAGCAGAGATGCCAAAAGATCTCTATACTTTACTAATGAAAATATTTACATAGGTAAAGGAACAGCACTAGGTAATTACGAAATGGTTGGATCAATGGCAGACACTGCAGGGTGGATGACAGGAGGACTATCAGGATATTTGATTGGTAAAAAAGCTGCTAAAAAATATTATTCCGATCTTGAACAAAAAAACAAACAAATTAACTTTAAGGAATTAGCAGCAAAGGATCCAAGCGTACGTGTAATCCCTCATTCTGATATTATAAATGTAATTATGGATAAGCCAAAAACCTTACGACCTTCATATATAACCATTAAAACCAGCACCGAGGATTATCGGTTTGTAAGCCAGGAACCAAAAAAATACAAAAAACAATTCATAAAGACCATTCCCGCCATCTTAGGTGATAGAGTGATTATTGGCAAATGAATTAAGTTATACAAAGTTTATGTGCACAGACCAGTTACCTCAACAGTATTCCAAGTGATGGTTTTTTTTAATTAATTAAGTCATAGGTTCAGTAACAAAACCAGTTATTAAAGACATAATTACAATCAAAAGGTTCAAAAGTAACTTCAATGGATTCAATGTATAACCACGATTGCTGTAACGGGTTGCACAAGATTTTTGACTTCTTTTTAATAGTTTACCTATTTCTTTAAAGTTTTAACCCTTTCTCGAAGTTTACACATCTGAATATCTTCTTCAAGAGTCCATCTCCTGCCTAAGCGACTGTCCTTTTTATCACTCATGATACCAGAGATAGAATTTAATAATATATATTATACAAAAATACAATAAATAATTTGTAAATTATATTTTCTTTCTTGATTATAATATTAATTACATTCAATTAAATCTATAAAAAATTAAGCCGATGATGAACCCTATGAGCTCTGAACTGATGATGAATGATGGGCGATCTGAGGCTTACTTTTATTAATTTAACTTCCTATTTTTAATTAAATACTATCTAATCCATTCGTAGAACTATTTCTTTAATCATATCATCTACACTGCTTGATACTTTCTCCTGATCTAACTCTGAAATTTCTGGCCTGAGGACCACAATAACCGGGATTTCCAACTCCAGAGCAGCCTCAATCTTAGAGGGCGTTCCACCAACCTCCCCGCTGTCTTTGGTTACCACCAATTTTGCACCATATTCCCTGATAAGGGCCTTATTGAACTCTGGAGTGAAGATACCCTGCATGGCGATGATGTTTTCTCCAGGTAGTCCAGTTTCTAAGGATTTTTTTACAGAATAGGGGTTGGGAAGAACACGTGCCACTATTTTGTCAGCATCTACTACCTCTGTGAGGTAGTGTAGAGTGGATACTCCTGCCAGATGCAGTATACGACCATTGCTGATTGTTTTTGCAAGGTGGGCTGCTTCGGGGAAGGAAGTTACCTGGTGGATTAGAACATTTTCAGGTAATTGTGTAGGTGGCCTCTCCAGGCGGAGGTAGGTGATTCCAGTTTCTTTACTGGCCTGGATTGCATTACGGGTTGCCTCCGCTGCAAAGGGATGGGTAGAGTCCACCAAAACATCTATCTTGTGTTTTTCTATGATGCCAATCAGATCATCCAGGGGGAGTGGCTTACTTATCACCTCATCAGCACCGGCTGATCTGGCTATTTCAGCACCATAACTGGTGACGGCGGTAGCCAAAATGTAAATATCATCCTGCAAGCTTTTTAACCTCTTTATGGCTACAGTGGCATCACTGGTTCCAGCCATCACCATTATTCTCATTTTAAGACCCTCCCAACTATGAAATCACTTACCAGTATGGTACTGGCAATCAGGAGAACTATCATCCAATCCATGCCTGAAAGGGATGTTGTCTTGAATATTCCCTGTAGAAATGGAGTGTATATTACGGCTAATTGCAAGAAGAATGATGAAGTTACGGCTATTATCAGAAATCTGTTGGAAAACCCTTGTGCAGATCGGCAGTTAAACACGTTGAAGATCTGGAACATGACAAAAACTGTGAATGCCATACTCATTGCTTTGATGAGGCCTGTTCCACTGCTCAGTAAAAAGTAATAAAGTGCCAGTGTTCCGGTGGTCATCACCACCCCGGCAATGATTATTTTTATAAGATTTTGACCGGACATTATCTCTTTTTTCAGGGGAGGACGTTCCATAACATCCTTTTCAGGTGGTTCCACCCCTAAGGATTGGGCAGGCGGTCCATCCATAATGATGTTTATCCATAAGACTTGTATGGGGTTGAATGGTACTGGAAGGCCTATTATGGAGGAAGATGTGATGGTAAGTATGGCTCCAATGTTGGTGGAAAGTTGGAATCTAACAAAGCGGCGGATATTATCAAATATGGTTCTTCCCTCACGCACCGCCTTCACTATGGTGGCAAAGTTATCATCTTGAAGGAGCATATCCGCAGATTCCTTGGCCACATCAGTCCCACTCCCCATAGCAACTCCGATGGAAGCTTTTTTAAGAGCTGGAGCATCGTTAACTCCATCTCCAGTCATGGATGCTACGTTACCATTCTTTTTGAGGGTTTCCACGATGCGCACCTTCTGCTCAGGGAACACTCTAGCATACACCCGCACATCATCCACCACTTCCATAAATTCCTGGTCACTGAGCACATCTAGTTCTGACCCAGTCAGAATTATATCATTATCAGCACCCACTATACCTATTTCCTTTGCAATGGCCACTGCAGTGTCCTTATGGTCTCCTGTTATCATTACCACCTTAATACCCGCCTTATTGGCAATGGCAATGGCATCTTTGGCCTCCTGGCGGGGAGGATCCATCATTCCCACCAGTCCAGCGAAGATCAAGTTCGTTTCCAGAGATTCTTTATCAGACAAATCTTCACTAGGGTCCAGCTTCCGGTAGGCAAATCCCAGGACTCTGAGGGCATTATCAGTCATATGTTTAAGGTCTTCCATGATTAGGTTATTATCTTCAGGAGTTATGGAATAAGCCCTATTTCCTCCCTCTACATGGGAGCACTGCTGTATCAAAACCTCTGGAGCACCCTTGACCAGAATAAAACGGTTCCCATCAATCTGGTTAACCGTTGTCATCCTTTTACGGGTGCTGTCTAGGGGGATTTCCAGTAGTCGGGGATGGATTTGTTCCAATTCTTGGCGGCTGTATCCTGCCTCATTGGCATATAAAAGAAGAGCGGCATCTGTGGGATCCCCAATAACTTGGCCCTTGGAGATGGTGGCGTTGTTACATAAGGCAGAAATCATGTAAACCATGCCTAGTTTATTAGTCTTAGTTTCCCTCACCGTCATTTGGTTCAGGGTTAGAGTTCCTGTCTTGTCTGTGCATATGAAGTTACAGGAACCCAGAGTTTCCACGGCCAGGAGTTTCCTAACAATGGCGTTACTCCGGGCCATCCTCTGCATACCCAGAGCCAGGGTTAAAGTTAAAATGGCAGGTAATCCTTCAGGTACAGCGGCCACAGCAAGAGAAACTGCTGTCATAAAAGTGTCCACCAGAGGAGTGCCCTGCCAGTAGGTAATGATGAATACGATAGTGCAGACAACTAAAGCCAGTAATCCTAATATCTTCCCCAGGCGTGCTATCTTCTGCTGGAGGGGTGTTTCTTCATCTTCTTCCTGTATCATCTCCGCAATCTTACCAATCTCGGTGTTCATACCAATTTCAACAACTACCCCCTTTCCACGTCCAGATGAGATGTCAGACTCCATGAACACCATGTTCGCCGGGCTGTGACCATCTTCCAAGATGGCTTCGGTATGTTTTTCCTGGGGTAAAGATTCACCAGTGAGGGTGGATTCATCAACTAGGAGGTCGTGACTCTCTATGATCCTCATGTCAGCAGGGACATTGTCCCCTTCTTCCAGAAGAACAACATCTCCCAGGGTAAGATCACCAGCACTGATCTTCTGCTCCTTCCCATCCCGGATCACCACTGCCTCACTGGATATGAGGCCCTTTAACTTTTCCATGGCCTTTTCAGCACGGTATTCCTGGACAAATCCAACCACCGCGTTAATTAACACTACAATAAGTATGACAATGGCATCCAGGGTATTTCCCACGTAGTAAGCAGCTCCTGCAGCTATAATTAGAATCAGTATCAGAATATCCATAAATTGGCCTAAAAATAACCTGATGGGTCCTGTTTTTGCTTCTTCAACCAGTTCGTTTTTACCATACTCCATGTTACGTTTTTGAGCCTCAGCAGCTGATAGGCCCCTTCTGGTTGAATTCAAATTCTTCAAAGTTTCATCGACAGATAATTTAAGCCATTTCAAAGGGAGCACCTCTGGAAGAATACTGCTCTTTTATAATTGATAAGTTTCATTTTTTTAGGAGTGTTTATAGTGTCTGTGTAAAAGGGTTTTATTATCAAATCTGCCCCAACATCTCCTGCCACCTTCTGCAAGTAGGGGTGGAGTTCTTCTGGAGGTCGTATCGAATAAATCAGTTCTGCACCCTTATATATTTTTAAGTCAGGATGGGTAATATCATCTTGGACTACGTCCTGATGGCAAGGTTTAATATCGGTCCTGATGATATTCACCTTAAGCCGCCTTTGGAGGTCCAATGCCACGGGATAAAAACGTCCCACTCCCACCTCCACAATACGATGGGCATGTGAATAGTGCTGGATTATGTATTCGGAAAAGTCACTCCACATGTCATCACTCACGGAGAAAGTCATGATAATAAGAGAATTCAGGCGTCCGGACGTTAAGGAAGTTCTGGAAATTGAGTTTTCCTCTTTTAAAGATCCTTACCCGTCCCACATTCTGGTGGATATTTATAACTTGGGCGCTGGTTTTCTAGTGGCCCAGCAAGATAATATGATCGTGGGATATATTATATTTTGGATCAGATTTGAAGATGAAGGTCACATCATATCACTGGCCGTGGACAAAAAATATCGACGGAGGGGTGTGGGCTCGACTCTGGTCAATTCAGCCCTGGATATTTTCAAAAAATACAGCCTAAAAAAGATAAAATTGGAGGTAAGGATTGGTAACAAGGCGGCGAGAAAATTTTATCAGAAAACTGGCTTTCTAGAAAAGGAATTCTTACTTAACTACTACGATGACGGCGAAGACGCGGTAGTAATGGAAATGACCCCCCCCTAATGATCCAAACTTCGAATTTGATAAATCCAGTTACGATTCAATTTAAGACAGGAAAATTTATGATAAAAAAAAAATAAAATTGGGCGGCATAGTATCTAATAATCAGTAGGTGAAGGGAACTAAACAGATGATAATAACATGGTGATGGCATGCTTAAAGAAGCAAAACTGGCTCTAGAAGATGGCACTATTTTTAAAGGAAGACCATTCGGTTTTGAGACTATTAAAACAGGAGAAGTAGTATTTACTACTGGAATGACTGGGTATGTGGAATCTTTGACCGACCCATCTTACAAAGGACATATATTAATGTCCACCTATCCTCTGCAGGGAAATTGTGGCATATCATCAGAATGGTTCCAGTCAGATGGTATAAAGGTTGAAGGCTATGTGGTGCGTGATGAAAACCTACACCCATCCCACAGTCTATCAGAAAAGAGTTTATCAGATTTTTTAGAAGAATACCAAATTCCAGGTATAAGTGGAGTGGATACCCGCTCCTTAACTCTGAAATTACGTCGTTTTGGTACGTTGAAAGGGGCGCTGGCCACTGCCGAAATTGAGGATGAAGAACTTCTGGACATGGCCCGTAGTCAGCCTGGAATCGAAGAAATTGACCTGGTAGATGAGGTTTGCGTAGATAAGCCTCGTATTTTAGGAGAGGACTATTCCTACAATGTGGTAATATTAGATTGTGGGATAAAAAACAACATTATCAACGCTCTTTTAAAACGGGAGATCGGGGTGACCATTTTACCCTACCACACCCGTCCCAAGGAGATAATGGACTACCAACCCCATGCTATGCTGGTTTCGAGTGGCCCTGGAGATCCTACCCGGGTTAAAGAAGCAATTCAAACCGTTAAAGATCTGAAGGAAAAGATGCCCATATTTGGTATCTGCATGGGACAGCAAATAATATCTCGGGCATTTGGTGCTAAAATATACAAGATGAAATTCGGGCATCGTGGTATAAACCAACCAGTTAAGGATCTGGAAACAGGTAAAGTATTCATAACCTCCCAGAATCATGGTTTCACTGTGGATCCTGAATCTTTATCAGATCTTCCCCTCAAGTTAACCCAGATAAACTTGAATGATGACACTCCAGAAGGGATCAAACATGAAGAACTCCCCATTGAAAGCGTGCAGTACCATCCAGAAGCAGGACCAGGACCACACGATAGTGATAGCTTCTTTGACCACTTTGTGGAGATTTTAAAGGATTATTAAATAGATAACTGTTGAAATCTAATTAACCCTGAATACCTTCAACAAACATTATAAAATGAGGATCGTAAATGCCACGGGATAAAGACATCAAAAAAGTACTTATTATCGGATCAGGACCAATTCAAATAGGCCAAGCCGCCGAATTTGACTATTCAGGTTCACAAGCCTGTAAATCCATACAGGAAGAGGGGATAGAGACTATTCTGGTCAACAGTAACCCGGCCACCATCCAAACCGATATAAACATGGCGGACCAGGTCTATGTGGAACCCCTTACCCCCGAAATAGTAGCCAAGATCATAGAAAAGGAAAAACCCGATGCCGTGCTCCCCACAATGGGTGGTCAGACTGGTCTTAACGTAGCCACTGGTCTGGAAGAGATCGGCGCCCTGGAGGGAATTAAGGTCATAGGATCCTCAGTGGAAACTATACGCAACGTGGAAGACCGGGACCTGTTTGACAGTTTCATGAAAAATTTAAAAGAACCTGTGCCCAGAGCCAGAGCAGTAGAATCACTGGAAGATGCCATAAAGGCCGTGGAAGAGATAGGTTATCCGGTTATTGTCCGGCCGGCCTTCACCCTGGGGGGTACAGGTGGAGGTGTGGCCCATAATGAGGAAGAACTTCGCGAAGTGGCCACCCGGGGGCTGGACATGAGTTTAATTAACCAGGTTCTAATTGATGAATCGGTAATTGGGTGGAAAGAGTTTGAATATGAGGTTATGCGGGATAAAAACGACACTTGCATCATAGTATGTAACATGGAAAACATTGACCCCATGGGAATCCATACTGGTGAAAGTATCGTGCTGGCCCCCTCCCAGACTCTCAGTGACGTGGACAATCAGAAGCTGCGTAACGCATCCATCAAGATCATACGAGCCCTGCAGATTCAGGGCGGCTGCAATATACAGTTTGCAGTGCACCCTGAGACCGGAGAGTACAAGGTAATCGAGGTAAATCCACGGGTGAGCCGTAGCAGTGCCCTGGCATCCAAGGCCACTGGATATCCAATTGCCAAGATCTCAGCTAAGATAGCCATTGGCATGACCCTGGACGAAATAGACAACGATATTACCAAGGAAACCCCCGCATCTTTTGAACCCACCCTTGACTACGTGGTGGCTAAAATTCCAAGATGGCCATTTGATAAGTTTAAAGGAATCAGTAAGGAGATTGGAGTGCAGATGAAGTCCACTGGAGAGGTCATGTCCATAGGGCGCACCATTGAAGAATCTTTGCATAAAGCCATTCGTTCCCTGGATATCAGCAGGTATGGATTTGAAGAGGTTCCCTTCACCAGGGATGACTTGGCAAACCCCACTGATGAACGCATATTCCAGGTGTACACCGCTCTGAAACAGGGTATGGATCTGGAGGAAATCCACAGCATCACCAGGATCGATAAGTTCTTTCTCCATAAAATAATGAACATCATAGAATTCGAAGAAAAGATCAATCCGGAATCTCTGCAGGACCCCATTATAATGGCTGAATCCAAACGTATGGGATTCTCAGACCGGACCTTGGCCCAGATAGCAGGGGTAGATGAAGAAGAAATACGCCGGCACCGAAGGGATATGGGAATAAATCCCTCCTACAAGATGGTGGATACCTGTGCAGCAGAGTTCGAAGCAGTAACTCCCTATTACTACAGTACTTATGAGTTTGAAGATGAAATAGCTGTTTCTAATGATAAAAAGGTTATAATTATTGGTGCCGGACCCATAAGGATTGGTCAAGGTATTGAATTTGATTACTGCTGTGTGCATTCAGCACTTGCCCTGAAAGAGGAAGGTATAGAGACCATAATTGTCAACAACAATCCAGAAACCGTGAGTACCGACTACGACATCTCCGACAAACTCTATTTCGAGCCCCTTACCCTGGAGGATGTTATGGCTATTGTGGAGAAAGAGCAGCCCCACGGAGTAGTGGTGCAGTTCGGAGGCCAGACCAGCATCAACTTGGCAGTTCCCCTGGCTAATAATGGTGTTAAGATTTTAGGAACACCCCATGAGAGTATAGACCGGGTTGAAGACCGGGAAAGATTTACCGAAGTTCTTAATCAATTGGAAATACCTCAGGCAGATTATGGCATAGCATACTCCTTTAAGGATGCGCAGGATGTGGCTCAGAGAATTGGATACCCGGTTTTGGTACGTCCTTCATATGTTCTGGGAGGTAGGGCCATGGAAATCGTTTACGATGATCTGGAACTTCAGGAATACATGAAAGAGGCTGTGCGAATCTCGCCTGATCATCCCATACTGGTGGACAAGTTCCTAGAGGATGCCATTGAAATAGATGTGGACGCCCTCTGTGATGGTGAAAAGGTGTTTATCGGGGGGATCATGGAACACATAGAAGAAGCAGGAGTGCATTCCGGAGATTCTGCCTGCGTAATACCGCCCCAAAGTATTTCAACCGATGTTCTAGAAACTATTAAGAATTACACCCACAAATTGGCCCTGGAATTGGAAGTAGTGGGATTGATGAATATTCAGTACGCCGTGAAAATGGAGGAAGATCATAGCCCCACAGTTTATATCCTGGAAGCAAATCCCCGGGCCAGTCGTACTGTTCCCTTCGTTAGTAAAGCTGTTGGTGTTCCTCTGGCAAAAATTGCTGCTAAATTAATGATAGGACATAAACTGTTGGATTTTGGACTGGAAGATGAAATTGTGGTGGAACATGTGTCTGTTAAGGAATCCATATTCCCCTTCATAAAATTACCAGAGGCTGATTCAGTTTTGGGTCCGGAGATGAAGTCCACTGGAGAAAGTATGGGCATTGATGAAAACTTTGGTGTGGCCTACTACAAGGCCCTGCTCTCGGCAGGGATGGAACTTCCCCACAAAGGCAAAATATTCATCAGTGTCAGGGATTCTGATAAGAACAAGATCCGAGATATTGTTGAAAAGGCCCAGGATCTGGGTTTTGATCTGATGGCTACCCGGGGTACAGCTAAAGCCGTAGACGGCCTGGGAGACATAGAAACTATTCGTAAAATTAGCCAGGGCTCCCCCAACATTCGGGACGCCATAATCAACGGGGAAGTAGCCCTGATCATTAACACTCCCTCTGGTAAGCAATCAGCGGATGATGGATATTATATACGTAGAATGGCTATTGAATTAAACATACCCTATGTCACCACCCTGGCAGGGGCTCGTGCCGCCCTAAATGCAATTGAAAATGTGGAAGATGGTAAAATAGGTGTTAAGTCCCTAGGTGAATATCACCACGAGCCATGATATTAATTATCCAACAGATATCCCAATTTACCAATTAAATTTTTTTTTATTATTTTAATCCAATTTAGACTATTAAACCTAAGTATATCCGAATAACTAACTTTTTTTTTGTTTAAAAAAATGACAGTTGTTCTTTCTTATAAATTTAAATGAGTAGAGGCTATGAAATAATATCTTAATAGTAAAAGTCAAAATTAGATTCAATAGACAAGATTAATAGTTAAAAACAACATATAATATTATTACAAGTAAGAACCAATTAATACCGTGCTTCATCAATCCTACCATCAAAGGCTGTGACGGTGAGTATAATGTTTATAGGGATGAGAAAAACCATTTTACTGATGATCATTAGTTTTTTTTGTATTTTAAGTATCATATCCACTTCAGATGCCCATATTCTTATTATTGGAGATTCCCTATCTGATTATCCCCAGACTCTGCAAGAAACCCAGAACATAGCGCATCAGTTGAAATTAAGGGGTTACAATGTCCTGGAACTATATCAAAAAAACGCAACTACCAAAAATATCCTGAAAGGCATGTATGATGCAGACGCCATTATTTATGCGGGCCATGGTGGTTATCAGTATGGGAACTACGATAACAAAGGTGGCACAGCTACGGGCCCATTCTCCCTGGTTGGGGCACCATCCAGTTCCATTGACTCCAGTAACTTTATTTGGGGAGTAGGAGGCCAGATGAGAGAAGGGGCTGGAAGTCTGTTCGAAGCCCCTTTCAAGGCTAATATACCAGTTTTTTTACTTCATGCTTGTTTCTCCACTGGATGGGTGGGGGATAAAGAAGTTTCTAATCCTGCAGAAACCATATACAATTTTTCAAGGATGTTTACCAGCGTAGGTGCTAACTACTATGCCACTGCATGGAATGGGGCAGAAATCATATACGACTTCCTTAATGGCGCCTCAAACTTCCTGGAAGCTAATCAACAAAACTACGAACCTTTAACCACCAGCACCACCTATAACGGTGTTAACATATGGAAAAACCAGCACGGATATTCTGCATTTGTGGGCAACTGGCAGGGTAGCTTCCCTACCGTCAGACAAACCACTGTTTATGATGATACAGCAGCAGAGGACTGGTACAATGGCAATCGTATCCGGGAAGATTTAAGATGCTCTTTCACAGTAATTCCCGGTCCCTACTACACCCAACATCCAGTAACCTTCACCGAAGGTTCCTACAGTATGGCCAGTAACATCACCACTTACTTCTGGAACTTTGGAGATGGCACTACCTATCAATCAAACAGTTCTTCTAATCCTGTGCATACCTATACCCAAACTGGGAACTATGTTGTGTCCCACAGCGTAACCAGCGCCCAGAACCTCAGCGCCCAGTACAATCGGCTTATAATTGTAAACAATCCACCTAACACACCAGTATACACCCCAAATCCAGTACCTGCTACTATCATCGTTAAAACCACTCCCACCACGACCCAGTACACATACAAGTACAGTACCAGATATTTCTACAAGTATGTGAAAAAAGGAAAAAAATGGTATAAAATCAAGTACAAGTACACCTATAAATGGGTGAAAAAAGGAAAAAAATGGTATAAAATAAAGGTCTGGATAAAAAGGGTGGGATAAATCCATGACACCCCACCACCAACTCGCAGAAGTCATATTTATTCTCAGTTAACAATTGTTGTTAAGGGGGGATTCAGTTCATATGATCACCATTCAGAATGGAACCCTGCTTTATGGGAAAAATCTCCTCCCCATGGGTAAAAACCTGTTCATTCAGGACCATGAGATTGTTGAGATCTCAGAGTGCCAGGCCCGGGGAAAGGTTATTGATGCTAAGGGATGCCTAGTAGCACCAGCACTAGTAAATAGCCATATACATCTTGGTGATTCAGTTGCCCGGGATGTGGGTGATGGGGAACCACTGGATAAAATAGTAAAACCACCAGATGGAATTAAACACCGCATATTGCGAGAAACACCACGAGAAGATCTCATAAGATCCATGAAAGATTCGCTGCAAGACATGGTTCAATGTGGGATCACCACCTTTCTGGACTTTAGAGAGGGAGGAGTGGATGGTGTTGAGATCTTACGGGAAGCTCTGGAGGATATTCATGTTCGAGGCCTAATTTTGGGGAGGCAGGATTCTTTCCTTGATAAAAATGCTGATAAGTCTAAGATAGTCTCTGATGCCCAGGAAATTTTGAAGATCACCCATGGGATTGGTTTAAGTGGCTTTGGAGAGATCGATGATGAAACTGCCCGAAACATCGCCAGAGAATGTCTTAAAGAAGGTAAGATTCCGGCCATCCATGTAGCGGAAAATGAAAAAGTACAGCAGCAATCCAAGGAACTAACTGGGAAAACAGAAGTAGAAAGGGCCTTAGAAGCTGGTTTCAAATTACTCGTGCATTTAACTTCAGCCTCCACCTCTGATCTAGAAAAACTAAGTAAACAGGAACTCTCAGTAGTTTGCTGTCCCCGAGCCAATGGCGCCCTATCCACGGGGATACCCCCCATAAAAACAATGTGGGACCTGGGAATAAACCTGTTACTAGGGACAGATAATGTGATGATAAATTCTCCAAATATGTTCAGTGAAATGGAATACGCCCTTAAGGTAACAAGAGGGCTTACCCAGAAGTATTTTGCCCCAGTGGAGATTTTGAAGATGGCAACTGTGAACGTAGGTAAGGCTATCGGTTTAAATTTAGGATCACTGGAAGAGGGTTATCTGGCTGACATAATGATTGTAGAACAGATCTCGCGTGATCCGATCCTATCCCTCATAAACCGTACTCAATCGAAAAACATAATAGGCGTAATAACAGATGGTAAAATATTATACCAGAGGTGACACTATGTACAACAAAATTTTACTACCTACCGATGGTTCTAAACACGCCGAAAAGGCTGCTGAACATGCCATATGGATTGCCAGTCAAAGCGGTGCTGAAATCATTGTTCTTGATGTTATAGAAACATCTTCACTGGTGGGACTTCCAGCAGAAGATCTTATAGTGAGAATTAAGGAAATGCTCAAAGAAGAGGCAAAAAGATCTTTAGATAGGATTTCTGAGATGATCAAGGAATATGGACCTGAAATTAACGTAACCCTCAGCAGTAAAGAAGGCTCCCCTGCAGACGTGGTATTGAAAACAATCGAAGATGAAGATGTTGACTTGGTGGTTATGGGAACTTCTGGTAAACATGGATTGGACCGGTTTTTACTGGGGAGTGTAACAGAAAAAGTGGTTAGATCAGCTAAATGTCCAGTTCTAGCCGTTCACTAGTTAAAATAATTATCTAATTTTAATATTTTTTAGATGGTGTACAATATGCTAATAGAAGAAATAATGTCAGAGGATATTCACTTTATACAGGTGCCGGGAAATCGTTCCCATGCCCTGGACATAATGAGGGAAAAAAAGGTTTCAGGACTCCCTGTAGTAAAAAAAAGAACCAAGACCTTGGTAGGTATACTCACCCGATCTGATCTGGTTCAGAACCCAGATGAAGAACAGATCGCCCTGATCATGACCAGGGATATTATATCTGTCGCCCCTGAAGATAATGTGGAGGATGCCGCTCGAAAGATGATAAAAAACAACATCCGCAGAGTACCCGTAGTGAAAGATGGCGAGCTTGTGGGGCTGGTTACGGCCTCAGATCTTGTGAAAAAAGCTCTATGGAAAATGGATCTCTCAGAACCCGCAGAAAAGTACATGTTAAAGGATATTCCCACTACCTGGGAGAAAACTCCCCTTAATGTGGCCTTCGAAATCATGCGTTATTATAACTTGAAGGTGCTCTTGGCCCTCAACAAGGATGGAAAGCTTTCCGGAATATTAACTGAAACTGATTTTCTAGATGAAAGTGAAATAGTGTCTGAACAGACCGTGCACAACACTTCAGTAGGTACTGAGGGGGATAAATGGTCCTGGGATAGTAAAAATGTCCTTTATGTCATAAAGAATCATCTTCAATTCTCGGATAAAGAGGTTAAAGATGTGGCTGCCACTGACTTAGTCATCGTCACCACCAAAACCACAGTTAAGGAATGTGCCAACAAACTGCGTCAGAAGAAAATAGAACAGATGCCAGTTATTGACGTGGAAGGAGACCTAGTAGGCTTGATTAGGGCTAGTGATTTGATTAAGTCCATTACCGATTGAAATGTCCCCTGTAACCTTAAAGATAAAGGAAAGTTCTGAAGAAATTCGGATCGTGGCAAAAAATGGGTCAGAAGTTGTCATCCATCCCCTGAACATAAAATTCCTCATGGCCACATTTTGGTGGGAGGGGACTCCCCAGCTGCAAACCTTTTTCGAGATTTTGGAACTCACCATAAAAAGGACTATTAACCAAGTATTTCCACATGAAAAGTTGATTCTGGATTATACCTACCAAGCCAATGACGCCCTGGAAGAAGCCTCCCTCATCACCGTAAAGATCAATCGGGTGGAAGCAGATGGTCAGGAATTGGAAGTGGAAGGGGATTTAATAAGCTTGCATGGCAACGATGATCGGGGAATTTTAAGAAAAATAACTAGCCACCGGCGTAGAGTATATGAAAATGTTGTAAAAGAGATTTAATAGCATTTATTTTTAAATCTCCTGTTTAATTACTCCCTATCAGTTTATACTTATCTACGACGAATATGGGGCATGATTTGGTAGAGAATGTCCTCAGCGTGATTTCTATCTTTAACATTTCGAGCCACTATTTTTCCCTTAGAAAAAAGAGTAATGTTCACTCCATCCAGCTTTATTAAGGCTACCCCCATATCGCTTGAAAATTTAACGGTTCCTATTGTTTTTAGTTCTTCACAACTCTTTTCCAGATCCACTGGGTAGGGTAGTTCAGCTTCAAACATTATCCGGTTTTTACTGTCCTGGCAGGGCCTGTAAATAACTAGATCCTTTTTATGAGTTTGGTACCCTGCCAAATTTAAAGTCACTTTCTTAAATCCAATTTTTTTCAGTTCAGAATCGATATAACTCAGGGTTTGATTATCTAAATTATGGTAATCCATTTCAATATCTGCAGTGCCATCTTCATCACGAACCCTTAATTGATCCGTATCTGAGAGGTTTTTCAGAAATTTTTCAGCATAATCAATTCTTCTTAGCTTATTCATGCTTAAAAAACTTCCAGAAGGTATTCGGGTAGCCAAACAAGTAGTTGATGGTGTGTAAGAAATTTTCATATCCTTCAGTAATTCCTTTACTTCCATAGAGCTCAATCCTACCTCCACCAAAGGAATTTTTATGTTCTCCTGGTAGTTGACCTCCACACCTGGCCTGTCCTCAAAAAGATCGGTGAGGTTGGTGCCATCAGCCACCCAATCAAAACCTTTCTCCTGCAGTACTTCACCTATCCTGTCGTGAATGTTTTTTTTGCATATGTAACAGCGACTTGGTGGATTAGATGAGAAGTCGGGATTTTCAAGGAGGTCATCTTCAATAATTAAATGATTGATGCCTAGTTTTCTGGCGATTTCCTGAGCACTTTTCGTGAACCCCGCAGGCATTACTCCATTATCAACGGTTACTGCCAAAGCCTCTTTTGAATATCTTTCAGCTATTTTAGCCAGAAGTGTGCTGTCAGAACCTCCTGAAAAGGCAATTATCACCTTGTGATCCTGGAAGTAATTTTTCAATTGGTCAAGTTTATCTTCAAGTTTCATGGTCGCCCAGTTTAAAAAGAGTTGATCCGTTTTTTAATGTAATTTAAAACTTCCATTGCATCCTGTTTTTTGATATCCCGACCTTCTCTGGCTAAAAATTTTTTCAAGCTATTTATTTTCCTATCCTCCAAATGGGAGTTTCGAAAAACCAAGTTATAATTCCTTTTTGGATAATAAATAGCCTTGGCAGTTGTATAAAGTTTTTCTAAATCTTCATGAGATATTATGCCCTTTTTGACAGCTTTATCGAAGTTATATTTCATACTCACCAGTGCCTCAGATAACTGTTCATAGCTAGATGGTTCAAAAACCACCGCCACATCGTCATCTGATTCCACCAGACCATTTTTATATGCCTGAAAAACTCTTCCAACACCAATCATCCCCATATCTTCTAGTTCTGCTGACCTTAAAGCACCCATGCTGGCACCGCCCACCACCTTGATCCCCACGTCCAGGGCATCCATTATCTCTCGGTGGGAAACTGCTGGTTTCTGGTGAAAAACCCCATCAATTATGCCTATTATGACCGGATTATCGTGAATGGCCTTAGTGACATCACCACGGCCTACAGGAGGCCTATAATCTGCCTTTAAGATCTTTTTTGCCTCTTCCGGACTTAATGAAGGGCCGGTGAAGATTATGATCCTGTGGTTTGCCAAGATTACACCTGAAGTCTTCTAGTTATAAGAATTGAATCCAATGGAAAAAGAGTTTTCCGATCCCGATACACGAGGATTTTTAAAGTCAAAGAAATTCAGTACCAGCCACTTCCTGGTGTAATTTTTTCAAACGTTCCAAAGAAGGATGTTCTGAGCCTAATTTTTTTTCCCACTTTCTGAGCACAAAGGCAAGGCCTACTTCTTCCTGATTATGAACCAAGTTGTCGGCATGGGCCACGATCTTCTCTTCCAGGGTCTTGGGAGTGTAATCTTTAGGTGGCAATCCTAATTCCCTGGCTTCTTGAGGAGTTATACCTGCTCCTATGTGTCTTTCAACTATTCTAGTTAGTTCCTGAGGAAATTCCATTTTTTCCAGTATCTGAGCGCCGACAATAGCATGACGAATATCATTGGACCGGCATCGCCCCACATCATGCAGTAATGCGCCGTTTTTTATAAGTTCCAGGTCCACTTGTAATGAAAAACTTTTGGCCAATAAAAGTGCTCTTTTTTTCACTGCTTGGCAGTGACTCATAACTTCCTCAGGGCATTCAAGTTTTTTGTAAATATCAATAATCAAATGGAGGCCCTCAAGAAGTTTAGATTAGAAAAATAGATTCAACTCATTTTTTCCTTTAATTCCTTTAATTCCATGATGATTTTGGAGTTATCATGGAACTCCAATTTAGATCCACATTCCGGACAGATGAAGTTATTTTCTGAAGCTTCTTCAAAGTTATAGCGGCAATTATTAGTGCAGATGAAGAACATATTATCTTCTTCATACTCCAATGATTCTTTAATTTCACGGGAATAGTTTTCACATTGCTTATTAATGATTTCAGAGATTTTTCCTTCCTCAAATTTCCAGTTGTATGTGTACCATTGGGTTTCTGGATCTTTACTACGTTTATAACTAGCTGCTCCAGCATCGTATAATTTGTATAAAATTCTGCGGACAATGTTAAGCCGGATTTCGGTTTTTTCTGCAATTTCTTCATCGGTGGTTTTGCCAGATAATAAACACTGAATAATCGGGATGCTGTTTTCATTATCAGCAGTGATACCCGTAATAATTTCCTGTACAGTGTAGTCGTTTAGCATTTTCGTCACTCCTTCATCTTCAGGACTGTTTTGAATTCCTTGAATTATAAGATCATTGAGCTTTAGCATTTTAGAATCCTCCTAAGGCGATATAGGGCTCTTATGTAATTTTAAGCTCTAATGATGAATCCCTTCAAATTCAAGCCCTTCAATAGTCGCCTAAATCTTGCAGTTTAGCCCTGCTTAATTATTCATAGACCTATATGCATGTTTCTGATGTTAATACTATGTTTTATAGGGAGAAAGATGATTTAATTTGAATTTAAGGCTGTATTCTATTGTGGGGTTAAAAAACACCTTCCTGTATTACACCTATATATTGACACATTACTATTTAAATTTTGTTGAATTAAATGAAAGAAGAACAAAGCATTTAATATGTTTTAGAGCATTCGCACTATAACCGCAGGAGTATGAGGGACTGAATCAAGCATTTCAACGGTTACACCTGAAAACCCCTCTTTGAAGGTTTGGATCATGTCATAAATGGTTTCCATAGTTATTTCATTCTTTTTTTGACACTCTTCAGCCATCAAAGATACTTGCAGAATCGTTTCTAGGTTCATAACCCTGGAAACCGCTAGAGGAGTGGGGCCCTGAATAGTTCCTATTCTTCCCAATAAATAAGCAAAAATACCTAGATTACTCTTTATCTCCGGTATAGCATAGGGTAAAGATGTAAAATTAACACCAGCAAATCTGTAAGTTGCATCAGTATCTATAATAATTACCGTAACTTTTTTGCCAGTTCGAGCGTAAATTTTAGCCATGATATCCTCCACTACTTCATCAGTTTGTTCCGGGAGCAGAGATACATATGTTCCTGGTACATTGCTCAGATCGACGCCAGCTTCTGATGCAGGTTTAAGGGCATGTTTCCATCCATAATATCTTAAAATCAGCTCTTTATGGGATCTAGCTTCTGTAGGAAGTTTTTTAAGATTTTTAACTGTCCTTCTTTTCATCCCCAATAAAGGACCCAAGATGTAGCCCCAGAGATATTTAGACCACCAATCTGCTAGCAAATAAGCTCTCCAAGATGGTTTGAACTTTGATTCATCAACGATCCTTCCCTGAGATATGGCTATGGGAGTTTCTGATATAACCAGAAAGTCATTGTCTTCCACATTATATTCCAATGCTTCAATGATTATATCATAAGGTTGATTGGGATGGATATAGTTGGTGTGAATAGGGATGGTCTTATACGATTTTGGGGAGGTGGGAATAGCTTTTTTCATGCTAAATCCAGAAGAAGTTTTAAAAATTAACCCTTGATGGGAGGTGCCCATACTTTGAGATCAATCCCCTCAATAACTGCTTTACGGCCTTCTAATTGTACAACTACTCCGGAGTGCACCTTCTGCATCATGCAATGGTATGGAAGAAAGCGGACAGTTTCCCCTACCCCTGGAAGTTTTCCTTCAATGATTCCATGAAACCCACCCACCATACAGACTCCTACATCTTTGAATGGAAAATCAACTTGGGGATTGACCCTGTGACAGGGCCCCACCAAGTGCACGGTTATTAATCCATGGTTTTCTTCCAGTATCTCACCAAAATGGATAATGGGGCAGCCTAGTGGACGGTAACGAATTATGTCACCCTTTTTAAGTTCTTCTCGGGTGAAGGGATAGAGCACCTCTCGGCAGGAATGTTCTCCAGGAAGAGGTTTCAAAATGAAATCCGCTTCATAGCCGTCCAGAACTCCCACGATCTTTTCTTCGGGAGTTATAATTTTCTCTTCTTTTAGTATTGTTTCTGCTTTCTCACGGTTCTCATCAAAAAGTTCCTGAAACATGAACCGGCACTTTTCCAATTTAGAACTTTCTCTTAAAAGGGAAGCTGCAAATTCGTCACAACGGGCGTAACCGCAGATTCCACAGTTGTATCCTGGTAATAGTTGAACCAGCTTATCTCTCTGGTTAATATTTATCTTCCTAGCCATGAGACCTATTCTCCCTCGTAGCTCTGGAATCCATCTATACGGCGCAGGATACCCCGATGGTACTTTTTGTTAACCTTGGTTTCTCCCACACACAGGGTGCACACCGCTAGTGGAGCGGAATGGCGGAGTTTTTCATCATCCAGTGAAACATCCTGTGATTTCATCATTTCTTCCGCAAGTTCAGTGCAACCTTGACCACTCAAACCATTGGCGTCAATTATTTTACACTGGGGATTGACTTCAAGAACCCTTTCCCGGAATATTTCCCTTTCCGCTTGGGATATCATGTCACCCTTGGTTATCACTGCAATATCTGAGGTGGATAAGAAGGGGCCCACCTTAAGTGGGGTGTTAGGACCACTGGTGGCATCGATTACGCATACCCCCAGGGAATTCCTGGTGAAAGGGGCACAACGATGACATAAACCGGCAGTTTCTATTACCAGAAAATCGGCTTCGTTTTCTTGAGCCCATTTGATCATGTCTTCCAAGTTGTAGATGGCGTAGTGGTCAGGGCACATGTCCATGGACAGGCCCACTAGGTTGGGTACGCCTACCTTGTCGAATTTTTTTCCATCATCGGTGTACAAGCAGTCCACCTTTACCACCGCTGGTTTAAAACCCTGTTCTTTGAGGCTGCGCAGGGCATGTATGAGTACAGCTGTTTTTCCGGAGCCGGGGGTACCAGCCACGATTACCATTCGCATATTACCACTTGATAGTTGATTTAAATTTATTTCTATTTCTTAATACGATTGAAAATAGAACAAGAAAGATCTATTCTTTTTATTCTTAAAGATTTTACTTATTTAAACATATTATTTTAGGGGAGTAAATAATATTTTTAGTGAGGTGGAGACCATGACTCGAAGAGAAGTGAAGATGTACTATGACCAAGCCTTGTCATTTCTAGGTCAGGGAGAAGCACAAAAATCTGTAGAATTTTTGGATAGAGCCCTGGAAATTGATGATAAATACTTTCCAGCTTGGAATAATAAGGGAATTGCCTTATTAGAGCTTGGAAAATTTCAAGATGCCCTTAAATGTTTTGAACAGGTGATCCAACTAAATTCACTGGATAAGATGGCTTGGTACAATAAAGGATATACGCTTTTGATTTTAGAAAAGTATGGTGAATCTGTGGATGCATTTGACATTTTTCTGGCCAGATATACACAGGAAGACCACTTCTACAAGTATGCCTTATACTTACAAGCTAAGGCACATTATTTCCTTAAAAATTATCAAACTGCAGTTGATTTACTTCGCAGGGCCATTGAAACAGATCCAGATTTTGAAGAAGCCCATGATCTTCTTAATTCTATTTCTAATAATATTTAACATATTAAAATTCAATATCTTCAATATTTTCGATTACTTCCCCGTTTCGAACTTTTTCCCTTAAATTGAGCATCAATTCGTCGATTTTGTTTAGTTTACGTGAAATTCCTTTTTCCGATTGGGTGGTACCCACCACCTTAATCATTCCACCATTTCTCATCACAATACGCTTGTCAGTCATTAACGCCAGAACAGGGTCGTGGGTGACTACTAACACTATTTTTCCGTGGCCAGCCAAAACTTTAAGAGCATCGTGTTTCCTTATACCAGCGTTTTCAATCTCATCTATTAGAACAATAGGCGAGTTACTGATTATAGCCACATCTGCCACCATCAATGCCCTTGATTGGCCCCCACTTAGGATTGTAAGTTCATGTTCCTTTTTTATGGGCTCACCAGTGAGGGTGTTGGCCAGTTTCACCACTCTATCCACACAAGTATTACTGGCTCCCCTGCATTTAGCATGTAAACTTAAAAAGTCCCCTACAGTCATATCTGCCAGGAAATTCATGTTCTGAGACAGTTGGGCAACCATCTTCTTGCGAGGATCGGTTCTGTCTTCGTAACTTGGTTCCTCATCATTAACTAGGATCTTCCGCTTGGAAAAGGTGTCTTCCTGGGCCAGTTGTTCAATATCACCAATAAGAGAACTTTTACCACTTCCAGTAGGTCCAACCACTCCAAAGATTTCTCCTTTTTTTATGATCACCTCATTCAGAGGTTCTTTATTCCCTTGTTTATCGTAACCGCCTTTGATGGTTATCTTTTCAATCATTACCAATTCACCTTTCCCAAAGTATCTCCCCTGAGACCTCTACGCATGGTTTCCAGTGAGATTATCTCTTCTGGGGCAATGTTGCCCAGGTTCACATTAACCCCAAGGTTCAGTATAAAATATACTTGCTGATTTTTCTGGGGCGCTTCCCAGATAATCATCTCGGGTTTGGTATTATCCATGAAGAATTGGACTTCTTCTTCTTTAACATTTCCTTTATCATCATAAACACCGATGCCCTTTCCTCCTTCGCGGGCCTCCATAATAATCCAATCCGCACCGGAATCTATGTCTTCATTGATCATTTCCACCTTCCGCTGGAGCTTTATCTCCTTATCTTTTTGCGGATCCTTTTTTCCCACTTCAGTTATGGCTTTAAATCCACCATCCTTAACTTTACCTATGATTTCAATCCGATCTTCAATTGGTAGTTCAATGGTGCCGTCAGAGATCTCAATGGCCCCAAATCCAAGTTGTTGTGCTTCCAGGAGGAACTGATCCAACTTATCCTGAATGTACGCCGTTTCCAACAGAGTACCGCCAGGATAAGGTATAACATCATATGTCCTGTATAAATTAATTTTCTCCATTATAATATCTTTGTTATAAAGTGCGGAGGTCCCCCATCCTAGTTTAGCAAGATCGATGTAACTTCCCGAAATTTTCAGAAGATCCTCCACGGCTCTGGTGCCCAGACCCTTATCCAACATCATGGTAATTCCAGTGCCGGGTAGGGGTTTGCGATCATGGGTTAGAAAATTAAAAGCTTGCAATCATTTCACCATTTTTTTATATGATTTTGATATTTAAAACATTCCTATTATATATATAGAGTATGGGGATGTGAAAGTACTGGTGGATCTTCCTACAAAATCTTCTCCCACCTTTTTAGCATATTTATAGTAGTTTAAATAAAGATCAACCTATAAGTGGTGGTTTTATGGAAAAAAAAATAGAATACTTTGAAACACCTGGTGGGGAAAACACGGAAAGGTTAATAGAACTGGTGAAAGAACGATCCGAGGAGTTAGGTATCAAAACCATGGTGATGGCTTCGGTTAGTGGTGAAAGTAGTCTGAAATTGGCTAAAGCCGTTCCTGATGCTAAGATCATAAGTGTCACTCACCATGCTGGATTCAGAGGAGGGGATGAATTGGAATTGAACCCGGAATTCCAGGAAGAACTTGAAAAAAGAGGTATACCCATATACGTTGGTACCCATGCTCTCTCTGGCGTGGGAAGAGGGATAAGCAATAAATTTGGTGGTGCAACACCAGTTGAAGTCATAGCCGAAACTCTGAGAATGTTTTCCCAAGGAGTAAAGGTTTGCGTTGAGATCAGCATCATGGCAGCTGATGCGGGGCTCATTCCTACAGATGAAGAAATTATAGCCATTGGAGGTACGGCTAGGGGTGTTGATTCTGCCCTGGTATTGAAGTCTGCTCACATGAACAACTTCTTTGAACTTCGGATTAGAGAAATAATTGCAATGTCCAGACCATAATCAGTGGAGGGTGTTAAAGGTTAAGTTGCCATCCTCAGTTTTCAGTACCAAAATAGTAAACATGTTAAGTGCACAATGACTTCATGGTCCTATGATGGTGATGATCTGCACATAAGAGTTGAAAATTGTATGTTGGAAGGAAAATAATAGGTCAAAAAACCGTTGCTTTTAAATATAAGTAAAAACAATAACACAATTAAGTATAACAACTCTACAAGTGGGGGTAGGAATTGAAATCTCTCATAAACAATACCATAAAAGAATCTGAAAATAGAAGGAATAGATCAGACATTAGCAAGCGTGGTGAATACGACACCAGTATTGACCATGAACTGGAAGATATAATAAAGCGAAGTCGGGCCAAAATTTTAGTGATAGGTGCAGGGGGCGCTGGAAACAACACTGTTTCCCGACTCACTGACATTGGGATCGAAGGAGCTAAAACCATTTCTCTGAACACTGATGCTCAAGATCTTTTCTATTCTACAGCTGACCAGAAGATACTCATAGGTAAAGATACCTGTGGAGGTTTAGGTGCTGGAGGCATACCAGATGTTGGTGAAGAAAGCGCTGAGGAAAGTGAAGAAGATATCAAAGCCAAACTAGAAGGAGCGGACATGGTCTTCGTGACTTGTGGTCTAGGTGGTGGAACCGGTACCGGTTCTGCTCCAGTTATTTCCAAATTGGCTAAAAAGATTGGTGCACTCACCATTGCTGTGGCAACTATGCCTTTCAGTGCTGAGGGTCTTCGTAGAAGAGAAAATGCAGAAAGTGGCCTGGAAAAGTTGCAAAACGCAGCTGATACAGTCATCGTGATCCCCAACGATAAACTCCTGGAAGTAGCACCCAATCTTCCCATAAACAAGGCTTTCATGGTGGCTGATGAACTTCTGGGCCGAGCAGTGAAAGGAATCACTGAACTCATAACCAAACCAGGGCTGGTGAGTCTGGACTTTGCAGACATCCGCAGCATCATGAAGGGATCCGGAATGGCCATGATTGGAATGGGGGAGTCAGATTCCGGTGATCGGGCCATAGAATCCGTCCACGAAGCACTAAACAGTCCCCTCTTGGATCTGGACATCTCCAATGCCAAAGGAGCATTGGTCAACATATCTGGAAGCTCAGATTTAACCCTGCAGGAAGCCGAAAACGTGGTGCAGATTGTGGCTGATGAACTAGATCCAGATGCCAACATAATCTGGGGTACCCAGATTCAGGAAGACTTACAGAACATCATCCGCACCACTATAGTGGTGGCCGGAGTAAACTCACCACACATATTTGGTGTGCCTGGTGAAGGAGAATTCGTGGGGGAAAGGCAGCAGGAAAAAGCCCCTGAATCTTCCTTAGAAGAATTCATCGATGGTGTTTTTTAATAAATCTATTGTAATTCCCATCGGACTTTGTCAGCCGATAAAAAGGCACCAAATCCATCCCCTGATTGTTATAAATTGAGGGGTTCCACTATAGGTGGTTCCATCGACCCTTTCCGCCTACCCCCTACATGGAAAGGTTTATAAACCCCTCACACAATAACTTATTTTGTTCTATCTAGATTTTACATACTTTCTTCTAAAATAGAAATCGCATGAAGTGGGTATTTTTATGAATTTGAACAAAGAATCTGTGGTCAGTTTTCTAAAACAGTGCCAGAGGGTACTACATGTATCCAAAAAACCAGACCGTGATGAGTATCTCAATGTTTCCAAGATAACTGGAATTGGAATCATAATCATAGGCGTGGTAGGTTTTATCATCAGTATAATTGCCCAGCTCTTAGGGGCATAATGTTCCAGTGTAATATTTTTGGGTAGTGGTATTTTGATCTATGCAATAAGAACCCTGGTGGGTCAAGAAAAAAACGTGGCCCGTGTAATTGCCAGGAACGTTAAAAATAGTGGGATTGGAGTTAGTTCTATACTGGTTCCAGAAAGTCTCAGGGGATACATTCTGGTGGAGTCCTCCACAAATCTGGATATGCAAAACCCGGTCTTCAAGGTGCCCCATATGAAGGGTTCCATCGAAGGCGAAATACCCTACACTGAGATAAAAAACTTTTTAAATCCCGAACCTATACTATCTTCCATCCAGAAGGGAAGTATTGTTGAACTCATATCTGGGCCTTTTAAAGGAGAAAAGGCCAAAGTAGTTAGAATAGATGAATCTAAAGAAGATGTAGTTCTGGAACTGATTGAAGCAGCAGTTCCCATCCCAGTTACTGTTAAAGGTGATCAAATAAGATTAATACAGAAGGAGGCAGACTAATGGCAAGTGAAACCGTAGAAATTCTTATTGACGGCGGAAAAGCCACTCCAGGACCACCCTTAGGTCCCGCTATTGGACCCCTGGGCATCAATATGATGCAAGTAGTGGAACAGATCAACCAAAAAACTGCAGACTTTGATGGTATGAAGGTGCCAGTGAAGATCATTGTAGACTCCGCTACCAAGGAATTCAAAGTAGAAGTGGGTACACCACCCACCACCGCTCTGATCATGGATGAATTGAAAATTGAAAAAGGATCCCAGGATCCCGGGCTGGAAAAGGTAGCTGACCTTAAAATGGAACAGGCCCTTAAGGTTGCTCGAATGAAATTCGATGCCCTCCTGTCACCAAATTATAAAAACGCGGCTAAGGAAATCATTGGTACCTGCGTGAGCATGGGAATTACCGTAGAGGGTAAAGATCCCCGTGAAGTCCAGAAAGAAGTGGATGAAGGGATCTATGACAGTGTATTGGTGCAGGAATCGTAAATTTCATTGATCATTACATGAGACATTGAAAGAAAATGGCATTCACATCAGAAATACGTTGAACTTTTCACCCGAGAAGTTCATGGAGGAATTGGATGAAACAAGAGATCTTAGAAGCGGTGAAGAAGGCTAAAAAAGATGCAAAGCCGAGAAACTTCACACAATCCGTTGATGTAGTAATCACCATCAAGGATTTAGACGTGAGAAAGCCAGATAACCGCATAGACGAAGAAGTGTTTCTCCCCAATGGAAGAGGAAAACCGGTTAAGATCGCCTTTATTGCCGACGGTGAACTGGCCCTGCTGGCCAAAAATGCCGGGGCGGATCTGGTGATCAACAAGGCCGAACTGGAAGAATTAGGTAAGAACCGTAAAGAGGCAAAAAAGATTGCTAACCGTCATGATTTCTTCGTGGCCCAAGCAGATATGATGCCCCTGGTTGGTAGGTTCTTGGGACCTGTTTTAGGGCCCCGGAAGAAAATGCCCAAACCAGTTCCAGCTTCAGCTAAGCCTGAACCCCTTATGGAGAAACTGAGAGGCACCGTAAAGGTGAGAATGAAGGATCAACCAGTGGTGCAAACTCTAGTAGGCTCCCAGGAGATGGGAGATGAAGAAATTGCCGATAACATTGAAGTTGTGCTGGGTGTACTGGACCAGAAACTGGAGAAAGGACGAAACCAGATCAAGTCCATGTACGTGAAAACCACCATGGGGCCAGTAATGAGGGTGATCTAATGGCACACGTTGCACAGTGGAAAAAGGATGAAGTAAAAAATCTTCAGAACCTCATCGATAGTCATCCGGTGGTGGGAATAGCTGATCTAGCGGATATACCCGCCCCTCAGATGCAGAAAATGAGGGAGGCCCTGCGGGGCAATGCTCAGCTGAAGATGTCCCGGATAAATTTGATGAATCTGGCTCTGAATCAGTCCCAGAAGAATAATATAAAGGCTTTGTCTGACTTCATGGCCGGACAGCCAGCCATGATCTTCACAGACATGAACCCCTTCAAACTGTACAAGATACTGGAAGATAGTAAGACCCCGGCTCCTGCCCGAGCAGGAAGCATAGCCACTGCAGATATAGTGGTGCCCGAGGGGGATACTTCGTTCCTACCTGGACCTGTGCTGGGGGAGTTGCAGAAGATAGGAATTCCAGCCAAGATCGAAAAGGGTAAAATAGTTATTACCGAAGATAAAACCATAGTTGCCGAGGGAGAAGAAATCTCAAGTGATGTGGCAAGTATGCTCACCCGACTGGGAATCTATCCCATGGAAGTGGGAATTGACCTACAAGCCGCTTATGAGGACGATACTGTTTATACCTCTGATCTTCTGACCATTGACTTGGATAAGACCATCCAAGATATACAAAGGGTTTACTCTCAGGCCATAAATCTAGCCGTGAATGCGGTGGTGTTCACCGAAGAGTCCCTGCCTCTGTTAATATCTAAAGCTGCCGGCCAGTCCATGAACCTGGCTCTGAATGCGGATATATTAACTACCAAAACCACTGATATTATCCTGGCCAAAGCCTACGCCCAGATGCTGGCCTTGGCATCCGAGTTATCTGCCAAGGATGGTGATGCTCTGGACAGCGAACTTCAAAAGAAGATAAGCGCAAAGGCCGCGCCCACCACAGTATCCCAGGATAAAGAAGAGGAAGAAGAAATAGAGGAAGAAGAAGAGGAAGAAGAAAAAGAAGAGGATGCAGCCGCTGGACTGGGAGCCCTCTTCGGATAATTATTAACAAAATTTAGAAATTCGAGGTGATTTCATGGAATACATATACGCAGCAATGTTACTACACTCTGCAAATCAGGACGTAAACGAAGATAATGTGAAGAAAGTTTTAGAAGCAGCCGGGTCCGAAGTGGACGAAGCCAGGGTTAAAGCCCTCATCGCCGCATTAGAGGATGTAGACATAGAAGAAGCTATGGAAAAAACCGCAGTGTCGGCTGCTGCACCTGCAGCTGCTGCAGCTGCCCCAGCTGAAGCTGAAGAGACTGAAGTTGAAGAAGAAGAGGAAGAAGAAGAGGAAAAAGAAGAAGAAGCTGCTGCCGGCCTCGGTGCTCTCTTCGGATAGATTCTCTTCCTAAGTCAAGGCGCTTCTACTTTGACTTTTTTTTACTTCTTTTTTCTTTTAAATTCATTCCCCCTTCTGATCAAAAGATAAATACTTAGTTAATGCTGATCAAATCCAGGGATATAATTGTAAGTTTTTTTAAAAATTTCATCGATGATTATCATGTCCCAACAGTTGAAAGAACTTGGATACACCAAGAAAACTTGTAAAACTTGTGGTAACTATTTTTGGTCTATTGGAAATCGTGAAACGTGTGGAGACGCCCCCTGTGATGAGTACTCATTTATTGGGGATCCTGCTACCAGTCAAAAATATGATCTTTTCTCGATTCAAGATATTTTCACGCGTTTTTTTAAAGACAGAGGACACACTCCCATCCGACGTTACCCAGTGCTGGCCAAGAGATGGCGTGACGATGTTTTCCTAGTGGGTGCATCCATCTACAACTTCCAACCCTGGGTAACCAGTGGCTTGGTGGAACCCCCAGCCAATCCCCTGGTGGTTGCCCAGCCTTCTATTCGTCTCAACGATGTGGATAACGTGGGACGGACTGGCCGGCACATGACCTGCTTTACCATGGGGGGGCATCATGCTTTTAATTCTCTTGAAAATAATATTTACTGGCAAGATGAGACTGTTAAATATTGCCATGACTTCATAGCTCATTTAGGCATAAATACTGAGGAAATAACCTTCATCGAGTCCTGGTGGGAGGGAGGGGGTAACGCCGGCCCCTGTTACGAGGTTTGTGTCCGAGGAGTGGAACTGGCCACCCTGGTATTCATACAGTACCGCACTCTGCCGGGGGGAGAGAAGGAAGAGATTCCTCTTAAAATTGTGGACACTGGTTACGGGTTGGAACGCTTCGCCTGGATATCCCAGGGCACACCCACTGCCTATGATGCCTCTTTTGGTCCGGTAATAGACCAACTGAAGGAAATGGCCGGGGTAGAATTTGATGAAAGCATACTATCAGAAAATGCTCAAGTGGCTGGTATGATGGACATTGAGGATCTAGCTGACCTTAAAATCCTACGACAGAGGGTGGCTGATCGTCTAGGAATACCCCTGGATGAACTCATCCGATCCACACGACCAATAGAGGCTATTTACATTATAGCAGACCACACCCGCTGTTTAGGTTTCATGTTGGCCGATGGAGTAATACCTTCCAACGTCAAAGAGGGATACCTGGCCCGACTGGTATTGCGCCGCACCATACGTTTCATGAAAGAGTTGGGATTGAAACAATCACTACGGGAAGTAATGGAGATCCAAATGGACTTCCTCTCCCAGACCTACCCTGAAATACGGAACCACCAGGAGCATGTTCTCCGGGTTATGGATCTGGAAGAGAAACGCTACCATAAAACCATCCGCAAGGGAAAACAGATGGTTAAAAAGAGTATTGAATATCTTAAAAAAGAGAATAAAGATGATATGCCTATGGATATGCTTATCAAACTTTATGATTCCCATGGAATACCACCTGAAACCGTGGAGGAACTGGCCCTTAGGGAAAGCTTCCCAGTGACTATACCAGACAATTTCTACACACTAGTAGCTGAGGAACACTCCCAAGAAGCTCCTGAAGATGAAATTTACTTTAAACTGGACTATCCAGGTACGGATCTTCTATTCTATGATATGCCAGAGGATAAAGAGTTCCAGGCCCAGATACTGGGAATACATGAAAACGGGATCATCCTGGACCAGACACTTTTCTATCCTGAGGGAGGTGGTCAACCATCGGATATTGGTTATCTGGAAGTAAAAGGAGAAAGGTTGAAGGTTTCGCATACAGAAAATGTGGATACAGTGGTACTGCATCATGTGCATCCTGAAAGTCTCATGCAAGTTGATCCTAAACCAGGGATGAGTGTTAAAGGTATGGTAGACTGGGACCGTCGCCTGGCCCTGGCCCGTAACCACACCGCCACCCACCTAATAGTGGCTGCTGCCCGACAGATACTGGGAGACCATATCTGGCAAGCTGGGGCCCAGAAGGGAATAAAAAAATCCCGAATCGACCTTTCCCACTACAAACGGATAAATGCCGAAGAGTTGCAGTGGATCGAACTTCTGGCCAACCAGTGGGTAATGGAAAACTGGGAGGTTAAAACTACTTGGATGGAGCGCACCGAAGCGGAAAAGACTTATGGCTTTATCCTGTACCAAGGGGGCGTGGTTCCAGGTTCTAGGATAAGGGTGGTGCAGATTCCCGGGATCGACGTGCAGGCTTGTGGCGGAACTCATGTGAATCAAACTGGAGACATTGGCTTGGTCAAGATCAACCGGACCGAACGCATACAGGACGGAGTTGAACGTCTCGAGTTTTCAGCAGGCAGCGCCGCTGTTGAAGCCCTGCAGGAGAGTGAAGCCCAACTTCGGGACAGCGCTGCGGTGTTTAAGGTGACTCCTGATCAGCTCCCCACAACTGCAGAACGGTTTTTCACCGAGTGGAAAGCCTTTAGGAATGAAATAAAACGTCTGCAGGGACAGGTAGCTGCTCTTAAAAAGGAAAAAATGGCAAAAAATTCCGAAAAAATCGGTGGACTTAATTTGATCCGGGACACCATCGACGCAGAAATGGTGGAATTAGTCAAAATCGTCACTGAGTTAGTTGAAAAAGAAGATGTAGATATAGCTGTTCTCGGAAATCCGGAAGGCAAAATAGTGGGAGCCGTTTCTCCAAAAGCCCTGGAGCACGGTATTAAAATTAATGAAATCATTAAGGGAGCCGCTGGTGTGTTAGGCGGAGGTGGTGGAGGTAAGCCACAACTAGCCCAGGGAGCCGGACGTCATCCTGAAAAGATAAATGAAGCTCTGAAATTTGTTTACAATGATATAAAGAGCAGATTATCCCAAAAAAGCCTTAATGGGTTTATTTAACCCATACTTCTGGTATAGGCTTTTTTTAGATAGTCAGTGTAGTTTAGTGGGCATGGATAAAAGAGGGGGCTAATATGAAACGCACCATCCAAGAAATTGAGGCCAAAATAGAAAATGGTGAAGCTACGGTCTTAACTGCCGAAGAAATTACAAAAATGGCCTTAAATGGGGAAAAATTAAGCACAACTGATGTGGATGTGATAACCACCGGCACTTGTGGTGTTATGTCCGGAACTATGGGCATTTTCCATCTGCCCGTGGCCGAGCCAGGATCATTTAAGAAGGCCCGACACATCCTATTAAATGGTATACCTGGAATTCCCGGGCCTTGTCCCAATGAATGGTTGGGATCAGTTGATCTGATCGTTTATGGAACGGCATATAGCTTAAATGATCCCGATTATGGCGGAGGATTTCTTTTCAAGGATCTGGTGAAGGGTAAAGAGATTGAAGTTGAGGTAGAATCATCCGAAGGTAACGTGCTAAGAACTCCAGCTACCCTGGAAGATTTTGGTACTGCTCAATTATTGGGAACAAGATTTGCCTTCAAAAACTACACTGCCTTTGTAAACCCTACATCCCAACCTATTTCATCCATATTTAACGCAGTGGACATGTTAGGACCACTTAAAGGACTTTCTTTTTCTGGTTGTGGGGAATTAAACCCACTACAGAATGATCCAGAACTGAATACCCTAAAAAAAGGTGCTAAAGTACTTCTCAACAGTTCTGAGGGTATTTTTATCGGACAGGGCACCAGAAGCACACCAAGCAAACCAAACATGATGCTAACTGCTGATATGCGCGAAATGGACTCCCACTATCTGGGTGGTTATCTCACTGGTGCTGGTCCCGAAGTCTACAACAGCGTAGCCACGGCCATTCCCATCCTGGATGAATCCATACTAAAAAGAACCTTCGTGAAACATGAAGATATCAAACTTCCCATTGCCGATATAAGAGGAAGACACAGTGTTTTATCTGAAACTGATTACGGGGCGGTGTGGAATGATGTTGATGAAAGGCCCCAGTACAGGGAAGAGGATTGCCGACGCTGTCAGGAGTGTCTGGTGGAAGAACGATGCCCAACTGGAGCATTTAAAAATAATTACCTGAACATGCAACAATGTTTCGGGTGCGGCATGTGCAGTTTTGCCTGTCCCTATCAGATCTTTCGCATGAACACCGGACAAGTGAAAATGGACTGTGATGGTGAAGTAATGGAGATACCAGTGACCTGCCGCCAATCAGACCTTAAACGTGCCAGAGAACTGGCAGAAGAACTTAAAAACAGGATTATTAAGGGAGAATTTAGTCTTAGGTGGTAGTCTATGGTTAATACTTTTTAGACCCCTATAGATAGAATATTCTGGGAGCCACTGGTGAATATCAGTAAACCCACCACAAATCCCACAACCAGAGCCAGGACCATGAACAGAATTAAGGTTCCCCAGATGGAATTTTTTCCCCCATCCACTTCGGCTTGTTCTCCATAAAATTCGTCAGGATAGTCACCATAATCGTAGGCTTCTTGTGGATTGTAATAGTGATCATCAGGATATTGTTCTTCCTGGTGTTCCTGATACTCTCCCCGCATAAATTTGTTCTGGAGGGGTTTATAAGCCCCTTTATCCGGGATGGGCCTTCTTTTCCTTTCCCGTGATTTATTTTTCCGGCCAGATAATTCCATTCCACAGTGATTACAGTAAATATCTTCTGGCTTGATTTCTCCACCACAGTTAAGGCATCTCATTTAGCTACGACTCCCTTTACTCCCTATGTTATCTTATGATATTTATAAAGCCTAGGTCTTTGGCATAATCCACCACCTTCTCAACTTCTAATGAAGAAGTTGGTCGGGATATATCATTATAGCGAAAGGCATGGTATTGGGGCTGGTACTGGCCCATGATATTAATGACCACCTCTTCACCTAAATTTTCGTATATCCAGTGCATCAGTGGTAACGAACAACACACCCCGTGATCAGGAAGAACCAGGTGCCGGATTATCATATCCCCTGCCTTGTTGGCCCATTTATGGTTGGTTCCCACCACCTTCATGTAATTGGAAATACCTGAAAGTTTTCGGGCACATTCATCATTCCCATATTTGAAATCCGTCAAGTACAAGTCTACAAAGCCTTCCAAAAGTTGCATGGACTCCCAGGAGAGATACATGTTGCTATTCCAAACCACAGGAACATTCATGGTAGTTAAGTGCATGGTCTTTAAAACGTAGTGCAGGTTGGGAGTTGGATCGCCTCCCACAAAATTCACATTTCTTGAACCATCCCTTCGGCGCTGATCGATTCTCCTAGCCAAATTAGACGGACGAATATACATCCCTAATTGTGGATTTTGACTTATATCCCAGTTCTGACAGTAAACACAATTTAAATTGCAACCAGCAAAAAATATTGTGTGACTGGGAATCAAAGGAGCTTCCTCTCCAAGGTGCAGGAATTCAGAGGCTACACCTGACTTTGTCACTCCACAGACCCCAACTTCAAATCTCCGATCAACCCGGCACTTCCAGGGGCAGAACACGCATTCAGTGAATAATATCCTGGCAATTTTGATTTTAAGATCCATGAAAGAAAAATCCAAACAGGCCTCAGGAGAAGAATTACCATTTTTCATTCGCTTTAAAACTTTTTGATGCTCGTTCCATAAACTTTTTAGAGTTTCTGAATTGGTGGCCGAAGTCTGGGAGGCAATTTTACATTTTGATTCTCTTTTGTTCAGACTAACTTCATAATATGTTTTAAGGGAATCAACCATCATAGTAACCTCTTATTGGGCTACCCTACCACCCGTAGGCTGGAACATACTAACCGGGGAATGATGAAGGGGCCAAGTTGCCTTTTTTCGCCAGATAATCCTTTTAGGCCCTGTAAGATTTCAAATATATTACCCGAAATCATAGCCTTCTTCACGGGTCTTTTTATCTCCCCATTAATAATTAGAAAAGCATTCATGACCTCCACCGAAAAATCGCCGGATATGGGGTTGGCAGTGTGTGCTCCCAGTACATCTGTAACCATAAAACCCCCTCTAACATCAGATAGGTCATGGTAGTTTTCGAATTCAATCTCCAAGTTGCTTAGATTGACTGAAGGCATATCAGCATAGGAAGCCCTCATCCCATTACCAGTACTCTCTATATTTCCTTTTTGGGCCGTGTAGATATCGTAGATAAAATGTTGGAGAATTCCATCCTTGATTATGGTTGTTTTCTGGCTAGGTGTTCCCTCTCCATCTCCACAGGCAGAATAAAGTCCTCCCTTAATTGTACCATCATCGTAGATGGAGAGTTCCTTTGCAGCCACCTGTTCACCCTCCTTCCCTGCGTAGATGGAACGTCCTCTTTGAACGTTGTCACCGTTGATGGCTTGGGTGAAGGTGGAAAGAAGTCCAGCAGCGGCTTGATGATCCAGCACCACCATCATGTTTCCAGTTTCCACTGGTCCGCCACCCCTGGAATCCAACGCTATCCTGCAAGCCTTTTTTGCAATTTTTTCTGGATCCAGATCCATCTGGCAGGAAGAGTGGGACTCGTGTGCTGTGGAAACCCCTTCCCCATCCTGGGCATTGACTGATATGAAACCAGAGAACATGGTAGTTGAATTTTTACACTCAACACCCTGAGAATTTAACAACACACTCTCTTTAATGCCCAATGCATAACCACCTGAGGTGGGCTGACATCCCTCTTCATGGACCGTGGCTACTAGAAGTTTACCGAAATCAACAGCCTCTTCCACATCTGAATATTCAGCCCGCTTATCATACAGGCCTTGGACTTCAGGATAGCTGCAAAAAGAGGCGAATTTGAAGTTTTCATCAGGGAGATTAGCCCGGGCACTGTCTACTGCTTTCTGGATCGTTTCATCCATCAACTCCAGGTTGGTGGTGTAGGCAAAGCCCATCCTTCCCTGGGTAATAACCCTTACACCGATCCCCAGGGAGTACACTTTCTTGGCAAACCCCACTTTATCCTTTTGTATGTCAATATCCAGGCTTTTTTCACTTTCCACATAGATTTCAGCCTCATTCACAACTTTCTGGGCCTTGTGTAGGGCTTCATGCGCTAATTCTCCCATCATAGTAAGAACCTCCCAATTGCTTCCTTAACCCCGTCTCCGTAGTATCTTTTAGTGACGTAATCAGCTTTATTCTTAAGTTCCTGGTCGGAGTTAGCCACTGCTACCTTCCAGCCGGCTCGTTCTAAAAGTTCCAGGTCATTTTCGCTATCACCAATGGCCATGATCTCTTCAGGTTTCACCCTCATTTTCTTTGCAATATTTAGGAGTGATAATCCTTTGTTCACTTCTGGATCAGTTAGATGAAGGGCGAATTTGGTGTCGTACACCTCCACATCCCAATTTTTAAGGGCTTCCTTCACTTTCTTTGCGGGTAAGTTACGCTCCAGGGCTATTTCCGAAACACGGGCTGATGAGTACTCCACTTTTCTAACGTCGTATAGATTTCGGAGATGTTGAAATGCTTTTTCACATTTTTCCAGATTACCCAGTATCGATATTTCGCCTTCATACTCAATTACTCCCCCATTTTCAGCCACCAAGCCCCCTGTAGTTCCCAGTAGGATGGATATTGTTTTAGTGGCGCAGAGTATGTTTCCAGTAACGATTATGACCGGAATCCCCCGGTCTTCAACCTTTCTTATGGCTTTCAAGGCCCCGGGACACAATCGACGTTTCTGGTCGGTAATGGTGCCATCTACGTCCAAGGCCAAGGCTTTAATAGAAATACTATCACCTTCTTATACAAAAGAACCATAACGGTAAGCTATATTGCAGGTACCTTCTTTACTGACCATACAAGCCCCTACGGGATTGGTAGGTGTGCATTCCTCCTTGAATAATTCACAATCCTCAGGACGGGCCACTCCTCGAAGTATGGGGCCGCATATACATCCTGTAGCAAGTTCCGTGCTTTGTTCCACATGGAGATCGAATTTTTGGCGGGCATTGTACTGGGAGAATTCATCCCGTAGCTCGTAAACTGAATTAGGTATATCTGGGAACCCCCTCCACTCCCTGGTTTTGATGTAGAAAACTTCTTCCAAAAGTTTTTGGGCCTTAAGATTTCCTTCCTCCTTCACAGCCCGCTGGTATTCGTTCTGGACCAATGCTTTTCCCCCATCTATCTGTTTAAGAATCATGTAAACCGACATAAGCACATCTAGTGGATTGAAACCTGCTACCACCTGGGGGATGCCGTATTTTTCGGAAAATATTTGATAAGGGCCAGTTCCGATTATGGTGGAGACGTGTCCCGGCTCTATGAGTGCATTTAAATTTACTTCACCGGATTCTATTAAAAATTGAAGGGCAGGAGGTATTAATCTATGGCAAGATAATATTGAGAAGTTTTCGGGAGGTTTAGCTACTAGCTCTGCAGCTGTGGTTGGAGCTGTTGTTTCAAAACCAGCTGACATAAACACCACCTCCTGATCGAGTTTCTCTGCCATTTCTACCGCATTTCTAACTCCGTAAACGACACGCACATCAGCTCCTTCGGATTTTGCCTCGGATAGAGAACCTTTACTGCCTGGAACCCTCAGCATATCCCCGAAAGTGGCAATAGTTACCCCCTGCCGAGCCAGTTCCAGACATTCATCAACCTCCCGGGATGGTACACAGCACACTGGACAACCTGGACCAGCCACCACCTCCACTTCTGGGGGGAGTAAAGTTCTAATGCCATGCTGCATTATGGTATGTTCATGGGAACCGCACACATGCATGATCTTCACGGGGCGGGCAATCTTTTCGATACGTTTTATGATCTCTTTTGAAAGGTTCTTCATAGTGGACACCATAATCTACAAAAGTCACTGAAATAAAATTCTGAAGTCTCATGGATCTGACTTCGGATGTTTTTGAATTATATATCCCGGAAGTACATAAAAACTTCCAGCTTTAGATTAGAAATTGTCATATATTTTTTCACCAATGACCCCCTTCAGACTCTCTAAAAACATTTAGAAATAATTTGTCTCCAGGATTTATCAGCAAAAAAACAAGGTTACAATCCACAATAATCATGTTTATCCCAAATATTACTGGATTATTATCCAATAAAACTATTTCTGGCTGGTAAAATAACTGCCTAGTTATGGTTAAATACTGTAATTTCAAAACTATATTCTATACATTCTCTGAAAATATTTTAGAGAGATTAAGGTTTCATCACTATATTTTGGTAGGTTAAATGAGGGCAGCTGTAGTTGGTTTAGGAGTAGAGGGTAGATCTGCTATAAAATCTCTTTTAGATCATGGGATAGATGTTTATGCATCAGATCTAGATTTAAATATAGCAATCAAACCCCAGGATGGTCTTGAAATTGATTTAGGGTTTCATAACTTTGAAAAGATAAGATCTGCAGATGTAATAGTTATAAGTCCCAGTTTATGGAGTTTGAATAGTTTTAAAGCATTTCAAAAAAGTGATAAATTAATATCAGATGTTTTTAGCCATCATAAATCAACCCTAACCATAGGTGTTACCGGTACCAACGGTAAAACCACCACCAGTCTCATGATCACAAGTATCCTGGAAAAAGCCGGATATAAAGTTCTGGTGGGAGGTAACGCCGGTGGAGGATTTCAGGGTTACACAGAAATTATCTTAGAGGCAGAAAACAAGGATTATGATGTTTTGGTGGTTGAAATGTGTGATATGACCCTGAATTTCTGTCGGGGTAGTTTTGACCTGGATCTGGTGGTGGTAACCAATCAAGGAAACGATCATCTGGACATACATCAATCCCAGAACAACTACCTGAATCTGATTCGGGAATTTATCATGGATAAGGAGACCATACTCAACCCATATGACCCTTTACTGGTAGAACTCGGAAAAAGTTCAAGTAAAGTCCACTACTTCCATAAAGACAATGAAAGAAAGTTGAAACTCTTCGGTGAATTCAACCAGGAGAATGCTGCAGCGGCCGCCAAGGTGGCAGAGGTAATGGGCATCAACAGGGAATTGGTAGATGACGCCCTGTACAGGTTTGCAGGAGTAGTTGGTCGTACCGAAGTATTGGAGATCTCTGGTTCAAAACTTGTTATCGGAAAAACAGACAACGTAGATGCTGCCCGAGCCGTGATGCGTGAAGTTGATTTTCAGGTGGCCATTATTGGCACTCCCCGAAAAAACGAACCCTGGCGCTTGGAGATATTAAACGAAATAAAAAAGAGCCAACCACAAACTATAGCCCTGTTTCCTGGATTGGACAACACAGTTGCTGAAGCAAAAACGTTTCTGAAAAATTATCCGGGTCAAATTGTAGAACTTGATAGCAATGGAGAAGTGGTGGAATTCGCCAAAAAATCCTTGGAAAATAATTTAACAGTTTTTCTGGGTGGAAACGGCCAGGAAAATTTAATAAAAATAAGAAATAAGCTTCTGGAGAATGATCTTTGAACTTATAAAAAAAGGTGTGAAGGATGACAAACCTTAAAAACTCGTATTTAGGCATTTTAGTAATGATAATATTGGCATTTGTCATGTTTCCCCTAGGAAATATGATTGAAAATAAATTTCCAGCACAAAAACCTGATGAAATAACTTCCATGAATTTAGGAGAAACTGTGCTGGCAGGAACCAAGGTAGTGGATGATTTTAAGGTACGTAAAACTTCCAGCATTTACCATCCAAATTATATAATTGATTTAATTTATGAAGGAAAGTATTTCAAATCTTTCACTGCCCTATCCACTGGAACTGTAGAAACTCCCTTCCAGGAGATTACAGGGGAAACTATCTCTTCCCAGGGAATTGCCCAGGGATTTAAAGGCCCAGGTCATCTTACCGTTAGGGATGATAAATTGGTGGTCAATCCACCAGACACTTTTGTATGGGGATTTATAACGCCCTACACCATTGGCGTGAAAACTAAGAATGGATTGGAAATCCAGGAAAATGGTGAAATTGTGAAAACTGTGTCTCTATCAGATATGAGTAACAGCACCATCCCCCATGACTATGTGAGCTATAACGATTTCGAGAAATGGTACAATAAATCTGATGTAGGTGACAAGATCACCCTGGACTATCAGATATCCCGTTTCAGTGATGGGCGGAACCCAGTTGCGCCTTCCCAGATTGTGACATACTTTGGAGCAGGAGTAAAGGAGTACATGCAACAGTACCCCAGTGGTTCCCCGGTGATGGTCTACAACGGCGCCACCAGCCAGCAGGTGATAAGCAGTGCAGTTGATATCATGGGATCGTATCCAGAATACAACGATAACACCCGGGCTTTGAATGGTAAACAGTTTGCCAGGGGATGGAATGGTACCATAATCCCCCCCCACACAGCCTCTAGTGGAAAAGATGATATCATCTTCTACGGTGTGTATGATAAAAATGCCTCAGGAGATGGAAGGGGAGGGTATGTAAGTCATGGCGCATGCCCCCCGGGACGTTCCTTAAGATCAGCGGTAATGAAGGTAGGATTTCCATTACCCCGAGGTATGACTGGAGGACATTACTCAGTGGCTATGGAAAGCCACCCTACCACCGGTATATTTGTAAACAACACCAGTAACTTCCCGGTACAGATCATCATGTGGACCGATGGAAGTGGACCCAGCATGCGCATATACACCCAGGTGATACAGTTCATACCATGACGGAGTGAAGATCTTGAAACCCATCTCTGCCATAGTAACTGCTGCTGGGAAAAACCGCAGAATGAGACAAGATCTTAAGGCAAGAGGAATACCTTACAGGCATAAACTTCTCCTGGAGATTGATGGCGAACCAGTTTTAACTAAAACTATCAGAAACGTCCTAGATACAGATATAAGTGAGTGTTTAGTGGTTTTGGGCCATTATCAGGAGGAGTTACTGCCAGTTCTGGATGATGTGGTTGATAGGCGCCTCAGGATAATATTCAACACGGACAGGAATGTGGAGTTATCACAAACTATTCTCAATGCCGTTTTAAATGTTGTGACTGATTACTGTTTATGCGTGGCTGCTGATCAGCCCTCAGTAACTACTTCCACCTTAGAAACTTTGGTTAATACCCTTTTAAATTCTGAAGAACCGGAAAATACTATATCCATCCTGGCTCGGAGGGCAGTGGGACAACTGGATTCTGCCAAAGGGCTGGGCATGCCATTTGCCTGTCACAAGAACATCCTGATGCGCTTCCTACCACTGGATTTCGATAACCTCAACCCCATCCTCGTAAAGATGATCCAGAAAGATGTTAAGTTCTATGGCGTCCCACACCAGAATGAAGTGGAGCTTTTAAACATCAACAGATATGATGACTATTTGAAGGTTTTAGAATTACTTAAGAAAGAATAAGTTGAAAAAATTTTCAGAGGCATGGTAAAAGAGGATGAGATCCTAAGATCTCACACTAAACTAAGACAATATAATTAATTATTTAAGCCATACTTTCCAGGGCGTTAACCACACAGCCAATATTCTCTCCAGTCAAACCTACGATTACCTCATCATCTTTAACATCTGCGTACTGGCGGGATCCACTACAACCAAGGGTGATATTGGATTTTCGTCGGATAAAGGGACCTGCCACTGCATCAGCACATATGGACTGTATACCTGCAAAATCAGCCTCTACTCGCCCACCCATGGTATATATGAGGGCTTGAGATAGTTTCATGGCTTGGGCCGGATTGGAGAATATAACAATTACGTCTGGATCAAAATTGGCTAATTCTAAAGGAGCGTAAACCAAAGCATACATGATGTTTTCAATTTTTGGGATTGCATCCATGGTTTTTCGTGCGGATCCTATGCTAGAAAATCTACCAAGTTCCTGATAGAATTCTCCAGTCTTAATCTTTTCAAGAGGTTCCATCAGACCCAAGGCCGCGGCTCCACCCTTACACATCTGTTCTTCGGCAGTAGCATAAAAGCTTTCCCCTTCACTGGCCTTCAAAACCATTTCACAGTGCCTGATCTTATCAGATATTTTGGGAATCCCTTCTGGTAGATCATTCTCCCTTAAAACAAATTTTATAGCTACTGGAGATCTTTTTAGTCCTAGATTGTCCTTTAATTTCTGGGATATGGTATCGTATCCATTGGCATCACACATATTAATTCACCTATTTGAAGTTGGATAGGGATGAGCATAAAATTTTCTATCATTCCTGTACTTCCCATCACAAAGATTGAAAAAAAAATAAAAAGGTTAAACAGAATTAATTCCTTCTAAAATAGTCTTAATTCTGTTTTTAACATTAGACGACTCCTCCACCACCGTACCAGTAACAATAATATCTGCACCAGCAGCAGCTACAACTTGAGCATCTTCTCTGGTCCTTATACCACCCCCCACAATCAGGGTGTGGTTGGTGTACTTTTTAACAGCACTAATCATCTCCACAGGTACATGCTGATCCACCCCAGATCCCGCTTCTAGGTATAAAAATCGCATACCCAGAAACTCCGCAGCCAGGGCATAGGCCGCGGCGATATCAGGTTTGTTACGGGGAATGGGTTTGGCATCTCCCACCCATCCTGCTGTGCCTCCAGGTTCTACGATTATGTAACCCATAGGAATGGTCTGTATCCCTATTCTTTTGATTAAAGAGGCACTGAGGGCCTGGGCACCGATGATCCAGTAAGGATTGGTGGAGTTCAAAACACTCATAAAGAAAATGGCATGGGCATAACTGCTCACACCAGTGATGTTACCTGGAAAAAGTATAATGGGAGTATCTAGGTTCTCCCTGATCATCTTGGCCGTTGCATCTAGATCCTGTGCATTGGTGATGGAACCTCCCAGCATGATACCATGGCTACCAGCGGCCACAGCTTCTTCAGCTTTTATCAAAGCCTCATCTGGAGTTTGTTCATCTGGATCTAGTAAGGTCAGATGTATTTTGCCCTTTTTAAGTAGATTTTGGATATGTTCTTCAACTATCATGTTCTATCTCACCAAGATATAACATCACCAAAACGGAAATTAAAATAAGATCAGGTCCATTGACCAGGACTGGTTTAACCCCTTGGTTCTTTGGCTTTGAATCTCAAACCCTTGTGTCCGCATTTACGACAAGTTTTAGCCCTTGGCGGGTTTCGAGCGTTACATTTTAAACATATTTTGATCTTGAATAGTCTGTTCTCTGCTTCTTCAAATCTAGCCATCAATTAGTCTCCTATAAATTCATTCTGAATCTTTACAACTTCTTTACTTGATTTAGCCAGGGAATAGGCCTCTAAAAGCTCATGATTGAGCTCTAGAAAATGAGGTCCCCACTTGAATGGGGACATTATCTGGATAGCATTATTTTTCAGTCCCAGTATATAAAAGGTTGCGGCCACTGCCTCAGCTGTGGACAGTATGCAGGGTTTGCCATAGTTGGTGGGGTTGGCAGCCACCAGGAATGGAAGGGATCGGTGATTCTTTTTACCGCGAAATATGGGTGAAAATTTATCAATTTTCCTCCACGAACAATCTAAACCAACAATACCATGTTTTAAAACTGTTTCCCTGTCTTCTTTGGAAACAGCCTTAGATGCAAAGGGGTCTAATACCAGAGCGCCTTTAGGAAGTTGGTTAAGGTGAGTGACCATTTTTATGTAGCTTTTCTTATCTAGGCGCCGTGTGGTGCAACGTTTGGGGTTGCACTGTCCAGCGTGATACACAGTTACTTTCATGATATATTACTAAAATATCCTTGTTACCACAACAATTGATTTTAGAAAAAATTGAATGCCAATACTATTGTTTTTATGTACTTCACTTATTAAATTTGTCCAAAATGTACGGTTACTTAGATTTATATTATCATCTAACATTTCATATATATATCGGTGATTTTATGAAACACAGGCACCAACGTGTACTTCTAGTGGAAGACAACCCTCAACATGCCAAGTCCATTAAGGCCATGCTGGAGAGGGTTCATGAATTTGATTTTGTGCTTAAACATTGTTACAAACTACAAGAAGGGCTGAAAATAGTGGAAAGTAATGAATTTGATGTGATTCTTCTGGATCTGGGCCTTCCAGATAGTGCAGGTTTTGAAACTTTTCAATCCATCCACCAACAGACCCCCAGTACTCCCATTGTTATATTCACATCCCTCTTTGATGAAGAAATTGCATTGAAAACTTTAAATTCCGGGGCCCAGGAATATCTATTTAAAGGAGAATACGATGGCCAGGACTTGGTTACGGCTATAAACCATTCCATTGCCCGTATGAATTTTGTGAAGAGTTTGAATAAAAATTACTGATTATAAAGCTTAAAGCCTAACTTTTTTCTTTGTAACTGACTAGTTTACTCTTTTGATACCCAACTCCGACCCTTTGGAAGGGTTACCCAATATGTGGTACTCTTTTCTGTGCCTAATTTTTTTTATACCTTCCTTACTTTTATGCCTGAGGCCATAAATTATTTCTTTCAAAATCAAGAATCTGACTAACAGCAGAGCCAGGGTTCTCAAGGTCCTGCACATCGTAGTATCGGCCTCCTGAAGCAATGGCCAATTCCATATTCATATCCCTGCCGTAACGAGCTGTTTGTTCAAAGTTAATGACTATGGTTAAGATTTCATCTTCCTGTAGCTTTTCCGCAATTTTCAGAGCATCAGGGATGGGTCCCCCATCAATTCCAACGTTAGGCAAACCATCTGTGAGTATAACCATAAAAGGGACGAATTCACCCTTTTGATTCTCCTTTTTTAGAATTTCCAAACCTTTTTTCATGCCAGATGCCAGGGGGGTTGTTCCCCCCACTGTGATCTGGTCAACTTGGTCTTGGAAAGATGAAGCCCGTTTGGTGGTGGGTACTATGACCTCTGCTTCCTTCCCTTTGAATCCAATAACACTGATTTTATCCTGATGACGGTTGGTGTCCTGTAAAATACTGTCCAAGATACCCTTCACCCGGTTAGCCTTTCGATCGCTGACCATGGATCCACTAATATCGACCACCACGGCGATGGATGCCCGGGCACCATGCTTCCGTACCTTGTGGCGGATATCATCACTTCTAACCGTAATGGAGCCTTCAGAATGAAGTGCAGCAGCACGAAGGGTAGCATCTATGGCCACATCACAAGAATCTCCACGGGGGAGTTTACTCTTGATATAGCGTCCTTTTTCAGTTTTGGAGTCTACACTCCTCCCATAAAGACGTTTCTTCTTCTTACCCTTCATTTTTAACAATTTTTTTATATCAACCCCCTCTTCATCTTTTTCTGGAGTTTCATCCATTTCTTCATTACTTTTTAGCTGCATTCCCTTAGTTTTCCCTCCAGACTCTTCCGAAGGAAGGTTAGCACCCTGACTCAGCTGTTTATTATTTTGTTCTTCTTTGTTGCTTTGTTCACTCTTTTTTTTCTCTTTATCATCCTGCATCTGGGACTGGGCTTCTTCCACCTTCTTACGTATATGTTCCTGATCGAAAGACTGCTTGTGAACCCTTTCTCCCAACACCAGGAGGGCTGCTTCTTCCACATGTCTATTGTTAACCTGTTCCTGGCCTTGGTAAGCTGCAAGGGTTTTAGCTGTCTTGAGAATGGCTATATCTGCCCTGTGCCCATCTACCCCCATTTCCAGTGATATCCGGGCGATTAATTCCATTATAATCCGGGGGAGCCTTACTTTATTCAAGTTATGACGAGCCTGGATTATGCTGGCTTGGATGTGTTCCTGTTGGTCCTTATAAACCTCTCGAAAAGCGCCGGGATCCCTTTCAAATTCTTCACGACGGTTCATGATCTGGACTCGGTCCTCCAGGTCCAGGAGGCTCTGCACCGAGATGTGGAGGCCGATACGGTCTGATAGTTGTAGTCGGAGATCTCCCTCGGCAGGGTTCATGGTCCCCACCAGTATGAAATTAGAGGGGTGAGCAAATGAGATTCCTTCCCGCTCCACCACATTCATGCCATAAGCAGCGGCATCCAGAAGTACATCCACCAAGTTATCGTCCAGCAGGTTGATTTCATCCACATAGAGAATGTTTCGATTTGCTTCAGCCAGTATTCCTGGTTCAAGAGCCTTGATCCCCTCCCGAAGAGCCTTTTCCAGGTTTATGGAGCCAACCACCCGGTCTTCTGTTGCTCCCAGGGGTAGTTCTACCACCCTCATTTTTTTCTCTTCCACCTCGAAATCCCCGGATTTACAGGAATCACATAATGAATCCTTATCTTCAGGGTCACAATTAAAAGGACACCCTTTAACCACCTTGATAGATGGGAGAAGGTCGGCCAGGGCACGTACTGCAGTGGTTTTACCTGTTCCCTTATCTCCTTTAATCAGGACCCCCCCGATTGAAGGATTTATAGCATTAAGTATAAGAGCTTTTTTTACATCTTCCTGACCCACAATAGCTGAAAATGGAAAAGTAAGGTTTTTCAATATTCTCACCATTTTTTAGAATGTTTAGTCATTTATTTTCCTAAAGTTAACTCCGTAACTAATGTATGTATGGATGCAATCATAATATAATATTGTGGTAACTCCACCTCATCACCAATATTTCTATCAGAAATGGAGATAGAGATGATAACAAATCATAAATAACAGGGAACACATAAGGTAGATTGGTGATAAAATGTGCAGTGTAGGCGGCCCAATGGCCGATATTAAGATGAAAAAACTCAAAACAAAAAAATATCGTTGTTTGGATTGTGAAAATGAGTTTAAAGGTATGGGGAGAAGAATAATTTGCCCCTCTTGTCAGTCCGATAATGTAGTGGAAATCTAAGAAAATCATGTTGACCGAGTTACTCCTAGGACCTGATGAGGTTTTATTTTTATATGGGTGGAGCGGAGTTGTGGGTCTAGCCAAGTTTAACCGCAAAGGCATTATATTCATGGGAACTCCCGACCTAGAAGAGATCGCTATTTTTTTGGGAGAAGAAGATTTGATTGCTGTTTCTGCATTCAATAAGGGTCCCACTGTAGAGAAGGGCATCAAATCCATGATCTACCTATTGAGGGAAATGGAAATGCCTCTCCTGGTGCTTCCTGATGGCCATCCCACATCACACCGGCTGCCACTGGTGGTTAGCTGTGGAGAAATGGTGCGCCTGGATTGTCAGATACAAGCCGGTACTCATCCGGAACAGGACATTCTGTGCGCTTGCAACGACCTATCAGGCATAGAAATAATGGCCACAGCTTGCGGTGTTGAAATTAACCGAAATAGAATCGATTGGAAAAAAGAAAAACTGTAAGAAAACCTAGCAATTATTACTCTTATCCATCCAGTATGACTTAATTTTAACTTGTTAATAAGTAGTTTAATATACGAGTATATTGTAAGAGATTAACCATGTCTTTTGCTGAGTTTTATCAGATATTTGGACAGATAGTTTTTCTGGCAGGTATCTCAATCCTCGTCCTATTGTCTGTAACCCTGATACTGGGTCGAATGTTAATTAAAGATGATCGTCTAATTTTTCCCAGGTTACTTCTTTTTACCATAGATGTGTTTTATGGGCTTTTCAAGAAGTTTGCAGAGAATGTGGGTGTGGATGATAAGATAGTGGATCAGATCGGGGTAGAAGTCAGGAATAAAGTTAATGAAAAAATATTCAATAGGATCAAGCCCCAGGATAAAATCATGGTGTTACCCCACTGCCTCCGGAACACTGATTGTGAAGCCACACTGGAATCGTCAGGTCTGGTATGTAAAGATTGTAATCGCTGCGTTATTGGTGTTTTGAAAAAAAAAGGGGAAGAAATGGGATATCGAGTGTTTATAATTCCAGGTTCAACTTTTCTAAAAAAAATTGTGGAAAAAAACAAGTTTAAAGCCGTTTTAGGCGTGGCTTGCTACCAGGATCTGAATCTGGCTATGAATAAACTCTCCAAGTTCCATTGTCAAGGTGTTCCCCTCCTAAGGGACGGTTGCGTTAACACCAAAGTGGATAGTAGGATCGTGATGGAGAAAATGGGAGTACAGTTTGGTGATTCCAAAAAGATGAACAAAAGCTGCACCACCGAAACCTACCCCGAAAAAACCTTGTAGAATCTTTACACATAAATCTTCTTTTTAACTTTTCGCCTTAGAACCTAACTTAAGGTGCCATTACATTCTATGAACCAGGTCATATAAGGGGAAGGTAAGTTCTCCCGTTTTAAAAACGAGTACATCCACAATAAGGCCCAATATAATACCGATGGTCAGGAAACTATGAACCAATCAGATATCAAACCCCAATGGAGTGGATGAGGATCTAGATAACCTAAATGCAGGATAAAAAAAATTTATGTAAAGGTTATCCAGATTAGGACATAATGATTAAGTATTTTTGATGTTGTTTTTCCATTTTTCCAGACTTTTCTGTTAATTACAAGTTATGTATTGCTTGAGAACTTAATTTATTCACAAGAATGCCCTTCGGTATAGATCCAACACTACCTACACCAACAATAGATAAGTAAAAAATATTGCTTATTAACTCAAGAAGCAGATAATAACAGTGTTTGAAGGAACCCCTATGATTGAAGTTATTATGGTATTTATCCACTCCCAGAGAATGCATCCTCAATGAGAGAGGTATTAAAACCGCCCTTCACTTGTCTGAAAATGTGGGGAACTTGATAAAGAAGATTTGAACATAGTTTAAAATGTTTAATAAATAATCTAGTTAGGGAGTAATAGATGGGAGAACAAGAGCTTTATAAAAAGTATGCTGGTTACTACGACCTTATTTACAACTGGATGGACTATCCAGGTGAGGCTGATTTTATAAAGAGGGCCATAACACATCATAAAAAATCACCAGGTAATGAACTTCTGGATGTGGCTTGCGGAACAGGAGGCCATGCCCAATACCTTCAGGATGACTTTCAAATCTTGGGAGTAGATATTAATCTAGAAATGCTGGAATTGGCCAGGGAAAAGCTTCCCAGGGTTAATTTTTTTCAGTCCGACATGAAAAAACTGGATCTGGGCCTGAAATTTGATGTGATAATCTGCCTCTTTTCTGCCATCAATTATCATACCTGCCTGGAGGAACTGGAGAAAACCTTCCAGAGATTCTACCAACACCTACACGTAGGTGGGGTTCTACTATTTGACTTGGGCTTCTGCCTGGAAAACTGGGAAGAAGGCCGCATGTTAGTGGACGCAGTGGTGGAAGGGGATCTGCAGTTGGCCCGCATATCCCAAAGTCGTCTGCAGGATGGAGTTTTCAACGCCAACTTCGTATTTCTAATAAAAGAGGATGGTAAGATGGATTTTGAAGTGGACCAACACCGGATTGGTGTTTTCTCCACCATTAAGATCCAGGACTTGCTGTGTGAAATTGGTTTTAAATGTCATATCTATAATGGGTACCATGAAGAAGGATGGAATCCTGATTCTGATGAAAGACCTGTGTTCGTATGTATAAAAGAATAGGCAAATAATGGAATGATGGGAGGAGATGATATGCGAATAGCAATAGCATCCACTGACAAAGTAAATGCTGATCACTTTGGAAGGGCTCGGGGATTTTTCGTGTACCAGTGGGAAGGAAATGATCCAGAGCTAGTGGAGTATCGGGAAACCAACATCAACCCTGAAGAAAAACACCAGTGGGCAGAAGGATTGAGCAAACTAGGAGACTGTGAAGTTATAATCGCAGCCCAAGCTGGTATGAATGCCAAGTATGGTATTAAACAGGCCGGTTTGAAGTTGGTGGAGGATGAGGGTACTGTGGAAGAGGTGTTGGAGCGTTTCGTTAAGCATGAACTGTTTATGGCCAATATTTAGACAAATTCAAGATGTTCCTAGTATAAAGTATATCGATAGCTATGTGTCAAGAAGTGCTTTTTGTAGTTGTAGAAGATAAAAAAACCTGGTTAATCGTTATCTAGGGGTTGAATTCCATAGAAATGGACATGAAGTTAGAGTAGTGACTTGTTCCCGGTACAGCGATTTTCCGTTGGTTTTAGATATGTGATCAGGTACATCGACCCAATCCATGGAATTGGCAGCCTTTAAGAGTTAGTGGAACTATGAAGTTGATGGTTCGGCCATTAAGAATTCACTTGAAGAATGTAAAACAGGGGGCTTTGATGGAATATTAATGAAAATTCATATTATCATCACCATTACCATCTGCAGATGATCCACCTATTCACCACATATTTTAAATAGTATAATCTACCAACCTTAGCTTAATACCTGGGCGGGTTCTCTACTATTTTTAGGTTAATAAAAGGTCACTCTAGACCTTATATTTTTAATTTAACACCAGTAAAATCATGGACGAGGTTTTCCTTTTTTTGCCTCCTCCTTAACTTTAACCGGGCCTAGTCTCGGGATTCGGATATATTTATAAAAGATTAAAATTAGAGGTATGATTAGAGGATTTTTAGAAGTAGGAATGATTGGAAACTTCCTAAATGTTCTTTTTATCCACTTATTTAAATACCATGTCAAGGTGATTTAGAATGGCTAAAGCAAGAAGAAGAAGAGTACGCGACACATGGAAAGACAAACAATGGTACAAAATTACCACTCCTAAAGAATTCGGTGAATCTGAGATAGGCACCACTCCTGCCCGTGACCCTAATCTGCTACTGCGAAGGAAAGTGGAAGCTACCATGAGGGAATTAAGTGGGGACTTCAGTAAGCAGTACGTCAAGTTACGATTTCAGATATACGATGTGGCTGGAGACACTGCTCATACCCGGTACATGGGACACCAAGTAACTACTGACTACGTTCGCAGTATGATTCGAAGGGGAACCACTCGAATTGACGCTATAATAAAGCTGGAAACCAAAGACGGTAAGAACTTAATGGTTCATATGTTAGCCATAACCATCAAAAGAGCTAAATCATCCCAGCAACGTTATATACGGGAGACTATGGAAAAATTAGTCAGAGAAGCCGCGGCCAATAAAACCCTGAATGAACTGGTGGAAGATATCATCAAGGGTAAACTGGCTTCCAGTGTTTATCATGAAACTAAAAAGATATACCCCCTGAAACGGGTGGAAACCATCAAATCCCGTGTTATCGAAGAAAAATAATAATACAAGGAAGACATGATTAACATCGAATATGTAATCCTCCTGATAGCCATCGGTGGGATCATTTATGCCCGCCGCGCCCTTGATCTGGCTGGCTCGGTCTTCATGGTCATCATGGGGATAATCATCATCTTCACAGCTGGTTTCAACTGGCTGCTATTAATCTTCGTCTTCTTAATCTTGGGATTGTTGTTAACCCGGTACCAACATAATTATAAAAAAGATATAGGAGTCTACGAGGGGACCCGGACTATTAAGAACGTGGTTTCTAATGGGATCGTTCCCTTTGTATTGGCTGCCTTTGGTAACCCAGCTGGTTTCATTGGTAGCATCGCTGCGGCCACAGCAGACACCATGGCCAGTGAGTTAGGAGTCCTGCAAAACCCCCGCCTCATAACCACCTTTAAAAAAGTGCCACCAGGGACCGATGGTGGCATTTCAATCCTGGGAACCACTGCCGGGATCATCGGAGCGGGAATTATTGGATTTTTTGCATACATCCTTGGTGTTTATCCAGTCCTGACTGAAGCCTTGGCCATTGCAGTTATCGCCGGTACCTTCGGATGTTTCTTCGATAGTATCCTAGGTGCAGTGCTGGAAAAGAGGAATTACCTCACCAATGAACACGTGAATCTTTTGGCCACTGTGGCTGGAGCCCTTTTAGGAAATCTGATAGGATTGGTGATATAGTATGAAGGCAATTGTAATGATTATTGACGGAATGGCCGATCGGCCTCTGGAAGAATTAGGAGGTAAAACTCCTTTGGAAGTTGCTCAAACTCCTCACATGGACAGTATGGCCAAAAAAGGAATTAATGGAATAATGGATCCTATAAAACCCGGTATCAGACCCGGTAGTGACACTTCACATTTGTCTATACTTGGTTATGATCCTTATGAGGTTTACACTGGACGTGGCCCTTTTGAAGCTGCAGGAGTAGGAGTTGAGGTAAGATCAGGAGACATTGCATTCCGTTGCAACTTTTCCACTGCAAATGAGGATGGAATTATTACAGACCGCCGAGCAGGAAGGATCAGGAAGGGTGCCAAGGAAATCGCCCAGAAAATTAATGGCATGCACTTAGAATATGGGGTGGAAGTGATCTTCAAGGAGTCCACCGGACACCGTGCGGTGCTGGTTCTGCGGGGGGCCGGGTTGTCTGATCAAGTCTCCGATGCCGACCCAAAATACGAAGGAAACCCACCGAAAGAAGTGGTGGCCCTTGATGACTCTGAAGAAGCCCATAAAACTGCACGCATACTAAATGAACTGGTGGAGGCATCCTACCAAGTTCTGAAGGACCATCCTGTGAATCAGGAAAGGGTCAAAAACGGAGAGAACCCAGCCAACATCATACTACCTCGTGGTGCAGGGGCAGTCCCTGAGGTGCAGTCTTTCCAGGAAAAATATGGGCTTAAAGCAGCTTGCATTGCCGAAACTGGACTCATTCTAGGTATAGGAAAAATTACAGGAATGGATCTAATTGTGCCAGAAGGTGCTACAGGTGGAGTAGACACTGATTTGGACAGCATCGCCAAGTGCATTATGGACACTGCAGCTGAGGATTATGATTTTATTCTGATTAACATTGACGGAGCCGATGAATCCGGTCACGACGGTAACTTAAAAGATAAAATAGACTTTCTCAGAAGGGTGGACAGCGTTATCGGCCAGGTCATGCAACTGGAGGATGTGATTTTTATCCTCACCGCGGATCACTCCACTCCCATCTCCATTATGGATCATGCCGGTGACCCCGTGCCCCTGGTAATCAGTGGTTCACCAGTAAGGGTGGATGATGTGGAAGAATTCAATGAAAGGGCAGCGGCCAAGGGAGGTCTGTGCCGAATCAGGGGAAGTGATATAATGAACATAATTATGGACTTAACCAACCGAGCAACTAAATTTGGAGCTTGATTTAATGGAAGAGATTCCTCAGCTTTTTGGGACTTCTGGGATTCGAGGTAGGTTGGGTGAAAAAATAAACCCGGAATTAGCCCTAAAAGTGGGCTTGGCCGTGGGTACCGTCGCAGGAGAGGGTAAAATAGTAGTGGGGCATGACCCCCGTACATCCAGTCCTATGCTATCCCTGGCTGTGAAGGCTGGTATTCTCCAATGTGGTAAAGATGTGTTGGATTTGGGGATGGTTCCAACCCCAGTGGTGGGTTACGCCACCCAATATTTAGGAGCCCAGGCCGGGGTGATGATCACCGCCTCCCACAATCCATCCCCCTATAATGGGATCAAACTCTGGAACCCCAATGGAATGGCTTACAAGCAGGAACAGGAGCGGGTCATTGAACGAATAATACATCATGAATCATTTAAAAGGGTTTCATGGGACTTGATAGGCAAATCAAAGGATATAAACAATTTTATTTCCATTTATGTGGAGAATTTACTGGATCTTGTGAAAATTAAGCCGGGTCTGAAGGTTGTGGTTGACTGTGGAAGTGGTGCAGCCTCTTATCTGTCACCCCTTATTATTCGAAAGTCTGGATGTGAGGTATTAACCCTTAATTCTCAACCCGATGGTTTCTTCCCAGGAAGAGATCCCGAACCTTCCCAGAAGAATCTAGGGGAACTGATGCGAGTGGTTAAAGCCACCGGTGCAGATCTGGGCCTAGCTCATGATGGAGACGCAGATCGGATGGTGGCCGTGGATGATAAGGGTAGGATGGCAGATTTTGACAAGCTCCTGGCCCTGGTCAGTGCCCAGAGAGGAGGTACAGTAGTAACCACCGTGGATGCTTCAGCCGCCATTGACCACTCCTTGAAAGAGGTTCAGGGTAAGGTGGACCGGACCAAGGTAGGGGATGTGCACGTGGCCACTAGGATCTCCCAGCTAAAAGCCAACTTTGGAGGTGAACCATCTGGTACTTGGATCCATCCCGAGTTTTGCATGTGTCCTGATGGGATACTCTCAGGATTGCGAGTAATCGAACTGGTACAGGAAAATGGGCCATTATCCCAACTTTTAGATGAATTACCCACCTATCCCACTCGCAGAGTCACTGTTAACTGCCAGGATGAGGATAAAAAATCCATCATGCAAGAGATGGAAAAGAAACTGCCTCAACTTTTCAGTGATATCAAAGATGTTAACCCGATAGATGGAGTCCGATTGACCCTTAATGATGATAGTTGGGTTTTAGTAAGACCTTCCGGAACCGAATCTTTTATTAGAATCACCTTGGAAGGTAAAAATGAGAAAAGAGCCCGTGAAATTCATGAAAAATCAAAAAAACTTCTGGAAGGTACTATAAAAAGTTTTGAGGGATAAAAATGAGGGGAATAATACTCACTGCTGGAGAAGGAACCAGAATGCGACCTTTAACCCTCACCCGACCCAAGACCATGCTACCGGTTGGGGGTAAACCCCTTCTTCAGTACAACCTAGAGGCACTACGGGATGCTGGGGTGAAGAATATAACCATGGTAGTGGGCTACTATCAGGAAGTGGTGGAGGAACATTTCCAGGATGGGGTGAAGTTTGGGGTGCAAATAGAGTACGTAACCCAGGAAAAACGCTTGGGAACTGCCCATGCCATAGCCACTGCGGCTTCCAGTGTAGAAGAAGAAGTTATTATCTTAAACGGTGACATATTAGTCCAGTCACAGGTAATTAAAAGTCTCATTGAAAAGTACCATCGCACCAACTGTGACACCATCCTAACTTTAACCGAAGTGGACAACCCATCTTCTTTTGGGGTGGTGGAGCTTCAAAATGATAAGATAACTGATATCATAGAAAAACCAGCCCCTGATAAAGCCCCCACCAATTTAATTAATGCAGGTATATATTTTTTCACCCCTAAGATATTTCGAGCCATTGAAAAGACTCCCAAATCTTCTCGAGGAGAATATGAGATTACTGATTCCATTAAAATTCAGATCCAGAATGGTGAGGAAGTACTGGGACTAACCTTCCAGGATCGGTGGATAGATATTGGTCGTCCCTGGGAACTTTTAGAGATTAACGAACACTTCCTGGAGAATATGGAATCTGAAATTCAGGGAATAATAGAGGAAGGAGTTACCATTCATGGCCCTGTTATCCTGGGTAAGGGTAGCATATTGCGTTCAGGTTCATACATCATGGGACCAGTTTTTATTGGTGAAAACACAGATATTGGACCTAACTCTTTCATCAGGAAATATTCCTCCATTGGAAATGGAGTCAGTGTGGGAAATGGCGTGGAGATCAAAAATTCCATTGTGATGGATAACACGAATATTAATCATCTCAGTTACGTGGGGGATTCGGTTATTGGGGCTGACTGTAACCTAGCAGCAGGTACCAACATTGCTAATCTGCGTTTTGACGATTGCGAAGTAAAGTTAACTGTGAAAAAGGATCGGATTAACTCTGGACGCCGAAAACTGGGAGTTATATTTGCGGATGATGTTAAAACAGGTATTAATTCCAGTTTTAATCCTGGAGTTATGGTAGGTCAGGGTGCCCGGGTGGGATCAGGAGCCATTATCTACCGGGATGTACCCTCACACATGATGGTCATTCCCCTGCAGGAACATGATATCATAGACCGGAGAACCATGGATAAGTAGTTACTCTTATTATGAAAATAATTCACCCCTCAGTAAAGATAATGTCCGGCGCTCATCTGGTGGGCTGTGTGAAAATGGACGAACACTCATCAGTTTGGTATAACGCAGTATTAAGGGGAGACTTGGAACCCATTATCATTGGAAAGTATTCAAATATCCAGGATAACTGTGTTTTACACTCTTCCCAGAGTTATCCGCTGGAATTGGGGGATTATGTATCAGTAGGTCATGCTGCAGTGTTACATGGCTGTAGGGTAAAAGATAACTGTCTTATTGGCATGAACGCCACCCTTTTAAATGGTAGCCGGATAGGAAAAAACAGTATCGTCGGTGCTGGTGCCCTGGTAACTCAGGATAAAAGGTTTCCTCCTGGAAGTTTGATTCTGGGTATGCCTGCCAGGTTAGTCAAAGAGTTGACAGAATTGGAACAAGAGAAAATCCTGGAAAATGCCTTAAGATACTCTGAACTGGCTCTTAAACAGGAGAATTACTATGAAGATAAAAAAAACAGTAGATGAACTAGATCCCTACGTACCCGGTAGATCAATTTATGAAATAACCTCAGAGTATAATTTAAAACCAGAAGAAATTATAAAACTGAGTTCCAATGAAAATCCCATTGGACCATCACCTCAAGCTGTGAAAGCAGTTGAAAATTCCATTAAAGATATGAACCGCTACCCTGAATCTGATTTAAGTGATTTAATCCAGGAACTAGCAGTTTACTCTAATGTAAAATCAGAGCAGGTGCTGGTGGGGGGTGATGGAGCAGATGAAATACTGGATGTTCTGGGAAAAACTTTTATCGAACCTGGAGATGAATTCATAGTCCATCTGCCCACTTACATGTATTATGAATTTACTTTAAGAATATATGGCGCAATACCCGTCTTTGCTAGGTGGGATATTGAAAATAACCAGTTAGATGTGGATTCTGTTTTAGCTGCCATCAGCCCACGAACTCGTCTGATTTTTCTGTGCACCCCCAACAATCCTACAGGAGGCCTGATTACTAAGGAAGATATTCAAAGAGTCCTAGAGAGTACTGAAGCCGTAGTAGTGGTTGATGAGGCCTATTTTGAATTTTCCGGGACAGATAATGTGGACCTCCTAAAGGACTACGAAAATCTCCTTATATTACGTACTTTCTCGAAGGTAATGGGATTAGCAGGCATGAGGATTGGATATGCCCTGGCCAATGAAGATATTATCCAGTACATGTACCGAGTGAAACCAGTTTTCAGCTTGACTAAATTGTCTTACGTAGCTGCCCTGGCCACATTAAAGGACCACGAATACCTTGAGCGCTCACGAGCAGCTTCGGTGGAAAGTCGCGAACACTTGTACCAGGGTCTTAAAGAATTTCCCATGCTGAAGGTTTTCAGATCCTACGCTAACTACATTCTAGTGGATGTGAGAGAAACCGGTATGAACTCGGCTCAGTTAACTGAAGAACTCATGAAGATGGGTGTTATAGTCAGAAACTGTAGTTCATTTCGTGGACTGGATGATTATTGGATCAGGGTTAGCGTTGGAACAATTAAAGAGGACGATCTATTTCTAAAGATATTAAAAGATATTTTAGAATAGACCACGTGTTCAATGAAACAAGATTAGTGAATTGATCAATATGCAGTTAGGTGGCACAGTAATTTCATCACTGGAGTACCCAGGAAAGATTTCTCTGGTTATCTTCACAGGAGGCTGCAACCTTAGATGTCCCTACTGTCACAACCCCCAGATGATTAGTGGAGGAGAGGAAGTCCCACGAGAGGATATTGAGGGTGAAATAAGTAAAGAGAGTGACTATATAGATGCTGTGGTTATCACCGGTGGTGAACCCCTTCTCCAGTGTGCAGAAGTTAAAAAGCTGCTGGAGTATTCCAAAAAACTGGGACTTTTAACCAAATTGGATAGCAACGGTGGCTTTCCGGGAAGACTTTCTGGAGTAATAAATCTGGTTGATTATGTGGCACTGGATGTTAAGGCCCCATTTGATGATTACAATAAAATCATAGGGTCAGATATCGGCGATAAAGTTAAAAAAAGCATGGAGGTATGTGCCAATTCACCTGTTTATTTGGAGTGCCGCACCACCTACGTGCCAGGCCTTCTTAATGAGAAGGATGTGGAGAAAATAGCCAAAGATCTAAATTGCGATCTTTACACCCTGCAACAGTTCCGGAACCGCACTGTCCTGGATAAAAAACTCCAAAAAACCCCAAATCCATCCAGGAATGAATTGTTTGAGATTGCGAAAAATATAAAACCTATTTTTAGTAATTTAAAGGTGAAAACTGCAGAATTTGGCGAAGAAATGGTTTGAATAAAAACATGGAGGGTGTTACATACCAATACTGCTTTTTGGAAGCCGCAACTTGGAACTTTTAACTGGTGAAAAAACCACCACCATACGAAAGTTATGGAAGAAGCCCCTGAATATAGGGGACCGACTGCATTGTTACTGGAATTTGGTGTCTAAGGAGCGTGAAAAACTTTTTGAAGCGGAAGTAACCGGAGTTGAAATAATGAAATTCGGTGATATCCTGCAAAATGAAGATTTAATTCGGGAGGAAGGATTTGAAGATGCATCTGGACTGGAAGTTGAATTCAGAAAACTTTACCCCGACCACACTAAAGAAGACTCTCTTTTCCAGGTGATAAAGTTCCGACGCCTGCCACGAGAAGAGTGGGAAGGCCGAAAAATTGATGAAAAGGCAATGATAACCAAAAGAGCCGACATACTTTTTGATCTGGGCAAGTACCAGGACTCCGTGATGTGTTACATGGCTGCACTCCGTTTTGACCCCCAAGATGTATACCTCCTTAACCGAAAAGGGGATAACCTCTCCCGGTTGGGATTATTCCAGGAAGCAGTGCAGTCCTATGATGATGCCCTGAAACTGGATCCAGAAAATGAATTCATATGGAACAACCGGGCCATTGCGCTTTTGAACTACAACCAACCCCAAGAAGCACTTAAATCTAATGATGAAGCCTACAAAATTAACCCCGATAATCTTCTTGTACTTTACTGGAGAGGTATCATACTGGAGATGTTGGGGCGGTTAAAAGAAGCTCTGGAAGAGTATGATCGAATCTTAGAATTAGACCCCAACCATCCAGAAGCCTGGAATGCCAGGGGTAACATCCTATCCCAGATGGAAAGAACTGAAGAGGCTATAGAATCCTATGATCGAGCACTGGAATTATGTTTAGATGAAAATCCCGATGCATCCACATGGAATCGTAAAGGCAATGCCCTTTTAGAATTAGATCGGCTAGAAGAAGCCATAAAATGTTATGAAGAAGCTTTAAAGTTGGATGAATACAACGATGTTTTCCTCAGTAATCTGGGAGTAACTTACATGGAGCTCTCCAGATTTCAGGAGGCTATGGAAACCTTCAAAAAAGCATTAAGCATCAATCCCCACAATGAAGATGCCCGGATCCTGATGGACGAGTGTTTGGAGAATTTGTAAACAAAGGGACCATACTTTCCATTAAACTCCCCTTATATCGAATTGTGAAAGTACCATATCTGATAGTCTCCTCTTGAAAATTTTTATTGCCCAACCATCAAGCGCTGATATAGTTGTTTTGAGTAGAATGATTGCTTAAAGTTATTTATCCTGGAACCATAAACAGCACTCTCGCCATGAACATCCATCACAGATCTCCACCACATCAGTTTTATTAAGTTTTTTGGTGAGAGATATAAGTTTATTAATGCCAATAGTAGCTCCACTCACCAGATTCAGCTTTTCTATCACCAGAGAATCCATTTTGGAGATTTGCTCATGGGTCAGGGTAGTGTTGGTACATCTACCAGCAGATTGATGAGGACAGTATTCACATATGGCATCTGTTTCGCATACCACCATCACGGGAAGAGTCGGATTTACGCGAAACTTCTCAACCATCCTCCCCATATTTTCTTCAAAGTCCTGGCTGTAACCATGTCCTTGGTAACCCTGGATGCAGAGGAGGTGGTGGGCTCGGATCTTGATGGGGATCATGGCCGAATCAACAATTATTTCATTTCACCTAAAACTTAGTTAGGAGTCACCATCTTGGTTATGGCTGCAGCTCCACCTATTTTAATCAGGTCACCCACCAAGAACGGTAAAAGTCCCATGGAAACTAGAGTGATAATGCCAGGATAGCTACCCTTAACCAAGTAAATCCATAACCCCAGACCAAAAAGCCCTGGTACATAGATGAAGACAAAGTTGGCAAACAACATCAGCCCCAGCATGGGTCTGAATTTCCGAGCCCCCACATATCCATCGGAGAAGTAGCCTAAAAATAGAGCAACCAATATAAATCCAACCAAATAGCCCCCGGTTGCACTGAACAACATGGAAAAACCCCCACTTAGTCCAGCAAACCAATTTAATCCCATTAACCCTGCTACAAGATATATAATCTGACTAATTCCCCCCCACCAGCGACCTAGGAGAACCCCTGCCATTAAAACGGCGAATGTCTGGGCTGTCACTGGTACCGGTGTCCAGGGTAGAGGTATTACTAATTGAGCCATTATCCCAGTTACACAAGCCATGAAAAATGCTAAAATAAGTTTATTAATAAGAGAAGTTTCTGAACGCCACTTATATAATGAATATCTTTTTCGGAAATAGTTTTCAACCGTAATTTCCATTTTGAATTCCCCGCGATTATAGTTTATTTGAAAATTGACCTTAAAAAACCCTGATAAGGGTTTACATTGATTTTAATTCCATCTTAGAAATGTTATAAGCCTTTAGACCCTTTATTTTATTGGACAATTTATAGATATATATTTTGTTACAGGGCTAGGTACAATTTTGGTACAAATAATACAAAAAAGAAGTATTTATCTTACTATATTTTCAATTAACTCCACCTATCGGTCAATTCTAAATTTACAGTGCAAGTCCTTATTTATAATGTAAAGAACCTTACCAGTATTATCTCCCCACCTTCCAGGATCAGTCTATTTGCCAAAACATAGGCCACTCCCCATATTTATCTTTACCTTTTCAAATCACTTTAACCAGTGATTATCTAATTAATAGATCAGTAAATAATGTTTATTTACGCAATAAATCATGGGCTGTGTCAAAATCAGAATGGTATGGCCATAAATTGGGCTAATGGATAAAACCGTCTCATGGATGAGATTAAGATCATTGCACAAACCCCATTATTAAGCTTCCATAAAACAAGGACGCCGTAATATGGTGTTAAAAAAACCATAAGCCACCCCCAACGTTTTAATGGCGATAATTCTACAATTGGAGCCCTCATTACCGATTCCTGTAGCACCCATTCCTATTCCCCAGAACACCATTCCCCAAATACTGCTCAAATTTTCCCAGAAATACTAGAAGAGCATAGAATGATATGATCGTAGTGGCTAAGGCCCCTGATAACACCCCAATACCATCAAATAAACGTCTAAAAGTTGAAGTAGCCAGAACATCCATGCCCATGCCTGCATATATGATTGAATACTTGATTTCTGGAAATGGAATGCTATGAATAGAAAATCGGCAAAATCAATACCATAATGGTTGTTGCAGCCATATAAATCCAGTATGTTCTTTGTAATCCTTTGGTTTTTAGTTGAGGATTTAAAAAAAATCACAGTAAGGATCTATCCCATTACTTCTTCGGTGAATTTCTTAAATTTTGCCAGTGCTTCTCCTAGTATTTTATTTCCAGCAGGAGTAGTAGTATAATATTTTCTTATTTTACCTTCCACATTCATCCTCTGACTTTTTAAGAAACCATCTTGTTCCAGGGAGTGTAAGATGGGATATAATGTACCAGGACTTAATTTATAACCCTGGTTTGAAAGTTCATCCATCATCTGTACCCCATAAATATTTTCATTCTGTGCACGGTATAAAATATGGATTCTAATGAATCCCAGGAAGAATTTACGGTTTACAGTCATAAAATTACTATCGTTTTTCGATATTTGGAATCAATAACTAATTACAATATCGAATATTGATTTTTGTTTTTATAAAATTTTTTAAAAATTTAGAAATTTCTCGGTAAATGATAATGAGAATTGTTCAACAAAAAAAAATAGGTATTACTTTTTCATGATTATTTCATATAGGGTGGTAAAAACTTTAATCTTTTTACTTAATTAGTGGCTATGATAAAAAGTCCCTTATCAAAGTAGCTTTGCACGGTCATAAACCGTTTTCAGAGTCTGCATATCCACACTAGTGTATATCTGAGTGGTGCTCAAGTTGGAATGGCCTAAAAGTTGTTGGATAGCCCTTATATCCACCCCATTCTTAAGGAGATGGGTTGCAAATGAGTGGCGCAGAATATGAGGAGTTACTTTCTTCCTGATCCCTGCTGCCTCAGCGTATTCTTTGATCATCATCTGAATATAGCGGGGAGTTAGATGGTTGCCGGATCGATTGACAAAAAGGTAATCTCCTTCCATGGAACTTTTAGAAAGATAATCTTTTAGTAAAAGCCGGGTGTTCTCATCAAAAAGAACAATACGATCCTTTTCACCTTTACCCCTTATGCGAATGGTACGCTCATCCAGGTCCACACTATCAGTTTCTAGGGTTACCAGCTCCGAAACACGAAGGCCAGTGGAGTATAAAAGGGTCAATATAAGCTTATTTCTATGTTTAAATGCCTTTTTATGATTTGAATCATCTTTACTCTCGTCAATGGTATGTATAAGCTTTTTAACTTCCACTTCGTTAAGGGACTTCGGTAGAGATTTGGATCTTTTAGGGGTCTTGACATCTTCCAGCCCCCCTATCTCACCAAATTCAAAAAATTTCTTTATAACCACTGTCACCAAGTATATGTAGTTCTGAGAAACCTTTTTATCCCGTTTAAGGTAGCGGATATAACGTTTGAAAGATTTTAAAATAAAAATTTCATGATTTTCCGGAACCTCACCTTGCAGAAACCGGTGAAAACAGTTGATTATGGAACGGTAGGTTCGGATGGTGTTGGGGGAATAGTTGCGAATCTCCAGTTCCATCAGGTAATCTTCAATTAGCTCGGGGAAGTCATGGGCATCCAGGATGTTGTTATCTCTGTAAATATGAATATCAGATGGGCCCGTTGTATCCACTGAACCTCCTGGTTTAACTTTCCAAGTTGAGTTGGGGTAAGAGTTCATGTTGATGGATATTATGGGCAGTTTAACTAATTATAGATAACTACGATCCACGTTTTCGTTGGAGTGCTTGTTATTTGAAGAACTTAATTGCTGGGAACTAGAATCCTTTAGAACTGCCTTTTCAAAGGACTGATAATGATTAATTATCTGGTCTTCAACAGATATGGCCTTTTTCACAGCAAAATTCATGTGTTTAGGCTCAATATATTTACTACCATCCATAACCGCCATATCTCCAGCCATACGCACCACACCTCCCAGATCACGAAGTCGAAGTGTAAATGAATCTCGTTGATCATCAATTACCCGGGCTCGTTTGCGAGCTTCATCCAGAAGGATTTCTACGGATTTTATAGTAGCATGGGGAATTTTTCCATCAATTTCAATCTCTTGAGCCACAAATTGGGCCATTTTAGCCTGGTTATCAGTGTTATCAGGCATGGTAGTGTGCATTAGAATTTCATAACCCTCTCCCTGTATACGAGAACGCAAAGGGGGTAATATATATCTAACATCCCTTATATTGCAAGCGGCAACAAATATGAAGTCGCAGGGCACGTCTTCCACCTTAACTGAACTTCCTGCGCTCTGAGGATTACGGCCTACAATGGGAAAAACCTTGTCTTGCATGGCACTTAGAATGTATCGCTGGAGAGGGGCAATGTGCACAAGTTCGTCAATGAAAAGAACACCCTCGTGTGCCTCGTGAACTGCACCAGGAACAACTCTTTCGTATGGTTGGGTCCCAAGATCAGGATGCCCACCATAGGGATCATGCCGGACATCACCTAACAGTTCAGTTTCTGTGGCCCCGGTGGCCTGTATGAATACCTTCCGGTTAAGGGGGAGTATGATGTTTTTGGGCTTTTCTTCAACCAGGGCCCTTCTCTTCTCCAGTGCACTCTGATCCAGGATCTTAATCTTATCCCCATCCATCCTCTCATAGATAACCACTTCTTCTCGGCCATTGAGCATACGGGTGGTGGTTACTCTTTCCTGGGGAACGTTCATTGGGTTGGAACTCATCTCAAACATGCCCAAAAGGTCGCCCAGATGTTTTCGTCGTGCGTTGATGTGAGAATATTTATCAGCCCCACATTGGGGACAGATACTTTGATAGGCATTGTTGTAACTATGACAATTGGCACAGCGGAAACCCAATCTCTCGGCCACCATCACGGGAACGTCCTGGGGGTTTACAATATCTCCCTCAGCCCGTTCCAGATCTTTTTTATGATTTTCCATCTCTTTTTTATTTTTGATCTCCACGAAGGGCCGTTCAGGCCTTTCCGGATTATGGACCACCGTTATTTCTTCCTGGGGTTCAGAAAGATGGAATGATATGGCCTGAGCTATCAGTGATTTACCTATCCCTGGAGGGCCCACCAGCAGCAGGTTTCGACGTTGCTTGGCTGCGATTTTAACAAAATCTATGATGTCATCATGGCCAATGACCCTTTCTAAGGGATCTTTAGGAATTAGAATATCCTGGGTTGTTTCAATATCTCCTAAATCCTCCTTTTTCATGTTGACGTACACCTAGATCATCCTCCGAGGTCAGTTCCCCAGTCAAAGTTGTTTATCTGGTTATCACCTTAATGTGGTTGGGTTTTTTTACCACTTCACTCATACGTACGGCTACTATGTACTTGAGGCCCTTGTCTTTAGCCACATCAATGAGTCTCTGACTGACCACACCATCAAATACCACAGCATAAGCCCCATTTTGCAGATTATTAATTTCTTGGTAGAGATTTTCAACTTTAACCTCTTTAATAATGTTTAAAGAATCATCCAATACTTCACCATTCCCAGATCCTTCCAGATCACCCAATATCCCTTTAAGTAGTCCTATTTTGTCTGGTGTTTTTTTCTCCACCTTCTCAGTTTTTACCCCCAAATCATGATAGATCTGCTCCACTGGAATCTTATCGCGCAATGCCACCATAACCTCATCTTTAGTCAGGTCTTCTACTTCAGAACCCCTGGGAGCCCGGGTAACGTAGTCCAGTTCCCCCACTTGTAAAAGTTCCTTAAGTATCAAGTCACCGCCACGATCACCATCTAAAAAGGCAGTAACCGTCTTTTTCTTAGTGAGCTCTGCCACTGATTTAGGAACGCTTACTCCCTCCACAGCCACCGCATTTTTTACTCCGTAACGTAGAAGGTTTAAAACATCGGCCCGGCCTTCAACAACTAGTATTGCATCTGATGAGACAACATTAGGCCCTGCTGGAAGTTTTTCGTTTCCAAATTCTGTGATTTCATGTATGCGCATGGCCTCCTTAACTTCCTCAATCATCTTGAGGCTTTCAGGAGTCACTTCTTCCATCATATTTTTGTACAGTTCTTTGGCCCGGTCCACTACTTTTCTCCTTTTAACGGCTCGCACATCCTCCACCTTATTAACCTGGATGTATGCTTCGCAGGGGCCAACCCGGTTAATGGTTTCCAGGGACGCCGCCAGGATGGCTGTTTCCACTCGGTCCAGACTGGAGGGTATTACGATTTCGCCTTTGGATCTTCCTGCCTTGGAATTTATGTTGACCTTAATTCTTCCGATTCTTCCAGTTTTCTGCAGTTCTCGAAGATCCAGATCATTACTTAAAAGTCCTTCTGTCTGTCCAAAAATAGCACCGACTACGTCGGGTTTTTCAACAATTCCGTTAGCATTTATTTGAGCATGAATAAGATATTTAGTTGTACTGATCTCTTCTTTTCCCATAATTGGGCCTCCTGATAGAGTAGATACTGATGATATCAAATGATATCAGGCCAATGTAGGCAGGTATCTAAACGATACTAATGATAATACCAGTAGGCACCCCTAGGGAATTCTTCACTAGCCAGATTGTCCAGATGACGGGGCAAGCTTTCTATGTCTTTAATAAAGCGACTTGTCATCTCTAATATCTTTCTCCTGAAAAGGATGTTGGGATGTGAACCAAGTCGCTGTATATCTTCAGATAACCTCCGGGCAAGTTCATTACCCTTTTGGTCAAAGTCAGTGAGAATGATCACTTGTGGTGATAATTCAGCAGCGATTTCCGCAACTTCGAAGAGCTTAAGACCTGAACCTGAAACCTTAATAAAATTACCCTGAATACCCAGTTCCTCTAGGGCTTTTTCATCTTTTTTACCCTCCACAAGGACTGGAATCCCCTCTTCTACTTGAATCTTAAGTTCCTCAATGATTTTGGACAATCTATTAAAACTCATGATAAATTCCTTAAAGGTGCTAACAAGTATCTAAGAAATACTATATTTCACCTAATATATAAAATTGAAGTAATGCAAACACATCCACACCATCCCCTCTTGAAGATCTACTCCTAAATCATTATTTACTACCCCATATACCTTGATAAAACTTAGAAAACTAATTTAGTCTTTAATAATTGTCATATTATGAGGAATTTATTCAAAACTGACAATGACATATCTATAAATATCCTGCATCAGAAAAATAAAGACACCACAATGAATTTTAGATTATAAATTTGCGGAGGATATAAAATTGGCAGAAGGCCTAATAAGAATTGTTTTAGACATATTAAAACCCCATGATCCTATTTTACCACACTTTGCCACATTTTTGAGTAAATTAAGAGGCGTGGAAGGAGTGAATATTACCCTGATGGAAATTGATAAGGAAACTGAGAATATCAAGGTCACCATGCAGGGTAATGACTTGGACTTCGATGAGATCAGTCACGCCATAGAGGAGTATGGTGGGTCCATTCACAGTGTAGACGAAGTGGTGGCTGGAAGGACCATGGTCGAAGAAGTTACCACGCCACAGGATTAGATCACATGCCCCACCACTTAATGAAAATTTCTCCCAGATCAGTATTGGAAAAATTTTCATCTGAAGAAGATTTATCTGAATCTTTAATGGGTGAAATAACTACTTCCCACTTGTCTGATGCCCAGAAAAATTTGGAGGGTTCTACCAGGGTTGTTCCCGGAGTGAAACCCATTAAAAATGGAGTTAGTATCTGGGGGGAATTGGTTACTGCCCATACTAGTTCCAATGATTGGGGAACTGTGTTAAAAGCTATAGACCAATCTGATGCTGGTAAAATTCTGTTTTTAAAATCTGATAACGACAATAAGGCAATTTGGGGTGAATTAACTTCCAAAGCAGCTCAGAATAAAAAAATTAAAGGCACCATAATCTTTGGAGCAGTTCGGGATGTTTCTGCAGTTAAATCCATGGATTATCCTGTTTTTTCCCGTGCCATAGTTCCCAATGCCGGCACTCCCTTGAATGAAGGAGAAGTAAACATTCCCATAAAAATCGGAGATTTTACTGTTGAACCAGGAGATTTTGTCCTAGCTGATGATGGCGGGGTGGTTGTGGTTCCCCGTGACAAACTCCAAGAAACCTTGAAAGAATCAGTGATCATAAAAAAAACTGAAGAAAAAATCTTAAAACAACTTAATCAGGGTCAATTTCTTTCTGACATTCTGGGCATTTAATCGGGGTTTTAGATGAGTGACGCCTTTGAATCTATACGTAAACACAAGTGGAAAATAATTTTTACCTTTGCTGTTTCTTTTTTTATCATATTCGCCATTACATTCTTTATTGGAATTGATGAAGTTATCTTTACACTTGAAAAGGCCAGTTGGGAATATATATTGATAAGTTTAGTTTTAGAAGCAGCAATATTACTTATTTGGACTCTAAGGTGGAAAATCATACTGGATGTGGTGGATCAGGCTCCCAAGTTCAGCACTATTTTATCTATGCTATTTGCCAGCCTGTTTGGGAATAATATTACTCCCAGCGCAGCAGGAGGAGAACCTTTACGGGCCTATCTACTGCGGGAAGTGGAGGGGACGCCCTTTGAGTTAGGATTTGCATCTTCTACTGCTGACCGGGTGTTCGAGTTTTTACCCTTCGTTTTGATATCCATCATATCAGCGGTGTTTGTTCTAAGCTGGAACTTACCACTCTTTACCAAATTTATCGTGACCATACTAATTATATTATCAATGATACTCTTCGGAATTCTCATTTATGCAGGTTTAAACCGACAAGTAACCCAAAAAATCGTTATCCGCTTGGCCAGATCAGTTTATCCATTTTTCATGCGTTTGGCCAAAAATCCCCTGACCTTTGGTGAAGTGGCTGAAAAACTGGTTTTCTATATCAGTCGTTTCTCCAGTGGATTTAAAACTGCCTTTAAAGATAGAAAAGTTTTTATTATCGGTTTTATTCTCTCTTTCTTTATGTGGGGCCTTGACATGTTGCGAATGTATGTTTGTTTTGTTTCATTAGGATCTTTTCCACCCATATCCCCCTTGATAATAATTTACACTATTGGAATTCTTATATCACTCCTTCCACTACTTCCAGGTGCTTGGGGGATAAGGGAAGTGATTTTGATAGGTCTATTTGCCGTGGCAGGGATTTCAGCAGACACAGTTATGGCAGCCAGCTTAATTGATCGTTTGGGCAGTTACGTCATACCCACGATTATTGGTGCTTTAGCTGCCTTTTACTATGGAAAAAAGGTAAGAAACATGGAGAAAAAGCCTTCTTCTACATGAGTTGACACCCCATACCCCTTATTATTAAAATTATCGAAATATTTATATAGTAGCTCCTAGAGAATGTAGTATATAAATATTTCGGTTAAACTCTATGAAGAAGCTGGGAAACGTACTGCAAATTTCCAATCGGGGCCGAATTATATTGAGATCCGGCCAAACACCCTCTTTTGGTCTTCCTGTTTTTACGAAAAAAGAGAAAAAATTGGGGCATGTACACGACATATTTGGACCTACCAAGGATCCTTACATTTCAGTTAAAGTCTACGCAAAAAATTCTAAAAATCTTGATAAACGAGTTGGAGAGACATTGTATATACCCAGCTACTCCAAAAAAGCCAGCAAGAAATGGGGGCGAAAAAAACGAAGCAAGAAGTAATGGAAAAAATACCCGAAAAAGATGAACTAAAGACTGAAATTTCGGGAAAAGAACAAATGAAACAGGACATGTCAGAAATTGAAAATGCTGAAACAAAGTGTCCTGAATGTGAATCTACAAAACTTATAAATGACCATGAGCGAGGCGAGATAGTTTGTGGAAGTTGTGGTCTGGTTATTGACGACAATCTGGTGGATATGGGACCTGAGTGGAGGGCTTTTGACCATGAACAGCGTGATAAAAGAACCAGAGTAGGAGCACCCCTCACCTACACCATCCACGATAAAGGGTTAAGTACCATGATCGACTGGAGAAACAAAGACATCTACGGTCGAGACATCCCAGCCCGTAACCGGGCCCAATGGTACCGTCTCAGAAAATGGCAGAGAAAGATCCGGATCTCTGGAGCAACCGAACGTAACTTGGCCTTTGCTCTATCCGAACTGGACCGTGACTCATCGAGATTAGGTCTTCCCAGAAGCGTCCGTGAAGCTGCTTCTGTAGTATACCGTAACGCTGTAGAAAATAAACTCATCCGGGGGCGTAGCATAGAAGGGGTGGTAGCTGCATCATTATATGCTGCATGCCGTCGATGTAATGTTCCCCGAACCTTGGATGAGATTGCAGAAGTGTCCAGGGTTAGTAAAAAAGAAGTGGGCAGAACTTACCGTTTCCTGACCCGGGAACTGAACATAAAACTACCGCCCACCTCTCCTGTAGACTACGTACCCCGGTTCGCAAGTGAACTTAATCTTTCTGGTGAAGTTCAGTCTAAGGCCATTGAAATCATTGAAAAAGCTATGGAAAAAGGGTTAACTTCAGGTAGAGGACCCACTGGTGTGGCTGCAGCCGCCTTGTACATTGCATCAGTACTTTTGGGTGAGAGAAAGACTCAACGTGACGTGGCAGACATCGCCGGTGTAACGGAAGTAACTATCCGTAACCGGTACAAGGAACTGACAGAACAGTTAGACATGGGCGTGACTCTCTAGTCACTCCCCACTTCATTTTATTAGGTAATTTTTAAGGTTTAAATGCATCCATTGAACTTATCATCAATCTATTAAAAATACCGTAAAACTGCTTAAAAGATGTATCTAAGATTTCTTCTAATATTAAAATTAAATTATAAATTATAGCATCAGATCAGTGGGTTGTTGAATTTGACAGTTTCAAAGGTAAATTATTTGGATCCAGATGATGAACCTCCCTGGATGAATTAGAACTGGTAGTAACCAATGAAATACGTCGAGAAAATATTAACATGTACTGATGTTAATGGTTATTTTAAATCAGAATATCCAGACTACTAAAACCCTAAAACGAGTTTTTTAGTGACGAAGATCTTCTCCATGTGAAATTAAAGTCAGTGAAGAGGTTATGAAGTTATTGGATCATCCCAGATTTGGGTCTACAACTTGTGAAGAATTGGACTACTACATGACAAACAGCATTCAACCCTTCTACATCTCAAGTAAGGTTTCCATGGCAAATCATCAATGAATAACTCAATTTATAGGCTGATAAATTCTTTAATTTAATAATCCTGATTAAATATTCAACCTTTCCAACTCTTTTTTGAGTAGCCAATGGAGATGTTCAGCCCCCACTATCTTTTCAGAATCCAGTTTCCAATGCGATGGATATAAGATGAATGGAAGAGATTGTTCCCCACCCAAACCTCCATGACTACCAACTAATTCCTCAAAAGCAGCAACTTCACCTGTAATGGGGTAATAAGCGCTGTTTACCAAGATGTCTGGTGTGTTCTGGAAAGAATTGGTACGGATGAGATGCTGCACTGCGTTATTGCCAAAAACCGTTAAAGGATCCTTTCCCTCTATAGATCCATCATACAGATAATGTACTCCTTCAGAACCAATGACTACTGGTCCGTATTCATCAGAGCAGACCATGATGAATCCCACACCTTCGTGCTGTGCTAGGCCAGGTATAAGATCAGGATAGAGGATTTTGATCTCTTCGAAGCTCAATCTTCTTTCATGGTCGGTTAAATATATCAGGCCCAGATTGCCAGATGCCAGCACAATTACCTGTGCTTCTTCCGACTTTACTTCCTCCCGGGAGGGGGTTGGATCAATTTCATGACGTCTTAAATATTCCATTACCCTACCTTTAACAACCGGAGATTCATCAATCTCTTTAACAGCCAGATTAAGTATAAATTGGCCATGATAAGTCATTGCATCCTTTTTTGTCTTCAGATATTGTTTTCCATCCTTTAAAGGTCCTTGTATGGCTTGGCCGAAGTGATCTTCGTTGGAAAATAATTCACTGTAAATTTTGGTCTCAGGGGGCATTAACTCCTGCACCAAGTCTTCCAGTGTCTTCCCATAGCGCTGAAAAAAGGTGGATCCATTAGTCTGACCGTGATCAGATTGAACTACCAGATAATAAGGGCGGGAAGCGTGTATTTTAGCTTGTTCCAAACGATGAAACTGTTTATCTAGTTTACGGAGAGCATAAAAAGAATCCCAATCTCTGGTTCCCGAGTGATGGGCTATTTCATCGTATCCCAAGTAGGTCACGTAACTCACATCAATTTTTCCCTCTAAAATATCTCCGATTAAAATTGCAGTGGTTACTTCTCTCAAGAAAACGTTGGCCCCTGCTCTTATGAATGGGTATGTGAATCCGCGCCTGATTCTAGGTTGAATGTTCCTAGCCCAGTGCAGGATCTGGGAGGTGTAATCCAGCAGCACATCCCAGAAAAATAGGGTCAGTATCCGAGCGAAGTTCGAGGGGTTAGAATACACGTAATACCAGGCTTTACTGTAGTATCTTTTAAGGTTTTTTAGTTGGCTGTAGGTAAATATCACATCTTCTGCATCCCCGGAGAACAAATTAGAGCGACTGGCACCCCGATTAGAAAGGAGACCTTTTCCATTGGAAATTCGCTCTTCGATTACTTGAGCATCAGAAAATCCGGTAGAAACCATTATCTTGTTATTTTTATCTTTCTCCACCCAGCGGAATGCAGGCATATCCTGATTATTTCCGTGGAGAATGCCTGCTTGGCTGGCACCAGTCTGGCTTGAGAGATCGGTTTCCCAGTGGATGAGTTTATGGCTGCCCCTATCTAACCAGCTTTCCAGGGTGGGCATGTGCCCCTTATTCAGGGCTTCCTTAAGTATAGGTTCTGCCAGTCCATCTATCTCCAGGAATATGACACCCGGTTTTTTCTGTTTTGATCTCACTCCCTTTTGAATATCTTTTCTAATAACACTCCGGTAGTAGGTGGCATCGTCGTCGATGGTTAAAAGAGTGGAAAGAAGAGCTGTGCAAGCTGCCATAGCAATGGGTGTTAAGAATAGGGCTGGGCCTTCGATAGAAATTCCCATCAGAATATCACCAGCTACCCATAACAGTAAGGCGTTGAGTAAGAGCGCTCCAAATCCTATGGTGAATACCATAAATGGCAGTAAAATACGGGATAATAGGGGCCAGAAAAGTGCGTTTAGAAGACCCACCACTCCGGCGGCCAGGAATGCTGTTTGCCAAGTATCGAACTTAAGCCCAATGGAAAGGGCATCTATGATTATGAAGCCTAAAAATCCACCTATCCAGATGGTAATAGTGCGGCCTATCCAATAAAACCGGGATGGTTTGTAGGTCTGGTTATACTCTTCCATCATCCACGCCCTGACATTTTAATGTGAACATGGTAATTTCAGGAGGGCAGTTGATACGTAGCCAGAACACGTTGGTTCCCAGACCACGACTGGTGTACTGGACCATATCACCCACCTGATACTTGCCTACAGGATATTTGATGAAGTGTGGTCCCCTGATGAAGGTGCCCAGGGCGGGTATGAGGAACTGGCCACCATGGGAGTGTCCGGATATTTGTAGACTGAAACGTCCGGTAGTGGAGCTTATATCCGCAAAATCCGGTTCATGTGCCAGCAAGATGGCTGGACCTTCCGATGGGAGTTTTTCCATTACAAGATCCAGCCGGTGTTTTTCCAACATCACACTATCCACCCCCGCAATGTGGAGGGTAGATTTTTTCCGGAATAAGCTGTGCACATCGTTGCTAACATCGATGATGTTACTGGCCTGGAGTATACTTCGTATCTGCGCTGCGCCTAGCCAGTGATCATGATTTCCTAAAACAGCGAAAGATTTATCTTTTGGTTTTAAAAGGCTGAGGGCAGATTCCAGATCATCCAAGACATCATCCAGAACGTAGGAGACAAAATCTCCAGTTATGGTTACAGAATCCGGTTTTTCCTTGTTAACCAGATGCATAACTCCTTTCAAGTATTCGGGAGTTATCCATTGCCCTAAATGAATATCAGAAATATTACCCAGTCGATAACCATCAAATTCGCGGGCCATAGAGGGTATGATTACTTCAACTTCCTCCACCTTGAAATTTTCTTGATTAAATTCGGTTTTGGCTACTTTATCTCGCCAACGAGTCATTCCCCGCTGCACTTTCTGCATGTATTTTAGAGCCTTAGGTTCATTTTCTTTCATAATTTCCAGAGCTTTATTTCTGTTTTCGGAGCGTTATATAGTGACATAATTCAAGGACAAATCACAATACCTCACCCAACAATCTCACAAAGACCATTTCATTTACATTAATTACTGAATTTAGATTTAAACCCAATTATAATCATGTCCTTTAATAGATATACATCAAGATAAACAGCAAATATGCCATAAATGGCTATGTTTTATATTCAGCGATTTAACTTAGAAATGATTTGATTCCCCTTTGGTAAGCATAAGGAGATTTCAGTCTACCAGATGGTGATGATTTTCAGAAGAAGAAAGAAACTAGTTTTCCGGCCAATTCACGCTGGAAACTGTTTTAACTGTCGGGGGAGTAGATGACCAAAATGATGGTGATTAATTCATGGCAAACATTATCATTGCCAAGAACATGCCCCCCCCTCAAATACACAAACGCTGGATCTTTCTTCTAAACCACTGCGAAGGTTATGGAGGCTTAGAGCCCGTCGCCACCCAAGCAATGGACACTACATTCAATGATAAAACACTAGTTCGGACTTTTTTAAGATGAGATCAGGGGCTTAATCTTGACCCATCTTTTCTATTTTATCAACTACTTCCCAATGCTCGCCTTTCTTTTCAGCCCTCCTAATAAACAGCACCCCCACTAAGGCACCTACGATACCACCGGCAGTATCTGTGAATAGGTCGTTCATTGTATCTTCATGGGCATTCTGGGTGGGTGAGCCCTGCATCTGAGTATTTCCTGTTATATCACCTAAAGGACCTTTAGACAAATATTTATCATATGTATACTCACCCATTTCAAGTATACCACCTAATCCTATGGTTATTATAACAATCACAATGGCCATCTCTGCTAATGACATCTTTAAACGGCCGTAGTAGTGCATGGTGTAAACCACCATCATACCGATCAGGCCAATATATAAGGGCAGCATGAAGTGCATGAAGTTATCGTAATGGGGCAGTTTAACATATAAACCCATGGCATCTCCCCCCACCAGTTCAAATAACACCATAGACAGCAGTATAAGTTCAATTTCAACAGGTATAATACGTATTTTACCTTTTGTAAAAAATGCAGGAGCATTTATAATTGCTAATGCTACCAGTATGAGTATCCCAAAAATCCTTTCCGCACCATTGGCACCGCCAAAGAGGGTAATATAGATACCAGCCAGAAGCAAAAACATTCGCAATATCCGGAGTAAATTCCGTTGTAGAGGACTCATTTCATTATCTTCAGGGTTAAGAAAGCTCATCTATAGTCTCCCGCTATTTTTTCATAATATGAGACATATTAAGTAGATATAATAATCCTAACATTTATAAATTCATATTGAAGTATGCATATAGATCATGGTTTCACATCGGGTCTTATAATAAAACCAGGGAGACGGAGTTCGAAATGATTTCTAACCTAAAAACTACCATCCATCCCCCTTGCTGGCTGGAAAGTACACGAAGTACATCCCCTGGAATTCTTAGTAGGTTTCCTGTTTGAAGTTATTACATTGAGTCTTCCAGGATTATTTATCGGGCCATTAACAGTGGGAATTGCATCGGTACTCTACCACATATTATATGGATGAAAAAAATAGAAGAATGAGTCCAATGATCTTTTAAAAAATTAATACTTCATCCATAAGGACTTATTTTATTAAATTTTTTCTAAAACTCCATGGTGCAACTTAAAAACTGTATCTGAATATTTAGAAAGCAGGGGATCATCGGTGAAAATCATAATGGTATACTCCTTTTTTAGATCCCTCAGAATGTGCATAATCTCATTTGCTCCAGTTTCAGATAATGGAGAGGTGGGTTCATCAACCAAAAGAATATGGGGGTCATTAACCATAGCACGAGCTATGCTGGCTCTTTGCTGCTCTTCAACCGATATTTGGTGTGGATAGGATCCATTATTTTCTACACCTATACTTTTCAGTATTTCCAACACCTTAAATTTGTTTTTTCGGACCATAGGCAGCATTACATTTTCTAAAATCGTTAAATAAGGTAAAAGGCTCGGATAAGGTGGAACAAAACCTATTTCATTACGGATTAAATTTAAACGTTCCTGTGATTCAGGTTCTGTCAAATCCCTGCCAGCAAAGGCTACTGAACCCGAACTAGGACTTTCTAAAAATCCGGAGATACGTAATAGAGTAGACTTACCCGAACCATGAGGGCCTAAAATTAAGTATATTCCTTTAGAACTTAATTTGAGGGATATTTGGTTTAAAACCAGGATTTCTTCATGTGCAGAGGAAGGATATGACTTATTCACATCCTTTAATTTAAGGACTTCCTTAAACAGGATTGAACACCCCCACAAAACCATTTTTAGATGCTAACCATGCAGGGAATAAACTCAAAAAGAAACTAAGGCCAGTGGTTGTAGTGAGAGTCATGAGGATCAACCATCCCGGTAACACCACTCCCATGTTGCTGAAGCCTAAGATCTGAGTCAGGAAATACAAACCCACACCACCCAATATTACTCCCATAATAGCAGAAATAAGCCCCAGGATGGTACCTTCCAGGGTAAATGTCAGTAAAATCTGTTTTTCAGAGAATCCCATCATCTTTAAAAGTCCCACCTCTCTTCTCCGTTCTACTTCATTGAAGAACATGGTGGTGTAAACACCTATCACTCCAATAATCAGGGCAATGCTTGCTATGGCATCCACCAATAAAATTAGATCCCTCATTAATTTCACCAATTTATTGGCCACCGGGTACTGTTCCAGATTTATTCCCATACTTGAAGTGATATAATGAGCAAGGCCCATGCTTAAACTGTTTTTTTCCGAAGAATTTTCACCAACAGAGTTACTTCCCGTTTCAAAACCCTCAAGTCTATCTAAAAAACTGGTAATTCCCAACCCAGATCCCACCACAACTAAAAGAACCAACACCCCCACAGTTATGCCCATAATCGTGGATATATTGCGCATACGGTTCCTGCGCAGATTTTTCATTGCTAACCAGTAAATGCTCATATCAGCCTCCTAATTTCTCCTAAATCTTCTTTATTACTATAATCATTCTATTAGAAATTTTTTTTAAAAAAATATAATCGGCAATTATGTTGAAATAATGGTACACCATTAATGCAACTTGATACTGAAAATATGTATGATCATTGTATTCCTTTTTTTTATGAACCTTTCTTTGGGGTACATAAATATACAATCCATGATTCGTATTTTCCAAGAAAACTAGCTTGTTTTGGTTTTTATGAAATATTCTTAACTTTTACTTACAATATGATAATTTTATTAAAGAATAGAGAAATAAGTAGATGGGGCTTGTCTGAAAAGTTTTGGAGGATGATCTTATGGCCAAAGAGAACAATGTTTTATTAGGAATTTTGGCGATCATTTTAGGGATCTTAGTTATTGCATTCCCAATATTCAGCGTATTTACAGCAAGCGTACTGGCCGGGCTAGCCATAATCTTTTTGGGAATTTCATTACTGGCCAAGAGTTTCGGGGCTTGGGGCGAAAACAAAGGTGCTAGTATAGCCTCCCTGATACTTGGAATAATTGCAGTAGTGGTGGGAATTGGATTATTCGGAAGTGTAGTGGCATTTAGCTTTTTAGCTAGCTTCTGGCTCTACTTCGCTGGATTTTTCCTGATAATTTCTGGTGTAATGTCACTGTTTAGTGAAGAAACAATGGGTAAAGGAGTAGGAGGTTTAGGAATCATATTAGGCATACTGTATATGATCTTAGCTTCATATGCCTGGAATCCCCACTATCTAGCCATGATAATAGGAATATGGCTAATATTCGACGGAATAGCCTTATTCTTTGTAAAACCATCAGATTTGATGAAGACCGAGTCAACATAATAAAATTAAACTCAGACAAGTCCCCAACATATATTGAAAACTTTTAACCATATCCAGGTCGAAAAACGTTTTTATGGGCATTTTAGCACAATGATATTAAGTTATATTGCATTTTATTCCCTTCAATAAATGTTTCCATGTTCAGCTTTATTGCTGGAGTAGGCAGCATATTTTCTTGGAATCTGTATTTTAGCCCTGAGAAACTGATGGTGATTTTTGTCTATTAAGCAATCCATAAACGAGTATAACGAAATTGATCATAATTATTGTTGCAACCTTGAATTAATCATCATTTGTTAATGAGTATATAATGGCATCTGAAGTCCAGTATAATGATGTGTAGTGATAGTTGTATGTATGGCTATTTCCATCATAGTATTAGACTCATCGGCCTTGAACGTGGCCATTTCTACATTAGTAGTTGAATTAGACACAACATTATCAGTGATTCAAGGCATCATTGTTTTATACCTACTTATACTAGGAATATTCGGAGAACTCACAACTTCCATAGAAGCATCTTGACTTTCTGAAAACATGACCACCCTGGAAATACAAGACAGCCTTTTTAACTACGTGGAGAAGATGAAGACTGTTAGTTCCCATGACATACCTCTAGTCTGATGCCAGAAGTGACTCAAATAGTGGATTCAACCATAGTATTGCCATGAAACGGACCTTCAATGCACTGACCATCATACTGATGCTATGTTTTATTACCAGCTTATTTCTACCTGGAACGAAAGAAAATCATAATATGTCACATTAAACAAGATAAGTGCATTGTGCCCTCACTATCTAACCCGGGATTAAAATGATGGAAGTTATATTCTTTTTCGCAATTCTTTTCGCCTTTGCCCTATTTTCACGCCGTTTATCGGAAAGTCCCATAACTGCGCAGATGGTTTTTTGTTTAACCGGAATATTTTTAGGTTATATTTTTGCACAGCAAGTGAATCAGGAGTTCAACAGAGAATTGTTACTACTAGTAGCAGAAGTGGCGTTGGTTCTAGTTCTTTTCAGCGATGCGTCGGGTATAAATTTCAATACCTTCCAGAAAAATAAATTAACTTGGAGGATGCTCAGTATCGGCTTGATACTGACCATAATTATAGGGATCATAGTGGGGGCCTATTTATTGACTGATATGGTTTTATGGGAAGTAGCCGCCCTGGCTGCGGTTTTAGCGCCTACTGATGCTGCTCTCGGCCAGATAGTGGTTCAAAATAAAAAGTTACCCCACCAGATCCGTGAAACTCTTGAAATTGAGAGTGGATTAAATGATGGAATAGCTGTGCCATTTCTTCTTCTTTTCTTAGGTTTTGGTTTGGCCGAAGAAACATTTAGACCAATTAACTACTTTCTAGTCACTACTTTTGAGCAAATTGTATTTGGAGTGCTAATTGGCTTGGGTGTAGGATTAATTGGGGGTTGGATGGTTCTTCAGGCCAAGAAAAAAAGTTGGATTACTAAAACCTATCAGAGGCTTGCTTTACTTGCATTAGCCATACTTAGCTGGTTGATAACAGACCAACTGGGGGGAAGCGGTTTTATAGCTGCCTTTGTAGGGGGACTATCTACCGGATTTATTTTTGAAGATGCAGGTGATATTCTAACCGATTTTACCCGTGCAGAAGGAATGCTTCTAAGTTTATCTGTGTTCTTTATTATGGGTGCTTTGATTACTCCTTTGTTATCTTTTGTAACTTGGAAGATCATTTTTTATGCTGTTTTAAGTCTTACTTTGATTCGGATGCTGCCCGTGGCCATCTCTCTTATTGGAACAAAGATAAGTTTAGACACCGTATTATTCCTTGGCTGGTTTGGACCTAGAGGACTGGCATCAATAGTACTGGCCCTTGTGGCCTTGGAGGCTATTCCAGAATTTCCGGGTAAGGATACTTTCACCTTAACCATCCTGGTAACCGTTTTTTTAAGCATAATACTCCATGGAATAACTGCTTTACCCTTATCAGAACTTTATATAAAACGTGACAAGAAGGTAAAAGGGGATTCATAATAAATTATCCTTAAGCTGTATGTAAATTGGAATTATCAAGGAGTACTACATTTCCAACAAAAAAAATAAAGCCAATAAGTACCAAAATTAGTAACGAGTGTGTTGATAAAATAGGAGGTAAAGATATGCAAAGAACTGGTACTGCATTGGTTTTAATTATTTTGGGCATACTTGTCCTGGCATTCCCCTTATTAGGATTAATACCACTAAGCCTACTAACTGGATTTTTTGTGTTAATTTTGGGTATTGGTCTTTTAATAGGTGGAATAGGTCAAATAGGCGAAAGTGTAGGTTTAGGAATTTTGGAGATTATTCTGGGAATTCTTGCCCTGATCATGGGATTCGGGTTCATATTCAATCCAGGACTGTTCAGCTGGTTAATTGGTTTAATAGTCTGGATTGTGGGTTTATTCCTGGTAATTGCAGGTGTTATAGGGATACTATCAAAGGTGGGGGGAAGCCGGTGGAATGGAATTGTGGCCATTATAATCGGTATATTGTACATAATAGTAGGGACTTGGATAAAAGATCCCATTATTCTGGGTGCATTGATTGGTTTATGGCTGTTACTCACCGGAGTAGTAATGTTGTTAATGAAAGAATGAACTGATTTTCAACAAGCCCTAATTTTTTTTTATTTTTAAATGTAATAACTTAAGAAGAATAAGCTCTCAAATAGGATTGGGATTAAATTAGGAGAATGCATGCAACGACACTATCAGGTTATATTAGAAGGAATTCTAGCCTTTCTCATTTTAATTGAACTGTTATCACTAAGTTTAATGACAGTGGGTTTTATTGTGGGGCTGAAACCAGAAACCATCTACACCTTAGGAAGTCTGGATGTGATAATTGCATTTCTCATACTTCTGGATCTAACATTTTTCCGGATAAGATATAGAGAAGTGAACACTACTATAATGAAATTTATTCAAGAGAACTGGGCTTACATAATAGCCATTTTTCCACTAATCTTTGTATCATTCAATCTTTTGGAATTATTTGACTTAAAAGTCATTATTGGGTTAATGGGGATTGTGAGGATTTATGCCCTCTTTAAAGTACTTTTCATATCTGCTCGGAATGTTCGTAAATATCCTTCCAAGACTAAATTAGATTATGCTACATTAGCACTTTTTTTAGTGATCATACTAGGATCTTACCTCTTCTTTGCCATTGAAACTGGTGTTAACCCAACAGTTCCCAACTACGAATCAGCAATCTGGTTTACCATAGTATCCATGTCCACCACCGGATATGGAGATGTGGTTCCCATAACTTTAGCCGGCCGGATAATAGGAGTAATTCTAATTTTAACTGGTATGGGCTATGTTAGTCTGGTAACTGCCACCTTGGCTTACTCTTTCATTGATATTTTCCGTGCCAAAAGTCAGGAAGCATCAGAAAAGTTTAAGGCAACAACTCAGGATCTGTATAGAAGGGCCGTGAAAAACGAAGAAAAACTGGAGGAAATTTTGGACAAAATTGACAAGATCAACCAGAGGCTGGATGAAATGGAAAAAAAGAAAAACTAATTTTTAATTTATAGAGCATATCCATTCTATTCATAAACAACTGCGGTTCCAGTAGCCGTTACAATGGTAGCACTTCCTGAAATCCCTCCTATAGTGTTGTAATCAATTAATACTTCAACTACAGTATTTCCCCCAATTTTTCTTGCTTCCTCTAGGAGCTCCTGTATTGCCCTTTCACGGGCCTTTTTTAACTCCATATCATCTAGCTTATCCTGGGACACGATTTTAGAAATTCCCTTAGGGCTTTTTTTGCCAACCACCGCTTCACCAACCACCATTCCCAAGTGTTTGACTATTTTACCCTTCGATATGTGTGGAATGGTTAGAATAGGATATTCCAATGTATCAAGAAAATCAGGACGGTTAGTTTGTTCAATCCCTGTTTCTTCAACCTTTTCCTCAGGAGATCTTCTAACCACCTTATCAGTTAGATTGGATAAGATGTTGCCCAAATATCCAATAACCCAGGTAATGGTGCCTATAAACACCACAAAAAGGATGTAATTTATCAGTATGGGGAATGCCGCCTGAATCATCAAGGCCAATCCTCCCATGGTAAACAGATTGAGTACAATGGGATCTTTGGGGAAGAGCCAGGAGTAAGCATTGATAAGTATGAATATTAGCAGGGCGCTTATGGCCCCTGTACTTCTACCATACTTTCGGCGAGCTATATAAGCCTCCACATAGCCGGCAATAAGAGGGGACACTATGAACATGATGTTAAATCCAAAAATAGCCAAATTCCCTTTAACGCAGATAACTGCAGAAAGAAAACCAAGTAAGACCCCTATAAAAATAGCCCCAAAGGCCCACTTTTTTTCTATCAGAAAGTTCTCCATAGATGCAAGCAAGTTCCCAACCTCGAGTGGATATCAACTACTAATCCTGGAAAGAAACAGCGGTTCCAAAGACAGTGACCATGATGGTGTTGCCCATGGTTCCACCCAGATTTTGGTATGCCAAGCGGACGCCAATAACAGCGTTTGCACCTTTCTGGGCAGCTTTTTCTTCCATGCTATCCAGGGCCACAGATCGGGCCTTTCTAAGCTCCTCTTCGTAGGCAGATGTTCTACCTCCAACCACGTCTCTGACCCCCGAAAAGAGGTCTTTGTAGACGTTAGCTCCTAATAGAGACTCTCCAGTTACTAAACCATGATATTCTAGGATTTTCTTACCTTCAATAGTAGGGGTAGTTACAATCAGCATATTAATTCCTCCAGCGATTCCAATAAAGATAAGGGAATCCTATAGGTAGAAATATATTATCTTTTAAAGAATAAGTAAATAAGCATTGATTGTGAAATAGAATGTTAATTCAAATAGGGGGTAGACGGTATGGAGAAAAAAAATACCCTGGCAGGCATCCTGGCCATTATTTTGGGAATTGTACTTATGATATCACCGGTGGTTGGAGTTCTGGCTGTGGGACTGATATCAGGGGTGGTTTTACTAGGTGCTGGTGCCTGGCTTCTAGTTACAGGACTGGGTGAGAAGAAGTATGACAAACCCTTCTGGATAGTTTTCACTGGCCTCGGAGTCATCAGCTTATTGGCTGGAATAATGTTTCTATTAAATCTTTCATCTGTAGCCAGTTTTGGAATATGGACCTATATTTTAACTGGGATAATCCTCATACTAGCGGGAGCCATGGCCTTGTTAGTGGGCGCCTCTGGAAATAAGTATAAAAAATGGGCGGGTATAATAGGAATACTAGTGGGGATAATCTACTTTATAGTGGGTTACTATGCCATAGACCCATTGATTCTAGGCATAATAATCGGAGCTGGATTTTTGATATACGGTATCCTCAATATCCGCTGAAGAATGAAAAAATTTTTAAAAAGATTCACCCTTTATTTTTTTTAACGAATCATCATATAGTATATCCAAACTAAAATAAACGCAGTAAACGCTACGTAAAGGATTCTACGTGTTTTTTTAACTTTGTTCTGGTTAACATTATAAATTTGCTCACATTTTGGTGAACAGAATTTTTCATTCATGGGCATGGGAGTCCCACATATGGGGCAGTGTTTGTGTTGATCAGTCATTTTTTTTAAACCTCATCCAGATTAATCTTCAGAAATAATTAAAGTCCCTATTCTTTCATTAAGGGCCCTTTTAATGTTTTCTGGGTTTTCACCATTTAATATGATGGTTTTGATGCCAGATCTTTTTATGATCTGGATGGCAGTGTGGTCTAAGAATTCATAAGTCCCTGCTTTCACTTCATTACCCGATAAACACTCCAAAACCTTGGAGGGAGTGACTTCCGGGAAGAGTTTAGCATCCTGGTATTTTTTGGGGTCTTTATCATAAAGTCCATCTACTGAGGTGGCGTTAATTAAAAGATCAGCGCCTACAAACTCAGCCAGAATACTCCCCACCGCATCGGTACTGTGGGCTGGTTCAGTACCTCCCATTACCACTATCTTACCAGAAGTTGCAAATTCTTGAGCCTGATGAAAGTTTTGTGGAATTCGGGGATAGGCCTTGTTTCCCAGGGCTATGCAAAGAAGTCGGGCATTTAAACGGGTTACATCGATTCCCACATCATCACATAATGCTTCTGAAGCCCCCACACCCCTTGCTATGCTAATGTAATCTCGAGCTGTTTTTCCACCACCTACCACTACAAATAAATCGTTTTCTTTGTTTATATCCTTAAAAACTTGAGCGTAATCTTGAAAAAGTTGAGGGTTATGGTCCCTGATGATCACTGATCCCCCCAGGGTAATTACTATTCGCATCACATCACCAAAGATAATTTAACTAAAGTAGGATATAAACCTTAAAAAGGATATCTAATGGATGTCAATTAATAAACATCCTTTTTATAATAAATAGAATCTAGTCTTTCCAACTTATCTTCATTAAAGGAGTGATTTTTAGTGGCTGATACATCAACCAGGGAGATATATGAAGTTAAAAAGACCCTAGAAGAGTTATCGCGAAAAAAAGGGAGAGGTACGGAATTGGTTTCAGTTTATATACCCCCGGATCGTCAGATTAGTGATGTAGTTAAGCATATGCGGGAAGAACTCAGTCAAAGTGCCAACATAAAAAGTAAACAAACAAAAAAGAATGTTCAATCGGCTATCGAAGTTATTATGCAACGCATGAAGCTTTTTCCTAAGCCACCGGAGAATGGATTGGTTTTATTCGTGGGTATGATACCTAAAGGTGGTCCTGGAACAGAAAAGATGGAAACCTATGTTTTTGAACCTCCAGAGCCAGTGCAAACCTACATCTACCACTGTGACTCCCAGTTCTTCCTGGAACCACTGCAGGAAATTATTGCCGAAAAGGATGTCTACGGACTGGCGGTGATTGATCGTAAGGAAGCAACCATCGCTATTCTCCGCGGTAAACGTATTGATATTGTGAAAAACCTGACCAGTGGAGTTCCAGGTAAACATAAAGCTGGTGGACAGTCACAGCGCCGTTTTGATCGTTTGATTGAACTGGCTGCCCATGAATTTTTGAAAAGAATAGGAAACCATATGAACGAAGCATTTCTATCAATAGAAGGCTTGGAAGGGGTTATTATAGGCGGTCCAGGTCATACCAAGGAAGACTTTGTTGATGGGGATTACTTACACCACGAGATCAAGCAGAAGATCATAACAACTGTGGATACCTCGTACACCGGTGAATTCGGTATCCGGGAGGTTATTGAGAAGTCCATGGATGTTCTAACTGAAATTGACATCATGCGGGAGAAGAAACTGGTTCAAAGATTTTTATCGGAACTGGTGGATAACAATGGATTGTACTCCTACGGAGAAAAGCAAGTCCGACAAAACCTGCAAATGGGTGCCGTGGAAGTGGTGTTATTGTCCGAAGAACTAAGCTCCGAACGTTCATCTTACCAATGCCAGTCTTGTGGACACGTGGAAGAAAAAACTGTCAAAAAAGAATCCGAAGAAGACATTTCCTGCCCATCTTGTGGTGATACAATGAAGCCGTCCCGTTCAAGGGATCTGATAGACGACTTTGTGGAGATGGCCGAAGAAGTTGGTTCAGAAGTGGAGATCATATCCACCGAAACTGAAGAAGGAATACAGTTGTACCGTGCTTTTGGCGGAATTGGCGCCATATTAAGGTACCGAGTGGTTTAACTGGATAATTTTTAAAAAAATAAGTTTTATGGTGATTTTAACCCCTTCTATTTTTTTATAATTACAAATCATCCCAGGCGACTCACCCTTATAAGAGACTCTACTGGGACGTCTTCCAGTTCGGGGATTCCCTTCTTATCGATGAGCACCACCGCAGCAATGGGCTGTGACTTAAGATTTCGCAGGACCTTAATGGCTTCACCGATGGTTCTTCCGCTGGTTATGACGTCATCCACAATAACCACCTTTTTTCCCTCCACCGAGGCGAAGTTGCTGCTAATAGCCCCTCCCGCATCCTTTCTTTTACGATGTTTTATAGGGTGGAAGACAGCCAAGTCTGCCTCCAGTATGCTGGCCATCATGGTAGCCAGGGGTATCCCGCTAACGGTAATTCCCACTATTACTTCAACTTCTCCATACTGAGCTGCCATGTCTGCTAAAGCTGCGGAAACGTATCCAATTCTTGTGGAACTTCCACCTAGACTATTCCAGTTTATGGCAAAGTCCAAAGGTGCTTCTTCCCTTTCTTTGGTCTTCTTATTAGTGCCCTGAAGTATGAGCCAACGTGCAGTGTCTTTAGACACATTTAGTTCATCTGCAATCTCTCCAGTAGTAAATCCTCTACCTCTAAGGTCATCGGCCTTTTTTATTAGTTTCTGATTCATAGCTACCCCTTCTTATTCAATTTCCAGATCGACTGGTACTTTTCCCTTGGCAGACTCCATGGCAGCCAACACCACCTTCAGAGCATGCATACCATCCTCACCAGTAATTTTTGGTTTTTCATCATCGATTATGGAATTCAAAAAGGAATTTAACTCCTCCATTAGAGGTTCATGATGGGGGACCCTTACCTTCCGGGCATTTTTACCAAATATCTCCACATCTTGGTCTATATAATCCAGGGCTAATATGCCCTCGGTTCCAGTTACTTCCAGCTTCCTTTGCTTATAAGGAGTGAGCCAGTTAACCTCCAGAACACCGCTGGCGCCATTGTAGAACTCCATCATTATCTCAGCATGGTCTTCAAATTCACACTTCTCTAAACGGCTGCCCACATGGGCATAAACTTTAGAAGCAGGACTGTCCAGGAGGTATGCCATAACATCCACCTCGTGGATGGCCAAGTCAATGGTAACTCCCACATCCTTGATACGGGGCGGGAAAGGTCCCACTCTTTTAGCTGACACCGAAACTATTTCTCCTATTAATCCTTCCCTGATTAATTTCTTAGCCTCAAGTACCGCTGGATTAAATCTTTCAACATGACCAGTTGCAAGCTTAACTCCTTCTCGTTTGGCAGCCCTAATCATGTCCCGGGCCTCATCCAGGGTAAAAGCTATGGGTTTTTCCACCAGAACGTGCTTACCCTGTTCTATAGCCCCCATAACCACACTATGGTGGTAAGTAGTGGGTACGCAGACGCTGACTGCCTCTATTTCAGGCATTTTAAGTATATTATCGTAATCCACAAATCCCACAGTCTGGTATTTCTTAGATACTTCCGCTAGGGTCCCTTTCATCAAATCCGATACTGCCATGAGGTTAGCGTTTTTAAGTCGCGAGTACACCCGCACGTGATTATGGCCCATGGCACCCACACCAATTACGCCCACATTGACCCTTTTCAAGAGTACGCATCCCCCATTATCCTGGCAGCTTCTTTACCTACTTTTTCTGCTTTTTTTAAAGGGCCCCTAACACTTACTCTAGATATAACCTCACCTTCTTTGGTTAAAAGTGCCCCATAGAGATCCAAAAGATCCCCATCAGCCCGGGCACACACACCCAACGGCCACTGGCAACCCACCCCCAGATCCTGGAGCACCCTTTTTTCAGCGGTAACCTCTTGATAAGAGATAAAATCACTAAGTCCCTTCAGAACCTCCTTAACGGAAGAATCCTTTCTTGAAACTATGGCCAAGGCTCCCTGACCAGCTGCTGGCGTTATGTAATCTATGGGGAATGTTTGTTGGATATGGTGTGCCAGACCCAGTCTTTTCAGGCCAGCTGCTGCCATTAATGTGGCATCATATTGGCCGTTTTCAACTTTTCTTACCCTGGTATCTATATTTCCCCTGATGGGTTTAATAATAACCTTTTTTTGGTGGAACTTACAAAATGCCTCTCTACGCAGGCTGCTGGTACCCAACGATGCATTTTCAGGAAGTTCATCCCAGGGGTAGGCGGATATCAGTGCATCTCGGGGAGTTTCTCTAGGGGGTACCGCTATTATTTCCAAGTCTTCATTAAGATCCGTGGGCAAGTCCTTCAAACTATGCACTGCAAAGTCAACTTCCTCTTCTAAGAGTGCTTTATCCAACTCCCGGGTAAATATCCCCTTGGTATCCATGTTATATAGTTGTGAATTTTTTATTTTATCACCAGTGGTTTTAATGACCTTTATTTCAATTTTTTCACTGGTGAGCCTAGATAAGTCTGCGATAACACCCTTTGTCTGGGCCAGGGCTAGACCACTTCCCCGTGTACCAACCTTCAAAGAATCATCTCCGAGATCACCAAATAGCAAGAAATCATAAGCTGTTTAAGTTTTCTAAAGGATAACAAGATAAATTATGTTTATTTTTTCTTTAGTAGATGATACTTATGCATCTTTAATAAATGTTGCCCAACCATGGCCCCATTCTCCCAACCTACCTTTTCTCAACACTGGCAAAGTGTGATCGGTAGATGAGAAGTACATTAGCCACACCTAACTCAGTGGCCAAGTCCAGTGCATCCTCTAAATAATTTACATAGACTCTAGCCCTTTTAAGTTTACCATCAAGACTTTTACCCAATTCATCAGTGAGAATTAGAGTAATATCTTCGGTTAATCCCTCCAAAAATACTGCAAGAGATTTTTCATCAATTTCTTCACAGGTAACTCCATATTGCCCCCCCAACACCAGAACCAAGTCTCCATAGCTGGCCATCATTGCCACCGATTTCTTTATGGCAGTCAGATTGATTCCTGGGTTTACTTCCTGCACTATCCTTACCTTTCCTGATTCCTGAATTGAACTTCTACCTCTTATTCCTTTAAAACCTTCCAATCCAGCCCGAACATCATCTTCAGATGCTCCCATGGTAAAAGCCGCTCCAACTGCTGCTAATACATTTTCCAGGTGATAAGGTCCAGGGGCAAATGTTTTCATCCGTGTGGAAGTGTTCACCAGTTCTCCTCCAATGGTTTTAAGATTTTTTATTTCCAGGGTGAATGAAGTCTCCTTAATGCCATATTCAACTCCAGAAGTGGTGATATTGGCCTCATCTTCCAAGAAAAATGTGTTAGTCTTATCTTTAAAGTCTTTAATAGATGAGTAACTGGAATTAAAGGATTTCAGGTGACATACTACCTTTTTACTCTGGAAAATTTGTTTTTTAGCATGACTGGCCCTTTTAGAATTCCTGGCTATGGGGTAATCCTCAGCTAAGTTGGTGAGCACTCCCACCTCGGCCAGTCCAGTGCCACCCAGTGATGTTTCAAAAATGCATATTCCTGGTTGGAACTCGTTTTTTAAGGCCATTTTCCAGGCGGTGATGATGCTGGCCGGAGTTATGCTGATGTCTTTCAGAAGCAGAGTTGTTTTTTCCCCTTCAACCAACTCTACACCCAGACTACTCAATATCAATGGATTATCATGGCGATATATTTCTTTTAATATAGCAACTGTACTGCTTTTGCCTTTAACACCTGTTACCTCAATGATTGGTACATCTATTTCGTTTTTCAGGATTAAACGCACTGCCTGATGATGGGTTAGCTCTACCGGAACAGTTAACTTGCTGTGCACTGGTGCTATAACCATCAAGTCATCAACAGGTTCTGATAAGAAGTCTTCATCCACCAACTCTATACCATTAGTTTTTAAGTTATCCTCATCCTCCCCATCCAAGGTTTTGTATAGATCCCATGCCAGTACTCTAGCATCCTTTTTTTTTGAGAGTTCCAATGCTATGACAGAGCCACCGTGGGTTAAATCCACCACTAAGATCGTCTTCAATTTATTCCGCCTTGAATGAGTTTTTCCCGAACTTTTCGGTAGAAATTCTTGGTGAAACGTACAAAGTAAGCGCAGTACTCAGATTTCTGGAAGATAATTTCATCCATATAGTTGATTTCCTCTTCAAATTGACCATCAATAACTGCAATCGCCTTTTTTCCTTCTTTAAGAAGTTTTACCCTGATTTGGCTTTCGTTAGCCACCACTGTGGGTCGGGCACCCAACTTAAAAGGACAGATGGGCACGATGATAAAGGCCCCAACCCGGGGATCCACGATGGGTCCTCCTGCGGACATGGAATAGGCGGTGGAACCGCTTGGAGTAGCAATTATAAGGCCATCAGCCCTTAACTCTTCCACAATTTCATCATCCACCTCTATCTGGATGTGCAGCATCTTTGCCGGCTTACGGGTCATGAGCACTACTTCATTTAAAGCTGATGGTAACTCATTGTTGTGCCATACCCGCAGCTGGGTCCTCTTTTCCACGAAGTAATTTCCTGCCAAAAACTCTTCCAGAGCCTCAAAAGCATTTTCAGAATCAATTTCAGTTAAAAAACCAACTGTACCCATGTTTATCCCAAAAAGAGGTATTTTTTTAGGGCTGATATAACTCTGGGTTCTCAGTATGGTGCCGTCTCCCCCCACAGCCACCACCACATCAGCTTCCATGTCCTTCAGCTTTACTGCCCTATCCTGGGACTTGTTTAATTTGAGTGCCAGACTTTGATCTATAACAATTTCTACTTCCTTTTCTTCCAGGAAATTAATGATTTTACTGGCAAGTTCCACGGCTTCCTCCAAGTCTACCTTTGCTACCATTCCAATCCGCATTAAATACCCCCTAAAATATCCATAATATTTTTATGAAGCTTTTCATTTCCAGAAGCTATCAGTGAAGTCTTTTCTAGAACATCTAGTGGAGCATGGAGAGGGTGACTATGGCGGTCGGTTATAATACCCCCACTTTCTTCTACAATTATTTTAGCAGCAGCCACATCCACCACCCTCAGATTATCCCTCATGTCCACGAAGGCATCATAGGTACCATCGGCTACGTAAGAGATCTCAATTGCCACCGCCCCCAAGGTTCTCATCCTCCTGACAGTCTTACATAGCGGTTCCAGACGATTCATATCTCCTCGGTAAATATAAGCACCCACTGATGAGTGGGAAATTTCATCAACCAGAGATGGTCCAATTTTTTCTCCATTTAAGAATGCTCCTTTACCCTTAAATCCCGAGTAAATATCTCCCGTGGCGAAGTTCTTAACTAACCCCATGGTTATTTCCTGCAGATTTGGATTTTTATGGGTTTTGGTGCTACAGGGGGCCACTGCCAGTGATATTCCGTAGGCTGGAATTTTTTTTATGGCATTACTGGTACCATCCAAAGGATCAACCACTAAGATGGCCTCGGGAGGACCTTTACCAATTTTAACCTCACCAATCTCTTCACTAATCAAAAATATCGGCTTTTCTAGTTCTTTAAGAGCGTTTAAAACTTCTTTCTCCGCCACTACATCGATTAGAGTGGTGGGAGTGCCATCAGCACCGATTTTAACAATTTTACCTGATTTAATAGTTCCGATTAGAGGTTTAATCACATCTTCTACTTGTCGGATTATTTCCAGACCGGTCTGCTCCCAGAATTTAATTTCAGCATACTTCATGCTAATCCTCCACGTCAATACTATGTCCTTAATGGTAAATGAGTGCTGCCACTGCTGAACCCTTATTCACAACTTCATGGCTAACTACTTCCATGATAACTTCTTTGATATTTAAGCCACGTACTTCCATCATATATCGAACCATGCCTTCTGCTTCTTTTTTTACTCGTTGGGGGTCCTCATTCACTGCAGAATGTTCCACCACACATCCCATTTTATCAGCCATAGCCACCGCAATAACGGCAGTTACGCAGTCTCCCTCCTGATCTGAAAAAGCATGAGCCAGTACACAATTAACCATAGCTCCCTTCTCCAATTTAGGAAGTTTAACTATCTTGGTTCCACCAGATACTATGCTTGAAACCGTTATAAGATTCACATCACCAATTCCAGCGTCCAGTAATGCATTGTCAAATGAATTAAGCTTAGTAGGACCTTCCGCCCTTCCTGAGATCATGGATACTTTCATTTTAACCACTCAAAATTTAAATAGGGAAAAAACCATAGGCAATTCTATATGTAGCAGGGTATTCTATTAAGTTTCACCCCCCAGTTAAAGGTGTGGTTCACTCATTCACTGAAGTTATAAAGCCATCCACACTTCAAACACCAATAAAAATCAATATTTAACTCTGATTGAATCAGAGGCATCATGGAGGCAATATCATGAGTAAAAAGGTAGTAGAAGTTAAAACTCTTAAAGTAGGCAAATACGTCATATTAGATGGTGAAGCATCCAAAATCACCAGTATTCAGACCTCATCTCCCGGGAAGCATGGCGCAGCCAAGGCCCGTGTGGAAGCGGTGGGTATCTTTGACAATCAAAAAAGAAGCCTGGTAAAACCAGTGGACTCCAAGATCGACATCCCAATAATTGACAAACGGGCAGCCCAGGTTCTGGCTATAATGGGCAGCGATGTCCAATTAATGGATATGGAAGACTATGATACCTTTGAAGTTCCCATACCCGACGAACTACGCGATCAACTCCTGGAAGGGGCAGAAGTGGATTACATAGTAGCCATGGGAAACAAAAAATTAATGCGAATTAAATAATACATTTTTCCTTATTTATTGTTTTTGAGGACATTCTAATGCTTTTTTATGCTGAAACTCCCCTAAAATTTGCATTTTCAAAAAGGTTAATTGGAGAGGAAGAAGCATCTTTAAAAGTGCAGGATAGTCAAAAAAAAGTTTTTAGCATCCTTGGTGTTCCTTTTGACGGTACTTCCACGTACCAACCAGGAGCCCGCTTCGGACCCATGCTTTTGAGGGAGTCTTCCTATAACTTTGAAGGTTATAATCTGTATCTGGATAAAAAACTGGATACAGAGTTCTATGACCTGGGAGATGTGCAGACCGTTCCTGGCAACTTCAAAAAAACATGCCACCAAGTGCAGTTTAGTGTCCAGGAACTGGTAGATCATGGTTACGTCCCACTGGTCATTGGGGGGGACCACAGCATAAGTTACCCTGTTACCCGGGCTCTTGATATCGGTACAGCATCAGTAATACATTTGGATGCCCACACCGATCTGCGGGATGATTATGCCGGTGAAAAGTATTCCCATGCCACAGTGATGCGGAGGATATCTGAACTAAAACCAGAAAATATTATTCAAATCGGTATACGCTCTTCTTCCCCAGAAGAAGTACAATACGCCCGTGAAAATAGTCTGATACAGTTCACTGCCCGGGACGTGAACAAGAACCTGGATCAGGTGGTGGATTATCTGGCTGCTCTGGAAGGTCCTCTGTATGTGACTGTGGATATGGATGTTCTGGATCCTGCCTATGCCCCTAGTGTGGGGACGCCAGCTCCAGGTGGTTTGAATCCCCTTGAATTAGAAACACTGATCCTAAGCCTCAAAGATAAGGATGTTTTAGGTTTAGATGTGGTAGAGGCCTCATCTTCTTCAGTGGGGGATGTTACTTCTATAAACGCTGCTAAAGTATTACTGGACTTTTTATTCCTGCAGTAGAATGTGCACCCGCCTGTCTCACCAATTCTAGGAATTTATTTATTGTAGTTCTAAAAAACCTATATTAAAGATGCCTCTTCAAACAGGCTTATTTTCATTAATTTAATCAAAAAACACACCATGAGGAAGATAACATGCAAACAAGAGAAGTTACCCTTTCTGGCCATATCATAGATTCTTTAACCCTTCCCACCGCACTGGACCTTATAATGGATCTGGGAGGAGACTTCAAGATATTGGAATTTGAGGTAGGTAAAAGAAAGAAAGACATCAGCCATGCCAGGATACGTGTAGCAGCCGATAGTGAATCACACTTAGGAGAAATACTGGATGAACTCACAGAAATCGGAGCCATGGTTGTGGAGTTAGAGGAAGTGAACTTGGAACCTTCCACCAAGGACCGCACCCTACCCCAAGATTTCTATTCCACCACCAACCATCCCACCTTCATCCGTTACCAAGGGGAATGGATACCGGTAGATGAAATTGAAATGGATTGTATGATAGTGGTTGACCCTCAAAACAGAAGGGCCCTATGCAAACCCATAGGACGTGTATTTAAAGGTGACTTAGTAGTGGTGGGCCGGGAGGGAATTAAAGTTGAACCACCAGAACGACCCAGGGGTAAAAAAGGCGTTTTCGAATTTATGTCCAGTGAAGCCTCCTCTGAAAAACCATTAAAATCCATCATTAAGAACATAGCCACAGAGATCAAGGAACTTAAAAGTAGAGGAGGGAAGATAGCCGTGGTGGGTGGACCGGCCATCGTGCACACTGGATCAGGCCCCATACTAGCCAGGATGATCCGGGAAGGACTGGTGGATGTGATATTTGCAGGCAACGCCCTGGCCACCCACGACATTGAAAGCGCTCTTTACGGTACTTCCCTGGGAATGTGCATTAAAAGCGGAGAGTCTGTTATTCGTGGACATAGACACCATATTTATGCCATCAACGAGATAAACAAGGCAGGTTCTATTAAAGACGCCGTGAAACAGGGCGTACTTGCAAAAGGGATCATGTACGAATGTGTTAAAAATGAGGTGCCCTTCGTACTGGCCGGTTCCATACGGGATGATGGCCCCCTACCAGATGTCATCACCGATGTACTCCTGGCCCAGGATGAAATGCGCAAGTATGTTCGGGATGTGGATATGGTGATCATGATCTCCACCATGCTTCACTCCATAGCCACCGGAAACATTCTTCCCTCCCATGTGAAGAGTATCTGTGTGGACATTAACCCAGCCACCGTAACCAAACTGGCAGATCGGGGCAGTGCCCAGGTAGTAGGTATTGTCACCGATGTAGGGGCTTTTCTGCCCATGCTCTACCAGGAACTGACAAAGTCGAATGATTAAGTTCAGGTACAGAATCTCCATTGCGTGGTTGAACAAATAACATATCATTTAGAGGGAATTCATGCCCCATAGTTTAGGGAAATTACAGCGGATCAGGGGGAACTTATTAGATGTCTTCACCGGGGACATCTACTCAGCCCAGATTGAATTCCAAGACGGGATCATAACATGTGTCCAACCTTTGAAAGCCAAATTTGATCATTACATCCTTCCCGGCTTTATAGATGCCCATATACACATCGAAAGTTCTATGCTAAGCCCATCCCGCTTTGCAGAGACAGTTGTGCCACATGGTACATCTGCAGTGGTGGCTGATCCTCATGAAATAGCCAATGTGATGGGTTTGGATGGAATAAATTACATGGTAAATGATGCTGCTTCTGTACCCCTTAAAGTTTACTTTACAGCCCCATCCTGCGTACCAGCCACCCCGTTTGAAACATCAGGAGCGGATATTGGGGTGCTTGAAATTGAGGATCTTCTGGCCCGGGACCAAGTGGTGGCTCTGGGAGAGATGATGAACTTCCCAGGAGTTATAGCCGACGACCCCCTAGTAAAAAAGAAAATTGAAATTGCGCAGATGAAAAAAAAACCAGTAGATGGACATGCTCCCCTGCTAAAAGGACCAGATCTTTGCAAATATATTGCAGCAGGAATTTCCACTGACCACGAATGCACCACCATGGAAGAGGCCAGGGAGAAGAGACAACTGGGATTGAAGATCATGATCCGGGAGGGATCATCAGCCCCTAATCTGGAAGATCTGTGGAAAGTGGGCGGAGATTTCCTAGTGTCCGATGATCGTCATGCCCAAGATTTACTCCAGGGACACCTGAATATTGTTCTGAAAAAAGCCGTGTCTCTAGGTATGGACCCTCTGGATGCGGTACGAATGGTAACCCTTAATCCAGCTCAACATTATCAATTAGATGGAGGAGCACTGACCCCTGGAAAATCTGCTGACCTGGTTTTAGTGGATAATTTAGAGGATTTTAATGTGAATAAAGTTTTTATCAAGGGGAAGCTAGTGGCCCAGGATGGTAAGGCCATGTTCAAAACTGAACCATTGAAGTTGAAAAGTAGCTTCCAGTTGAAACCGAAAACCCCAGATGAATTTGATATAGCTTCCAATGAAGATTCAGTACAAGTCAGAGCTATCCAAGTGGAGAATGGGCAGTTACTAACCCGAGAAGCAGAAGCCAATTTGAAATGCAAGGGGGGAGCAGTACAACCCAACATCGAAGAAGATATTCTCAAAATAGCCGTGGTTGAGCGTTATGGTCATGACCGAATGGCCAATGGATTTGTTAAAGGCTTTAATCTCAAATGTGGTGCTGTAGCATCCAGTGTAGCACACGATGCCCACAACATTGTGGTGGTAGGCACACAGAGCGGCCCTATGGCTGATGCAGTGAACCTGATCCAGGAAATTGGCGGCGGGCTGGTAGCCATTTTAGGAAACTCTCACAAAATGCTTGATTTACCCTTAGCTGGACTTATGAGTCCCCAAAGTGCCCAGAAAGTAGCCAGGGATCTGGATGAACTAAAAAACTTTGTGAAGATCATGGGATGTGAACTGGATTCTCCCTTTATGACTATGTCCTTCCTGAGTTTGCTGGTTATCCCTCAACTAAGAATAAGTGACCAGGGCCTTTTTGATGTGGACAATTTTGATTTTGTGGATGTTATAAAGTGAGGCTTCCAGGAGGCTATCGGTAGTCATCATATTTTTTCCGGATCATATCCAGGGCTTCTTTATCCTCTAAACCACCTACCCGATTAACCAAGCGAGAAATTTCAGGTAATCGGCTGAGGTAAACATTTCTAGTCTCCTGATCTGCCATTTCCATACGTGTAAGGTTAACCAGAGCTTCAATAATTCCATATATGGCCCGGTTAAGGGGGTGTACACATTCTACACACTTAATCACATCTTCCACTAGGGCTTGAATTATTGTTAACTCCGTGGAACCAAATCGATCCTTACGGGGCCCCACTTTCTCTTTTACCACCCGGGCCGTGAAGTAAGCATCGGCAGATTTTAGGTGAAACAAATCACCATCTTTTTGGAAATAACTAGAGGGAGGGGAGCCCAATGTACATTCCACAAAAGTTAAAGAATCTTCCAAGATATTCACCGTGAAGATACCGTCCTTTTTTACATTTTCCGCTGTTCGTGAACCAGGATAAAAATAAAAAACCACTTCCTGTATACTTTTAACAATAAGACCCATTGGCGCAGCGTTGGGAGATCCGTCTGAATTTTTTGTTACAACTATCGTTTCATATAGCTGGCCCTTTTTGAGACCCAGGGAAGTAAGATCAGACATTTTAGATCTATCTAAAGATTTTTCCAGATAAATATCCATCTATTATACAATGGAAGTCCAGTTTCTCATCCCATCCTACCTTCTGGAACATGCCCATGTAGGATAAGCCTATCATCCTCCCCCCATCTTTCAAGACCTGATCTTTTAGTTTTTCTATTTCTTCCAACTCAAAATTGTATTTGGGCATGGATAAGCCTCCTAGAATAACCAGAATATCGGCGCGGGCATCAGCTTCATCAGTTAACTGCACTCCATGGGGTGTCATTTCCATCTTCCGGGCAGTTTCAACATCCACCCCCGTAACAAAAACCGATTCCTTATCCCGGATGGCGTAGGCAAAAAGTTCTGCAAATGGTGTGCAGACCCCTGGTACCCCAGCGAAGGTTACCTTCTGGGCATCGGCCACTTCATTCTTAAATACGGTTAAATTTCCGGTTAGTCCTTTAAATTCTTCTTTTTGTTCCATAATATCACTTCAAGTTAATAAACCACTCCTAAATGCACCAATAAAACAAAAAATCTATAAAAAGTTATTTGATGAGCTTTTGAGGTATATGTATATCAGATATGCCACCACCAGAATAATTATAATGGGCAGTAACCAGATGAAAACGTAGAAAAAAACCACTGCCAGTAGCAGTGCCACCACAATAAATACTATATCTTGAAGCTCCATATTCTTTTTTTTAGTAACTGAGACCATAAATATATTCCTAAAGTAAATATTTTTGGTGATCCGCTTATTGTATTTTTAGAGGAGATGAAAAATGAAGATATTAGTTGTAAACAACCATGGACAGTACAACCACCGCATTTACCGCAGCCTTCACTACCTTAAAATTCCCGCGGAGATCATTCCCAACTCTACTTCACTGGAAAAAGTAGAAGAAAAGGATCCTGCCGGTTTAATACTGGGCGGCGGCCCTTCCCTGGAAAGATCCGGAAATTCCAGCTTATACATTAAAGAACTGGACTGTCCCATACTGGGCATCTGCTTAGGACACCAGATAATGGCTAAAACCTTCGGTGCAGAAGTGAAGACCGCTGAAATTGAAAGTTACGCCCAGATTGAAATTAACATATTAAGGGAGAATGATATATTTAAGGGTTTAGGCCCATCTATGAAAGTATGGGCCTCACACAAAGATGAAGTGTGTGCATTACCGGAACAGTTTGAAGTGCTAGCTGATTCGTACGTATGTGATATTGAAGCCATGAAACACCTAAAAAAACCATTGTACAGCATTCAATTTCATCCTGAAGTTTATCACACCCCGAATGGGCCCCGGTTATTCAAAAATTTTTATGAAGTTTGTAAAGGCTAAGAAGGATGATAAAGTCCCTATATTCTTGAATAAATCTTAACATCCTTAAATTCACCTTTTCCTATTTCTGTATAATTTTCTAAATTCAGTTCTGCCTCATCATCCCATAAAAAGTAAAGATCCACATTGGAATTGATAAGTTGATTTTCTAATCCAGCGTAGTTACCTTTGGAGCCTGCTTGTCCCGCATAATTTGTTCCCAAATAGTATGATAGGTACAATGATTTATCCAAGATTCCGTTGGAAGCAGATCTGCCATAAACCCGGGGAAGGTTTATTGACTTCTGTATTTGGTAAATATCTTCTCCTGAATTTTTATAGGTATCCATATAGGTTAATGGTGCCATTAGGAAAGATATAGAGAAAATAAGGATTATTATCCCTTTTTGGTATTGGTTAAAGCAGTTTTTATTGAACAAGCCTTCAATAAGGGAGCCTCCCATAAGTAAAAGAAGAACCCAGACCAGCCACAGATATCTTTCCTCCACTAATACGGGAGTGTAGCCACCGCAGAATATTATGATTGTTAAAAGTGGAATTAAGATTTTAGGTAATTTTATCAATTCCTTTAAAGGACGTATGCACAGTATGATGTAGGATAGCAGTATCAAGATGGAAAAATAGGAGAAATATTCTAAAATACTAAAGATCTGGATTAGGTTACTGTAGATTATTTGCAGTTGATGCATGAAATTGGCCCAGGATTCAAAGGGACTCCAGGATTCAACTTCAGAAAATTCTCCACCTACTTGGGGCAGCCCCCATCCTTTAGAGTTTGGCCCCACCAGATCGTGGTTGAATTTCCCGGCGGTGCCATAAGTAAATTGGCCTTCTTTATCACTGATAAGTCCAATCCAAACCCCACTTATTAAAAAAAATACTAAAATTCCTAAAAGTAAATTTTTAACGGTGTTTTCACGACGGGAAGGATCATTAAAATAATAAAGGGCATTAATTAAAAAGAAATGGATCAGGAAAAATGGCAAGGCAAAACTTTTAGACAAATAGGCCAGAGCAGCGAATAAACCACAAAATATTCCGTTAAATATCTTATTAGAATATTCCGGGCTGAATAAAAAATATAAATAATAAATCAAGCTACATACCATGAGTAAATCTGGAGTAATGACACTGAATGCGAAATAGATTGTTAATGGTACCATCACAACTGTTAAAACTGTTTTAAGGTTTTTATTAAGTCCAAAACGAGAGTATAGAAACCAAAATCCAATGATAGTAAAAAATCCCACTATCACCGACAGTATTTTAGTGAAAAAAAGAGCAACAGTAGGAGTAGAGTCAAAAAACAGGAAAGGGACTAGTAACCATGATAGTAGGGGGCTGTGATAAGAATCAATGGCCTGGATCCAGTTATCACATAGATAAGACTTTGCAACACTGATATACACCACACCATCTGGATTTATCTGGTGCTGGTAATATCTGAAAACCACTAGGCTGGTCAGTAGATAAATGACCAATGCAACTAACAAAGGACCATAACTCCAAGTTACTATTTGTGAGCGAATATTCTGCCCCATATTCCTACCCTTTAATTATAGTTTAATATTAAACCTGGCACAGACATTGTAGTAGCTACCAACACCATATCCTTTACTTCAATTTGTCTAAATTTATACAGCGTAAGTTCCTATAAAAAATTGGCCATATTGTACTTCCCTTTATCCAAAAAATTATACCTTCTACTGAATAAAGTAAATTCTTCTCGCAAAGAAATTCCAGTACAGAATTATAGCGCTGAGATTATCTTAACCCACGTAATACGTGAACTACCAGATTATCAGTTCATTTTATCCCCAGCCGATGATACTAATGGCTGCAAAATTCGTAAATCCTGGCCAATGTTGCCCACAGTACGTTTATTGAAGAACCCATTAATATTCAGAGGATAGTTGGCAATTAATCCTATGAATTACAGCTGAAATTAGATCATGCATCAAAATATTCTGTGAACGTAAATAAAGATATTGTTAAAATAGCTTCCACCGACAGAAAAACGTATCAAATGAATTGTACATATGTTTCATCCGTTTATTCGTATTTATACCATCAAATTTATTTTCTTTAAACTATTCATAGATACACAGCACTTTATTGAAATTTACACAACTAATCATACCCCAAATAGATATAAACAGTTTATGAGAAGTTAATTGAATATATTCTAAGTCCCTCGATTTTTCCATCCGTTACATCCTTATATCTCGATAAAAATACCTCATTCCTGGTTTTTCCCCAAACAAAATAATAATTTATACCATACTTTTTTAACTCAATTTCCAGTTCTTCGTCACTAATACCCTCTTTTGGAAATCCGTAATAGCTGGTACCTATGAAATAGGATAAATGGAGGGTTCTTCGATAGTAACCATTTTCTGCATTACCGTTAGAGGCAATATTTCCCTTTATATGGTATTCATTATTTATTATTCGGCCTAATTCAGCATATTCCTCCCCAGTGTACTTATTTGAGTTTAGGCCGGAAACAGGTAACAGGATAAAAGAAAAAATAAAAATTACCATTAAAATTGACATTTGGGCCCTATTAAAGAAACCTTTTTTCAAAAGTAAATTGAGTAAATAGCCCCCCATTAATATTAGAAGCACATAGACAACCCAGAGATACCTAATTTCTAGAGCGATGGGTAAATATCCTAAAGGGAATATTAAAAGGGTTAACAAAGGAAATAAGAGATCCCTTCTAGAAATTAATTCTTTAAAAGGCCGTACCAGAAACAAAACATAAGAAAAAATAATGGCAAAGGAAAGATGGGAAAAACTACTGTATAAACCAATTAAACCTCGAATGTTATCCCTAATTTTTCTTAACTGAAAACTAAAATTATACCAAGAGTCTATAGGGCTCCAAGGTTTTACAGTGAAGAAAGTAGGATCATACCATGCGCTGGTTACACCGGGATAAGGAGGTTTCATGAATCCCTGATTGATGTACTCTGTGGGATGTGAACCAGTAGAATAAGGTCCAATTACTGCATGATTATATTTGGCAGATGTACCAAAGGTAATTTCACCATACTTTTCACTGAGTATGAAACTCCAGGTGCCACTGATTATAAAAAAAACGGTTAAACCTAAAATTAGATTTTTTAAAACGGTTTTTCTATAATTTCCCCCATTGAGGTAATGAATGATGTTGAATAATACGAAGTGAATTGGAAAGAAAGTAAAGGCATAACTTTTAGTAAAATAAGCTAAGGCACCTATTAACCCACAAATAACGCCATAATACGGCTTTAAAGAATATTTTGGGCTGAAAATATAATATAAATAATAAAGTAAAAAGCAAAGAAATATTAGATCAACAGGGCTAGAACGGAGCGCAAAATATAGTACCATGAAAATTGCTGCCACCAGAATTGAATTTCTAATCTGTTCACTCATATCAAATCGGTAAGATAGGAGTCTAACACCGTAGATGGTAAAAATACCGGCAACCAAAGATATAATTTTCATCATATTCAGAACGAAATAGGGGGATGAATTTAGAAGAATAAATGGAACCAGTACCCATGAAAATAATGGCCCCCAGTAACCATTTATAGCACTGGAAAAGTTTCCAGAAGCATACAAATTAGCTACTGAAACAAAACTGATAATATCTTTACTAATTAAATCATATTTGTAGTATCTAAGGAAATAAACCCCTAAAAAGACATAAATTATCAATACAAGGCTAAAGAAGAGATTTGGGTTAGAATATATGTTTTTTGAGATTTTTAAATTTTCCTTCATCAAAAATAATTAGTTAAGTTAAATAAATTACTATTGTGATAGGTTGCCCTAGTTAAATTATTTATTAGAATAGGTGAAAAAATGCTTAATTCGGCTGATTTTATAAAAGAATCCATACGAGAAATAAGAGATACTATTAAAGATAAAAAAGCAATTATAGCCATTTCGGGTGGGGTTGACAGTTCTGTTGCATCAGTAATTACAGCTGAAGCTATTGGAGACAATTTAACAGCAGTTTTTGTTGACCACGGACTTTTACGGGAGGGTGAAGCAGAATACGTTGAGAACACTTTCCAGGATAAACTTAACTTCAGGTTGGTGGATGCAAGTGCTGAATTCCTGCGAAAACTGGATGGAGTGGAGGATCCTGAAGAGAAAAGGAAGATCATAGGGGAAGTCTTCATCCGGGTTTTTGAAAGGGTGGCTGAAGAGGTGGGAGCCGAATTCTTGGTGCAGGGAACCATCGCCCCGGACTGGATCGAGAGTGAGGGAAATATTAAATCCCACCACAATGTGGCCCTACCCCACGGATTGGTTCTGGAAGTTGTGGAGCCAATAAGGGAACTATATAAAGATGAAGTAAGGATTTTAGGCTCTGAATTAGGCCTCCCAGAACATATCACCCAAAGACAACCATACCCTGGCCCGGGATTGGCAGTGCGAATTGCAGGGGTTATAACTCCAGAGAAAATCAGTATCTGTCGCCAAGCCAATGCCATTGTGGAAGAAGAAGTTCATAAAGAGGGTCTGGATAAAACTTTATGGCAGTACTTTGCGGTTTTGACCAACACCAAAGTTACTGGTGTTAAAGGAGATCTTCGGGATTATGGGTACCTGGTGGTTGTGCGAATGGTGGAGTCCCAGGATGCCATGACAGCTGATGTTCCAAAACTTCCCTGGATTATGATAAAAACCATTTCTCAACGCATCACAGCAGAAATACCTGAAGTAACACATGTTGCTCTTTCAGTGAGTGATAAACCCCCTAGTACCATTGAATTGGCTTAAGATGAAAATAAGTTAAAGTAGTGGCAGCCATAGTATTATAATCATGAACCATAGTTCCAATGAAATCCCCATCTTCATGGTGAAATCTGGAAAAATTAAGATGATGGAGAAGGTTTATAAGGAAGATGAAGATTGGCTTAAGATATTGACTCCAGAACAGTTTCAAGTAGCCCGTAAAAGAGGTACTGAGATGGCTTTCACTGGAAAATATCATAACTGCCATGAAGATGGTATTTATCAATGTGTTTGCTGTGATACTGACTTATTTGACTCTAAAACAAAGTTTGAATCTGGTACTGGGTGGCCCAGTTTTTGGGAACCAGTGGCCATGGAAAATGTGGTGGAGGTGGAAGACCGTAGCCTGTTCATGATTCGCATGGAGGTCCTGTGCGCCCGTTGCGACGCCCACTTGGGTCATGTATTCGATGATGGGCCCCCACCCACTGGGAAACGTTACTGTATGAATTCCGCGTCCCTGAAACTGGTTAAACGTCCGTAAATCATGGATAAATAGATATCCATAAGTTACAGGTGATTACTTCTCACCTGCTTACTAAAACAGTTTATTACACACAATCATCTAGTTACTTGATAACATGATGGGTAAAAAGTCCTATCTGAAAAAACTCACCTCCAAATTCCAGATCCCATCAGTGGATGTGGGCAAGGAATTGGATGGCACCACCCCTCCCTCGGTTTTTATTGGTAGCTGGAATTATCCCAAAGTCTATGCCGGCCCCATGATCACCCCTGTGGAAGGAGACACAACCATCATGGACACCCCGGAATCATGGATTGCCAATCAAAAAACTCAGGAAGATATAATCAGATACCGGTTGAATCTGGTTCGTGGAAAACAGTTAGTGGGAGTTAAAGACTTGGAGAATGGGTTGGTTGAAAAACTGCAAGAAATATCATTATCCTCTAACTCCATTGATAGTGAAGCAGAATTTCATGGGAAACCTCGAGGTGTTTCCTTTAGCGACCATCACCCCCCTCATGGACCCAGTGCTGTGATTGAGAAATTTGATATCGAGAGTGTCCGCTGGGATAGGGACTTGGAGAAGGTGTACTACGACACAGACTTACTGGCAAAAGAAGCAGTTCTGAACCTCCACCAAGAAGATGTTCCCTTTTCACAGATCCAAAAGGCCTTTTCAGTGGGAACCATGGGGATTGGGAAACGCCGTCGGTTGGTCCCTACCCGGTGGTCCATTACAGCTTGTGATAGCACCATAGCTGACCATCTCTTAAAAGAAGTTAAATATTATGAGATCGTGGATAAATGGCGGGTACATGAATTTGCCAGTCTCAACAACTACTACGCAGTGATCCTTTTACCCACTCCCTGGCAGTATGAATGGATGGAAGCTTTTTTACACGTACTGGGAAGGGAAGAAATTATATTTTCCGATTACGAATATTATAATGGTAAAAAAGAGTATTCAAGAGTAGGGGGATGTTATTACACTTGTAAAATGGCTATACTGGAATCATTAGCTCGAGAAAGACGACAAGCAGGAGTAATAGTACTAAGAGAAGCTTATTCTGGTTACGTGCCCCTGGGTGTTTTTAATGTAAGGGAGAATATTAGAAATGCCATGACACAACCTTTTCTGGAATTCGAGGATGTTAAAAGTGCCCTGGATTATGTGGATACCAAACTTAAACTTTCGGTGGACAAGTTCATAGAGCAAAGTGATCTTCTCCAGGATATATTAAGATCCCGACAAACTACACTGGACTCTTTTTTTTAATGGTTTGATGCTTTATTCCAAGTAGATTGACTTGCTAAGAATGAAACACGTTATAATTGGTGGAATGCTTTATTAACCAACAAAAACTTACTTTAAGGGCTAAACGACCCTCTTTAAAGTCGTCACAAGCAACTTGTCAGGTGGCCAGGGATCTGTGCAGTGTACACTACAGATCCGGCGAAGAGTTGAAAGTAGTTGAAGAGAGTATCCGGAATTTAACAGGACACCATCAGGTAAAAATAGTCAATAGTGGTGACGCCGCCATACTATCCGTTATGAGCACTCTTAAGGGGACTGTCCTCATCCCTGATCAGGGAGGTTGGTCTGGTTTTGCAAAAATAGCCCATATAATGGGTCTTGAAACCAGGAAAATAGGCACCAACATGGGGATCATGGTCCCCGAAGTTCTAGCTGAATTTTTGGATAAAACTCCAGTGACAGCTCTATTTTTAACCAGTTTTGCGGCTTACACTGCGGAACAGCCCCTAAAGGAGATCTACCAGATCTGTGATGAAAGAGATGTGTTGCTGGTAGAAGATGCATCCGGAGCCCTAGGAGATCCATCCAAAAGGCTAGCCCAAGGAAAACAAGCACACGTTATTTTAGCATCTACTGGAAGCCCAAAAATGGTGAATGCAGGGAGTGGTGGGTTTTTTTCAACCGACAGAGAGGAGTTAGTTGTTGATTCAAAGAGAATAACCAGAGCTTTAAGGGCCAGCCCCCTAACCTGTGCCGCCATCAAGGTGGAAGTGCAAAACGCGAGCAAATCATTTTCAAAAACAGTGAAAGCCTGTAATTTTTTGAAAAAAGAGTTTAAAAACGCGTTTCACCGTGACAAACGGGGAGTGAATGTTTGTTTGTCCACTGCAGATCCTAGGAAACTTGCTTACCATTTACGAAACCAAATCGAAGTGCTCGGGGGTGGAATGTTCACCATTTGCCCCAGATATGATAGATTAAATGAACCAGCACTGTGTTTAGAGATAAAAAATCTGGATCTACGGTGTCTAGGTAGTGAGAAACTAGGAGAACTAGTAGAAATGGTGGATGAATTGCTGGTTAAGGTGGAGAAGTAGTTACTTTTCCAGATTTAAAAGAGCAATTCTTTCTATTAACACTTTTTTCACATTTTTATAGGCGTATACTTCCTGATCAGATATTTTATAAATTGCTTTCAACCTTTCAGGATCAAATTCTAGGGCACGAGTATCCTGGGGGCCTAACATGCTCTCCAGTTTAGGAAGTGCTTCTGGACAGTCCACCAACACAGCAGCTACCCTTTGTTTTCCCTCAGCAATGCCTAGAAGTTGGATTGCCCGTGAAATCTGTCTTTGTGCAGAAGCCCTCAGACAGATCTCCATACCCAAATCCGGGGATATATTTTCTCTCCGCTGAAATGCCAATAGGGCTTGGTAGGTAGCGTGTAACAGATGTTTTTCTCCGGCCACTCTCTGAGCCCGTAGCAGTTGAATGGTTCCCTGACCAGCAATTTTCCTAGTCCAAGATAGAACCATAGAAACATTTTTTATATGGGCAGTGAAGCCTGCAATTTGAATATTGTTTTCCATCTATTCTGGATCCTTATCTTCGATGCGTTTATCACTGAGAATCTTGTTTATTCCCGAGAGATAAGCCTCCACACTGGCATTTATAATGTCGGGTTGGGTGCTTCGGGCGGTTACCACTTGCTGGTCATGGCGTAAACGTACCACCACATCTATCAAGGCGTCGGTTCCACCAGTTATGGCATCCACGTGGTATTCTTCCAGTTCAATGTCTATCACATCGGCGATACTCTTTTTAATAGCTACCAAGGCTGCGTCCACTGGACCCACCCCTACACCGGCCTCCAGCGTTTCCATGTCATCTATCTTGAGTTTGACTGAGGCAGTAGGTATTACCTTGTTACCAGATACTATGGTCAGTTCTTCCAGTTCCACTGGTTTCTCAGCCATTATTCCCATCACATCCTCCGCAATAGCCTGCAAGTCCACATCGGTGACACATTTACCCATGTCACCCAGGGATTTTATCCTCTGGAAAATCTGGTTGAAACGGTCCTCATCAACCCTTATACCCATTTCATTTACTTTCTGCTTGATTATATGGGATCCCACATGTTTTCCCATTACAAATCGACGTTTATGGCCCACTAGTTCAGGGGTTATAGGTTCATATGTAGAGGCTTTCTTCATAACCCCATCGGCATGAATCCCTGATTCATGGGCAAATGCATTTTCTCCGACAATGGCCTTGTTGGGCTGTAGGAAAACCCCAGTGATACGAGCCACCATGCGTGACACATCGTAGAGCATGCTGATGTCCACGTTGGTGGAGACCTGATAGAGGGTGTGGAGAGCCACAACGATCTCTTCTAGAGATGCGTTTCCCGCCCTTTCACCTATACCATTTACAGTTACATGGACTTGCGTAGCTCCGGCTCTTAGGCCAGAGAGACTGTTGGCCACTGCCAAGCCGAAGTCATTGTGACAGTGCACGGAGAGGGGTGCCTTCAGTTGACTTAGTTCATGATAAAAATCATAGGATTTTTCCGGGGTGAGCATTCCCACTGTATCACATGCACATATACGTTGGGCGCCGGCCCTGATACCATTCCGGAATATTTCCTTAAGGAATTCCATATCACTGCGGGTGGAGTCTTCTGCGGACAATTCTACCAGCAACCCATGATCAACTGCATATTGAATTGATTCCAGGGCCATGGCCTTCACTTCCTCCGGTTTTTTGCGGAGCTTATGTTCCAAGTGCAGGTCAGATGTGGGCACAACCAGATGAACACTGTCCACTCCGCAATCCAGGGCTGCATCAATGTCCATTTGAATTGCCCGTGTGAAGCTGCATATCTCGGCAGATAATTCTTCCCCCACCACCTTTTTTATGCCCTCTCTTTCACCAGGGGAAGTTATGGCTGACCCAGCTTCTATGACATCTACTCCCATTTCATCCAGCTTTAGAGCTATCCTTAGCTTTTCATCAGGAGTAAGGGAAACTCCAGGAGTTTGTTCACCGTCACGGAGGGTGGTGTCGAATATTTTAACCTTCAAGATAATCACTTCATCAATTTTTGAACAATAAATCCATTATGGAAGAAACTTTCCTCCAGGGCCATGTAAACTTTAACAAACCATGTTAAACCTGTTTAAGTATGGATATTACCCTAGTTAAACTTTTGTGCATTCTTATATGGTGTTGTTCTATTACTTCAAAGTTTGTACCCTTCAGCACCTCATGGATATCGAGGTAATGGGGTGTGGCCATGCAAAGCCGTCCATCCTCCTTAATGATCTTTGCAAGGGACACGATGGATTGTTTATAAAGATCCAGACTCTTCTCACCCCCTGTGGAAGCAGATATGCCGTAGGGTGGATCAGTTGCCACCGCGTCCACTGGTTCAGTCAATGGTAAACTGCGAGCATCTGATCTGAATATCTTGAAATCAGTTATCCCACAGTGCAATAGGTTTTCCTTGGTACCTTTTACCATTTTATAATCCAAATCACTGCCTATCACCTGGGCCCCGATGATCCCGGCCTCAATTAGAATCCCACCTGTTCCACAGAAGGGATCCAGTAAACTCTCCCCCCGCTTAACATGGGTCAGGTTCACCATACACCGGGCCAGCTTGGGATGCATGGATCCGGGGTAGAAAAATGGTCTTTTATGGGGTTTAAATTCAAAGAAATGTTTTTTTGATATCTTAGATACACGATCCCCCACCAGGACTTGGTCATCATTTAACACCGTTCTGATGAGGACGTGTGGGTTTTTCAGGTTGACCCGGGCTCCGGTACGCCTTTTAATAATTCCGCCCAGTTTTTTCTCCAGATCTAAAGAGTTCAAATCGGATTTATTATCAATTTTCCTGACTCTAACGGCATAATCCCGTTGGACGACTTCCTCCCAGGGATATTCAACTGCTTTTTCCAGTAATTTTTCACTGGAAGTGTGTAACAACACCCGGAAAACTTCATGGGTGAATGATAGTCTTCTTACTGTATTAGGGAGTTCCTGAAAAAGTCTATTAGGCACTTCTATAACTATTAAGCCTTTTTTTACCTTCTTAAAACTGTATTTATATTTTTCTGCATGGAAAACTGCTTCCACTTCGGCCCTGGGCAGAGTGGGATGTTCCAGGGAGGGGATCAAAGCTATTTCCATAAAGAAGAAATCCTCCTAGACAGTAGCTGGGGGAGTATGGAAAATATGATTCCCCTTCGAAGCATCTCCTTTACTAGGGGTGATTGGGTGTCCATGTCTCCATATTCAGATATCAGATCTTCAGCATCTTCTTCCTTAAGTTTGGAGAACATGAAGTCCAGTTCTGCATCATTAAGAGATTGAAAAGTTTTATGGACCATTCGTTGAGTTTTAAGTTCTTTTCCAAACTTTTTACCATATAATGTTTGATATTTCTGCAGAATCTCCGTATTTTCTATCTCCAATGCTTTGACCATTACCTCTGATGCTAATTTAGCACAGAGAAAACCCAGAGTCAAACCACCCCCTGTGGTGGGCTTCACCTGGGATGCCGCGTCCCCCACAAGGATGGCCCTCTTTTTTACAATCTGCTTTTTTGGGTTGAAAATTGGGATACAACCATGATATTTTTTTAGGTAAGTAGAATTTTTCAATTGAGGATTTTTCTGGATGTAACCTTCCAGATGGGCACTGGCCTCCTTATAAGGCAACGAAGAAAACATACCCACTCTAACTAAACTATCAGAAATGGGAATAATCCACAAAAAACCTGGTGATATTTGTGATTCAGCTTTCACATGGACATAATCCCTTTCAACCCCTTTAACACTCATCAGATACTGTACAGCTTCATAATTTTCTGATGCAGAATTGAACAATCTAGAAACCATGGAGTTGTAACCATCTGCCCCCACCACCACTTGGGCCGATATTTTTTCACCATTTCTCACAAAAACTTCGCCATTATGGATATTTACACTTTCTACACGGTGATTTAGCAACAGTTGCGCTCCAGATTGAACTGCTTCATCGGATAAAAATTGATCATATGCCACTCTATCGATTACATAGGCTTCTGGATCTTTTTTTGACACTTTAAGGATAGTTTCAGATGGTGAATGTAAATATGCACCGTATATCTCGTTCATAATGAATTCCTGAGGTAAAATATTTATTTTTTTTATTCTTTTACCTAAAAGACCAGCACACTGTAGAGGAACTCCTACATTTCTTTTTTTCTCCAATATAACAACCTTAAAACCCTCTTTTGCCACATATCGAGCCAAAGTAGAACCTATCGGTCCAGAACCCACTACAGCTACATCATAATTCCTCATTTCTCCCCATCCACCAGTTATTAATAAAATTAGTATAAATGAACTGGATTTAATAGTGTTCCATGTCCAGTATATCAGTCTTTGAGATTCATCTTTTAAACTTTTTATCGTATTCTTCAATGATGGACTTGGTGGGTTTGGACTTTTCTGGCTGGATAAAGTTCAACTCCTCACCCCCCATAAGTCTGTTTATCATGTTTTCGACTTCAAGGGGTTGGGGAATGTCTTCTAGGATAAGGTTAGTGAAATCGTGTCCTCCAAAAATTTCCATATCCCCTGCTGATAATAATCTATCCACCAAACTTTGTGAAACCACAATATCCTGTATCTTATCGTAATGGATGTAGCTTTTTTTTCTTTTTATTATTCCGCTTTGAACGATGATGCGGTGATTGGTCAAGGTATATTTTTTTTGTCGCCAGCACAGATAATCATATGCCACCCCTAAGATTAGTACTAAAATAACTATTAACAGGACATAAGTTGTCCATTCCACCAGAGGCAGTTGAATAAAGGCATCCAAGCTATTTGTAATGTTTTTAATCCATTCCAGTACTAAACGAAAGAAGTAAAGAATAAGAAGTACGATTATAACCTTAAAAAACACCCCGGCTGAATGTACCATGAATCGGGGTTTAGTCTTTAAAACTATTCTTTCCCCGGAATGCGAATTTACTCTTCTTTTTTTAAACATATCCACCACAATATAAGTCCTATCTCTACTATTCTTTATGGGGCGTCTAAAATATTTATGTTCTGGAGCCATATCCATACTAAATGATCAAAAGACGGGTAGTGGTTGAAGAGTCTAACATACTCCTCACCACCGATATGGAGAATCTGGATCTGGCCAAGTTTGTAATAAAGGAACGTTCCCTACTAAAAAGGTACATACATAGCCATCCAGAATTTTTATGTAGCCTCGAGCCTCTGAAAGTGGAAATTGCCCCTCAAATTGTAAATGAAATGGCGTATGCTAGTAACCTTGCAAGTGTAGGCCCCATGGCAGCAGTAGCTGGCACCATATCCCAGTTATGCCTTAATTATCTTTTAAAACAGGGATCCCGATACAGTATCGTTGATAATGGTGGTGATGTGGCTTTAAAGGTCAATAAGGATGTTACAGTAGGTTTATTCGCTGGAGGATCATCCTTATCTGGACGTCTGGGTTTTAAAGTTAAGCACAGCCTAACTCCCCTGGGGATATGCACCTCATCAGGCACGGTGGGGCACTCCCTTAGCTTTGGTAGATCAGACTCAGTAACTGTTTTTGCCGCAAAGGCCAGTGTAGCCGATGCCCTAGCCACTGCTCTGGGTAATTATGCCCAAGGAAAGGAAGATGGTGATGCAGTGCAAAATTGCCTTTCCCGGGCCGAAGAACTCCGGGATCATTTCCGGGGGATGGTGGTAATCGTAGGAGAATCAGCCGGCACCATCGGGAAGATACCCAAAATGGTGGAAACATCTAAGAAAGTCGTCTTAGAAGACTTATTCGAGCTTTATTAATTGCTATTACATAAATCCTGTAAAATAATTCAAAACAGACCCGTTGTACGCCGAAATAGTTTCACATGCACCAAAGTTCCGGTTTCCAGGATTTCTGTGCTTTTAGGTATCTCAACGTAACCATCTGCATCCGCCAAAGCAGTGATGGCACCTGAATCCTTTTGAATAGGTATTGCTATATCATCGCGGACTTTTACCAGTAGATGATGGGTTCGACCTCGGGAAGGATGAAAGCGTCTGGATATTTTGAGTTGTATGGTATTTGATTCATCAGACACTGAAACTCCTGAATTTCGCCTAAGAAATGGTGCTACTAATGATTCAAAGACTACTAAAGCCGCAACTGGATAACCAGGTAACCCAATTAAAATTTTATCTTCTTTACCCTTTAAAGTACCTATTAAAGTGGGTTTTCCAGGTTTGAATGATATTCCATGGACTAAAACCTCCCCCATATCTTCGATCACTGATCGAAGCACATCACCAGCACCGGCGGATGTTCCCCCTGAGGTTATAATTATATCAACCTCATTCATTAACCTGCTTATGGCATTTTTCAGGACTTTGAAGTCATCAGCAATTATCTTAATACCTACTGGGATGCATCCACAGGAATGGACAGCCGAACTAATGGTTTGAGAGTTAACATCGTACACCTTTCCATAGTCAAGATCCTCACCCACCGGAATTATCTCGTTGCCAGTGGATATGATTCCAACCTTTATCTGGGTGTAAACTGGTATATATGCCATTCCAATTGCACTTAAAACTCCAATTTTGTCTGGAGTCAAGACCGTGTCTTTTTTCAAAAGAAGGTGATTTTTTTCTATATCAGAGCCTTTTTTGGTAATGTTTTCACCAGGTGCCACCCCCTGAAAAACCATTACCTGGTTATCTGACTTTTCAGTGTACTCCACCATTATCACTGCATCAGATTGAGGGGGGGCAGGGGCACCAGTCCCTACCTCAGCACAAGTTCCTTCCATAATTTTTTTTTTGGGCTGATCACCTGCCCCTACAACTTCTATTAGTTTTAACACCTTCGGATTATCTTCAGATGCTCCAAAAGTATTCTCTGCCTGGACTGCATATCCATCCATGGCTACCCTGTTAAAAGGAGGTAATGCAATTGTTGAATAGATATCTTCAGCTAAAACCCTGCCGGAACATTCTCCAATACCCACCTTTTCCACAGACTTTTTTAGTTCTAAAGAATTTAGGATCTTTTCCGCCTCATAGGGCTCCAATAAATTCAGAAACTCATCTCCCATTGAATCACCTGGTGGGGTAGTAAATATAATTAGAATTCGATGCAATCAAATTATCGGACTTATCCACCTAAATATTCATACATTTTTTTTGAAAGAGATTCATTATCGTCCCTAACTCATGAATCACTAATGCTTAACTCCTCTTCCTCTTTTATTTCCAGGTTTTTTATGGTTTGCTCTGGTTCTTTTTTTTGTTCCTTTTACCTTTGCCATTTTAATCAACTCTTACTAAGTTTGAATCTGTAAAATAACTAGTTATTATTTCATTCACAAAGATCATTCAACCTAAACTAGGCTAATAAGATTTTTTTTCTTTCCAGTCCATCATGTAAATGAAGATCGATTGGAAAGTCTAGTCATTCTTTGTATATTTTTAGTGTGACTTTATAAAAGTTGGGTTACTGGAATGGAGGGGATCGGCACGTTTTTTATATATACATCGAAACACAATATAAAAAGGAAGATTGAATGATCACATAATACACATTAAAGTTTATTCTAAAATCAGGCCACAAATCAGAATATCCATTTAAATCGCCTTAATTTTAGATGATCATTTGATTCACGATAGTAACGTCGATAGAAATTGGAGGAGAGTATTTGAGTAGAGGACACGGTCAACAAACTCAAGAAGTTCGAAGAGTCCGGTCTCCCCGTAAGGGTGAGATACCTGGATTGGTAGAGCAGATAATGGGGCACGGTAAGTTAAAAGTAAGATGTGCCGATGGGAAAATACGGCTATGCCGAATTCCGGGTAAAATGAAAAAGAGGATCTGGATAAGAGAGGGAGACGTGGTTCTGGTAAAACCCTGGGCTTTTCAAAGTGACGAAAAGGCCGATGTTGTATGGAGATATACTCGTACCGAAGCGAACTGGCTGGAACGTCGAGGAAAACTGAAGCTCTAGTTTCTAGAAAAGGTTTAACTTTTTCTTTTTCTCAAATCTGTCTTTTATGGGTTCAACAAAGATCATTCTATAGTACAGATCATAAGATCCTTAGGTAGTGTAAGGCTAAATTTCTGGCTGGCTATAAGATAATGATTAGAGGCCTGCTTTCATCTTAAAATGCTGTAAATGGGATAATAAAATTTTATATACTAAGTTGGACTATCTAATAGTAGGGGTTATTATCGTCTGATATCATTTACACCTTAAATCAGCTGATTTTGACTAAAAATTCTTCAAAACCAAAGGCGTTATTTATGGATTCAAAAATTTCAAAAGCAGATTATGATCTACAGAAGATGAGGGAAATTAAGCGCCTAAAAAGTGTGGAAGATAAAAGAACTGGAAGCGAAGTTTTTGACCGGCTAACCCTTGAGACTCTCTACAAATTAGCCAAACAAGGCCATATAAACCTTTTAAAAGGTGCCATAAGTACTGGAAAAGAGGCTAATGTTTTCAAAGGTGTTGATGATCAGGGTAACTTGGTGGCGGTGAAGATATACCGCGTAAGCACCTCTGATTTTAAAAAAATGCAGTACTACATACAGGGAGATCCCCGTTTCAAAGTTAACACCTCCAATAAACGCCAAATGATTAAAACGTGGGTGATGAAAGAATTCAGGAATCTTAAAAGAGCTGAAGAGGCAGGTGTCCCGGTTCCACACCCCATCATTGCCAAAAACAATGTTTTAATTATGGAATTTATAGGTGATTCTTTCGGAAACCCCGCCCCCCTTATGAGAGAAACAAAAATAACTAATCCCAAAAAAATGGTGGATGAGATTGTGGATATTGTTGTCAAACTATATAATGATGCAGAAATCATCCATGGAGACTTATCGAGCTTTAACATCCTCATCTGCGATGATAAGCCGGTGGTTATTGACGTTTCACAGGCGGTAGTCCGGGATCATCCTTTGGCCATGGGGCTTTTAAATCGCGATATTGAGAATTTAATTAGAGATTTTAAGAAATTAGGAATAAATATATCCATAAATGAGATTAAAAGTAAAATTATGGATGTAAAGGGATAGAAAAGTATATCTTAAAGGATAATGTAATATTTTCATTGAGGTGTTAGATTGCCCACTACCGAATATCTGAAGATCCCCCAAGAGAGAGTGGCAGTTTTAATTGGAAGCAAGGGAACCACCAAGGGGCTGATTGAAAAAACGACCAACACTCACCTGGAAATTGATAGCGAAGCCGGATCTGTTTCTATATCTGCCGGCGAAGAGAATGAAGATCCTCTTTCAGTGTGGAAAGCACGCTACATGGTTAAAGCCATTGGACGAGGATTCAACCCTGAAATAGCCCTTAAACTGGCCGGCGACGAGATTATGCTGGACATAATAAACCTACCAGACTATGTGGGAAAGTCGAAAAAGGCATTAACACGACAAAAAAGTCGAATAATTGGTAAAGACGGACGAACTAGGGATATAATTACTGAAATGGCCGAAGTAGATGTTTCCATATATGGAAAAACCGTTTCCCTCATTGGGGATATGGAGCACCTTCAAGTGGCTCATGAAGCTGTGGAAATGATCCTTAATGGCTCCCGCCACAAGACGGTTTATGCTTTTCTGGAGAAAAAGAAACAAAAACGAAGGATGAAGGAGTTTCAGGAAACCCACAAGATAGCGGATTTGTAGAACCATTAATGGATTATTACTATTGATTATGATATATGACCACTATTAAGGAGGCTTAATTTGGAGAGAGAAGCAGCTGAATTGTTTGAAGAGTTTAAAGAACTCACTGCATCCGAATTTTTCCGGCGAAACAAACAGATGCTGGGTTTTTCAGGTAAAATTCGTTCTTTAACCATTGTATTCCACGAACTTATAACTAACAGTCTGGACGCGGCTGAAGAGGCAGGAATTCTTCCTGAAATAAAAATTGACCTCAAACGTTTAGAAAAGGATCACTACATCCTTAAACATCAGGATAATGGACCAGGGATCCCGGAGCATTACATCACCCGGGTTTTCAGCACCATGTTCGCTGGTTCCAAATTCCGTAACATACAATCCCGTGGCCAGCAAGGCCTGGGATGCAGTGGCTGTGTGCTTTTATCCCAGATGACCACCGGAAAACCAGCCAAGGTAGTTTCTGGATGGTACGAGGGAGAAAAGCTTAAAGGAGTTGAGATGGTCTTCAAAATGGATGTTAAGACCAACCAGGGCCTGATATTATCCAGAAAGGAAGTGGAAGTTGATTCAACCGGGGTGAAGGTGGAACTACATTTTAAAGATGTCTCCTACTCTTTAAGCGAACAGGGCGCTTACGAATACATTCGCAGAACCATGATCGCCAACCCCCACTGTAAAATCACCTTCCGGGACCCCACCGGACACAAGTACATCTTCGACCGAGCTGATAAAGGCATACCTCCCCTCCCCAAAGAGGTTTTACCCCACCCTAAGGGGGTTACAGCTGATGATTTGATATTCATGGCTAAACATACAGATAAACGACGCTTCCGCAGTTTACTCACCAGTAACCTGTCCCGCATGTCCACCAAACGGGTGAAGGAAATAGAAGAGATAACTGGAATTGACCTAAACAAGAGGCCCAAAGACATGAAGTGGGAGGAAGCAGAGACCATTGTGGAAACCTTCGCCAAAATGGACTTCATGGCTCCGCCTACCTCCGGTTTGATCCCCATTGGCAAGGAACAGATCGATAAGGGTATGAGGGAGATATTAACTCCTGAATTCATTTCTTCCATCACCAGAAAACCAAAAACCTTCCGAGGTGGGATTTCATTTGTGGTGGAGGCGGGTATTTCTTACGGTGGAGATTCAGGAAGAATGGTGGGAGAGCAGAGAAAAGCTGAAATAATGCGTTTTGCTAATCGAGTGCCTTTAACATTTGACCAAGGAAGCTGCGCCATAACCGAAGCCCTTAAAAGTATAGATTGGAAGCGTTACGGTGTTAGAGACCTGGATAATGCCCCTATAACAGTTTTTGTGAACATAGTATCCACCAACGTGCCCTACCTATCCACCGGTAAGCAGAGCGTGGCACCTGAGCCCGAAATTCTCCATGAAGTCCGCCAAGCTACCATGAAAGTAGCCCGTAAGATGCAAAAATACATCCGGGCCAAAAGGGCGGCGAAGGAAGAAGCTCTCCGTTCCAAGGTATTTGAAAGCTTGGTTCCGGTAATAATCCGTGAAGCAGCTCTTCTTGCGGAACAGGATGTTCCTGAATATGATGCTGTGCTAGCTAAAGTTACACGCAGAACCAAATATGAAGGCGTGGTTGAAGATGAATAAGAAAGATATCACTGTTAACAAACTCAAAAGTCTTGGTGAGACAATACTAGAAGATGTTGGAAAAAACAAAGTCCCCACCATCAAAGTTCCATCAAGAGGAACATCTAACATAGTTTACGACGAAAAAAAGCGCTACTACGTACTTGGAGACAGATACGGGAAAAGATCCCTGGGTAATGTTAAACAGATAAGTAAAATGGCCCAGATGGTTTACGTAGCCAATTTCTGCAAGGACCTGATTCGAAGGGGAAAAACAGCTACTTTAAGGGAGATGTACTACGTTTCTGAAGGATGGGACGTGGATTTTGGAGACCAACAGGAGTCCAACATTGTAGGTGAAGACTTGGAAGTTACCCTGGGAATGACCCGTGAAGATCTGGGCCTAATGCCAGAAGAAGATGGTGCTTCGGTCTATGGAAACATCGTCATCCAAGATGATGACGTGGAGATTAACGCCCTTAAATCTGGTAAATCAGGTTACACCATTTCACCCACCATAGATGAAGTTGAATTTGTGGATCACGATGTTAAACGTGTTATAGCCGTGGAAACCATGGGTATGTTCCACCGGATGGTCCAAGAAGAGGCATATAAAAAATTTGACACTTTGATTGTCGGTTTAAAGGGACAGGCTGCTCGCGCTACCCGCCGTTTCCTTAAAAGAGTGAATGAAGAACTTAACTTGCCAGTGTACATCTGTAACGACGGAGACCCCTGGGGATTTCACATCGCCATGGTTATCATAAGCGGCAGTGCCAAACTAGCCCACGTAAACCACCAGTTAGCCACGCCCAATGCTAAATTCCTGGGTGTTACTGCCTCAGATATCATTAACTACGATCTTCCCACCGATCCCCTTAAAGATATTGATGTTTTAAGGCTAAAGGAACTTTCCAAGGACCCCCGCTACCGGGATGATGCTTGGCAAATGGAGATCAAGAAGATGCTCAAGATCGGTAAAAAGGCAGAACAACAGTCTTTCTCGAAGTATGGATTGGAATATGTTGTCGACACATATCTACCTGAAAAATTAGAGCAGATGGAATAAACAAATTCCATCCATCTTTTATCAGCCCCAAAATATTTGGAGGCTCTTTCATTTCTTTTTTAAATACCTTAAATCCAGAGGTTGTGAATTACCACCTTACCCTACCGATAAAAATCAAAAAATTTATTATAACTTGGGAACATAAAGATTCATAAAGAGTTTTTATGTCAGATAGGCTTTCTGGGAGTTTTATTTTTGAAATAATGGCCTAAACCTTTTAAACTTCCAGGATCCCAGGAAAAGTAAGGCGGATGTGTAAATGATGAAATCAATCGGTATAAACGGATACGGAACCATAGGTAAAAGGGTGGCAGATGCTGTTGCCTGCCAGGATGACATGAAGATCGTCGGGGTGACAAAGAGAACCCCTGACTTTGAAGCCCAGATGGCGGTTGAAAAAGGTTACCCCCTTTACATCAGCGCTCCGGGAAGGGAGGGGCAGTTTGAAGAAGCAGGAATTAAAGTGGCCGGGACTATCGATGATCTGTACGATATGGTGGATCTGATGGTGGACTGCACCCCGGAGGGTATCGGTGCCCAGAACATGGAAGTTTACAAAAAGAAGGGTGTTAAGGGCATTTTCCAGGGTGGAGAAAAGCAGGAAAACATTGGCCATTCATTTAACTCCTTCACAAACTACCAAGACGCGTGGGGATCAGATTATGTCCGGGTAGTTTCCTGTAACACCACTGGTCTGTGTCGGACCTTAAAACCAATCCATGACCTCTGCGGTATTAAAAAGGTACGAGCGGTAATGGTTCGTAGAGGCGCTGACCCGGGACAAGTCAAAAAAGGACCTATAAACGCTATTGTACCTAACCCACCTACAGTGCCTAGTCACCATGGCCCAGATGTGCAGACGGTTATGTACGACTTGAATATAACCACCATGGCCCTGCTGGTTCCCACCACCCTCATGCACCAGCACAACCTCATGGTTGAGTTGGACTCGGTGCCATCTGTGGATGAAGTTGTTGACCTCCTGGAAGTTACTCCCCGGGTTATGCTCTTTGAGGCCAATAGAGGTGCCGGATCCACTGCTGAAGTTATGGAGTTCGCCCGGGACATGGGTAGGCCTCGTAGCGACCTTTTCGAAATTGCCGTGTGGAAGGAGTCTATAAACATCAACGATGGTGAACTATTTTACATGCAAGCTATCCACCAGGAATCAGATGTAGTACCCGAGAATGTGGATTGTATCCGGGCCATGTTGGAAATGGAAGAGGATGCTGAGAAATCAATTGCCAAAACCAATCAGGCCATGGGAATTTAAATAAAAATTCCCCGGAGCTATTTTTTTTAATCTTTAAAAAGTAATTTTATTCAAATTTTCCTTGAAAAGTTCTAGTAAAAAAATAGTCACCATCCATTCATAAGATATGTTGATTAAATCCAAATTTGTAGTTAAGTCTTTAGATATCATCCTTTAGGTGTTACCATGGAATGTCAGGATTACGCGCTCAACAGAACTCTGGAAAGAGAGAATTTAAATTTGAATCCCCTGCAAAGAGGCGGTTTTTTACCATTAGAAGCAAGGAAAGCTTTGTATGAGTTTTCCGATGGATACAGTGTCTGTGACTACTGTTCTGGCCGGTTGGATCAGGTAAAAAAACCTTCCGTGGCTGGTTTTCTGGATGATCTGGCCCAGTTCTTAAATGTGGACGCAGTGCGAACGGTTCACGGGGCCCGGGAAGGCAAGTTTGCCATCATGCATGCCATCTGCCAGCCAGGAGATACCATTCTGGTGGATGGGAATGCCCATTACACCACCCATCTGGCAGCTGAGCGCAACCAACTTAAGCTGGTTGAGGTGCCCACCAGTGGACATCCTGAGTACAAAGTGGAACCTGAAAGTTACCGGGAAGTGCTAAATCAGTTGCATGACCAGTGTGAAGAGCCCAGCTTGCTTGTTCTGACCCATGTTGATGGAGATTATGGTAATTTAACTGATTCCCAGGGGGTTGGGAAGATTGCCAGTGAATATGGAATTCCTCTTCTACTTAACTGTGCTTATTCCATGGGACGTATGCCCATTGATGCTAAAAAGCTGAAAGCCGATTTCGTAGTAGGCAGTGGTCATAAGAGCATGGCTGCCTCGGGACCTATTGGCGTTCTGGGCTTGAAGGAAGAATGGGCAGATAAGGTGTTCAAAAGGTCTTCCACTCATTCTGTGAAGGAAGTGGAAATGCTGGGGTGTACCAGCAGGGGAGCCCCTCTAGCCACTCTCATGGCCTCCTTTCCTCACATAATGGAAAGGGTGGGGAAGTGGAACCAAGAAGTTGAGAAGACCCGGAAGTTTGTGGCCCAGATGGAAAAGATAGGCGGAATAAGTCAGATTGGAGTCAAACCTACTGATCATGACTTGGTGCGTTTTGAAACTTCATTATTCCACCAAATTGCTGAAAAACATCCTAGAAGAGGTTTTTTTCTCTATGAAGAACTTAAAAAGCGGAATATAGTGGGAATTAAACGGGGGCAGACCAAGTGGTTCAAATGCAGCGTTTACGGCTTCAACTCCCAGCAAGTAGAGTACATCACCCGTAGCTTCCAGGAAATTGCAGAAAAACATGGACACTAGACTTTAAGAGTAGAGAATGCCAATTAAATCCGTTAAGGATATTAAACTGGGAGTTTGCTTCTAGATTCCTTTGAAACCCCCAAAGCAACTTGATAACCCTGAAACTGCTTTGTGGTGTAGGAGGCGGATCCACGGTTACCCACATAGAATCGGACTGTAAAATCCTGGTTGACACTGGTTTCGACTATAAAATCAATGATAGTGAATTGAACCTGAAAAGAACCGAGATAACCCCATCCAGTCCCTGAAAAGGTTCAGTCTTAAACCAGAGGATATGGATATGGTTTTCATAAACCACGGACACCAGGACCATTATGGAAACATGGAGCTTTTTACCAATGCCGAAGTTCTCATTAGCATTCATCTAGCCCGCAAAGGCTCCATTGAATCTAAAGGTGTTAAAAACAGATCAACCATAGCTGATGGGGTTCATTTGATTTATATTTCGGGGTATACCTTTGAACAGCCTCCCTACTACTGCAAACTGAAAAAATGAGATATACCGTGAACTTGGAAGGTAAAGGTAGAGTCATGGGTGTTGGAGAGGCTAAAATAGCCTTAGCAGGGGATGTTGTGGTGTCATCAGGATATTTCGGTCGAAAAAGCACTGGGATTACAATGATGACTTCATATCCCAACAGATGGCCATGGAAAGTTTAGATAAATTAGTTAAAACTGCAGATTACATTATTCCTGGACATGGTAGTATGTTCTACAATTTTTTAAAAACACCAAGTACAGGGGGAATCCAGCATTAAAATCACCGAGATAGAATCTCGTTCTATATTGTCCAAAACCCAGATTCCAGTAGCAGATTACGTTATAAATCCGTTTATTGGTTGTAGTCATGGCTGTGTCTACTGTTACGCTTGTTTTATGAAACGATTCACTGGTCACCGGGAAAAATGGGGAGAATTTCTGGATGTTAAAGTCAACGCTCCAGAACTGATCCCTACTCGGGGCAGCTACCAGGGGCAGAAAATCCTCCTGTCATCTGTAACCGACCCATATCTACCACAGGAAAGAGAATACAAACTTACTCGTAGAATACTAGAGAATTTAATATCCCTTGAACCGTCTTTGAATATTCTAACCAAGTCCGATCTGGTGTTGCGGGATCTGGACCTCATAAAACAGTTCCCCCGCAGGGAGATTGGTTTTTCATTCTCCACTTTAGATAAAAATCCTATCACACAGTTGGAAAGAAGAGCTGATTCCGTTAAAAAGCGATTATATGCCCTTGAAAAAGTTCATCAAAGTGGAATCAAAAATTATCTTTTCATAAGCCCCATATTCCCATTTATAACCGATTGGAAGGCAATAATAAGAAAATCCATGAATTTTGTTGATTACTTCATGTTCGAGAACCTTAACGTGGCGGGCAGTGTCTGGGGACCCGTGAAGCGATGGTTAGAACTTGAACATCCCGAAATGAGAGACCAGTACCATGATATTTACTTTGGAAATTCTCCCTACTGGAAGGAAGTAGAACAAGAAATCATGGATTATTGCCAAAAACAGGGCCTTGAGTACCAGATTTATTTCCATCACTGATCTAGGATTTTCCATCACTCATCTCATAGAACACGTGGTACTGGTTTTTATCAACTATTTCCACATTTCTAGCCACTGGAAAGTGGATGGATTCCTCAGAACGGGTGATAACTCCAAATTTATAATGTAATGAATGATACTTCCATGATTTATTCTCACTGGAACGTTTTTTAAGGAAAGCATGGTGGGAAGCTAATCTTTGGCTAATGACCTTATCTGAAAACTGGGGAACTTCCATAATCCTATCTCCTATCAGTTTCCTGAAATGGGGATCCAACTCATATCCCACCGAATTACGGGCTGAACATGCCGCAGCCAGGGTGGTAGTACCGGTTCCCAGGAAGGGGTCGAGTATCCAATCTCCCTGGATGGAATACATGTTTATCAGACGGTAAGCCAATTGGAAAGGAAATGCTGCATTTCTGTTTCTCAAATGGGAACTGGGAAGATCTTGAGGAGTTCCCTGCAGATCACTCCACAGATCTGAGAACCACTGATTGCGTTCCTCCCAGAAATAGGAACTCTCCTTTCTTTTTGGCATATCTTCCCTAGAAACTTTTCTGGGCCCATCCTTCCGGAAAATGAGTATATATTCATGTTCTAATGTAACGTAAGCATTGGGGGGCATCATCCCGGATCCCATGAACTTGGTGGGTTTATTGGAGGTTTTTCTCCAGATTACAGGGGGCAGTACGTCGTATCCCATGCTCTGGAAACTGTGGATAAGGTAAGAGTGGTTGGGATACAGGCGAAAACGATCCCCGACTTTTCGGGTGGCATCTCCCATGTTGATGCACACCATCCCAGTGCTGGCCAGAACTCGATCCACTTCCACCCACACTTTATCAAGTTCTTGGTTCATTAAAATATAAGCTTCCTGACCGTTGCCGCACTTTAATGAATCAGCTATTTTATAATTTAGTAGAGAGAACATTTCATCCCACATTTCGATCATGGGATATGGAGGAGATGTCACCACCAAGTTCACACTGCCTGGAGCTAGTTCCGGCATACTCTCCGCATTTTTGAAGAAAATATGGTGCACAGTCTTCATTTGATGTAATATTTCTGGAATACATCAATATAAAAAGAACGGTACCTGATAATTTAATCTTCTTGGATTGTTAAGTGGCCATTTTCATAGAACCACTGCACACTATCTTGTAGAGATTGTTCCAGAGGACGAAAAGTATAACCCAACTCCCTAATCGCCTTATCACAACTTATCATAGAATTACTGGCCAGAACATCCGCCGAGTATTCAGTGATAAGTGGTTTAGCCCCGCTAATACGATAATATACATTGGCCACCTTACCCACAGCTTTAGCTAGCCATAATGGTGCTTTTAATCTTGGAGGATTCTTACCGGTTATTTTCTCCAGCATAATCATTAATTCTTCTACAGTCACCCTCTCCCCAGCGAGTATGTATACTTCACCGGATTTACCCTTTTTTTCTGATAATATCATCCCATCTGCCACATCACGGACATCCACAAAGTCGTAAGCACCTTCCACATACCCTGGTAGATTTCCTTTGGCAAAGCTAATGACCATGTGCCCCAGTTGGGAAACCCTGTAATCACAGGGACCTAAAACTCCACTAGGAGCAACAATCACCGCATCTAAGCCCTTGTCCAAGCCTTTAATAACTTCCATAGAGGCCTGGGCTTTGGTACGATCATAAGCTCCCCTCACAGAGTCCGTGTAGAAGGTGCAGGACTCGTCAATAACTTTTCCTTCAGGCGGCTCCCTGAAAGCGTGCACTGAACTGGTGTAGACCAATCGTTCCACTCCACACCGGATGCAAGCTTCCACCACGTTACGGGTACCAACTACATTGACCTGATAGATGAACTCCTCATTACCCGGAGAAATGGATATTATCCCGGCCAGATGATAGACTGTCCGAGCCCCCTGAAATGCCCGATGGAGTGAGGGAAGATCACGCACATCACCCTCCACTACTTCCAGATCCAAACCATCAATTGGAGCTAAATCTTCCTGGGGAAGAACTAAAACTCGGACTCTTTCACCCTGTCTCAGCAGTTTCTTAACCAGCACGTTTCCAATATGTCCAGTTGCTCCAGTTACTACGATCATTCTTCCACCCTATTTTGTGGCATCATCCACCAGAGCCCCGGTGCCGCGCCCAGTACCCAGCCAAGTTTGAGGATCAATGCCCATGGCCTTTATTAGATTAACTGTTTGGTAGAATGAGTGGTAGTGGGGGAGGCTTACTGTGACTTCCTCATCGAACTCGGAGGCCAAATGGTGAGTGTTGTTATCTATATTATTCATCTTGATCCTGGATTAAAATTATATCTTAAAGACAAAACATTGTAAAAGAAGGATTCTCTTTAAATATTACTAGTGTGGAGCAGGATACCTGCCGTGTGTGAGGACTATGGCACTGTCAGCAGATTTTTGTAGAGCCACGCTAAATCCAGGTTCTGCACCGATGACAATGGTTTTCTTACCATTTTCCTTGGCAATACCAATTAAAGGGAAGAAATCCACATCACGAGTCATTATAGCTATGATGTCTATGTTGGGGTTGTGTATAAGTTCAAAGGCCTCCAATGCCAGATGGACGTCAGTTTCTCCAGCCACCACTATGGGTGAAAATCCCTGATTAACCACGGCTTCTATAAGTTTATCTGAAGCATATTGGTTCAAAAAGACCTTACCAACTCTTAAATTACCATATTCTTCTATTATTTCACGAACCATATCCAGATTAAAGCCGAACTCCTTCCGAAGCATGTTAGGACCATCAACTAGAAGTCCCACCGTTTTTCCTTCAGAATTTCTCCTGACTCGGGGAATATATTCTTTGAATGAATTTAATTTTTGACGCATTTTCTGTCTCCAGTATAATAAAGCGCAGGTAATAAAGAAAGTAATAAATATTGATTTTGATATCCTGAACTCTAAGATTGTTATATTTATCTATAATAAACATTATTAAATCTTTATGCCAAAATTACACCCAAATCTATCGATAGTTGTACCCGCAAAAAGGATATAAATACCTTTTTTCGGAAAATCAGGGTAGTATGGGGGAATAATAAAAATTTTATTTCTTGATAACCGGCAGATGAACCTCAGTTAAGAGTTCTTCCTCAGGAGTGCGGTGGGGATCATTGAGATAAACCTCGGTGATGGGACCAACAATATCGTAACCATGGTTAACTGCATAGTCTACCACAGCATGTATAACCGGACCCATCCCTGTGTAAGGTCCCTGATGCATAGCCGCCAGTACGGTATGGGCTGGTATTTCTTTCACTCCCACGTTAGCATCCTGATATCCTTCACCAGCAAATGAAAATCCAATCTCATACTGCAGATCTTTCTCAGCCACCTCCTCAGGGGTGTTGTAGTAGGTCCCATATACCAAGCCAGTCATTTCCAGCCCCTGATCCGCTATCCATTGGCCTACTTTCAGCATGAGTTCTGGAATCTTATCGTAACTCCCTCTGTAAGGGATATAAGCAACTTTAGTCTCTTCTACCCTCTTCTCCTCTACTTTCATGATAATTCCTCTGAACATGGTTTGTTTTATAGGGTAAAAAATTTACCCCATGTTGTTATGTCTGGGTGGTTATGAAAATCAGCAGGAGTACCAGACAGATCTAAAGTCTTCCTATCCACACGTCATGAATATGGAAACTACCTTGGCCAGTGTTGGAGATAATGGCATCTAAAGGCCCACAAAGCACAAGTTACTCAAGACTGACGCGGATACTTCGAAGATTCTTTAGAAAAATCGTTGCAGGAGAAAAGTAAGATGATAATACTATCCACTAACATCAATAATAGGTTAATAGTAGGCACCTGCCACTCTGCTGACATCATCGTTAGCTCCTCCACCAGAAGTTGATGGTGTAGGAAACTCCATCCAAGTTGGTGTAAATGCTAAACCAGTGGTGGTGAACCAGGGCATGGCCTTAAAGTAGGGATTGAGATAGGAAATTCTCCAGAAAGATAATAGGGTAGAACACCCCTAAAGAACCAGATAATGGTGGAAAAAAACCATGGCCACCTTAAAGAATGGTGGTTTCTCTCTAAAGACTTTAAGATAAAGCACAGAAAAGATCATGGTTACCTTCAGAAAATAGAAAGGGAGTTGAATACTGATATTAATGATAAATTAAGGGCATAATAAGGGATATTAACCCCAGAAAGAGGCACACCCCACCGTTGTAGTGCATGATGGTTTTAATCTCATGCCTGCTTAACCTAGCCATCTGCGCGTTAGTAACTCCCCCTAAATATTTTGATAGCAACTTATTCAACTATTTCTGGATCAAGGAGGATCGGTCATTGTTTAATTTTCAATCAAATTCTTGACAATTACTAAATGTAATATAAGTTTTTGTTGTGATGAAGTTTTGAATTAAAAAAACAGTTCAGACCTAAAAATAAGAAAATTAGGAGTTTACTGCTTCAAAACCGGGAACTGAACTTCAGTAAGCAGTTCTGACTCGGGAAGGAGATTAGGGTGGTTGGGATAACTTTCCAGTTGAGGCCCATTTATCCTGTGTCCGTTTTTCTGGGCGTGGTCGTAAAGCTCACCATACACTGCATGGGTTTCGCTGTATGGACCCTTAAATATGGTTGAAACCACTTCATGCTCCGGGACCTTCTTGACTTGGATATCACCCTCACCCTCCAGTTCTCCCAGGAATGCAGCACCTACTTCCCAAGTCAACTCTTCCTCAGGGACTTCCATGGGGCTTTGTAGTAGATACCGTAGACTGGCATCTTGATTTCCACCTGTTTAGTCATTAGCCATCCCACCACCTTCCCCAAGGTTTCTGGAATCTTCTCAAAACTACCCTTTTCTAAGATAAATGTAACTTGGTAATCGTAGACTTCTTTTATTTCAATTTCAATTGGTTAAACCTCCAGTATCACATGCTACTACTGTGTTTTCCCTGGTTTTAGTATTTTACCCACCAAGTAGGGGGATAACAGATAACTTAGGAGCACATAGGGCCACCAATACCCGGCTACAATGTTCCAGCCCACAAGTATCTCATTCACTGGACGTCCTAAAGATAAACTACCAGCCCATTCAAATACTAACGTCAGTAAAAACCATAAAATGCCCATCCAGATAAGATCCTGATCCTTATAATCAGGGAGGTGGAGGAGAAGTAGATATGCAAAGACCAAGTTGATGATGATCCGGGTGGCCATCCCTATCTGATGTGCAACCAACTCTCCCCATAGAGGTTGGTAAATGAGGTTCATCAGTACGAAAAAATTAAAACCGGCTACTATGATCTGCATCAGCCAAGCCCGAATGGTAGCCATAATCCACAAATTCCTATTCATAAATATTCTCCACTGAATATGGGATAAAATGATTCCCTGGTATCAACCACCATTAGAAACCAATCTATAAAGTTAAAGAAGTTTCATTGCTTTAAAATTCAAGACTAAGAAATCAGGATGCAACTCCATAACATTCTAGTAATAGAAGGAAGAACATATAATAGTTACAGGTAAAAGTAAGGATTGCTGGAGATCCTTAAAAGAGATTGGTAATTAGTAGGAGGTCCATTTTTCTTTGATTGCTTTCTGAGTAGGAGGAATTTTTGTGGATCATAACCATTCCCATAAGAAGATGAATGAGGAACACGGCAAACATGACCACTACCATATGATCGCCGATTATAAAAGGCGTTTCTGGATTTGTCTGGCTTTAACCATTCCCATCGTTATTTTATCACCCCACATACAGCATATTTTTAGTATGCAGGAATTTCTGATGTTCCCCGGGGACAGTTACCTCCTCTTCGCCCTATCCTCTGTGGTCTATTTTTATGGTGGTTATCCCTTCTTTAAAGGAATTTATACGGAGTTAAAGTCATTAACTCCCGGTATGATGACCCTGGTGGCAGTGGCCATCACCACCGCCTACCTGTACAGCAGCACCGTGGTGTTTGGATTGGAAGGGGAGCTGTTCTTCTGGGAACTGGCCACCTTGATCGATATCATGCTTCTAGGACATTGGTTGGAGATGAAATCAGTTCTGGGGGCTTCTCAAGCCCTGGAGGAACTTGTGAAGCTCCTGCCCAGTACCGCCCACCACATAATGCCTAACGGTAAAACCATGGAAATGCCTCTGGAACACCTGAAACCCGGTGATCTAGTTCTGGTAAAGCCAGGGGAAAAGGTACCAGTTGATGGTAGAGTAGTGAAGGGTCAGACCAGTATTGATGAGTCCATGCTAACTGGAGAGTCAGAACCAGTTTACAAAGCAGTGGGGGGGCAGGTGATTGGTGGATCAGTTAATGGAGATGGCTCTATTCATGTCCAGATTGAGAAGACAGGTAAAGATTCCTTCCTGTCCCAGGTGATAAGTCTAGTGGAAGAAGCCCAGGGCACTAAATCCCGTACCCAGAACCTGGCTGATCGTTTCGCCATGTGGCTAACCATCATAGCCTTAAGCGGAGGATTCATTACCTTAATGGTCTGGTTAATGTTTGGTCAGGATTTGGCCTTTTCATTGGAAAGAAGTGTTACGGTAATGGTAACCACCTGCCCTCATGCGCTGGGTCTAGCCATACCCCTAGTTGTAGCGGTTTCCACTGCCCTGTCAGCCAGTAATGGGCTTCTAATCAGGAACCGCACCTCCTTTGAAAAAGCCCGAAATCTGGATGCAGTAATATTTGATAAGACTGGAACATTGACTCAGGGCAAATTTGGGGTCAGTGAAGTCATCCCCATTAAAGAAGGGGATCCTGATGAAATATTGAAGTATGCCGCCTCTCTGGAGGCTAACTCTGAGCATCCCATTGGCCGGGGAGTGGCGGCTGCCATGGAGGATCATCTACCTGTGGAAGATTTTAAGGCAATACCAGGTAGAGGAGTGGAGGGCCGTATAAATGGAGTGAAGGTGGAGGTAATCAGTCCGGGATATTTAGAAAAGAAGGGTCTGTCCTTTCCAGAGGAAAAACTGGCTTCTTATCCAGAAAAAACAACCATCTTCGTGTTGATCAATGGACAAGTAGAAGCCGCCCTTTTGATGTCTGATCTCATCCGTCCCGAGTCCCAGGAAGCTATTTCGGGTTTGAAGGATATGGGAATCAAATCCATCATGATCACCGGGGACCGAATGGAAGTGGCACGGTGGGTGGCTGAGGAGTTGGGTCTGGATCAGTACTTCGCCGAGGTTCTTCCAGGGGAGAAGGCTAAGAAAATTAGACAGATACAGGAAGAAGGCTTGGTGGTGGCCATGACTGGAGATGGGATTAACGATGCCCCTGCCTTGGCCCAAGCTGATGTTGGAATAGCCATCGGCGCTGGTACTGATGTGGCCATCGAAGCTGCAGACATTATCCTGGTACGTAACAACCCATTAGACGCCTTGTACATCATCCGCCTGGCCCGCTCCACCTACCGGAAGATGGTGGAGAATCTGGCCTGGGGGGCTGGTTACAACATCTTTGCAATCCCCCTGGCAGCTGGAGTGTTGTATGCCTACGGTATAATCCTCACCCCCGCCATGGGGGCGGTTCTTATGTCGGCCAGCACTATCATCGTGGCTGTTAACTCCCGGTTTTTGAGAATCAGCAAGTGAAGGATCAATTGCAGCTTATAGTTGGTATTTGGTAGATGAAAAGCGCCGGGACTGGGATTTGAACCCAGGGTGAGCATCGCTCATAGGATTTCGAATCCTACGCCTTACCTGACTAGACTATCCCGGCATGATGTATCTATTCTATGTTAACTTCCACTTTCTTATAAGTTTAGGATAGCAAACTTTATATGAACATATGAGCATCTATTCATATGAAAAGGAATGATGTCTGTGAAGAACGCTGCATCCACCAGGACATGGTCCGCAAAGTCAAAGAGAAAATGCTTGAGGAAGATGTTTTCAACCATTTATCAAGGGATTTTAAGACCCTGGGCGACCCCACAAGGGTGAAAATGCTGTTCGCACTCTCTCTGGAGGAGTTGTGCGTCTGTGATCTGTCCAGTGTGCTGGGCCTTAGTGAATCAGCCATCTCCCATCAACTCCGGATTATGAGGGATCGTAACATGGTTAAGTACCGTCGAGAGGGAAAAATGGTATTTTACTCTTTATCCGATCACCACGTGGTTCAGCTTTTGAAGATAGGTGTAGAACATGCCCGAGAATGAATGTTCTTCCCATGTGGAGAGTACTTGCAGTTGCTGTGGAGGGGATCTCCTTGAAGAAAAGGAAGAATCCTGGAAACACAGGCCACTTATAATAATTTCCACCTCAGCCATCCTCTTCACCGCCGGTATATATCTAGAGAACATCCTCAAACTGAGTTTACCCGCGGAGACACTATTTTTAGGAGTGGTGGTAATTTCAGGGTACAACATTGTTAAGGGTGCCCTGGAAGGCGTGCGGAAGATCAAATTCAACATGAATCTTCTCATCACCATCGCCGCGGTAGGTGCATTCCTAATAGGCCATGGAGAAGAAGGTGCTGCCGTATTTTTCTTGTTCTACGTGGCTGAGTTTCTGGAAGATTACGCCAGCCAACGGGCCCGAAATTCCATAGCATCCCTCTTGAAACTGACCCCTCAAACTGCCCAGGTACTCCGGGATGGCATTGAAATGGAGGTTCATGTGCACAGTGTTCGGGTGGATGAAGTGGTGGTGGTGCGCCCAGGAGATAAAATACCCCTGGATGGAAAGGTTGTTAAAGGGGTGTCTGCCGTGGATCAAGCTTCCATAACCGGTGAAAGTATTCCAGTCACTAAAAAGGTGGGAAATGAAGTCTTCGCAGGAACCATTAACACCGAAGGCTATTTGGAAGTCCAGGTGACCCGTAAAGACACAGATACAGTTCTTTACAGGATTATAGAGCTGGTGAAAGAGTCTAAGAGCAGGAAATCCAGGACAGAGAAGTTCATTGACCAGTTTGCCACCTATTACACTCCCACGGTCATTGTGCTAGCTGCATCCGTGGCCACTATCCCCCCACTAATTTTGGGATTAAATTTCCAGGATTGGGTCTACCGGGCGCTGGTTCTCCTGGTAGTATCATGTCCCTGTGCCCTGGCCATATCCACACCAGTATCCATGGTATCTGGAATCACAGCAGCCACCAGGAAAGGTGTGCTCATAAAAGGTGGAGAATATGTGGAAGAAATGCGTAAAGTTAAAGCAGTGGTCTTTGACAAGACCGGAACCCTCACCGAAGGACAGCTGGAAGTCACCGATGTGGAGAGTGTAAATGGTTACTGCACCAAGGATCTTTTAAAAATCGCGGCATCCCTAGAATCACATTCCAAACATCCCATTGCCAGGGCCATTACCCAAAAGGGACAAGAAACCGGTTCTGAACTTTGTGAGGTTCATGATTTCAAATCATGGACTAGTAATGGTTTGGAAGGAAGGATAAATGATAAAAAGTTCTACATCGGGAAGAAAAGCCTCTTTTCAGGTTTAGAGTTTCCCCAGGATAAATTAGAAACCCTGGAGGATGAGGGCAAAACCGTGGTTGTGGTGGGGAATGAAAATGAAGTCATTGGTATTCTGGGACTGATGGACCGTCTTCGGGAGAGTTCCCGGCATGCGGTGAAATTTTTAAATGACAATGGCATAAAAACGGTTATGCTCACTGGAGACCATGAAAAAACAGCCCGGGCAGTGGCTATCCAGTTGGGCTTGGAGGAGTACCATCATGACTTGTTCCCGGCAGATAAGGTAAATAAAATTGAAGAAATAGTCTCCCGCTATGGACACGTGGCCATGGTGGGAGATGGTGTCAACGATGCACCGGCACTGGCCCGGGCCAACATTGGGATAGCAATGGGTGCTGCAGGTTCAGATGTAGCCATGGAAAGTGCCGACATCGCCCTCCTACATGATGATCTGTCCAGAATAGAATATCTGGTTAATCTCAGCCAGAAGACCATGGGGGTGGTCAGGCAGAATGTGGCCCTTTCCATACTGATCAAAAGTTCATTCGCCATCCTGGCAATCTTTGGATTAGTTACTCTATGGATGGCTGTAAGTATTGGAGACATGGGCCTTAGTTTGGCAGTTATATTAAATGCACTACGAATTGGCAGCGGAAAATAGTCAAATATTGTAATCACTAGCAAAAACCTTTGAAAATGATTTTAACCTTTCAAATCTCAATTCGACCAGTAAGATATAATAGACGACTTATAGTTGATATTATAACCATTAATACCAGTATGAAGAGCAGTATCTGCCTCAAAAAAGTTTGTGGAAACAAAACCGATAAAAAAACCATCCCCATCATATAGGAACCCAAATATTTCCCCATGGGATCATAAATCGGTTTTTTAGAACGAGAGGTGGCTAGGAATAGGAAAAAACTCAGGCTGATAAGTCCCAGTACACAGTTAGAATACCAGCCAGCACTGGCCATTGCAAAAAATGCCAAAAAAACCAGGACAAAATCAGCAGTTACATCCAGATAAGCACCGAAGGTGGAAACTGCATCCCATCTCCGGGCCAAGCAACCATCCATGATGTCAGTTAGAGCAGCGAAGAGGATTATGAATGCTGATAGTGGAAACTGTCCAATTATGAATGTGTAAAAGAGAAGGGGAGCAGATATGAACCGTAATATGGACACTACCGAGGGGATATACGTTTTAGGGTGCATCATAATTAGTGGGGAGTTTCCCCACCATTAAACTCTAGGCCAGGATCATGACCCAGTGATTTGCCCACTGGTGTACCGTTGGGGTGAAGGGTATGGGGCCTGGTGGCGTTGTAGCTCATAACATCGAAGATTATCCCGTCCATTGATGCAAATGCTAACACCATCCAACAATTAAACCTACTCCTACTATTTCAGCGATGCTTTTCAAGTTATTTACACATCATCTTTATTTTGACCACTGATCATTCCTTAACCATTTCCGCCAGTCCCCGTGCCCAAGCTCTGATCTGTTCCCAGTCACGGTAATCAATGGGTTGAGAAGTGTCGATTCCCTGCTTTTCTAGGTCCTTTTTAATGGCTTTCATGGTGAAATTGTACATCAAACCGTGTTTAGCGCTTGGATCAAATTTGCTGCCAAAAAGACCGGTGGCCATCGGTTCATTTAAGAGGTACTTCTCCGCCACTTGATTCAAGTACTTTTCCTGGCCTTCAGCCCGGTTTTTTTCCGTATTGGCTGCGCCGCAGGTGACAAAGATGGCCACCATTTTACTGGCCAGTTCCTTCCGGTTATCTTTCAGGAATTTAAGGGATTTTTTAGTCCATTTTCCCATCTTTATTCCACTGCCCACCACTACCAATTGGTAGGGGGAGATGTTGAAGTTCTTCAGACTCCGGGCATCCTTAACATCTACTTTTAACCCTTCACTTTCCATCACCAGGCATATTTTTTCTGCTATTTCTGTGGCAGTACCGTATCTAGTCCCGTATACAATTAAAACTTTCATGATCTATCAGTCTTCATATTTTTTTAGCTTCCCAGTACAGTTCTCCAGAAGTCTTCTCCAGTTTAGCCATAACTTCAAACAGTTTCTTCACATCATCGTCTTCCAATCCCTGGAATAGGGAGGTTATGGATTTTATGTCCTCCGGGGTTCTTTCCCCCCAGTACTGGGAACATTCTGGTGTGACCTTTAAACGGAGGATGCGTTTGTTGTTAGGGTCACGTTCTATACTGAGGAACCCACGAGACTCCAAACGGGTAGCCAGTTGTTTAACATTCTGATGGGTGGTGCTCATGGCATCAGCCATTTCCTGCAGGGAAGGGGGGCTCTGGAAGGCGTTGGCCAGTACTATCATCAACAACCACTGTTTGGTGGTGATCTGGTCACTGGACAGCTCTTTGCTGATGATGTAACCCCAACGCTGCTGCACCAGGAAAATAGCCACCAGTATGTATTTTTCCATTTCTAATCTTGCATCTTCATATTCCCTCTTGATTTGGTCACTATCTTTTTTCATTATTTCCCTTTCCCCAAGGCCATTTTCGGCGAGGTTGTGGCTACATATACTGAGCTATCTATTTTATTATAGAACCATACAGCAATTATAATTCCCCCAACCGTGGCTAACACGAAGAAGAGGACCTGGCCTATGACTACTTCCACCCCCTTCTGAGCCATGAAATATATCATGGAGAGAATAGCAGTTCCCAGTAGGGATATCTTGACGATTAAGATAGATGTCAACACATAACCCCAAGATCGCCTTTTTAAGAGGAGTAAGCCTGCAATAATGGCAGCAGGTACCAGCACTCCCAGATCCAGGGCCTGAACTACCAGGGTGGTGTAAGTTTCCAGAACTGCAGGGGCGGATCCGGATAGCAGGGATCCGATGATCATATTAAGCCACATGAAAGCCAGCATAGTCGCCATGACAATGATGAATATTGCGGCTACCCTAGTGGCATTTCCAGTTTTAATACTGTGTTTAAGGGCACTAGCATCCAGGGACAGAAGTCCGTAGATGAAGGTGTACAAAGACAAGCTGAAGATGGCTACGTAAACCAGAAATAGTTGGTTGTAGGTAGCCAGGAAGGAAAGGGATGCATAGGTGTATAAAAAGTAGAATACGCTCCCCATCCATATCATCTGGCCTTTTAGAGATTTCTGGCCTACAAGGTACAAAGAAAGTAAGAGCAGGGGGATAGCTAGCAGCAGAGTGGCCAGATCCTGACCCATGGCTTGAGCTCCCATGGAAATCGTTTCTTGGGAGTATAATCCCTTCCTGAAAAGTCCGGATAACGCAGCGATAGCTGATAATAGAGCTATAAACAGGGAATTTGTGTAAATTATTTTACAGTTCATTTTCATCAACTCCATTGGTAATATATTACTTAATTATGTAATATATTACCTAATATTTGGGGAGTGCTATATAAAAGTTTGGGATCAGCAATCCATTTATCCCAATTTTAAAACAAGACTTCCTGATAATTTTTCGAAAATAGGGATTATCAATAAAATTAAAAGTTTTTCATCCATAATTTTCGCCCAGATCAGAGTTTTGACTGGTAAACATTATTCAAAACATGACAACTACTTCCTAAACACCAAGGCCAAAGCACTGCAGCAAGTGTGTACCTATTTTGAAATACAACACCAAGATTGATGGCACATCTTTACAAGGAAAAAATCCCATTTATCCAACGGGAAAACAAGAACCCGTCAAGTCTTATCAAATCAACTACAATGGAAGGTGGTGACAACTGTCATAATCTTAAGAAGTCTAAAAAGGTGTGAAAACTATTCAAATTGATTTAATCACAGTTTATATCAACCTCCATCACATTTTTTTCAAATTAAGGTCTGATTGTGGGTTCCAAAAAACGGGACAGATCCTCCCAAAACTTATCTTGAGAAATTTTTCGGGCTTCTAGTACCATTTTAGATGTTAATTCCAGATTCAAAGCATTTATAGCTAGAATATTAAGATAAATAGACATTTCTACCGGATCCAAATCATTGCGAATGGTTCCGTCCTGTATGCCTGCGATTATGGCTTCAACCATAAGCCTCCACATTCCAGTCCTCAAATCAACAATTTCTTGTGCATCTTCATTATCACTCATTTGAAACCTTTCAGTTCCAGTGTAACAGTATATACGGAAGTAATCGGGGTGATCCTTGGAAAAATCATAGAGTGATTGGATCATAGCCATCACTTTATCATAGCCGGTAATATTAAGATTTGAACACTCAAAATACATGGCATGCAATATTCTTACTCCATAAAGATTCACTGCAAAAAATAGGGCTTCTTTATTTTTAAAATAATAATAGATGAGTGCTTTGTTAATTTCTGCTTCCCGGGCAATTTCATCCATGGTTACACTGTCATATCCTTTGGCAAAGAATATCTTCTCTGCGGCATTAATGATATCCTGACGTCTTTTTTGTTTTTCTCTTTCCCTTCTGGAAGTGGTAGACATGGTAACTCACCTGATGATCCCTAGACATTATATCTGATGGGACTCCTTAAAAGATTAGTTTTAGTGGATTAAATAGAATCTGGTAACTATTGATTTTTTAAATGAACTTCAATGGATCCAATCCTGGATCGATAGGACAAACACCCCTCCATAAAAAACTATATATGATCTTAACTACAAGTTAAAAATTAACCAATAGTTAAAAATTAACTTATGGTTAAAAAATATGTGGAGGTGCCAGAGGTGGTGGAAAAAAAATCAGTAGCTGAAGGATGGCCGCAAATAGTAGGAGACTACACAATTGGCGATATAGAAAGTGCCGTGGCAGTGGTGACTTTAGGGTCCCATATGGAAGATATACCAGTCAAAGCAGGCGCCGGCATATCCGGCCCTTTACACACCGAAAATTTAGGGATAGAAAAAGTGATTGGGAACGTAGTTGCCAACCCTAACCTCAGATTCTTAGTGGTGTGTGGATCCGAAGTACAAGGACACATTACCGGTCAAAGCATAAAAGCACTCCACACCAACGGTGTTGACCCAGAAAAAGGAAAAATAATCGATGCCTCCGGAGCAATACCCTTCATCGAAAACATGCCACCTGAAGCCATACAGAGATTCCGTGACCAGGTGGAATTGGTGGATATGGTGGATATTGAAGACTCCAATGATATCCAGTCCAGAATTAAGGACTGCATCGTCAAAGATTCCGGTGCATTTGAAGAGGAAACTTTAATACTAAAGTTGCCGAAAGACCCTGTGGAACAAATAGATCATAAAAAAAATGAAAACACCTAAGACCAGAATCCTTACAGATTTCCAGTAACTGCTACATAGGCTCTGGTCGGGTTCCTGATCTTCAGGGACCCGACCCGGGCTCCTCCAAATTAATTCAACCACTATATGTATTGCTATCAATTAATTTTTTATTTTAAGAATGAACAGTTTTTTTAAATTCATATTTTTTAGCCCAAAAACCCATTATTAAAATTGAACATAATAATTAATTGGGTGGAAACGTTCTTTTTTACCAATCCTAATAAAATTCTAGAATCAGAGCCCTGGGCAATATTTGGAGTTATATACCCAAAGAATGCCAACAAATTCGAACGTGGCAGAATAATGTGATGGTGATAACATGGTTGAGATAAATGAAAAAGCTCCGGTGCTGGCCAAGGCCCAAATAGAAATTAAAGCCACACCAGAAACTGTTTGGAAAATAATGGCTGATATTGAAGCTTGGCCCAAATGGAATTCTGATGTGAAAAAAGCCTGCTTAAAGGGAGAGTTAAAGGAAGGAACCCAATTCCAGTGGAAAACTAAGGTTGGTAAAATCACCTCCCTACTGCAGAAAGTGGAACCTCCACACCTTCTGGCCTGGACCGGGAGGATCATGGGGATAAATGCCATCCACGTGTGGAGAATCCAAACAAAAAATAAAAAAACCCAAGTAATAACTGAAGAATCCTGGGAGGGGGCTTTAAGTCGTGTCATGAGCGGAAAAATGCAGAAAATGCTGGAAGAGTCTATCAACTCCGGTCTGCAGTATCTGAAAACTGAAGCAGAACGGTTATCAGACTCTTAATCCAAAATATGATATTATTCCGGGGATACATGGCATAACCCAGCCAACTGTTTGTGGAAGCTACAAAGATCTTGCATCAAATAGCTGCAAAAAAAATGGTGATTCTGGAACTCTGATAGGATCTCTGGCTACACTTAATATATCACCTTGTGCCGCCATGTTCAACCATTACTTTGGTTATGGGCTGTATTGGGGAAGATGTGTAGAAATGGGGTCCAATACAATGGTTTAAGGTTTTGTGGTTACAAAACGCTGCTTTTCATTTTTACATATCATTTTAACAGCTTTACGAGCAGTGGTTGCCACTCCAAATAATCCTCCTCCTGGAGAAACCCACTGTCCAGCCATGTAGAAGTGAGATAATCCGGGGAGTGTTTGAGGTATTTCCAAAGTGAAAGACACTTTTTGATTCCATAACCAACCTTCATGTGATCCTCTCCAGTTTCCGGTGTAACGTACGAAAGTTAGGGGTGTGGCCACATCTATCACTTCAATCTTATCTTCGATACCCGGATAAATTTCTGAAATGGCATTAATCATAGATTCTTCAATATTTTTCTTTTCAGCAAGATATTCCTCTTTTTTACCCTTTAATTTAGCCCAATAATCGTAATTAGCTTCTATCATAACTGTAAATACAGTTTTTCCTTCTGGAGCCAAATTGGGATCAAAACTATGATTCCTAAGCAGTATACGATCTATTTTCCCACCGCCCACTGTAATGGGATTTTTTAATGGAAATGATAGATAATGCGGCTCGTTACTGTAATCATCATTTACTCCTAAAGAAACAAAGACCAGAGGAGGAAATAAGTCCAGATTTTCGTAAAAACCTTGTATTTTATCATCTATGTACTGGCCATCTAACCATTGAAATATAGTGCTATGACCATCTGCTCCAGATACTATTATATCTCCTTTATATTCAGAACCGTCTATAAACTGCACTCCTACCGCTTTATTATTCTCTACAATAATTTTCCTGACTTCAGTGTTATAAAAAATATCTCCACCAAGATCCATGTAACGACGTTCAATGGCACGGGCCACTGGTAAAGAACCCCCAATTGGATACCCTGATAATTTACTTCCCCGCTGCGCAATACCCAGCATGAGCACTATCATGGATTGATCATACCAATTAAACGCGATTTGAAATAGATTCCTTAAAACAGGATTTTTGAATTTAGAGGCCATCTCTGTAGCAGTTATAGAATATTTTCTAAACATTCTAATCAAAGGTATCATTTTAATTAAGTCTATAATGCCCATTTCAATCTGTAAACGTATAGTACCTAATTTTTTAAGGTCACTGGTAAATCTTTTAATTAGTTTCTCATCTTCTATAGAGAAACTGAGCATATGATCCCGGAGTTTGTCAGGATCAGCGTAAACAATAAATTTATTTCCTTGCTCATCGATCACGTGTTTTCCATATTCTATGGTTATAAATTCACGATCCTGGACCACACCTAATTCTTCCCAGAGACTATAAACAGGACTTTGAGGAGAACTTCCTGTTAACCAGCTAATGCAAAGATCGAATGTATAATCCTTTCTTTTCCAGGCCGTGCACAAACCACCGGGTTTATTGTGCATCTCGAATATTCTACTTTCGAACCCATTCATCTGCAGGTAACAACCAGCTGCTAGTCCTGCTATACCTGCTCCGATGATAATTACGGACATAGACATTAAATTCCCCCCAGTCTAAAAAAAATGGTTGAATTGATATCTATTTTTTCAATTCAACGTGGCTTTCACAGAATTCATCCCCAGCGCACATCCTTTTGGCGAAGTGCTGGGTGTATTTGGGGTTTATGGCCTCTACGGCGTTGGTGTTGTAGGCTTGACATCCTTCAGCGAGTCCAGTTAAGGGTACCCCTAACTCCTGGTGGGCGTTGAGCATGGCACAACCGGTGATTCTATCCACAATGTGATCTTCATCGGCTTCCACCACTTCACTTTTGATCTCCGGGCCCAGCATGATGGTGCCTACAATTCCCCAGGCTTCACTGGTTTCAATAGCATTATTAGCAGGTAAACCTAATTGAATTGCAAGTTCACCGGCCTGTTTCCCCCCTTCACCCATTATTATATCCTCCATCTGATTGGCCGCTTCTTTACCTGCAACTTCTTCGAAAGCATTCATTTGGGCCACAGACGCCATGTTAGAAGCCTTGGTGGCTATTTTCCACCTGACTTCAGCAGGTATATCCTCTATATCCACATATATCACCTCTTCTTTAGTTAAGATATTTATGAGGCGTATTATCATGATTTTTTAACTTTCTTTTCTAGGAGGACTCCCCGAGTAGAGTGAGATATCAAACCCCACGCCACAGACAGATACCGTTCCGGTGTGATTTTATTATGTTCAAGGAGCATCTTCTGCTCGGTGGTTGGGGTGAAGGCGTTGCCAAATGCCATTCGGTTGTAAATGGCCGTGGCAACAGGGTCCAGATCCTGGCGGATGCTTCCCTCCTCGATACCCTGCTGGTAGGCCTGGGCCATCATCTGCACCATCTCATTGGTCACCTCTAAAAAGTCCTGGACATTAGGATCATGGGGATCTTGGACTTTCATCTGATAAAGTTCAGTTACTGCCTTCCACTTCTGGGGGTTTTCCATAAAGAATTCTACCGTAGCTTGTCCCATGGCCACTACTTTCTCCAGACCCGTCTTTTTAAGGTCCATTTTTTCTTTAATATAAATATTGACTTGATGGTTGAGCCGGGCATTGACTGCTGCCAACAGGCTGCCCTTGTTTTTAAAGTAAAGGTACAGGGTCCCAGTAGCCACATCAGCGGCGTCAGCCACTTCCCCCATGGTCATGCCAGCCATCCCCCTATCTGCGACTATCCTTTCAGCAGCGTCCAGTATGGCTTTCTTCTTCTTTTTCTTTTTGCGTTGCATCCTGGGAGTCATGGTGTCTCAGATTATTTTTGGCCCTACCTTCTTCTAACTGAATATAATTCACTAATGAATATTATTCATTAATTACTATATATATAATTTTCTAGGATCCTATTTTTTCAAAAGCTAGAACTCCAAATGTATAAGGACATTTCCCATTATCATCCCAAACAATATACGTTGATGATAAAGACAATTAGAGGAGTTAATAGTAGTAAGTTATTTATTTATAGAGATTAAAATAAAATTTAGTGCTATTTAGGGGAGAATTAATTTGGAAAAGATTAGCTTAATGGTTCTGGTGTTATGGGTTGCCATTGGAGTAAGTTTAAGCACCCTCTACATACCCGTTCTATCTGATTCTCAGGAAGTTCTCATTAACACCCTGAATTCAGCAACTGACCATATTATAGGAATCGATATGAATTTTTCCTTACCGCTAGTTTCTTTAGTCCAAGGCGAATTTCATAAAGACTACTTTGAAATCTACTCCAACTCAGGTGCAACATTGAACAATACTGGCGTACCATTAACCAATACTGAGAATAAGTTTAAAATTCCAACTTCGAATCTTCCGACCACCGTAGTTCCCCTCAAACCTTCTCCTACAACACCTTCCAAAGAACCCACTAACACCCCACCAACCACCGGCATTACAGATAAGCACACCAGCACACAAGACACGGAAAAAAACTCTTCCATCAAAAAACCCAACCATAATATTCCTAAATACAACCTTAATTATCATAAAAAATACTATCGAAACCACCACCAGCACCAACACCCCCAGAAAACTTCCCGGGGTTGCAAAAAATGATGCTGGGAATAATATCTGATCTGCACCAAGAATCCCTGGGATTTTAACTTTGTGTCTCATGTTGATATGGAATACATGAATTTTAAGACGAATGATTTGGAAATACCAACAACTACTTGATGTTCATTCATTAAAGTTATTTTTAACAGGTTTAAAGCCAAATCAAAATTTTTTAAACAATTGAATCATCAATGGACAAATTTATTAATTATTAACTAGATAATGATATATCGGTGATCTGATGAGGAAGATTACACTATTTATATTCATAATCTGGATTGCTATTGGTATGAGCGTAGCTGCTCTTTACATACCAGTCTCATCAGATCCAATTGAGGCTCAAAGACCTATTTTTGAACAAGAAAATCTCCTATGCCCACAAAATGATATTTCACCATTAACCAGCCCTATCAATTCAACATTGATTAATAGAACCAACATTGATCTATCCTTAGATGTGTTGTCTCCAATAGTTGCTTTAGTACAAGTGCAACTGAACTCACTTACTGGTAATGGACCATTTGTTTCATTAATCCAAGTGAAACTAGAACCAACAGTGATCATCACTGATAAGGTAGTGACTACAGATAAACCACTTGAAACTAAGACCACAGTAGAACTACCTAAAGACGAAGTTAAAACCAAAAGTATGGTTACCAACACCATTAACACCACCGTAATAGGCACGAAGACCACTGTAATAGAAACCAACACTACAGAAACCAACACTACAGAAACCAACACTACAGAAACCAACACTACAGAAACCAACACTACAGACCTTGGTGCTGGTAGTAAATATTTGGTTGAAAACTTGAGTTTCATCAACACTCAGTTTATGGTGGAGATAACCAATCAGAATAACAATGTAATTAGCGGTGGATTCTATGAAATCAGCACTGACCCATCATCAAACCATGCTAATGTTCTGCAGTCCGGCACCTTCCCCTACGCCCCTGGCACATTTACCATCAGCAATGTTTTGACCTTTACACCAGCAGATAACATCCGATACTACATCCTGGTCTACACCAACTACCCTGAAAGTGACAACCGGGTGTCCAAGGATAACGCGATCTTCACTTATTCTGATATGGTATCATAATGTAATTCATTCTACTTTAACAGGCAATTTATCTAAATAGGGTAGTATCACTGGGGGGATTATTTGAAGAAGATCACCTTATTTGTAATAATTATCTGGATAGCCATTGGCATGTGTATAGCCGTCATTGCCCTTCCATCCATATCCTCTGATTCTGGTAAAATCCCTGCTATTGCCCAGGATACTGTGAAAAAATCCAATGGGAAAAACTCAGTGGATGAATCAACTTCTAATTCTACCAACAAGACCAAGCTAACAAATCAGGACCAAAAGAAAAACAATAATTCAGTTTATCCCCGTTCTGACCAGTTAATGAAGAAACATTCCTTTAAATCCATGGTAAAACATGATAAAAAAATGATAAAAACTAAACACAGTTCCAAAAAGCATGACCAAAAAGCTTAGTCTTTTTATTTATTCCAAAACTTCTTAACTTCCTGGGTTATTTCCTGTCCCTGGCGGACAAGATCTCCTCTTTTTTCTAAGTCCATAAGACTGAGCCCGTTAACCTCAGCGCGGCCTCATCTGGAAAATAACCATCACCGAGGATCCTGAGATTTCTAATTCCGTTAATTCTTCCTGGAAAGTGATGCGGTGATGGTAAGCCCCATGACTGGAGCTGTCATGGTGGGCTCAGCCACAGTATCAGGACAGATCCTGGCCCTCCGCCACACCGGGCGTTGGTTCCGGAACTCATACCCCATCAATATATTTCCGGTCGCTGATGGTGGTGGATGGATAAACACCAGGAACTGCGGAACTGGCCGCCGCTGCCAGAAGAAATAAAACTCCGGAATCCTGAATCAAAGACCATACATTTCCCCCTCGGGAATCAACGGTGTTAATAACCAGTCTAGGTTCTTCAGCCTATTCTTTACTGGGCAACAGATAGATCAGTAACTACAATTGCCCCTCATCAGACATGGTCGGGGTGGCTAGGCTGCTTCTCCAATTCTTATCCAAGCAGTTTTGGCGTCGGGGAGCTCATAATGGCCGCAACTATCATCTGACTGAACTTAGTACCATCAAAGTCCACCGATCTTTTATTGGTATCTTCAATGGGTCTTAATTGGAGCTGGTAGAGCTCCTCCAGGTTGAGGTCGCTGGTAATTTGGGCCCCACTTTGGAACATGCTGAGGTATACTATGAGGTCCAAATCTGTGACGTTCACTCCACCTCTTCCAATCCCCAAAGAAGACCCACTCTCCAGGCAATGCCGGTGCCGCCGCCTCCACTTAAAACCAGTGCTTTGGATTTTAAGTCATAAATCTTCCACCAACTGATTATTAAAAAAAGGTTTCTTTATAAAATTTCTCCTTGTACTTTTCATACTCCTTTTCTAATAGTTCCCTGCTGTTCTCAGACCCATGACCGGGTAAAAATATCTTACAACCAGTATTCAGGAGTTTTTTCCATCTTTGGATCTGGTGGGTACATCATCGGTAAATGGGGGGAATATTCCGCTGAATACTCCAAACAGGGCATCACCCGTGGTCATAGTGGATGTGGGTTAAAAATAGGTAGGATAATTCACCATTTATCAATGGTTAAGTCCTTGTTCGAGGTCATTCCATGACTTCCTTGGCCAGTATCCACTAAGAGATGATGATCCCCATCTGATACCAGGTAAGAATTATTCCTACCCTTTAAAGTTTGGTGTACGGTGCAGCCGCTGGTGGTGGTCCATTTATTCATAGCTATCAGACCTATTATTTTTTCTGTTACTGATAAAAATTAGGCCAACTGATTTTAAATACAAATACCACCGTTATACCTGTCACGATCTTCCGTATCCTGAAATCCTCAATTAACCTAAAATATCCAGTCTGGGGAGATATAAGAGTTTGATAACGTCTATAAGTCCAAAATGAGCTTTAAATAATGAAATTCAAAAAACGAGGGAACTGATTTTAGGAATTAAAACTCATATAATTATATAGACATGGACATGTGGTGTTAATGAAGAGGGTTTTGTGGTATTTGATAGCGGGTAGCAGGGGCGGACTCAACCGGGCCAGGATTATCCAAGCCATCCATGACCGTCCCTATAATGTTAATCAGCTCTCACAAGAACTTGACCTTGACTACAAAACCATCAAACATCATGTGGACGTCCTTGAAGATCATAAGTTAATTGTGAAGTCTGCGGTGGAGAAGTATGGAGCCCAGTACTTTTTATCAAATGATCTGGAGGAAAATTACTCCCTATTTCTGGAAATTCTGAGTAAAAGTAAGAAATGAAGGTGATCAAGATGCAGATAGAACATGGTAAACATGCAGGAGCCGGGATGGGGCTGGCGAACTCTCAACTCATAACGGTAGACCTGGTAGTGGGAATAGCCAATATTTGTCTGTTGTTAATTCTCATGTACATGTATCTGCAAAGCTACCGGCAATTCAAATCAAGATTCACCTTCGGACTTCTAGCCTTCGCCCTGTTACTCTTACTGCAGAATGTGCTTTTCACCGGATTTCTACTTTACTACCAGAGCTTCCGCGGGCCAGGAATGGGCCTTCCCATCTTTTTTTTAAATATAATAGAATTTTTCGCCTTCCTGATCCTGATCTGGGTGACCCGGGTTTAATCTGGTAGAGATCTGGGTGTAATCTTGGAAAAATCCTTTATATTATCCAGTCTTATCTTATTTTACCCAAGATCGGAGGTGAAAATCGTGAAAAAAGTAGCAGTACTCTGTGCCCTGGTCATGATGATCTGTGTGGTGCCGGCCTTTGCCCTGACTCAGACTAACAACACCACTGATCAGGTGCAAAACCAGACTACCACTCAAACCCAGACCAGCACCGCACAAAAAACGTGCTATAAGAACAACTGCAAGTCCAATGGCGATTGTGACTGTAACAGAGACCAACACAAATACCAGTATGGTCAGAAGAACAATGTAAACGCTAAAAACTGTAACTGGAAACAACACCATTACGGTCAGGAAAAAAACATCGCTGGAAACTGCAGAACCTGTGACGGAGCACAGCACCGATACGGTCAAAAAAACCACAGCATCCAGAGCTAGAGTCTTACTTGTTAAAACTTTGTGAAGGTTTTTTTAAACCTTCAACTTTTTTATTTGTAGGGTGGGCGGGCCTATCCCGCCCATTATTTTAAGCTATAATTTCGATGTTTTTGGCTCCTTTAAATGCTTAATTATCATTTCTTTACGAGTTTTCATGGTTGTAAAAATATTTATCTAGATCACGGGGGATTCCAAGGGGTAAGTTAGGCATGAGGTTCACTTCCGAAGTGGTAACAGGGGTATATCTAAGTACAGTAGTTTACTTGAATATGGTTATGCAATTTTTGTTATAAAACCCTAAAATACTTCAATCTTGGGATGATATTTTCACCAGAAGCTCAGGTTATATGTAAAAACATGTATGAGTTTATTAAAAAGCAAAATTAATCATTTAAACTTCCTTCAATAATCCCAATCTCTTCCTCAGTCAATCCATACAATTCGTTGAGACGCTGCCAGATACTCTTGTGTCTCAGATTTCCCTTCCGGATGGGGGTGATGATGGTGTCGGTGGATACCTGGGAGGGTAAAAGGCCCGTGTCCTCGGCAAATGAGATGAACATATACCGATTGAGGATTAACTGGGCGTAGTGGATGGCCCCGTCCCGGACGAAGTTGTTGTACTCCTCCAGCTCCCGCATGAGCATCAGCCGGGTCTCGTTGTACAGTTTGTAGAACTCTTTTTCTAGCTCCTGCTCCACCACCTGGGTTTTCTCCAACAAACGGGTGGGATATTTCTCCTTGATGTAGGCCTTCCGTGAGAAGGAGGTCATGAAGTAGGCATACATCCTTTTATCTAAAAGTTCCTCGGTTCTAAATGATATGAACTTACCCTTCTGGTGCCAATTATAGAGCCGGAATTCATCGAAATTGGAGACCATGATCCACTCGATATCTCCCGTGTGCTGGGCATAATCAAAGGCTTGGTCCACGGGGGTTCGTTTATCATTCTTCCGAGTTTGGGGTTTGTCCAGGTCAGTGGTCTGGTCCTTTAACTCCACCACCATGAACTTCCCCTCAAGGGATCTTAGAACAAACTCGCTTTTACCCTTCCCTTCCTCTTCCTTCTCATCGAAGAGGATGTTCTCCTCCCGGTCGTAGCCTAGAAGCTGGTGGAGGATTATATCATAAAAATAGAGGTAATTTTTGGTTTCTGACTTGAACTGGCCCTCTTCCAGCTTTTTTAGATGATCCTTTATGAGGTCGTGCTTGGAGGGAGATAGTTTAAACTCAGAGGAGTATTTCTTCAAAGAGAGACTGGTTGAAGAGGTCATTCTTCATAAAATCAAATTTATTTATGTTGTTGAATATTATAGCCTTTCGGTTGAAGAGAAACAATTGCTTGATAGCTTTCTATAAATTCCAATAACTTCCATTGAATAATTCAGTATCTAAATCTTTTATAAACTGATTTATCGCACAATCTTATCTTAAAATCAATGAATAAGGGGCCTTTTAACCAACCCCGAAACCAACGCATGAACCACAGAAACCGGAACCACTATAACCGCACTCAAAAGCAATCCCATCTCATAAAGTATGCCACTCCGGGGATCCGACCGGCCCCTAAACCTATTAAAAAACGAACTAAACGCAATCCCATATGTATTACCGACCATAATCATGCGGATAGCCCCCAGAACACCCTGTGCCCTGGACAAACCATATATCTCCACAACCCGCTCCCAAGCCTCTTGGGTAGGATTTCCCCGGGAGTCAGCATAATGCTGGGCGAACATCACCCCAGCTACCTCCTCAGCCGGGACGTTGTCCAGGATCCCGTTAAGCATGTCCTGGATCTCATCATTGGTCATTCCAGTCTCCATGGCCCTTTTGGTGTGGGCGTAGGAGCAGATGGCGCATTCATTCACCTCTGTCACAGCCAGCATGATCCTCGAAATGAATTGGGAGCTTAATTCCTTTTTTCTTCTAGCCTTAAACATGTACGGCAGGGTTCTGATCCCCTGGTAGAAGATCCAGTAGGATTCCCGGACCGAGTAGAGTTTTTTGCCCAACATTACATCAAAACAGTAGATTATATAAAATAAGTACGCCGGGACAGGGATTTGAACCCTGGAGGAGCCATGCTCCACGGGATCTCAAGTCCCGCGCCTTACCTGGCTAGGCTATCCCGGCAAATAATATTTCTATTTCATGAATAATTTAATCAAAATTCCTTTTTTTGATCCAACCCTGATGGGTGGGGGGAATGATTTCCCAGTTACCAAAAAGAGTATGGTGTTATTTGTTTAGAGGCTGTTTGTTTCAGCCTTTCTAGCTTCGAAGTTCTATTTCGATGCTTACGTTGTCAGGCACGTTGACCTTCATGACCTGACGCATGGCCCGTTCATCGGCCTCGATACCCACTAGGCGTTTATGAATCCTTAATTCCCACTTTTCCCAAGTGGCTTTTCCTTCACCATCTGGTGATTTGCGACTGGGAACCACCAGTTTCTTGGTGGGTAAGGGTATGGGTCCGGATAGATCCACACCAGTCCTCTCTGCAATCCGTTTAAGTTGGTCGCAGACGTAGGCCAGTTTTTCGGGGTCGGTGCCGGTTAACTTGATTCTGGCTTTGTTCATGTTCCTCCTCCATAAAAAGAAAAAAGAGGGCTAAGATGCCCTCCTTAGTAGATATTTACTTGGCTGGTACCAGGTCAATGCACATACCAGCGGCCACGGTCTGACCCATGTCCCGGATGGCGAATCGACCCATGTGTGGTATTTCACTGATCTTTTCGATTACCATAGGTTTGGTAGGTTTAACCACTACAAAAGCGGCGTCCCCGGTCTTCAGGAAGTCTGGATTTTCTTCCTTAACCTGACCAGTGGTGGGGTCCAGTTTTTTCTGGAGTTCCAGGAAGGTACATGCTACCTGGGCAGTGTGACAGTGGAATACAGGGGTGTAACCCACGGTGATGACCCCGGGGTGCTGCAGGACCACGATCTGAGCGGTGAATTCTTTAGCCACCGTTGGTGGGTTTGTGACATGTCCAGCCACGTCTCCACGACGGATATCATTTTTACCGACTCCACGAACGTTGAACCCAACGTTGTCTCCAGGTTCTGCCAAATCCAACATTTCATGGTGCATTTCAATGGATTTAACTTCTCCACTTACACCTGGTGGTTCGAAGATGACATTTTCTCCCTTCTTCATTACACCGGTTTCCACCCGTCCCACAGGCACAGTTCCCACTCCAGTGATGGAGTACACATCCTGGATAGGTACCCTTAGGGGTAGGTCGGTTGGTTTTTCTGGTGCAGTGAATTCATCAAGGGCCTGGACCAGGGTGGGTCCCTTGTACCAGGGGGTGTTTTCGGATTTTTTTGCTATATTGTCCCCTTCAAATGCGGAGAGCGGTATGAAGTTGATCTCCTTGGGCTTGTAGGCCACAGTCTTGATGAGATCGGATACTTCCTCTTTGAGGGCGTTGAATTTTTCCTCATCGTAGTTAACCAGGTCCATCTTGTTGATACCAATGATGAGCTGGTTGATACCCAGGGTACGGGCCAAAAATGCGTGTTCCTTGGTCTGGGGCATGACCCCGTCGTCCACAGCCACAACCAGTACAGCAGCATCGGCCTGGCTGGCGCCGGTGATCATGTTTTTCACAAAGTCACGGTGACCCGGGCAGTCCACAATGGTGAATTCATATTTGGGGGTGTCGAATCTGGCGTGAGCCAGGTCAATAGTTACCCCTCTTTCCCTTTCTTCAGTCAGTTGATCCATAACGAATCGGAACTTGTCTTCTCCTTTAGATAGCTGTTGTTCAGCGATGGCTCCAGATTGGAGCAGAAGGTGACCGACCATGGTGGATTTACCGTGGTCTACGTGTCCGATAAACGCCAAGTTCATGTGTTCTTTTTCTTTAGCCATAAGTTATTCCTCCATATTACAGATTAGTTTAAAGAGCATCTTAAGGTATTTAGGATAACCCTATATTTATGCTTGATGTCCACTAGCCCAAGTAGTGGTCGGGTCCGTATGGTTCTGGTGAGAGACCCTTCCGGTTTCTGATCTCCCTAATTATGGTCTTCTGAAGCTCCTTGGGCAGTCTTTCAAATCCTGCATTCTCTGTGGACCACAAACATCTTCCTTCAGCAGCAGATCTTATGTCCCCTGCGAATCCGAACATCTCCGCTACAGGTACCTTTGATTCCAGTGTGGCCATGTCTCCTTCCTGGCCCATGTCGATGATCTGACCGCGACGGTTCTGGACTTCGCGAGTGGATGATCCCATATAATCCTGGGGCACGTTGATAAACACCTTTTGAACCGGTTCCAGGAGCACTGGTTCAGCCATCATGATGGCTCCATAAATGGCTTTACGAATGGCAGGCAGTACCTGGGCTGGACCGCGGTGTACCGCGTCTTCGTGTATTTTAGCGTCTACTAACCTGATTTTTAGTCCCATCACCCTTTCTCGAGCTATGGGGCCGTCGTCCATGGCACTTTCAAATCCTTCCAATAGGAGTTCCTTGATCTCGTCCAGGTACTGGATACCACGTGTGGCGTTGATGAAAACGCTTTTCTCATAAACATCCCACACCTTCCGAGCTTCATCCTTAGGCAAACCAGCTTCTATGAAGATGGAAGCGTTCTCTTTACCCTTCACCTTACCTTCCTTGATGGTTCCTTCCTGGATGGCTTGATACACGGAGTCTGGCAGAGGTGATATTTCGATGTAGAAGCGGTTGTGTTTGTTGGGGGATTTACCCTCCACTGGACCGGCAGTTCCAGCAATGGTTTCCCGGTACACTACAATTGGTTCCGAAGTCTCGATCTCCACTCCCTTCTCGTTGATACGGTAGGCGATGATCTCCAGGTGGAGTTCACCCATGCCCGCCACCAGGTGTTCACCGGTTTCCTCGTTGATCTGCATCTTGACGGTGGGGTCTTCTTTACCCACTTGCCGCAGTACTTCGATGAGTTTAGGTAAGTCCTTGGTGTTTTTGGCCTCCACAGCCACCGTAACCACTGGTTCGGAGATGTGTTCCAGGCCCTCGAAGGCCTCGATTTTTCGGTCCACACTGGAAATAGTTTCCCCAGCTACTGCGTTGCGGGCACCAGTGATGGCTACTATATTCCCAGCAGGTACTTTGTCCGTGTTTACTCGTTCTGGACCGAAGTAAACTCCCACTTGCTGGGTCCGGGCCTTTCCATGGGATCCTACGAAGAAGATTTCACTACCCTTCTCTATGGTACCACCGTACACCCGTCCGGTGGCAATTTCACCAGCATGTTTGTCAATACTGACATCAGTTATCATCACTGCCAGGGGTCCGTCAGGGTCTGTGTTCACCATACCCTGTCCTTCCTCACTCTCGATGTCCCCGGACCATATGCTGGGCACCCGGTATTTTTGGGCTATATCAGGGCTGGGTAAGTGTTCTACCACCATTCCAAGGAGCACGTCAGATAAAGGAGCTTGTTGGGCTAATTCTTTTTGGTTGTCGTTGTTACAGTACTCTAAGATGTCCTTGAAATTTATACCGGTTTCCTGCATTAATTTGATATTAATGGCCCAGTTGTGGTAGGCTGATCCAAAGGCTACACTGCCATCCTCCACCCGGACTTGCCACTTCTTCTTGAGTTCCTCTGGGGCCATGTTCTTAATGAGCTTGTTGGCATTGGCGATGACCTTAATAAACCGTTGCTGCAGTTCTTCAGGGTCCAGTTTAAGCTCGTTTATGAGCCGGTCCACCTTGTTGATGAACAGTACTGGCCGTACATTTTCCTTAAGGGCTTGTCTCAGCACAGTTTCAGTCTGGGGCATGATGCCTTCTACGGCACACACCACTACCACCGCACCATCCACTGCTCTCATGGCACGGGTCACATCTCCTCCGAAGTCCACGTGGCCAGGAGTGTCTATGAGGTTGATGAGGTACTCGTTGTCGTGGTACTTGTGCACCATGGACACGTTGGCAGCGTCGATGGTTATACCCCGGGCCTGTTCTTGTTCATCGAAGTCCAAGTATAACTGGTCTCCAGCCAACTCAGCAGATATCATACCCGCACCTGCCAAAAGGTTGTCCGATAGGGTGGTTTTTCCGTGGTCAATGTGGGCCACGATACCGATGTTCCGGATGTATTCAGGCCGGTACATCAGTTCCTTGATCTTGTTGATCATTTTAGTGCGTCTGCTCACACGTATCACCTAATAAATCTTGGTTAATGGGCAGATCTAGCCACCCTTTCTTTTTCTTCCTTTTTCTGTATGGCGAAGCTTCTGGTATCATACTCAGCAGCCAGCAGCAACTCCTCAGCCAGACATTCCTGGGCAGATTTTTTTCGTTTGAAGGCAGATTGTAATGCTCCTCTGGTTAAAAAGGCCAGAGCTAAGTCCACTCTCCTCTGGGGGGCTATGTCCACTGCTACTTGGTATCCAATTCCACCGTACTTGATACGGGTGGTTTCTTCTCGAGGTGCTGTGTTTTCCACCGCTTTGACCAGGACTTGAACCGGGTTCTGTTTGGAACGCTTGTTTATAATGTCAAATGAATCTTTAACAATATTATAGGACTTGTTCTTTTTACCAGAATTTCGTTCTGTCCTCATAATCTTGTTCATCAATCTTTCCACAATGGAAACTCTGGATTTGGCGAATTGTCTCCTGACGTGACGCCCCATAGTATGAGGAACCATTATTTCGTCTATACAGACGTAGTTAACCAAACCCATGTCTTCCACCTTCACCTCCATCAGGTCCCACTTATCAAAAACTTTAAAACTCATAAAATTACCTCTATCTAACTGGTTTTTCTATTTTACCCCGGACCATCTCCTCCAAGGATACGTTGTTAACTTTAGTGACTTTCCAGCGTACTCCAGGGATATCTCCCCGGGATCTTCCTGATCCTCCACCTATTCCTTCGATTAACACTTCATCGTGTTCATCTATGAATCCGATAGCCCCATCTCCCGGGGCGAAGGCGGTGATCTGTTTACCGTTTTTTATAAGTTGTACCCTCACACATTTCCGGATGGCGGAGTTAGGCTGTTTGGCCTCGATACCCACCTTTTCAATCACTATACCCCTGGCTTGGGATGAACCCTCTAATGGATCTGCTTTAACGTCAAGACGTAGCTGTTTCCTCTTGTAGTACGTGTCCTTCCACCTGAAGTGTTGTCGATTCTTTTTAAGCTTTTTTGCTGCAAACAGTCCTGGCAAATATGATTCCTCCTTAAATAAAAACTTATACAGTTTTAGCTTGATTATCTCCTACTTTATTACTATGTTACTAATGTTGTGCTGCCTTTTGGCCAGGATCCGGGCTCGCTCTATATTTTGACCCCCCTTTCCAATAGCAGTTCTTTTATTGCGAGAATCAGCCTCAATAGTGGCTATTTTCTCGCCATTCTCCCTTTGAAGTATCCTTATGCTTCGAAGTTTGGCGGGAGACATTAGGTTGCTGAGAAACTCCACTTGATCATCGGAGTGCTCGATAACTTCCACACCTTTATCCACGGTTTTCTGGACTTTGGATACAGTACTTCCCCTCTTACCAATGGCCAAGCCCATATCACCATTTTTGACCAGAAAGGTGAGTTTACCGTTTTCTTCATCCACCAGACAATCCTTGACTGTGGCCCCAGTCATACTCTCGAACAGGGCGATGTATCTTATCTCATTTGTAGTGAATTTGATGGTCACAAAAACTACCCCATTAGTTCTAGTATGGTTGAATCTCCGGGTTCGGAGATGATCATCGCAGCCACGGTGAATGGTTTACCGCACACGGAACCCAGATCCACACTGGTGCCCTCGTAAGTGTAAACCGGAATTTTTGATAACTGTGAGTAGTGTTCCACGTCTTCTCTGATTTCCCGGGGGCAATTTTCAGCTATGATGACTAGTTTTCCTTTTCCAAGTTTCAGGGCCTGTACTGTCTTTTCGGACCCCAGTGTGACACTTCCAGTGTCTACTGCTACTCGAATTCCTCTATCTACGTCCATGGAATGCCTCCTTATTCTCTCTGTTTCATTATTACGCCAACTGACCCTGTTCCCAGTGGTATTGGCTGACCAATTATGATATTTTCAATTATTCCGGTGAGATGATCCACCTCGCCCCGGATACTGGCCCTTAACAGGTGTTTTCCAGTTTCTTCAAATGATGCCCGGGCAAGTACACTGGCCTTTTCACCGCTGATACCATGACGTCCAATGGATTTGACAGTTCCATCGGCGGTCATCATATCCGCCACCAGCATGATGTGCCGGACGTCCACCGTAAGCCCTTGCTCCTCCATGGTAGCCTGAGCTTCTCGGATTATAGCATTACGGGCGGCTTCAATTCCCAGAATCTTCTCCACCTCATGTATATCGTTGGTGGTAGTCCGGGTCTTATCCACCCCCTCCATCTTAAGGATGGCCCCTAAATTTGAACCTTCAGTATGAATAACCCATTCCTGGCCTTCCTTCCTGATTACAACTTTTCCTATGTTCTTGATACCACTTATCTGCAAATCACGGACTTTATCCGCTAAAAGTCGTAACTCTCTGATGGCATGTTTAGCTTCAGAAATCGTAGGTTCAAAACCTAACAGGTTCTTATTTATCTCCACCTTTTTAAAAGCTTTTTCTATCTTCTTTATGATCTCATCATAGTCCAGTCTTTTCTCTTCGATTTGCTCTTCATCGATCTCAATGGAAAGTGTCATACTAGCGTAGTTGACGTTGAAGTCCATCAGAATGTCGTTCAGGGTTATCTTTCCTATGCGATTAGCCAAGGTTCTTACATACTCTTCATCCTCAGCATAATCTTCTTCGAAGTATATGGCCATGGTTGGTGTGGATATCTTCTTCCGGGCATCTACAATTTCGATAAGGCGAGGCAACCCCAAGGTAACGTTCAGTTCTGCCACCCCCGCGTAGTGGAATGTACGCATGGTCATCTGGGTACCGGGTTCTCCCACGGACTGGGCAGCCACCGTACCCACTGCTTCACCGGACTCCACCTCCGCCCGTTCATAGGCTTTTTTAAGGGTATCCACCAGTTCATCCAGTTCACCAGCCTTTAATTCATGTCTCTTCGCTGCCTCAGTGATTTCCTGGATTAGTTGCTCTGGAAAATCAGCTTTTTTCTTCTTAACCGCCTTTTCTACCTTTTTAATATCCACATAACCACCTTAGTTGCCTATTTAGTACCCAATAATCAATCTAACATGAACCTATTTATCGGCCTTGGCTTTGATGCGCATCTCTTCAATGATCCTGTCAATATCCGCAACCTTACCAAAGTCACTTTTGGCCGGGTCGATTCCGTCTTCACCATAGCGGGTTTGTATAACTACTCCCCGGTTGTCACGCACGGTACCATCCTCGTTAACATTCAAATCCTGCAGGGCATTGACCAGCCTACGCTGCATATAACCACTCTGAGCCGTACGAATAGCCGTATCCACCAGCCCCTCTCTTCCTCCCATGGCGTGGAAGAAGAATTCTAAGGGATCCAGTCCAGACTTGTAACTGGATTGTACGAATCCACTGGCTTTAGCTCCCAGTTCACCTTCCTGGAAGTGAGGTAAAGTCCGGTTACGATATCCCCGTTCGATCCTACCACCCCGTACAGACTGTTGACCCACACAAGCTGCAATCTGGGTTAAGTTAAGCATGGATCCTCGGGCACCAGTTAAGGCCATTATCACTGCATGGTTATCCATCCCAAAGTAACTTTCTGCGATCTCCCCTGACTTATCCCGGGCCTCACCAAGAACTTGCATGATCTTCATCTCCAAGGTCTCCCGGAGGCTGCGACCAGGGAGGGCTTCTAGTTCCTCATTGTGGTAGGCTTCAATAAGTTGCTCTACCCGTTTTTCAGCGTTATTTAAGAGTTCCTCAATACGGTCCTTGGCTTCTCGGGGTATTTCCTCATCAGCCGTACTGGTGGTGAATCCCCGCTTCATAATACCAGATATAGCCAGTTTAGTCGCAGAATCCAAAAACTGACGAGCATGATCAGTACCATACTCTTTAACAACAGAGTCCAAGATTTTACCGGAAAACGCACCGAAGGCTTTCTCATCAATAGCCCCCATCATAAGTTCTCCTTTCTCTATGACCACGTAAGCATCATTTTTACACTCTTCCCGCAGACACTCATCGCACTTACGGCAGATCTCAGCCTTATAAACCATGTTCAAATCATCAGGTAAAAGTAAGCTGAATATCTCCTTACCAGTCCAATCACGATTCTTAGGCTCAGGCATAGGGAGCTGAGACTTTTTAACCATCTGGAAGACATCTTCCTCCTTAAAAACCGAACCTGCCCTAGTCAACAAATAACCACCAGAAATATGATCATGAATACCCCCAATAATAGGGCCACCAAAACGAGGAGACAATATATGTTCTTGCACCCTCATCAGGGATTTAGCTTCTGCCCGGGATTCTTCGGTTTGGAAGACGTGCATATTCATTTCGTCCCCATCAAAGTCAGCGTTGTAGGGGGGGCAGACGCAAAGGTTAAGTCGGAAGGTTTTATGAGGAAGTACCTTGACTTCGTGGGCCATCATGGACATGCGGTGCAAAGATGGTTGCCGGTTGAAGAGTACAATGTCCCCATCCATTAAATGGCGTTCCACCACGTAACCAGGTTCTAATTTTTCCAGAATAGACTCCTTGGTCTCATCATAAACCCTTATCTTCCGCTCATCAGGCCGGATAACGTAATTAGCACCGGGATGTATCTTGGAACCATTCTCAATGTGCTTTTTCATCTGTTCAATGTTCCACTCTGTAACGTAAACCGGTACCGTGACCTCAATGGCTATCATCTCCGGCACACCCACCTCATTAATGCTAATGTTAGGATCAGGGGAAATAACAGTCCGAGCCGAGAAGTTAACACGCTTACCCGAGAGGTTGCTTCTGAAACGCCCCTCTTTACCCTTTAACCGTTGTGCCAAAGTTTTAAGTGGCCTTCCTGATCTATGCCGGGCTGGTGGAACTCCAGAAGCCTCGTTGTCAAAGTAAGTGGTAACATGATACTGCAGAAGTTCCCACAAATCCTCCACAATGAGTTGTGGCGCTCCAGCCTCCATGTTCTCCTTAAGACGCTGATTTATACGCAGAATATCCACCAACTTATGGGTCAAATCATCCTCTGATCTTTCACCTGTTTCCAGGGTAATTGACGGCCTAACCGTTACCGGTGGGACAGGTAAAACAGTTAAGACCATCCATTCTGGTTTTGCAATTTCAGGGTTGATTCCCACCAAGAAATAATCATCTTCCGGGATTTTCTCAAGCCAATCCCGCACCTCACTAGGTGTGAGCTTGTAGTTACCCTCCACCAGAGACACGGGTTTGTCTATTTTTATATCTTCTTTTATTTCTTTTTCCCGTGATTTTTCGATTTCTTTGACTAAATTCTCAGTTAAATCTTTTATATGGGTGACTTCTTCATCCGAACCTTCAAATTCAAGTTCAGCTATATGTCTGATGATATCATCTTCAGTTCGGCGAGTGGCTTCGGCCTTGACAAGCAACTCGATTTTTGCATCTTCAAATTTTTTTAAGGTTTCTAAGAATTTTTTTAATGTTTTTTCATATTCATTTAGATATTTATGGAATGTTCCCAATTTTACTTGGTTTTTCTCATCAATTTTCTCAAAAACAGTGCTGATTTCCTCTAAAAATTTTTCAACTGTTTTCAAGGTCTGGGAATCCATTTTGTTTTGGAAGTCATGGATTTCGCTATCAAGTAATTTTAAGAGTTCGTCAACTATTTCCACATAATTGGCCATTGCCTTCTTTTTAAGATTACGCCCATCAATAGTGGATAGACCTTCATCTTTTTTGTTTTTTATAGTATCGAGAACTTGTAGAAGATTTGTTTTATCCATTGATATATCATATTGGGATTCAAGTTCCCGTATCCGGAGACTGGAAGTTAATTGTTCTTCTAGAACTGTTTGGAGAGTTTCAAAGCTTTTTTCTATTTGTTCTACGATTTTTGAATCTACTTTCAGACCGGAACCCTCAATTTCTTTTACAAGGTCTTCGAATTTTTCCATCAATTTTTCTGAGTTATCCCTGACAGTTTCTGACTGATGACAGTGAGGGCAATCGTCTTTACGGGCTAAGTTATAAATTTCCTTTAGAACATTAGTGATGTTTTCTTCATTTCGCAGGAAATTATCAATTTTTTCCTTATAATCAAGTATTTCCCGGTCTGTTAACAATATTCTTCCACAGTTACGACAAGTAGACCTCAAAATTTTATGTATAGTATCTGCAAATCCAACGTGGATAACTGGCCGGGCCAAGTTAATATGTCCAAAATGTCCCTGGCAGTCCCCACCCTTAGATCCGCAGGAACGGCACCGGAGCCCAGGATCAATTACCCCCAGACGAGGATCCATTAAACCCGCCTCAATGGGATATCCATCCTCATCATAGGTGTCGGGAGTCACGATCTTGGTGACTGACATCTTACGAATATTCTCCGGGGAAAGCAGGCCAAAATTAATCTGGGCAATCTTTTTTATAATTCCTGTCAAACTAATCTCTCCTTATCCTCTTACACCCTAAATTCAAGCCTTATCCTCCAGAACCAGCTTAGGGAATATGCACAGGCTCTTGAGTTCGTCCAAAAGCAATTTAAATGCGTATGAAATCTCAACTGGGAATGTATCTGATTCTCCGCAGATGGAACAGTACTTTTTATCCCTTATCCGATCGTAGATAGCTACCATCCCGCATTCCGAGCATACAATGGCATCATACTTATCAGATTCATCTAAAAGTCTTTCTTTAAGTGCTAAAGCAGCCCCGTGAGCTATTAAACAGTCTCTTTCCATCTCACCAAATCGGAGCCCCCCCTCACGAGCTCTTCCCTCTGTTGGTTGTCGGGTTAGAACTTGCACTGGCCCACGGGAACGGGCGTATACCTTGTCAGATGTCATGTGGTGCAGTTTCTGATAGTAGGCCACGCCTATGAAAATTTCCGATTCTATCCTTTCACCGGTGATCCCGTTGTACATGGATTCTCGGCCGGCTGTTTCGAATCCATTCTCCCGTAGAAGTTCCATGACTTCCAGTTCATGATTTCCACTGAAGGGTGTTCCATCCATGCGCTGTCCTTCCAAGCAACCAGCTTTACCAGAAAGCATTTCCAGCACTTGCCCCACTGACATACGGGAGGGGATGGCGTGGGGGTTGATTATCAGGTCGGGAACTACCCCATCCTCAGTGAAAGGCATGTTTTCCTGGGGAACTATGAGCCCCACCACCCCTTTCTGTCCATGTCGGGATGCGAATTTATCCCCAAACTCGGGCTGTCTCTGGTCTCGGACTCGTATCTTGGCCAGTTTACTACCCTCCACGGTTTCAGTTAGTAACACTGCATCCACCACTCCACGCTCTCCGTGACGCACAGTTACCGATGTTTCACGTCGCCTTTCAGCCACGGTTCCGAATTCATCTATCTCCTCCAGAAACCGGGGTGGTGATGTTTTGCCAATCAGCACATCTCCTGAAGTTACTTCCACTTCGGGGTTGACTATGCCGTCCTCATCCAAGTTCCGGTAAACCTCTTCGGAGCGGTAACCCCGCACAATATTCTCAGGAACCTCGAATTTGTCTTCCTGTCCACCGGGATATCTGCGTTCAGAGGCCTCGTAGGATCTAAAAAATGATGAACGAGCCAGTCCTCTTTCAATAGAAGCTTTATTAAGAATTAGAGCATCTTCCATGTTGTATCCTTCATAGGACATAACTGCCACCACAAAATTTTGACCAGAAGGACGTTGATCATATTGAGTAGCATCCATGCTCCTGGTTTTTACCATTGGAACTTGGGGTTGGTGCATTAGATGGGCCCGGGTGTCTGTACGTAGATGATAGTTGGATACATACAATCCAAGGGCCTGTTTGGTCATACCAGCTTCCATAGTGTTACGGGGGGAGGAGTTGTGGTTGGCGTAGGGGATGATCCCAGCACAGATGCCCAGCATGGTGGCGGGGTCAATCTCCAAATGGGTGTGTTCAGGTGTTAATTCATCCGGGAACATGGCCAAGTAGGTGTTTTCTTCCTCCTCAGCATCCAAATATTCAATAACACCTTCCGCTACCAAGTCATCCCAGGTTATCTCCCCGTCCTGCACTTTCTGTATATGTTCATCCTTAAGCAGTGCTTCTCCATCCTGTACTACGATAACTGGCCTTCGAGTACGGCCTGGATCGTTGAAGATGTATATTTCGTGGTTATCATGATAGTAGGTGATGTTCGTTTCCGAGGAAATGGCTCCGGATCGTCTTTTTTGACGTATGGCTTCCACAAAAACTTCTGGATCTTTACAAGTTCCAATAAGCTTTCCATTAATATAGACCTTACTTTTTTTCACAGATTCGCCCCCAATGGCAGATTGAAGTTTATAAAATGAATATAAATTCTTCTCCCTTTATTATATAGGATTTATGAGTTTCATCTTCTTAATGGACCGTTCTAGTTCATCTGGATCAGCACCATCAGATATACGAGCCATAATGGCCAAATTCTTTACTAATCCACAATTTGGACCCTCTGGAGTCTCGTTGGGACAGATTTTACCGAACTGAGTGGGATGCAAGTCCCGAGCTTCGAAGTGAGGTTGACTACGACTCAAGGGTGAAACCACCCTTTTAAGGTGAGATAAGGTTCCCATGTAACTGGTGCGGTCTAAGAGCTGACTGACACCAGCACGCCCACCAACCCAGTTTCCGGTGGCTATGGCATGTTTGATATTCTCGGTTAAGACATCGGATCGTACCGCCTGTTTGACTGAAGGTTCTTTACCCCTAGTTAGACTTCTCTCTAATTGATAAGTCATGTCCCGAGTTAGACTGGTAAAGGCAACCCTGAAAAGATCCTCCATGAGATCTCCGGATACTCTGAGCCTCTTATTTGCATAATGATCCTTGTCGTGGGGCTCACGTTCATCAAAGATCACTTGGAGCAGCATCTCAGTCATCTCCGCCAAGTACGTGGCCTTATCAGCCCTTTTATCCGATTCAACCCCCATGTGCGGAAGCAGATAACGGTCAATAACGTCTTCCGCCCTTTTTATCCTGTACTCCTCTGTCATACCCTTGGCCACCCGATTACCAATGTACTTGATGGCATCATAGGTGGTAGTTATCTCCGAGGTCTGTATATCATCTATAAGCAGAAATTGTATGTCATTTTCTTCTGATACACTGTTAACCAAGTCCACATCCTTCTCAAGCCCCAGGGCTCTCAACAGCACCACTAAAGGTATCTCTCCCGGGACGTAAGGGAATGATATCCTCAGGAAAACTCCTTTTTTCCGGGGTTTTCGGTATTCCAGTGTTATTCTAGCCCGGAATCCGCTCTTTATCGAAGTGACTATGGCACGGGCCCGGCGATCTTGCTTCTCCCCAATCCGTTCTAGAATAACCTTGTTGGGGGCTATTTCTTCCATGGTAACGATAGCCCTTTCTGAACCGTTAACAATAAAGTAACCACCAGGATCTTGGGGATCTTCACCATTTTGCTCTATTTCGACCCGGTTAAGGCCATTTAGGTGGCAGATATTGGATTTTAGCATAACTGGGAGTTCACCAATGTACACTTTCTCCATGTCTTGTTCTTCTTCTCCCTTTGTCAACGCCATGTCCAAGTACATGTGAGCCGAGTAGGTAAGGTTACGAAGTCGGGCTTCGGTGGGAAAAACTTTACTCTTAGATCCATCGGCTTCCTTGATGAAAGGCTTCTTGATCTCCAGTTGGCCTGTTTGAATAGAGTAATCACCCTGTTCAAGGACTATAGGTTCTGTTATGTCAATTATATCTTGTATACGGTGATCAACAAAGTCATTATAAGACTTTAGGTGATGATCAACCAGTTTGTAGTCGTTAAAAAAGGCATCTACCAATTCCCAGGCATTTTTAACCATTAAATTCCTCCAAAATAAATACACGTCAATAAAATATTTTAATCCTATAAATTTTCTCCAATTTATTAATATTATATATACAATTGGCTATTTATAATTGGCTTTTACTAATACTATATCATCCCAGTACCAATCGATAACTTATGAATCGCCCTGCAGTTTGGCTTTTTCTAGTAATTTTTATGATATCCCCCTTTTTGGCACCAATTGCCTTTACCACAGGATCATCCAATTTTATTTTTGGAAGCTGCTCAGGGTGGACTCCCATATCTTTGAGCACCTTAGTTATCTGGTTTTTCTTCAAAACAACATGATCTGGAACAAGTTCGTGTTTTAAGATGTCCTTCTTCACCATTTAGTTCCTCCAAGAAAAATTAGAACGGGCCCGACGGGAATTGAACCCGCGACCACTTGGTTAAAAGCCAAGCGCTCTCCCAGACTGAGCTACGGGCCCTCTAGACGCCCTGGCCGGGATTTGAACCCGAGTCGTGGGCTCGACAGGCCCACATGATAGCCCCTACACCACCAGGGCAACTCATAGAATGAGAGTATTGAGAGTTTAACTATGCTTACTTATATACTTTTCTTTGAATCGTACAGATATCTAGCCTACCATCGGTTATTTATACATAAATTGTGCAGGTTAGAGGATGCCCACAGATCGTATCCATAAATTCTTAAGTTCTACACATCCTATTACTAGTCCCGCCTGCCGGACTTGAACCAGCAACCCTCGGATCTACAGTCCGATGCTCTGCCAATTGAGCTAAGGCGGGTTTTGGATGGGACCACCCGGATTTGAACCGGAGTCTCAGGCTCCCAAAGCCCAAAGGATCGACCAAGCTACCCTATGGTCCCCTTAATAGATGTCTGTTTTCAAGTGAGTCATGATTCATACTACGCCTAGAGCCCCGGACGGGAATTGAACCCGCGACCACGAGATTACAAGTCTCGCGCTCCACCAGACTGAGCTACCGAGGCATAGTTAGAGCAACTAAATTTAAGAAAATATTCCATATAAAGTTTTGGGTAGCACAGACTAGATTTTACACCCCACAGTTCTCCTGGTCATAGAAAGTTTCACTACAACCGGTATCTCAGGGCCGATTCTCGTAAAATCTCAACTGCCGGTAGCTTTTCACCAGCCACCAAACTTATTGATGCCCCCCCACCACTACTAATATGGCTGATACCCTTAAGTCCCATGCGATTGGCTGCCGCAGCCAGATGACCACCCCCTATGATGGAAAATCCAGTGGAAGATGAGATGGCATTCAGGACATCTTCTGTGCCTATGTTGAAACCTTCTTTTTCAAAGACCCCCGCCGGACCATTGGCAAAAATTGTACGGGCTTGCCTGATGATCTGTACATATTCTGCAATGGTATCAGTTCCAATATCATATATGGGAAGGTTAGGAAGTTTCTTAACCGGATGTTCCTCCCGTTGACCCTCTGCATAGACCGCCAGATCCAGAGGTATCTTAATCTGTTCTGGAAACTTCTTAATCAGCTTTTTAGCCATTTTAACGTAGTCACAATAATCACGGTCTTTGATGAAGTTCCGGTTATACTTTTTTATATTTATTTCTGCACCCCACAGGAAGATGTTGGCCACCAACCCCGTGGTCAGGACATAGTCAGCATTACCTGTTTCCAGTGCATTTTCCATGACCTTGATGGAATCATCAACTTTAACTCCCCCTAGTATGAAAACACAGGGTCGCTTTACACTTTTAACTGCACTGTAAAGTGCTCTAAGTTCCTTTTCCATTACTCTTCCGGCCACGGAAGGCATGTCGAAGGAAAATCCCACCAGGGATGGTTGAGAACGGTGGGCAGCGGCGAAAGCATCGTTAATAAAAAAATCAACAAGTGGGGCCAATTTTCTTACCAGATGGGTTTCCGCTTGCTGAGGTGGATCACGTTTCAAGACCTCCTCGGAGTAGAAGCGAACATTCTCCAAGAGAATGATATCACCTGGTTTCATCCGAGATATGGATTGCCGGGCATTACTACCAAATATATCATCTACGTATCTCACCGTTTTACCCAAGATGGCAGATAATATCTCCGCATGCTGGCTCAGGGTGGTGAAATCATTCTTACCTGGACGGCTCTGATGGGCCAGTATAACTGTTTTAGCATCCCTGGAGGAAAGTTCGCTTATGGTTTCGGCGTGCAGACGAATTCGAGTATCATCCAGAATGAGGCCGGTATTAGGATCCACCGGTGAATTTATGTCAACCCTCACCAGGATGGTTTTACCTTCTATTTTCAAGTCATCCAGGGTATAAAAATCCAGGGAATGGTTAACCATTATTTACACCTTTATTTAAATTTGTCAAGCGCCTATAACTTGCTCACTAAACCTAGAAGGGCTTCTTTAGGATCATCAGCCAGTATGATACCCGATGCCAGAAGCACTCCTTCTGTTCCCAGATCCAAGGCGGCCTTCATATCATCACCAGTAGATATCCCCGCACCACAGAGAACTCCCACTTCAGGACTAATATCATGAATAACCTCCACAGTTCCCTCCACAATTTCTGGTTCTGCCTGGGATACTGGGATTCCCGAGCCAATTAGCTCTGGAGGTTCAATGGCTACGAAATCAGGTTTTAGAATAGCTGCAGCAGCACTGGTATCCACGTTGTTGGTGCAAGCAACACTCACCATGTCGGCTTGGTTAGCTTTTTTGACCACCATCTCCATATCCGCAAGTTCCATTCTTTGTTCAGAGTGATTAATTAAGGTACCCTGAGCACCTGCTTGTTTTACCGATTCCAAGAGTATGCTGCCAGTGTGTCCACCAGAATCTATGGCATCAACATGCTGAGCAAAGACTGGGATGTTAACTTCCCGGGATATTCTCCACAAGTCCGGGGCTTGAGTTGCCACTGCTATGACAACCCCTGTCTCATCAGCCACTTCTTCTGAAGCTTTGGCAATTTTTAGGGCATTTAATCCAGTAGATTCGAGATATGTCTTAAAATTTAGAATTACCAGAGGTTTTCCATTCATTTTCATAATACGCCCCCAATAAAGGTCTAGTATTGTTTATTTCTTTATAACCGGATCATAAAAGGATTGTGGTTTTTCCCTTATGATAAATAGAGCATTTATTCATCCTATATCCAGCAAAAAAATTACTTTAATGCGATATTGATACAAGAAGCGATGATGATGCTTAAAACAAAAAAAGAGTGTATCAACAGTTGTGCATTTAACTGTTGATTATTGGTTTTATATCTCAGTAAAAGTGTTTTTATCAACCAGTTATGACTTTAATGCCTGGTTTACTTGATTGGGCACTGAACATCTGGTTTATGCCGTATTGCTTGTAAGGTACGTCTAGCCATTTGTTATTCTGGAAGAGTTGCACCGAACGATGCCGAGATGAGTAAGCATTGGAGTATTGAACTATCCTGGACTTGATGCCTGCTTTGGTGAATTTGGTTTGTAAATAGTCGCTCATAGCCCAGCAATCGCCTGCTCCATTTTTTTCCATGGCTGTACCATCATGGGCGGCACCGCTGTATCGGTACCGTGCTGCACTTCGCAGTATAGTTGCTTCATCTGAGTCCGTGGTTACGATGGCCACGTCACTATATGTGGTGTATGTTTTTTTAACGTATTTATAGGACTTCACATAACGATAAGCCTTAACGTATCGATATTTGCCTTTACTGTAAACTCGTTTATAATGGACTACTTTCTTGTAGTGTGTCTTGTAGGCAGCGTTTACTTCTATAACATCATTGCCTGTTGATTTTTCATTTACTTTTACGGTACTCGGTTCTTGGTCGTTCACTCCACCAGCCAGGGTCAAGATACATAAAGATAGGCCTAGCGCTAAAAAGAGTGCGCCAATTTTAAGTCGCTTGATTATACCGCCTCCGTGGTTGTTCCATATGAAATGGAACACCTGTGGACTTGATTAATTTTCAAATGAACATTGCATATAAAGTTTTCTATTTTTTTCTCATTAAAAGGCACCCATTGGGCTTTTTTTTCGATTTAAGGCGTTGTATGGAGTTATTTAAAAGGCTCGTAACTATGCCGACTTCTCCATTGTTTTTTTAAATTAACGAGCTTTTTTTATAGGCTGTTTATCCTAAATCATCATAATTGATGCTTTCATATCTGGGCATCAACAGGTTAAATTCATCTCCCCCATTAAAAAATCATCCTTTTGCAAAATTATCTATTAAAATTCTTTTTTAACCTGAAAAAACGATTTATTGAAGGTTTTATACCCAAAAAAATGTGAAGGTATCTTTTATCATTTTGGTAACTAAACGGAATTTGAGACTGTTTATCTCTTACTTTTGGCAGAAGATATAAGAAACAGGAGTTAAAATAATTATTACCCCTATTTATAGCTTGCGTAAATTATCACAGTCCTCTGAACCACAATTTATATATAGGGAAGTGTTTCATTCACACAATGAGTGCATATATTTAAGATTCCAGTACAGTTCCAGTGTACTGTAATATATAATACAGGGAGAGCTATCATCATATGCCAATTCAAGATGCTGATCTAAAGGGCTTGAAAAAAAAAGGATATCGCTTTGTGGGTTCCCATGGTCATGCCGCAGTTAAAATCTGCCATTGGACCAAAAAAAGTCTCACCGATGATGGAGTCTGTTACAAAGAAAAGTTTTACGGAATAGAAAGCCACCGATGTCTTCAAATGTCGCCCAGCATACCCTTCTGCCACCATAAATGTCTCTTTTGCTGGAGGGATGTTTCTATAACCAGCGCCCAGTGGAAGGGGCCCTATGATGAACCTAAAATCATAATAGATCAGGGAATAAAAGCGCAGCGAAGCCTTCTGGTTGGATACTTTGGTAACGATAAGGCCAACCAGCGTAAGGTACAGCAAGCCCAGCACCCCAACAATGCAGCCATATCCCTGGCTGGAGAACCTTTACTCTACCCTGCCTTGGACGACCTTCTTATAGAGTTCCGTAGGCGAAAATTTACCACATTCCTGGTTTCCAATGGTCTCACTCCGGAAAAACTAGAAAATCTGTTGGTGGAGCCTACCCAACTTTACATATCCCTGGATGCACCCAACCAAAGGGTTTATCAGGATCTTTGCCAACCCCAAGTTAAAAATGGCTGGCAAAAACTAAAACAGTCCCTGGATATGTTATCCAGCTTTGATTGTCGAACCGTGATAAGAATGACCTGCGTTAAGGACTACAACATGTTCCATCCCCAGGATTATGCTGACCTAATAAATCGTAGCGACCCTGATCTTGTGGAGATCAAAGCTTATATGTACGTGGGTAATTCTAGGCAACGACTGGAACTGGATAATATGCCATCCTATCTCCAAATGCAGAATTTTGCCCAATCCATAGCAGAACGGTGTGATAAAGAAATTATAAATGAATCCCGGGTCAGTAGGGTGCTGTTACTAGGGTAATTATTTATTTGAGTTTCTATGGAATAAATTGAAATAGAACAAATGATTTAAAGATGTCCTGATGAGAATGAAATGGTGAGGTGGTTTTAGTGAGAAGATGGTGTTTGATATTAATTATCTTGGTAGTGGCCCTGTCTCCGGTCTACGGTGCCCAAGGATTAGCCATTACCTATGGAGAGACAACCTACTCCAATTCAGCCTATAAAGATTCTATGTACAATTATTTCCAGACCCACACTGATAAAGATTTAAAAGATGTCACCTATAGGGTGATAACTGCTTCTGAAGTTAACGCCATCTCCAAAGATATTACTGGACGTAACTACAAGTCCAGCCAAATCTATTCATGTGCACTGGTGGATCTCAGCTACAGTAAGGGCATCAAGATCGTAGTGGATAAAAGTAAAGTAACTACTGTAACATCCAAGATGTATGCCACTGCCCTGAAATCATCGGGGATAGAGAATGGTTACGTGGTGGTTTCCTCCCCCACCGTGGCCACTGGAGAATCTGCCTTAGCTGGTGTTCTAAAGTCCTATGAAATAGCTGTAGGAACATCAATCCCTGAAGAAGCTAAGAAAGCCGCTACTGAGGAACTTTACGTGGAAACTCAGGTTGTAAATCAGACTGGACAGAATCCAGATGCCATAGCCGAACTTTTTGAGAAGACCAAAGAGGAAGTGCAAAAGCAGAAACTTGAGGACCCCGCCCAGATCAAAATCATCGTCATCAACATGGCCAACACCCTGAACATCAATCTCAGCGACCAACAAGCCCAAGAAATAGCAGATGCTATTTCAAACTCCCAAAAAGCCCAAACAAACCTTACTGAATTCAAAAACCAGTTACAACAAGCCACTCAGCAAGCAAGCGACGCCCAGGGTGTGCTGGCCCAGATCAGTGCATTTCTGGAGAACTTGTTCAACTACTTGCAGGGACTTCTTGGCCAATGAAATCTTTCTTTAATCGAATGCCATCCTTCATTCAAACTCCCAATAATCCAAAAAAGACGCTGGTAATCAGATTAAATTAGTATCATAAAAACAATAGAATTATAAGGGGAGCCACAGAAAATGGGAATGTTAGTAACAGTGATATCATGTTAATAGCCCAAAACCATCTGCAGTTCATAATAGAAGTGGGATTGATGATCCACGTGGGCATCATACTGCTTTTCAATATGGTGGCCATTCCTCTGAGCATGGTGCTCTTCATATCCATGGTTCTGACTATTTTACTAGCCGGGCTCTTCAGTTTAGATGCTGCCTTCCTGTTTTTACCCTATTTAACCCACCACGAGTTCACCCACCCCTTTGGAGCCGTGGCGGTGTTTGCCTGGGTTACCCTGACGGCTTCGGCCAGTCTCCTAAGCGAAGTGGATATTAAGTCTTCATCCATAATTGCCCTATCCTGGATCCTTTTCGTGGTAATCGGAGTAGCCGGGATGTTAATGCACCGTTCCTTCCTAATTTTGTGGGTGCTGGGCTGGATAATGGGCACCATCATAATGTCTAAAAGCTTCAAAAGAAGTGTGAAGATAACACCCAAGAGGATAGGAATGGTGATCATCGCGGCTCTGGGTGCTTTTGGTGTGCTGGAAGTACTCTCCCGAATATTTAATGCCCCGGTATTAAGTCCCTTGGTGAGATTAAGTAGGCTAGAACAATTTGCCATACCCAGCCTTAAAATGGTTATAAAAAATACCATGTTCTGGGGGCATGTGCAGGGATCATGTTTCTGGGGTGCGGATTGCCTGGGAGGATCTGATGGTTACTTGTCCCTACCCATGAGCTTCATAAACCTCTTAACCCTTCCCTATCCCCTGTTTTTCGGGGTGCTGGTCACCAAGAAGGACTATGTTGATTACATGCTTCCAGGCATATTCGGAGTCGCATTTGACTTTGGATACATGGGTCTGCTGCTCCTGATGGGTTGGGTGCTTCTGGTCACCTGCAGCGGATTTTATGCACTGCGAGAGTATCGTAAAAAAAGAAAAAATGGCAGTAGGATGTACCTGGGGCGTGAAGCATTACTAATCGGGGCTTTATCTGCCTTTTTGGTTCAGACCATTGTGGGTTTGTTCCTGTTTAATCGAAGCTTTAATGGATCAGCAATGGTGACGTACCTAGTACTATCCGCCCTGGTGATGGCCCATGTAGTTCAGATAAGGCGAAGAATGTGACCGGGTGATCTTCTAAAAATTTTATTTAATTTTTTGATTCTATTCCATCTAGTATCTCCACTGCCTTCTGGGCTGCGGCCTCCATGGAAGTTTCAAAACTTACCCCAGCTTTCTTTAGAATTCGCTGCCCCTCTTCCTCATTGGTACCGGTGAGGCGAATAACAAGTGGTACCATTCTTTCCGCCCTGCTCATTACATCGATAATCCCCATGGCCACGTCGTCTGCCCGGGTAATTCCTCCTAAAACGTTTAAAAATACTACTTTAACTTGGGGATTTGATAGGACCAGATTGAGAGCCCGGGCTATGTTTTGTTGGGAGGCACCCCCACCAATATCCAGGAAAGTGGCCGGTTTACCACCATAGATTTGTAACATGTCCATTCCACTGAGGGTGAGCCCAGCACCGTTGCCAATGACAGCTATGTCACCATCTAGCTCCACGTAGGCAAATTCATCCATAGGACCTTCTTGGAGGTGGATCAGTTTTTTTTGACGGTAGAGAGAGTCATCATCCACATCCAACTTGGCGTCAGCTGCCACCAGCCCATCACTAGTAGCCACCAGGGGGTTAATTTCTACAAGGTTAGCATCATATTTTTGGAATATCCTGTAAATTTTGAAGATAACGGCCCCTAATGCTGGGATGAGTGGCCCCTCTACCCCCATCTTGCGGGCGATATCCCGGGCCAGAAATGGTAAAAATTCCTGCCTGGGATCCACATGTACTTTAAAAATCTGTTCAGGGTTTCGAAGGGCTACTTCTTCGATGTCCACCCCCCCTGCAGTACTGGCCATGATCAGGGCTTGTCTAGCTGAGCGATCCAGAGCTACACTAATATAATATTCAGATTCAATGGCCAATTTTTCCTCTATCAATAGTTTATAGACCATTTCACCCTTTATATCCATTTTCAGAAGTTTTTGAGCAGCTTCATATGCCTCTTCGGGGTTGTTGGCAAATTTTATACCACCAGCTTTGCCTCTTCCTCCTACCAGTACCTGGGACTTAACTGCCACCGGCGCTCCTATCTCTTCAGCAGCCTGACGAGCATCCGTTGCGTTTTTCACCATCTTACTTCGTGGGATGGCTATGCCTTCTTGTTTGAATATCTCCTTAGCCTGGTATTCATAAATTTTCATTCCAATCATCCCTTAGCTAGCTTAAAGCCTGCTTCAAAGGCAGCTAGATTCTTCTTCTCAGTTCCAGGCGGCACACTGACTTTAACCGCAGTTCTAGCTGCTTCTAGAGTAATGGCCTTAGTAATACCAGTTATAGCTCCAATCATGACGATGTTGGCCACTATGCGCAGGCCGATCTCTTCTTCGGCAGTGCGGGTGGCTGGTGCCCGGTGAAGTTTTATGTCATGCTCCCGTACAAAGGGAAGTATTTCTTCCTCCATTGTAAGGTCCGGGTCGATGATCAGAATACCTCCATCCTTCAAGTCGTCCATGTATTGTATTAGGGCCTCATGGGACATGGCCACCAGGATATCAGGTCTTTGGACTTTGGGATAATCTATTTCCACATCACTAATTATTATCTCCGTTCGGGAAGCCCCCCCTCTAGCTTCCGGACCATATGATTGGGTTTGAACGGCGTAGAGACCATCGTAAAGTGTTGCCGCTTTTCCTATAACTATTCCAGCCAATATTATACCTTGACCGCCGAATCCAGCGATTCTTATCTCTTTACGCACTCGAATCACCCCGGTATGCTGATCGAATCGCCGATGGTTTTTCTGGGGGGCATTGTTCACTTGAAAGTTGGCAGATTCTTTCAGTAAACTCTGGAGCCTCTTTTTTATGGAAATCCCCCACTATTATTTTACCTACGAGTTCTGATTCATCCATCCCATCCGCTTTCCTCTTGACAACACTTTCTTCCTTCATCCAGCGCATCATATCTATGGGGGATCTCATCCTGTTTTTACGTCCGAAATAGGTGGGGCACTGAGAAACCACCTCAATAAAGGAGAATCCTCGGTTTTTCAGCCCTTTTTTTATGGCGCTGGAAAGCTGTAGGGGATGTGCAGTGGTCCAGCGGGCCACATAACTGGCCCCTGCTGCAGTAACCAATTTAGAAAGATCAAAAGGATTTTCCAGAGATCCATAGGGTGCAGTGCTCCCGTAACTACCATGGGGACTGGTGGGACTTATCTGTCCCCCGGTCATCCCGTAGATACTGTTGTTTATACAGATCACCGTGAGATCCATGTTTCTACGGGCCCCGTGAATAAGATGGTTTCCACCAATGGCAGCTGTGTCTCCATCACCCGAAAAGACCACCACATTCATATCCGGATTAGCAAGCTTTAATCCAGTGGCGAATGAAATAGGCCGACCATGAGTGGTATGTAGTGAATCACACTTCACGTAGCCAGGTATTCGAGAGGAACAGCCAATTCCAGATACCATGACCACATCTTCCATACTGATCTGTGCCATTTCCATGCCATTGAAGAAGGTGTTCATCACGATGCCATTCCCACAACCAGCACAGAAGATGTTAGGCAGGCGATCCTTTCTTAGATATTTTATAAATCGATTTTCTCTTGTTTTCTCCATCCTCTATCCTCCCGATCTTCCGTCTGATTTTATGAGGCGCAGTATTTCCTGGGGAAGATGCATTTCTCCACCAATTTTTGAAGCCTTTTCCACCTTCACTCCTGGTAGAATCCTCTGTACTTCGTAAAATATCTGACCTAAGTTCATCTCCGCCACTATAACCCTATTTACACCTTTTAAACTCTCTAAAATAGCATTTTCTGGGAAGGGCCACACCGTGTCCAGTTTAATGAAGCCAACTTTAAGTCCCTGGTCACGAGCCATTCTCACCGACTTCAAACCGGGTCGGGCCGGAACTCCGTAAGCTAGGACCACCACCTCGGCATCTTCGGTGTAAAAACTTTTAATACGACCAATATCATCGGTGTGTTCCAAGATCTTATCACAAAGCCGTTTCACCAGGGTAAAGTGGGCTTGGGGACTGGATGCATCGGGGTACCCCCGTTCATCATGGGTTAGTCCAGTTATGTGCATTTGATATCCATCTCCAAAAGCGGGCATGGCACTGGTTCCATCTGGAGCAGCCATGTATGGTAGATAATCAGGAGGAGATTCTGATGGCATTTTTCGCGGTTTAATCGTCACCTTTCCGGGTATGGTGATTTTCTCCCTCATGTGACCCACGATCTCGTCACTCATCACCATCACCGGAACCCTATACTCTTCAGCCAAATTAAATGCTTCCACAGTGAAATCGAAACATTCTTGGACGGATGAAGGGGATAAAGCAATGATCTCGTAGTCTCCATGCGAACCCCACCTGGCTTGCATCATATCACTCTGAGAAGCCATGGTGGGCTGTCCAGTGGAGGGAGAACCCCTCTGCATATTTATTATTACCAGGGGAGTTTCAGTCATCACTGCGTAGCCAATGTGCTCCTGCATTAAAGAAAACCCCGGGCCAGAAGTGGCGGTCATTCCCTTCAAACCGCCCCAAACTGCACCTATAACCGCGCCCAGTGCAGAAATCTCATCTTCCATCTGTATAAATGTTCCTCCCTCTCGGGGTAGAAAAAGGGATATGTCTTCGGCTATTTCCGTCGATGGGGTGATGGGGTAACCGGCAAAAAAACGACAGCCAGCTTTAACTGCTCCGCGGGCACAAGCCTCGTTGCCTGGTATGAATAGATTTTCAGCTTTCATCATCTTCATCCACCTGTATTGCCTGATCAGGACACAAAAGAGAGCAAATCTGACACTTAGTGCATCGTTCTTCATGTTCTGGGGTGGGAACATGCACTCCCTTTTTGTTCAGGGTTCCTGATTCCTCATAAACCTGGTGAGGACAGAATTCAGTGCAGATGTTGCACCCCTTGCACAACTTCTTGTCTATAGTAATCATGACATCAACCATTTTTCTTTTAGTGATGGTATTTTAAATAGATTGTTTCCGTGAGATTAAGCTGGCTATTAAACCATCATAAATTGGATTAAAAAGAATAATAGGGATTAATCAACACTTTCAACGTACATTAATGGATAATTAAGTTCTTCGTAGTAACGCATCCTGGTAACCGCCCTCACTCCTTGGTAAGAGGACACCACCTTGATATCCAGCATCTCCCCGGTAAGTGAAACATATTCGTATTCATTACCCCCTCCTGAGTTTCCAAAATCAATGTTCACTTCCACAGCATCGATGCACGGTTGAAGTTCCATGGATTCTTTAATAGCTTGTTCCAGTGATTTAACACTACTTTCACTGACTGGAGTTCCTATAAACTGATGGAAGAGGGCCCCCATAGTAATGGCCCCTTCAAATATTGCTCGTTCCCGGGGGGAAATGTTTTTGAAATATTTCTCATCCTTCCCACTACACATTCTTACACCCCTAAATAGTTACTAAGATTTGATATATAGGACTCTACACCCACTGCCGGTGTGGGGAATAGGTAACCCATCACCAGGAACATGGTCAAGGCCACTGTGGCCAAGGTCAGAATATAACGTTCCTCCTGAATCGGGTAGAATAAACTTACCACCATTCCGCCAACGAAAAATCCAGCTATTAATGCCAGGGCACAATAGTTTTGAACATCCTCCGGAGTGTCCCCCGGTGCCTGGTAGGGATATATATGTTCTTGCTGGGCCTTTATCACCAGCCTTTGCTTAGTGGATCCTAGGGGGTAACAAGTGATCAGGAAAAGGACATGGCCTTGTTCAACGGAAAGTCGGTAATCTTCCGATACTATACTGGAATTTGTCACCCGGTACTCCACGTTACCCACTCCACTCCAAACCAATGTAACATTATCACCCTCTTTCAACTGGTCCAATTTTAGAAAAGGAGACCCATGAAGAGTTCTATGGCCAAACAAGACCACTGTTCCATTGCCAGGCCGGGATGACTGAGGTTCGTGGTACACCCCATAATCAACGGATTTATTGTTTATAGTCTGTTCTATCCCAATGGCAGGTATTAGCAGGTAAAGGGCATTATTATCGTTTTTTTCAGTTTTTACTGCCCCAGAATAGTAATTGACTTCCACTAAAAAGTAAAGGGAAATGATGATCATCCCGGCGATTACCAGAACTGTAGAGACTTTCATGTTGTTCACTGAATATGTCACTGTCGGAGATATAAGTCCTCCCCAGGTGGGAAGAACTTATCGGAATAACTTGGCGTAGACTACTCCAGATCCCACGATAATAGCCCCTACCGCAAAAAGGGCATAGGGCACACCAGTTCCAGCAGTTGGTACAGTGGTGGCGGTATCCTGAGCATTACTTTTAGTAGATACTGATGGGGACTTATATTTACCAGTGGAATGGCCGGTGACATTTTCGGGCCAATAGTAGGTGTATGAATAATGTTTCTGCTGTCCAGGATACAGGGTGACATCCCAGGCAGCAGTGTCGGCCCAAGGAAGTTCATCATCCAAGTAAGTCACTTTAGGATTGCTGAAGACGAGTTTAGAGTCTATTGGTACAATGGGGGCTCTTACAATTCCTTCTACTCTAGGACCGGTGTTATCCATGTTCTTTATCCAGAAACAGAACTTACCACGCCATGAAACAAGGTCCAGATTGGGGTTCAAATACTCGATTTCGTTGGGAAAAAACCAAGTAGCAGTTAAACCCGGTTCGTTTAGAATGGGCCAGAATTGGTTGGGAATAGAACTATTGCGAGCAATGTAAGCCGGATATAAACTCAAAGGACCCCCATTAGGAGCCAAGGCAACAAGTTTAAAAGATACATCCTTAGTCTGTCCCGGTTCTATCTTCCATCCATAATCACCGGGAGTGTTGATATATTTGGCCATCTTCACGGCAGCTGGGTTGGTCCACTTAATAGTCCAGTTGATGGCTGGGGTGGTTTGGTAGTATTGCTGGCTTATTTTAAAATATTCCACATGATCATTGTTGTTTTTAATCTTCACATGGATAACAGCTTCCAAGTATGTGAATTTTAGAGCGGAGTCAGTTTCCTGAACCCATGCTTGCTGGTCGGTAGCAGCCCATGATGCCCCCAGGAATATGGAAAAAGTGAAAAGGAAAGCTACCACCAAAGTCGCTTTTTTTATCATGTTTAAACTCCTCATTTTGGTTAATAACATGTTGTTTCCTTTATTCACCAATTATCCATAAATTGATTTTAACTCCTGAATCATCCACTGCGGAGCTTTCTGAGTAGATACAGTCAAGGCAATGCTATCCGAATTCTGCATCAGGAACAAAGCATTTTCACGAGGCACTTCCAGTAAGACCAGATATTTCACATCCAGTTCTCCCAGATTAGATGCCCTTTCGAAATCTGATAGCTTCCAACCATAAGCATTCAGAGTAGATGATACTGTGGATCTATCCCATGTACCAGATGCAGATGCTCTTAGAAGTTGTTCAACATTGGTGGAGACAGAGGAGCTTCGAGAATTACTCAGGGTCACCTGGTTTATGGCGACTTCCTGTGCATTCTTTAAATTAGCATCTACAGATCCACTGTCCACTGCCCGGAGAATGGCCAGAACAGTTGCCCCACTGATACTGGGGGAGGTGTTGTTGATGTCTGGATTAACTGTCTGGTTGGATTCATTGGTGGGGGTAGTAGTTCGCAGATACACATCCACACTGTCACCCACGTTTACCAGTCCACCTGCAGCTTGTAGCCGAGTGATTATAATGGGCACCGCCACTGTATCGGGAGTTTCAATGACCATGTTGGCCAGGACACTGGCATCAGCTTCATTAACAATGGTTTGGGCGTCGGCCACCTTCATTATCAGATTTTTCTGGCCGGCGGCAGAGTAAGTGATCATAACCCTTCCGTAGGGATCCTTCTGGGCATTTATCTCCTGGCTTTGATATTCTCTCCAGGCAGCAGTAGCAGGAGTCATGACATCAACGGCTAAAGCTTGCTCTGGAGTCTCAGCACCATCAATTTCAGCTGTCAGAGTCTGTTTCTGAGGATCTAAAGCAAGAGGACCTTTAAAATAGGCGTTAACTTCATTTAATTTAGTTTGCTTAGCTGAACCCAGAGTTTCCTGATATGGTTGATACACTAAAAAGTAATAACCGGCACCTACCAAAACTATCAAAATAATACTAAATACCGCGGCACCAACCAGAGTTCTTTGATCATCATCAGGCCCTTTTCTCCCAAATCCACTGCTCAAACCACTAGGTTTCTTTTTTGGCTCTATTGGAGGCTTTAATTTAGGTTTTTCATCTGATTTTTTACGTGGTTTTGGGATGGGCCTCGGTATTTTCTTAGAAATTGCTTTTTTCTTAGAGTTCTTACTTTCTGACTTTTTAAGGCTGTTATCATCGGGAGAAATCTTCTCCTTAGACTTATCTGTGGCTTTAGATACCACGCCCTTAATACGTCCACCAATGTTCGGGTCAGATTTAGTATCTTCCTTGCGAAGATCGGGGACATCTTTCTTATCCTTATCTTTTTTTCCTAAGATTTTATCTAACATGTGGACCACTTCTTAGAAGTTTGCCGTATAATTCCATTAGGGGCACTATTAATACATATATTAATGTGAAGACTAATAAAAGCTTTGCGGGAAGATAGGCAATTAAGGACATAATTCCCTGAGGCAAACATGAAGCAATGATCAACAAAGCACCTATCATCACGATCTTCAAACCTTTAAATTTTGGATACTCAACGGTGCTTATCATAAGCACGGCTACCACCACCATGAGGAAAGATGCTATGTTTGCACTGAAAATTCCAGAGAGATAAAAGGATCCCAGTACCATAACAGTAGATGGAATGGGGAGTCCTATGAATTTATCCTTGGAAATCGTATCGTTGTCAATAATGAGTACGTTGAACCTGGAAAGTCGTAATATTCCACATACAACAATTAACAAGCCTACTACTATATTAATGTATGGTAAAAACATATTTGGAGAGGCAATACACAAAAACATTCCCGGAGCTACACCAAATGAAATTACATCAGAAAGTGAATCAATGTTTTTTCCAAAACCAAAATGATCATTGCGTTTTGTCTTCCTAGCCACCCATCCATCAAGGGAATCAAATATCACTGCTAAGAGCATTAACTGGGCTGAAAATATATAATAACCATCTAAAAGCATTAAAATTGATAAAAATCCAGTTGATGCATTTAAAAGTGATAGTAAATCTGGTGCAGCTAAATAATCTTTAATATGCATTGAAAAAAACTCCAATATTATTATAATACAAATTATTATTCATATTTTTATGTTTATTCAATGCACACCACCCCTTTAACACGCCTTTAAATCGTGTTGATCTATCAGAACATTCTAGCAATGATGGTTTCCCCTGCTTTTGATTTTTGGCCCTCACTAACCATGACCTCTGAATTGGGGGTGGGAATTATTAAATCTACCCTTGATCCGAATTTTATCATTCCCAATCGATCCCCCGACTCAACCCAATCACCAGGACCAACATACGATACAATACGCCTAGCTAAGAACCCTGATATTTGAATTATCCCCAACTTCCCATATTCTGAATCTATTACTATTAAATTCTTTTCATTTACAGTATGTACACTTCCAGATGCTATTTTGAATTTTCCTGGATAATATTTGGTGGTTACTACTCTGCCAGATATGGGAACACGGTTAACATGTACATCGAAGACAGACATGAAAGTACTTACCAGTATGCCCCTTTGCTCTTTCTCTAAAATATATTCCATCAGGGGATCATCATAATTAACGGTTTTTATGGTATCAATTTTCCCATTAAAAATCCTTCCATCTGCTGAAGCGAGTATTAACCCTTTACCCTCCGGTACAGCACGGTGGGGGTCCCGGAAGAATTGTAAAAGGAATACAAGGGCTGCGAAAAATATGAAGGCCAAGTAAGTATATCCGAAAAATAAAGTCAAAAAAGCTAGAGATAACAAAATACCTGCTTTTTTTATAGTCCCTTTAACAAACATTTTCTTTCGTCACCAGCTTTATAACTCTTAACTTTTTTATCCTCTTTTCATATCAAGGTGTCCATTATCCTATTTATGAATATGTTGTGATTACTACTAATGGAATTCTTAAGAAAAGTTTAATTTATAACAAGGTATATATTGGGAAATTAGATGGAACACTGCGTAAAATAAAATGAATTTATTGTAACTAAACACTACTTATATTAATGTAAATTAAATAATCTTGACTGTTTTGATTGAGACCGAATATTACACGAGAAAAATGCAACAGCAACAGGGGATAACTGATCCTAAGAAGTGAAACATAAATGATAGAGAACAAAATTAAAATCCTCAGAAGAGCGGCTAAAGTTTCCACTATTCAAGATTCGGATGAAATATGGTGTGTCATCGCCGGGAACGAGGAAATGGTCAACAATGTAGCTTATGCTGCTATAATGGATAAAGATCGTGTGGAGATCCTCTATAGAGAACACGTAATCACAAAAGAATCTTTTGTTACAAAAAAATTTGATTTCATCATGCTCTACGGAGATATAAATAAAATAAGAGATCTGAGTTTGATTTGTAAAGAAAATGGTGGTGCTTATCTAAAAATAGCCCCATATTACGTTGAAAACGAACCTAACCTCTTTTTAACAGTTGGGCCTGAAAATAAAATAAAAAAGTTTGTGGGAGACTGTGAAAAAGAACAGATGCGCCTATCTTTCCTCATCGAAGATCAGACCACCGGATTCATTGAAACAGATGTATACATCACCGATAAGTTACCTACTCTAATCAGAAATACCATTGATCCATTGTTTAAGATGGCAGATGTGGCATTGTCCACTCTCCTAATATCCGCTCAAGAGGATCAGATTTCCACAATCAAGAAAATCGCCAAAAAAAACCGTTTATTTATAATAGACTTTAACAAAATTTTGAAGGAGGATTAAATATATGTTCGATTTTTTAAAAAATAAGGATGAAAAAGTAGATGTTAAGAAGCAACCCCTTTCAAATACTTTGGGTATTGATTTAGGGACTCTTAACACCGTAGTAGCGATGCCTTCAGGAGATAAATTCGATTTATATAAAATTCCATCTGTAGTAGCTGTTAAAAAAGAGGAACCAAGCTACGTACTGGCAGTGGGAGATGAAGCCAAAGCGATGTTAGGCCGGACCCCAGAAGATATTGTAGCCGTTCGTCCACTGCGAAAAGGGGTAATCGAAAGTATTGCCCAGGCGGAATCTCTCCTGGTTTATGCTATGAATCAGGGCTCAGGTGAAAGTCCGGAAAGCATTGATCGAATTGTAATCGGTATTCCTGGTGATGCATCTGAAGTGGAAAAAAAGGCTGTGGAAGATATTGGAAGAAAAGCTGGAGCCAAATACGTGCTGGTAATTAGTGAAGGACTTTCTGCAGCCATCGGTGCCGGATTACCCATAGCAGAAGCCTCAGGCACCATGGTGATTGACCTAGGGGCAGGTTCCAGTGACATAGTGGTGATTTCACTGGGAGGAATCACAGACATCGAAACCATCCGTAGCGGTGGGGATGATGTTGATACTAACATTGTGGAAAAGGTGAAAGAACTCTTCAAAGTAGAAATTGGTATACACGAAGCAGAAAAAGCCAAGATCCAAGTGGGGATGGTGCACTGCAATGCAGAAATGGAACCACTAAACACCACCGTCATTGGAAAGTCCATGGAAACCAACAAACCACAGAAGGTTGAAATTGACTCAAAATTGGTAGCTGATGCTGCTGAACCCCTGATCATAAAATTAATTGATTCATTATCTCGGGTGTTGGAGAGGATGTCTCCCGAATTAATTTCCGGAGTCTACAACAAAACCATAGTGGTGGGTGGTACTTCACAACTTCATGGCCTTAAAGAAAGGATTTACGAGGAAGTTGGGGTTCCAGTGGAAATCTCTGATGATCCCATGACTGTGGTGGCCAAAGGAGCAGCTATAGTGGCAGCAGAACCCCGGGCTCTGGAACCGGAAGTAAGATTAAAAGCAATGAAATAGTCCATAGCCAAATGAAGCTACTTGGAATAGACGAGGCAGGACGTGGGTCTGTGATAGGACCCTTGGTACTGTGTGGTGTTGCCATTGATAAAGATAGGCTGCGATTTCTGGAACGATTAGGCCTTAAAGACTCTAAAAAAGTGGCTCCTAAGAAGCGATTGATCTTATCCCGGAAGATAAAAAAGATTGCTGAATGTCATTTGGTTAAAATATCAGCCCAAGATATTGATTTACTCCGTTCCAGGGATGTGAATCTGAATCAAATCGAAAAGATTGGGATGAATCAGATAATCAATGCCGCTAAACCCCACATCTGTCTGGTTGATTCAATGGATGTTAAACCAGAAAGGCTAACCAGGGAACTGGAAGAAGTTAATCCCGAAATAAGGGTAATTGCTGAACATAAAGCAGATGACCGGTACCCCATCGTTGCTGCATCTTCCATTGTAGCCAAGGTCGAAAGGGACTTGGAAATTCACAGAATCCGTAACGAATACCAAGATATTGGGTCAGGGTATCCCAGCGACCCTCGTACCATAAAATTTCTCCAAGAAAGATCTTACCAGGATCTTCCAGACTTTGTTCGGCGTTCCTGGGCCACAGTCGAAAAACTGAGGGGAATAAAATGATTTATGAGTTTTTCAGTGGTGGCGTCAGTACCATCCTGGAGATGTTTAAAAGTGGAGGTCTAATAACCTACATAATCACCATAATAGGGATTTATGGAGTTTTTTATTCTCTGGAAAAGATTTATTACCTGCGTAAGATTTCCCGAGTGGAATTTCCCCAAATAATGGGCGTGGTAAACGAATCCATGGAAAGAGGCGGATCTCTGGAAGCCCTGCGCGAAATTGGAAGATTTCATAATCCTATTTCCCGTATCGTGGCTGAGGCATTGAAGATCGGTTACCGTAACAAAAGTGAAGTGGAAGATGCCATGGAACGCGTTTTCATTGTGGAAATGAGTCGAATGACCAAGGGTCTGGATACTATACGTACCATAATTGAGATAGCTCCTCTTCTGGGACTGATCGGTACTGTAATTGGAATGTGGTATACTTTTAAGGCATTAGGTATGAATGCCAACCCCACTGCAATGGCGGAGGGTATCTATATTGCGCTTATCACCACTATTGTTGGTTTAGCTGTGGCTATTATAATCTTACCCCTCTATTCTTACATCAACAGTCAAATTGAAGGTGAAATTGACAAAATAGAAATTGCCAAGAAGATGACTAACTGGAGCGCGGCAGAAATGCTGATTGCCGTACGTGATGAAGTAGATTGCTCTATAGATGCATTGAATGATGCAAATGGTGTTTTAGAAGTGAAACCTGTTTATAATAATCCTAAAGCCAATATTTGGGTTTCCATCAATCCCCACATGCTGGAAAAAAGTATTGGAAACATCGTTAAAGAAAGGTGCAAGGAAGATGCTCACATTGTGAAGAGTAAGTTGAAACAGTGAGGAATCCATCATGGCCATTGACACCCGTGCCTATAAAAACAAACTACGCTCCAAACAAGCTCGAATAAGTTTAGTTCCACTTATTGATGTTATTTTTACTATTTTAATATTTTTGATGGTTACCAGTAGTTTCCAAGCAGTTTCAGATTCTGCCGGGGGTAAACCTGAAATTTCGGATACCAGTGGATCCTCAGAATACTACCTGATCCCCATGTCTGGCTTGCACACCGTCACTGTGAACGGAGTGAACATGTCCAGTTACATACGCAACAGTGCAATTGCAGTGCATACCAACGTAATAGACCAGGGTGAAATCACTATCAAACCTAAAGAGGGGCTCATTACCATCGTTACTCCTCCCGGAATGCCACTGGAAAAAGCGGTGAGCACTCAACAGTAAATTATGGAATCATAGTCCAACAGACCCATCTATATACAATCTATATATACCGTGTCTAAGACACTATGTCTATCAAAAGCAATCTAGAGGGTGATAAATTGTATCTAGGGAGAATATTAGCCGTTGGAAGTAATGAAGAAGGTAGTTTCGTTGCCTATAGAGTTTCAAGCCGTTCTTTTCCTAACCGGATTACCAAATCCTTCCCGGAAAGCGTGGCAGTAGTTCCAAAGGAAGGATTTGAAAAGGACATTTTTAAAAGTCCCTACATCGCATACAACTGTATCCGAATTGTAGATGACATAGCTGTGGTTTCCAATGGTTCTCACACTGATGTTATCGCCGAAAAAATCGCCAGTGGTATGACCATCAGAGATGCCTTGGCCTTGTCACTTTTAACCATGGATTATGAGAAAGATGATTTCCAAACTCCACGAATAGCTGGAGCATCGGTTCTGAATGGGGCATCATACATTGGCATAGTTACTGCTGACAAAGTAATAGTTGATAAAGTTTTAGAGGGGGAATCAAGCTACATAGCCACATATGAACACACTTATCCCCAGAAAGTGGATTTTGAAGCCAATAACTCCTCCGATGCAGCGGCATTCATAATGGACCAGGGTAAGTTTTCCGAATTCACCAATCCAGTAACATCAGCCGCAGCCTTTGGAAGTAAAAAATGGGAAATAAGCTCACTCTGAATAATATGGAAATCAGGTTAATCGGTCTTCCTGGAATTCCCCTCCTGCAGGAGGGGGATGACCTGGGCGAAATCATACTGGAGTCATTTGGAGCTCTAGATTTGGCCATTGAAGATGGCGATGTGTTGGTAGTGGCAGAAACTGCTGTGGCCAAAGTAGAAGGAGAAATTATCGATTTAGATTCTGTTATTCCAAGTAAAAAGGCGTTTGAAATAGCATTGGCTACGGGTAAGGATCCTAAGTTGGTGGAAGCCATAATAGGTGCATCAAAGGAGATCATAAAAGTCGGTCCTGATTTCATTATCTCCGAGACCAAACATGGATTTGTGTGTGCCAATGCAGGAATAGATGAATCTAATATAGAATTGGGATTGGCTAAGCCTATACCTTCCGATCCTGATGCTAGTGCATCTTGTATCAGAGATAAAATTGAATCTATCACTGGTAAAAAGGTGGCTGTGGTGATTTCGGATACCCAGGGTAGAGCATTTAGAGAAGGAGCTGTCGGCGTGGCCATTGGAATCTCCGGAATGGACCCACTATGGGATCGTCGAGGAGAAACTGATCTTTATGGTCGAAAACTTCAAACCACCACCATCGCTGTTGCCGATGAACTATCAGCAGCAGCATCAATTGTTATGGGTCAAGCCCATGAAGGACTTCCCGTAGTTTTAATAAGGGGAGTCGACTACTTCAGTTATCTTCAAAATGATTCATCGAAGGCCAAATCCCTTATTAGACCAAAAAAATATGATGTATTTAGGAAATAACTAAATTTAATATAATATTCGAGAAAGGAGTGTAAATATGCCTGTTAACCAGATGGAAACCAATCTACAAGCGATAACCACCACTATAGCCTTCCTAGAGAAGGAGGATTCTTGCAATCCCGAGCTTCTATCCAAATTAAAAGAAGAAAGGGATCGGCTTTTACGAGAATTGAATGTTCATCACATATAGTTTTTGGAATAGGAAAGAGTTAATTAAATAATTATCCTATTACATAAGACCATCGCGATACAATGATTACTGTCTTCTCCGGTGGAACCGGAACTCCTAAACTACTGCAGGGGATGGTGGAAATCATCGACCCTGCAGATGTCACCGTAATTGTGAACACACTGGAAAATGAATATTTCTCAGGAGTTTACGTGGCAGCTGACCTGGACACCGTAATGTACACCCTGGCCGGGATGATTAACCAGGAAACATGGTATGGAATTGAAGGTGACACCTTCGTAACCCACGATACTCTAAAACGTATGGGGTGCCCTGAAATTCTGCGAATAGGTGATGAGGATCGTGGCATAAAAATTCAAAAAACGATTTTAATGAATAAACATCCCCTCTCTGAGGCTGTTGAAATCCAAAAAGAAAGATTAGGAATCAAATCAAAAATTTTGCCCATGAGTGACCAGGATTCCAATTTAACCATCCAAACCACAGAAGGTAAGATGGATTTCCACCAATTCCTGGTGGAAAAACAGGGCCGTCCCCACGTCTTGGATATAAATTATGAACAAGTTGACTCGGCTCCGGGAGTTATAGAAGCTATAAAAAATTCAGAAATGGTTTTAGTAGGGCCGTCAAATCCCATAACCTCAATTGGACCCATAATATCAACTAAAGGCGTTATGAAAGCTCTTAAGAATGCTTATGTAGTGGCGATTTCTCCTATTATCGGTGATCGACCAGTTAGCGGCCCAGCAGCAAAATTCATGGCTGCACTGGGATACGAAGTGTCCTGTCTAGGAGTTGCCCGTATTTACCAGGATTTCCTAGACAAATTTGTAATAGATAATATCGATGCCCATTACAAAGATATAATAGAAAAACTAATAACTGAGGTTGTGGTAACTCAGACCAAGATGAACAACCAACAAGACAAGGTGAAGTTAGCGAGGATGATTTTTGGGTGAAATTTTATGATACAAATGACTTTGATTCAAATTGATAACTATGGTCCCTGGACTGTCACTCCTTCTCCACGGGCCGAAGCAGATCTTCAAATTTTGCAATCAGAACTTTACGCAGATATTCAGCGCCAATTCGCTGCTAACAGTGGTTTGGTCTTTTTCACCCGCTTCGATAACATGCTGGCAGTAACCAATGGAGTGGGAGCCGAGGAACATCTCCGAATTCAAAAATCCATTGGAAACCGCTACCCCATCACAGTGAGTATGGGTATTGGGGCAGCTGAAACTCCTTATGAGGCCCAGAGAAAAGCTAGTGCAGCCCTGCAGAAGTATGGGGGAGCTCAAAATGAGAATCGCAAGGAGATATTGGCCATCGATGGCATGGTTAATTCTGATGAAAGCTTCGTACAGATTGCCCATATAGACATCAATGGCATTACCAACTCTTTAACGGACATTATTCCTGCCTATGACACATCTTTTATTGTTAATCGTGTTCAACACTTTTTAATGAAGAAGTTAATCGAAAAAGGTTCTCTCTTATTTTTCATAGGCGGTGACAACTTCATGTCCCCCTGCAATGGTCTTGATCCTGAGGGAATATTGAAGATCATCGAAGAAATTGAGGATGAAATTAACATTGCCCTTAAAGCAGGAGTTGGAAAAGCTCCCAATGCTGAAAAAGCTGCTAATCTAGCAGATCTAGCTTTGGAAGAGATAAGGGGTGGTTTCACCTACAAATTGGTTCATGTGATGAAGGAATAATACATAAACTAAATATTTATTTTTCTTCAAACCCACATTATAGGTGCATTAATTGATAGTACTAGCGCCCATGGCGGGCATTACCGACGGTGCCTTTTGCCGGGATATTTCCAGGGAAGGATTTGATATGGTAACCCTGGGGGGTTACAATGTCGACCCCCCCACCATCCAAGCCGGGCGCGAAATTCTATCCCGGGGAAGGCCAGAGTTTTTGGTGGAGGAGGAATTACTCATACCCTACCTGGAAGATCAGGTTAAAATAATCCAAGAGGAGTTTGGAGGCTTTATTTCGGTCAATCTGAGATCAGTTACAACTGAACCAATTGTTGAGGTTTCGAAGATCCGCGGAGTGCAGGTGGTGGAAGTTAACGCCCATTGCCGTCAGAAGGAAATTACCAACCTGGGATGCGGCCAAGCCATGCTCCGGGACGTCTCCCGTTTAGAAGAATATCTTCGAGAAATAACCCAAAAGGCGAAATCTATGGTTTCAGTTAAGATAAGGGCCAATGTTCCAGGAGTTAATGAAGTGGAAGTGGCAGAAGCAGTGGAACGTTCAGGTGCAAATTATATTCATGTTGATGCTATGCTTCCTGGATCTAATTCAGCTGATTTAAATATTATACGTTCTATTAAAGAAAACACTTCAGTTTTTATCATAGGTAACAATAGTATTAAAGATGTTGTATCTGCCCATGAAATGTTAAATGCTGGAGCTGATGGTATATCCATAGCCAGGGCAGCTATTGGAGGGAGTTTGAACTTTGAACTTTCACGGATATAAACGTCAAAGTTTATAATAGAAATGATTAGTAAATATTATTTATATAATCACGAACTGATTAGAATATATATTCATTATAAATCATCAAGGTGGTTGCATGTCTTTTATAGAACTAGAAAATGTCACCAAGTCTTTTGATGGCGTGAAGGTCCTAAAAAACTTAAATGTCAAAATAGAGGAAGGAGAAGTACTAGGCATCTTGGGAAAGAGTGGTGCAGGTAAATCCGTTCTTATTAACATGTTAAGGGGAATGAAGGATTATCGCCCAGATGAAGGTAGCATAAAATATACCGTAGCATTTTGTCCCAGTTGTTTCCGGGTGGAAGCACCTTCTTATGACGGAAAAGAATGCGGATGTGGCTGTGATTTCCAAGTACAAACTGTTGACTTCTGGAATTGTGACCGATTAATATTCGCTGCCATTAAAAGAAGAATTTCCATAATGTTACAGAGAACATTCGCCCTTTACGAGGACGATACTGTAATTGACAATGTTTTGAAATCGATAGAGGGACATGAAGAAGAAGAAAGTACCTACATGGCCATAGAACTTTTAGATATGGCTCAAATGACTCACCGCATCACCCATATCGCCCGGGATCTCAGTGGAGGAGAAAAACAACGGGTAGTTCTGGCGCGGCAGATAGCCAAGGAGCCCATGATTTTCTTAGCTGACGAACCAACCGGTACCCTAGATCCTAAAACTGCTGAGGCTATACACGACGCTCTCATCGAAGGAGTGGTGCAACAGGGAACCACCATGATCATTACCTCTCACTGGCCAGAAGTGATGAAAAAACTTTCCACCCAAGTTATATGGTTAGAAAAGGGTGAAGTAGTAGAGGAAGGGGACCCTGAAACCGTAGTGCAGAAATTCTTGGATCAAGTACCCTTACCTGAAAAAACCGAAGAATTCAAGGCCGGAGGACCTATAGTCCGGATGGAAGGAGTTAAAAAACATTACTACTCCATAGAAAGAGGAGTTATTAAAGCTGTTGATGGTGTGAGCCTCACTGTTGATGAAGGCGAGATATTTGGGGTGGTCGGTTTAAGTGGTGGTGGAAAGACCACTTTATCACGCATACTGTACGGTTTAACCGATCCCAGCAGCGGTATGATTGAGATCCGCCTGGGGGATCAGTGGATAGATATGACTGAGAAGGGTCCTTTTGGTAGGGGAAGAGTGAAGCCGTACTTGGGAATACTTCACCAGGAATACAGCCTATACCCACATCGAAACGTCCTTGGCAACCTTACCGAAGCCATCAGTCTGGATTTACCTGCAGAATTCGCCAGGATGAAGGCTGCTTATGTCTTAAATGCGGTTGGATTTGATGAAAACTATGCTGAAAATATTTTAAAGAAATATCCTGATGAATTAAGTGGAGGGGAACGCCACCGCGTGGCAATCGCCCAAGTTCTTATTAAAGAACCAAATGTAGTTATTTTAGATGAACCCACCGGTACTATGGATCCCATGACCAGAGTACAGGTGACTGATTCCATCCACAAAGCCCGGGAAGAACTTAACCAAACCTTCCTGATTATATCTCACGACATGGATTTCGTGCTGCATGTATGTGATCGGGCCGCACTGATGAGGGGGGGAAAGATTCTCAAGCAAGGAAAACCCGAAGACATAGTGGAAGATCTGAGCCCAAGTGAAAAAGAAAAGATGCTAAAGGAGGATTAGGATGGCCTGGGCTGATTCGCCGTCGCATGTATGTAGAGGAGGGGATAAAAGAGCATTGACCTTTTGTTGTCCCCCAGTTAAACCCTGTCCCATCTTACACACCCTTGAAGATGCAAAGATAACTCCACAAGAGTACGTGGACATCAAAGAAGATTTCGGGAGAAAAACTCGACTAGGTCATGGAGAGGGAACTTGCTTCGGATCCCTGGTGTGGTGTTGTAAACCTTCCAAACCCTGTCCCCTGCGAGATATGGTAATGCGCAGGATCAACATGTCTAATGATGAATATTTAGAACTGAAAAAAGAGTTATCCGAAAAATTAGTGGGGAAAACTGAATCTAGTGCAGAAGAAAAGGTTAAAGGACTTGCAGAAGCCTTTAATGTTTCGGAAGATGAAGCCCGTCAAACCTTACAGGAGTGTGGAAACGACCTTAGAATGGCCATGAAACTTCTTCAAATGAAGAATTTGGAGCAATAGGATGGGATGGACTCCTTTATTCCTGGATATGACAGATTGGCACGTGCTGGTGATTGGTGCTGGGGAAGTGGGAGAAAGGAGAGCCAGAAGATTCCTGGATGCCGATGCACAAGTCATCATAACTGGTGGAAGAGTTTCTGATGACTTAAAATCCAAGGGTGCCCTGGAGAAACCCCTCCACCAGTGGGAAGAGCTGGTGGACTGGGCGGACTTGGTGGTGGTGGCCAGTGGCGACAAAGCACTGAACCAGGAAATTGGGGAAATGTCTGCTGGAAAACTTTTAAACCGGGCAGATAAACCAGAATATGGAAACATGATCGTTCCATCTTCCTTTTTTATAGGAGATGTGCAGATATGCATTTTTACCCAGGGAAAAAGCCCCCTCATGGCCCGGCAGTTAAGAAAAAAAATACAAAAAGTAATAAATCAGGAGGATGTACTGCAGTTAGAGTTACAGCATTTCACCCGGGAAAAACTAAAAGGCCAACTCCATAATCAGAAGGATCGTCGCCAGTTACTATACCAGATACTAGATGATGAATATATTAAAAAACTATTGGCAGAGGGAAATTTGTTGGCAGCACAAGAAAGAGTAGCCCACATTATAGAATTAGACTCTGAATCTAAGCCCACCAGGTCCAACGAGGAGATATCGTGATTCTTAATATCAGGATCGACCATAAAACAGCTGAAATCAGTCAGATGGAACAGTTGAATCAGCACATGGAGGGTATTTTTCAGGAAATTAATCAAAACCACTCTGTGAACGAGTATCTCCAGATAAAAACATGTAATCGCCAGGAAATGTATCTGGTAATAGATAAATGTGATCTAAATTACCACTGGGGCGATTTAGTGGTTAAAAAAGATGATGAAGCCTTAGAACATGTTTTAAGGTTAGCATCTGGCTTGGAATCCATGATTGTTGGTGAGGACCAGATTCTGGGTCAGCTCAGGGATGCTCAAAAACAGGCCATTAAAGCAGGCAGTTGTGGGCCCATACTAAACAACGTGTTTACCAAAGCCATCCACGTGGGCCAGCTTGTCCGAAAAAAAACTCACATCAATGAAGGGGCAGTTTCCATTGGATCAGCAGCGGTGAGGCTGGCTGAACATGTGCATGGTGATCTTAAATGCAAAAAGGTGCTGGTTATCGGAGCCGGACAAATGGGCACCCTGGTGGCTAAGGCCCTGGTAGTTAAAAGGCTTAAAGCTATAGTAGTGGCTAACCGTACCCATGATCGGGCATTGTGCCTGGCAAAGGAATTGGGAGGTTCAGCTATCTATTTTGATCGTTTAGCAGAAGCTCTGTATGATGCTGATGTAGTGATCAGCGCCACTGGAGCACCACACCCCATAATAACCTATGAAAAGCTCAAGGAAGCTGTTCCAGTAGAAACCCTGGGTAAAATGGTGATGGTGGATATTGCTAATCCCCGGGATATCGATGAACGGGTGGCAGAACTAGGAGTACGGCTTTACAATATTGATGATCTGAGGGGAATTGCACGTGAAAATCTTCAGATGCGAGAAAATGAAGCTAAAGCTGCTGAAGCTATTATTGGAGAAGAATTAGTTCTTCTAAGAAGATCCCTTAAACACCTGGAAGTGGAACCACTGATCTCAAGTATCCGCAACCAAGCGGAAAAAATGAGAATCAAAGAAACAAAAAAGGCCTTGAGAATGATGGGGGATATCAATGGCCAGGAAAAAGTGGTGGACGACTTGAGTCGGGTTGTAGTGGATCGCATATTCTCGGGTATCATCAAGAATATAAAAATTGCCGCGGAAAAAGATGATAAAAGTACTTTAGAAGTTGTTGAGCGCCTTTTTAGCAATGGATAAATTTAAACTTTTGACATAGAAAAAAATGAGATGTTAAGCATACATCTCTTTGGGCTCTTTTTTATCTTTTTCATGATGTTTAAGGGCATATTCAATGTGTTTCCAGGTCAAAACATCATCATCGCATGAAAAAGCTTTATGTAAAGCAATTTTTAGGATTCTATCCTTAATATCTCGTCCAGACATTCCCCGGGTAATTGCAGCTAATTTTTTAAGATCAACATCCACTTCCAATGGCAGGGAGACGGAGTACAGTTCCAGGATGGATAATCTTTCCGATTCATCAGGTAGGGTGAATTCAATCTCCTCTTCAAATCGACTCCGCAATGCCTGATCCAGAAGGGGCGGATTGTTAGTGGCACCAATGGTTACCACTCCCAGGTTGGGGCTTATTCCATCCATCTCTGTGAGGAGAGCATTTACCACCTCAGAAACATCCCCTCGAAGGGATTGATAGCGTCTGTCCAGGCCTATGGCATCTATCTCGTCGATGAAGATCACCGAAGGTGCACAACTGGCTGCCATTTCAAATAAGTCATGTATCTGCCGGGCTCCATCGCCAACATGCTCTCCAATCAGAGTGGTAGCTTTAACCATGAATAACGGGATTTTAAGCTCACTTGAAAGGGATTTGGCTAGCATGGTCTTACCGGTTCCAGGAAAACCATGAAATAGAACATTTCTAGGCGCCCATTCCCCAAATATTTCTGGGTCCTGCAGATACTTCATGATGATCTTGCACTTAGTTTTGGCTCGTTCTTGGCCAATTACATCCTCCATTAGGATTTTACTTTCAACTCGTTTTATTTCACGAACTTCAGGAAGTTCCATCAGCAATATGTTGGTGTTTTTGGTGATTCGTGAATTTTCAGGATGGGCTTTAATTATTTTAAATGCAAAATCAGGTAACAGTTTCTGGTCAAACAGGAAAGAACCCTCGTTTGCTGTGAATCCATCCCACTGATCCTGAGCGTAGAGTTCGAAAAGTTCTTTATCGAAGATTTCAATTTTAGGACTCTCCACCAAGTTGCACAGAAATGGATAGCCAATGGATTGCAAAACCACTAATTTACACTCTTTTTTAGTTTCTTCACAATTGCTTAATTTTTTTTGGTCTGATAATACGGAATCTGGAGTTATGTTGTTAAGTTTCAAATAGAATACCTGCCGATATATTTTTTAAGCGTTAAACTTAGTTTAATCCATGAACAAAATTTAGAATTTACTTTTATTTCTTGATAAGCCAAGATAAATATTTTCCCCAAGTTCTTTTCTCCAAAGAAAATTCTCTTTAGTGGTATATAATAGTTGGAACCACAAGATTTATATATAGATTGTTCGGATATAACAGAACATTCGGCTTATGCCGAACAAAAAAATGGTGATAAGTATGCAAAAATTTCGATGCGTGATATGTGATTATATCTATGACCCTGAAAAAGGAGACCCAGAGAGTGGTGCAGAACCCGGAACCAGCTTCGAGGATTTGCCTGACGACTGGCTATGTCCCCTCTGTGGTGTGGGAAAAGACCAGTTCGTGCCTGTAGAAGAAGAAAAACCCAAAGAAACGAAAAGCAAGAAAGAAACTCTAGACATGTTCTGTTACCAGTGTTCTCAAACTGCCAGGGGCACGGGATGTACAGTTAAGGGAGTCTGTGGAAAAGAACCCACCGTGGCTCGTTTACAGGATAACTTGTTATTCGCAATTAAGGGGATATCAGCTTACCTCTACCATGCCCGAGAATTGGGTTACAGTGATGACGAAGTGGATGCCTTCCTAGAGAAAAGTTTCTTCTCCACCCTCACCAACGTTAACTTCGATGCAGGTAACTTCGTGGACCTGGCTCTGGAAGCAGGTCACATGAACATCAAAACCATGCAACTTCTCAAAAAAGCCCACATAGAAACCTACGGTGAACCCGTTCCTACTGAAGTTCCGGTGGGTGCGTTTAAAGGCCCAGGAATTCTGGTGACTGGACACAGCCTCAAAAATCTGGAAGATCTATTAAAACAGACTGAAGGAAAAGGAATAAACGTTTACACCCACTCAGAAATGTTACCCGCCCATGGATACCCCGGACTGAAAAAATACACACATCTAGTGGGTCAACTCGGCGGACCCTGGTTTGACCAGAAAAAAACCTTCGCCAAGTATCCAGTGGCCATTCTTGGAACCTCTAATTGTGTACTTTTACCCAAAGACGAATACAAAGAAAGGATGTTCACCAGTGGAGTGGCCCAACTACCAGGAGTGCAACACATCGAAGACAACGACTTCACCCCCGTGATTGAAAAAGCCCTGGAACTTGGTGATCTAGAAGAAGAACCACGTAAAACAGTTTTAACCACCGGATTCGGTGCATCCACCGTGCTTTCCCTGGCTCCTAAAATTAAGGAACTGGTGGAAGCCGGAAAGATCAAAAGATTCTTCCTGGTGGGCGGCTGTGACTCCCCACTACCCCAAGCCAAGTACTACACCGAGTTCGTAGCAAAACTGCCCCAAGACACCGTGGTACTCACCTTGGCTTGTGGAAAGTACCGATTCAACGATATGGATCTGGGAGATATTGAAGGGGTGCCCAGACTCATCGACTTGGGTCAGTGTAACGATGCCATAGTAGCCATTGATATAGCAGTGGCACTCACCGAACTATTCGGAGTTGAACTTAACGAACTACCACTAACCCTGATCCTTAGTTGGATGGAACAAAAGGCAGCAGCCATCCTATGGAGTCTCTTGGCCCTGAACATCCAAAACATGTACATAGGACCCATACTGCCGGGTTGGGCTAATGAAGATATTATAAATGTTTTGGTGGAAAACTATGGCCTGACACCAATCGGGGACCCAGAAGAAGATATCAAGAAAATAATGGGGTCATAACCCCATTTTTCTTCTTGAAAAACCAATTCCTTATAATAAGATCTACATGAGTTGATTGTATGAAAATCGTTAAAACCAAGGAGATGCCCATAGTCGACACTCCCCATAAGGTGGATGCAAGAAAACTATATGATACGGAACATGCCGTGACCGTGCACATCACCCTACAACCTGGTGAAAAACTCATCAGGCACATAACCCCGGTGGACGTTTTTTTCTACGTATTAGAAGGCACGGGTATAGTAGAAGTAGGTGATGAGAAACAAGAAGTATCCAAGGACACCCTCATTGACAGCCCTGCCCGTATTCCGCACTGCTGGTACAATGAAAGCGAAGGGGTCCTCCGATTTTTGGTGGTTAAAGTTCCCAAACCCCTTGAAGAAACCAAACTGTTGTGAAAAGGAGGAAAGAAATGTCTGATGAAGATTTTGATGAAAGAGCATTTGAACAAGCCCTGAAAGGAAAAATGGGGTGGAAATGTTCCTGTTCCCTTGAAATTGTGGATAAAAAATCTGAACTCAAAGAAGTAACTTGTAAAGGATGTGGAAAAACTTTCAAGACCAACCGGGACACGGATTATTGTTTTAGATGCGATAAACACTAACTCATCAAAGCTAACTGACCATGGAGAAAAGCAGGGATAATAAGATGGCCAAATATCAGGAACAAAACAGTCATAGCTATGAAATGGAAATATTCTCTACATCAGAGGGTTTACAGGTAATTAAAAGTCCTTTACGGGTTAAAATATTATCTATACTTCGAGAAAAGGATCTGAGCTTTGACGAAATCGTGAAACTATCGGGCCGGGCTAAATCAACTGTTTCAGGCCATCTCAAGGAACTATCACAGGAGGGAATAATCGGATCCCGACCACATCCCACCGACGCCCGGAAAAAGATTTTCTTCATCAAATCTGGCTACGTGGGAAAGCTCCACCGGCGGAACATGGAAGAAGATCTTAAAGAACACATAAATCGTTACATTAAAAGTGAAAACAATCCCTTCGAATTCTACCGACTCATATTCCACACCATCCGGGTTTCCCTCATGAACCAGGGCGTGAATATCGACCCCATCCTGCACGATGCCGGTTTAAGTGTGGGTGAAGTGCTATACGACCAACTAAAGAGCCCCACTGAAGAACAATTTTTACAAAATATCGTCCGATTCTGGGATACCCACAATCTGGGAAAACTGGAAGTTAAAAACACGAAACCTTTGATTATCAATGTAAAAGACTGTTTTGAATGCAGTGGACTGCCCCAACTAAATCGACCCGCTTGTGCTTTCGATACAGGAATATTAGAAGCCATATTCAGCAGATACTATGAAAAAGAGGCCAAGGTCCAGGAAGTAGAATGTCACGCTATGGGGAGTGGTTACTGCTCATTCGTGATTGAAATTTAATCACCTTCAGGATATTTAGGGCATTGATTCATACATCGCTTTCATTAGAAGTGCATCCTTCTCCAGTAAGGGACTTTCACAGATAACTGTGACCAGCCAACCACATTCCAGAATAGATTCTAGCAATGGCTCCAGTGGTGGGCCATATTTTTCTTCCATTAAAACATGATGCCGCCTTTCCCCAGCCCCTGTGTACTCGATTTTAGTAAAGTGGGAGTGCAAGATATTAATCCCTAATCCATCCTCTAATTTTGTGAATATACGGTGATAGTCATCTACATCTTTTAAACATCCCTGATTTCTGGCATGTACATGGGCAAAGTCTACCGTTGGCTGAAAATGTTCAAACGACTGGCATATATCTATTATTTCTTCCAGGCTTCCTAGTTGGGATCTCTTACCGGTGGTCTCCGGCCCGAAGGTAAATTTAGTCACACCCAGACCATCCAGTTTTTCCAACAATGCTTCAATGGTATTTTTACATCTTTTAAGCGCCTCTTCAGGGGAATATGATGTGTAAAAGCCGGGGTGGAATACGATACGATAGGCGTCCATCCACTCTGCAGCCCGGGCAGACTGCACCAAGCGCTGCACAGACCTTTCCAGCACATCCTCCTTGGGTGAGGACAAGTTTATGTAGTAAGGTGCGTGCATGGAGATCATTACCCCATTCTCCTGGGCGTTGACTCCCAACTCCCGGGCAGACTGCTTCTTAATACGCACTCCGTATGTGGCTTGGTATTCATAGGCATCAAGCCCTATACTATGGATATAGTCACAAACTTCCACTGTCGGTCCAGTGAATCCAATTGGGTTGCCTGCAGGCCCAAAATATGCTTTAGCCTTCATTTAGATAGTTCTTGATTGATTTTCTTGAGTTTGAAGAAAAATTCGGGTTCTAAGTTATCCCGTTTTCCGGATAATATATGCATCTTGAGGGGATTATTCACCATATACCCATTTAGTTCTATTTTTTTGCCAAATGTAATCCCCAAATCTTATACATTAATCCATATTATCCTTGTGGGCAAATAGTGCCGCCACCGCTCCCTCTGAACAGGCCACCACCCACTGTTTTATGCCGCCTGTGATGTCACCTGCAGCGTAGAGCCCGGGGATACTGGTGCGCTGGAATTTATCCACCTTGATATATCCTTTTCCATCTAACTCTACCCCGGCACTTTTTGCCACCTCATTGAGCGGTTCTTCACCTATGGCTATAAATACTCCGGAAGTTTCCACCACCACATGGACATCTTCCTTCCGATTATATAGTACCACCTCATCGACAGCTGCATCCCCCTTAATTTCCTCCACCACGGAGTCCCAAATAATGGGAATATTTTTTTCTTTCAACTTTTCCTGCAGATACTTTTCAGCCCTTAGCTCATCCCGCCGGTGCACTATGGTAACTTTACATCCCATGCTCTCTAGGTACAAGGCTTCCTGGACTGCTGCGTTTCCACCTCCAATCATCATAACATCTTTTCCCTTGTAGAGGGGCCCATCACAAGTGGCACAGTAACAAACTCCCCTTCCTATGAATTCTATTTCTCCAGGCACTTTGAGTCTTCGATGACGGCTGCCTGTGGATATGATCACGGCACGACTTCGATATTCGCCTTTAGAGGTGATGATCTCTAAATTCTTGTTGTTTAAAACGGTTATATCCTTAACTTCTTCCATGTTCTTTATGATTACATGTTCTTCGGCCTGTTTTTTTATGATCTCCAGTAAATTCTTTCCAGAGATCTTTTCGAAACCTGGATAATTCTCCATGGCTGGTACCATGTACCCTGATCCTGAACCAATCATCATCTCCAGGATGATGGCTTTCATTCCCTGTCTACCGGCATAAATAGCGGCAGTTAATCCTGCTGGTCCTGCTCCAACAATAACCAGATCATACACCCCCATACTTAGTCACCTACTCCTGATTTTGTTAATTTCTTCCCTGAGGAGTTTGTTAACCAGTTTACCATCAGCTTTACCCTTCAATTCCTTCATGGCCATTCCCATCAAGGGACCTGTGGCTGCTGATCCCCGTTCCTTAACCATCTCTTCCTGGGAAGCAACGATCTTCTGAACAATATTTTTAACATCCTTTTCTGATAGCATTATTAGATGAAGCATTCTTGCGGCATCTTCTGGAGTTACAGATTCTTCTGCCACTTTTCTGATGACGGGGCTGATGGCTTCTTTAGTAATTTTACCATGCCCCACCAGTTTAAAAATTTCCATAAAAACTGCAGTTGACAGTTCATCCACTTTTAATCCTTCTCTTTTTAGTTCTTTTAATGAATATGCTAAGGTTGAGGCAATTATAGTTGGATCCAGTTCACAACATCCTATTAGTTCTTCGAATTGGTCTGATCTATTCTGTCTAACTAACTGGATTGCCAGATCTTCACTCAATCCATATTCTGCGATAATTCTTTCCTTCTTCTCGGCAGGAAGCTCCGGCAAGTTTGATCTGACCTTTTCCAACAGTTCTGATGATATCATCTGGGCCGGGATATCGGTTTCAACGTGCATGCGACTAGCAGTGGGTAAAGGCCGGAGATACTCGGTGTTAGCATCGTCCAGGGACTTACGAGTTTCTTCAGGAACCCCTATAAGGGCAGCTTTGGCTCTTCTTTGTACCTCCAGGAGTGCGTTTCTGGATCTTTCTTCTTCATCTGCCACTAGGATAAATGCATCATATTCATCTAGATCCAGGAATTCATTAACTCTTTCCACTTCCTGGGAAGTGATGCCGTAGGCTGGTAGTTCGTCGGTGTGGAATATACCGGCCACACCCATTTTTTTGGCATATCCCGCCAGTTCCGTGCCGAATCTCCGGCCAGGCTGGACTTCTTTACCAATTAAACCCCTAAAACCTTTAAGTTTTATGGTTAAGACTTTTCCCTTCTTATTGATTGCATTGAAAATAATTTTGGATTCTGTCTCCTGGAACAGGTGACTCAAATCATGTATTTCATCAGATACTTGTGCCCCACGTCGTTTAAGTTCATCACGAATTTTTAAAAGATTAATTTGCCTTTTAACTTCGTTCTCCACCATACGAGGCATCAGATCCAGGTCCTGGACACCTTTAATCTCTACCCTAGCCCCTTCAGTGATGGAAATATTAAGATCCTGGCGTATAGTTCCCAATCCCCTTTTCACCCTGGTGCTGCGCAGCACCTGGCCGATCTGGTATGCTACTTCCCGCACCTGCTGGGGATGTTTCATGGAGGGGTCGGTAGTGATCTCCAATAGAGGGATTCCCAGCCGGTCCAGGCGGAATTCTATCATGCCCCTTTTCTGCCCCATACGTCGAGCAGCATCTTCTTCTAGGCAGAGGTTCTCTATAACCACCTTCCCATATTCAGTGTTCAGGTAGCCATCAGTGGCTACTAAACCAGTTCTCTGAAATCCTCCAGTGTTACTACCATCAATAACCTGTTTGCGCATGGTGTGGAACTCATCCACCACGTTCATATTTAAAAGTGATGCTATGACCAGTCCAATTTCCAGTGCCTCCTGGTTAAGGGGATGGGGTGGCTCATCATCAGATTCCACCAGGCAAGTGTAGTGGGAATAAGTATCATAGAGGAAAGTTAGTTTACGACGGGATTCTTCAAATGCAGCCCGGTCAATCTTCCCCAGTTCACTTTGGGTGGGTCTTAAGTTTCTTAATATCCGATATTCAGGTTTTTTATCAGTTAACTCACATTCACATGGACAGAATAACTTGGTCTTGGTGTCGAGTTGTTGATGTATCTCCAGGCCCATTTTGAGGCCCAATTCATCGTAATCCATCTTAATCACCATTTATAAAGTTAATTACCAATACGGGCTTCTCTATTCTCCGTAATCTTTTAAAAAATGTTGACTGGAGGATTTATCACTTAATTCTCCCCTCAAATTGCTTTCCATGATTCTCTTAACCCCATCTCGGTCCCGGGTCTGCCCCATAGCCCACATGAGTTTCACATAAGCTGTTTCCGGGAGCATGTCCCCAGAAGGAATAACCCCTGCCTTAAGGAGTTGGCGACCGCTACTGTAAACGTTGAGATTAGTTCTGCCGTATAGACACTGGGAGGTCATCACCACCGGGATTTCTTCATCAGCAGCCCTATGCAAGGAGGGCATCACATCCTCGGGACAGTGCCCTAGACCTGTTCCTTCTAACACCAGCCCCTGATAACCTTTATCAATATGGTAATCAACAAGATCCCCAGATACGCCAGGAAATATCTTTATTAATGCAATTTTTGGTTCTAGCGAATCATTAACTTCTAATTTGTATTCTCCACGTTTTTTATAGGAGTAATATTGGTCCATGACTTTGACCCTGCCCTCTTGAATTCTTGCCAAGGGGGAGCTGTTGACACTCTGGAAGGTATCTCTACGGCTGGTGTGCATCTTCCTCACCTTGGTTCCCCGGTGCAGATAGGCGTAGTTATCATTCTCATTGGCATGCATACAGACCATCACCTCAGATAGGTCTGATCGAGCTGCAGTCACCGAATTCATGAGGTTCAAAAAGGCATCAGAGGATGGTCGGTCAGAACTCCGCTGAGCACCGGTTAAAATAACTGGCACTGGTGTTTCCAGGATAAAACTCAGGGCCGCTGACGTGTAATGCATGGTATCGGTTCCATGAGCTACCACCACTCCCTGGGCTCCTTGGTTAATTTCATCAGCAATGGAACGGGCGGTTTCTACCCAATAATCCGGCTGCATGTTTTCGCTTAGAATGTTCATTATGGCCTTACCCTTTATGTTGGCCTCATCCAGAAGCTCCGGTGTGGCTCTTAAAAGATCTTCAGCAGTGAATGCAGGGTGAACAGCCCCAGTTTTGTAGTCAATAATGGAGGCCACGGTTCCTCCAGTAGAAATGATTGATATATCCATTTTTTCTGGATCTTTCTGAAATTCCAGTGGGGCAAACTCAATTTTAGGAGCATCACCCCTTTCAAGGAGCTCTAAACTAGTTTCAGATATATTAATACCAATATTATATCCATTATCCAGTTTTATTACGATATGTTGATCATCAGCATCTTCAGCCCGGTCCAACAACATTCCCTGGTATTCTAAATCTCTTTTTTTGATTAAAATGCGATCCCCTATATTTATATCCTGTGATTCTAAAAATTTTCTGGCTAATCCTTGATAATTCATAGCATCCCTCGTGAAGTCACATGAAATAATTTATCCAGATATTGCTTGTTTTTATGTGTTAAAAAATTTTTAAACTTTGATTCCATAATTTTTTTCAACTACACTATACAGTTTTTATCCATTCTAAAAAAAATGTATTCACCTTTCTCATTTTTTTCTAATTTTACAAATTAAAAAAGTTCATATTTGAACTTTGTACATTACTTAACAGTTAAATTGTTTATTTTAGGAGTTAATTAGCTCATAGTTTTTCATCTTCTTCACTATCACCCTAATCATAAAAATCATTACATCATTTTAGTTCCATAGGATCTTCATTGTTCTCCTGTTTCTGAGATACAAATGATGAATGATGAATCAATTATTTTATACCTTCAACCTAAACTTTAAATTTATCTTAAAAAGCTCGATAAATAAACCTATAATCTTGCAGATCCCAACTGTTTTGTGCGAAGATCAGCAGTGTACTATTTGTTTATATGCTTAGCTTCAAACAAATAGTTGGCATATAGCTTCTTCAAGCATCATACAAGTAAAATGGTAGGGCCGCCAATGGAAGAACTCTCCATCAATTCTCATTGACTTGCTGATGTATAGGATGAATCTAATCGTAAGGTGGAAGAAAAGGATCATGAAAAACTTCTACTGAATATCCCCAAAAAAATGAAAAGTGTAGAAATGGGTGAAAGTGGCATGGATATGATTCGTGAAATGTTTTGATAAGCTCCAAAACGTAGAGATAGAAAGTTTATACATCATTTATGCAATATGAAACCTTAATTACCTTATGCTGAGGACATTTTCCCTTTGAACATCAAATCATTCTTTAATTTTGATTTCCAACCCCACTGGACAATGATCAGAACCCATCACATCAGACATGATGTAGGCATTCTTCACCTGACTCATAAACTCCTGATTCACGAAGAAGTAATCTAGACGCCACCCCACATTCCTCTCCCGGGCCCGGGTGCGGTAACTCCACCAAGTATATTGTTCCGGTTCTTTATTAAACTCACGGAAGGTGTCCACGTAACCGTGGCTTAAAAACCTGTCCATCCATTCACGCTCCACCGGTAAGAATCCTGAAACCTTCGAGTTCTCCTTAGGCCTAGCTAAGTCTATCTCTTTATGGGCAGTATTCACATCCCCGCATACCACGATGTTACGCCCTTCATCCTTCAACTGGTCAGCGTAAACTAAGAAAGAGTCATAAAAGTCTAACTTATACCGTAACCTTTCCTCAGACATCTTACCATTGGGAAAATAGATATTAAAAAGTACAAATTCCCCGTAGTCAGTGATGAGGGTTCGTCCTTCCTGGTCAAATTTGCTGATGCCCAATCCATGACCCACTTTTTCCGGTTTTAAACGGGTGTAGGTAGCCACCCCACTGTACCCCTTTCTTTCTGCTTCTGAGGTATAAAGATGGTAATCATCCATATTACGTATATCCTTAGGGAATTGTTTCAATGTTGCTTTAGTTTCTTGCAAGCATAAAACATCGGGTTTATCATTTAATACCCATTTTTTAAAGCCTTTCCGGTGGACAGCCCTAATACCGTTTACATTCCATGATAAAATCCTTATGGTGCTCATAAAAAATCTCCATATTTCTTTGAATCTGCAGGATTGTTTTTCATAAGTGATTTAAGATCCCAATAAAACCTATATCTCCCATGTTTTCCTTAAAAAAGGAATGTAAGGAGTTTTATTCCTTTACCAGATTATCATGAGTCCATTTGGCTGCTGCTTCCAGTATTTTCAAATTGACCCCTATCAGCTGTGGCTTACGATGAAAGGTATGTTCTATGGCACTTTTGAATACGTCAGGGGGAAGTTCTAATAGACCCAGTTCCATTATAGCTCCCAACATTACGGTGTTCCCCGCCTTCTTAACTCCATTATCCTTGGCAATTTTAAAAGCTGGCACACCAATGGCCTTAACACCTTTGGGTGGATCAAATTCACCTACTTCGGAGTCATAAATAATGTAACCACCATCTTTAACCCGATCCGAAAATTTGTTAAGGGCTGGACGGTTGAAAGCCACCAATACATCGTTATAGTGAACATAGGGCGAGCCTATGTCCTGTCCATCTATGATCACTGTGCAATGGGCCGTTCCACCCCGCTGCTCAGGGCCGTAGGACGGATAGTAGGATACGTGCTTTCGATCTTTGCAGGCAGCTTGAGCCAGAGTAAGACCCAGACTCAACACTCCCTGTCCACCAAAACCTGCCATTTTAACCACTTTACACTGGAATTCTGGGTCGTCAATGGCTTCCATGGTACTCTCCTGATCCACCTCGAAGATGTGGTTCAGTGCCTCCAGGCTGAAATCACTTTGGGCCCGGCATAATGGTTCTACTTCATGACTTCGGTTCCGAAAGTTCTTCAAAGGAAATTCTCGGGCCATTTCATGGTTTATGAAATCTTCTGTCCCCTTAACATCCAGTCGGAGGTTGGTGGGACAGGGTGATAGTACCTCCACAAAGGCATATCCTTTACCATCCCTCTGGATCTCTAGAGCTTTCTTCACGGCCCTTCTTGCTTTACGTATGTGTTTGGGATCCGAGACTGATACTCGCTCGATAAACACAGGAGCTTGCAAGTTGTCCAGAAGTTCACACATGTGCATGGGATACCCAGTATAACTGGGGTCTCTTCCGGTGGGGCAGGTGATTGTCTTTTCACCAACCAAGGTGGTGGGTGCCATCTGCCCACCAGTCATACCATAAACTGTGTTGTTAACGAAGAACACTGCCATCTTTTCCCCCCGGTTAGCAGCCTGTATAGTTTCATTTAGACCTATAGACGCCAGGTCTCCATCTCCCTGATACAAAATCACAATGGCATCATCTTCTGCACGGGACAGGCCCGTTCCCACCGCAGGCGCCCTGCCATGAGCCACTTGCACATGGCCACAGTCGAAGTAGTAGTAGGCGAAAACAGCACAGCCCACCGGACTGGTCATTACCGTACGGTCCTGGATCCCCAGTGAATCGATAGCTTCACCTATGAGTTTATGGAGAATTCCATGGCCACATCCCGGGCAGTAGTGGGTGGCGGTAGGGGCGCTGCCCCCCTTGCGGGGGTACTCATCCAAAATGGCTTCCGGTTTTTTCAACACCTTTTCCCTACTGATCATTATGATCATCTCCACTGAGCTCTCTAATCTTATCCACAATACTCTTCTGGTCCATCAGGTTACCTCCCATTCGATTAACCAGTTCCACTGAGCGTTGACATCTAATGGCCAGGATTATGTCCTCCATCATCTGGCCGTTACTCATTTCCACTGAAATAAACTTACAATTCTTTCGTTTAGATATGTTTAGAAGTTCTTTTTCTGGAAAAGGGAAAAGTGTCTTGGGACGGAACAATCCCGCCTTCAAACCATTTTCACGGGCCCAATCAACTGCGGATCTAGCGATGCGGCTGCTAATACCATAGGCAACCACCACCACCTCCGCATCATCCATGTAATATTCCTCATAATCCACTTCATTTTCTTTTATTTCCTGATACTTATCCTGTATACGATAATTAAATGATTCTAACTGGTCAAAATTCAGGAATATGCTAGTTACTAGATTTTTTCTGGTTTTCCGGTTACCACAAACTGCCCAGGAGGTATCTATCTCTGGTTCAAGGGCCTCTTCAGGAAACATCAGGGGTTCTACCATCTGGCCCAGCACCCCATCAGCCAGGACAACCGCCGGGTTTCTGTATTTTTCTGCCAGATGGAAAGCTTTGATGGTCATGTCACACATTTCCTGCACTGAATTAGGTGCCAAGACAATGTTACGATAGTTCCCATGCCCACCCCCCTTAACCAGTTGGGTGTAGTCTGATTGTTCCGGGCCAATGTTACCCAGCCCAGGACCAGCCCGCATGATATCCACAATGACACAGGGTAGCTCTGCTCCAGCTAGAAATGATATTCCTTCCTGTTTAAGACTGATCCCCGGACCAGATGATGCAGTTAAAACCCGATGTCCAGCTGCAGCAGCACCATAGACCATGTTTATGGCGGCTTCTTCTGATTCAGCTTGTAAAACCTTCCTTCCCACCATTGGAAAGTACAATGAAGCTTCATGAAGTATTTCTGTGGCTGGAGTGATGGGGTAACCAAATAAACAATCACACCCCGCGTACATGGCCCCTATAACCACTGCTGTGTTTCCTTTGATTAACTGGGTTGCCATTACTCTTCCTCCTGTAACTGTGCCTTGCGTTCTTTTCTAGGGATGTGCACCTCCACTGCTAGTGGTTCAGGGCAAGTATAGTAGCAGTCCCCACAACCTGTGCATCCCTGGCCACTGTACACTGCGTAGTGGTATCCCCTCTGGTTAACTTCATCACTCATCTTCAAAACGCCTTCTCTACAGGCAATTATACATCTTTCACATCCCTTACATTCTAAATTATTAATAACAGGATAGGGATCTTTTTTTTCTTTGAACATAATAGATCTTGCATTCATTAAGTAATTTGAAGTATTTGAATAATCTTTGTATGGCCAGATTCCTGGTTATGAATCTTTCTGATCCTTTTCTCTTATCTCAATCCTGCGAATTTTTCCGCTGATGGTTTTAGGAAGTTCATCCACAAATTCCATCACTCGGGGGTATTTATAGGGAGCAGTAACCTGTTTAACATGGTTTTGTATCTCTTTTTTTAGATCATCAGTAGGTTTATAACCTTTAGTTAAAACCACTGTGGCTTTGACTACTTGTCCCCGAATCGGATGAGGAACCCCAGTTATTGCGCATTCCAGAACAGCAGGATGGGATATGACTGCGCTTTCCACCTCAAATGGACCTATGCGGTATCCGGAACTCTTTATCATATCATCGTTTCGGCCTACAAACCAGAAATAGCCGTCTTCATCCATCCAAGCTGTGTCTCCGGTATGGTAGTATCCATCATACCATGCCCTTTCTGTTTTTTCTTTATCACGGTAGTATCCGCTGAAAAGACCCGGTGGTTTGCCATCGGCAGTTTTTATCACTATCTCCCCCTCTTCACCCACTTCACAAGTGTTTCCATCGGCATCCATCAAGGAAATTTCGTATCTGGGTGAAGGTTTCCCCATGGATCCTGGTCTGGGTTTCATCCAGGGAAAATTGGCAATGCAAATCACACATTCGGTTTGCCCAAAGCCCTCCATTAGTTGCAAGTCCGTGAATTTTTTGAATTTATTGTAAACTTCAGGATTTAAGGGTTCCCCGGCAGTCACCGCGTATTGAAGGGTGGAGAAGTCATACTGTGAGAGATCTTCCTTGATGAGGAAACGGTAGATGGTGGGTGGTGCACAGAAAGTGGTGACTCCGTGGGTCGAGGCCTTCTCCAGCATCTGCGCTGCATCGAAGCGATCGTAATCGTATACGAAGATTGCTGATCCAGCGATCCACTGCCCATAGATCTGACCCCACATGGCCTTGGCCCAGCCAGTGTCAGCCACTGTATAGTGCAAGCCGTCTTCTAAAACATTTTGCCAGTACTTGGCAGTTATAATATGGGCCAGTGGATACGTGTAATCATGCATAATCATTTTAGGCATGCCAGTAGTTCCTGATGAGAAATATATTAGGGAGATGTCCTCATTACTATTCTGATCCTCCCTTGAAGGACGTTGGAATTCGGGGGACATATTATTGATTTCTTCGCGGAAGTTAAGCCATCCATCCCTGTCCTGATCTCCAACAAATGATTTTATGAGTTCATAATCCCCTAATTGGGCGCAGGCCTCATCGAAGTACTCCGGCACCCCCTCTTCCGCAATGCAAACCACCATCTTTATTCCAGCCTTCTGTAGCCGGTACACGATGTCCTTGGTCTTCAACATATGGGTGGCAGGAATGGTGATGGCCCCCAACTTGTGAAGCCCCAATATGCAGAACCAGAAATCGTATCTGCTTTTAAGGGTGAGCATAACCCGATCTCCAGCTTTTATCCCATATTTCGCAAAGAAATTAGCAGCACGGTTAGAGTACTCCTTCAGATCCTTAAAGGTGAAGGTGTAATCTTCATCGTCGTTGCACCATACCATGGCCTTTTTCTCAGGGTAGAGGCATGCATACTCATCCACCACATCGTAGGCAAAGTTGAAGTTATTTGGTGGCTCTACGTGAAAATTCTCCTTGTATTCATGATAAGAATCGAACTCAACTTTGTTAACAAATTTTTCCAGTAACGAAGACATTTCACCACCTCATAAAATTATGGCCAGGAACTTGGCCGGTTGATTGTTAAGGGCCTCCATGGCGTGTTCATAGGATGAATCAAAAAATATGGAATCTCCTTCTTTCAGTATGATCTCATTGTCGTGGATGTAGAACTTCATTTCCCCCTCTAAAACGTAGTCAAACTCTTGACCAGGATGAAAGTTGGTGGAGGGTTTATTAGAATCTGTTCGTGGTTCTACAGTGACTATGAAGGGTTCTGCCTTTTTGTGGATGAACTTTTCCGCCAAGTTCTGGTATTTATACTGTTTCCTTCGCTCCACTTCCACACCCTTATCTTTGCGGGTGACTGTGAATATGTGCATACGAGTTTCTTCGCCGGTTAATAGCAATCCCATATCCACTCCCAGCTTTTGAGCTATTTCAAAGAGGATGCTGGCTGAAATATCCATTTCTCCTTCTTCATATTTCTGATACTCATTCTCTGGAATACCTAGATAATGGGATATCTCTTTGGTGCTGATATCGGAAAGTTTTCTTAGTTCTCTTATGCGCAGGGCAATTTCTTTCATTTTTTCTTTCATTTTCAACCCCCATAGTGATTTTATAGATTATTTAAACATTCAACTGGCATTTAATGCGAAAATCAGAAGACCCATTTATATATTATTGATTGATTATTTTTATAAATTATATTATAATGATTGTTAATGACAAATTAGTTTTACAGATATATATAGGAATCGCTAGTTGGATCCTCCAGACCACTTAGGAATGCTGACTAGATCCGGGAAAAATAATTCCCAGGACCCATTTACACCGTGTAATGTAGCTATTCAAGATACATGCAAGCCCCCCCCCTTTTAAGTTAAATAGATGTGATCCGAACACCATATAATGGTTCAAGGAGTGATTTGAATGGAACTTGAAATGGAAGTTGTTAAATTAGAGGCGCCTGAAGAATGTAATCTCATACTAGGCCAGAGTCATTTTATTAAAACAGTAGAAGACCTATATGAAGCCATAGTAAACACTGTACCCCAAGCATTGTTCGGATTATCCTTCGGTGAAGCTTCAGGTGATTGTTTAATTAGAACTGCTGGAAATGACGATGAATTAGAAAAATTAGCCGGGAAAAAGATGTTAGAACTGGCTTGCGGACATTCTTTTCTGATATTTCTAAAGAATGCATTCCCAATAAACCTAACCCAGCGTTTAAAAAGTGTTCCAGAAGTAGTGAATCTTTTTTGCGCAACTGCCAATCCAGTACAAGTGTTAATTGTTGAAACAGACCAGGGTAGAGGAGTAATAGGAGTTATAGATGGTTTTAAACCTGAAAAGATAGAAAATAAAGAAGATATAGCTTGGAGAAAGAAATTTATACGAGATATTGGTTACAAATTATAGAATTAATCATGATATAGCAATGCAAATATTTTTCTAAATACCCAAATTATATTTCAAAAAAAAGCCTAAGAAATAAACAAGGGGGTATTGCATGGAAAAACTGATCGTGAAGTTTAGAAAAAGCAGTGGAAACGTGAAAAAAGGAGAAGACAAATTGGAAGTAAAGGGAAACTATGTTTCCTTACAAGACCGGCAGGAATCCGCCCTGGTAATTAACTTCAAAGCTCCTGAAGAAGAAATAATGAAAATAAGTCAATTTTTCAGTGGCCCCACTGATCTAGAGCCAATCTACATGGACCTAGACGACACTGGTGAAGTGGAGTACTACTTTAGAGGCACTACCACTCCCCAAGAGGAAGGGGACATCTACAAGTACAGTGTGACCCTTCAACTCCGCAGAGGTAATCTATAAGTCACCGGCGTGCTTAGCAAATATCTTGGGGATCTCTTCTGGATGCTCAAAGACCACGGTGTTTTCCATACTGGAAAGATTTTCAACGTGTTGTGCATCCTCTTTTGTTATTTTTATTTCTAAATCTTTTCCATTAGGCAGTTTAGTAATTATCGTGCCTTCTCTGTAATCAGTGGGCATTATATATAGGGGTGTGATTGTTTTTTGTCCCATTATAGCCGCATTAGTTAGTAAAGTGTCAGCTATGCGTAGAGAGATCTTGGCCACAGTATTGGATGTGGCTGGTGCAAGTAAAAGGAATTCATAGCGTCCCATTTGTATTTGACCGGCTAAAAAAGGGGCGTTGGCGTTAATTTCCGTCCAAGTCTTGTCAAACTGGGATTCCAGTGTTTGAGAAAGATTGTAATATTTAAGAACCTGATCTCCTGCCTTAGAAATAAAAACTCTGATATCGAATTCTTTCCGGTATTTATCCCTCATTTGCTGCATTATGTCTACTGTTTCCAGTATTTTCTCCCCACTCCCTGTAATACCCCAAGCAATCTTTCTTTTTTTGTTCATGAATCTATTATATGATTAATTCATAATTTAATTTTTGCTTAATTAGGAGTTCTAAGGTAAACCCTCCTCCACCCATTTCATACTCTCCCAATGTTATATAGAATGGTGAATTAAAAAGAAGTAGTGCAATCATATTGATGATATAGTGGTAGTGATCGAAAAGTTGGGATGGTGAAGAAAATAAAAGAGAATAATAGTAATGAACAAGGCCATGATGAGTTAAAAACAGCGAAGAAGTCTGTGAAGATGGAAATCTGCTATTTATGCCATAAAGAGTTTGACATGAACCAGGATGATGCCAGTCGCTATCGTTATGGTAAGTTCCCCCTGTGTGATTACTGTGCCGAGTTTTACGGCTTTTACTTTGATGACCCTGATAAAAGAAGAAGGGAAAAATTTGATTAAGCGATTATAAATATTTTTTAACCAGAGATATCCCCCATTCAGCCATCATTTGTGCATCTTCTTTGTGTTTAGCCTCTGAAAAACATCTGAATATGGGTTCTGTCCCGGAAGGGCGTATAATAAGCCATCCTTCGTCCCGGAATATTTTAACCCCATCGGTGGTATCCACCTGATACTGACGGGTGTCCTGGGTAATTTTCTCCATGATCTCAGTTTTAAGTTCATCTGGACATTCTACCTTCAGTTTAACCGATTCATAGTTAGGCAATTCGGTTATAAGTTTTGACAATGGTTTGTTTTCCCGGGCCATTATTTCCAAAATTTTGGCGGTGGATAATGCTGCATCCCGTCCGTATACAAAGTCGGGAAATATAAGCCCACCATTTTCCTCTCCACCAAACAATCCATCTCTATTTTTAAGCTCCCGGGCCACTAAAAGATCACCCACTGCGGTGGCTATAACCTCACCATGATATTCTTCAGCGATATCGTAGATGGCAGTGGAAGTAGCCACTGTAGTGACGATTATTCCCCCCGGATTCTCCTTTAACATGTATTTCTCCACCAGGGCAAAAGTTTTATCACCCATGACAAATTCTCCATTTTCATCAATACAGATGGTACGATCAGCATCACCATCATGGGCTATTCCAAGATCAGCCCCAGTAGCTTTCACCGTTTCAATAAGTGCCTGAAGATTGTCCTCGGTAGGTTCTGGATTTCTACCTGGGAAAAAACCATCTGGCTGACAGTTCATGGCCGTCACCCGACATCCCAACCTTCTTAAAAGATAAGGAGTGGTTCCACACGCCGCTCCACTACCACAATCCACAATAACTTTAAGCTTAGCCTGATCAATGGCTTTTTCATCCACCCGATGAATTACCTGTTCTATATATTCCTCTACAATACCCGGGAGAGAGGATACATCGCCAAGTTCATCCCATGAGACCCTATCAGGTGTTTCATCAAAAAATATGTCCTCAATTTGAATTTCCATTTCTTCTTTAATTCCTATACCATTTTCATCCACAAATTTGATTCCGTTATACTGTGAAGGATTGTGTGAGGCTGTAATTATGACTCCACCATCATAGTAGTTCCGTACAGCATACTGAACAGTAGGAGTTGGCAGAATTCCTAGATCAACAACTTGACATCCGGAAGATAAAAGCCCAGCAATCACCGCATGCTTGATCATAGGAGTGGAGGTCCTAGGATCGCCCCCCACGGCAACTTTACCTTTAACTACAGAACCATAGGCAGAAGCCAATTTAGAAGCAAATTCAGGAGTTAATACCTCATTAGCTATCCTTCTAACCCCAAATGTGCCGAATAATCTTTTAGTTTTCATAAAAATACCCCGGTTTTTGTGCATCTTTTTTAAGAAAATCCTTAACAATATCTATACTAATTATATAGTCTATTTGGATATAATTTGCCTATGTATTCCCAACATCGCATCGTTAAAGTGGAACTAGAACTACACTGATAGTTCAAGCCAGGATTTTCAGGGATTGAGAGTCCTTCATTATAAGTTCCAAGGTGCCATGGTATTCCGCAACGTTTCCAACAACGTTTACCCTCCTTTGATTAAGCCCTGTAATGTTGATATCATTTTTTTCCAGATCATGTGCTGTGGACTGGAAAATTACTATGGTTAGCCTGCCACTAGCATCTACCACATCCAAGAAATATGTATCTCCGTTTCTGGATTTTTTCACACTCTGCACAAAACCCTCCACCGATACTTCTTTGTCAATCATTCCCAGATTAATGTCCTCTATCCGAACCTTCTGGGGGGCTATATATCCTGCTGTGAATATCATTCCCACCAATCCCACTAGGGAGGTTAAAAGGGCAATTTTAAATATCTTTTCATCGTCCACACCAACACCAGTAATAATTTCTGAATCAGTAGTATTAATATTTTGGGTTGGTAAAAAATTGTCAGGATTTCTGGGAGCCCTTAAACATGGCGTCAATTCTATCCAGAGTATCAACATCCACGGGACTTAAATCATAACGTATGCCCTTAACCACCGGGAAACGGAGGGAATATCCACTTTCGTATTCTGGACTTTTCACGATTTCGCTGAAAGCTACTTCCAATACAATTTTAGGCTCAATTCTAACTTTTCGACCTTTTTGACGAGTAATGAGTGGTTCCACCAATTGTGAGAGTTCTGCCAATGTCTTGTCATCAAGGCCCGTGGCCACATGGGCTATAGTTCTGAGTTGGTTGTCCTCGTCCTGGAGGGCTAATAGGTAGGAACCAATAAAGTGGGCCCTTTTACCCTTCCCATAAGTCCCTCCCACTACCGCCAGGTCCAGAGTTTCTGGTTCGGCCTTGAACTTGAGCATTTTCTTACCCCGAATACCTGGCATATAGGGTGCTTCGGGATCCTTAATCATGATCCCCTCATGCCCCTCATTAATGGAGTATTCAAAGAGTTCCTGGGCTTTTTCTATATCCGAAGGTGTGACGTTGACTTGTCTAGAAATTTCAACCTTTCCAGGATTTACTTGGACAATAGACTCCAACATTTCTCTCCTATTACGGAACGGAGTATCAATAAGGTTGTTCCCATAGTAAAGTGTATCGAACAGGTAAAGGGTGAGTGGAATCTGATCTACCATGCGTTCGATATCGTACTTTCGACGCACCCTCTGTAATATGTACTGGAAGGAAATGGGTTTCCCATCGCGGGTGACAATTATCTCACCTTCCACAATGAAGTCCCTTGGGGGAAGTGATTCACGGATGTAAGAAACAATTTCTGGTAATGCTTTGGAGATGTTTTCTAATCTACGGGTATAGATCTCAATTTCTTCACCTTTACGATGTATCTGCACCCGGATACCATCGTATTTAGTTTCGCAGATGGCCCATCCCATTTCTTTCACAGTTTCCTCAATTCCAGGAGATAATTGGGCTAACATGGGTTTAACTGGTTTACCTGGTTCTAATGAAAGTTTTTTCAGACCTTCTTCTCCTTCTACCCGGGAAACTGCGGCCACCAGACCCAGGTCATTGGTTAACATGTGCGATCTTTCAATGACTTCTTTAGGAATACCGAAAGCTTGTGATATAGCATCTTTAATAGTTCCCTCCCCCACCCCTACTCGTAATTCCTCAATCACAGTCCTAGTTATGTATTTGGCTTCCAAAGGGGATGCCGATGATAGCAATCCTAGTAGGATATCAATCTTTTTATACTGAGATCTTCCACCGGAGATATCTGCTATTTTCACCAAATCATTGTACACCTTTGAAATGGTCAGGGAACGGGTGAACAGGGTGACCTGACTTTTTCTATAAAAAAGCTTTTCTGAAGCCATACCTATATCCCCGGTTTCACGAACTTGGTCTTCTACCTCACCGGCAGTCACCCCTACTGCTAAGGCAATGGCTTTCATTAGGAGTTTAGATCCTATTCCCAGTTCTTTCTGACTCCAGGTAGGAAATATCCGGCCCATGGACATCAAAGTCACCGCTGGTAGGATTTGTGGTTCGTTTTCTCCTATCAATTTTAGAAAATCAGCTAGTATTTCCGTCTTTTCCAGACGCTTGGTGGTGGAGTTAAGGGCCTCGTAGATATCCACCAACTTCGTATAAAGCATTTTATCCGTCAATAGGCATCCCCTCCACAATGAAATGGTGTGTTCTGAATGGGCTGTCCAGATTTATCATTAAAAAGAAGGTGGTGGACTATGAAAGATCCGAATATTCTGGATTGAACCAGGAAATTTCCACCACTGGGTGGTTAGGAGATATCTTCATATCACCCTCAATCTGATTCACCAGAGTCCGTAGAATAATCATGCTATCGCTATTTTCGGTGATTAATCCTCCTGAAAGACCTTCCGAAGTATCTTCATATCTTAATTTGTAATGTCCCGAGTTGTCTAGTCCTAAAGTCAGATTCATATCCAGGACCCTTCCATTAACAGCATTCTTAAATGATTGCGTCAGAAGTTCATTGACAATGAGGCCACATGGTATGGCAGTGTCAACGTCGAGCATTATGCCATCTAACCGGGCTTTTAGATTTACCTCTTCATTTTCCAAGTCATAAATGCCCATTAACTGTTTTTTAAGCTTATTAACGAATCGGGTGAAGTCTATTATGGCCAGATCATCAGACTTGGAAAGACCTTCATGAATTAATAACATGGCTTTTAGCCTGTTTTGGCCTTCATGAAGAGTTGCACTACCATCTACATTTTCTAAGTAGATGGATTGTAATTCCAGAAGACCAGCTATCATCTGCATGTAATTCTTAAGCCGTTTATTTATCTCACCCAACAACATTTCTTTTTCGCTTAATGATTCTTTTAATTCATCTTCAACCCTTTTAATAGAGGTTATATCATTAAAAACACTTATATACCCTAAAACATCACCTTTGTAGTCTAATTGTGGATTGATGCTGATCTGCATCCACAGCAGTGGGCCTGCTTTTTTCTGGCACTGGTACTCAACACTTCCCTTCCTTCTTACTTGGCCCTTTAAAATTTTTAAAAGCACATCTTCAGTTATATTGGGGAAAATTATAGCCATACTATCCCCTTCTACCTCTTCTGAAGTATAACCAAAGGTTGATTCGGAAGCCGCGTTCCAGTATATTATTTTTCCATCCAGATCAGTCACCACTACTGGGTTCTGGACATTTTTCAAAATATAACTCTGGAATTCCAGTTGTATTTCTGCTTCCTTTCGGGCAGTCACGTCCTGGGCCACGATCTGCACCAGAACCGGTACCCCTTCTTTTTCAAGTAGGGAAGGATATAGCTCCAGCCACTTGTTGGAACCACTTTTATCTTTAATTGTTATTTCAACTGGTTCTACATCAATGCCTGCCAGGACTAATGACAATATCTCCTTGTATTTTTTAGGATCCTCTCCTTCACCAAAAATCTGTTTCAGTTCAGTGAAATTTTTGCCAATAATTTCGTCACGGGAAGAACTGATTTGGGCAGCTTGTTCATTGATGTCGATAATTTTTCCATCCAAGTTAATTATAATTTTATAAGTAGGATCAGAGTTAAATAATGCTGAATATTTTTCATCAAATCCCAGTAATGAATTTTCATCAGATTTTTTCTGTTTTTTTAGGGCTTCTTTCTTGTGGTCGTTCATATAAACCACCTGAAAATAATATTAGTTCTTATAACGATTGTTTTGAGGTTTTTTGGAGGTGGTACTCGTATAGAGATTCTCCCCAGGACAATGCATCCTTTTCTTGACTTATAAGGGCTACATTGAGATCATAGGCTCCGCTGGTTGAAAATAGACCCATGGTCATGAAATCGTCTCCAATTGTTAAAGATATCTTGACGTCATCATCAAGTTTCATCAATTTGAGACTGCCTTTTTTTACCCACTTCTGAAGGGCCGGTTTATCTATAGTTTCTTCTAATTTTTCCATTATGCCCGTGGTTAGAACCAGTTCAACCTTTCCGCCCTTTTCCAAGGCGTTCAAAAATATCTGGGTGGTGGAAAGATCAAAAACCGAAGATAGATGTTTAATATTCTTACTTTTAGATATCATGGCCAGCCTAACGTCCTGGGGCTTCATGATATCAGTTTCAGTGGCCTTGATTATTAGCGAATTCTCCAAACAACCTATATCCTTGAAAAGGTTGGTGGGGATTGCACTGATATCATGGTGTAAAAATAAACTCTGCAATTTATTCAAAGAATAAACAGATTTAACCAGATCTATCAATTTATAAGCTGCTATTTCACCCTTCTGGGAGAGAGAATAATTTCCTGACTCTCGAAAGATCAAATTCTTTTCTTCCAGTTGACTCATACCATGCAGTATAGTGGATGAACTAAGATGAATGTCCTTTCTTAGATCAGCCAAATTTTTTGAGCCATCTTTCAAACTTATAATTATTTTTGCACGAACATCCGAGGCTATAAAGAACTTCACATCGTCCTTAACCTGCTCGTAAAGTTCAAACATGTGATCCATATCCACATTAATCACCGCAGACTATGAGCTAATATCTATATAGTTTTTGTCAGTTCAATATTATAGGTTTTGCGCTTTTTTGCTCACCCCCTACAAAGTTCACTTATGCTCATAATTACATGAATCTTTCGAAACGTTCTTTCCCCACTTTACAGATGGGACATATCTCAGGAGGTTCTTCCCGGGCACATAGATATCCACAAACTTTACAACGCCAGACAGGATAAGTTAAGTTCGATTCAACACCTCCACTTTTGTTCATAATCTTGGCTCGTTCATCAGGGCCTGGTCGTCGTTCTGGAATACAAGTAAACTTTTTTTCACCATTCAGTATTCTTTCTGAAACGTACAAACCACAGTAACAAGCATCATACTCCCCCAGATCTAGATCACGATAGTCGCAGGGACATATTATATCCAAATCCTCTTCTCTGTTACCAGAAGCCAGGCGACAAGGGCAGGCCTCGTATCCATATCTCTCTTTGTTGACCAGAATACTTTCTAGAAGTTCTTTGACAAATTCCTCATCCGGGCTGAAATGATATCCAGATGCTTCAACCTCCTTTTTAAGGTCATGATAATATTTTTCTATTTCTTCCGAACTTTTCCCTGAAATCATCCTATTAGCTCCATTATTTTGTCCTGGTCAAAACCCACGATACATTCCTGGTCATTGATAATCAGAGTAGGAAAGGATAAATTAGAATTCCAGATTTTAAGAGCTTCTACTGCTTCATCACGATCCGCGCCCTCCAGGAGATCTACGTAAACATAATCGTACCCCACCCCTAATTCTTCGATGAGTTTTCGGGTTTTATTACACCAGCCACAAGTACTTAAAGCAAATAAAACTATTTTACCTTTATTTTCGCCTTTAACATGCTTAAAATTCATTCTTTTCCCCCAATTTTTTTATTTATTAATTAGTGTAATGATATTATTAATAGTTTGTAATGATCAATTTTTTAAAGGTTATCTTTAACTATCCTCAGGGCACAAAACTCTCCACACATGGTACACATATCCCTAGTTGGCGATGCACTCCTTTCCCTATATTTTCTCGGTTTCACCGGGTCAAATGCTAGTTCAAACTGCTTTTCCCAGTTGAAGTTTTTTCGGGCATTAGCCATTTCCATTTCCTGATTCCAGGCATTATCAATTCCTAAAACAATATCAGCAGCCTGTGCAGCAATCCTAGATGCTATTACTCCATCTTTAACTTCCTGGAGATTGGGGATGGATAGGTGTTCAGAGGGGGTTACGTAACATAGAAAATCTGCACCGGAACTGGCCGCTATAGCCCCACCTATAGCAGAAGTTATATGATCGTATCCCGGAGCCATATCCGTTACAATGGGGCCCAGAACATAGAATGGCGCCTCTTTACATATGGTTTTCTGGATCTGCATGTTGGTTTTTATTTGATTTAATGGAACGTGCCCCGGACCTTCCACCATTACTTGAACATTCACAGCACGTGATCGCTGAACTAATTCTCCCAGAATATTCAGTTCAGCTATTTGGGGGATGTCGGAGGCATCAGCCAGACATCCCGGGCGTAATCCATCCCCCAGGGATATGGTAACATCATGTTCCCGGGCTATCTCCAGTAAATAATCGTAATTTTTAAAAAGAGGATTTTCTTGCTGATTATGAATTATCCATGCCGCGAGAAATGCTCCACCACGACTTACAATGCCCATGGTCCTTTTTGACCTTTGAATCTTTTCCACCGTGTCCTGGGTGATGCCGCAATGAAGAGTCATGAAGTCCACACCTTCACGGGCTTGTTCCTCAATGGCTGAGAACATATCATCCTCATCCATATCAACCACGGCCCCTTTATTTTTAGAAGAGATAATACCTGCCTGGTATATGGGTACTGTGCCAATGGGTGCTTGAATAGCATCAATTATGGCTCGTCTTACTTCTCTAAATCGGGGGCCAGTGCTCAGATCCATTACTGTGTGAGCCCCGTATTCTGCAGCCAAGATGGCTTTTTCCACCTCCTGCTGAGGGTCATCCAGTTCTGGAGAAGAACCCACATTGGCATTGATCTTGGTGCTTAATCCTTTACCAACACCTATAGAAGAGGTTTCGCGGTTAACATTACAGGGAATGACTATTTTTCCAGTTGCAACTCTTTTCATCAATTTTTGGGAACTTATACCTTCTGTATCTGCAACTTTTCTGATTTGGTCAGTTAACTGACCTTTTTTGGCTTGTTCCATCTGTGTCAATTTTAATCCCTCAGTTTAATATAGAACCAGGATAGAAATAAATCTATGATAAGCAAGCTTCAAGCACAGGATATCATGATCCAGGAAGTACAAGTAACATCCCCCCATGACCTGGTAGCTGCAGCCAAGCTTAAAATGATGCGCTGTAATGTGGGTGGTCTTCCAGTGGTGGATGAAAAGAAGCTAATTGGTATTATAACCCACCGGGATATTCTGCTGGCTGGTGGCGAAGCACTGGGGCTTAAAGTTGATGATCTTATGAGTAAAGATCTTAAAGTGGTGGAGAAAGATACACCCATCATGGAAATTACCCGCATCATGGCAGATATGGGTTATCAGCGGATACCTGTAGTTGATGACGGGAATTTAATTGGACTCATCACCCAAAGCTCCCTGATAAGGGCCCTATCAGGCTTGGATGATGAGGAATAGAAAAGGTTAGATCAATGGATCCGGGATTTTTGCCTTCTTTTTTTCCTTTAAACCACCTATCTTTTCAATTCTCATTTTAAGAAAATTTTCACCATTACTACTGGCAGCGTAGATGGGTATGGAAGCACCTACTGAAAACACTCTGTAGTGCTCAGCAAGAGATCTCAGATGTTTAGATGCACAGCTGGTGATAACATCAGCATATTTAAAAAGCTCCTCCGCGTCATCTAGGGAAATGCCAGTAGTGTGCACTGCAAATATGTAGATTTCAACTCCGAGATGTCTGATTTCTACCTCTCTCAAATCCCTTGCATCAGCAGCATCAGCCACGGTAACGGCAATTTTTTGATATCCCTTATTTATAGCCTTTAAAACTCCTTTTACCTGGTTTATTTCAGCAGTTTTTATATCAAGTACTTGATCTGCATCAACAGCATAAATAATCTCTTCAATGGGTGTGGTACTGACAATTCCAGAGATCCTTCCACCTATACCCTGGATTAGTTGTGGATCTTCTATTATCACTGTGCCGCATCCTTCACACACGATAACTGCACATTCAATTAAATTTTCCTCCAGAAGCGTGCCCAGCGTCTCGGAAATACCGAAGGACAGGAAATCTTTCATTTTGAGTTGCCTTTGGGGTGTGCACATACCAAAATCTTCTATTCGAAACTTAATATTCTCTTCTATAGTCTGAAGGTCTATTTTCTCCATTCCCCGGTATTTGTGGAAGAGGGGGCAGTATTCAATTTGTGGCTCCCCTATTTCTACAACTTTACCATCTCTAATAACGATCCGGGCTTTTCCTAAGGCTTCCACCACATGTTCATCCACCATAGTCACCACTCAATTCTAGTATTCTATTATTACTAGCCACTATTCATAATAAGATAATTCCAGATAAACATCGAAAACTTTAAGAAAGATGAGAATGAACACCATATAAGCCACGCCGGGGTGGCTCAGTTGGTTAGAGCGTACGGCTCATAGGGTATTAAGCAATGCTCTGACTTATTCCTGGGATACCGTAAGGTCGCGGGTTCGAATCCCGCCCCCGGCACTCCATCAAACTTTTATTTTATGAACAAACATTAAGATCAAGAAAAAAAAATTAAATCCTTACTTATTTCGCTGATCCAACTCCGAACCGCCCCTACAGAACGAATCATATTTCAGCTGGAAATTGGAATGAATAGGACATTCAGAACATGCACATTGGTTAATGTTCACATCACAATTGCTCCTACCCATCATGCAGAACAAACCCTCTTCACCTTCATCAATACACTGGGTATAGGTGGAGCAAGTGCGACAGATGCATAATTTCTTTTTTTCCATGTCAAAAACATGTTCTAACTGTTCTTCAGACATTTCAGACATCTTTTCAAGGACTTTTTCAAATTTATGCACATCAAACACCATACACTGTTTATTTTTGTAATTCATTTTAACCTCTTCATAGCTCATCATTGTAATCAACACGCATGAAGGGGTTGATTCAGGTATTTTTGACAAAAACACCCAATTTAGTAGAATTAACAGATTTAGAAGGAGTTAATAGATTTTAATCCGTTTATACCCCCTGTTCATTTCATCTGATCATAATATCGAGATTCAGTATAATATTTTTGATATACTATAATGTAAGAGTTCATATAAGGGTTGACATGGAAGGCATTAGTAGTTACACCAGTTAACAGTAATTTATTAGAATACTACCATCGAGTGTGAGGAAATGGAAGAAAAAAACAAGGAAAAGGAATACTGGCAGATGCTGGATCGCCAGAAGAAATTAATCAGTACCGAAGAACAGCTTCTGTTGAAAAAATCTCAAATACTGGTGGTGGGTTGCGGTGGTATTGGAGGAGCAGTTGCAGAGATGCTGGCCCGCATGGGTATCGGGAAAATCAGGGTGGTAGATAAGGATCATTTCGAAATTTCCAATTTAAATCGACAATTAATGAGTGACACAACCAATATTGGACGCTTTAAAGCAGAAGTAACCAGAGAAAACCTGCTTAAAATTTCCCCACAATTGAATGTGGAAGCATTTTCCCAGGAATTAACAACAGAAAATGTGGCACAGCTTTTGGAAGGCTGCAGTGTTGTGATTGACGCTCTAGACAACCTTTTCAGCAGAATAATACTTAGTAGAGAAGCTTTAAAAAGAAATATTCCCTTTATACATGGAGCAATTCACGGAACCAAAGGCCAGATAACCACATTCACTTCCAGAACAATTTCTTATGAGAAAATGTTCAAATTACCATCCCATGGAAAAGATTTAACCCCAGAGCTCATGGAAGAATTGGAAAAACTAAGCCAAGAGATCCCTCCCAGCACATCTTCAGTGCCCAATATAGTGGGATGCATACAAGCCTTTGAAGCCATGAAAATAATTATTTCCCGGGGTTCACCAATTTTTGCCCCGGATATGCTGGTATTCGACCTTTTTAAGAAAAATCCTTTTTCACTGGTTAAATTGTAGATTTTTTAGCCGTTTTTTTCTCCATTTATCAGTTCAGTATATTCCACCACATAATTTATCTACCAGTAAAAGGAAACATCTTTCCGGTGTAATTTTCAGGGAGGTTTACTCAATGGAAGATAATGTTGGAAAGGTAATCCAAGAAATCGAAAGATGCGGCATTAAATTTGTACGGCTACAATTTGTAGACATACACGGAACTCCCAAAAACATGGCGGTTCCACTGGCTAAACCAGACGATTTTGAAGAGATATTGAAAAACGGACTCCTATTTGACGGTTCTTCAGTGGCTGGTTTCGTGAACATCAACGACAGTGATCTCATTATAAAACCTGACCCTGACACCTTCTCTCCCCTTCCCTGGAGACCGGAAGAAAAAGGCGTTTGCAGATTTATATGCGACATCTGCCGGCCAGATGGAACCCCCTTCGAAGGGGACCCGCGTTACATATTAAGAAGAACCCTGGAAAAAGCGGAAAAAAAAGGTTACGAGTACAATGTGGGACCTGAACCAGAGTTTTTCATTGTAGAAAAAGATGAAAATGGAAAAATACGTCCCCACGATAGCGGAGAGTACTTCGACGTGGAACCGATGGATCAGGGCACAGACATGCGCCGCGAACTGGTTCTGGGATTGGAGGAACTGAAGTTTGATGTGGAAACCAGCCACCATGAGGTGGCTCCTGGTCAACACGAAATAAGTTTCAAGTTTGATGATGCCTTAAAAACTGCTGATGCAGTTATAACTTTCAAACAAGCCATAAAGGCCATCGTAGATAAGATGGGCTATCTGGTAACCTTCATGCCCAAACCCTTCTTTGGAGAAAATGGTAGCGGTATGCACTGCCACCAGAGCCTCTTCCAAGATGGTGAAAACCTATTTTATGATCCAGAAGGAAAATACGAACTTTCCCAGGAAGCCCTGTACTTCATGGGGGGTCTCTTAAAGCACTCCCCAGCACTGGCTTGTGTGGTGGCTCCCAGTATCAACTCCTACAAAAGGCTGGTACCAGGATACGAAGCCCCAGTATACATCTCTTATGGGTTGAAAAATCGTTCCACCCTAGTTAGGGTGCCTGCTTCACGGGGAAAAGGTACACGCATCGAATTTAGGTGCCCAGACCCATCATGTAACCCCTATTTAGCATTCGCATCCATGCTGGAAGCAGGGCTGGATGGTATTAAAAATAAAGTAGATCCTGGAGATCCAGTGGAGATCGATGTGTTCGAATTGGACGAAGCTGGTTTGGAGGAGATAGGTATAAAAACCTTACCTTCCAGCCTCTGGGAAGCGTATCATGCTCTGGAAAAGGATGAAGTTATTAAAAAATCCCTGGGTGAACATATATACCCCCGTTTTTACGAATTAAAAAGAAAAGAATGGGATGATTACAGGATACAAGTATTCCGATACGAACAGGACAAGTACTTGCAAATCTAACTCCATTTTTTTCTTTTTTTTAGAATCCTAATTTTTTTGCCATTAAAAAAAGGATTTAATCTCTCCTCCCACTACTTTAACAGAAATAGAGGGTGAAGTAATGCCACAAGAAACAGACCGCAAGATGATGGAGATTTTAAGGATTCTAGCGGAGCACAAAGATATTCTAGGTGCCAAAACCATAGCCGAATATCTTAAAAATCGAGGATATGACCTTGGAGAAAGAGCAGTCAGATACCACATGGGTATCCTAGATGAAAAAGGGTTTACAGAACGAATAGGCTACGCTGGACGTCAAATAACTCCAGACGGTCTCAAAGAACTCGAAAAAGGCCTAATCTACGATCAGGTAGATTTTATTTTCTCTAAATTAGAGGACATGATGTACCATACCACCTTGGATCCCAACACTGGCCAAGGTAACGTGGTGGTCAACAGCTCCATATTCCACTACCAAGAGGAAATTATGGACATAATAAGTTCTGCATTCGAAAAAGGAATAGCAGTAAGTCCATTAGTAAAAATAAACCAACTGGAAACCTCATCCAACCTAGTAAAATTAGAAACAGTGTGCGGAACCACCATCGATGGCATGTTACTGAAGGCCGGAATCCCAGTGGTGCCTCGATACGGTGGTCTGGTTAGAGTGGAAGATTACAGTCCCCTGAGATTCACAGAATTAATTGCCTACAAAAAAACATCCATGACGCCCCTGGAAGCCTTCACCAACCGCGAAATGACTTCAGTTTTAAAAGTCATTTCAGAAGGACAGGGCAATATTCCCGCCAATTTCAGGCTAATACCCGGTTCTGCCCGGGAAAAAGCCATGGAATTGTTCGGAAAAATGGAAAAAATCGGAATAACCGGCCTTTTAAAAATGGGGGAAAAGGGGGAAAATGTTCTGGGAATCCCTGTGGACAATGATATGGTGGGTATTGCAGTGATCGGAGGAATTACCCCTCTTTGTGCGGCTAATGAGGCCGGTTTCGACGTTAAGATAAAAACCGCTGAAAGTAGCATTGAATTAAAATATATGAAACCCCTGATAAGAGTTAAATCAATACTAAAGCCACCTTCAGTCAATGTCCCCCAAAAAGTTAAGTTTTTACTTTCCAAAGCCTGGAATTTTATTGAAAAGGTAGATTTCGACTTGGAAACCCATCAGGGCCAGGTAATTGCCAACATCTCCTTAGTGGATGGGGAATTGGTTGATGATGTTCTGGAAATATTCCACCGGGTGATGACATCCCGACCCGAGTACTGCACAAGCAAGTACTTCCAGATAGTGGATGGTCCAAATAATAAAAAAGGGATAGCCACCATCTGCAGTCTTACCATTGATGGCATCTTGACCAAGAATGGCATCGCATCTTCCCCCCAGTATGGAGGCATACTGGAAACCGAAGGAAAAATTCCCCGATTTATTGAATTTACAGCCTACAGTGGTTCATCCATGGATCCCCATGAAATATATCTTTCCAGGGGCATGACTTCAGTCCTTAGTTCCCTGGATAAAGGCGGTAAAATATTGGCCAGCCTCAAAGAGATTCCCTACGTGGCCAGGCAAAATGCGGTGGATGTCTTGGAAAGGGTGGAAGAGGCAGGATTTTCCATATTGAACATTGGTAAACCCAGTGAATTAATTTATAATGCCAAAGTAGAGCGCTATCACGTTGGTATCGTGGCACCTGGAGGTTTAAACCCGATTGCAGCCGTTAAAGAATCTGGAATAGCTGTGGAAGCTAAAGCTGTGGAAACCATGATGAATGTAAAGGATATGGAAGAACTCTAAAACAATTCCTCATACAATAAACATGTACCCCCCAAAGTTCCTTATCATTTACTAAAGTAGGAGAAAAAGATGGACTTCTTTACATATACACTAATTCTGTTACTTGTCGGTTTGCTGGTTGGATTTTTAGCCGGCCTTTTAGGGGTGGGTGGGGGATTCATTATGGGACCAGTCCAATTTTGGCTCCTCAGCTACCTTGGTTTGGATCCGAACCTGGCCATTAGAGTGGCCTTTGCCACCAGCCTGACCGCCACCATACCCACCGCCATGAGCGGAGCAGCAGGCCATTATAATAAAGGAGCAGTCGATTCAAAACCCGCTTTAATTATCGGCATCCCCAGTTTTCTTGCTGCTTTTCTAGGGGCGATTATTACCAGTAAAGCTCCAGCCAGTACTCTTAGTGTTGTTTTTGGAGTTGTGATCATTATACTGGCCCTTTGGATGCTGCGCTCAGAGAATCCGGACACTACTATACAAAGTAGACACATGACACCTATTTTAATAATTATTGGACTTGGAACTGGGTTATTATCCGGAGCCCTAGGTATTGGTGGTGGAACCATCCTCATACCCATGTTGGTGATGATCATGGGGTGCAGTATGCATCGAGCCATAGGAACCTCGGTGACAGTGGTTATCTTCACCGCACTGGGAGGAGTAGTATCCTACATAATCAATGGCTGGAATGTGAGTGGTCTACCACCCTACTCAGTAGGTTATGTAAACCTTCTGAACCTAATAATCCTGATTATCGCCACGGTACCAATGGCCCAAGTAGGTGTTAAAGCTTCTCACATGATCCCAGCCAAGAAATTGAAATATATTTATATCATCCTGATGATCTACATTGGTCTGCGTATGATGGGTGTTTTTTCATGGCTTAATCTGCCAATATAACAGGCAAAGACATTCATTTTAATCTACAAATCTCTTATCCGATCTTTTGCTGTTGGCTTCATGATGTTTATTTTCAAACCAGCCAATGGTAATTGTTTCATCATCATTTCTATCAAAATGTGGTATATAGGGCTTAATATCTAATAATGGGGTTCCATCCACAATATCCACGTTTGAGATGTGGATTATGTTTCCTTCGATCTTCTCTAACCTCACCACAGACAATCCAATGGGATTTGGCCGTTTAGGAGCCCTGGTAGCAAATATACCTCTTTTTTCTGTGTCGAGAAATGGTTTTACCTTCAGAGAATGACCATTGCACAGGTGGAGATGGTACAGTAGGATGATGTGAGAAAATCCTTGGAGATCTTTTAAACCTTCTTTGTACTCGTTTTTAAGTTCAATTTTTCCTTTAACTCCCTGGGCACCAATGGGTTGGATGGGCATTCCATGGAGATCTTTGTAGGGGGAATGTATAGTTCCAATTGGTTCGTATTTTACTGAATTCATGGTCTATCACCGTTAAAGGTACTTCGAATTGTAAATTTTTGCATCAAGTATTTGTATTGCAAATTAAATAATATATATGCATATCGATGATGGGGTGATGTTATGAAAATGAGTGCACGGAATATGCTCAAAGGAAAAGTGGAAGGAGTAGAAGCTGGAGCAGTGATGGCCAATGTTAAAATAAAAATAGAAGCTCCTGACATAATCACTGCCATAATAACCAAAGATTCTGTCCAAGATCTGGATATTAAAGTAGGAGATGCAGTAGTAGCCATCATAAAATCTACCGAAGTCATGGTTGGAAAAGAATAGGTTTACTATTCTTTTTATTTTCCTTTTTTTTATTATTAAATGATAATAAGCAGCGTTTGGGAATTTTTAGACCATTAATACTGATTTTTTTGTTCTCAGATTTTATGATGAAAGAGGTTTTCTAATTTTCTACATGTTTAATCTCCATATCACATAAGAACGATATCAGTTCAAAGGTTGTCCACTAAACCTGTGGTTATTGACATGGATAAATGTGGAAAAATCAAGACCACCTAGGGAAGGCCTATACATAAAAAATATGTGAAAATGGCGCAATAGGGGATGATGAAGAGGATTAGCAGGAAAACTGCCCCATAGATGCAACTGAAGTTATAAAAGTCATTGAAAGAGAAATTTTGCAGGACACTGGCTAATGCGAGTGATTCATTTATGCTTGTATGGATGTTTGTACATAGAATGTAGTTAGCATCGTTAATAATAAATCATCTATTAAAGAGCAGTCTTGTGTTTTTTGCGATGTGTGTATTAGGTATGCCCTCTAAACTGCTTTATCGCGGCATAAAGAGGATGAACATGGAAATATCCGTTCCAAACCTTGGCAGAGCAAATTAGTCTGCAGAATCCAATACAAATTCAAGCTCTCCTTAATTATTTTATTTTCCTAACAGTTAGTATGAATATCAAAATATTATAACTCGATTAATTTTTAATAAAATAAATAATAACATTATTAATGAAAATGTTCTAATTTTCATGATTAAAGCGATTAATCGTGTTATGGCTAAGTTATAAAAAATCAAACCGAAATGTTAATATAGTCATATCGGATATTTGATTACAGAATATCATACGGGAGGAGATATGCATACAAATCAATACTAAAGTGAGTAAAATAGATTATAAAGTAGATTGGAATGATTTATGGAATCAATCATTGAAAAATTTGCCTGATAAAAACAATTCAGAGTCTTGGGATAATATTGCGCCTAAATTCAATAAATGGATGGAAAAAGATGACTATCCTGAAAAGGTTCTAAGCAGAATCAAGATAGAACCGAGTGATAGCATTTTGGATATCGGATGTGGTAATGGGGTAATCACCATCCCATTGGCCAAAAAAGCTAGGAAAGTAACTGCAATGGACATTTCCCAAAAAATGCTGGATATATTAACTGTAAAAGCTGAAAAATCAAAAATCAACAATATTAATATTGTTAATAAGCGTTTAGAAGATATATCTACTGCTGAAATTGGGAAACATGACGTAATTGTGGCTTCCCGTTCACTTAATGGTGTTTCCAATATCGAGAAAGAACTGAAAAAAATCAACCAAATAGCCCAAAAATACGTTTACATAACCATTTGGGGGGCTGATAGCCGGAAATTTGAGAAGGATATGGCCCATCTTCTGGGAAGAGAATCCTACAGCCATCCAGACTACATCTACGTTTACAATATTCTCCATGATATGGGTGTCTATGCCAATGTGGAGATGTTGGAATCTAACACTCGCGATTACTCAACTGTGGATGAAGCTCTTGAAAGGCTCAAATGGAGAATTGGAGATTTAAATAAATTCGAAGAATCTGTTTTAAGAGAATATTTGGAAAGAAATATGATTAAAACCCATGAAGGAAATTTAACCTACTCCCAAGGTAGAGCAGACTGGGTTTTAATCTGGTGGAAAAAAACAGTTTAATAATCTAAAATCGGGGTGATACTGTTGGATAATAAAAATAAGACTATATTCGCCATAATCGTGGTTATTGTTATTGTTGGTACTTTAGGTGCCTACGTAACATATTATACGCCCATAACTGGTGGAACAACACAAATAACAGACATGGTTGGTAGAAATGTTACTGTACCGGACCAGATCACCAGAGTAGTTGCAACTTCTCCACCAACAACCAACTTAGTTTATATGCTGGCCCCAGAAAAGTTAGCCGGTTGGAACTTCAAGCCAACTGGCCAATACATGAACCCTAAATACAAAAATCTGACTGAAGTAGGCGGCTGGTTTGGAAAACAGACGGGAAACTACGAAACATTTATTTCTATTAATCCAGACATTGTTCTAGAAGGTTCAAGCCCCCTAGCTAATTCTAATGACACAATAATCGAGCGTCAGAATAAATTTGGTTCTATTCCAGTTGTGGCAGTTCTGGATGTTTCCAATGTCACAAAATTTACCCCATCCATAAAATTCGTGGGACAAGTTCTTGGATCTCAGGATAAAGCCAACAAACTCGTTTTATTTTATGAAAAAGTGTATAATCAAGTGAACAACACAGCATCCCAAATTCCAGATGAAGAGAAGAAGAAGGTGTACTATGCCGAGGGTGCAGAAGGTTTACAAACTGAACCTACAGGTTCCCAGCATTCACAACTAATTGAGCTGGCGGGTGGTATAAACATAGCAAATGTTCCTCTAAAACAGGGAATGGGAATGTCTGATGTTTCCATTGAACAAGTATTGAAGTGGGACCCCGATGTGATACTGGTAGGTGACCCTACCTTTTATAAAAAAGTCTACAATGACACCAAATGGCAGAATGTCAAGGCAGTTAAGGAAAAACAGGTCTTTTTAATACCTCAGGACCCATTTAACTGGTTTGATCGGCCGCCCGGTGTTAACATAATTCTAGGAATACCCTGGACCGCAAAGACCATTTATCCGGATAAATTTCAGGATCTGGACATGAACAGCTTGACTAAGGAGTTTTACTCCGAATTCTACCATTACCAGTTAACTGATGACCAGTTGAACAATCTGCTAAATCCTCAGCCATAATTGATGAATAGGTAATGGAAAATGTCTATGGGTAAGAAAATCTGGCAGAATATACCTCTTACTACTGTTCTAATAGCTCTGCCTATTTTTTTATTTTTTATTTCTTTTCTCATTGGGAGATATCCCCTATCTCCACCAGAAGTAATTTTAGCATTATTATCAAAGGTTTTACCAGTGAAAGCTGTATCTCCAGCAGTTTATTCTATTGTTTGGGAGATAAGATTACCTCGGATCATGGCTGCTCTTTTGGTAGGAGCAGCACTGTCAATCGCCGGAGCTTCATTCCAGGGAATATTTCAAAACCCATTAGTTTCTCCGGACATATTAGGAGTGACCTCAGGGTCAGGTTTCGGTGCGGCATTAGCACTTCTTTTGTCTGGCAGCCCTTTCATGGTACAAATATCTGCATTTTGTTTTGGTCTCATTGCAGTCGGCCTTACATACACCATTGGCGGTAGTTTCAGAGGGTCCAAAACTTTAATAATGGTCCTCTGTGGAATAGCCATATCTGCATTATTCTCAGCTTTTATATCTATAACTAAGTATTTAGCAGACCCTTATGATAAATTACCCGCTATTGTATACTGGTTAATGGGAAGTCTCTCTAATACATCGTTAGAAGATATTTATCTAATTTTAATTCCTATGATAATTGGATTTTCAGTTCTCTTACTAATTCGTTGGAGAATTAACATCCTGGCCATGGGAGATGAAGAAGCGCAATCCATGGGTATTGATGTTTCAAAATTAAGGATGGTTATTATTATTTGTTGCACCCTTTTAACAGCAGCAGCAGTGAGTGTCAGCGGCATTATAGGTTGGGTTGGCTTAGTTATTCCTCATGTAACCCGGATGCTGGTTGGACCCGACTATAAAAAACTATTACCCGCCACTATATGTACAGGGGGTTTTTTCCTTCTTTTAGTAGATGATGTGGCCAGGAACTTAACTCAGATCGAAATTCCCCTGGGAATATTAACCGCCCTTATAGGGGCGCCTTTCTTTTTATATCTTCTTAGAAAAGGAAATGAGGGATGGTCATGAAAAGTCATATCAAAGTAGTTGATGCTAGTTTTGCCTATAATGGCAGTGGAAATGTTTTTGAAAATATCACTTTCTCCATTGAAAAAGGAGAAGTTTTGTGTATTCTTGGACCAAATGGTACGGGAAAAACTACCCTAATCAAATGTTTAAATCGTCTTTTAAAGCTTAATACTGGTAATATATTCTTAAAAGACAAGGATATTTACTCTTTTAACAGTAAAGATCTTGCCCGCCAAATCGGTTACATACCCCAGGCCCATAACCCTGTTTTTCCTTTTAAAGTTTTAGACGTGGTTTTAATGGGTCGTGCCCCCCATCTAACATCTTTGTCTTCGCCATCAGAGAAGGATTTGGTAATTGCCAAGAAATCCCTGGAAAAACTTAACATTGACCACATGGCCGATAAGCCCTACACCGAATTAAGTGGGGGGGAAAAACAGTTGGTATTCTTTGCACGCGTTTTAACTCAAAAACCTGATATTTTACTTCTAGATGAACCCACATCCCATTTGGACTTTGGAAATCAAATGCGAACACTGAATATTATCGATAAAATGGCAAATGAAGGTTTTACAGTAATAATGTCCTCTCATTTCCCGGACCATGCATTTATATCTGCAGACAAGGTAGCTATAATGAAAGATTGTGATTTAATCGATTATGGGACACCAGATGAAGTGATAACCGAACAAAACCTGGAAAAAGCCTATGATATCCAAGTTAATATAATGGATTTGGAAGAGGGGCGTAAGATCTGCATTCCTCTCGGATAATTTATGTTCATTTAAAAAAAATCAATGAAACCATGAGGTAATAGTATGGGTGATATAAAAGTCTATCTTGATAAAGGAAAAGAATTCCATGGGGATATTTGCCCAGGAATAGTAATAGGGACCAGGATCGCTCTGGCCGGATTGAGAGAACTGGGAATGGATCCTGACCAGCATAATCGTGATTTGATTGTTTACGTGGAAATAGATCGTTGCATGGCAGATGCAGTTCAAGCTGTCACTGGGATTACCATGGGGCATAGAACACTTAAGTACAAGGACTATGGCAAATTCGCGGCCACATTTCTGGATCTGTCATCTGGAAAAGCTGTCCGAATATCTGCAACAGACAATCCACGTGAAAAACCAGATGAAGGTAACCCAAACATGGAGGGGGTGGTGCAAAAGCTTATTCATGCTCCTGAATCGGAATTATTGATAATTGAGGAAGTTGATGTTGATATTAGGGAACATGACGTACCCGGATTTCCAAAATACAAAGTATATTGTGAAGAATGTGGAGATAAGGTCTTGGATCGTAGGGAAGTCATTGTTAACGGACAAACACTCTGCAAAGCTTGTGCTGAAGGTCCTTACTACCAAAAAGTGAGTAAATGAAGCTAATCAACGATTTAATTGAATCCGGAAGAGAAAATAATTCCTCAGTAAAGGATGTGCGGGTTGGCATATCTTGGACGGGTGTAACCGGAAGATATGGAGGAGTTTCCAAAACCTATGGAATCCCAGTTGTGCACGGAAATTATACGCGTGATATGGGAAACTTGACCAGTAGAACAACATTAGAACTGGCAGAATATGTTAGATCCTGGAACTTAGTAGAGGCCAGCATTGGCGTAGCTGCCATAAACTCCCTAATGAAGCCCAGGGGTAAAAAAGACATTAATGCCCAGGATATTATCATCGAGGAAAGTAAAAATAAGAATGTCACCATGGTGGGGAAGTTCCCTAAGATCGCAGAGATAAAATCAGTTGCCAAAAAGCTGTGGGTCCTAGAATCAGACCCGACACTTCTGAATCCAAAAGAGGGAATTATAACCGAATCAGCAGCAGAAAGCGTTTTTCCAGGAAGCGATATCATTGTCATCACCGGTTCCGCCCTCATAAACAAGGGATTGGAACATTATCTTAATCTAGCAAAACAAGAAGATGCTTACACCATCATTATGGGTCCAAGCACACCTTTAAGCGATGTTTTATTTGATTACGGGGCAAATATGCTTGCTGGAGTTGAGATATTAGATCCTGAAGCTATTCTAAAAAAGATCAGCCAGAGTGGTGGTATGATCAACACCCGCGTTTGTCAAGGTGAAATTGGATTCAGAGTTCTGGAAGGATGAAAGATAAAAAATGGAAAGAAATTCACAAATAACAGACTCCCTGTCACTCAATGAGCCCCATGCACCAGTTTATCCCCTAATTGCCAGTCAGATCATCAACAAGTTTCAAATCATGAAGGGAGTAGCCATTGAGGTGGGTAGCGGTCCTGCATCTCTTTCTATAGCCATGGCACGAATTACAGAACTAAAAATATATGCAATGGACATTTCACCGGAAATGTACAAAATCGCTGGGAAAAACATAGCTAAATGTGGTTTTAAAGATAGAATACTTCCGATGCTGGCCGATGTCCATCAGATGCCATTTCCCGACAATTATGCCCATCTTATTTTCAGTCGAGGATCCATGTTCTTCTGGAAAGACCTTGCCTCCGCCTTAAAAAAGATATATGCGGTTTTAAAGCCAGGAGGAGCTTCTTATATAGGGGGAGGATTTGGAAACAAAACCACGAAGAAATTAGTCAAAAAAACCTTTAAAAACCAAGAAGAGAACTATGAGAGTCCTCCTAAAATAGATATAGCTACTCTGGAAATAGCAGTTCAAAAAGCAGAAATTAATAATTACCAGTTACTAGATGATGAATCCGGATTATGGGTTTTATTTGAAAAAAGTATCGAATAAAATAAAATTTGCCATTACCTTCATTCACGTGACGCGTAACTTCGACGAAGCATTGATACTTGCTGATCGAATCGCCATCATGAAAGACGGTAAAATCTCTCAGGTAGGAACTTCCACCGAAATTTTCAGACAACCAGCTGATAATTTTGTGGCGGAATTTGTGGGAGCAGAAAATATAATCGAATGTATTGCTAAAAAAGACGGAGAAAAATTAACTTTAATCGATACTGGTAATATTTCAATATACTCCACCGAACTAAAAAGAGGACATGTCCATATTACAGTAAGGCCGGAAGATATTATACTATCCACAAAACAGGTAGAAACCAGTGCAAGAAATGTATTCAAAGGAAACATAATAGAAATAGTGGATACCGGTGCTATTATAAAGCTAACCATTGATGTTGGGGAACCAATTGTTGTCTTTTTAACTAGACAATCTTTTTTAGATATAGAACTAAATATTGGGAAGAGTGTGTGGACCTATTTTAAAGCAACGGCGGTACATGTATTTTAGTCTCGATAGATCTTTTAACTCTAAATCTTCTTAAAAAATGTATTTCATTCCAATAGATCGTGTGATATTTTTTATGATATCCATAAAATAACCAATCAAAACTGCTCAAATCAAATCTTTGCAATTATCACACTTTAGAAAATAACTTCATATTTCGATATGTTTATATATGCATTTCATTATATTATCAATTACCTTCGAAAGAGTTGAACTTGGTCAACCATACCATTTGTCCTTTGCACTAGGTTCATTCCACACATCCAACACTGCAATAGGGCAAATTGTTGGTACATATAGAGTGAAGAGATGTTTCGTCTATACGTCTCATTAATACATGTTTCTAATATCTAAATACCCATTGAGAAAAAAAGACGAAATTATCTTCATTTCTCTTTCATTCTATATCTTACTGTATCCTAAACATTGTAAAGCGAATAAGATAATAACAATGCAATTGCATTTAAATATCCGTTCTTATGCACAGTAATAAGAAAAAGCGATTGTAAAAAATTCGTGTATCGTGAAATATTTCTAATTGCTAATAAAAATTAATATAATCAAATATTTTTGCTAATTCTAATTTGAGTTGTATGCGAAATGTATATATATGCATTTCTAGTTAATTCTAGTATCTTAGTGTTAGAACATTTTGTGGAGGTTGAAAATGAATTCTAAAAATATTGCAATAATTGGAATTATAGCAATAGTGATCATAGTGGCCGGATTGTATGCCAGCGGAATGTTAACTGGTGGGAATGCACAAGGAAACATCACAGTCCTGGCGGGAGCCGGAACTATGTCGGCTATGAACGAGTTGAAAGCAGCATTCGAAGAAAAATACCCTGGTACGACTGTTAACGTACAGTATGGTAACAGTGCCGAAATTTTTTCCATGTTAGAAACTCAAAAAAGTGCTGATCTCGTGGTACCTGGAGATTTAGTATTTATGGATAACGCTAAAAAGAAAGGTTACATTGTAAACGATACAATTACTTCCTTAGTGTATCATATCCCGGTCATTGGTGTTCAGAAAGGAAATCCTAAAAACATAACTCAATTGTCAGATTTAGGCCAATCTGGACTTAAAGTTGGCTTGGGAGATGTTAACGGCACAGCAGTAGGTAAACAAGCCATCAAACTATTGAACAAAACTGGAAATCTGGAAGCAGTTAAAACCAATGTGGTTGTCTATGCGCCTACCGTGAATCAGCTTATGACCTACCTAACCTCTGGACAAGTAGACGCTGCCATAGTAATGAACGACACCGCGTCCAAAGCTGCAGCCGAAGGCAAAATCGATATTATCACCATTCCAGAAGATCAGAATGAAATTGGAACCATCGGAGTGGCACTAACCATCTTCAGCAAAAACAAAAATACAGCCCAGACATTCCTGGAATTCGTATCTTCTCCGGAAGGAATGGCTATCTGGGAAAAAAACGGTTTCAAACCGGTGAAGTAATATCAATAGGATATGATGGTGTTCCATTTTAATCGTAAACTTCATCTGAAATAAAAAACAAAGACGAAAAAATGAGAAGTAAGTTGGAAATATCCTTCATATCCATATCTTTTATTTTTACCAGTATTTTGTTCCTTATTATTGGTAGTTTATTTGTTATTCCCTCATTCGAAGGATTTGTAAATGCATTTTTTTCTGATGAGATACAATTCGCTTTGAGATTAACCTTATCCACTTCCATAATCGCTGCTTTTGGTGTGATGATAGTGGCGATACCCACCGCTTATTCTCTGGCCAGATACAATTTTCCGTTTAAAAGTGCAGTGAAAAGCATTATAGACCTTCCCATGGCCTTTCCAGAAATCGTGCTGGGTATTGCCATATTAATGCTCTTTGGTAATCCTTTAATCGGGAGTATACTGCATTCTTTGGGAATTAACATTGTGTTCACCACCACCGGCATCATCATTGCCCAATTCTTTGTGGCCTTCCCCTACTCAGTGCGAATATTGTACTCCACCTTCAACTACGTGAATCCTAGGTATGAATTTGTTTCCAGAAGCTTAGGTTACGGGGAACTTGAAACATTAAAAAATATCACTTTACCACTCGCTAAAGGCGGTATATTCGCTTCTTCAGTGGTCACCATAGCAAGATGTATTGGAACCTTTGGAGCAGTCTTATTGGTGGGTGGTGGAACTTATTTAAAAACAGAAACTCTACCCATTGCTATTTACTATAATCTATCCCTGGGAAGTATAGATAATGCCATTACAGCGGCGATAATACTAGTTTTAATTTCCTTTATAGCCATTTTCGTCCTGGAGAAGTACGCTTATCAGAACATCGAAGGAGCAGGTTAGATCTCATGTTTTTAGAAGTGAAAAATTTATGCGTGGACTTGGGTCAGTTTCACTTAACTGGTGTGAATCTTAATTTAGAAAAAAACGATTACATGGTTATAATTGGGCCCACCGGCTCTGGAAAATCCGTGTTGTTAGAAACAATAGCTGGTTTTTTCCAGCCCCAAACAGGGAAGATTTTCCTGGAAGGTGAAGACATCACTAACCTTAACCCCGAAAAAAGAGGCATCAGCATTGTCTACCAGGACTACGTCCTTTTCCCCAACATGAATGTATTTGAAAATATTGCCTATGGTCTTGAGAAAAAAGTTAAAAACAGAGAAGTTATAAAATCCCGGGTATATGACATGGCTGATCGCCTCAAAATTGAACATTTACTGGATCGAAATCCTGAAACCCTGAGTGGTGGAGAAAAACAGCGAACAGCCATCGCTAGGTCCCTTATTGTTGAACCCAACATCCTGTTAATGGATGAGCCATTCAGTGCCCTGGATGTTAACACCCACGCCTATCTGACAGAGTTAATAAAAAAGGCAATCAGCGATTATCAAACTACCTGTATCCATGTAAGCCATAACTTTAATGATGTCTGGAGTTTAGCTGAACAAGTGGCAGTGATGAAAAACGGTAAGATCCTGCAGCAGGGTATAGTAGCAGATGTTTTCTCTAAACCTTGTCATAATTTTGTGGCTGACTTTGTAGGTGTTCACAACATCTTCGAAGGAGAAGTGGTTGGGAAGAGTAAAGGCATCACTGATGTGAAAGTTAATCAAAATCTGATTTTGCATAGTTCAGATACTGATACTAATGATGATAAAAAAGTAATGGTGGCAGTACGACCTGAAAATATAATATTTTCCAATCAATCATTTGTATCGTCCATCAGAAACCAGTTAAAAGGCATAGTTACTGATATCATACTCATCGGCCCCACAGTTTGGGTAGAGGTAGATGTGAACGGCACCACCTTTAAAGGGATAATAACTCCCAGTTCACTGGACATACTGGGAATAAAAAAAGAGAAAGAAATATATTTAAGTTTTAAGTCAGTTAACGTCAAAATAATAGACGAGGAGCAATCTTACAGTGCACTATTTTCTGCTTGAAATAGAAGCCACTGGGAATCTTTTATTTCCAATACCTCCGGAAAATTTTTTATTAGACTAAATATAAATTTAAAGTAATATTTGATTAGAGGACTTTTCATGGACCGATCAAAAGAAGGACCACAATACCGATTAAAATTCGACGAATCAATAATTCTCGTTAATAAAAAGAAATTCAAGCTTCTAAAGTTCATAGATGAATGTAACTCTATTATGGAAGCCTCTAAAAATGCAAATATCCCCTATCGAAGTGCATTGAAGTACATTGAAGATCTTGAAAAAGAGATTAACAGGCGAATTGTAGCCACCCAGAGAGGAGGAAAAGGTGGTGGTGGTGAAAGTAAACTCACCGACGCAGGAAAATCTATCTTAAAAGAATACAGGAAAGTAGAGAGCATTCTGAAAATGCATGCCGATGTTAATGAGATTGAAGGTAACATTGAAGAAATCGACGTAGAGAATAAAATTGCAAACATTCATTTAAATGGAAAAAAAGTGGTTCTTCCCCTGCGAGGAAACTTCAAAGTCGGTGATCGAGTCCTAGTACTAATAAGTCCTGACGATATTTTTGTGATGCTGGAACCCCACGAGTCCAGCGTACGGAACATATTTCCAGGGAGGATCGTGGGTATGGAACTCAAGGACAATCTAGTGCGTTTAAATGTAAATCTCGGCAATACCTCACTTTTTGCCGATATCACAGAATATGCCCGGGAGCAACTTAACCTGACCTTGGGAAAAGAAATTTACATAGGTTTTAAAGCAGCAGCATTAGCCATGGTTAAGATATAAACACCACATTATTCTTCAAATTCTTCTTCACAAGTATCTATGGTGATTAGAGTCTCGTCACCATCCTGGGGGATGTGTTTAACTTCAATTAAATCGTATTTTATTTCTTCAAGATCAATATCTACGGTACTATGAATCGTGTCCCCATCCAGTTGAACTAGTATTGTGCAGCTCTTTTTTCCGCCTTTGAGCACACAGGTCTCTATGTTTATTACCTCACCTGGAGTGAAAACTCGATTGTAGGACAGTTCAACATTGTCATAGGCCTTTACGTTCTTTTTAACGTAATCGATCACTTCTTCACAATCCATCGTTAATTCTTTCACCATCATAATCACCCCACTACATCAAATTTTATCCACTAATCTTCCACCACAATAATCCTGGAATCTTCTCCATGAGTATGTATTATTTCAATAAGATCATCCTTTATGGCATGCATGTTTATTCGCACCGTCTGGTTGACCAGTTCTCCAGTCAAGTGTAAAGTAAGCTGAAGGAATTCTTCCCCGTGTTCTTCTTCCATTTGAATCCCTAAAACCTCTCCAGGAGCATAAATACGATTATATGAAATTTCAAGAATATCATGGGTTTCAACATTCTCTTTGAGATAGTCTATAGTCTCATCGGCCTTCAGAAATATTTCTTCTTCCATAAAAATCACTTGATAAATTGTTATACAGTAACCTGTTAAAAAAAATTTTGTTTTTGAAAAAAAAATTAAAAAAAATGGGTGAACAGAGATTATAAGAATTCTCTGTTTTTTTCTGCGTTGAGGTAGAGGCCACCTTTACCATTTACAGCTATGTCACCAATGTATTTGATGTATTTTCCAGAAAAGGTTTTTCCATCGATTTCTGGATCAACAACGACACTGTCGTAGACAAATCCTTCCAGGAGAATTCCCAATTTTCCTTTGATAAGGATGTTACCGTTTTTCATCTGACCACCTGGCCAGCGGGTAACGTCCCCATCGATCTGGATGAATCCTTTGTTCATGTGGATTCCTGCTAAGATGTCGCAGTCTCCTTTTACATAGATTTCTCCACCGGATAGACATTCACCGAGTTGTTTACCTGCATTTCCATGGAGTATGATTTTACCTCCACTCATTCCCCTCCAGTCACCGATGTAGGAACATCCGCAGAATTCTCTGGTGTTGCCCATGATTTCCAGTTCACCGCCTTCCATTTCACGACCGGCGTAACTTTCGGCATCACCATTGACGGTGATTTTACCACCCTTCATTTCTGCTCCGCAGTGCAAGTCAGCATCTCCGTTTACTATGATCTCTCCGGCTCCCATCTTACAGCCAATGTACTTTACTCGGCCGCAGTCACCATCGAGGACCATTTTAACTTCTTCTGGACTTTCTGCAGTTCCTTCCACTTCTATGTCGAAGTAGTCAGTTAATGGGAATCTTCGGTTTCCAACTGGTACCTGGTAGTTTTCGAAGTCTGCTTTCTCCCAAGTGAACACTTCATCTGGGATGAGTTCATCGAATTCTAGGGCTATTTGAGATTTTTTCTTTAAGGTTAATGTTATTGTCTTCACTCTTAATACCCCCTTTATTTACCTGCCTGGACCTCTGTCACAGTTGGGTAAGGTGTGAAATGGTCGTGTACTTTGTAGTTTTCGAATTTAACTGTGTAGAATCGTGTGAATGCTGGCATGACCTCTTTCATCACTGCTTTTTCCTGTTCTTCGAAACCTTTCACATTGGTCCATAGGGTGTGGCTGGGCACGACCTTAACAATTTCTCCATCTTTAACTAGGATCTGTCCGTCTTTGATGGTGTACATGGCGTTTCCAAAGGCATGTTCTATGGTGGCTGGTTGTTTAGAGGGGTCGATGTCATTGGGGTTCAGGTCGTAAACGGCAATATCTGCATTGTAACCTGGGGTTAATTCTCCTCTGTCCTGGTATCCATAGATTTTTGCAGGAGCTGCCCTGGTTATGGTGGCTATTTCGTTGAAGTCGTATTCTCTGTCGAAGCTTCCCAGGCCAGTTCGTTTGTATGACCATACCCGTACTTCCCCGTTATCCATCATTTCTTGTCGGCGCTCTGCGCTCATGAGCCAAGAGATGATTCTGGGGTAGCGGATGAATGGACCAGCATTGGGGTGGTCAGTGGTCAAACATACTTGCCAGGGATCTTTTATTCTCATGAACAGTTCTAGTCCTACACCCCACTGGAAAGATGGAACTGGTGCTTTTCCAGAGTAAATAAATGGAACAATTCCGGATCCAGTTTCCAGTTCGATGTCTTTGTTAGCCCATTTAAGACCATTCAAAGAGTGCAGGTCAAATTCCATTGGACCATCCGCAGTCATGGTAGTGGTTTCATCCAGGGTCACCTGACCGATATCACAGGTTACATGTTTGTTATTGTTTATGTAATCTGCAACTTCTTTGGCACCTGATTCCACATCCCGCCAGCTGGTTCCAGCATAGGAATGGAACTGGGCATGGGTTAGGTGTATGGTCTGGTCTCGTAAACCGCTGCTTTTTTCGATGTCTTTAATGCAGTCCAGGGTGTTAACCGTGGTAGGATAGTTTCCTGGGTGCCCCAGGTCGTTGGGATGTACGTGTATGGAGTGTGGTAGTCCTAACATTTCATTGGCCTGTGCTAGAGCCCTGATCACTTCTCTAGCCGTTACATCAAAGTAGGGTACAGGATCATCAATTCCATGAACGTTTCCTCCCCATCCCCATGCTTCAGTTCCACAGGGGTTAACGATTTTTATTCCATAACCTTTAACTATTTTGAGCCATGAGGACACGAATGCGGCTATTTCCTCTACTTTTCCCTCCTTAGCCCACTGTAACACAAACCAGTTGTTACCAAACAAAGGAAGTGGAGTGACATCTATGTTGGGGATGGCAGTGATCTCTTCATGGGTGTGTTTTGCTTCTAGAGGGGGCATGGCAGCTTCAGTCACTGTTCCATAACCCATCCTAGAGTATCTGTATCCTGTTGCAGGGCAACTGGGTATGGAAAATCCAGATTCTGATCTGCAAACATCTGTTTTAGGAGTTACACCTTTTCTTGAGTCTTCAGGCCTGTATAACCGCCCTACCACGAGTTTTGGTCCAGCCACGTGGGCGTGGGGATCCACACCGGCAGGCATTACAATCTTATCTGTTACATCCAGGACTTTTGCATCAGAAGAGACGCTACTAACGATTTTTCCATCCTTGAACATGACGTCCATCTTCTCACCGGCGATTTCGTTGGCCGGGTCGTAAACTATACCGTTTTTTAGTATGTATTCCATGAAATCACCTTATTTACTGGCTACTGCGGCTTCTTGATCTTTGATCTTCTGAACTCTTTCTAGGAGCTCTTTAATGATCCATTCGTCGTCTCGGCAGGTTTCAGGTTTTTCGATGGCCTTCTTCATGTAAATAGGCACACCATCCATTCGGTAGCTGGTACCTGCAGCTTCTATACCCACAAATGATCCTGGAAGCACTACATCCGCTATTTCAGTGGATGGTCCCCAGTGTATATCTACCTGAATAACTGGAATTTCTGCCAGGTGTTTGACTGCACCTCCAGGGTAATGGGCTCCGGGGTCGGCAGCTATGACCATGAAGACGTCACATTCCTTCCTAGTCAGAAGGTCTATGGTGTTAGTTTCTCCGTTCATGTACCTCTGATATCCCCGGCAGAAGTCCACACCATATGGGAATCCCATTTCAAATGCCATGAAAATGTTGAACCCATTTACATTGAAATGACCCCTCATAGGTGTTAGCACCCATTTGGTGTACTCGTTGAGGTCGGTTAACATTTCAATGGCCATGTCAATGTTCCTCTGCTTAGAGAGAGTGTGGGTCAAGCCCAGTCCAAAGTATAACGCTCCGAACTGAACATTCTTCATGGCTTCAGCTAATTCCATGATGTCTTCTTTAGGTATTCCAGAAACAAAGTCTTGATCAATTTCTTTTCCTTTTAAGGCCGCCCTTATTGCGTTATAGAATCCATAATCACCGTTTTGCTCAAATCCAACCCATATATCGGACATTTTAGCAGTGTCACTGTATTTAGGGTCCATTGTTACCAATGTACGGTCAAATCGTCCCCTTTGTCTGAACCATCCACGGGGGAAGGTGCTGTATCGAGAAAGGTGTCGAGGGTGTGAGTTCATCGGGTTACTTCCAGTGTAAACAATCATGTCTGCACGGTTTTTTACTTCACCCAAGGTCGCAACAGGGTATCCTACGTTTTGAACTGCTTGTAGTGATGGACCATGGCAGATTGTTGCCTGGTTGTCCAGTACAGCTCCTACTAGCTCACCAAGCCGGATACCATACTTCATAGTTTCAATGGAAGTTTCACTCCAGCCATAGAATATTGGTCGTACTGCGCCAGCTATGAGTTCGGCTGCTTTGTCGAGGGCAGTGTCCCAGTCAACTTCCACAAGATCACCGTTTTCATCACGGACCATGGGGACTAAGAGTCTCTGATCCATGTCTTCCATGATTTTACTGGCTCCCAGTCGACAGGCATGCCGAACGGCAACTACATGTCCATCTTTAACTAGGCAATCCAAATCGTCGCAGTTGCATCCGCAGAAGGCGCAGGTGCAGTTTTCTACGATCTCATCATAATCAGTTACAGGTGGTTCGTATGCCACTTTAAGGCCTCCTTATTTCTTTTTAAAGACGGGCTTCTCACCAAGTGATTCTAATTCAGAAATGGATTCCTCGTCTTTTACATATTTTTTGTAGACTGCCCTCATGAGGTCAGCCATCAATAAAACTTCTTCGTCCGATTTTTCTACTGTGCAGTAGATACCCTTGTAGGTGGGGTCGCAGCAACAGTAGGTTTCGTGGCTTGTAATCACATTGGCCCAGGGACCTTTGGGTATGAATATGGTTCCTTCGTGAGGTGCGTCTCTGGAGTGAACAGCAGAAGTCACTACTTCACCCCAATCCGTTGTTACTTTTACACTATCCCAGTTCGCAACACCTAATTTGGCCATATCCTTAGGGTCCATGTATGATACTCCACATACCTTTCGGTATTCATCTTTACAGGTTGAACCTCTTTTTTTACATGCCCCTTGGTAGATGTCTGAGCCGGTGTTCAGCATCATGTTCAATAGTTTTCGTTCTTTGGCAGTTGGTTCATCTAATTTAACAACTTTGGGAACGACGGGTTTGTCTATATAAGTCATTTTTTCACCTCATTCCAGCCATATAGCATCTACGGGGCAGAACAGTTGGCAGGTTCCACATTTGGTGCAGTTAGCATCGGTGAAGAGTTTGATTACTCCGTTTTCCACCATCATGACTACTTCTTCAGTTTTGGGTCCGTGTCCTCCTGCTACTTCAGGACTTATAGATACATTTACTGGGCAGGCCACTACACAGACACCACATCCCAGGCAGTTATCTTGGTTTACTTTCAGTTCCATCATTATCACCCAAATCTTAGGTTTTTAGAGACTCCATCTTGTTCTTCCATGACTTGGATTTGGTTGGAGTATAGTCAACATCGGTTCTCTTGACGGTAATAGCTTCTACTGGGCATACGTTTCCACATGCACCGCAGTATATGCAATACTTTTCATCCTTGAATACTTTATCCACTATTTGTCCCGGTTCTTCAGGTTGGGGGAAGGATAAAACATCACAGGGACAAATATCCACACACGCTCCACAGCTTGTGCACTTGTCCTGGTCTATGGTTAGCTCTCCCTTGAATGGTTTCTTTACCTTGGCAGCATCAACTGGGCAGATTTCCTGGCACCATCCACATCTTACGCATAAATCATCGTCAATGAATGAACTTCCTTCAATTTCTGCAGCTGCAGGATCCAGGTCGTATTCTCCGTAGGAACAAGTCCTACAAACAGCCTTAATGGCATCCACAGGACATACTTTGCGGCAGATAAGACAGTAGACGCATTTATCTTTGTCCACGTTTATATCAGACGATACAGTAGGATCTGCAGATGTTGGTATCTTGTGTTCTAGAGTAATGGCATCAGCGGGACACATCTCTTCACATATACCACAATCGATACAAGTTTCCTTATCGATTTCTATTTCACCAGTTACCAGTTTAGCCCTATCTGGCAAATCACGGGCTATGGTGATCGCTTCTCGGGGACAAGCCGTTTCACAGGCTTTACAATATATGCATGTTTCATCGTCAATTTCGGCAGAAGACACGTAATGTGGATAGACATCCATGTCTTTTATGGATTCACCATCGACAGTGAAGTCTAAGGCGTCGACTGGACAACCAACACTGCACATACCACAGAGAACGCATTTATCCTCGTCAATACATATTTTCGGTACATCAGCTTCATTTCTTACAATTGCACCGATATCACCGAGTTCTATTGCTTCAACAGGACATACTTTTTCGCATATACCGCAGCCGATGCAAAATTCGTCTTTGAAGGACAGTTTTCGCTCTTCTTCTGTTGATCTAGATATATCAAAGTCCAAGGCTTTGACTTCCTTCGTATTAGTAACCATTTTCTACCTCCAAAATTTCTATTGAATTGGTGGGACAGTTATCCCTACAAATAAGACACCCACAGCACCAGTCGGAATCTATACGTGCCTTGAGATTTTCTAACACAATGGCCTTCATCAAACATGTATCTACACAAATTCCACAGGCAATACAGGAATCCTTTACAATAGCATCCCATTTAGACTTTGAACAGGTTTTAACCATTATTCTAGTCTTCTCAAGATCATCTAGAAGAGCGTAGGTGAGCAGTAAAAAATCTTTGGGACACATTTGAGTTATGGTCTCCGCTATTTCAATAGAACTCCAAGACAGGTTGCGGCCATTTAAATAATGAGAAATAGTTGACCTGTCGACATCTAATGTCTCCGCGACTTCCTTTTGACTGAGTCCGTTTCTGACAAGTTCGACCGCTGTCAGATATTTCAGACCAGATACTATGTGCCTAGGCATTTGGACACCATGTGTGTTAATTACACATCGATTCTTAGTTTATATATACATTCCTACATGCAAAGATGCAGCATGGCTTATATATGAGTGTGTGCTAAGCACACCCCATGGATTTTATATTAAATATGTGTAAAACAATGAAACATCGAATAACCTTACTATCCACATTCACTAAAAAACATGGTTATCAAAGTTCAGGGTGCTTTAATGTCATTGAACAGTTTGATCAGCGTTAAAAAAGCTACAGAAAGAATTGAAAGTCTGAAATTTCCCTTAAAATCCCAAAATATTCCTCTAGAAACTGCTTATGGGCGAATTAGTGCTGAGAATATCTGTGCCCTTTTGGATGCGCCACCATTTGATAGGGCTGCCATGGATGGCTACGCTCTGCGATCCATGGACACAGTTCAATCTTCACCAAAAAATCCATTGTATCTGGATGTTGTAGATGATATCGGTGCTGGTGAAAGTTCCAATCTTAAGTTAAATCAAAATCAAGCTGTGAGAATATCTACCGGGGCTCCGATTCCTCCTGGTGCTGATGCAGTGATTATGAAGGAGAAGGTTGAAGAATCAGATTTCCAGATTAAAGTAACAGAAGGGGTAACCATCCACCAAGATGTTGCCCTAAAGGGTGAAGACTTCCATAGGGGAGACGCACTTTTGAGTGAAGGACAATTATTAAACCCGAATCAAATAGCCCTTGTTGCTTCGGCAGGTATAAACCAAGTGAAGGTGGTGAAAAAACCTGCAATCGGGATTATAAATACTGGAAATGAGTTAATAGAACCTACAATTAATCCAAAGCCCAACATGATCATCAATTCTAATAAGTACGCCCTGATAGGGCTTGTTGGAGAATGTTTAGCCAGATCTTATCAGTACCTGTGTAAAGATGACTTGGAAGACTTGAAAAAGCAGCTAAAACAAGCTGCAAAAAGTTATGATGCAGTTATAACCACAGGAGGAACTGCCATAAGCAAGGGTGATGTAGTATTGGAGGCTGTTCAAGAACTTGGCGAGGTTTTATTCCATGGTGTTTCAATTAAACCAGGAAAACCACTGGGCTTTGGTATTGTAGATGGAAAACCAGTTTTTATGTTGTCAGGGTACCCCGTAGCAGCGGCAGTGCAGTTTGATTTTTTTGTTAGACCTTCACTATTTAGAATGCAGGGAATTGACTTCAGAATGAAGTTTCAAGAATTTGAAGTCGGTTCTGAGGTTAAATCTGCAAAGGACAAATTCACAGTGATGCGTGCCTGTCTTGATGATGAAATCGTGTATCCTCTAAGAACCAAGGCAGGTATAAATAAATCAATAACCAATTCCAATTGTTATCTTATCTTGGATGAAGACACCGGTAAATTAAATAAAGGTGAAATGTGTCCAGTTATAAAATATGAAGACCTAAGGATTTGTTGAAAAAGTTCTAATAAGCTAACTATATTAAAATATTCGTGGAGGAATGATATGAAAATAGTAGGTGTAATCGGTACCAAAAACACCGGCAAAACCACCCTAGTTACTAAAATAGTCCAAGAATTAACTAACCGTGATTACAAAGTGGCAACCATCAAACACACCCACCATGACTTTGACTTAGAGGGCAAAGACACTTGGAAGCACCGTGAAGCAGGGGCAGAGCTAGTGGTCGGATCAGGTTTGAACACCTTCTTCCTCGTTAAAGACCAGATTGAACTGGATAGGATCATCTACATCATCGAAAAAATAACTGGACCTGACTACATCGTGATTGAAGGATTAAAGCATTCTAATTATTCAAAAATTTCTACTACATCTAAGTTAAAGGATGATTTCACCATATGCAATGTTAACGTGTTTGAAATGGGGAAGAAAGATATACGAACCATTGTGGATATGATAGAAAAGCGCAGCTACGGGACCATACCATACTCTGATTGTGGAGAATGTGGATTTGAAAACTGCTTAGAAATGGCAGGAGCTATTGTGAAAGGAGAAGCTTCCGAAGAAGAGTGTAAAATGAGAAAGTTCAAGGAAGTGGAACTCTTCATTAGAGAGGAACGGATTCCGTTGAGTCCTTTTGTCCAGGATATTCTTAAAAGCACAGTTATGGGTATGGTTAAAACTTTGAAGATTGAAGATGATATGGATATCAATAAAGAGAATGTGGAGTTGTTTATAAGAAATGGTTAAAATCGATAAATTCGAGAGGCCCATCATATCCCTCCGAATCTCCATTACCAATCGCTGTAATGTTAAATGTTTTTACTGTCACCATGACGGCATCATCCCCCAGAAGTATGAGATGACTCCAGAAGAGATTATGAGAATTTCTCAGGTGGCCAAAAACATTGGTATAATAAAAATAAGGCTTTCTGGTGGAGAACCACTCATAAGAAAAGATATCATTGACATCGTTAACAGCATATCCAAGATAGGCTTTACTGACGTTTCAATTACCACCAACGGCATTCTCCTCGAAGAGTATGCCCAGCCATTGAAAGATGCTGGACTTGATAGGATTAACGTGAGTTTTGATACTTTAAATCCAGAAACTTATCGTTTTATAACTAAAAGTGATTATGTTAACCAGGTGAAAAGGGGAATTGAAAAGGCAGTTGAGGTGGGTCTTTATCCAGTGAAGGTGAACATGGTGGTAATGCGGGGTCTCAACCATGAGGAGATATGGGATATGTTCCACTTTTGCAAGGAAACTGGAGCAGTCCTGCAACTTATAGAACTCCTTAAAACAGGAAACTGCCCTGATGAAGATTTTTTTGATGACTACTACTATGATATGAGCATCATCGAGAAAAAACTTTTAGAAAAGGCTGATAACGTGAAAACTCGCCGTTTTATGCAGGATAGGAAGAAGTATTACCTTGAAGGCGGAGAAATTGAAGTGGTGAAGCCCATGGATAACACCGAATTCTGCAAAAATTGTACCAGACTCAGGATCACCCCCGAAGGAAAATTAAAACCTTGTTTACTTCGTAATGATAACTTGGTGGATTTGATGGAACCCATTCGAAGGGGTGTATCTGATGAATACTTGGAAAGCCTATTTGTAGAAGCCATCACCAACAGAGAACCATATTACGCTGGCTGTTAAATCTTTAGAACATAAAGGCCGGTTTTCTTTTAAATTATAAGTAACCTACCTCCAGTTACGTCGAATTATTAAAGGGTTTTAAGAATTTTTTCTGTAGATATTGCTTGGTGAACCTAAGAATAGAAGGTAATTAGACCAGAACTGGTTACAGCTTTGGGATAAAAGTAAGGTTCATATTATTAATATCCCTTCAACCATATCACATGATCAGTTAACATGTGTGGAGTGTAAATCATGGCCAGAGAATTACCAAAACATTATCAGAATATCAGGAAGCGTTACGAAGAATATGGTCAGGCTTTAAGTGAATTAGGAAAAGCTATGAAAGATGCCGGCCCATTAGATGAAAAAACATCACAATTAATTCAACTCGGAGCCTCTGCTGCCATAAGATCTGAAGGTGCAGTGCACAGTCACACCAGAAGAGCACTGGAAGAAGGAGCATCTGCCGATGAAATCTACCACAGTGTATTGATTTTGACCAGTGTCATTGGTTTCCCCAATGTAGCGGCAGCAGTTTCCTGGATTGACGACGTGGTGCAGGGCTAATTTTTCCATTTCTTTTTTTTAATCGGGGTGTTAAATGGATAACATTATTCAGAAAGTAAAAATAATAAAAGTCGGTCAGAACTCCCAAATTGTTGAAGACCGGGTGGCTATAGATGCCAAAATAGAATTAGAAGTCAATGGAGGAAAGATCGGAGAGTTTTATCTCAGTCCCATGGATTTGGAAGACTTCACCTTTGGTTATCTGCGGGATGGATTATACATTAAATCCAAAGACGAAGTTGAAAATATAGAAGTAGATAAATCAGTGATTAAAGTCACATTAAGCCCGGAAAAAACGGTGGTTGAAGGTAACATCGGATGCTATGATGGATGGAGAGACCGTGAACAGGAAATCACCAGGGTTGAATCTGATTTTAAAGTAGATAGAAAGGAGATTTTTGATTCATTCGATGATTTAATTGAAAAGGCACAGATTTGGTCTCAAACGGGAGGGACCCATGTGGCCGCCCTATCCAGTGATAATCATTTTATGGTTCGAGAAGACGTGAGCAGGCACGTTGCCATTGATAAAGTAATTGGAGCAGGATTAATAGCTGATCTGGATTTTTCAAAAAGTTACATAATATGCAGTGGTAGAATACCACCAGCCCGGGTTGTGAAATTGGCCAACGTAGGCATACCAATTATGATTACCAGAGCTGCCCCTACCATGGAAGGAATAAAAATGGGTGAAAAAGCCAATATTACCCTGGTGGGATTTTTAAGGGATGGTCGGTTTAATATATACACCCATCCTAAACGAATAGTGCTATGAAACCTTATTCACACCTATTCCAGTACGGTGTGCCTAGCCTTCATATCCTCCTCAGTTTTTCCCATCTCCTCCATGAGTTGAGCTATGATCCCATCCAAGAAGACCAAAGTGGTAACCTCAAATAATGTTCCCAGCGGGGATAAGGACTGATGCTTACCATTAATTTGCCGTGCTAAATAGTTCTTTTCAGAATCAATCTTGGTACGCCCTCCCACGTGCACCACCAGATCAGCCATCTTTCCCAGTGTAGAATCCACGTAAGATGTTACGGCAATAATCTTAGCCTTTCTTTTCTGGGCTATTTTAGCAGCACTGATTATGGAAAGTGTTTCACCTGAGCCAGATATTGCCAGTAGACAATCATCACCCATAATGGCAGGTGTTATGGTTTCACCCACCACGTAGACACTAATTTCAAGATGCATGAGGCGCATGGCAAATGCTCGCGCCATCAAACCGGAACGGCCCAATCCCATAACAAATACGTTCTGGGAAGTTTTCAGTATGTTGTTCATGGTTTGTATGTTTTCAGGGTCCAGAGCATCCGAAACTTTTTTTACATTGTCTATTATCTCATCTATTGCATCCTTTAGAATCAAGGGTTCATAATTAGACATCATCTTCATCTCTTATATCTGAAGATGGATATAAATAATTTCATATGAGTAAGGGGATGTTCCGAAAACTTCTCCGGTGTTACCATGGATATACAACCCAAGCTGAATTTAGTAATCAATGGCCATAATTTTAGTTACAAACTATTCGAAACCCTTCATTGTATTTCAAAAACATTTTCCCAGAGAAAGGCAGCGAAACGTCTGGGAATATCTCATGCAGTTTTAAATAGGCGCATAAAAGATGCTGAAGCCAAGTTGGGCTTTTTACTGGTGGAAAGCTCCGGTTCGGGATCGGTGCTGACCAGTCATGGTTTGGAAGTAATTGCACAGTACCAGCAGTTAATGAAACGGTTGTCCGAGCATAAACAACCAGTTATATGCGGAGGACACATCTCAACAGGCCTTATGGATAGTTTATGTCATAATTATGGTTTAGACTCTGTAATTTATAGCACTGATGATCTAAGTGCCCTGAAGTTAGCAGAGATGGGCTTGGTAGATATTTTAACCCTTGATGACCCAGTGCATGTTTTTATGCGGGATTTAGACTTTACACCCCTTGCTTACGACTATCTAGTCCTGGTATCCCCTCCTGGGACGGAAGTTAATAGTTTAAAGGATCTGGAGGGTCAAAATTTCGTGGAAGTACCCCATTCTGCACAGAGATTGGCTTGGAACACCCTTGATCATTTAAAGATTGATTACAACATTACAGAAATTTATAACTCACCCTACACAGCTTTTAAGAAAGTACAGGATAGCCAAGATCTTTACAGCTTCCTGAATCGCAGTTTAACCACCGGGTGGGAAATGTTCGCAGATGACACGCGTCATTTATTAACATCAGTGCTTTGCAGTACCCAAAGTAGGCTGGAATCGTTTATAGATTATGTGTCTGGCAGGGGCCAGCGGGTAGTTGAAGATCGGGGCTTTGAAAGAATTTAGTTATTTTCATGGCAATACTATTCTCTATGTAAATTCATTAGCCAGCACCCACACTAAATATAAATATCCTAAAACTAAACATAGCCGTGGTGATTTATCTGAATTATAATAGGGATTTGCTGGCTATTGGCCATACAGCCTTTGATTACATCATAAAAGTTAATGAATTTCCTCATGCTAACTCATCCACTGCTATAACCCGTATGAAAACATTTTATGGTGGAGCAGCGGCTAATGTGGCCATGGTGGCCTCTAAACTCGGACTGAAGACCTATCTGGTTTCAGCGGTAGGTGAAGATTACCCTGGCTCCGAATACGAACAGCAGATGAAACATATGGATATCGATACCAGCCACAAGATTCTGATTAAGGAAGATAAAACCCCCACCGCATTTGTATTTACCAACAAAGACCATGATCAGATCAGTTACTTCTATTGGGGTGCAGCTACCCATTTTAAAAACGCGAAACCACCACTCAATGCAATTAGGGATGTGAAAGCTGTTCATCTGGCTACTGGCGATCCAAATTTTAACTGGAGATGTGGAGAAGTTGCTCGCCAGCATGACAAGTTAATTTCATTTGATCCCGGACAGGATCTGCACATGTACAGCATAAAGGAATTAAGGGGTGTGCTGGGGATCTGTGACATTCTCTTTGGTAACCACCATGAGATCCACCACATCCTGACCACCTTAAACCTGGACATACCGAGATTAATGGACCTGGGCCCATCCTTAGTGGTTAAAACCCTAGGGAAAGACGGCAGTATCATCTACAACCCCGAAGAGATACGGGTTGATGCTCTCCTAAGGGAGTCCTACGATCCCACCGGGGCTGGTGATTCCTACAGGGCCGGGTTTTTGAAGGCCTTCCTGGATGGTAGATCACTAGAGGATTGTGGAAAATTTGCCTCAACCGTGGCTTCCTTCATAATTGAGGCTGAAGGATGCCAGACCAACATTCCCACCCTGCAAATGGTTGAAACCCGTATGGCCAAGGAATTAAATGGTTAATTGCAGAAAATGAAATATTAAACTGCCATGAGGCTTTATAAGAATTTTCTCTACGGGAGAAGGATAAATTAAAACCGTAAACCATACCTATTTTTATGGTAAACATTAAATTAGATCAGGGAAATTATATCAGCTTACGCTCTATAATGCTGTTTATTAATCTATAGAAACTAAAAGTTAAAGACTAGAATTCGACTAATTTATACAGCTAAAACGCATGGTGATTTCTATGACACAAATGGATGATGCAAGAAAGGGCATAATAACCGAAGAAATGAAGGCGGTCGCAGAAAGTGAAAATGTTGACCCAGAATTCATCAGAAGATCCGTGGCTAAAGGAACCATAGCCATCCCCAGTAACAAAGGAAGAAAAGTGAAAGCAGTAGGTATCGGAGCCGGCCTAAGAACCAAGGTAAACGCCACCATCGGGACCTCCACTGACATCTGTGACTTTGACATGGAAGAAGAAAAGGCTAGAGTAGCCATAGAAAATAAAGCCGATACTTTAATGGAGCTCTCTGTGGGTGGAGACTTGGATGACATCCGTAGAAGAATTTTGAAAATATCCGATATTCCAGTGGGGAGTGTTCCAGCCTACCAAGCAGCTTTTGAGGCCATTCGGGAGCACGGAGCCACCATTTACATGGACGAAGACACCATGTTTAAAACCATCGAAAAACAGGCAAAAGATGGTATTGACTTCATGGCCATTCACTGCAGTGTGAACATGGAGACCCTGAAGCGTCTGAAAAGACAGGGCCGAAAGGGCGGACTGGTTAGCCGAGGCGGGGCATTAATATCTGCATGGATGGTCGAAAATGAATTGGAAAACCCCTTATATAAGAATTACGACTACATTCTGGAAATTGCTAAGGAATACGACTTTGTGATGTCTATGGCTAACGCCATGAGGGCTGGAGCCATTGCTGATGCCACTGATCGTGCGGGAGTACAGGAACTTATTATACTGGGAGAGTTAATCGACCGGGCCCGTGAAGTGGGGGTGCAGACCATTGTAGAGGGACCAGGGCATATACCACTGAAGGAAATCGAGGCCAACGTGGTAATTCAGAAAAAACTGTGCCGAGAAGCTCCTTTCTACATGTTAGGGCCAATTGTAACGGATATTGCACCTGCCTATGACCATATCGTTTCTTCCATAGGTGCTGCCCAATCTTCAGCCTCTGGAGCAGACTTCATATGTTACGTGACCCCTGCCGAACACTTGGCCTTACCCGGACCAGAAGACGTTAAAATGGGAGTTATCGCCAGCCGCATAGGTGCCTACGTAGGAGACATGTCCAAAGGTATACACAATGGAGAACTAGATCTGGAAATGGCCAACGCCCGGAAGAAGCTCAACTGGGAAGCACAATATCAAGCCTCCATATGTCCTAATGATGCACGAGCCATAAGGGATAATCGGCCACCAGAAGACCCGGATACCTGTACCATGTGTGGTAGCTACTGTGCCGTTAAAATCGTGAATGAATGGTTGGATGAAGCTCCAACTGCAACATTCGAATAAAAAAAAATACACGTAAAAAATTTTTTTCCCCAATTTTTTATTTTAGCAGAAGGTGAACTAATTGAAACACTGGACCGAAAGAATTGCATCTGATCTTACTAATTGGAACGTTGAAGAACACGTAGTAGCCAGTGGAACTTCTATCTCAGGATCTATTCATATTGGAAATTCATGTGACGTTTTTATTGCAAACGCAGTTGGTAAATCACTGCAAAAGCTTGGTGAAAAATCCAGGACCATCTGGATAGCCGATGACCACGATCCACTGCGTAAGGTACCCTATCCCCTGCCCGAATCCTATGAAAAATACCTGGGCATCCCTTACTCCCAGATACCATGCCCCAAAGATTGCTGTGAGAGTTTCGTGGAACACTTCCAGAAACCCTTCCTGGACACCCTGCCGGTGTTTGGTATAGAATTAGATACCTATTCCGGGGCAAAGATGTACCAGGAGGGAGTGTATAACGATTATATTAAAAAATCACTGGAAAGAGCACCTAAAATCAGGGAAATATTTAACCATCACCGGGAAAAACCTCTGAAAGATGATTGGTTGCCCTACAATCCCATATGCAGTGAATGTGGACGTGTTAACACCACCTACGCCTATGACTTCCAAGGTGACAGTGTACAGTACCGTTGCCAATGCGGTTACAATGGAGAAATGGATATCACCTCTGGTGAGGGTAAACTGACCTGGAGGGTTGAATGGGCGGCCCGGTGGAAGATATTCAAAGTAACCTGCGAACCCTTTGGCAAGGACCATGCTGCCAGTGGAGGATCCTACGATGTTAGCAAAAAGATATCAACAGAGATATTCAACTATCGCGCCCCTTATCCCGTGCCATATGAGTGGATCACCCTCAAAGGGGATGCCATGTCAAAATCCAAAGGAGTGTTCTTCACCCCTGGCCAATGGCTGGAGATCGGGTCGCCGGAAACCCTAAACTACTTTTTATTCCGGAGTAAACCACTTAAACACAAGGATTTCAACCCTGAAATGCCTTTTTTGGATTTTATAGACCAGTATGACCGGATTGAGCGCATCTACTATGGAGAGGATGAGGCAGCCAGCGCTAAGGAGGAGGAAAAGCTCAAGAAGATTTATGAAATTTCCATGATAACCCCCCAGAAGGAAATTCCGTTCCAACCCTCCTACCGTTTCCTGACCGTGGCTTACCAGATCAATCAATCCCCGGAGGATATATACAGGATACTTAAGGCTAATTCACAACTTCCTGCAGATATGGAGGAACTCCATTTCCAGGAACTGGAAGATGAGGATCTGAAAAAGTTCAATGAGCGTTTGGATCAGGTTAAAAACTGGTTAAATCTCTACGCCCCTAAGTTTGTGAAGTTCCAGGTACAGAAAGAGATTCCCCACGTAGAATTGAATCCCGCCCAGGAAGGGTTCCTGGCAGAGTTGGCCGACTCCCTGGAAAAGAAAAATTACTCCTCCGAAGAATTACACGATGAAATGTATCGCATACTCAAAAAACATGATTTAAAACCGCAAAAAGCATTCCAATCCATTTATCGCGTTGTTCTCGGTCAAAAACAGGGGCCAAGAGCGGCATCATTTTTACTATCCCTTGATAAGGACTTCCTAATTAGACGATTGCGAAGGGAAGCCTAGATTCCCAAAATAAAAATTGAAGATTTCTTATGTCACCAAGGTTAGTGGAAAAAGGTGTTTTAAATCCCTTAGCCGATAAGGAAGTGGGTGAAATAGATTTAAATCCCTTTCCAGATGATTTTGAGAGAGTAGCGCTGGTGGATAACACCAAACCAGGAGCAAATGTTATACTGGCTACATTAAGGGAAGCTCTGGGTAACCGAATTTTCATTGAGGTTAAAAAGGCAGCAGGAGCAGCAGCAACTCTTAATCAACTAGAAAAAGCTGCTTCAGCAGAGCTGGCCATCCTATCACTGGCTGATTGTGGTTCCTGTACCAGTTGGGTGGTTCTGGATGCAATTCGCTTGGAGGAGATGGGAATTCCTACCATTTCCATCGTATCGAATCGTTTCGCCCCTTTTGCCCGGGAACTGGCCAGTACCCATGGGTTAGATGATTTGCGCCTTTTGGAAGTGGAACATCCCATTGCGGGTCTTTCAGTAAATGAGGTGGAGGAAAAAACCCTAAAAATAATCCCTGCATTGAAGTACATCTTACAGATTCCCTAAAAAATTGGTGCAGATACATGACTAAGAAAGATCAGAAAATGGACTTCCCAGAAAATAGTTGTGGCTGTCTCCTGGATGATATTCTAAATGCAGAGTTTTATGATACTGGAACTCAAGGGGAAAGAATATTAATCCCTCCTGATGTCGAAAAAATCAGTCATGAATTCTATTTACGCCATTTAACCGATGGTTTACCTATCATACCCCCCACCAGAGAGCGGGTCTGTAAATTTTTAGAATATTCAATCCAAGAGGGGGAGGATGTGATTGCTGTTCTTCCCCCCCGTCAGGGAAGGGCCACAGTGGAGAAAATTGCCATAAATGCAGTTATGGCTGGTTGTCTACCCAGTTTCATGCCAGTGGTGGAGCAAACTATAAGGGCACTGGGGGAAGAAAAGTTCAATTTAGCTGGAATAAACGCTACTACCCATCCAGTAGCTATTTGCACCATTATAAATGGTCCAGTATCTTTAAAGTTGGGTATCGGCAGGGGAGTGGGATGTTTAGGTCCGGGTAATCTGGCCAGTGCCACCATGGGACGCGCCATCCGCCTGTGCATGATTAACATTGCCGGTGCTGTTCCTGGAGTTGGGGATCATGCCACCCACGGCTCCCCAGCCAAGTACAGTTACACTTTCGCCGAAGCTGAGGAAGAAAGTCCCTGGGAACCATTACATGTGGAACGGGGCTTTGATAAAGAGGATAGTACAGTAACAGTACTGGGACTGGAGGCCCCCCATAACGTAAACGATCACCGCAGCACCAACGCTGAGGATCTGCTGAATACCGTGGTTCACACAGCTTCCACTGCCGGCTGCAACAACAGCCACGTGCCCGGTGAAATTCTGGTGCTCCTAAGCCCGGAACATGCCACTGCCCTGGGAAAAGGGGGCTGGACAAAAAAGGACGTTAAGAATTATCTGCACCAGAATATGGTGGTTCCAGTGAAACTGGGAGATCGAGGCGGACGGAGATTGGATGAACAATGGGTAGAGGGAGATGAAGTTCTTATAACCCGTAGCCCAGAGGATGTGGTCCTGGCTGTGGCTGGGGGGCCAGGGCGACACACCATGATTGCACCTGGCTTTGGATCCGGATCCCAATCCGTAACCATCTCTTTAAATCAGAATAACCCAAGTTAATAAAAGGAAATTGCTAATTTATTTTAAATCCGTAGTGTAACCCACCCTCTCCATCTCATCACCCCATATATCGGGATTTTTGGAGATATAGTCCTCTAATAAGTGTTGACACTCAGGTAGGGCTAGATTAATCACTTCCACACCATTCTCTTCCAGAAGCCATTCCGGGCCCTGCAGGGTGGAGCTCTCACCCACCACTACCCTGGGGATCTGGTAGAGGATTAGCATCCCACTGCACATAGGACATGGGGATAATGTAGTGTAAAGGGTGCAATTCCGATAATCAGACCCCCTCAATCTCCCAGCACTTTCAAGGCAGCTCATCTCCCCATGCAGAATTACAGAACCTTTCTGCAGGAGTTGATTATGCCCTCTTCCTATTATGTGGCCATTTTTTACCAGAACCGCGCCAATAGGCAGTCCACCTTCTTTTAAACTCTTATATGCTTCTTTAATGGCATCCTGCATGAACTGGTGATCTTGCTCAACATTCAATATGATACACCGTAAAATGATTTATTATATTTATTCCAAGACCAGGAATTAGCGAAAAAAGACAAGTGAGTTTAAAAAAATATGAAAAAAGAATCAAGGTTCGTAACGTTTCCTATCCCCTAATTCCTTCATTTTCCCGGCATTCCAGCCACCAGAGGCATTATGAGCTCGGCCTACTTGCTGGACGTAGCCGGTGATTCTGTCATACCATTCGACTTCTTTTTGTTCGCCGCATGATGCACATTGCTGTTGCAGCCCTTTCATGAGGGTTTTGCATTTAATGCAGAAGCTCATGGCGGAACTGTAGGCCCAGAATCCTATGTTTGATTTTCGAGCTATTTTATCAGTCAAGCTCATCAGGGCCTGGGGATCAGAGTAAGCTTCACCCATGAATGCATGGAAGATATGTCCCCCCAAGGTTCGACTGTGGAACTGTTCCTCAACTCTTATTCTGTCGATGAGATTTATATCAGAACTCACCGGTACATGAGAAGAGTTGGTGTAGTAAGCAGCTTCGGGATCTCCCTGTGTTAAGGCTTCCTTACCGAATTTCTCCCGGTCCAACATGGCAAAACGGTAGGCAGTGGACTCGGCCGGAGTCTGTATTATGGTCCAGCGCAACCCCGTGTCCTTTTTTAGTTCCTGAGCCCTTTGATTCATATAATCAACGACTTTAAGTCCAAATTTAAGTGAATCAGGGTCTTCTATTCCACTTCCACAATGGAATTGCAGCATTTCATTCAAACCCACGAATCCGAATGTCATGGTTGAGTTCTCAACCCGGTAGTAGCGCTCACCATCCAGTTCCTGGGTAAGGAAGGGTAACATATTGTAGTCATCCAGACAGGCTAGAGCCTGTTTACGGCGCAGCATCAATACTTCCTCGGATAGGCGGAGGTAAGAATCCAGGTACTCAAATATTTCATCCTCATCCCGGGATTGGTAGGCCAATCTAGGCAGGTTAAGTGTTATGTAGGCCAGATTTCCAGTACGGAAACAGTCTTTATCCCATTCTCCTGTCCAGTTATCCCCCAGGGATGTTCGGCATCCCATGTAGTTGGCCAGATTTCCACGATAACTGGGGAGCATGTTTATGAAGTAAGCGGTGCCGTACTTGGCACACAACTGGTGCACCAGTTCCAGGTCCTCAGCAAATTCATCTTTCAGGACCTCCTTCCTTAAACCATAGATGGTATTTGGGAATAAATGCGGTTTACCATCTGAATCGCCTTGTAAAAGGATTTCAGTAAATGCTCGCTGTAAAATACGGGTTTCTTCCTCAAAATCGCCGTAGGTTCCTACCAGTTTACCTTTAGGGCCGTAAGCATCCACATCCTGAAGGAAATCGGGTACCGTGAACTCCATGTTTATGGAGGTGAAGGGTACCTGGCTTCCCCGGGCAGCGTAGGCCATGTTCAAGTTGTATATGAACATCTGCACCGCCTGTTTAACCTTCTCATAGGGCAGTCCTGCCGCGAATGGGGCCACAAATACGTTCCAGAGGCTCATGGACTGTCCACCACTCATGTTCTGCTGGGCAGCTAGCATAATCTCTCCGGAATGGTTCATCAGGGTTTCAATGTGGTTGGGTGGTCCGGCCACAGAGGTGTGGTCACCAGTACCATCCACTTTAAGCCCATTTTTTATGAATAACCTTAGATCATGTTGTAAACAGTTTATGGGTCGACCAGCAAAGTATTCGAGGTCATGGATGTGTATATCCCCACTCATGTGGGCGTCAGCCAGTTCAGGGGGTAAGATGTTCAGGAGGGCGTATTGCTTCAGGGCCTCGTCAGCCACGTACTTATGAACGGTCTCGGGGTTGTGTATCATGTTGGCGTTATCCCGGGATCCGTTTTGTATGAGGTTGGTGATATTGTATACCGGGATCCCGAGACGGGTGTATCTGCGTCGTAGGGTTTCCAGGCCATGCTCCACCAGTTTGGTGTTCACCATCTCCCTGATCATAGGTGCGGTGAGATAGTCCACTTCCAGCTTGCCCAGTTCCTTGTAAACCTCGGTGGCCAGTTTATCAGCTAATTCTGGAGAAGCATCAGTTTCTACCACCAGGGTTTTAGCTATTTTAGCTTTGTTGAAGGGTTCGATGGTGTCCCGGGATGTTCGTACCCTGAGCTGGTTGGTCTTCATATACTTTTCAGCCAATTCCTTATCTGCGCTTTTCAGGGATTCATACACCCACATCTTAATCTCTTTAGTGGTGATACCGTCGTAAGACGATGAAGCCACTTGGGACGCTATTTTTTCAGCAGTCCACACACTAGAGCCAACCAGAAGACATGATTTAACTATCTTCTCGTGGCTGAACTTCTCAAATATCCCATTATTTTTCAAAACGCAAATTTCTGCCTTGGTAGGCAGCGCAGCAATAATATGGACATCTTTCATACTAATCCTCCACATACAATGAAAAAAATTTTCCCCTGATTATGATGACCAATATGGGCCTTTAATCTACTTTTAATTATAACCTAGGTCTTATAATAGTTTTCGCATCATAAGAACACGTCAAGTGAACTTTGCTTGGAACGGTCACTTTCAAATAGGGATGTGATGCCTGACTCGATTAACTCTATGCGCTGAGCCAGATATGGATCAATAGGATAACTCTGTGCCAACTCCTTGGATATCTCCAGATATTTCACTACAGAACCCTTTGAAATGCTCAAAATCAGGTTTCCTCCACAACTACACTCCCCAGATAGGGGAATACGCCTGTACTTCTTGTTACAACGGGTGCAGCGGACTTTTTGGCGGGAAAAAGCTCTGCTGTTTCCTGCCATGTCTGGAAGGAAGTGGGAGTTTAACACTCCCTCCACCACACCCTTCTGATCAACGGCCCTAATCTTTTCAGCCAGTTTAATCTGTGATTCTACCTTCTCCCTCATGGAGGGTAAGACTTTATAGAGGCAGATCTTGGGTCCACGGTGGATGTTTCCAGTTTCATGAGAATAAATCAGTCCCTTGTACTGTTCATCAGCCCCCAGACGATTCTTGACATTATCAACCAGTTCCAACACCTCAGATGGTTTACACTCCTCCAGGGTCTTCTGGAAAAGTTCCAGAGGAAGATGGTCCATGGTGTCCAGGTGGTGGCTCTCATCATCTATCTCCTCTGGATCGATCCGGGAGGATAAAACCAGTGGCGCGTCCATACGACCCCCCCTGCTGTTGGGGAGGTAGGACTTGGAGAAGTTTAGAAGGGCATCCAGAAGGAGCATCACCGAGTCTTCATCACTGTCACAGTTCCTCCTCTTGGCAGAGTGGAAGTAAGGATGGGCATAACATGCCGAGGCTTTGGTGAATCCTATGATTCGGCCCAGCACCCCCGCCGATGTGTGGGGTGCCAGTCCAACTGCCAGGTGCCCTACCAGGTCGTCCCGGGTCTTAACATGATAGTGGGGTTCCATGTGGTAAAAACGTTCCAGAAGATCATCCACAAAGTTGGCCACCCTCATTAGATAGTTGGCACAGTCATCAGAGATCACCAGATCCTGGATGAATATCTCCACCACCTGGTCCTCATGCACCAGTTCCTTTCCATGTGTATCGTGGGTGTAACCCAGTTCCCTAAGTTTTTGGGGGCTGACCTTAATTTCATGGGGAGTGAAATGAGTTAAGGGAAGATTAGTAGAATCATGGCGAATGGTCGCATCTTTGAAGGTGAAAACATTATTCTTAGCCCGTAACACCCCCTTTTCCAGGGGTTCCGGGAACTTGGTCTCAGAGATCATTCCCTGCACCCCCTTAATCTCATCCAGTTTACGGACCCCCACCCTTTGGTAGGCTTTTTTCAGGGTGTTGGATATGTTTATACGCTTATTCCCTGCCCCAGTGGTGATGGTGGGCGCTCCACAAACCGGGCAGGAAGCCTGGAAGGACACTACACCACATTCTGTGCACTTACACCGGGCAATGTCCACGGTAATGGTTCCCTTCTTGGCGGCTTGGATGATATTTCTCCGACTGCCACCATTGGTGCCTATTGGAAACAAGGCATGAGGGGCAGGTTTCATCAATCTTTCCTTGGACTTTTCAGGCCTTCCCATCCTCCCCCCCAGGTAGGTGGGTGCTTTGGCCATGATCCCCACTGGAGATACTGTATTCAGAGCCTCCAGTGTCTCTAAGTCATCTTCCAGATTTAAAGGTTGCTTTAAAGTGTTTATTAAAGAGTAGGCATGGTCTCTGGGGATTATAACTTGATGATCAGCCACTTGGTGCGGTACTCCCAGCACTTCCAGCACCCTCTTCTCGGGTGCCAAGTCCAATTCTAGATCCCCATCAAATACTGGCCCCTCCACCCCCTGGTACAGCCATCCTCGGAGTTGGTTCAATTCTTCCCGGGTAAGATCATGGTAGAAGTAGGTGTAAGATGGGTGTAAGGGTATCCCATACTGAAGGGAAAGTTCAAAAGCCTGTTCTACACTTATCTGACCATCCTGTACTTCCTTTAGAAGATCATCTGAGCCTTCCGGGAATTCAGGAGCGATCTTCAGAAGTTCAATCCACCACTCCTCACACCAACCTGCCGGCAGGAGAACGTGGTTGTTGCGGAGGAACTCGCCAAAAGCCACCAGCATATCACCCAGGAAGAGTATTTCCTCAACTTGGTGTTTTATTTTCTTGGCCTGGGCAACAGATGTTACATTGACCACACTACCATCCCGTAGTTTAACCAGGGGGCCGTCAATACTATCACAGGGGACCACACAGTTCCCTTTACCCGGTTTTTCTATTTTCATCTGGGTTCCCACTGCCAGGAATTCTACGATCTCCATGGTAGCAGGGTGTATTCCCATGGCTGCCAGTCCTGTATTTCTAGAGCGTCCGTATCTTAACCTGAATCCCCCATTAGCGTGAGGATATGCTAAAACAGGCCTTCCACCTATGATATCCTGCAGATACTTATCCACCTTAGGAGCATCTTCTTCGCTACCTTCCTTTTCCTGGGGCTTTGAAAAATCACCCAACCAGTCCCATCCATCGATGTGAAGCTTTTTAGCGTATTTAAGCACCTTAGGGGCCTTTTGAATCACCCCCTCTGCTAGGGCCAGTAACGCTCCCCCGCGGATGTGGTTGGTTTCCACCCTCTCCAAATCCCGGTGAGACACCTCCACCTGGTCAGTGGGCTCCCCAGTAACCTCCACTGGGATGTGCTGGGCTGCCAGCCGAACCTCTTCAGGGCTGGGTGAGTACTGCAAGTTGGTTACCTCTGATTCGTAAAGTTCCACTTCCTCCACGTAACGCTCAATTTCGCGCTCCGTAGGTTTGTAAACATCCAAACCCAGAGAAATTCTTATGTAATCCGCGATGAGCACTGCCAGGGCAGATGCTGTTCCACCGGCACTGCGGATAGGGCCAGTGAAGTACACCGCCAGGTACCAGGTCTGGTCGAAGTTGCGTTTGATAAGGACCCGGGCTATGCCCTCTAGGGGCGCGGCCACCACACCTTCAGTGAGTATGGACAATGCAGTTCTAATTGCCTGATCCGCCTTTTGCTCCCTTACCTTGAATTCATCCTCTTTACCCTCATCATCCTTTGATGTGACAATTATCCTGGCTATTTCGAAGGCAATCTCTTCACGGGACATCTGGTCTTCCAGTTCCTTTATCTTTAGGTCAACATTCTTAGGACCAACAAGTCCCTCCACCCTCTCAGCCAGGTCCTTAGCCAAGGGTATTTCAGGTTCAGTTTCCACATCAAAACCCTTCTTTCGGGCTTGAGTGGCTATCTGGTACAGTTTTTCGGTTTCCTGTTCGAGGATATCAAAGTACTCCATGTTACTCCCATTTTTTCTCTTTTTATAAACTCACGTGGATGGTAAGTCGGGTTTTTACTAGAAATCACCTGTATTTGGTGCTGATACAAGATCTTCCTTAGTTTTATATGGAACAAGGCCACGTATAATAGATTCGGTCCTATTTTTATAGCCCCTAAAACCTATTTTTAATAAAAAATATGGTCTTAAACATCTTTACAAGTAATCTTTCAGTTTATCTACATATTATTAATCTAGTTACCCAGAGTATTTTTTTTAGAAGTTCTGAATTACCAAACTATAAATAAAGATGATGAAAGATCATGTTCTGTTATTGGTGACTAATTAACATAAGATCATCTGGTGATTATACATGGCTAAGAAAGAGAAAAAATACCTACCCCCCAGTGGAGCGGGACTAGTAAGATACTTTGAAGAGGAAACCAAGGGGCCGAAAATGTCCCCTGAACAAGTGGTCATTTTAACCGCCATTCTGGCAATTTTCTGTATTGCACTAAGGTTTTCCTACTCTTAATTTTAAATACATCTATTTCTATTAAAAAGGAGCTCTTATTATGGCTATTCACCCTATTGAATATCGTTATGGCACTCCTGAGATGCGCAGTATCTGGGAAGCAGAAAATAAATTACAGCGTATGTTAGATGTGGAGGCAGCTTTGGCCGAGGCTGAAGCAGAACTGGGACTCATACCCGGGGATGCTGCGATGGAGATCAAAAACAAAGCAAGCACCAAGCATGTGACCTGGGAAAGGGTTGCTGAAATTGAGAGGGAAACCAACCACGACATAGCCGCCCTGGTTAAAGGCCTGGCTGAGGTATGTGATGGAGAAGCAGGGGAATATGTCCATTACGGAGCCACCAGTAACGATATCATTGACACCAGCCAATCACTGCTTTTAAAGGACACCCTGAATATCCTGAAGGACAAAGTAGTCCGGCTAGCTAGGATATGCCTAGAATTAGCCCGGGAACATGGCGAAACCGTCTGCATAGGGCGGACACACGGGCAGCACGCCCTTCCCACTACTTACGGGATGAAATTCGCCCTGTGGGCAGATGAATTGAGAAGACAGTATGATCGTATGCAGGCCTGCCAGAAAAGACTGTGCGTGGGCATGATGACCGGTGCAGTGGGCACCATGGCAGCCCTGGGAGATGATGGCTTGGAAGTGCACCGGATCCTGTCACGGATCCTGGACTTGGAGCCAGTTCTGATATCCAACCAAGTGGTGCAGCGGGACAACCATGCTGAATACATCATGTGCCTGGCCAACTTGGCCAGCACCCTGGACAAAATGGCCCTGGAAATGCGTAACCTGCAGAGGACAGAGATCAAAGAGTTAGGGGAAAGTTTCGACCCCGAAAAACAGGTAGGAAGTAGTACAATGCCCCATAAGATGAATCCCATCACTGCTGAGAGGATATGTGGAGTTTCTAGAGTGGTGAGGGCTTATGTGGCTCCCGCTCTCCAGAACAATCCATTATGGCATGAGCGGGACCTTACCAATTCTTCAGCTGAACGCATCATTATCCCAGAATCCTCCATCTTAACCGATTACATCCTGCAACTCTCCATTAAACTAATGAAAAATCTGGTTTTCTATCCTGAAAATATTGAAGCCAACTTGAACCTCACTGGAGGGCTGATTATGGCCGAAAGGTTCATGGCCGAATTAACCCGCAGGGGAATGGGTCGCCAAACCGCGTATGGAGTGGTACGTAGATGTGCCCTGGAGGCTAACCAAAAGGGAATCAGTTTAGAGGCAGTAGTACTGGATAACGAGGATATCAGTGCGTACCTATCACCCGATGAGGTTTGCCAGATCATGGACCCCCATACCTACCTTGGTTCAGCAGTGCAAGTGGTGAAGAATGTGCTGGAAGACTCTAAAAACTGGTTTTAGAGGATAGAATTAAATATTTTTCATCCTAATGATCTTCAATTTCCCCCGAGCATGTGGAAATCCCTTTATTTTTTTTAAAAAAATTAAAATAGTGCACCGCAGATACTAATACACGACAAATAATGGGGTGTGAAGTATTGATAAACTGGGGTGTAGTGATCGTTGGTTTTCTGGCCGAAATTATTCTTGGAGGAATTCTTGGTGTTTTAATACCCGGATGGGGAGCTCTACTGGGATTGCTCCTGGCAGGGATGCTGGTTGGTTACATGGTAGGAGGAGATGCTGGTAACGGAGCTGTTAATGGGGCAGTAGCCGGTGCCTTTGGTGCCATAATTATTTCTGTACTACTTTTAATATTTGGAACCATATTACTAGGATTAGTTGGTTTTGCAGCTGCCAGCGTCACCAGCATGGTATTACTATTAGGTTCCATTGGGGTTATCATCATCATGGCCCTGGGCGGTGCTGTAGGATCTCTCATCAAGGGAGAGCCTGAAGCATCGCTATAATCGGTTAGCAGGGGAACTATTATATATTACCTTGACAATCCACTTTATAAAAAAAGGGAGTACGTTAAAATGGAAGATATAAAAGAAATAAAATCGGTACGTATTGTACCCTACACACTGATGTCCTCATCTGTATCAGCAGTGTTGGGGCTGCTATATGCCATAGTTCTATTAATAGTTCTTGGAATCATTGCCTTGGTGGTGCCAGGTGTGGGTCAGTATGCTACCATTCTGGCCAGCTTGGGGGTGGCCCTCATCATCACCATGCCTGTTTTAAACTTCTTCTTCAGCATACTGTCATCTTTCGTCAAGGCCCTTATCTACAATCTGCTGGTGCCCCGTATCGGGGGAATAAAGGTGAGTATGGATGGGGATGAAGTTAAATCCATCCCCATTGTGCCGGTAGCCCTGATGCTGTCCATACTCTACACCGTGCTGGCTTTCATTGTGATGCTGGTTGTGGCCCCAATTTTAGCGGTATTTATGGAAGGAACTACCTTGATAGCCGGCAGCACCGCCGCAGCCATACCAGAATTATCAGGAATGGCTGGTGCCAGTGGTGCAGGGATTATATTGGCCATCATCTTAATAATCGGCGTTCCCATCATCTTTTTCATAACTACTTTCTTATATGCAGTGGTAGCCACCATATTATACAATCTCCTGTCGCCCATAATCGGTGGAGTGAAGCTTAAAATGGAACAGGCCAGTCATGGCTTATGTGAAAATAGAAAAATTCCACCAGTATCTCTGGCCCTCATCCTATCAGTGGTGTTGACTATTGTGAACCTCTTATACCAACTGCCCTCTGCAGCCATGAATATAGCTTTAGATGGAGTGGCCATTGGCTTGGTAGGTCTGTTGGGGAGTATAGTAGTCTATTTCATAGTCTTCTTCATCGTTTATATCCTGATGGCTCTGATATACAACTTCCTGCAGCCGAAAATTGGTGGAGTGGAGATTAAACTGGAATAAAATGGATCTACACCGGGAGTTCCATTTCCAATCTTTGAGGTTAATTATGAAAAGAACCCTGAAGTGCCGGCGCATATCCAGAGGAAAAGCTAAAGGTCAAGTAATAGTCACCAGCGAGCCAATTAGTTTCCTTGGTGGTGTGGATCCCGCCACTGGCAGGGTTATAGACCGGGAGCATGAGCTTTACCAGCAGAACTTGAAGGATAAGATCCTGGTAATCCCATCGGGTAAGGGCTCCACAGTGGGTTCCTACGTAATATACCAGATGGCCAAAAACCAAACTGCCCCCCGGGGGATAGTGGCCATGGAAGCTGAGCCCATAATCGCTACCGGAGCTATAATGGCTGGTGTTCCCATGGTAGACCATCCTGAAGTAGATATTCTGTCTATCCTGAAAAATGGAGATTTAATGGAACTCGATGCCGATTCTGAAATCATAAAAATAATAAATAAACAGTTTTACTGATTTTCGCGGATGCTAACACCCACCACTCCGCCGATAGCACCCAGAACTCCCGAAACAATCACTGCCAGGAGGGTGATGAAGGCTCCCAGGAAAACACCGATGGTACCAGCTGCTGCTCCTGCGTTAGTGAAAATAACACCAATAATAGCGCTGATAGTACCAAATCCTAGTAAAAACAGGGCCCCCATAATTAATCCACCGATCACGCCGGAAACAGCTCCTTCCACGGCGCCAGCTTGATTGTCGCCGCGGTCCAGGTAAGCAGCGAAAACGCCCCCTATAACCGGGCCCAGAAAGAACAGGGGCAGGAATACCACAGCCAGAACAAGGGTCAGAACCGCGGTTATAAGTCCACCCACCACTACGTACTTCCATTCCATATTATCACCTTTACATATAATCCTACATATTGAATTAAGGAATATTTATTTTGTTTGCGGTTTCTGTCCAGTTTCCCGCCTTTTAAAGGATAATCCTGCCACCAGTCCACCGGCGATGCCCATAGACAAACCGGCAATTATGGCCAAAACCAGGGTTAACTCCACCGAAATGGTTCCTATATCAGTGTAGCCCATTGTCTCCAGTGCATTGAAATGACAGAGAGACAAAACCACAGCGGTTAAAAAAGCTCCTGTTACACCGCTGAGGCCGCCGTATATAATCCCTTCCCGATATTTTCCTTTCAAATAGTTGTTGGACGCATATCCCCCCACCAAGGGGGCGATAACTGCCGCACCGTAGCCTTCTACAAATATGAAAAAGGCGTACCACACTAAAGTTACACCCAAACCAATAGCTAATCCTTTGTAATTGAATTCCATTTATTTCCCTCACCACGACATAAATTTGAAGTTACTATCACACCACTCTACTATCTTCTACATCATGATCCTTAAAAAGGATATTAAAAGCCGAGATTAGATTTCTCTATTCTATAGCATAAAATGATGTAGTAGAAGCAAATAAGTTGTATAGTTTACCATAGTACTATCCTAAGGTGATGATCAATGGGATATATTTTAATTCATAACGGAACAGTGATCGACGGCAATGGCGGACAACCAGTGCAGGACGGTGGATTGCTGATTAAGGATAATGTTGTCCAGGAGGTAGGTTCCCTGGATTCAGTTAGGCTACCGCCCCATGATGTGGAGGAAATTGACGCCAATGGGGGGTTCATACTCCCCGGTTTTATTGACTGCCACGTGCACATCATGCTCAATGGTTTCCGGTTTGAAGATCCCCTATTCACACCTCTTTCTTACTATTTTTTCCAGGCCGGGAAAAATCTCCGCCAGACCCTGGAGGCAGGGGTCACCACGGTGCGGGACGCGGGCCTGGCTGATTATGGAGTTAAAAAAGCGGTGGATGATGGCTTGATACCCGGCCCTCGCCTTCAGATTAGTGTGATGCCTCTCTCCATTACAGGGGGACATTTTGATCTATGTATGAAGTCCGGGATAGAGGTAAAAACCAGTTACAGTGGCCTGCCTGATTCTGTTTGTGACGGAGCCCATGAGGTCCGTAAAAGAGTACGGGAAGTTCTAAGGGCTGGCGCAGATGTGGTGAAGGTCATGGTTACAGGTGGTGTAATGAGCCCCAATGACAGCCCTGAACATCCCCAGTTCAGCCGGGAAGAACTGGGAGTCATGGTGGAAGAGGCCTCATATCGAGGAATTTGTTTGATGGCCCACGCCCATGGAGCACAAGGTATAAAAAACGCTTTGAAGGCAGGAATCACCTCAATTGAACATGGTACCTTCCTAGATGAGGAGTGCCTGGATTTGTTGTTGGAAAAAGATGGCTGGCTGATTCCCACCCTTCTGGTCAATCAGCATAACCAGGAGATGGCTGAAAAAGGAAAACTTCCTGAGTACAGTCATGGAGATTCCCAAGAGGTGGCCAGAATACTGGAAAGGAATATGAAAATTGCCTACCAGGCGGGGGTGAAGATGGCCATGGGTACCGACTCCGGAATAGCCCCCCACGGTCAGAATCTGCGTGAACTATCCCTGTTATGTGGAGTAGGCATGACCCCAATGGAGGCCATACAAGCGGGGACTATACGTGCCGCGGAGTTACTGGGCTGGGACCATAAGATTGGAACCCTGGAACAGGGAAAGTTGGCTGACGTAGTGGTGTGTAAAGATGATCCATTGGATCGGATAGACTCCCTAGGAGATCCAGAAAATATAAACCTGGTTCTAAAGGCCGGGAAATTGGTGAAGGACCTTCGCCATGAAAAGGTGGAATAATGGCTGAATCTAAGAAAAAGGCAGAGATAAAGATTTCTGGAATGCATTGCGCATCCTGTGCCCTTAATGTTGAAAAATTCCTCCAAAGTGTGGAAGGAGTGGAGAATGCCCAGGTGAACTTCGGAACCGAGAAGGCCACCGTGGAATACGACCCGGAAAAGGTGGAACTGGTCAAGATAGAGGAAAAAGTCCAAGATGCAGGGTATGGTGTGGTCAATGAACAAGTAACCCTGAAGATCGGGGGCATGACCTGTGCCATGTGTGTACAGGCCATTGAGGATGTGCTGAACCGAATTGATGGTGTTAGTCAGGTAATGGTTAATCTGGCCTCTGAAAAGGCCTATGTAACCTACAATCCACTGATGACCAGTGTTTCCCAGATGCGAGATGCCATTGAAGGTCTGGGATACGAGTACCTGGGAATGGAAGGGGAAATGGATGAGGACTCAGAAGAAATGGCCAGGCAAGCGGATTTAAACGATAAAAGGAACCGTTTTCTGGTTGCCTTCGGGTTTTCCATCCCCCTCATGCTCATCATGTTCCTGAAGATATCCCTACCCATCCCCATGACCTACTTCATGCTCCTGGTATCTTTATTACCATTCCTATACGTGAGTTATCCCATCTTCACTGCGGCTTACCATTCCCTGGGCAACCGGACCCTGAATATGGATGTGATGTACTCCCTGGGTATAGGGGTGGCCTACCTTTCCAGTTTGCTGGGTACCTTCAACATCATCCTCACCACGGAGTTCATGTTCTATGAAACCGCCCTGATGCTGGCTGGTTTTCTGATGCTAGGCCGCTGGTTGGAAGCCCGGGCTAAAGGTCGGACTTCCACTGCCATCAAAGCCCTGGTGGGGCTGCAGGCCAAGAAGGCCATGGTGATCCGGGATGGGCAGCAGGTGGAAATAGCTGCTGCAGAGGTGCAGGTGGAAGACCAGGTGCTGGTTAAACCTGGAGAACGGATCCCGGTGGACGGAGAAGTCTTGGAAGGTGAAAGCTACGTAGACGAGTCCATGATCACCGGGGAGCCCATACCAGTCCTGATGACACCCGGGAAAAGTGTGGTGGGTGGTACCATCAACCAGAACAGTGTGCTCATCATAAGGGCGGATAAGATTGGTAAGGACACTGTTCTGGCCCAGATCATTAAACTGGTGGAGTCAGCCCAGGGATCCAAGCCCCCGGTGCAGCGCATCGCCGATCAGGCCGTGACCTACTTTATACCAACCATCCTGACCATCGCCCTGGTGTCCTTTGGGGTGTGGTACTTCCTCCTGGGCAGCACCCTATTGTTCGGATTGACCGTGCTGATATCCATACTAGTGGTAGCCTGTCCCTGCGCCCTGGGCCTGGCCACACCCACCGCAGTCACGGTGGGGATTGGCCGAGGAGCTGAATTGGGCATCCTAGTAAAGGAGGGGGACGCCCTGGAGACATCGGAAAAGATCAGCACCATCGTATTTGACAAAACCGGGACTCTGACCCAGGGTAAACCAGCAGTGACCGATATTATTGGCTGGGATATGGATGACCGGACCCTTTTAATGCTGACGGCCAGTGTAGAGCAGAATTCACAGCATCCCCTGGCTGAGGCCATGGTAACCAAAGCCCAGGACAACGATATAACGTTATTTGATGCAAATAACTTTGATACCTACCCTGGTAAGGGTGTTTCCGCAATGGTTAGGGGGAAAGAAGTTTTGATTGGTAATCGCCAACTCTTAAATGCCTATGAGGTGGAGATATCTGAAGAGAATGAGAATAAGATATCTACGGTGGAGGCGGCGGGTAAAACTGCGATACTGGTGGCGGTTAATCATAAATTTGCCGGGATAATGGGAGTGGCCGACACCCTGAAAGAAAGTGCTGCACCTGCCATCATCGAGTTAAAGAAGATGGGAATTCAGGTGGGCATGATCACCGGGGACAACCAGCAGACCGCCGACAGTATCGCCCGGCAGGTGGGAATTGAAAAAGTTATGGCCGAGGTACTGCCTCCAGATAAAGCCTCCGAGGTTAAGAGACTGCAAGATGGGGGTGAAGTCGTGGCTTTCGTAGGGGATGGGATAAACGATGCCCCAGCCCTGGCCCAAGCCAATGTTGGCATCGCCATCGGCAGTGGAACTGATGTGGCCATTGAAAGCGGTGAGATCGTGCTGATCAAGGATAACCTGTTGGATGCCGTGGCCGGGTTGCAGCTCAGCCGCAAGGTAATGGGACGCATTAAACTCAACCTCTTCTGGGCCTTCGCCTACAACGTGATCCTCATCCCCGTGGCGGCGGGAGTTCTGTATCCCACCCTAGGCATCACTTTCCGGCCGGAATATGCAGGATTGGCCATGGCCCTTAGTTCAGTGACCATCGTGACCCTATCCCTGCTTTTGAAGGGTTATGTTCCCCCGGCTAAGAAATTGGTTGTGCAGAAATAATTAAATGTGAATGATCCCATAGTTAAAGAGGTGATATGTATGGCCGTGGACCCCATATGTAAAATGGATGTGGACGAGAAAAACGCCAAGTGGGTAAGTGAATACAAGGGCAAGAAGTACTATTTCTGCGCTCCGGGCTGTAAAAAAGCCTTTGATGAAGACCCAGCAAAGTACGCTGAGGAGTAGGATCCGGATCCTAAGAACATGGATAGTATCCTTAACCGGAGAATATTTGTATTAATCCATGATGTTGGGCTTATTATTAGCGATAGTCATTGCCATTATTGCTAAATTCAATTACTGGTTAGGAATGTTAACCCTTGTTGATTAAGGAGCGTGTTTGTACACGAGAACATGAAAACAAGTTGAATCTATTTTTTTCTTTATTAAGCTGGCGCGTGCCAAGATTTAAGTTAAGATCCTATGTTTAACTCCCATAACAATTCCTGTAGAAAATCAGTAGACATCCACCTTCATAATCTCCCTTAAAACCGCTGTGGCGTAGCAACCCTTGGGAATGGAAAATTCAACCAGCACACCATCTGGAGTGGGTTCCGAGGACACATCCCAGATTTTAAAGCGTACTGCCCTTCGCAGACCATGACTACCTAATCGGGGCATCATTGGTACCCTAAAGTCTTCTTTTTTTAACTTATATTCCTTTAAAACTTGTTCTTCTACTTTACCTACCTCACCCGTAGCAAGTGGTACTTTTGTACCGTAGAGGGGTGCGGTGGGGTGTATCTGGAAGTTTTTTATTTGTTGGTCAAGATCCTCCCCGATTTTGTGCACCAGATGTTCCTGGTTGTCGATGATGATGTCCCCCTCCACGTACTTGTCCACCCCCAGCTGGGATCGTTCACTGACAACTTTATTAAATAGGAACGATTGGTAGGCATGGACGAACATCCGATTAAGGGGCTTGGGAAGGCTGTACAGGGCTTTGATGTAGGATTTTTCATTCAACTCCTCTTTTTTCCTTTTTTCCCTCAGGAGGGTGCGAAGCATCATCTTCTCGTAACGCATCCCACTGGGCATGTTATCTAGGGCCTCCTCCCAATCCCCTGCATCATACATTCTACGGGTGGCTTGGATGTGGGGGGCCTCATCAGGGTAGGGGTTTCCAATATAAGAATCAACAGCTCCTTTGAAATCATTGTGTACTAGGGCCTCCCCCACCAGGTGGGTGTTGGGACGTTTCTGACCGAACCTCTGCCAGCCATAGTAATTGGGCACTCCCCTTTTTTTTAAATCATCCAGCACCTCCGAGGCAGTAACCACGTCCTGTGCTGGGCTTTTAGTTTCCCGGATCAGTATACGGAATTGGTTTCCCACCAGCTGCCCTATCCTTAATTTCTTCTGGTTGGCCTTTATCTTTAGGATTTTTACTCCGTAAAGCTTTTTTTCAAGACCAAACAGTTGCTCCGGAGCAGTGTTGCTGATGCAAAGCCACTGACGGGTGTGGGCAGCTTTATCCTTCATCCCAGCAAAGCCCATGCGCTTTCTACTTATTTTGAGCTCCCGGGCTATGTCTAGCACCACATCCAAAGTGTTTCTACCGATTTTATCGATGAAAATCCAAGTGTTGGGCCCTTCCCCACTGGGCTGGTTTTCTAGTATCTCCTCCACGTAGAAATCCTCGTATCTGGTTCTGATTCGGCCGCCAATTCCCCTTTGGGTGGTTATGTAGGTGTCTGCGTTGAGCATGGTTTTCTCCAGGAATAGATTTGCTACACTGATTATGTGTACTCCATGTATTAGGATATGGGTACTCATATTAGGTTCAAGATAATATTAGTTTACGGAGTTGCTAACCATGAAAATCATAAAAATCATGCCGTGCCTGGATATGAAGGATGGAAGGGTGGTGAAGGGAGTTCATTTTGTGGATTTGAAGGACGCCGGTGACCCGGTTGAATGTGCTGCTTTGTACCAAGAGGAAGGAGCCGATGAACTGGCCATGTTAGATATTGCCGCCACCATAGAGAACCGGGGGGCCCGTCTTGAATGGGTGGAGAATGTGGCCTCAGTTATTAACATTCCCCTCACTGTAGGGGGAGGTATCAGTAGCCTGGAAGATATTGAGCTCACCCTCAATGCCGGGGCAGATAAGGTGTCTATGAACAGTTCTGCAGTGCATAATCCAGAACTGATCCGGAAAGCTGCCCAGAAATTTGGCTCCGAACGTATCACCGTGGCCATAGATGGCTGCCGCAACCAGGATATGCCATCTGGATTTGAAGTGGTGGTGTCTGGCGGTACCAAGCCCATGGGTATAGATGCAGTGGAATGGGCCAGGGAATGTGAAAAACTGGGAGCCGGTGTAATCCTGCCCACCAGTATGGATGGAGACGGCACCCAGGATGGTTACGACTTAGAATATACCAGAGCCATTGCAGATGCAGTTAATCTACCAATAGTGGCCTCTGGTGGAGCTGGGAAGTTATCACACTTCTATGATGCTGTGGAAGAAGGCGGCGCCACTATTCTCCTGGCGGCTTCGGTGTTCCACTTCCGTACCTTCACTGTGAGAGAGGTTAAAAAGTACTTGAAGGGAAGGGGTTTGAAGGTAGAGGACTATAATAATGAAGAATCAGGTCCCCGCTAAATAGCGAAGGCCCACTAACCTCCCTGGACATGTTAATTTATAGGTCCTATATTTCAGTGAATCTGCAGAGGATGTAGTAACTACCATCCAGGTAGGCTCCATTATTGTTGATGGGGAGTGTTTGGTGCTGGATAACAGCATGGAAGTTCTCCTGGACTCTTTCAGGTACAGTCTCTCTGATCCAGACCCTCCATACTCATCTCAGACAGTGCCCCGGGTGATGATCACATCGATCTGGAGGGAAAACTGTCCTGATCCATAGCCTACATTTACTCAAAGGCGTAACTCATCACCTGCTACTATTTGAACAATGTTTTCAAACTAAAATAGTAACACCAGTAACAAAAAATAGTTATTATTTAAAAGAAGGGTGTAAATCACTCCAAGTAAAAAAATCATATAAATGATGATTAACAAAGGTAAATGCCATGTATTTTAAATATGGATTGGAAGATAAGCCATCAGGAGGGAAAATCCTTATATTTGGGTTGCAGTGGCTGGCTGTGACCATTCCCCTCATCATAATCGTCGGTAACATCCTGGGAGTCCTCAGCGGGGGTGAAATCAACATATCCTACCTGCAGGATCTACTCCTGATGGTGGGATTGGTGATGCTGGTACAGTTACTGTATGGACACAAGCTGCCCCTGGTAGTGGGACCAGCAACGGTACTCCTCATAGCCGTCCTCGCCAGCCAGGGACAGGCCAGCGGCGCTATAAACACCTCCATTATAGTGGGAGGAGTTGTACTGGCCTTGGTAGCTGGCAGTGGATTGTTAAAATACCTTAAAAGGCTGTTCACTCCCCGGGTGATCATGGTCATCCTGCTGTTAATCGCCTTCACCCTATCCCCCACCATCCTCAACCTCATCACCATCGACAACGGAGTTTCACCTGGCATCAACCTAATATTCACCATGTTCCTGACTTTACTGGTTTTCACAGCACACCGGGTGCTGCGTGGCTTGTGGAAGTCTACACTGCCCCTGTGGATAATGATCCTGGGCAGTTTATCTTATTACATTCTTTTTGGAGTGTTTACTCCCCTTTCCCCTAATTTAGCTGCTCTATCACTTCCTGGAAGTTTTACCATTTCCTTGGCAGTTCCTGAGTTGACTATGCTGGTGTCCTTTCTCATCTGTTTTTTAGCCCTAGCCATCAACGACTTGGGATCCATCCAAGCCGTGGGATCCCTTCTGAAGGCCGGGGAAATGGAAACCCGGGTGAAACGGGGCATCACTATCACTGGGGTGGGGAACATTCTGTCTGGACTCATAGGTGTCATTGGTCCGGTGAATTATTCCATGAGCCCCGGGGTGATCGCTGCTACTGGAAACGCATCCCGTTACACCCTGATACCAGCAGCGGTGGGGTTACTCCTCCTGGCCTGCTCTCCCCTATCAGTGGGTTTCATAAGCAGCATACCCTCCCCAGTGGTGGGTACCATCCTAATCTACGTGATGACCGCCCAAATGGCGGCTGCTTTTCTTTTGGCCCTGGAAAACCAGGCCTTCCAGACCCTGGACCATGGCCTGGTGGTGGGGTTGCCCATCATCATCGGCACCGTGGTGGCCTTCTTACCCACCGGAGTAACTGGCCAGTTACCCCTGGTAATCCGTCCCTTACTGGGTAACGGGTTTGTGATGGGAGTTTTAGCAGTGCTGTTCCTGGAGCATGTGGTTTTTCTTGCACGGGATGGTTGAAATTCGGATAGATTTTTTTTATCCTAAAAGCAATTCCTGACCTTGCCACCCTCTAACTCCCCTTAAGCAGCTGAAGAGATCCACCTATAGTTGTTAGAATCAATCTTCAGGATCTTTTCAGCCAAGGCATCGACATCTTTATTTAACTTAAATTTCTTTTCCTGTATTAAAGCCCACTTTACAGCCTTTTTATATAGCTACGGGGATCAGTGGATTCCCTTATTATTATGGGGGAAGAATGGTGGAACTTTCCTCAACTGCTTTTTTTGTCCTGGACTACCCAGTTGCAATCAGGGAAAGCAACTCCTTTAACAAATTCTTCCTCTCTCCCCTCCACCAAATATTTATGTGTAAAGGGTGTTTTACAGAAAGGATTAATAGCATCATTATTCGTGAACATCCCCAGAATCAAACTACAGAGCCCAACTTCCATTTGATCTACAGTAACCAATTCAAGGATCATAAATCATACTGGCCACAAGAATCCTGGTTTCACGTATCCATATTAATCCAGAGTTTTCCGGCCAGTTCATGATCTTCACCAGTTTCACAGAATATACATCTTTATTCATGTATTAGCCCATGAACCCTGTTAAAACACGTCCACACCCTTATTAATTCATCACCATCCTCTGGACCGGGTAAATATTCCAATTCTGATGATATCTTAGAATTTCATCCTTTTAATCTGGCATTATGATTTCAAGAATCCTATCTAAATCCTTCAGGTCTTCCAAAACGTAATCCGCCCCGGTTTGGTCAAGTTCCTGGGAGGAGTACCTGCCAGTGGCCACGGCCAAGGTGTGAATTTGGAAGGGTTTAGCAGCGTCCACATCCCGGGGAGTGTCTCCAACAACGAATATCCGATCACCGTGGTAATGGTGTAAATCATGGGCCCGCTCCAGGGCTTTTTTAACCAAACCCCGTCGTTCTTCACTGTCACTTCCAAAGCCACCGAATGGGAAGTAATCATCCAGTCCCACCCGGCCCAGTTTTGCATGGGCAATAGGTTCCAAGTTCCCTGTGGTGAGCCCCAGGAGCACTTCCTTGCTCTGGAGTTGGGACAAGAGTTCATTCACTCCACCCAGTACCTGTATATTCTCCTGGTGAACGTGCTTTTGGTAGTAGTCTATCATGTACTGTAAACAGGCCTGAAAATCCCTTTGGATGGCTTTTTCTTCCACACCACCCATTGTCAATACTTCCCGCAGTATCTGGGGGTCAGTTTTTCCGGCGTAATTTATACCACTTATGTCCTCCCTCATCTGATAGAACTTGTCCACAGCCTGGACAAAGGCCTGGTAGTGGCAGCGGGCACCCCGGACCAGGGTGCCATCAATATCGAAGAGGACCAATATTCCATTTTGAACCATACTTTTTCACCTATCTTCTTTGCAGAAGGTCATCCGCTGCTTCCCGGGCCAGGGATAACACCTCCACATGATCCAGTGCTAAAATCTCTTTATTCTGCATCAGTATCTTTCCATTGCAGATTACAGTATCCACGTCGGATCCCCCGGCAGAGTAAACCAGGTGGGACATGTGATTTCCCGGGGGAGTTAAATGGGGGGCATTCATATCCACCAGTATCAGATCCGCCTTTTTACCCACCTCGATGGTTCCAATCTGATTCTCCATTCCCAGGGCCCGGGCTCCATCAACAGTGGCCATTTCCAGTACCTTACGGGCAGGAAGAACAGTGGGATCCATCTGGTTGATCTTCTGCAGTAGGGTAGCAGTTTTTATCTCCTGGAAGAGGTCCAGGTTGTTGTTGGAAGCAGCACCATCAGTTCCCAGGGATACACAAACATCACACCGTGTTAATTCAGTTATTGGGGAGATTCCTGACGCTAATTTCATGTTACTAACTGGACAATGGGATAACTTCACCCCTCGTTCTTTGATGAGGCTGATCTCATCGTTACTGAGCCATACACCATGAGCAGCTAAGAGATCATCTCCCAGCAGGCCCAAACTATCCAGATATTCAAAGGGCCTCCTTTGGGTTGATTCCAGTACATTTTGAACTTCATCCTTGGTCTCGGAGACGTGCATATGTATCTGCAGGCCTTCTTGGTCTGCCTTCTCTCGACTCCACCGCAGAAGTTCCTCAGAGCAAGTATATGGAGCGTGGGGACCTAATGCCACGGTTATCCTGCCTTCTGCAGTGTTATGGCATTTATCGATAATGCGCTGGGTTTCCTTAATCTCATTTTTCCTTTTTTCTTCAATGCCCGTGTCTATCATCCCGTGACAGATAACGCCCCTCAAGCCAGATTCATCCAGGGCCCGGGCGATTTCATCCATGAAGAAGTACATATCACTGCAGCAGGTGGTGCCGGTTCTGATCATCTCCAGAGCCCCTAGTAATGCTCCGGCGTAACAGTGCTCCCCATCCAAGTGGGCTTCCACCGGCCAGATATAGTCTTCCAGCCAGGTCCCAAGGGGCAGATCATCAGCTATTCCCCGGAAGAGTGTCATGGATAGGTGGGTGTGGGTGTTCACCAGTCCCGGGATCAGAACCTTACCTTCACCATCGATGACCACATCTGCGTGATCTCTTCCATCCCGACCTACCTCCAGGATTAGATCATTTTCAATGAGCACTGATCCTCTCTTGGTGCTGGATAGGGGCATTGTAACATTTTTTATGAGTATACTCTGTGATTCCATGGGGCACACCTATTATATAAAAAGGGAACTAAACATTAAATAGCTAACAGTTAGACTTACCCTTAATTTATGGATTAAAAATGCTTGTTACACCTATTTATCACCTTTTAAAGGAGGATTATCTATGAAAATAAGGATTGCATTACCTTCCAAGGGCAGGATCAGCGACCCAGCTGTGAAACTGTTGGAAAAGGCAGGTATTGGACTTAAAGATGCTGCTAACCGTAAATTGTTCTCAGATACCTATGATGATGATATAAACGTGATGTTCACCCGGGCTGCAGATATTCCCGAATTTGTGGCCGATGGTGCAGCTGATATGGGTATGACTGGCTTGGATCTTATCCGGGAGCATGATGCAGAGGTGGAAATCCTGGAAGACCTTAACTTTGGAAGAGCCCACCTGGTTTTGGCAGCACCTGAAGATTCTCCCATAAATGAACCAGGAGACTTGGCAGATGGAGTTATAGTGGCCACTGAATTCCCCCATCTGACCCAAAATTATCTTTCCTCGAGAAAATTAGACGCTCGTATCGTGGAACTTTCTGGAGCTACTGAAATAGCCCCTTTCATTGGAGTCGCAGACCTTATAACAGACATCACCAGCACCGGCACCACACTGCAGATGAACCATCTAAAAATTGTGGATAACATTCTGGAAAGTTCGATCAAACTCATAGCCAACCCCCAGAGTTACAAGGAGAAACACGAAAAGGTGGAAGCAGTACGAACTGGTATCCGGGCTGTGCTGAATGCGGAGGGTAAGAAGCTGGTGATGATGAACGTGGCGGAAAGATTTCTGGAGGATGTGAAGAAGGCCATGCCGGGACTCACCGGCCCCACAGTGTCCCAGGTACTTTCCAGTAATGACGTTGTAGCAGTTCACGCGGTGGTGGATGAACAGGAAGTATTTAAAGTGGTGAACCGTCTGAAAAAAGTTGGAGCCCGAGATATACTGGTGGTGCCCATTGAAAGAATAATATGAACTTATGTGGATTAAATGAAGATTTTAAGATTTCAAATAGGGAAAAAAGAGGCAATAGGGATTTTAAAAGACCATTTAGTCTATGAAGTCTCATCTGAATCCGGAACAGGCCCACAAATTGGTCCTCATCCAGAACTAGGTAATTTTCATCCGTTGAAGGAGGTTACAATTCTTCCTCCAGCTTGTCCCTCCAAGGTGGTTGGTGTGGGTTTGAATTACCGTGACCACGCCGTGGAGTTGGATATGGATATTCCGGATGAGCCTGTGCTGTTTTTAAAGCCTCCCACCACTGTCATTGGCCATGATGGGACTATCATCTGCCCACCCGAGTCCAAGCAGGTGGACTATGAAGCGGAGCTAGCTGTTATAGTGGGCCAGGCCGCCCGTAAAATTCTCCCAGAGGATGTTTCTGAGTATATTGCTGGTTACACCGTGCTTAATGATGTAACCGCCCGGGATTTGCAAAGGAAGGATGGGCAGTGGACCCGGGCCAAGAGTTTCGATACTTTCTGCCCCTTAGGTCCCTGGATAGAGACCGAACTGGACCCGGGCAACCAGCAGATTTCCATGCGGGTTAATGGAGAGTTGAGGCAGGATTCCAACACCAGGAATATGATCTTCCCAGTGGAGGAACTTTTCAGCTTCATATCCCACATCATGACTTTGAACCCTGGTGATGTCATAGCCACCGGCACCCCACCTGGAGTGGGACAGATACAAGGGGGTGATGTTGCAGAGGCCACTGTAGAGGATGTGGGGACCCTGATTAATCAAGTGCAATGAAGTTATAATATAAGTTATAACTTATAAGTAATGGGGTTATAAAATTACTCCATGGGCGGTGGAGGGTCATGGTAGCCAGTTGGTGGGAAAGATTAACACCTCTGAGTCAGGCGTGCCAGGCCCTCATAACAAAATGAGAACTTTTCTCAAGGTGCCGGCCCTCAAAAGCTGTTAACAGCATACGGTTAACACTTTTTTTTATCCGGAACTTATTCTCCAGCAGATAATCAACCAGTTTATGGTAACGGGTGTTGACCTCCAGGAAGATTTCCTCTGACCCGTGAATTCCCATAAAATTATTTAAAACCAACCCAGCACCTCATTCTGGTTTAATGAGGGTTTGATAACTCCCCATAGATGTAAAAATACACTGGTATGTGATGCCATTACACCTACGGGCTGATTTTCCGTAGTGTGATGAGTACTTCTCCTCCCAGAGAGTGGGCCAACTCCAGATCATGGCGGAAGCTTAATCCAGACATCTTCTTCTGGGTCCAATTGTCAATATTATCCAGAATTAATTTCCGATGGGCAGGTTTCATCTCCCATAACCCTTTTACTCTGATATCTGGATTATCCTCAATTACGATGCTCTCCGGTACTTTCAGGATCAGAGATGGGTAAGCAGATTGAAATCCCATTTTATAGTTGAGTCCAATGTTTTCACCAGCATCAGGACGCATCTCCAGGCCTATGACTTGGCAGTGTCTTTTCAGATACTCTAATCCTTTTTTTATGAGCTTTTACCCAGACCCTGGCCTTGAAAGTCAGGGTGAACCCCCACCGGCCCCAAGTATCCTTCGCTACCCATAATTTTGGTGAAACTTTACCCCCGTACTTGTTCATTATCCAGAACAACATGACAACCCAGGGGGGTCCATGGCCATTAACCCCTCCAGATTCTAAAAGTCGGGGTTTTTTCCGATTAAAGGCTAAAAGGTCAAGTTCCACCATCTGTTCCAGATGTTCTTCCCTCATGGGGCTGATATGCACCTTATCCCCCCGGAAATTATATTATTCCAAGTAGATGGCTGGTTTGTATGGTAACGCATTTCTGGCTTTTTTCTGTGGATCGTAGCCAGCATCCTGGTGCACCATTACATCAGCCCCTGATTCCTGGCTCAGATAATCCTGGGAGTCGCTGATTAGCCTGTACTCATCCACCCAGCCCACATAGTGGATACGGGTCATCTCCCGGACCAATTTCTGAACAAACCGTGATATCTCTTTTTTATCGTTATGTACATCTTCCTGCATGACCTGACGCATTATGATGCCGATATCGGGTTTGCCCACCTTCATGGCCATTTCGAAGACCTTCCACTTCCACTCCGGAGCCAGGTAGATGTGTATCTTCTGGGGCTGGGATTTGGTGATCTTTTTTATCTCCCGTATATCATCAGCCAGTCCCTGCACGATCTCTTCACCCTTCTGCACCACTTCATCAATCAAATCCGGGTCATGTTCGGGCCAGGGGGCCTGGGATGCAAATCCATGGCCACCATGCAGTTCCCACAGTTCTTCCGATGCGTGGGGTGTGAAGGGAGACAGTAGCCGTATCCAGATCCCCAGTACATAGGCCAGTACCTGGGCAATTTCATCTCTGGACTCTGGATTAGTTAACGAGGAATCTACTCTGTGCATGTAATGGTCTATATCCTTCTTGAAAAGGAATAAAGATTCTTGAAGGGCCTTCCTGGTTTGGAATCCATCCAGGGCCAGAGTGGCATCTTTAACCCTCTGGTTGACTTGGCTTATCATCCAGGCGTTGATGGCCTGGCTAACCACTGGGGCTTTCACATGATCCTTGAGTTGGATCTGGGAGCCATGCAACTGATCCACCCGGTCCGCGAATTCAAGGAACCATTCCAGGCGTTTCTTGGTGCCTATCACTTCCCTTTCTCTCCAGTCGAAGTCTTGCCAGGGCTCGGCAGAGGACATCAAGAACAAGCGCACCACATCTGCGCCATGGGTCTTAATGGCATCTTCCAGGAGTACAATGTTACCCTTAGAGGAAGACATCTTATGACCTTCCAGGAGGCCCATACCAAAGACCACCACCCCATGTGGCCATTTTTCCCTGGGAAAAATGGCTGAATGGTGGAATAAGTGGAAAGAAAGGTGGTTGCCTACAAGATCCTTGGCGGAAAGTCTCCAATCAAGGGGATACCAGTAGTTGAACTCATTTTTGGTGTCCAGGAATTCCTGGTGTGTTTTAGAGTATTCTGCATCTAGGAAAACTCCGTCGAAGAAGGCATCATCCAGTTCTTCAGGGTTCATCTTCTTCAAATGGGTGGCAATGGCGTAGTAGGCCATGTAAATGGTAGAATCACTTAAAGGTTCGATGAGCCACTGTTGATCCCAGGGTAAACGGGTTCCCAACCCTATACGGCGGGAGCAAGCCCAATCATGAAGCCAATTGATGAAATACTCGAAGTTGTGTCGGATTTCCTCCGGAACGGCGTTCATGTGGTGGAGACAATCCAGGGTGGTTTTTTTCCAATTCGGGTCGGAGTACTTGAGGAACCACTGGTCTTCCAGGATCTTGACCACACATTTACCTCCGCAGCGGCATATCACTGGTTTTTCCGCGAACTCATGCATCTTATCCCCCTTCCCAGAATCAAGAAGTATCCTTATGACCGTGTCCCTGGCTTCGGGGACTTGCATTCCTGCGTAACCAGTTAGGTGTTCATCCATAACACCCCTGGCATGTTCCAGTTTGTACATCTCATTGGTGGCCTCCTGGAGCTTAGGATCCTGCTGGTTTTTAATTCCCATCCTGGCCACCATTTCCACAGCTGGGTGTTCACCAAAGCCATCCAGCCTAATAAGGCCGATGGGCTGGATTTTCTCCACTACATCCAGGATTTGATATTTTTTAAGAACTACCGAGTCGTTTTTAAGGTCCTCCAGGGCAATGTAATCTGCCGGAGCGTGAGCAGGTACCGAATAAACCACCCCCGTGGCGTATTCTGGGTCTACAAATGAAGCAGGGAGTATTATGAGTTTTTCCCGGGTTAATGGATTTTCCACGTACTCTCCCACCATCCCCTCTGTGTCCACTTCTCCCACTATTTCCACTTCTTTCTGGTTCATCAAGTTATCGAAGGATTTTTTACTTATAATCCACTCCTCGCCCTGGTATTTCACCCTAACATACTCTTCATCTGGGTTTATCCAGAGGTTGGTTGCTCCGAAGAGGGTTTCCGGGCGGAAAGTAGCGGCCACAAGATAGGACCCGCAGTACTGGAATTTCACCAGGGTTAGTTCGTTGATACCCACCCCCTCCCCTTCCAGGAGGTCATGATCCCCTACTGGATTCAGACATTCAGGACAATACTTCACGGGGTGGGCTCCAATACGAACTAGTCCCTTTTCTTTCAGTTTCCGAAACTGCCAACTGATGAACTTCTGGTAGTGGGGGTCCAAGGTTTTGAACTCCCTTCTCCAGTCTATGGAGTAGCCCAACCGGGTCATAACCTCACGGTATTCACTGCTAAAGTACTCCACTATGTAATGAGGATCAGTGAACCGTTGCAATTCCTCATCAGGCACTTTATGTACGTTTTTATAGATACTCAGAGTCCATGGGTCCTGTCTCTCTATCCGCTTGGCAATACCAATTACTGGTGCCCCGGTAACATGCCAGGCCATTGGGAAGAGGACGTTGTAGCCCTGCATTCGTTTGAACCTGGCGTAAACATCTGGTACCGTGTAGGTTCTTCCATGGCCAACATGCATAGCCCCACTAGGGTAGGGATAGGCCACGGTTAAAAACAGTTTCTCCCGGTCATCAGGATTGGAGTGAAACAACTTCGCATCCTGCCACTTCCTCTGCCACTTAATTTCCATATTGATAGCTGTCAATCAATCACCGCCATAAAAATTAACAATAAATAACTGTTACACTAATTTTATCCCTGCAATGAATCATCTAACCATTTCAGGTAATCTTCGGAACCATTCTGGATGGATATTTCCAGGATACAGGGAACATCGTAACTATGTATATCCTTAATCCGCCTTATCAGGGTATCCAGTTTTTCTTTCCTGGTTTTCAGGAGGAGTATGGATTCATCATCTTCCACAATTTCAGCTTCCCACCAATAAAATGATTTCATAGAAGATACAATGTTAGCACAAGCCACAATTCTCTCTTCCAGGAGTGTTTTAGCTATTTTTTTTGATTCCTCCTCTCCGGAGGTGGTTATATAAATCAATGCATACATGTTGGTTCCTCATATTTCTATCTGGGCAATTGGGGGGGTTTTTAGTTTGTGCTGTGCCTGTTGAACCATGATCCGAACCTTAACCACTTCCCTGGAACTGATACCAAGTTTAAGGGCAACATCGTCTTCATTCAACTTTTTATCCATCAGGAGGTAAAGTATCTTATCCAAGAGTACGTAACTGATCCCCAAATCATCTTCATCAGTCTGACCAGGCCATAGGCCTGCGGTGGGCTTTTTTTCCAGAATGGACGTGGGGAGATCCAGATGTTCGGCTAGGCTGCACACATCTGTTTTGTACAGATCACCCAGGGGGAGGATGTCCGCCCCCCCATCCCCATACTTGGTGAAGTATCCCACCATTAGTTCAGTGCGGTTACTGGTGCCCACCACAAGCCGGTTCAGTGCATTTGCATGATAGTAGAGGACCATCATCCTCATCCTAGCCTTGAGGTTGGCCTGGGCCAGCTTTATATGCTCCTCATCCAGGCCGCCCCTACATATATTCTCCACCGGAGTCAGGAGAGGATCCAGATCCAAGACCTTATAAGCTATTCCCAAGTCTTTGGCCAGTTCCACTGCACCCTCCGTATCCCCGGGTGGGGTGCTGCTGGTGGGCATGGCTAGGGCCAGTATTTTCTCTGGATTAACCACACCAGCCGATATCGTGGCCACGGTGGATGAGTCCAGACCCCCACTGATACCCATGACCAAGCCTTGAGTATTGGATTCTATTAGAGAATACTCAATGAAGTTGGATATATCTCTCAGGGCCTTATCAACATTAATTTTCCGCATTATCTGTTTATCGTCAGTCATAAGACCACCAATGAATAAAATATTTTTATTTTAAAGTTTTATATTATAAATATCCATTTAAAGCAGATATAACTCCCTTAAGGCCCCTATCAATTTTGATGGGGTTGGTGTAAGGGGTCCTAGGCAAGGTTTTATTATATGTCATTATCCTAATATGGATGTTGCACAATTTTTATATGTCCACAACGATTCACATAGGATAGTCTAGAGTTATGGGAGTTATATTAGCAAAAAAATTGGTATTATCCTATAGATTATTTTAAAGAAGATCAAATGGAGGAAGATTAATGGCATTTAAAGACTTGTTCCGATTCAACAAAGGAAAAACCACATTCGTGTTCATTGGTGGTAAGGGTGGAGTGGGTAAGACCACCGTATCAGCAGCAACCGCCCTATGGTTGGCAGATGAAGGTAAAAAAACCCTTATAGTCTCAACTGACCCTGCTCACTCTCTTTCCGACTCTTTTGAGAGAAATATTGGTCACGACCCCACCCCTATAGCTGAAAATCTTTTTGCAGCAGAGATAGACCCTGAAGTATCCATGAAAGATTATCAAGCCAAGATGAAGGAACAACAAGCCCTGAACCCAGGTATGGACTTTGGTATGCTGGAGGACCAGATGGATATGGCCAGTATGGCCCCTGGTATCGATGAAACCGCGGCTTTCGACAAGTTTCTCCAGTACATGAACACAGACGAGTACGACATCGTCATCTTCGACACAGCCCCCACCGGCCATACCCTGCGTTTGTTATCCTTCCCAGAGATGATGGACAGTTGGGTGGGAAAGATGATCAAAATCCGCCGCCAAGTAGGCAGCATGGCCAAGGCCTTCAAGAACATTATGCCCTTCATGGGAGATGAGGAAGAAGAAGACCGGGCATTAGAGGATATGGAGGAAAGTAAAAAGCAAATCCGGGCTGCTAGGGGAGTTTTATCAGATCCCAACCGCACCTCATTTAAGATGGTGGTTATCCCTGAGGAAATGTCCATCTACGAATCAGAACGGGCAATGGAAGCGCTTAAAAAGTACAACATGTTCGCGGATGGAGTCATTGTTAACCAGATCCAACCCCCAGAGGCAGACTGCGAGTTCTGCCGGGCCCGTCGTAAGATCCAGGAAAAACGTCTGGAAACTATTGCACAAAAATTCGGTGACCAAGTGATCGCCCAGATCCCACTATTTGAGGAAGAAGTGAAGGGTATTGACCGGCTACGAGGTGTAGCTCAGATACTTTACCAAGAACCAGTTGCCGATAATTAGGGCCCTTTTCTATTTTTTTACTAATCTTTTTTTACTAATAAATCACCATCACGCACAGATAGCTGAATTCGGTGTGGGCCGCCTCCTCCAGGGTGCCATGGAATATTTTCTCATCGGGGTAGCTTAACCTCTCACCAACCGCCACCTGTCTCCAGGGATCTGCACCATTATCCAACAGGTACTGTGCCAGTTCATGAACCCGGAAGTCAGGCAGGACCAGGGTGGGCCTTCCATTATCGATTACATCCCAGATGGGGGCGGAATTCCCCTTCCCATGTAGGGTGAGGAGGTTGGCTTCATCCCATGGGAGCAGTAATCGGGCAGCGCATAGCTGTAGGGAACTGATACCAGGCACCACCACCACTTCAACATCCCGTGCCAGGTTTTGGATGGGTTTTAGTACTCCTGAGAATCCAGGATCGCCAGTTGACAATACTACCACCGTGTTTCCTCCTCTTGCCAGTTTTACAGTTTGATCCATCATTTCATCCATGTTTTTAGCCCGGAGTTCCAGGGTGGGGCCTTGGTAGTCAGGGAATAGTTGCAAAGCCCTCCTGCTACCCACCAATACATCTGCCAGTTTCACGGTTTTAAAGGCCAGTGGAGTAATATAATCCGTTGATCCAGGCCCAATTCCCACTAAATAAATTTTTGACATGTAATAACTCCTTTATTATATGAACACCATTTTTCTAAGTTATTTTATATGGTTTATACCTATTAAATAAGATTTAATAATCAAAAAATTATAAATAATCAGTGATATCATGCTACAGATTGCAGTTACCGGAAAGCCCAATGTGGGCAAATCATCATTCTTCAATGCAGCCACCCTCTCGGAAGCGGAGGTAGCAGCTTATCCTTTCACCACCATTGACGCCCATAAAGCCGTGGCCCATGTAACAGCTGCCTGTCCCTGTAGGGAGTTAGAAATTGAATGCAGCCCCCGCAACTCAAAATGTGTCGATGGTGTGCGCTTAATACCAGTGGAACTGGTTGATGTGGCCGGATTAGTACCCGGAGCACATGAAGGTCGAGGATTGGGAAACAAATTCCTGGATGATCTGCGCCAAGCCCGGGCTTTTTTGCACATCATTGATGCATCGGGCTCCACTGATGAGGAAGGCCGTCCCTGTGAACCTGGAAGCCACGACCCCCTTGAAGACGTGGATTTTCTCCAGTACGAGATCACCATGTGGCTATATGGTATTCTGAAGAAAAACTGGAACCGACTTTTAAGAAAATCATTATCTGAAAGGCTGGATTTTGCCAAGGTAATGGCTGAGCAGCTAAGCGGCACCGGTATCCTCCTGGAACACGTTCTGGAGGCCAAACGAGATATTGACAAAGATTATCACCAGTGGGACCAGGAGGATACCATCCAATTTCTGGATGTACTTCTCCGTATCTCCAAACCCATGCTAATCGTGGCTAACAAGGCTGATATACACCCCGCCGAGGAGAATATTCGTCGCCTGGAGAAAAAATATGGCGAAGTGGTTCCTGCCTCGGCTGCAGCGGAACTGGCCCTGATCCGTGCTGCAGAGGCCGGAATTATAGCTTACCAGTCTGGAGATTCTGACTTTGAGATCTTGAAAAAGGACGAATTAAGCCCTGAACAAGAAAAAGGACTTCTTTACATCAGGGAACATGTTCTGGAAAGGTACGGATCCACTGGAGTGCAAGAAGCGCTTAACCGAACGGTTTATGACATTCTAGGTATGATGGTAGCCTACCCAGTGGAGGATGAGCATAACATGAGTGACCAGAAGGGAAACATTCTACCCGATGCACTTTTAATACCCCAGGGCTCCAAACCACGTGATATGGCCTTCTTGATCCACACCGAGATAGGTGAGGGTTTTATGCACGCCATGGATGCCCGTAGCTGTCGTAGGGTGGCCTCAGATTATAAAATCAAACACGGAGATATTATAAGCATTATCTGTCGTTAATGACCCGGAGCCTAACTTGATCCTGGGAGATTGTCCTGATTAGAAAGAATTTTCTGCCACTGGGAGGTAGGTTTCAAGTGTAACTATGTCAATATACGAACTTGCCCCTGAAGAAGTTTTTCTGGAAATGAATACATCCACGAATGGTCTGACTGATGATGAAGCTCAAAAAAGATTGGAAAGCTACGGGGCCAACCAAATCGAGGAAGTAAAACAAAAACCTATAATTTACAAATTTTTAGCCAATCTATATCAGTTACTGGCACTTTTACTATGGGCAGCCAGTTTTCTAGCATTTTTAAGTGGAACCCCACAGTTGGGAGCGGCCATTATTGCAGTTATCTTAATTAACGCTGTTTTCAGTTTCTGGCAGGAATATCAGGCCGAAAAGGCCATTGGGGCCCTTAAGAAGATTCTACCCTCCCAGGCTAAGGTGCTGCGTGAGGGGGAGAGTAAGGAAATTTTAACGGCAGACCTGGTTCCGGGGGATGTGCTCCTTTTGGGGGAGGGAGATAACATCTCCGCCGACGCCCGGCTGGTAGAAGCATACCAGATGAAAGTGGATAGTTCCACCCTGACTGGAGAATCCCGGCCAGTACGAAAAATTGAAAGTGGAGTAAAGGATCTAGGCCTACCCTTAGTGGAGGTATCCAACCTGGTTTTTGCGGGTACCAGTGTGGCTTCCGGGTCAGGGAAGGCTGTTGTGTTCGCAACAGGGGCTGAAACCGAGTTCAACCAAATTGCAGCACTCACCCAGGAGTTGAAGGAGGAACCCAGCCCCCTCCAGAAGGAATTAAATCGTCTCACCAGAGTAATTGCCGTAATCGCCATTTTACTAGGCTTGTGTCTATTTGCAATCAATGTATGGCTGGTGGAACTACCCCTGACCGTGGCCTTCATCTTCGCCATTGGCCTCACCGTGGCCAATGTTCCGGAGGGCTTGCTACCCACTGTAACATTATCACTAGCTGCTTCTGTACAGAAAATGGCCCAGAAAAATGCACTTATTAAACGTCTGGCCAATGTGGAAACCCTGGGATCCACCACCATCATCTGCACCGACAAAACCGGCACCCTCACCAGGAATGCCATGACTGTGCGCCAAGTCTGGGTACCCTACGGGGTGGTGGAAGTCACTGGTACTGGTTATGAACCTGATGGGAGCTTTTTACGTGATGGTAAAGTGGTGAACCACCACGAGATCCGGGAGATCAAACTGTTGATGCGGGCGGCCTCTTTCTGTAACGATGCCCAGTTAATAGCACCCCAGGGGCTTGACGAAAAATGGCGGGTTTTGGGAGACCCCACCGAAGCAGCACTACTGGTGGCGGCTGAAAAGATTGGATTCCACTGGCAGGAGGAAATTAAAAATATGCCCCGGATTGTGGAGTTACCCTTCGATTCCCAGCGAAAATCCATGAGCAGCATCCATCAAAGGCCAGGTCAACGTGTAGCATATGTTAAAGGGGCTCCTAAAAAGATAATTGGCCTGTCCAGCCATATTTCTGTAGATGGTAACCCACATCTACTATCAAAGGAAGGAAAAAAGGATATAGTGAAGATTCATGATAAACTGGCCTCCCAGGGACTGCGAATACTGGCCATGGCCTACCGCAACCTCCCCCCGGAACTGAAGGATTACACACCGGAGGAGGTTGAAACGGACCTGACTTTGGTGGGGATGGTGGCCATGCAGGATCCACCCCGACCAGAAGTTCATGATGCAGTTAAAGACTGTCAAGAGGCAGGTATACGTATCATAATGATCACCGGTGATTATGGACTCACAGCCGAGTCCATAGCCCGTGAAGTAGGTATAATTAGGGGTGAACACTGTAAAATCATCAAGGGCAAGGATTTAAACCAGATGAGTGATGACGTGGTTCGGGAGGTACTTATGTCCGGCGAAAACGTGATCTTCGCCCGGGCCGTTCCTGAACACAAAATGCGCATCGCCAGTCTCCTGGAAGATGAGGATGAAATCGTAGCCATGACCGGCGACGGGGTTAATGACGCTCCAGCCCTTCGTAAAGCAGATATCGGAGTGGCCATGGGGGTAACCGGAACCGATGTGGCTAAAGAAGCATCAGATATGGTACTGACTGATGATAACTTTGCCACCATAGTCACCGCCATAACCGAAGGTCGAACCATCTACGAGAACATACGCAAGTTCATAACCTACATCTTCGCCCATGAAACTGCTGAAATCATTCCATTCGTATTCATGGTCCTTTTTGGAGTGCCAATGCCCATTACTATCATGCAAATATTGGCCATTGACTTGGGTACCGATACCGTCCCGGCCCTGGCCCTTGGGGTGGGCCCCCCCGAGTCTGATGTGATGCAGAGGCCCCCCAGATCCCGGAAAGAACGTCTGCTTAACAGGGGCGTTGTTATGCGTGGTTACGTATTTTTAGGGCTTATTGAAGCATTTCTGGTTATGTCCGGGTATTTTTGGGTTCTCTTCAATGGAGGATGGCAGTGGGGGCAACAATTATCCTTCACAGACCCCCTTTACCTGAAAGCCACCACCATGGTATTTGCTGGAATTGTACTGGCCCAGATGGGTAACTTGTTAGCTTGTCAAACCAGTCGAACCTCGGTTTTCAGCCTGGGAATTTTTAGAAACAAATGGATTATAAGAGGGATACTTTTTACTGCCACGGTGCTACTGGCCATCATGTACCTCCCCCCCTTACAAAGCATATTTGGAACCACCCCCCTGGGAGTGTGGGAATGGATTTACATCCTCAGTTTCATCCCCATCATGCTCTTAGTCGAAGAACTGCGCAAATACGTGGCACGCCAGAGGGATAAATCTCAAAAAACTTAATGAGAGTTGGACAAAGCCACATGATAAGAAAACATAGCATACCGGTTTGGTAGGTTAACCTAGAAGAGGGTTGATGTTATTTAACTCATTTTTTTATCTCATATCCAGTAACTAGTGCGCTTGGTTTACTTTAGGGAAATATTAGTCCCCAATTAATATCCATCCACCCCCAGATTAGGAAGCAGGGGGTTGATAAAGCATCACTCCTACCTTATTTTTCCATACTTACAGTTATCCTATCGAGTGGATTCAAAGATAAACTATCATTTTTATACTCCACGCAGAAGGAGTGGGCAATTACATGCACCCCCTCTTCCTGGGCCTCTTGCAGTGCCAGAGAAAATTGTGGATCCATCTCCCAGTTCGGTGAGAAAATCATGGCATCCTCTCGGGGGATGATGAAAAGAACTGCAGCACTTAATCCTTGGATTTTAGCCCTTAAAAGTTCTTCAACGTGCCTTTTACCCCGTTCGGTGGGGGCATCAGGGAACCTGGCGTGGCCTTCCTCCACCAGTGTGCAGCCTTTAACCTCCAGGAGCAGTTCACTCTGACCATGTTTTAAAAAAAAATCAATCCTACTTTTACCATAGCTATATTCCCTTTTTACAATATCATATCCCTTAAATTCTGAAATTAACCTAGAATTTATGAGTTCCTGGGCCAGGTCACTGTGGAAACCCGAGTTTATAAGCACCCAGATATCCTCACTCCTGACTGCGATGACATCGAATTTGGTTTTCCGCTTAGCAAGGTTTTGCGCCGGGCGCAGCAATAAATCCGCATCTGGCAGTAACAGTTCCCGTAATCTGCCCGGATCCCGAAGATGGGCCTTTTCTTCACGTTCCCCATATTTGAATACTACTGTGAAGCGGTTGGTCCTTTCCTGATAGGTGCCCTTAATTATGTTCCCAATTTTCATTTAAAATCCCATCTTATCTCATCCACTGCATCAACCAGATTAAAGGCCTGCCAAAGCACCAAGTCATATTGATCATAGCGGTAGGTTTCATAAACCAGGGTGGGAGTGCCTGATCTGATGAGGGGTATACTGACGTAAGGTCCGCTGGTGGGTCCTGGCTCAGCAGGGGGTCTGTATCTCTTTAGCCATGGTAGTTTAGAGACTATCTGTAGGGAGGCGTTGTCTGAATCCTTATCACTAACCAGGGAGGTGATGAATACCTTTTCTGAATAATTTCCACGGTTTGAATGTACATCAATAACCAGTTCAAATTCCTGGTTAACAATATCGGGCACCACATAATCCCTGGCTAATTCTTGGCCGTAAGTTCTTCCCAGATCATAATCATAGCGATCACGGAGGACATTCACATCGTAGACATAGTATTTATAGGATAAAGAGTTTTTTCTTTCCATCACAGCCGTCCTGATAGCCCGATGAGACTCATATTCCAGGGGATGCACCCCCAGGATGTAAGCTATAGTTATTGTGGCGTTCGGGTTTCCGTAGGGGCCTCTCCTTACCACGTAGCCACGATCATCCACCCCCAGGATTTTTACAACCTCCGGGAGCTTAATCTGGGGAACTTCATTAGAAGTAGTGTTAGCACTTAATTCTAGGGTATTGACAGTGGCTAAACCAGTTATGAGAATCAAAATGCTTATTAGAAACCACCCTATACTTCGTTTCTTCATCACCATTATTTTATTATAAGAGGTGAATATAATCTTTCCAATGAGATCAGGATTAGAGGTGAAAAATAGTGCATCCACGACCCAGCCCCATAGCAGCATCACTTTACACGCTCCGAGACCTTAATGCCGACGTAGTAATCCTTCATGGGCCACACGGCTGCTGTTTTCGTACCGGAAGACTTTTAGAAAATGATGGAGTTCGAGTTTTAACCACAGCCATGTCAGAAAATGATTTCATCTTTGGAGCAGCGGAAAAACTGGAGGAAACCCTGAAGAAAGCCGACGAAATGTTCTCGCCCCAACTGGTTGGAGTAGTGGGTACCTGTGCCAGTATGATAATAGGGGAAGACCTCAAGGAAGCCGTGGAAAAGGTCAACATTCCCGCCACGGTGCTGAGTGTAGAATCCCATGGAGGTTTTGGAGAAGGAGATAACACAGAAGGGGCCATCATCGTGCTGGAATCAGCCCAGAGGGAAGGGATCATAAGCCAGGAAGAGGTGTCAAGGCAGGTGCGTATGCTAAAAATGGCCACTGAAATAGAGAAGACTAGAGGGATGGCTCAAGGCGGTTATATAGCCCCCCAATACGGAGATGATAAATCAGAAGTTGCCAAAATACTGTTAAATGCATTTGAATCGGGTGAAAAAATTTCCATGGTGCTTAACGCCAAGAAAGAGACTTCTTATCTCTTTGCAGACTTGTTCAGAATTCCCTTCCACCAACTGTACCCCGAAAACCCCCCCACCATAATTGCCAACTTGGATGTGGATGTGGGATTGCCCCGAATAAGACAACACGCCCGGAACATACAGGGAGAGTTAGCCAAGGAAGGTGTGGAAATATCAGTTATAACTGGTGGCTTGGATGAGTACCCCCTCACTGGGCGAAAAGCAGTGGAATTTGTGAAAAGTGATGATTACGATGTGGTGGTTGTGGCGGGTGTTCCCCATGCCTTGCCCATCGAGGATGTATCAGCTGAGACAGTGGCAATCACGGATGGTCCCAGACTGGTGGAGCCACTGAAGAAATTAGGATACACCCGGGTGGTTACTGAATTGGATGCCCATTCAAAGACATTGGGAACCAGTAAAATCGTTCCATCTGACTTTGGAACTATTGTAAGGGAGATTTTAAACCAGTAAAGACCTTCACCCACTACTAACTTTTTATAGTTGAATTTTAAAAAGTATAGCCCAGAGATGCTAATAATTTCTTTGGTTTAAAAGTGATACTATGAGCAAAACAGTGGGAATGATACTCTGCGGAGGTTTTGGAAAGCGTCTACGACCCCTCACCGAAAGGGTTCCTAAACCCCTCATAGAAATAAAGGAAAATTACACCATCCTGGACAAGCAACTTTTTGACTTTAAAAACTCAGGCGTGGAACAGGTATATCTGTTGACTGGATTTTTAAGCGACAAGATACAGGAACGATATGGCAACGATTACCTGGGAGTTAAGATTGAGTACGTCGAAGAAGACGAACCATTAGGAACTCTTAACGCCATCAAACTTGGAATGGATGCTATAGGACCAGATAAACAGTGTATAATAAGAAATGGAGATGTGGTGGCTGATTTAAATATTAAAAAGATGGTTGATCAGGGTGAAAAGTCGGATTATCCTCTTTCCATATTTATCACGCGCATGGTATCCCCTTACGGTATCGTGGAGATAAGTGGAGATCGGCTGGTCTCATTTAAAGAAAAACCAGTCCTAGATTATTACATTAACGGCGGAGTATACTTCACTAAGGGGCCGATTGATTTTGGAGATTTCGATGTGGGAGACATTGAAAAAACAGTGTTCCCCATGTACGCTAAGGAAAACAAATTGGGTTACTACAAAGAAGATGGACTGTTCTGGATGGCCATTGACACCTCCAAGGAGTTGGAGGAAATTCGTAAGGAGTACAAGAACCGGGAGGACAAGCCATGGGGATATGAGAAGATCCTCATCAACACCGAGAAGTACCTGACCAAAGAGTTATTCCTGCGGGAGGGTTACCAGACCTCCTACCACCATCACCCCCAGAAGGATGAGACCATGTACATCCTCAGTGGGGCTGGTTACATCCAGTTTGAAGGACGTAAAGAATACTTCGCTAAAAACGATACCATACGCATTAAACCCATGGAAAATCACACCATAGTGGCCATGGAGAACACGGTACTGCACGAAATTTCAACACCTCACCCCAACGATACTGTCCGAATCAAGGATTTCTACAACATACGTTGAAAACTTATCATCACCACCCCAAAAAATATGCCCACCATTGTCGACTACGGAAGCGGAAATCTGAAGAGCATTAGTAACGCATTTACCCGAATTGGAAGGGAAGTTAGAATTTCCCGGGACAAGGAAGAGTTGAAAGATTCTGAAGCCCTGGTTCTTCCTGGGGTGGGTGCCTTTGGCATGGCCATGGAGAATCTGATGGGTTATCAGAAGATCATACTTCAGCATATAAATGAAGGTAAACCTTTTTTGGGTATCTGTCTGGGTTTACAGGTTTTATTCTCCTCCAGCCATGAAAGTCCGGGTGTTAAAGGATTAGATGTGTTTCCGGGAGAAGTAGTTCATTTTCCATCGATTATTAGGAGGAAAGGTCTTAAAATTCCACATGTAGGTTGGAATAAGCTACAGATAAAGCGTTGTTGCCCTATTTTAGAAGGAGTGGGTTCGGACTTCATGTACTTCGTTCATTCCTACTACGTTAAGCCCTGCCAGGAGGAAATTGTTGCTGCCAGCGTTGATTATGGTCTGGAAGTTCCGTGCGTTGTTTTTAAAGATAACGTGTTCGCAACCCAGTTCCATCCAGAAAAAAGTGGAGAAAAAGGTCTTTTAATTCTAAAAAACTTCCTGGAACTGGTTGATTCGTATTAGTTTGTACAATGATTTAGTAATAAATATTTATATATTAGTAATAATATATTGTAGGTGGGCACACAAATGGATATCGAAGGCTTCACCAGGCAGGCCCTGGAAGGAAATGAAGAAAAAATAACTCAGAAACGTCTCCTAGATAAGATTCTGGAGTATAAAAATATAAGCCCAGAGCTAGCTGGAGAAATGGCTTGGGCAGTGATTGATGAAGTGAAAAGTACCCTGAAAATCAAGGACCACCCAGATAAGGATCTGCAGGAACTAATTGGATACCCATCCGCCGGAGTGGCCATGGGAGAGATGGGGGTGGGATCCCGGGGAGAAGGGGACTTCTTCGTGCACCGCAGAATAGCAGACATTGTCAAGAGCACCCACACCAATGCCTTCATCAATCCCACCGCCCAGGATGATGGGGGGGTTGTTCGATCCACTTTGGATGGGGAAGAAATTTACATCACCACCGCCGTGGATGGTATTCACTCCCGCCTTAGTGAGTATCCTTTCCTGGGGGGATTCCACGTTGCCAGGGCCGCCATGAGAGATGTTTGTGTCATGGGAGCGGATCCAGTAGCACTGCTTAGTGATCTGCACTTGGCTGATGATGGTGATGTAGGGAAGCTCTTCGACTACACCGCTGGTGTCTGTGCTGTTTCAGAGTTAACTGGTGTTCCTCTGGTGGCTGGTAGCACCCTCCGGGTGGGTGGGGACATGGTCTTAGGGGACCGCCTGGTCAGTGCAGTTGGTGCCGTTGGGATTTCAGCCCACCCCCCAACTGCCCGTAAAGAAGCCCAGGTCGGAGATGTTATACTGTTGACGGAAGGCAGTGGCGGGGGAACCATCACCACCACCGCCATATACCATGGACTCTTTGATGTGGTGTGGGAAACCATGGATATCAGCTTCATAAAGGCCTCAGAGGCCATTTTAAAGGCAGGGTTACTCCCCCAGGTACATGCCATGACCGACATCACCAATGGGGGGCTGAGGGGAGATGCCCACGAGATAAGTCAGACCACAGGGTTGGGGTTGGAGTTCCATGAGGATAACATACGTGACCTGGTAAATCCAAAGGTTTTAGAAATGCTTGAAATGCTGGATATTGATCCGTTAGGTGTTTCCGTGGATTCTTTGATGATCATCGCCACCAAGGACGTGGCCCAGGAAGTGGAAAAAGTAGTTAGAAGAGCTGGGGTAGAGATCGACCGGATTGGTAGAGTGGATGAAACCGGGGTTCCAAGGTTGTTAACCCCCACAGGGGAGGTGGAACTAAGACCACTATTCCGTGAAGCCGCCTACACCAAGATAAAGAAGATCGTGGGAGACCTTCAACCAGAAGATTTCCAAAAGATGAAAGAGAATGTGGAAAAGGCAGCGTTAGAAGCTATAGCAAAAAAAGACAAAGTAGTGGACTTGATCAGGAAAAAATAAATGAGGGAGTATGGGCAGGACATTCATGGATCAAAAGGGCTTTATTTTCACTTTCGACGCTGTCTTAGCCCTTATACCCCTGGTTTTAATGATGGTTCTCATCAGTAACCTGCCTGTATCAGGGGATTCCCCATCACAATTAACCATCTCCCAAGATGCCCAGGATTATTTAAATGTTTTAGCATCCAGTCAGATAAAAGACGGGAAAGTTATGGACTGGATGGTTCAGGCCTTAAAAACCGGGAACAATGATGGAGTGGAAGAGGCTGGGAAACTAGCCAAACCTATCCTGGATAATCTAACCAGTGGTAGAAGCTACCAGCTTCTGGAGACAGGCCAGCTAAACAACACAATACTCATTTCCCAGGGAAACCTTAACACTTCGACCATAGTCGGCTCTGGTACTCTATGTTGGGAAAATTTTATCTTTGTACTCTACGTTGGCCAATAAACATGATAATCTGGTTGATCTGGGTTTAAAGTGTTATCTTAATGGACTCATCCTGGTAAAGCCATAATCAGTGCCAGTTCTATGATTCGGTTTAAGTGTCAACTTGATTCCCTGTAAATTGGGTTGCTAGTAACTTTTTTTTGGTGTCAATTTATTTTACTTCAAAATAACAAAATATATCCTGTATGGAGTGTGAGAATTATTCCCGGGCATAAAACGTGCCATTACGGCGAACTCCTAGTAGAGACTGAATACTGGCTGGTGTTGCTGGCTCCAGATCAGCGTAACTTGGGCACATGTATTGTGGCTCTTAAAAGAGATGAAAACAGTTTATCCAGTTTGAAAAAAAAAGAATGGATAGAATTCGTTGAAATTGTGTCAATTTTAGAGTCAGCACTTAAAAAAGCATTTCCTGTGACCTTGTTCAACTGGGGGTGCCATTTAAACTCCAGGTATCAAAGGGATCACACTGATTGTCACCTGCATTGGCATTTAATACCCCGTTACAAAAATCCGGTGCAATTGGGTGGTCATACTTTTCAGGATCCCTGCTTTGGTGAGAGCACCATGAAAGCTACAGTGGGTTCTTTTTTCCCGTCTGAAGATCTTAAGGGAGAAATAGTGACTAGGATCAGGGAGCACCTTAAAGATTTAAATAGAAAAAAGGCATAGTATCATAAGCACACCCTGGTGTTGGTGTACTCTAATTTTTTCGCCCTGATAGTGTAGCGGATATCACGTAGGATTGCGGATCCTATTACCCGGGTTCAAGTCCCGGTCAGGGCATGCACTTTTTTTTATCTTTCAATAAATCGTACCGGGGCATCTTTATTCATTACGATACTTCTATTCCAATTCTTCAGGGTTTTTGGGTAGTCCTCCCGATAATGGGAGCCCCTGCTTTCTTTCCGTATTATGGCTGAGTGGGTAACTAACTCTGCCACCTGCAGCATATTTTCAAGCTCCAGTGCATCCAGCAAGTAGTTGTTGAATCCCTTACCATCCGGCACGGTTAAATCTTTCATTTTAGTTTTAAGTTCCTGTATAAGGCCAAGGGCACGTGTTAATCCAGTTTGGTTTCTGATGATGGCCACTTTATCCCACATCAAGGATTGGAGCATTTCTTTCAATTGATGGGGATAGTAGTCCCCTTCCTTAAATGTTCCAGATATCCTATCCTCTTCCGCGTCTAGCTGTTTTTTATTAATGGCAACCGATCTTTTCCTGGCATTAACTGCTGCTGCTTCACCAGCCCTTTTTCCAAAGACTTGGGTTTCGGCCAGGGCATTTCCTCCCAGGCGATTCGCCCCGTGAACTCCACCTGCGGCTTCTCCAGCTGCATAGAGGTTGCTTATCGTGGTTTCACATTTAGAAGTGATTAAAGAACCCCCCATGACATGGTGGGCTGTAGGTGCTACTTCCATGGGCTCTTCACGAATATCCAAACCCACATCCAGAAATTGGAAGAGCATAGTCTCCAATTTTTCTTCTATTAGCTCCGATGGGAGGTGGCTGACATCCAGGTACACTCCACCACGTTTGGTACCTCTTCCCTCCCGAATCTCATTGTAAATGGAACGAGCCACAACATCCCGGGTAGCAAGCTCACCCCGGGGATCGTAGTTGGTCATGAAACGCTCACCTAGAGCGTTTATCAGCCGTCCGCCTTCTCCTCGAACTGCTTCGGTAACCAGCACCCCCCTCCGTGAATCAGGATACAACATGCCTGTAGGATGAAACTGCACTTGTTCCATGTCCAGCAGATCTGCTCCGGCACGGTAGGCCAGGGCATACCCATCCCCAGTCTTTTGCAGGGCATTGGAGGTTACAGGGTAAAGCCATCCCGCCCCACCTGTAGCTAAAATTGTTGATGAAGCTTCAAATACAATCAGATCTGTGTTTGGGAGTGAAAATCCACATGCCCCGGCCACCCGGCCCTTTCCATCCCTGAGGAGGGTGGTGATCATCACTTCCCCTATGGTCTGGATGTCTTCCCTTATGACTTCTTCTTGTAGGGCGGTCATCATTTCGTGACCTGTGCGATCCCCCTGAAAACAAGTGCGGCGATAGGTTTGTCCACCAAATGGTCGTTGGTTAAGCAACCCAGATTCTTGCCGGTCAAAAATGGCGCCAAATCCTTCTAATTCATTTAATCTATCTGGAGCTTCCTCAACCAAAATTTTAGCTAGTTTTCTGTCGTTAAGGTAGCCCCCACCCCTGAGAGTATCCTGAAAGTGTGCTTCAGTACTGTCTTCCTCATCTACATAGGCAAAAGCAGCGTTATAGCCCCCTTCCGCCAGGGTAGTGCATCCTGATTTGAAGGAAAGTCCCTTCGAGACTATTATCACATCCCGACCATGTTGACGAGCCTCGATAGCTGCTCTGCAGCCAGCTCCACCTGATCCAATCACCAGGACATCGGTTTGGTAGATTTCCCTTTCCATACTATGCAGTTGACCTTAGAACCTATTTAATTTATCCCCCCCTAAGGCTAGAATATAAAAAGGATAGAAATCTATTTCTAATATATTAGAAGAAGGGGAGGCAGTTCACTGAATAAAAAAGAAATTATAAAGCTGGCTAAAAGGGATTTTGAAAGGGCCTGGATGGAAACAGCCCACTCCTTAAAAAAACCCCACCACGATGATGAATATCCCCGTTTATTGCTCAAGACAGGTAAAACAAACCATCTCTACGATACTATTTGGGAATTAAGACAGGCTTATCTGATGCTGGGTTTTGAAGAAACCATAAATCCCCTTTTTATTGAAGAAGATCATGTTTATCGCCAATTTGGACCGGAAGCACCTGCTGTACTAGACCGTTGTTTCTACCTGGCCGGACTGCCCCGGCCAGATATTGGACTGGGAATTGACAAAGTAGATAAGATTGAGAGCCTGGGGGTTTCCCTAGACGAGTCAAAGATCACTGGCTTGCAGGAAGTCTTCCGACAATACAAAAAAGGAGAAACCAGTGGGGATGATCTGGTACTAGATCTTTCCTGCGCCCTGGATGTGGAAAATGAGATGGGAATGCGGATCTTAGAACGAGTATTCCCTGAATTCCATGAACTTAAACCAATAGCCAGTAAAACCACCCTTCGTTCCCATATGACTTCCGGCTGGTTCTTGACCTTACAAAATCTGCATAATAACCGTTCCTTACCCCTCAAACTCTTTTCCATTGACAGGTGCTTCCGCCGGGAACAAAAAGAAGATTCCAGTCACTTGATGACCTATCATTCTGCTTCCTGCATATGGATGGATGATGAAATAAGCTTGGATGTTGGAATGGCTGTATCTGAGAGCCTTCTGAAACATTTTGGCTTTGAAAAGTTCCGTTTCCAACCTGATGATAAAAAATCCAAGTACTACATCCCTGAAACCCAGACGGAAGTGTACGGGTACCACCCTAAGCTTAAAGAGTGGGTGGAAGTGGCTACCTTCGGCTTATACTCCCCTATTGCCCTGGCCCGTTATGGAATAGACCAGGAAGTTATGAATCTGGGTGTAGGTGCAGAAAGAATTGCCATGATACTCCATGGATTCCTGGATGTTCGTGAGATGGTTTATCCCCAGATCTACGCCCCATGGAAACTGAGCGACCGTGAAATCGCTTCCATGTTACGTATAAATCTTTATCCCGTTACACTAGATGGCAGAACGCTTATGGATAAGATCCTCCAGGCCCTGAAAAAACATGGCACTGCTGATTCTCCATGTGAATTCACCGCCTTTAAGGGAAGTTTTCTGGGAAAAAAAATTCAACTAGATGTTGTTGAGCCGGAAAAGGGAACCAAACTTTTAGGTCCGGCTGCCTGGAATGAGATCTACATTTACCAGGGCAACGTAGTGGGTGTGCCAACCAGGAAGGAGGTTGATGATGAATTATCCCAGGACGCCCTTAAAAATGGAGTTAACACCGGAATAAGTTACATGGATGGAGTGGCAGCCCAAGCTGCATACCAGGCGGAGGAAATGGTTGTGAGTGGATCGGAGAGTATGAAGATACGCACCACCATTGCCAAGGCCCCCTCTGATATTAACCTCATTCTGGATAAAGTGGCTCTGCGCTACATAACCAGTAACAACCTGGAAATTGACATTAGAGGACCTATCTTCTGCACCATAACAAGTCAACTACTATGATAAATTCTACTATACCAAATTGACTCTTATGTGTTCCTTTAACCTCATTCAACTGTTATTCAACATACAAAACATCCTGGCCCTCCAGGTAGTAGCCGAGGATTGCTTCGAGAATTTGGAAAGAGTTGCAGGGGCAGATATTTCCTTTTCCCAGGGCACTAAGGCAGTAGCTGCGGCGGTGGTAATGGATCTGGATGAACAGGCGGTGGTGGAGAAACAAACCACCCCGGTGATCCTGGAATTTCCTTATGTTCCAGGTTTTTTAGGTTTCAGAGAAGCAACAGCTACTGTATCTATTTTGAAAAAGGTTAAAACGGATTTTGATGTTCTGATGATTAACGGTCATGGAATATTGCATCCCCGTGGTTTTGGGCTGGCTTCCCAGGTGGGGGTGCTGATGGATGTTCCCACCATAGGCGTTGCAAAAAGGTTAATTAAAGGTAGATATAAACACCAAGCCAGTCAACTTCACCATAAAAAAGAAACACCCCACCTTATACTTGACTCTAAAGTAGTCGTGGGGGCCTTTTTTAGAAGGAATTATGTGAGTGTTGGTCATAAAATATCGTTATACACGGCTTTAGAAGTTGTGAAGAGGAGCAGTATTTATCATACACCTGAGCCGTTACGACAAGCCCATATGTTAGCTACTGAAAAGTTTAAAGAAGAAATAGCTGCATGTAATTCAATAAAACCGAATTAAGTGATTTGATGAAAATTCAGGGAGAAATAATTTCCGGTGATAATAAAGGTCAATATTTCATGTCTTTAGACATCTATAAAATTCAATTTATGGGAATACTTGGATTTGAACCCTTTCCTGGTACGTTGAACCTTAAGATTGATGCAGGTGGTGCCGAAAAAATTGGTGAACTCATGGAAAAGATGGATAGTGTCAAAGGAAGGGGCAAATTTGGAGATGTAAAGTTAATAAAAGCAAGGCTAGATAGGGATTTTGAGGGTGCCCTGGTCTTCCCAGTCAAAACTCATCATGAACCCGATGTTCTGGAATTCATTTCCCCACTGAATCTGCGTAAGTCCCTGCAACTACAGGATGGGGATCATGTGATTCTGGAAATATTTGATTAATAACAATTATCAATGAAATTCTTAAGCCAGAGAGTGATTTAATGATAAAAAAAGTTCTAGATAGTTATAAAAAAGGAGAGATAGTTTTAATCTTTGATGATGATAACCGGGAAAGGGAAACAGACATGATAGTGGCTGGTGAATTCATTACTCCCGCCCAAATCGCCAGAATGAGGAATGATGCCGGGGGGCTCATCTGCGTCCCATTGTCAGCAGCAGTGGCCGATGAACTGAGAGTTCCCTTTATGACCGATATAATGCAAGCTGCCAGCAGTGAGTATCCAGTCCTCACAGAGCTATCCCCCACTGACATACCCTACGACGAAAAATCAGCCTTTTCCATAACTGTGAATCACCGAAAAACCTTCACCGGAATAACTGACAACGACCGTACCCTGACCATTAACGAGTTGGCCAAAATGGCAAAAAACAATATGGGAAGTCAGTTTGGAAAGTATTTCAGATCCCCTGGACACGTTACTCTACTCCGAGCTGCAGAGGGGCTTTTATTGAAAAGAAAGGGACATACTGAGATGAGTGTGGCCCTGGCAGAGATGTGTGGCCTTACCCAGGTAGCAGTATGTTGCGAGATGATGGATGATGCTACTGGAGATTCCTTACCCACCGATGAGGTGGAAAAGTATGCAGAAAAGGAGGGGCTGGTCTTTTTAAGTGGTGCTGAGGTTATTGAATCCTACCAGGAGTTTAAAAAAGATTAAATTCCTGTTTTTCTATTTTCATCCTCTTTAGGGCCTATTTTAAATCCTTCTAGAATATCTTGATGGGTCATGTATCCCTGGAATGAGGGAAATTCCGCTAATTTCACCAGTTCATCCGGGTTTAAATATTTTTCAACAGTTTTCATGGCATTCAGGCAGAAATCATCCAATTTTATTTCTAACTCTGGAGTTCCTCCCCGGACTTCCATCTTTACTTTAGGCACGGAACTTGCAAGCTCCACCCCAGTCCTGGTTTTCAAGTAACCTAACACTTTTTGAGCTATTCCCTCATGATAAACCTTGTTCAAAATCACTCCCCGGGCTTTTATACCTAGGTTCTGCATCATCTCCACGTGCACTGCCAAATCCAGAGCTGCTGTTTCGATACCCCCCTTGTTACAGCTGGAAACCAAAATCACGGGAATATTTGCAGCTTTTGCTATTTCAGCGGCTGAATAAGGAATCTTCTCATTTAACAGGCCAGTGAAGATACTCATAACCCCCTCTATAAGCACCAGATGATAGTTGCGGGCCAGGAGGTCTTCCAAAACCCTTGGCAAATCTTCCCATCCCAGCCCTCCAATCCGTATAGAGGAGAAGGGCTCCATATTTTCCTTGTTGAGGTAGAGGGATGGGATCAGATCCCTTACATCGGGACCAACCTTCAACACCGCCACCCGGTAGCCTTTTTTACGCAGAACCCCCACTAAACCCGTGGTTAGAAATGTTTTCCCTGAATCAGAAGCTGTGCTGGCCATCATTAGTACTGGGGGGTGCATCTGATTGCTGGGTGGATCCATCAGATAGCTGGCTTTAATTCCAGTGTTGATACCAATTTCGCCCTTTAATCTGCCCATTAAAACTTTGTTCCTCTTTTCAATATTTTTTATATCCACCTCTGTGGCGTCCAAGTATTGGAGGATGTTTTTCCGAAGTATAGGATTTTCATCAAGGGCGGCGTGGACCATGGTCCCCACCACGTTCCCCTCCTCATTCTTAACTCCAGAAAGAACTTTTCTAGGATCATCTTGGTAATCTGCCCTTTTGATCAATGAATACATTATGGGTTGGGCTTCTCCCCTTATATCGCCATAGGTGTGGCAGTGAAATCCGGTTATGGCTTGACCCTTTAGTCCCTGGGTGAGGGGAGAATCATCCACTAGCTCTGCCTCCACCCGGTCATTGCTGATCATGGGATGGAATGTGACGTCCAGGAGCCCTAGACCTTCCTTTAAAATGGGGCAGGGAGATTTTCTCCCGATATCTGTTTTTTCGGCTAAAACTTGGAATCCTGAGCAAATTCCCAGTATCAAAGAGCCATTTCTGGCCATGTTTTTTATTTCACTACCCAGGAATGGACTCACACTACCCGATTCTACTATACTCCCCCCAGGAATTATAATTGCATCCAATACTTTATGCGCAGGTTTTCCATTCACCATGCCCTTACTATTTACAAGGTGGGTTGGTAATCCCCCAAAATTTTCAAGTGCCGGCAGAGCACCTGGAACATGTAAAAGACCAATTTTCATGTGATTTTTCCCTATTTTACTTTTTCAAAAAAATCTGATGGCTATGGCCTATTTCCATTGTGGGAAAATTAAAGGTTGTTCTCTATAAATGACATTAACTGGAGAATTTTAAGGTCATCCCGAGCTTTTGCCTGCATTTGCATCCCTATTGGCACTCCTTTAACAATTCCGGCCGGAATGCTTGCGGCAGGGATGCCAGCCAGGTTGGCAACCACGGTCAAAGTATCGTAGGCATACATTTCCATGGTATCCAGTTCAGCTCCAATTTTATGGGGTAGTTTTGGAACGGTGGGACTGATCAATACATCCACCCCGGATAATAAACGGTTAATTTCTTTTTTAATAAGAGAACGGGCTTGTAACGCCTTTTTATAATATTTTCCACTGTATTCTTTCTGACTGATGTAGGATCCCATGTGTATCCGGCGGAGCACCTCTTCTCCACATACCTCTTCTATGCGGTGCCCGTACTTACGGCCATCGTACTTACGGGTGGCTGAGAAAAATTCCACATAGTTGATCAGGTAGCAAGTGGGCAGGCATAAATCCAGATACTCGAAGTTTAATTCAACTAGTTCCACCCCGAACCCTTCTAATTCTGCTAGGCGATCTTCTATAATTTTGACTATAGGCCCATCCGTTACATCAAAGGACTCTTTCAGTACACCCAGCCTTACACCATTAAGATGATCTAATGGATCCTGCAGTGCCGGTGTATATAGGGGTGCTTGCCAATCCAGTGTTGTGCACTCCCTTGGGTCCAGTCCACCAATAACATCCAGGAGAAGGGCTATTCCACTCACATCCGAAGCTAAAGGACCAATCTGATCCATGCTCATGGCCAGATCCAAAAGTCCCTGCCTGGAGACAGCACCGTATGTGGGTTTGAATCCCATAATTCCACAGTGAGATGCAGGGTTTCTTATAGAACCACCTGTGTCTGATCCTAAGGCTAAATCACACATACCAGCAGCCACCGCAGCGGCACTGCCACCACTGGATCCGCCAGGTATAAGTCCAGGGGCAGCTGGGTTCTGGGTGGGGCCGTAATAGGATGTTTCAGTGGAACTACCAGCTGCGAATTCATCCAAGTTGGTTACGCCAATGATGACCCCGTCCTCTTCCTTGATCCTCTTCACCACCGTGGCATCGTAACTACCCTGATAGTTTTCCAGAGTACGGGAAGCGGCAGTTATAAGAAAATCCTCCACACTTATGTTATTTTTAACTCCAATAACGAGTCCAGCTAGTTTACCCACTTTTTCTCCATTTTCAATTCTAGAATCAATATCCTGGGCTTTTTCCATGGCTTGATCTTTATTTATCTCTAAAAAGGCGTTTATTTCAGGGTTAACATTTTTTATAATTTGACAAAAGGATTCCAGGTTGTCTTTTGCACTTAATTCCTGATTTTTGATGAGTTGAGATTTTTCCAGAATTTTCATAAAGCCACCTTGATTAACGGAAGAAAAATGTTGTTTAAAATCTTAGATTATTGTTTCATGGTAGGATATATAAAATGTATCCCCATCCCCCAGTGGATGAAGCAAAATAATAGACAAGCTTCAGAAAACATCATGATTATCGCAACCACAGATAACTAAACTGGAGTATTCCCGTTAAATAGAGAATTATTATGAGGATGGGCTGGTGAATCAAGTATATTAGGAGAGAATGTCTCCCTAGGAAGGATGCGAATTTTACCAAGTAATGATCAGAGATATCTGGTATTCTAAACCGCCGCTGGTAATTGGGGTACAGGGTGTTGCCTGCAAAAAGTCCCAATGAAACCACACCAAGCCAAGGTAGCAGAGGAAAATAGTCAACAGTATGGAATGCCAGAGGTTTAAGGCCTAACCACAGAAGCCAGGGTCCATTGGAGGTCAACTTCCCCATATAAACACCTATTATCATGAAAATAGTGGCAAGAGCCAAATTAAGATATTTTTTATCTAAAAATGGGTACTCCAAGATTATGGCAAGCCCGATGAAGTGTAGCACCCCAAATACTATGAAGTTGTCAGGAATAAAAATCCAGGTCCCCAGAGTGATTAAAAGGCCCAGGAAAAAAATTTTAAGGCCCCTTTTTATGTACTTTGTCAAGAGGGATTGGTTTTCATTTTCCTGCCCGGCCTTTCTTTGCAGGCAGGTTCGATGATAACTCAGGGTTAACGATATTCCCACCACCAATAGAAATATAAAAGCTGTGCTGCGGGAAAAAAGCCATAGCGAAAGGGTGTTCATTTGGATCGGGAGTATTGCAAAGTGGTACAGATCAAAAAGAAAGTGATAAACCACCATCATCACCAGGGCTATGCCACGCAGGGTGTCTATCTCCCAAAACCGCTCTTCCAATTGCACACGATACCCTCTACTTTTCATATCCCACTATCACTGGTTTTTAGTTTTTAATTGAATTAATTAACTGTTACAGATGATCAGATAATTCAAATGACATACTTAACCAATGAAATCTAGACTAAGCTGGAGGAATACTCATGTTCGACACCATTTTACTGAAACAAAGCGAAATCAAAGGCCTAGTTAGCATGAAAGAAGTTATTGATAGTGTTGAAGCTGGTTTCACTGCCTATGCTAAGCGAGAAGTTCAGATGCCTGCCAAAAAATATCTTTTCTTCCCAGAGGGGGATCTGAGGGTCATGCCCTGTTATGTGCGAGGTCGTGAAGAAGCAGCAGTGAAATGTGTAAATGTCCACCCTAAAAATCCAATTAATAATGAACTGCCTACGGTAATGGCCATCATCGAACTAATTGATCCAAAAACTGGTTTTCCATTGGCAGTTATGGATGGTACATGGGTTACTGATATGAGGACCGGTGCATCCGCGGGGGTGGCCACCAAATATCTGGCTCGTCCGGATTCTGAGACCCTGGGAATAATTGGAGCAGGTAGACAGGCCTGTACCCAACTAATGGCCATGGATGAAGTTATGAAGATAGAAAAAGCCAAAGTTTACTGCCGAACCTGCAGCACCCGTACCAAGTTCGCTAGAAATGCCACTGCAACCTACGGTTTTGAAGTGGAAGCAGTTAAATCACCGAAAGAAGCCGTGAAAGATGTTGATGTGGTTGTAACAACCACCCCATCCCGGAAGCCACTGATCAAAGTGGATTGGATCAGTTCCGGGACCCACATCAATGCCATGGGGGCTGATGCGCCCAGTAAACAGGAGTTGGATACCAACTTGCTGCAAAAATCTAAAATTGTAGTAGATTCCTGGGAGCAGGCCAAGCACAGTGGAGAAATAAACGTCCCTGTTTCACAGGGTATTTTAAAACGGAACGATATACACGCAAAGCTGGGAGAAATCATCATCGGGAAAAAGGTTGGTAGAGAAAAAGATGAAATCACCATCTTTGATTCCACTGGCCTGGCAGTGCAGGATACGGTTACCGCCTGGCAGATATACAGAAAGGTCTTGGAGAAAGGAGTGGGTACTAAATTTGATTTTCAAGGATAATGAACAGTTAAGCAGAAAACATTCCATTAACAGAACACCAGGGGGTATAAGGAAGGGCAATGATTTAATAAGCAGCCCCTCCAATCATAATTCATCAACCTCCTTCATCGTTAAATTTTTTTAACTGTGGTTAAATTGATGGTGGAAATATTTTTATTTGGGGTGAGCTCATTTCTGGTTGGCCTATCTGGTGCTCTGGTTCCCGGCCCCATGTTAACAGTTACCATTGCCAATTCACTGAAAAATGGACCTCTTGCAGGCCCAATGGTTGTTTCGGGTCATATGATCGCCGAGGTGGCAATTTTATTGTTGTTGGTTCTGGGACTAGGATGGTTAATTGGATCCGCCACAGCCACCTTGGTAATCGGAACCATTGGGGGAATGGTTCTAGTTTACATGGGGTATCGTATCACACGATCAGCACCACCCAGTTTAGAAGGTAAGGTGGAAGCCAAGGATAAGTACGGATCGGTCCTGAGTGGGGTTCTTAGCAGCATATCCAACCCCTACTTTTTCATCTGGTGGGCGACTATTGGCTGGGCATTTGTGGTCAAGGGCTTGGAATTTTTTGGTCTATTAGGGCTTTTAGGATTTATGGCTGGGCACTGGACAGCAGATATGGGGTTTTATAGTTTAGTATCCGTCTTCAGCAGCCGGGGCTCTGAAATTTTAACTCAAAAATATTATAAAACACTGATGTACGGTTGTGGAATTTTCATGATAGTTTTAGGAATTTATTTCGTGTTCAGTGCCCAGATACGGGCCCTGTAATTATAAAGATTTTTATCTTGAAAATTACTTTATTCACAACATTTAATAGGAACAAGGTGCTAAGGTGGAATATAATGAAGGTAGTTGTTTTTGACAATTCTGGGACTCTAATTGAAAGATACCGAGCAATTAAAGATCTTAGAACCGGAATTATTTGTGACGATGTGAGTTCCATTGACCTAGTGGACATGGTACCTAACCGGGCACTGGTGGTACTGCAAACAGATCCCGCCCAGTGTTTAGCCAACGCCATTAGTGATCAAACCATTTACCATTTTTTAAAAAAAAATAATGTGAAATTTGACATCAGTTATTCTTCAGGGGATGTTTTAAGGGAACAAGTTTGGGAAACCATAAAAAATGATGGTTACGCCCAGATTATGGATGTTCAGGACACCATTACTACAGTGATTGAGAAAAAATACAATGTGCAGATATGCAGTGGTTCAGGATTGATACTCAACGTGGATAAACAAAAAATCGAGTTCACCATCACTGCCGGAGGCAAAATATTTCCAGAAGTTCCAGAAGTCATAAAGGAACTCAAAAATAGGGGAATCCATATATATGTGGCTTCAGGAGATAGGAAAAAAACCCTAGAACAGTTAGCTGATTTTATTGACATCCCCTGCGAGAATAGCTTTGGCACAGCTGATGCCTGGGAAAAGAGGGAGATCATCAGTGGACTGCAGAAGAAGCACCGGGTGATGATGGTTGGAAACAGCGCCAACGATATACTGGCACTAAAAGAGGCGGATATTGGTGTTTTAACTCTCCAACAAGGAGAAATTGTGCCGAGTAAAGTATTTGAAGCGGCTGATGTGGTTGTTCATAACATTAAAGAAATTTTAGATATTGAATTTTAATTCAAAGCCAGTGAATAGATTAATTAATTTCTACTGTAGAAGAAGTGGGCTTGATTTTTTACACAACACCCAACAATGATTCTACAGTAGAAAAAATATCTATTATACAGCTATTTTTTCAACAATTATAAAAAAAATAATGTAAAAGAGGCTTAAAATATTGTAAAGGATAATCGAAGGGTTTTTTAACTTAGATTGTGATCAATTCATAATTCCTACTTCCCAATCCGATTTTTTGGGCATACTCCAGTAAAATCAGCCCATCTACGTTTTCCCACACCCCCCGGAATTTGTCTTCACCAGGGGCATGACAGTGGATTAGTAACGAATTTTCTAGGCCTGGTTGCTGGTTAACCAAGTCATAGCTGGCCTGATCCAGAGCCACCGGGTCAGTTGATGCCAGGATACCAATATCTGGAACCAGGGGACGATCACTCCATGACACACAGTCACAATCCGGTGTAATGTTCAAGAGGAAATTCACATATCCCATCCTATCATGTTTGTTTTTCACAGCCCCCCAAGCATATTCAGCCATTTTCTCCATAAATGGTTTCATAGCCGCCCAGTCCAGTTCTAAACAGGAATCAGGACAAATATCCAGACAATTGTTACAAGCTATACAATCCTGGTATTCGATGACTGCTCGGCCCTCATAAAGGGAAATTGCCGAAACAGGACAGCTACCCACGCACGTTCCACAGCCACTGCAGGATGAAGCAACAATAGGTTTGGCGCAGTCGTGTTGTTCCAACTTTCCAGGGATTGCAGCACACCCCATGGCCAGATTTTTAATTGCCCCACCAAATCCACTCATACCATGACCCTTAAAGTGGGATAAAACAATTAAACTATCTGAATTTAATATGTCCCCGGCAATTTTTACTTTTTCAAAATGTTTAAGACCCAATTCAACTGTTACCCAGTTGTCGCCGCGTATTCCATCAGCAATTACTATGGGGGCTCCGGAGACGGAGTAGTCAAATCCATGTTTTATGGCAGTTTCCAGATGATCCACGGAGTTGTGTCGACTACCATGATACAGAGTATTGGTGTCGGTTAAAAAAGGTTTAGCTTTCTGCTTTCGAACCATGTCAACAATGATCCGAACAAAAACAGGATTGATGTATGAATCATTGCCTTCTTCACCAAAATGTAGCTTGATGCCCACTAAATCATTTTCTCGGATTTTTGTTCCCAGTTTTGCCCGGTTAAATAATCTTTCCAGTTTTTTAACCTTGCTATCATCTTTTCCCCTGGAAATAAGGTCCGTGAAATAAACTGTGCTCTTCATAATAATACCTCAATTACATTTTGGACAAGAGTATTTTTCGACTTTTAAGGACATTTTCGTAGTTGTTTAGCTCAATAATAACCTTGTCAATCCCATTCAACACACCTAAATCCAGGGTCCCTTCCCCCAAAGATAAATGTTGGTCCTTTTCTCCATTGTTATCACTAACATGGTAGTAGTGTATTCGGGGCATATCTAAGAATTTTTCTAATTCTCCAGAGGTGTTGGCATGACCCAAATCCAAGGTAGCATGAGAACCACATTCTCTGGTGAAATAAGTATGTTCCTGCGGATTGTTGCAGAAATAAGCATAACGATGGGGCATGTTCTCCACAGAAAAAATTATTCCAAAGTCCTCAGCATAGATATTAGCATCTTTAAGGGTTTCAATTGAATAGTACAAAGCCATATTCCTAATTCTATCCTCTAGTCGATGTATTAAACCGGGATGGGTGGTTATAGCTTTTGCCCCAATTTCAGATGCTAAGTCTATAGTTTCATAGAGTTGTTTAATGGTTTCTTCACGAATACCTGGGTTAAGACTGGCTGGGTTAAGATCAATGGTGGGAGCATGGAGATAAAGATCTATATCGTAAGAAGAAAAAATATCAAGTCCATCACACTCTGAAAGAAGGATCCTTGGCCAGTATGGACCTTCACAGAGTATTTCTATCATGTTAAAGCCATCGGAGGTGGCTCTTTCCAGCCAGTCCTCGAATGGTTTTGCAAAAAGTACCAGAGTGGAGAAACCAATTCTCAAGTTACCAACTCCCTAAATTCATGCTCATTCTATAATTGGATTTGTTTAATAAAAATCTATACAATCATTAAAGGATTGAACTATATAAATGAAGTGAAATCAAATTAAAGGTCTGAGTATTATACTGTTTTTGATATCATTGATTTTAACGCCATTACAGAAAGGTTTTTTTATGGTGAAGATGCTTCAATGCTACCATCTCATTCCATCCACCGCATCTTTTATATACTTCTAAACACAGTACTAATATAATCGATATATCTAAATTCGATATATTGAATGATTATATATCGTAATTTATCATAAATGCTGGGAGTGAAATGCCGGGAAACAATTTAAATTCAAAAGATAACAGCAATAAAAATTCTGTAAAGAATAAAAAAAAAGATCCGTGTGCAGAAAATATAAAAAACTTAGCAGAAGCTGATAAAAAGATAATTGGAGGATTAATGAAGGCTTTTGGTAAAATAATGATCCTATGGCTAATCAGCAAGAAAAGACAGCACGGGTATGAAATTATGACCCAGATACACAAATCAAGTCCTTACAATAAAAAAATGCCAAGTGCCAGCATGATTTATCCGGTTCTACATGATTTAGAGAAAAAAGGAATGATATGTGGTGCCTGGGAAAAACAGGGAAAAAGAAGAGTTAAATATTATGCAATCACGGCTGATGGAGAAAAAAACCTAGAAAATATCCGAAAAATTGCCCAATGTAACCGGGAACATGATAACATCAATATTTGGGATGAATTCATGGATGATTTGTTTGGATACAAAACAAGATAGGAGATTACCCTTATGAAATACGCTATAGAAACTTTTGATCTGACCAAACGCTACGGAAACTTCGTAGCTGTGGATGCTTTGGATTTAAAAGTGAAAAACAAGAGCATTTTTGGGTTTTTAGGTCCTAACGGAGCCGGTAAAACCACTACAATAAAAATGTTAACCTGTTTAATACCTCCCACCTCTGGCACTGCACAAGTATCAGGATTCGACATTATCAAATCACCAGATGAGGTGCGTCAGAAAATTGGGATGGTACCACAACTGGTAAGTCTTTATGGTGATCTTACAGCCCGGGAAAATGCAGAACTCTGTGCTGATTATTATGGGATGCCCCGCGACCTTAAAGAACAGCGGATCAACGAGTTAATGGAACTGGTGGATATAAAGTACGCAGAAAATAAGCTGATCCGGCAGATGTCTGGTGGACAAAGGCAAAAAGTATCGGTGGTGGCCAGTCTGGTTCACCAACCCGACATACTATTTTTGGATGAACCCACCATTGGTTTGGATCCTACCACCAAAAGCGTGCTCTGGGAACTAATCGATGAATTGAATCAGAAGGGCCACACCATCATCCTTTGTTCCCACGATATGTACGAGGTGGATATGCTCTGCGACCACATTGGGATTATTAACTTGGGAAAGCTTGCGGCCTTTGACACCCCACAGGGGCTGAAAGATAGCATCCTTACTAAAAATGATAATAAAGCTAGTAATGTCGGAGAAATCGTAAGAGAGTTGGAAGAATCAGAAATTATTAGCCATCCCTCCTTTAGTAGATTAAAAACAATTGTAAATAAATCAGAAATTGATAATGCTCGGGAAATGAGCCTTATGATAAGTAATTCTGATAGTGAACTAATTAAAAGACTTTATCAAATCCCGTCTGTCCTGGAAATCGAAACTCATCCATCCGGGAGGTTAACATTTAAACTGGCCAACACTGAAAATGCTGTGACCCAAGTTATATCAGTCGTAATGGAAACTGGAGGAAATATTACCTCAATTTCAACCAAAGATCCTTCTTTAGAAGATGTTTTCACGAAAGTGACTGCAAAAAAGGTTAAAAAAGAAGAGGCAGGCGAATAATATGATGGAAACAAAAAAAATCTACTGGATGATTAAGAAGGATTTACTAGTGTTATGGAGACATAAACCGCGTTTAATTTCCATATTCATATTCCCCATACTTATGATAGCCCTTTTTGGCTACGGTATGGGGGGATCAATCGAAAACATACCAGTTGTCGTGGTTAAACAGTCCCAGGGGATGGTAACTGATTCAACCCTCACCCACATCAAAGGAATGGACCTCTATGAAGTGAAAGACATCATATCAGATCCAGATAGAGCCAGGCAAATGGTTGAAACCGGCGTGGTGAAGGCTGCTATCATACTTCCTCCGGATTATGAAGATTTAAACAGTGGAAATCCCAAGAGTGTAGTAGTGTACGTTGATTCATCTGATCAAATGGCTACCCAGGCATTAGTACCTGCTACTCAAGCCCTTTTTAGCCAAATATCAACTCAAATCGGATTGCAGAAACTTCAAACCATGACTGCCCAGTCTTCCAGGGTGAAAGTGCAGTCTCAGGGAGTTAACACTACCACCGGTTCATCACTGTCAAGTATCAATTACCAGAACATAATGAACTCCATCAACTTCCAGATCAACAAGATCTATGGAGATATCAAATACATTGACTTTTTAGTGCCGGCCATTCTAGCTATGACGGTTATGATGGGAGCTATGATGAGTATGGGTGAATCCCTGGCTGGTGAAAGGGAACGAGGTGAACTTGCCAGGTTATTCATGACACCAACCAGTGTAAGTACTGTGGTGGGTGGTAAAATCATATCACGTTTGATCATTCAAACATCAACAGCCATGGTACTGATAGGTGCGGCCATAGTGCTGTTTAATATCACAATAGCTGGCAGTATGTTACTTACCATACTCCTATTGATACTTACTGCCTTGTGTTTTGTAGGCTTTGGGATCATGATTTCTGCTAGGGTAGGTACACAGGAAGACTACATCCAGATGGTGATGCCCTTTAGCATGCCCATGATGTTCATATCTGGAGTGTTCTATCCCCTGGAAACTATGCCCTGGATTTTCCAAAAAATAGCTTATTTAGCACCTTTAACCTATGCAAACATTGCATTAAGGGAGGTTATGTTGCAAGGGGCCGGAATTGGAGATATATGGGTCGAAGTAGCAGTTCTCTTAGGTTTCACCCTGCTTTTCTTTGCTATGGGTGTTACCAGATTTAATCGGGATATTTAGAAGATAATGAGATTAAAGGTGATATTATGTATAACAACAAAAAGTTAATTATGGGATTTCTGGCTATTAGTTTATTTACCATACCTATTTCATTAGCCCCAGTGGTAGCTCTTGACTGGCCTATGTTTCATCTGAATGAACAACGAACTGGGAAATTAGAACAGCCAGCTGACTTTACACCAGCATCCTGGTATTTCCAAGCCGGAGATTCAATCAAATCTTCCCCAGCCATAATGGACAAGGTAATATATTTTGGATCAAGTGATGGGTATGTTTATGCAGTGAATCTTGAGTTGGGGAATCGCTTATGGAGATATGAAACTGAGGGAGCTGTCACTTCCTCTCCAGTGCTATTAAACGAAACTTTATACGTTGGTTCCATGGACGGGTATCTTTACGCTCAGGACACTAAAAATGGTGAAGTGGAGTGGAAATATAAAACCGGTAATTCCATAGAATCTTCCCCTACCATTGATGGTGATACTATTTACGTGGGATCCGATGATGGCCGTTTATACGCAATTTCGACTAATGGATCTTTATTGTGGGAATTTTTAAGTGGAAATGCCATTAAATCCTCCCCTATAGTGAATGGGAGTACTGTTTACTTCGGATCAGACGATGGTAAGGTATACGCCCTGAATGCAGAAACGGGTGAGAAAAAATGGGAATACACTACTGGAGACAAAGTACAGTCTTCACCAGCCATTTTAAACGAAACATTATATGTGGGATCCAATGACGGCAAAATATACGCCTTAAATATTAATACTGGGGTTCTCGATTGGAATTATGAAATGGGTAAACCTGTTAAATCTTCTCCAACTATCGATTCGGCCGATGACAGCCTTTTCATAGGAGCGGATAATGGCAAGGTGGTCTGTGTAGACACCAGAAATGGAACTGAAAAATGGGTGGTTGAAGGTTTGGGAGCAGTTAAATCTACAGCAGCGCTCTTTGATAATAAAATTGTCTTTGGATCTGATGATGGAACGGTTTACATTCTAAACAAGTACACCGGGAAAGAAGAGTGGACTTACAACCCCGGGTACTACGTAATGAACGCTCCATTCCAGTCATCGCCTGTTACTTATGGTAACATGATCTACATTGGAGGAAATGACGGATACCTCTATGCCCTAAAAAGCGACAAGGAAAGCGGACCCATATCCATATTTGCCTACTACATCGGAGGAGCCTTAGTAGTGATCTTAGTCTTACTAGTGGGTCTGAGGTCCATACGGGGCCGGGGAAAAAAAGGCGAATAGAAATTTTTTGAAAAATCGCCGTTTTATACGGCTTTAATTAATTTTTTATTGAAGCATCTATGTAAAATGGTTTAAAAATAAAAAATAATATGAAACCATTGAGGTTTCAAGATTTCACTGACTATTCCTTGGTTAAAGATATTTCTATTGCGGATACGTTGGTGGAAGATCCCTCATTACTCATGATCTCCTCGGTGCTTATATCGATGTTGTCCACCGTGGCATCGGTAATGAATCGGTTCCTCACAATCTCAGCAACGTCAACTGCCCTGCTTATTGCTCTTCCTCTTGCCTTTAGAATAACTTCAGAGACGCCGCCATTCATCTGAGTCACCACAGCTAAGACATAGTTCATTACCGGCTTGTTTCCAATGTACACTATATTTTCCTCTGACATCGCTTTAACCTCCAATGATAGTAATGGTAATAATCTTTATCCTTATTATACATTACATATTTATTTTCAAGAATGTCACTAGGTATTTACAGAATTTTTAGCATTTATGAGTTTTAATGGTTGACAAATTTACGATGTTTTTTTTAAAAGATTTTTCAAAAAACTAAGACTGTTTAACACGGAATATAGTCACGTATCCCTCTATTTTTCCATCAACACCCTCTATAGAAGTTATATTTCCATTTACAACTAATTTTGAGCCATCTCTGGTCATCAAGATGAGTTCTTGAGGTGTCCCTATTTCAAGATCACCTTCATAATCATCATTTGCAAGGGAGATGAACAGATCATGCAACTTCATATCCAGAACTTCTTGTTCCTTCATGCCAGTTATATCTTCAGCCGATGTGTTCATGAAATTAATCCGGCCATGGGGATCAGTGGAGATAACAGCGTCACTTACGTTGCTCAACATTTTTTGTATCCATTGATCAGGACTAGATAATTTTTTTTCCAACTCATGATGTTTAAGAGTGATCTCAATGGCGGTTTGTAGCTCGTTATCATCGAATGGTTTATGTAAAAATCCGAATGGTTTTTTTATGATGAATCCAGATGGTTGAGTCTCTTTAGCCCGTTTTAAAGTATTTTCATCAGCAAAAGCAGTTAAATATATTATTGGAATTTTAAATCGGGACCTTATATTCTCCGCAGCTTCTATGCCATCCATTTCGCCATTAAGCCTTATGTCCATGAGAACCAAGTCCGGATGGAATTTCTCAACCTCCTGTAGTGCCTCTTCACCCGAAGAAACAATTGATGGAACGATGTAACCTGCACTTTCCAGGCCCATTTTAATGTCTTCTCCTGTGATCCGTTCATCTTCGACAACCAAGATCTTTGCAGCTGCCATGTCCATTCCCCTCTTAGTTAAGGTTCAAAGAGTATAGATCGATAATTATGATTAAGGGCCATTTTGAGGCCGGAATATGATAACCATACCATTCACTTCCCCTTTATTGTCATTTAATGGTGTGACTGTGCCTTCTAAAAGCACCTCCGATCCATTGGGAGATATATAGGACGGAGTTTCACCAGGAGAAAGTGCATCTTCTAGGCTTGTTTCCTCTTCAATTATAGGGTTAAATCGGAAAAACACGTCATCCAAGTTTTTGCCTAGTACTTCGTCCTTTGAGCGTCCAATGATTTTTTCAGCAGCGTTGTTGATGAATCTAATTTTTTTAGAGGGATCAGTGGATATTACAGCCTCACTGACGTTGCGGAGCATAGCTGAAAATAACTGGTGGTGTTCTTTTTCCATATGATGGCGGTACAAGGTAATTTCAATAGCAGCACGGATTTCTGTATCTTCAAAGGGCTTGTTAATAAGTCCCTGGCCTTTTACTAAAAAACCAGATGGTTCAGTCTTTTTAGCTCTTTCCACAGTCTTTTCATCAGAATAAGCAGTCAGATAAATTACTGGTATATCGTAAAGTCGCCTGATCTCACCGGCTGCTTCTATACCATCCATTTCACCTTCCAGTCTGATATCCATCAAAACCAGATCAGGCTTGATTTTTCCCGCCTTTTGAACTGCATCTTCGCCAGAAGAACAAATAGCCGGGACTTGGTAACCATCAAATTCCAATCCGGCCTTAAGATCTTCAGCGGTGATTCGTTCATCCTCCACCACAAGAATTTTCGCACCGCTCACTTGGTCCTACCTCCAGTTTCTTTATCGTCTGTTGTAGATTTAAGTCCACCTTTTATATAAACCATTCAATCAACCATTTTATGTCATTTTTAGGTTAAAAGTCTTTAGATCAATTTTACCATTAATATTTTATTTATGGCGTCCAATACCGCTTCTACACTGGCCATTACTACGTCTTCTACTGTGGATCTGCCTGTGGCTTGGTTACCCTCTTTGTCTGCCATGATCACAAACACCTCAGCCAGGGCATTGGTTCCACCTGTTATCGCCTCAATATTATATTCCTTAAGTTCTATATCGGTGGTGTCACTAACCAGACTTTGTATAGCATTAATGGCAGCATCAACCGGACCCACACCTGTTTTTGCAGCAGTTTTGACTTCACCATCTATGTTCAGTTTGATGGTGGCCGTGGGCAGTACGTTGTCTCCAGTGAGTACAGAAAGCCCTTCCAGTTTAACTGTTTCTTTTTGAGCTCTACCCAGCACTGTTTCTGCCAGAGCTTTTAAATCTGCATCTGTGACCATTTTACCCTTGTCACCCAGTTTCTTTACTTGGTCAAAAACTTGGCAGAACTGATCCTCATTCATTTCAATACCATAGTCATCCAGTTTGGACCACAGGGCTCGGGCCCCGGTGTGTTTGCCCAGTACTATGCGCCGGGTGTGGCCTACTACCTCAGGCATGAGTGGTTCGTAGGTTTCGGCTTTGGCTAATACCCCGTGGACATGAATGCCGGCTTCATGGGCAAATGCGTTGTCTCCTACTATGGCTTTGTTGGGAGGTATCCTGACTCCAGTTATTCTGGACACCATCTGGGAAGTGTCCACCAATAATTTAGTGTTTATATTAATTTTTACATCATAATTGATGATTAAGGCCATAACCACTTCTTCTAGGGAGGTGTTACCAGCCCGTTCACCGATTCCATTGATGGTGGCGTGTACTTGTTCTGCCCCTGCTTCCACCGCAGCCAGGGAGTTAGCCACGGCCAAACCAAAGTCATCATGACAGTGTACACTGATGGGTGCTGCCAGCTCATTTTTTAGTTGGCCCACCAGGTAGTTCATGGCGGATGGGACCATCACGCCTACGGTATCTGGTACGTTAATATAATCTGCCCCAGCTGATTCTACAGCCTGGTATATCTCCAGCAAATAATCAAATTCGGTACGAGTGGCATCTTCAGCGGAAAATTCGGCCACAATTCCATGATCCTTTATATATTCCACTGCTTCCACCGCTTTTTGTAGAATGTCTTCCTTACTCATTTTCAACTTGTACCCCCGGTGGAGGGGAGAAGTGCCAATGAAGGTGTGTATGTAATCCACGTCACTACTGATGGCAGCATCCAGATCTTCGGGTAAAACTCGGGCTAGGCCACAAATCTGGCATTTCAGGCCTAATTCCTTTATTTCTCTGGCTGCTTGCTGTTCTCCTGGTGAAGCAGCCGGGAATCCCACCTCTATGGTATCGACTCCCAGAACATCCAGTCGTTTGGCTATTCTTAGCTTTTCTTTGGGTGTGATGGCTACCCCTGGGGTTTGTTCACCATCGCGAAGTGTGGTATCAAATATTTTAACCCTCTCTGGTAAGCTCATCTTTGCTTTCACCATATCCATGTACATGGGAAGACCTCAACTTTTTTTAAGTTAATATTATGGTGGGTGGTGTTTCATAAATAAATTGGGATCATCAACTACCCATGATAAGACTCAGAAAGTTCCGAAGTCCAGGAGCCAATCCCAAAACAAATATGGCCAGTTTAAGCATGTTCCGGGTAGTTTTATCCTCCACACTGGTATCTATAATGTATAAAACCGTTAATATAACTGTTATTTTTAGTGGAAACATCACTACGGCGGTGTCAACCATTTGAGTAAGGAAATTAGGGAGAACATGCTGTTCTCCGTAGCCATAGAAGTCCACTGCAATGAAAGTGGTACTGGCATCCAAAAGGTGAGCAATAAGTACACTTAAATTGAATTTATCTTTTAACAACCACCATTTATTCCGCAGAAATATGAATGGTGCTGATATCAGAGCCCATGCCCCCAGGATCTGAAGTAGAGGAACCGGGTTTATGTGTTCTATCATTACTAGGTTGAAAAGGCACATAAAAGATCCTAGGCTAAAGAGAGTATACCTGTAATCCCAGCCCATCTTCTTTTCCATAAATACTGATAATAAAAGGGCGGTAATGGTTATCAATCCGGTTAAAACGTATAATCCCGGAGTAACCAGGAGCAAGGTTAGGGGATACAAACCATTATCCACCAGGGCCCGGGCACTGGAGCCAAAGAAGATAAATGGCACCAGGGCCAGTAACAGTTCCCCCGGATCTTTTTGGAGCCATTTGAACATGCGGATAATGATCAAAATAGCCAACCCCAGGATAATTCCAAAAACAATGGTGTTAAGCAGGGTGTAGCCAGGATGAAGGTATAGGAAGTTCTCCTCTATGAATTCAAGTATCATGGCAGTTATTTAAGAGTAAAATTCTTTATTTGGTTTTCAAACTTTTTTAATCTTCTTATTTATGACTTCCTTTATTATAAGAGGAAGAGGTGTTCTGTCGCCATAAACATTGGTCTTCCCAGATAATATGGTCTCCAATATACTTTCCACATCAAAATCTGCCTCTAATTGAGTCACACAACTGCCAATAGCTTTCAAAAAATGTGCATCGCTAGCCCCCAATTGGGGAATGTTATTTTCCTCTGCCATTTTACGTGCCTTCCAGTTTGAATAGCCAAAAATGTACCGTGAGTTAAGGGTTTCCAATGCATCCACATCTAAACTGCTAATGCGGCTGAAAATTCCTTCACGGTAGCGTACAAAGGGGTGAGCTGCTACGGCAATCCCCCCCTGATCCCTGATCAGATCCACTGTTTCATCAGGATCCAAACCAGGGCTGATCTCATCTTTTATCCCTAACGCCACAATATGGCCCTTATTGGTGCTGATTTCCATGGCAGGAATTATTACAAAATCTTTTAAGCCCTTAAATCTATTTAAAGCCTCTTTTGATCCCTTCATAGTGTCATGGTCAGCGATGGCCACTGCATCCAGGCCAATCTTGCGACTGTATTTTACAATATCTACAACCGCGGAACTGGAATCTGGCGAGTAAGTGCTGTGTATGTGTGTATCAATGATCATGTTCTACTGACCCCTCTTGGACATTACGGCTTTAATCAGGCCGACTGGGCCCACCATCATAACATCCCCGGCAGGAGCAGCGTTGTAAACTTCAAAACCTGTTTTGTTTATTATTTTCCTCTGAGGACCAGTTACCACCACTCGGTCGAATTTTCTAATGGATTCCACCACCCAGGCCCCATGCCCACCATCTTCATGGACCTCTTCATGGGTAATTTCTCCTGTTACCAACCTGTCAACTAATTGTTCCATCTTAGATGAAGTCAACATGTGGGTGTGATGCTCAAAAACTCCACATATCCTACCTTTCTTAAAGGATGCGGCCAGTGTGTGACCATTTCCAACGTCCATGGCCACGAACTGTTCCATGGCCTCCACGTGGGGGTCACAAGTACATCCACATAGAGCTGCAAATTTGGTATCCATTATCGTGGGGTGATAGCCTTTCAAGATACGTAAAACTCCCTGCATACGGGTAAAGTATTCGGGAACCTGGGCATGGAAAGCGAATTCTTCGGGGAGTGAAGGTGAATTCATTTTCTCCCGGATCTTCTGGAAGCGGAAATTACGATCACCCCTGCCTTCAGAGTTACCATGGTCCTGTACCGCCACCCCCAACCAATCAAACTCCAATGTTACGCCGTAAAATTGTAATGCAGACTTCAGCACCTCAAGGTCCACATCACCCATCCTTATCTCTGCTATTTCAGGATGTTGTTCCCCATCATCAACGATCTCAATTCCCATGGCCCTGACTTTGTCTAAATCATCACGGACAGTACGTGCGGCACTTTCAGTCATAACCACCCGGTAGCCCTTTTCCAGGTGTCTTTTAATGGCATTGGTCACTGGACCTCCGCCCATGGTCTCTCCACTCAGAAAAATGTCGTGGTGATGCTTAAATATTTTATTTGCTATTATGCGAGTAGGAGATGGTAGAACCAGCTTTATTGCGTTTTCAATGGGTTCTTCAGAGTCATAGAACATGATATCCTGTGTACCAGTTCCCACGTCAATGGCCAAAATCTTCATGTAGAGTATCTTATGTTCTTAACTGTTTATAATTAATGCAAATTAATGTACAAAATTATACAACAAAGATTTAAATAGTACGTTGAAGATAGTGTAGCCAGACGAATGCAGGTGATAAATAATGCAGAGAGTAACTTTACCGGCTAAAGCAATTCCTAAAAAATGGTACAACTTGGCCGCAGATTTACCCGTAGAATTTCCTGAATATTCACAACCTGAAGATGGAAATCAGTTGGAAAATCTGCCCAAAATATTTTCCAGTGGCGTTTTGAAACAGGAAATGTCACAAAAACGCTATATCAAGATACCTAAGAAGATAAGGAAGATTTACAAGAAAGTAGGGCGGCCCAGCCCACTTTATCGTGCAAAGGGTCTGGAGAAATACCTGGACACCCCGGCCAAAATCTTCTACAAAAGGGAAGACATGTCTCCCACCGGGAGTCATAAGTTCAACACCGCTATAGCTCAAGCATATTATGCAAAAAAAGACAAAGCTAAAATGCTCACCACCGAAACTGGTGCCGGACAATGGGGTTCAGCACTATCACTAGCGTGTAACATGATGAACATCGGCTGCCGGGTGTACATGGTTCGGGTATCCTTCCAACAAAAACCGTACCGTAAAACAATTATGCAGCTCTACAACGGGGAAATACTGCCATCCCCCAGTGATAAAACAGAGTTCGGCAGAAAAATATTAAGTGAAGAACCTGACCACCCTGGAACTCTAGGTATTGCCATCTCAGAGGCCATCGAAGACGCTTTAAAGGATGATAAAATATATTATTCCCTAGGAAGTGTCCTAAACCACGTTATGCTACACCAAACTGTTATCGGCCAGGAAACCAAGAAGCAACTGTCCATGATCGATGCCGAACCAGACATCATGGTAGGATGTGTGGGTGGTGGGAGTAACTTCGCAGGAGCAGTGTTCCCCTTCATTAAAGACCAGATAGATGGGAATATCAACTGTAAGTTCATTGCAGCAGAACCCAACTCCTGCCCCACGTTAACCCAGGGCGAATATCGTTACGACTTTGGAGATACAGCAGGCATGACGCCCTTGATTAAGATGTACACCCTGGGTCATGACTTTGTACCACCAGCCATACACACCGGCGGGCTTAGATATCATGGAATGGCGCCATTAGTGGCTCTTTTAGCACATGAAAAAATGATAGAGGCTCGTTCAGTAACTCAAACCGAAATCTTCAAATCAGGAAAATTATTTGCTGACGTGGAAGGAGTAGTGCCTGCCCCCGAGACCTGTCATGCTATTAAAGTAGGTATCGATGAAGCCATAAAGTGTCGGAAGGAAAATGAGAAGAAAAACATAATAATTAACTTCTCAGGACATGGTTTATTGGATCTGCAGGGTTACGACGATTATTTAGAAGGCAAATTAGTTTAATCGCCTTCCTATTTTATTTTTTTCGTTTTATTTTTCCAAAATAAAGTAATTAACCTATAATGCACAATTTCTATGAAACCCTAATTATCAACCAAGATTAAGGGCCTTTAATTATCTTTTTATACTCTTTAAGTCCATAAATTTAAACAGACCCTAAGGAGGACAATAATCATGTACAGGATAGGGGAAGCCTTAATTGGAAATGGAAATGAAATTGCTCATATTGATCTAGTTATCGGAGACAAAAAAGGACCGGTAGGAAATGCCTTTGTCAGTAACCTGGGAAGCATGTCCCTGGGACACACACCCCTCTTATCGGTTATCCGACCCAACCTAATGACTAAACCCGCCACTCTTATCATCCCCAAAGTTTCAGTAAGAGATCTCGGTGATGCTAACAAGATATTTGGACCAGCCCAAACTGCTGTGGGCCGGGCTGTGGCGGACGCGGTCCAAGAAGGCCTAATAGCAAAGGAAGATGCAGAAGACCTGGTTCTCATCGTTAGTGTGTTCATACACCCGGAGGCATCTGATTACCGGAAAATTTACCAGTACAACTACGGAGCCACCAAACTAGCCATACGAAGAGCTATGACAGATTATCCATCAATAGATAAAGTATTGGCTGAAAAAGACAGAGGAACCCATGCAGTTATGGGGTTCAAGGTTAACCGACTGTGGGATCCTCCTTATCTGCAAGTTGCTCTGGATCTTGATAACTTGGCTGAGATGGAACGAATTATCAGCAGCCTTCCTGACCGTGAACGAATACTCATCGAAGCCGGGACCCCACTGGTCAAGAAATTTGGAGTGGGTGTGGTAAGTAAAATTCGGGAGCTAAAACAGGACGCCTTTATAATTGCAGATTTGAAAACCCTGGATGTGGGTAGAATAGAAGTTAAAATGGCTGCCGATGAAACTGCTGATGCAGTGGCCATTTCTGGACTGGGAACCATGGAATCCATTGAAAAAGCCATCCACGAAGCATCAAAACAGGGCATATACTCCATCCTGGACATGATGAACGTGGATAATTTCCTGGAAAAACTTCAAAGTCTGAACTTCATGCCAGATATCGTCTTACTCCACCGTAATGTGGACCTAGAAACTCTTAAAAAGGAAAAAGGCGAAGAACTTGGTGATATGACCGAATGGGGTAATATTAAAAAGATCAAGGAGATTCTTGGTGAGGAACGATTAGTGGCAGTAGCCGGTGGAATAACCCCACAAAAGATCAATGAAGCCCTGGAAAGCTCTGCGGATATCATTGTAGTGGGCCGGTACATCATCGGATCCCGTGATGTCAGGCACGCAGCAGAAGACTTCCTGGCGCACATGCCCCAGGATCCGGACACCATGCGCCTAGCTCTAGACGAAGACGAATCGATTTAAAAAGAGCATTTGCTCTAAACTTTTATTTTTTTTAGAAATAGTTATTTTTTTCTCAAAGACAGGTATTATGAATGGATAATTAATGATTGAATAATCTTCTAAAACTCCCTAATTCGAAAATAACTGAGATAATATTATGAATTAGATTATAAATTAAATTATAGACTGAACTAATCTAATTCATAAAATGTAAGTGATGGGATTGTGAGTTTTGGTCAGAATCCAATCCCCATTTACCTTCTTAGGAACTCTTGATTACTATACCATTGACGTAGTTAGATGTCCAGTGATAACGCATTGCGTATCCGTTGCCTTTGTAGTCGTAGTTTACCCATTTGCCGTTGTTGTAGTATTGTACGGATCTATGTCGGGATGACATGCTGGTAGGGTATTGAATGATCCTTACTTTGTAACCTTTTTTTAGCAATTGATTGTATAGAATATCACTGTTGGTCCAGCAGTCACCGGTTCCTTTAGAACCACCACTGCTGTAACTCTGGATGTAGCTAACTTTATAAGTTACGTAGTATGCAGCTCTAACGTATCTGTACTTGCCGTTCCGGTAAACCTTTTTGTAATAGTATTTCTTGTAGGACTTCTTATAGGACTTTTTGTAAGACTTCTTGTAGGACTTCTTATAGGACTTTTTGTAAGACTTCTTATAGGACTTCTTATATGTCTTCTTATAAGATGTCTTCTTGTACTTGTAGACTGCATTGACTTCAGATTTAGCAACTGAAGGTGTATTCACTGAGTTGATGCTATTCAATTGGGAAATGCTTGCGCTTTGGCTTGGATTTTGGTTATTTACTGCCCCTGAAAGGGGTAAGGTGCATATTGCTATTGCTAACGCTAATAGCAACAAATGATTATATTGTCGCTTGATTATACCGCCTCCGTGACTCATCACATTGTATGATGAGGTCCTATTGGTATAGCATTGCATTTTTGAAACATGACTTATAAAGGTTCTGGTTTTAATCTCAAAAATTCCAATCCATACACCTTTTTTTTAGATTTAACGCGTCTTTAGAAGGAATTCCGTGAACTAAAAATAGAAAAACTCAATCCGTTGTTATTTTGCCCATATATGATTTCTAATAAGACTCTTTTGCTAAACAAGGCGAAAGCAATAAGAACGTTTAAAAAGATTAATTGCTTAATTTAACTCTAATCTCTTCAATGACTCATTTAACAAAAAAGAGTTAAATTACTTTATTTCATTTAAATATCGAGATTTGAAAGGCAATTTATACCCAATAAACTTTAAATATGTGTTTTACTTCTAAAGGAGAGGGATAATCTTTTTCAGCAGCCACGTCATGCTACGAAGCGAACGGGGTTGTTGATAAAATGATCATAATTTACCCCTTAATCCTTTAAACCTTCTTAAACTGTGTAGTTTAATATTTAAGGGCTAATGTTAATTAAAATTTGATCAAGAACTATCCCCCAAAAGCGTGAATGAAGCCATTATCAAATCCAATTATCAATTATAGGAGTACAAAATTTTACATCATCATGGGCCAAGAAAGTTAATAGACATTGATTATGATATATAATTTAGAGGGAGTGATACTATCATACTGGGAATATGTGGAAGCCCTAGAAAACAGGCTACGGAATATGTTTTGCAAAATGCTCTGTCCATGATGGAAGAAAAAGGGTTTGAAACGGAATTTTTCACGGTGCGAGGGAAAAATATTAGCCCCTGCCGTCACTGTGATTACTGTATGCGTAAGAAAGAGTGCATATTAAAGGATGACATGTATCAGGTGTATCCTCTGATCCAAGAGGCTGATGGACTAATACTGGCAACCCCCATCTACAACGGAGGCATTAGTGCCAATTTAAAGGCTGTTATGGATCGTTGCCGGGCTCTAGGTGCTGTTGATTTTAATTTCCTGCAGTACAAAGTGGGAATGGGAATTACCGTTGGTGGAGACCGGGCTGGTGGCCAGGAACTGGCTATGCAGCAGATCATTACCTATTACATCCTTAACGGCGCGATACCAGTTAGTGGCGGGGCCTTTGGTGCGAACCTGGGCGCCAATTTTTGGTCCAAGGATACCTTAGATGGTGTGAAAAACGATGAAGAGGGTTTTAGAAGCCTTAGAAAAACTTTAAAACGTTTTCACATTTTTTTAGGAAAATATGGGGAAGGTTAGGTTTCCAAAAAAAATAACTTATAAGTTATAAGTTCAAAGTTATAACTTAGTAGTTTTAAGATATACAAATCAATAAAAACGTGCTAATAATATTGATTTACTAAGGTTTCCCAGAGTACTCTACATGAGAATCGAAGTTGACCTGAAGAAATGTACAGGTTGCGGAGTTTGCAGGGAAGAATGCCCTAAAGGGGCTAGAATATGGAACATTAACGAAAAGGCTAGGGCCAGCAACTTGCGCTACTGCCATTTATGCATGATATGCGCTTCGAAGTGTCCAGAAGATGCCATAAGGGTGATAAGAGATGAAATCCCGAATGATGAAAATAAAAAGGAAAACCTCGGAAACTGATATTAACCTATTCCTTAACCTTGATGGGAAAGGAAAATACCAGGTAGAGACTGGCATCCAATTTTTCAACCATATGCTAAACTCTTTTTCTCGTCACGGACTATTTGATCTGAATTTGCAGGTAAATGGGGACCTGGAAGTGGATGACCACCACACTGTGGAAGATGTGGGTATAACACTTGGGCAAGCATTTAATAAAGCACTGGGAGACAAAAAAGGCATAAAAAGAGTGGCCAACTCATTAGTTCCCATGGATGAGGCACTGGCACTGGTAGTTGTTGATCTGAGTGGGCGGAGTTATGCTGTTCTGGATATGAGTTTCAAAGCTGAGAAAGTAGGTGATATGAGTACCGAAAATGTCCCCCACTTCTTTGAGTCCTTTGCCCATGCAGCAGAAATAAATCTGCATGCCAGAGTGGAGGGTAGAAATGACCACCACCAGATTGAGGCACTGTTCAAAGCCTTAGCCCGGGCCCTTAAAGAAGCTATCCATATAGAACATGACCTAATCCCAAGTACCAAAGGCATAATATAGGGCATGGGAAGTTCAAGGGACAATAATTCGACTGACTGCGGAGGCATTTTAACGAAAGAATGTTTAGCACCGAAAATTAAGGATTGGCTAAGTATTATTATTAGTCAAAAAAATCTGGAGGTATAAATATGAAAACCCTAATAGCCTGTTATTCATACACGGGAAATACCATGGTAATAGCTCAGAAGATAAATGAAGCTATAGATTCGGATTTAACCCGAATCCAGCCAGTAAAAGATCGCTGGTACATGATAAAGGCAATTCACGCCTATCTGGAAAAAAAATGGCCCATAGAAGATTGTATTAAGGATCTGTATGAATATGATTGTTTGCTTCTATGCTGCCCCATCTGGGCCGGCCGCGCTCCACCTGGTGTGAATCAGTACCTTGAAGAGCTGCAAAATGTGAAGGGGAAAAAACTGGCTGTCATGGTCACCATGGGTGGGAATGGAAATGAAATAGCCACCAGGCAAATCAAGACTGCTCTGGAAGTTAAGGGAATGGAACTAATAGCTCGGCTAAAAATAACTGGTAATGACCAGAAAAGTGGTGCTTGGGTGGCCAAAACAGAAGAATTTTGCCAGATCTTCATGAAATAATAATTTCCATAGCATGGAATACTTCAAGGATAGAAAAAATAGGGTTATTCTGCCCAAAATTTATTCTAGACACCTTGTAATTTTCATGGAACAGCCGATATTGGCTTCCACCTCGAAGTATGTTAATCCATGTTTTTCTGATAACTAAGACTCTTATACGCCACCCATCTCCCCTGACCCCCATCTTCGGATTTAGTCCTCTTGTAAGTAATAACTATTTTATGGACTCAGTTTATCAAGTTCTTTCTCTAAGCCGTGGGATTTGATCGTTCCATCATGTTTTATGAGATCATACCACCATTTGGTTCCACTCTTCATGAGCTAAATAGTTATTTAAAAACAAGACAATACCGTCCCGTGATCGGAACTGAATATTATGATAGGTTTAAGAAAATTCTAAAAAAACAAAAATATGCAGTCCCAGGGACTGCTATTTTATTAGGTTTTATTGTGGTTTGGACACTAGTTCTGTCTTGGACAGAGTCTGGCCTTCTCCACCGTGTGGTTTTCGTAGCACAGTGTCGTTGGCTTTTTCTATTTCACGTGCTTCCACTGCTAATTTAGCTGCAGCTGCAATCATTTCGTGGGCTGAAGCCACAATAGGAACGTATTTTTCCATTTCTTTAACCATGAAGCAGCCTTTAAGGTCTACATCTCCCACTTTAGCAGCAATTTCGTAAGCAGCCATGGCTTTGGCTTTAGCATAAGGATTAGAGAATCCACCTGCATCCGTGGCTTTGGCAGCGTCGATCACTACTTTTGGTAACTCTACATCGTTGCCCGCTTCGCAGGTAGCTATGATGCCATCCAGGGTTTCTTGAACCACCCGGTATGCTCCGGTGGCAGCTAGGACCTTGATCACATCGGCGTTGAAGCTGGCCATTTCAGTTGGATCCAGGAATTCTCTTCTAGCTCCAATCATAGGGTCTCCCAGGACAATAATGTATCCTAGGCCTTGTTCATCCATTTCCTCTCTTTTTCCCATTCCTGGAGCATCTCCCACAATAACAGCTGGAACATCCATTTCAGATAAGAGTTCTCTTGCTCGCGCAGGGCCGGGAGCACCAGGGTTGGGGCTAATGAATACCACAAAATCGGGTTCGAAGTCCATTATCTTGGGTACGGCTTCTTCGATCTGTTCTGGGTTCATCTTTGCACCTGAGCCCACTCCCCTAACATCGATGTTAGGTCGGTCCGCCCTCTCGTCTAACACCAAGTCGATGACCGGAGAGGTACCTAGGTTACCGCATTTAATAACTCCTATTTTAACAACCATTTTATCACCGGTGATGCTATTTTGATGATCTAATAAGTATTTTTTCATTTAATTTTTTCAAAAAGGTTTTTATACCCATATTCTCTGCAGTATACAGTAACTAAGTCGTTCAAAAGAGATAAACAAAGACCATTTAAATATATTTCAGTAAAATAATCAAAATTCAAACTTCCCCATTTATTTTTTCCAATATTATACCGTGTCAACATAAATCGGCGTCCTAAATAATTTTTGGACCATTTTTTTTTTGGAAGAGTGCTGTGTAGTAGGTGTACTTAGACCACCATTTCAAGTGTAACACCGGAATAATATAAAAAATTTTTATAAAACTGCCCCAGTCATCAGCCATTTGATATGTATAAACATGAAATATCAAGGTTGTAAGGCAACATACGAACTATTATTAAAAATAGATTTATTGACTAAAAAGCTTAATTGACTATTGTTAGTGTATTGAATATCAAATAAGGAGCTATTGTTAAATATATCTATGCATAAAATGATTTTATCAAGTATTATTCTACAGTAGAAAAAAAATTGGTGAAAGTACTGTAATAAATTTCTACAGTAGAAATTTTGGGGCCTATTCATTTTTTTGATTAGAAAAAAATGGTCCCATTTAATTTTAAATTCATTTAGAATACTTAAACCAGAATACAATCACCGCAAAAAGTGCCAGGAAATAGAAAAACCAAACTGAAATATCAGTTGGGCCGGTTTCTATCCATATAAGAGTGTGGGCTAGAATTATAGAATAAAATGCAGTGTAAGCATTATTTTTAAGTTTCTGTACATTATAAACCATTTTCAGGGCTAGGCCAATGAGGAACATCTGTATTGCCATGCCAACAGCACCGAAGTCCAGGAGTGCTGGACCAAAGATGGTGGAGGTGATGCAAGCCCGGTACCCCAGGGCAGTGCAGCCCACCGTGACTCTTGGATGGCCAGAGGAAAATATCTGCAGGAAAAGGTCACCACCAGTGGTGCCCTGGATGGCCACAATTTTGGAGAGAACCATGGTGGTGAAAGCGGCCCGATAAAAAACAAGATCCAAAGGGTTCAAACTCCACTGCTGCCATTCTATAGCTTTAACTGCTATGTATCCCACTGCAATACCAATAATGGCAGTGAAAATAATGAATCCAATGATATGAGAAGTTTTAAGACGGCGAGTGTAATAGGTGGTGATAAATACGCTGATTATAATGGCCAGGGTTGTGGTGCGGTAGCCGGTTAGGCCAAACAGCACCACTCCCACCATAAATAGGAGATAATAAATTTTACGGGGATATTTAGCTATAAGAATGTTTAATGCTGGTAAAAATAGGGGGTAAGCTATCCGCCATAGATCAGTGGTGGCCCTGAACTTAAGGTATCCACTCAAGAGGGGGATGCCTCCCAAAAGATAGAGGTTGATGCCCTGCAGGAGAAGACTGAAAATCACGATTCCCAGTAGCAGTTTCTCGTTAACTAAAAATTTCAACCGGGAATACCATTCAGGATCATCACCCAATTCCGTGCCTTGTTTATTGAAGAAGAATTTCAGACGCCCAAAATATCGATATATGAGCCAGGGAACAATCACTCCCAGTAAGAAGAACAGAGTACCCAACACTATGTAGCCAAAGGTAGCTGGCTCAGGATACTGCAAGTTCCTCAGATGTCTTTCAAATCCAACCAGAGCCAATGCTAGGTACAGGCCAATAACCACCGCAACGATGTATGGTGAAAAAAGATCTACATCTTTTACTTTCATGATCTTCAACAGTCCTGGATTAAAAAAATAGTGTGTTCCTGATTATCTGATAATACATGCCCTGGGGTATAAAAATATTCCCACTATTCCCGGGCACAGTCCGTGAAGTTAGCTGGGAACTGTGGACAGGCTGCTACATGAGTATGCACATAACTGGCCAGCGCATTTTTATCCATCAATCCATCCTTTTTAAAAGCAATTCCCTTTCCGCGAAGGATTTCGAAGGCAAACTTTGGTGTTTGATCATCTACTTTCACCAGGGAGTAGTGGAATTCATGGCCCCGGAAGGTTTCACCCTTTTTTATGATAATATTATCTTCTATGGCCTGGGAAATAACGTAACTTAGGGCCTGTGGTTTGTCAGTCATTTGGGAAGGGTAAGGAAAAATTCCACACATCTCATGCTGGTTAATGCTGCGAGTCAAATACATAAGGCCTCCACATTCAGCGTAGATGGGACGTTCATCCTGGTGAAATTTAACCACGGATTCCTTCATAGACTGGTTTGCCTCCAGTTCCCTGGAGAATATCTCAGGATATCCACCCCCAATGTACAAACCATCCACATCTGGTATTTCTTCCTGATGGAGTGGGCTGAAATACACCAGACGGGCATGGTTAGCCTCCAATGCCTCTAAGTTCTCCTGGTAATAGAAAGTGAATACTTCATCCCGTGCCACACCGATTTTAACTTTTTTCTTCCCTCCACTTTTCCATAGGCCTTCCCGCCCCGGGGGAAGTTCACCTGCCCCCTGCATTATCTCTTTAATTGCATCCAGATCCAAGTTTTCCTCCATGACCCTACCCCAATCCCCAATGTATCCCAGGATATTTTCCCTTTCCATAGCAGGGACCAGGCCCAGGTGGCGTTGTTCAACTTTTATATCATCACTACGGGGTATGCCACCCACCACCGGTGTTTTAGCCAGTTTTTCCACTGCTTCTTTGGTTTTCAAGTAATGTTTATGGTTTTTCACCCGATTCAGGATCACTCCCTCAATACGAACATCTGGATCCAAGGTTTTAAAACCTATAACTATGGCTGCAGCACTTTTAACCAGACTCCGTGTATTTAATATGAGAATAACCGGGGCATTTAAAGCCTTAGCCACGGATGCAGTGTTACCCACATCACCCGTAGGACTTATACCTTCATACAGACCCCGGACACCTTCAATAATTCCCATATCCCCCTTGGAAGCTATAAACCCCCTCTGGAAAGCCTCCCTTATCTGGGGTTCTGACATGAAAAAGGAGTCCAGGTTCCGGGAGTCGTGGCCCGTGGCCAGGGTGTGGTAGGTGGGATCAATGTAATCCGGCCCCACTTTATATGGTTGCACCCTGTAATCCTTTGAAAACGCCTTCATTATTCCAGTGGCAATGGTAGTTTTTCCCACTGCACTACCGGTACCAGCCAATACCAATCGCATGTTTTTTAGTTTACCACCCTCACTATAAAAACTCATATCCCATCTTCTTTTCTTTTAAAAAAATTTATGATGTAAGGGAAAAATGATATAACATAATGAACCTGGAAAAGCTGAGAATTCTGGGGGATGGATCCCGGTACGACCTCTGCAATTATGTTAGTCTTAATCAGGAGAATTTTACTAAAGTCAAACAACCAGGAATCTATCATACCAAAAGCAGCTGTGGATCTTCAGTGCCACTGTTTAAAACCCTGATGAGCAATCACTGCACAAGCGATTGTCTTTACTGTGTTAACAACTGTCAGAACAAGTTTCAACGAGATGAATACACTCCGCAAGAGTTGGTATCAGTGTTTCTCCATTATTACGAGAACCACTACGCAGAAGGACTTTTTTTAAGCTCCGGTATTCCAGGGGATCCTGACCAGGCCATGGACAACTTGGTGGAAGTAGCCAGACTATTGAGAAAGGAACACGAGTACCAGGGCTACATCCATCTTAAGATACTTCCCGGTGCTTCCTACGACCACATAAAAAGGGCCATGGGATTAGCTGACCGGATAAGCGTTAACTTGGAATCAGCAACAGCAACCGGTTTTTCAGAGCTGACCACAACCAAAGATTATCAAAAAGATGTTCTAAGGCGTATGAAATGGATCAATAGGTTGAAAAATCGCTACCCCCAGCTAGTCCCTGCTGGGCAGAGCACCCAGTTGATGGTGGGCGCCAACCAGGAAAGCGATGCTGATATTTTGAAACGTGTTGATTGGTTGAAGAAAAATTTAAACATAAAATTAAGTTACCTCAGTCCTTTCACACCCTTGGATAACACTCCTTTATACAACCATTCACAACCAGATCCTAAACGTGTGCCCCGCCTCTATCAAGCACAGTTTCTCATTAACTCTTATGGTTTCCCCCTGGAAGAGATGGTGCTTGACGATTCAGAACACCTTATACTGGATTCTGATCCCAAACAGTTGTGGGCCCAACTACATCCAGAGCACTTTCCAGTGGAGGTCAATGAATCAAGTTTCAATGATTTGATAAAAGTTCCAGGTATTGGTCCTAAATCTGCCCGTAAAATTATTGCTGCCCGGAGAGCAGGACATGTTTTCACCACCCTAGAAGATTTAAAAGGGAAGGGAGTGTGGATAAAGAGGGCTGAACCATTTATCAAATTAAACCGGGTTTATCAGTCCACCCTTAACTTCTAAATCAGACCCCAAATACTCGTTATAACTTCTAAGTTTTAACTTATTACTTATAAGTTATAATTAATGGTTTTAAAAATCCTGGTCCTGGAAGAGTCTCCAAATATCAGGATATTTATCAGCAACTGCAGCCTCTATTAAAACTGAAGCTTCCTTACTAATGCTAAACTCTGGTTTAGTTTTCTTTAAAAATCTAAGAACTGCAGCTGAACGTGCCGACCATAGAGATATCCGGGGGTTCTTATGCACTTCTATTAAAACGGCTTGGATGGTGGGATCATGGTCCTTTTTTGCCTTGACATTTGGTGTTTTTGACTCCTTTACAGATTTTTTTACCCCAGGTTTTCCTCTAGTCTCTGTTGTCTCTGGTTCATCCCTTTTTATAAGGGCGTCTAATCCTTTACCAAGTGCTCCTCCAGATTTTTTGGGACTCATTTGTTATCCTCCAGTTGGATGAACTCCCTGGCCAGTTTTTTATAGGCCTCCGTGCCCGTGCTCTCCTCATCGTAGATGACACAGGGCATACCATGGCTAGGAGCTTCAGCTAATGTGATGTTACGAGGAATTACAGTCTTGAACACGTACTCTCTTTCACCAAAGTATTCTTTGATGTTCCTGTAAACATCCCTTCCAAGACGGGTTCTGCCATCATAAAGAGTGAGAAGAATACCCTTAATAGGAGACGGACTCTTTAATCTTGTTTCAACCAGTTCCATGGCCTCCATTAAATCTGCCATGCCCTCCAGGGCATAAAATTCTGCCTGTATAGGGATCAGTACACTGTCCGCCGCCATCAAAGAGTTAATCGTGAGTATCCCCAGGGAAGGTGGAACATCGATGAATATGTAATCGTAGTATTCTTTTATATCGTCAATGGACAGGTCTAAAATTGTATGGTAACCCACTTCCTTGCTCAGTTCTATTTCTGCACCACTCAGTGAAATATTGCTGGGAACCAGGTGCAGTCCGGAAATTTCCGTTGACAAAAGAGCTTCTTCCATGGTATCCTGTCCAGTGAGGACGGTATAGATAGTTTTATCAACCTCATTTTTTTCTATCCCAAATGCGGTAGTGGCGTTTCCCTGAGGATCCAAGTCTATTACCAGTATTTGCTTACCCATCAAGGCTAACGCCGCTGCAAGGTTAACTGCAGTGGTAGTTTTACCGCAACCTCCCTTCTGATTCAGTATTGCAACAACTTCTCCCATTAATCACGGCCTCCAATTCTAACTTATAACTTATAAGTTATCAGGAGGTATATTTAAGTTTATCTATTGGTTAAGATTGGGAATGAGGGCTTAACACCGGGCAGTGTGAAAAAATGTTTATTAACTAAAATATGCAGCCAAAACTGCATAAATTATTGATAAAAAAAAGGAAGGGCAAAGGACCAAAATGCCTAGAAATTGATCCTCCGGGACAACAAGAGTGGAAGAGGTAATGGACGAAAGGGCATTCCATGCATTGCTTCTTTGATAGTATTAACCAGCTCTTCTCGAGTCATGTCCACTTTTTCATCTGTTTCTCGGACGGAAACGTTGAATTTGCCTTCATCCAACTCTTTATCTCCAATAACCACCACGTATGGAACCCACTCCCCAGCAGCGTTGCGTATTTTTTTACCCACCCGATCCAGCCGGTCATCCACATCTACCCTTATCTGGGCATCTGTTATCTCCTGAGCCAGTTCCAGTGCAAAGTCCAAGTGGCGTTGGGTTACCGGGAGGATGCGTAGTTGTGTGGGTGATAACCAGACCGGTAACATCGGTGGTTTGTGCTCCATCGCGACTGCAGCCTTCTCAAGAAGACTGCATATAACTCGTTCAATACTCCCGGTGGGGCTACAGTGGATTATGATGGGATGATGTTCTTTTTCTTCCTGGTCGATGTAGGTTATTCCAAATCTTTCTCCACTCTCCACATCAATCTGTATGGTGGGGTTTTCAATAGGCCTACCCAGGTAATCAATGGCTGCAAAATCCATTTTAGCTATCCAGTAATGTTTACGCCTAGGCAAAATCTCCAGCAGTACTGGTTTACCTATTTTTTCCGCAATTTGGTATACCCATTCACGATTTTGGTCCATAAACTCCTGGGTCGCCCGGAATATGACCTCATAGTTGACGTTAAGGTCTTCTCCGGTCTGTTGGCACATGTATATCTGCTGGTTAAATTCCTGAAGGGACTGCTTAAGGTCAGCGCAGACCGTGTGCAGATCCGGCATGGTAAATCCCCTCAACCTTTTAAGACCCACAACTTCTCCTTTTTTCTCCAATCTGAAGCTGTAGGTGGAAAGTTCATAGATGCCCACTGGAAGATTTTTCCAGGTTAAAAACGAGTCAGAAAGTACACGAAAAGCTCCGAAACAACAAGCATATCTTAGCATAAGTTCTTTCTTACCACCCATGCGGTATTGCCGCTCCCCAAATTTCTCGGCATGTTCTCGTATGGCATCATCAGCTAAATCGTACATTATAGGGGTTTCTACTGGCATTGCTCCTCGTTCAGTTACCAATCTATAAACGTAGTCTGATAGGAGATCCCTGATGAGACGCCCCTTTGGATACCAGCGCAAATGACCCACATCAGCGGATGGTTCATAATCAGCCAGATTTTTCTCGCGCATAAGCTTTACATGAGGAGGTTCAGCCCCAGACGACTTCGAAATCCCCAGTTCATAATTGATCAGTTGTTCTAAATCTGGATTTTTGTAATGGAAGGTTTTGGGGTGGTGGAGTTCCCCCTGGAATAGTACATAAAACTGGGATTCTTCTTCCTCTTTTTCCGCCTCTTTTTCCATTGGCTCGGCAGTGATGGTTCGGGATAGTTCCGATAGGGGATGTCCCTTACATGCCACTTGGAATGATTTGTACCATCCAAAGGGCACTCTATCCACCGAGTAGCCCTTATCTTCCAGGGCAGATTTTAATTCGTTCAATACCTTTTTAGCAAATTTTGGTGAGCCGAGGGAAGAACTTAGATGTGCATAGGGGTATATGACGATCTTATCAGCCTTTACCTTGCCATAGACTTCTTCAATCTCCTGGGCAGCTTTTTCGATGACAGTTTGAGGGTCTTCCTCATCTTCCTTTTCCACAGCAGTGAAAACAACCAGAACATCATCGTATCGTCCTTTTTTCCTATCTTCATCAATTTTCTCCGCAATGCTGGTCTGGTTCTTGGTTTCATATTTCAAATAATCAGAGTGAATTAAAAGTATGCGCATTATACCACCTAAAAAATATCTAAAATAAAAGTCAGTGTTGATGTTATTTATACACTACCTTGAATTTAGTACTGGCCTAAACTATATACTCCCAAGATACATTCTAAATAAAACTTGGACAAATTACTAACCTGCTCCTCTTTCTTTCTCCTATGCCAATCACTGCCCCTTGGGCCCCATGATGATAATCATATGATGGAGATTCAGAATTAAACTAATAAAGGGGGAATTATTAAAATGAACCCCCCTTTGATGGATATCTGAACAGACAGTTAAAGTACTAAGCCAGGCTTTGCGAAGTAAGATGTAAATAAATATTCAACCATTATTCTAATAGCTGGTTTAAACATGTTTAAGTGTATCTATCAGTGATTTCCTTCAATATTCCTGGTAGCCTTGTTTAGCTTCTGCTGGAACAATTTGTCCTTAAGCTTTCGTCCTTTTATTAGATGATCCTATTATAAAAGTCATGTCATCTAATGATAGAACATAAATTGATAAGTAAAGTCACCACTATTATTCGTAAAATCAGGTGATGGTATGAGAAGCGACACCATAAAAAAGGGCCTGCAAAGAGCTCCTCACCGTTCCCTCCTGAGGGCTTGTGGTTTAACAGACTCCGAAATGCAAAAACCTTTCATCGGGGTTGCCAATAGTTTCACCGACATAGTCCCTGGGCATATTCATCTAAAAAAGGTTGCAGAATCTGTTAAATTAGGGATAAGTAATGCTGGAGGTGTTCCATTTGAGTTCAACACCATGGCCATTTGTGATGGCCTGGCCATGAACCATGAAGGGATGCGCTACTCCTTGGCGTCACGGGAGATAGTAGCGGATACTGTGGAAAGCATGGCTCAAGCACATAGCTTAGATGGGCTGGTGCTGCTACCCACCTGTGATAAAGTGGTGCCTGGGATGCTTATGGCTGCCGCCCGTCTGGACATACCCTCCATCGTAGTCACAGGTGGGCCTATGCTGCCTGGAGAGTTTCAGGGAGAAGTTGTAGATTTAATTAACGTGTTTGAAGCAGTGGGCAAGGTTTCTTCGGGGAAAATGACCCTGGATGAGTTGGACGAGTTAGAACGATGTGCCTGCCCAGGAGCCGGTTCCTGTGCCGGTCTTTTCACTGCTAACAGCATGGCTTGCCTCACTGAAGCCATGGGTATGAGTTTGCCCTACTGTGCCACCACCCACGCCGTGGACTCCCAAAAAATGTGGATCGCCCGGGAGAGTGGAGAGCGAATAGTGGCCATGATTGAGGAAAATCTTATACCTTCCCAGATCATGACTCCAGAAGCCTTCCAAAATGCCATAATTATCGACTTAGCCCTAGGAGGTTCCAGCAACACCGCCCTCCACATACCAGCCATCGCCAATGAACTACGAGAAAAGGGAGTGGAGGTTACCCTGGACCTTTTCGATGAGTTAAGCCGGGAAATACCCCACATCACCGCCATCAGCCCCTCAGGGCAGCATACCATGCTGGACTTGCATCAGGCTGGTGGAATTCCAGCTGTGTTGAAGGTTCTGGAGTCCAAGATAAACCAGAAGGCACTGACCTGTAGTGGTGAACCTTTGAAAGAGAATATTAAGGATGCCTCAGTCCTGGATCATAACGTGATCCGTCCCCTGGACCAGCCCTACCATGAAGAAGGGGGAATTGCCATACTAAAGGGTAGTTTAGCCCCAGATGGTTCGGTGGTTAAACAGGGCGCTGTGGATCAGGAGATGCTGCAGCACCAGGGCCCAGCCAAGGTCTATAATTCAGAAGAAGAATGTGTGAAAGCCATATACCAGGGTGCAGTAAAGGAGGGAGACGTGGTAGTCATCCGCTACGAGGGACCACAGGGAGGACCCGGGATGAGGGAGATGCTCAATCCAACTTCAGCCATATTTGGCCTAGATATAAAGAAAGTAGCACTCATAACCGATGGAAGATTTTCTGGGGGAACCCGAGGGCCCTGTATCGGCCACGTTTCACCTGAAGCCCAGGCCGGTGGCCCTATAGCAGTGGTGGAGGATGGGGATATGATCCGGATAGACATGCCACGCCGGGAAATTGAACTTCTAGTGTCCCCTGAAGAAATTGAACAACGGCTGGGAAAGGTAGTTCATCCCCAGAAAGAGGTTAAAGGATGGTTGGCCAGGTACCGTAAACTGGCTACTTCAGCTAATGAAGGAGCTGTCCTGAGATAGGTGTGTTTAATGTCCAAAAGAAGGAAAACTCCTCGGAAAAGTAGGGATGATCATCTGGAAGATGAGTTTGGCCATTCAACCAGGCGAGAAATTGTCAGTTACTTGCTCATCATAGTAGTGGGGATTCTGCTGGCCCAGCACCTGAACGTGGTGGTGTCCGGCAGTATGGAACCTGTTTTCTACCGGGGGGATGTGGTGTTAATTGAAAAAAGCAATTTCATGGGGATAGAAGAGATAAATCCCCAAACTCTCCAAGTAGGAGATATAATTATCTACAGGGCTACATGGTACCCTGAACCAGTTATACACCGAATAATACGCATCGAAAAAGATTTCCAGGGACGCAGTTATTACATTACCAAAGGTGACAATAATGACGCAGCAGACCCCGCCCCGGTGTACCCGGAACAGGTGCAATCCAAGGTGCTGAGTTGGGGGCAGAATCCACTCTTCATCCCAAAAATCGGCTACCTAACCCTGTGGATCAGGGGGCTCTAGTCTTCATTTTCACGTTCTATTTAAGTATCGAATTTTTTTTATTTACTAGGTGAATTTATGTACAGAAAATTGGAAAATCAGGCTGCAAAATCAGTGCAAGCCGCCATGAAGAAGCTCCAATGGAATGTGGCGGTTAATATTAAATTCGAACAACCCCCCAGCCCAGATATGGGTGATTTAGCAACTAACATGGCCTTCCAACTGGCGGGGGTGCTAAAGAAATCTCCTGCAGCTATAGCAGAAAACATCCTGGGGAACCTAGAAGTACCACCCCTCATTGCCCGGGTAGAAACTCGGGGCCCTTATCTTAACTTCTTCATTGACAATGCAAAGTTTTTCCAGGAGGTTCTAGAATCGGTGGATGAAGGATATGGTCATCTAGAACTTCAGGAAGATTCAGTGATTCTGGAACACACTTCAGCAAATCCCAACGGACCCTTACATATTGGGCACATAAGAAATGCAATCATTGGGGATTCACTGGCCAGGATACTCAGGGCCGGGGGTTATCCCCTGGAAACGCAGTACTACGTTAACGATATGGGCCGGCAGATTGCCATGATTGTATGGGGGCTGCAAAATCTGGATTACCAGTTGAATCCAGAAGAAAAATCAGATGTAGAGATGGGAAAACTGTACTTTCAGGTGAATGAGGCTTTAAAGGCCAATCCAGAAATCAAGAGAGAAATTGATAAGATACTGAAAATCTATGAACAGGAATTTCCCCCACAACTGGAAAAACTTTTCAATCTGGTGGTGGATGAATGCCTGGAGGGGGTGAAGGAAACTTCCCAGAGACTCCACATACATCACGATAAATTCGTGCGGGAAAGTCAGTTCATACGAGAGGGTAGAGTAGATACCATTTTAGATGAATTGAAGGTTTATACCAAGGAAAATGAGGTTCTCTACTTGGATCTGAACCAATTCGGCATAGAAAAAGAGCTGATACTGCGTCGTTCCGATGGTACATCACTTTACTCCACCCGCGATTTAGCCTACCATGAACAGAAAGCAGAAGAAGCTAATATATCCATTGATATCCTGGGATCTGACCATAAACTGGCACTGGAACAGTTAAGTGTGGCGCTAGAGCTAATCGGGTGTCCCCGGCCAGAAGTTATTTTCTACGAATTCATCACCCTCCCTGAAGGGTCCATGTCCACCAGGAGGGGAGTGTTCATCAGCGTGGATGATTTATTGGATGAAGCTGTGAAACGAGCTATGAATGAGCTTATAGAAAGAAGACCAGAGTTGGTTGGGAGAGAAAGAAAAAAAATTGCCGAAATAATTGGGGTGGGTGCCATCCGGTTTTATATAGCCCGATTGTCACCGGAGAAACATGTTGTTTTCAAGTGGGATGAGGCATTGAGTTTCGAACGGGGTTGTGCTTCCATCCAGTATGCCCATGCCCGGGCCTGTAAGCTATTGGAAAAAGCCAATTATTCCCATGGCCAAGTAGAACTAGATGAAGATGGATTGAATGTTCTGGAAGAGATGGAGATGGATCTAATTAAAACCATAGCCAGGTTCACGCGTGTCATAGAGGAGTCAGCAGAGGCGCGTAGAGTTCATCCCGTAGCCCAGTACGCACTGGAACTGGCCGGAGTCTTCAACCGGTTCTACAAGTCAATTCCAGTTTTAGGATCAGATGCAGAAGATTTACGTTTAATGTTAGTGGATAAATCAAGGATTACCATTCGAAATTCCCTGGCACTGCTGGGCATCGAATCACCCGCCAGTATGTAGGTTTCAGGACAGAATTTATCGATGTTTATTTAAATAAATGGTATCAGAAGAGGAAGAAAATGGATAAGACAGAAAAAGAGATTTTAGATGCTGCATTAAAAGTCTTCGCAGAGAAGGGATATGATGGTGCTAAAACTAAACTCATTGCCAAGGAATCTGGCTTCACCGAGATGACCCTCTTTAGAAAGTTTGGTACCAAAGAAAATCTTTTCCACCAGGTTTTAATGGGGAATTATCATGGTATTACCAGCGACCTAGTCCAGCTATTCAGTCAACCTATGGATCAATCCCAGGACCCACTAAGACGGCTAATAATGGGCATCATAGAGATGGTGGATAAAAACTATGATTATGTCAAAATTCTCATAACCGAAGATCATGGTACCTCCGAGAAGGTGATTAACTATGGAATCAACAACCTCGAAAAATTTCTAGAAAATGTATCCCCCGAAGCTGAAATAGATTATAGGGTGTTGGCTTTCAACATAATGTCATTTTCGTATTTCATCATATTTAACAAACGCAATGGAGATCCCTTTGTGGACTTTGATGCCGCGGTTGAAGAGTTCATAACATGCATGGCTAGCTGCTTGAAGATTGATTAGAGATAGACAAAAATACATCCAGACTTAATCCTTCAAGAGAAGGTAAAGAAGAGCCTTTTGCACGTGCAAACGATTCTCTGCCTGATCCCAAACTGCGGATTGGGGGCTGTTAAGGACTTCCTCAGTTATTTCCTGTCCACGTACTGCTGGAAGGCAGTGCAGGACCATGGCTTCTGGATTAGCCAGTTCCAGAAGTTCAGTGTTGATTTGGTAAGCCTGAAGATCTTTTAAACGTTGTTCTGCCGTTTCTTCATCACCCATACTGACCCATACATCAGTGTAAAGAACATCCGCATTTTTAACTGCTTCTTGTAATTGATGAGTAACTTCCAGATTAGATCCAGTCTTTAAAGCTATCTTCAACGCTTTTTTAATAATTTCGGGGCGGGGTTCGTAGCTTGGTGGGCAGGCCACAGTGAAGTCCATCCCCAGAACAGCAGCAGCCAGCAACAGTGAGTTAACCACGTTGTTACCATCCCCTACATAAACCATTTTGACGTTGAAGGTTCCCTTCCATTCCAGTATGGTTAACATATCAGCCAAGGCTTGGCAGGGGTGTTCCAGATTGGTGAGGCCGTTAATAACGGGAACTCTGGAGTGTATGGAAAATTTAACCACATCCTGGTGCTCCCGGGCACGGATCATCACCCCGTCCACGTAGCGGGTCATGGCCCGGGAAGTGTCCTCAATCAATTCCCCCCGGCCAAGTTGTAAGTCCGAGGTGGACAGGTAGAGTGGGAAGCCTCCTAATTGGTACATGGCTACCTCAAAGGAAACACGTGTTCTTGTTGAGGATTTTTCAAATATCATGGCCAGTGTTTTACCTTTCAAAGGTTCATCTTCACCATGGTCCTTTTTAAATATCTGGGCTTGTCTGAGAATGTCCCTGAACTGGTCCTGGATGTCCAGCACTGATAAAACATGTTGCATTATCTCATCTCCGAGAATTCACTGGTTGTTAATTAGTATAGTTTTAAGTTCCCAATAAGTCTTCCATGTGTTTTATTCGTTTTTGGATGAGAGCCGTGGTCCCCACGTCCCGACGATGGTAAAGATCACCATCCACGAAGCTGGTGGCCTTTTCACATATCTCTTCTGCTTCGGAAATTGATTCTCCTGCAGCAACCAGGGCCAGGGCCCGTGAGGATGATGTGAATATTTGGTTGTTTTTCTGGTTAACAGCGGCGTAATAAACCCCGGCTCCTGCTTCGTTTATTTTTTCCTCATCTACCCTGATGATGGAGTTAGCCCTACCACTCTCTGGGTAGCCATTTGGCACTAAATACTTGCAAACCGTGGCTTTAGGTTCAAAAGATGCTTTTTTCAGATTACCATCAACCACTTGTTGACATAATTCCACAAAACTCGTTTTTAAAAGGGGTAATACGTTCATGGCCTCGGGGTCTCCGAATCGAGCGTTGTACTCCACCAGGCGCGGTCCATCCCGGCAGAGCATGAACTGCCCGTAAAGAATGCCTTTATAGGGTCCAACTTCTTTTCTAACGGCTTTGATAGTATCTTCCATGATTTTAACAGAATCTTGGTATGCTTTTTCATCCAAAAAAGGCAGCAATCCATTGGTGTCAGAGTAAGATCCCATTCCCCCTGTTATGGGTCCCTGGTCCCCTTCATATGCATGGGGATGATCCTGGGCAGCCGGCATGGGGATGACACGATTCCCATCAACCAGGGCTTGAATAGTGTATTCTTCCCCCACCAAGCGTTCCTCCAGGACTACGCTGGCATAACCACTGATTTTGTTGTTAATAATCTCTTTAACATATTTTTTAGCGTCTTCATCATCTTTAAGGTGTTCTCCCACGATTTTAACTCCTTTACCACCGGTTAATCCAACTGGTTTCACCACTAACTCTTTTCCAAAATCGTCAATGAAGTGTCCAGCTTCTTCCACATCATCAAACACCCCATAAGTTACTGATCCATCAATACCGTGATCTATGAAGAGTTTCCTCATAAAAGCCTTATCAGTTTCGATGCGGGCCGCAGCCTGGGTGGGCCCCACACAAGCGATCCCTTCTTCCAGCAGTAAATCCACAATACCTTCTCCCAAGGGAGATTCAGGCCCTATTATAGCCAGGTCCACCCCCCATGAAATGGCCTGTTTTTTAACCTCTTCTAATTCCATTTCATTTCCAATATAGAATTTTTCAGCTAATTTTGCTATTCCTGGGTTCTGGTTACTCATATATGAATATAATTCTGCGTTTTGACTAACCACTTGGCAAATGACGTGTTCTCGAGCGCCGGTTCCCACTACTAATATTTTCATAGACTAGCCCTCCCATGCATCTATAAATCCATGATCTTATAAAAATTGGATGTACTACCCATTCCCTCTCCACCAAGGCATCGCAAGATTAAAGTGTGGAGGAGAGAAAGTGTTTATGAGTGGGATACTATTAATGTTTAGTTAGTTAAGGTGTTTTTATGAAGGGCAGTAGAGCCATAATCCAATCACTTACCGACCAGGGAGTGGATGTTGTCTTCGGATACCCCGGAGGAGTGTTACTTCCGTTATATGATGAGATATATGATTCTGACCTTAGGCACATACTGGTGAGGCATGAACAGTGCGCAGCACACGCTGCCGATGGTTTTGCACGGGCATCAGGAAAAGTCGGGGTATGTATCGGAACATCCGGCCCCGGAGCCACCAACCTGGTTACTGGGATAGCCACCGCTTACATGGACTCATCCCCAGTAGTAGCTCTAGCTGGGCAAGTTGCCAGTCATTTAATTGGGAATGATGCATTTCAGGAGGTGGACACCCTGGGACTTACAATGCCCATCACCAAACACAGTTTCCAGCCCATGACCCCCACTGAAATACCATCCATGATTAAATCAGCATTCTACATCGCCTCTACCGGACGCCCCGGGCCAGTGGTTCTGGATCTTCCCAAAGATGTTCAGGAAGCTGAGCTGGAATATCCTGATAAGATCACTATTGATTTACCCGGTTACAAGCCCACCAAGAAGGGACATCCTTTACAGGTTAAACGGGCCGCTGAAGTGATATTAAATGCTAAAAAACCAGTGATACTGGCTGGTGGCGGGGTGATACTATCTGGATCTTCTGATGAAATTTTTAAACTTTCAGAACTCCTTGGTGCACCAGTTACAACTACTTTAATGGGTAAAGGGTGCTTCCCTGAGGATAACCCGCTGTCACTGGGCATGTTGGGGATGCATGGCCGCAAAGTATCCAACTTCCTGGTGGATGACTGTGACTGCCTAGTCGCGGTGGGATGTCGTTTCTCAGATCGAACCACCGGGGACGTGTCTAAATTTGCTGTCAATGCCAAGATTATCCACATCGATGTAGATCCCGCGGAAATCGGTAAAAACATCCCCGTTGATGTGCCCATTGTAGGAGATGCCAAGATCATCCTATCCCATCTGATAAGGGTAATATCTCAAGTTGAAAGCACCCAGAAAAAGGAGTGGACCGAACATGTTAAACAATTCCGCAGCAGCTGCCTCCCCCGATTATCATTTGATGATACTCCTTTAAAGCCACAACAGGTTATTAAAGAGATTTCTGAAGCAGTGACAGATGATACCATACTAACCACCGATGTGGGGCAAAACCAGATGTGGATGGCCCATTATTTCACTTCCCGAAATCCTAGGAAGTTTATATCATCCGGGGGACTGGGAACCATGGGATTCGGTTTCCCAGCTGCCATGGGGGCTAAGGTAGCCCTTCCAGAAGAGGATGTGATTGCAGTATGTGGTGACGGCGGATTTTTAATGGTCTGTCAGGATTTAGCTACCGTCAAAGAGTACGATATTCCAGTGGTGGTTTGCGTTCTTGATAACCGCTACTTGGGGATGGTAGCCCAGTGGCAGAAGCTCTTCTACCAGGAACGAATATCCCACACCGAACTGGGCGAAGTTCCCGACTTTGTAAAGCTGGCCGAAGCCTTTGGAGTCAATGCTTACCGGGTGAAAAAACCAGGAGAGATGAAGGAAACCCTCAAGGAAGCCCTTAACTCAGGAGAACCCACACTAATCGATGTAATAATTGATCCTAATGAGATCTTGCCTATGGTGCCGCCGGGTTGTGGATTAACTGAGATGGTGGGAGAATATAAAGTAGAGCGGGAAGTTCCAGGGGAAATACCCTACCGGTCTTCGGCAGCCGAGAGGGGAGGTGATTAGAATGACTAACGAACGAAGCCACATAATAAGTGCCGTGGTCCTGCACCGCCCAGGGGTGCTGCAGAGAGTGGCTGGACTCTTCACCAGACGGGGATTTAACATCGACGCCATAACCGTCGGGCCATCGGAAAAGGATGGTGTGGCCCGCATGACCATCATTTCCCGGGGAGACGAGAAGGTCCTAGAACAAATAACCAAACAGTTGAACAAGCTCATCGAAGTCATAAAGGTCAGGGACTTGGACCCCCCATCAACGGTTTTAAGAGAACTTTGCTTGATAAAAACCCACGCATCCCACGAAAAGGCTCGTTCAGAGATAATTCAGTACGCCAACATATTCCGGGGGAGGATCATCGACGTTAGTCCGGTTAACCTCACCATCGAAATCACCGGCACCCCCGAGAAGATTGATGCGCTCATTGACCTCCTTCAGAATTTTGGAATCCAAGAAATAGCCAGAACCGGCCCAACTGCCATTACTAGAGGAGCAAAAACCATCTGAGGGATAAGATATACTGTTGGATGAATTTTATTTGGGATCTTGGAATTGAAATGGAGTTGCGTGAACGGGAAAAATATTATATAAATGAACTTCCCTTAACTACTAAACAGAAAAAACTTGGTTTTAAACTAATTTAAGACTTCTAATATCGAAAAGGCGGTTATATGAAAATTTATTATGAAAAAGACGTGAATATGGATGTTTTGAAGGATAAAACCGTTGCAGTGATAGGTTACGGTAGCCAGGGAAGGGCTCAAGCCATGAACATGGCTGAAAGTGGTCTTAATGTAGTGGTTGGGCTGCGCCCGGATGGTGGATCCTGGAAAGTAGCTGAAGAAGATGGTCTAGAAGTTATGACTGTGGATGAGGCCTCCCAGGAATCTGACATCATCCATCTGCTCATACCTGATGAAATACAAGCCCAAGTATTTGAAGGATCCATAGAAGAGGGATTGGAAGAAGGAAACACCCTGTCATTTTCCCATGGATACAACATCCACTTCCAGTACATTAAACCACCTGAAAACGTTAATGTTACCATGATAGCGCCTAAAGGGCCAGGTTCCACAGTTCGACAGCAATATGTTGATGGATTCGGAGTTCCAGGATTGGTAGCTGTGGAACAGGATTATACTGGAGATGCTATGGCTATTGCTCTGGCCATGGGGCAAGGTTGCGGTTTAACCCGTGCTGGTGTATTAGAAACGAGTTTCAAAGAAGAAACAGAAACTGATCTTTTCGGTGAGCAGGCAGTTCTGTGTGGAGGGGTCACTGAACTGATAAAAGCCGGGTTCAGCACATTGGTGGAAGCTGGATATCAACCAGAACTGGCCTACTTTGAGACTTGTCACGAACTTAAACTGATTGTAGACCTGATCTATCAGAAAGGGTTTGCCGGAATGTGGCACGATGTCAGTAACACTGCTGAATTCGGGGGACTATCACGCAGGGAGAGGTTAATTACCGATGAAACTCGTGCTGAAATGAAAAAAGTCTTAAAGGAAATACAGACTGGTAAATTTGCCAAAGAATGGGCACTGGAAAACCAGGCTGGTAAACCTCAATTAAACCGACAACGCGACATAGAATCCCAACTTCAAATTGAGCAGGAAGGCCGTAAGCTAAGGAAACTATGTGGACTTGAAAAATAATCCTCACTGCAAATTTTTTTTTAAAAATGAGGTACTACAATGGTCTTTGTGGGGATGGATCACGGGACAACTGGTGTTTCCTTCACCGTATTGAGGGATGAACCTGTTCATTTTAAAATAGGCCGGGTTCAACTTTCCCGTGGTGAAATTTCTGCCTTGGATGAGCTTTTCAAATTGGTGAATCCCCAAGAAATTGACCTTATGGCCATAACTTATGCCATGGGAGATGGTATTTCCGAAATAACCCCCATTGAAAAAGTTGTTGATCGGGGAATACTTTCCATAGAAGGTGCAGGGAAAGTTACCGGTGGAGGGACCTTTGTTTATGATGAAATCGAGCAGTCCCAGGTACCCACCATCCTGATACCGGGCTTGCACAAAAACAGCGAGTCACTTGATCCTCGTTTCAGGGCCGCTTATTCCCATCAAGCCAGTGCAGAAAAGATTAGCATCTGCTACAACGCCCATTTGGAGACTGGGTTTGAGGACTTCATAGTGGCTGATATAAGTTCCAACACAGTCAGCATCCTCCTAGAGGACGCTGAAATTGTGGGAGCAATAGATGCTTGTCTCGGGGCCATGGGAATAATACATGGCCCATTAGACTTGGAAATGATTCGGGATATAGATGAGGGTCAGAGAACAGCTAATCAATGTTTTTCTCAGGCCGGAGCAGTTAAGGTGGCGGGTTTGGATGAAGATGTAAGCCACGCCCGGGAGGTTCTCCTGGAAAGGTATCAGATGGGGGATCCCAGGGCAAAATTAGCATTGGACACCATGTTAATGACTATTTTAATGGAAATATGGGGGTTGAATGGAATTTCCACCAAAAAATTAGAGGGGTTGGTTGTGACCGGGTCGGTGGGATCCCTGAGGGAACCCTATGATTTCTACGGTAGACTCACTGAGGGGTTCAAAGTGGCAGGTGCATGCGTCCAATTACCACCCACCTCGGGCTCCATGGGCAGTGCCCAGATTGCCCGTGATGTATTCAACGGTGCCAGGAATATTCTAGGTATAAAGGTTAAACAGTTTTAGAATTACATTAACCTGGTCAAACAGGCTTTTATGAATATTTTATGTGGTTTTAATAGGAATTTAATATTTACAAATGGTTTTTGCACTTTATAAATTCTACAGTAGAAATAATAGTGGGGCAGATCATCCCCAATCTGTTCTACGGTAGAATTAAATTAAATACTACCAACCTAAGAAAAATCTTAGGAAGTGGGCATCACAGGGATGCTCCAAACTGTTTCAACCCCCTGGTCTTAGCCCCCGCCATAACCAGGACCATCCCCATGGTCAGAAATTTCGGTGGGTGCTATCCTCTTCAATCTCCCAATTTTTTGGTGGACATTGAGTTTCTGTTTACTCTTTTTAGGGTCTAAAATTTCATCAACCAGGAGCAGATAATCTGACCTGTAAAAAAGACCAGTAGTATCCATTTTTATCCAAAAATATTCACCGTCCAGTTTTATTTGCTGAACTGTGCCCCTGGTGCGTGTTCCCAAATATTTAACCTGAGCTCCTTTTTTAATGATTCGTTGCCGGAAATCTTTAGCTTCCATTACCTTAACCTTCCAGTAAACAGGTATTAGGAACAGTTCATATCCAATTCTCCATCAAATCCATTGATGCGGTGCAATCCAGGGATACCGGAGTTATGGTGGTGGTTTTTTCCATCTTCAGGGAATACACATCAGTTCCTTCCTCATCAGTTTCCACAGGGTCTCCGTCAATCCAGAAGTAAGGTCGGCCTCTGGGATCCTGCCTCTCAGTGATATGTACTCGGTACATTCTTTCCCCTAATTTGGTGATCTTAATCTTGTTGTTTTCAGGATGGGATGGAATGTTAAGGTTCAGGAAATCAACACCCACTGGTAGCCCCTTTTTTAGTATCTGCTTGGTCACCCTCCGAACCATCTTCTGGGCATGGGTGAAATCAACATCAACCTGGCCATCATGGAACTTAATATCCCCCCTGGTTACTTGTAAGGAAACAGATAGGGCAGGTATTCCATGAACAGCAGCCTCCATAGCGGCTCCAATAGTACCAGAAGTAGATAATTCTGATTTGCCCAGGTTTTCTCCGATGTTTATACCAGATATGACCAGTTCCGGTTTTTCTTCAGTAAGCTGATATATTCCGAGTATAACCGCGTCGGTGGGAGTTCCAGATACGGAAAATGCATTGTCTCCATCAGATAAATTTACAGAAGTGACTCTAATTGGTTCGAATAGAGTTAAAGCATGTCCAATTCCACTTTGTTGAGTGGCTGGTGCAACGACCTTTATTTCAGCCAGGCCCTCCACCGACTTTTTTGCAGCCAAGATTCCAGATGAGTTAACACCGTCGTCGTTAGTGATGAGAATCGCCATGAAGCTAGATTTATACCCACACCTCTAAATAGTTTGCGTGATAGGTACGGGATGGGAAAGAAACAGTTTTAAGTATAAAAAGGTAGAGAAGAAATAATATTACTGTTAAATAATGATATAGGTATCAATGATTTGATCAAGAGAGCTGGTGAGGGAAGTGGATAAAAACAGGTTGGTCAGGTTCATGGCCAGGGTAATGGAGGAATCTGGGTTCAAAGTTTACCAGAATTTTCAGACCTCTCGTCACATCATCGATATCTACGGTGTTCTTCCCACCATCCTGGGTGATATCGGAGTAGTGGTAGCCTGTAAAAACTACGATGAACGCTGGGAAGTGGGTATGGATGTTCTTAAAGAAATGGAGATGGTGGCTAAAACCCTGAAGGCATCTAAAGTGGTGGTGGTCACTACTTCTTACTTCACAGATAGTGCCAACAACTACGCCGGACGTCGCAATATTAAACTCATTGATAAAGATGGGCTTATGGTCCTTGCCAAGCGCTTCACCCAGCACCAGGAAGAAATAGTCGAAGAAGAGAGTGTGGTGGACTATGATGATGTGGAGGAAGAAATGGAATACACTCCATCCCAAACCAGCGGCCCTAGTGTATCACTAGGATTATTATCTCGCGGGAAGACCAGCCTAAAAAAAGGTGCGAAAGGGAATAGAGGACCTTCCGGACCATTATGGCCAAGGATAAGACCCTTTCTTAAAAATTATATCGTGCTCATCCTAATTGTGCTTCTGTTATCTAAATTTATAACCTATCTGGTAGAGTTAAGCTCCAGCAGCACCGTTATGAGTGGCATGTCCACCATTGTTTCTTCTGCTGTGCTTTCCTATGGCTTGGTATTGCTCCTGGAACGTGACCTGAATGCCACCCTGGTGAAGGGTACCACCGTGTTCTTTGCAGCTCTGCTAGTGAACGTGCTGCTTATTCTGTACTTCTAAGTACATAATTCCCTAACTAATAGATTCAGGAATTGTTGCACGTCAAAACATCAACCCCCAGTATCCCTCAGTTTATTAACTGAATCCAAGTGGTAAAAAAAATTTTAGTGGGCCGGAGGAGATTCGAACTCCTGATCACCTCGGTGTGAGCGAGGTATCATACCCCTAGACCACCGGCCCGTGAATCCTAATTATCATTAATTCTCCGAGGATTTAAAAACTTCTCTTCTCATGGAATCATTACAAAACAGAGAAAATTATGTGGAGTGGGCCGGAGGAGATTCGAACTCCTGATCACCTCGTTGTAAGCGAGGTATCATACCCCTAGACCACCGGCCCTGATTTGAACATTCCTCTGGTTTGGTGAACAGCGTATTTATACTTTACTAGTTAAGACTGGCCATGGATAAGTGGGCTCGTGTAAAAATTATAAAAGAATTTTTATGGCAGCATAGTCAAGAAGAACTGGAGGGATAACATGGCCTTTGATGAATCAGGAAAAATATGGTTCAATGGAAAGTTCGTTGACTGGAAAGAAGCAAACATTCACGTATTATCTCATGTTGTACACTATGGATCCAGTGTATTTGAAGGAATTCGCTGCTACAATACCAAGCAAGGCCCAGCCATTTTCCGCTTGAAAGAGCATGTGGACCGTCTGTACAACTCTGCCAGGATCTACAGGATGGACATCCCCTACTCACAGGAAGAATTTCTAAAGGCCATTGTAGACACGGTTCAGATTAACAGGTTGAAGGCATGCTACATCCGACCCGTGGTCTTCCGAGGATATGGAGAGTTGGGTGTTTACCCCCTTAACTGTCCTGTGATATCAGTTATCGCTGCCTGGGCCTGGGGTAAGTACCTGGGAGAGGAAGCCCTGGAGTTGGGGGTGGATGTGGGGGTTTCTTCCTGGAGGAGGATGGCCCCGGATACCATGCCCAATCTGGCCAAAGCTGGTTCAAACTACATGAACAGCCAGTTAGCCAAGATGGAGTCCCTTTTCAACGGCTACCACGAGGCTATAATGTTGGATTACAGTGGCATGGTCAGTGAGGGCAGTGGAGAAAACATCTTCCTGGTAAAGGAGGGCATACTCTACACACCCCCCGTGTCGTCATCACTTTTAAATGGAATTACCCGGGATTCCATAATCACCTTGGCCCAGGATATGGATCTGGATGTGGTTGAACAACAGATCCCCCGGGAGATGTTGTATCTGGCAGATGAACTGTTCCTGACCGGCACTGCAGCTGAAGTTACACCCATACGTTCCGTGGATCAGATCATCATTGGTGAAGGCCTGAGGGGCGAAGTCACCCAGAAGTTACAGGATAGCTTTTTCAAAATCTTGGAAGGTAAGGTGGAAGATAGGTACGGCTGGCTGACCTATCTTAAATAAAAACCGGATAATAACTTATAAGTTAAAACTTATAAGTTCCCATTTTGTATCTAATGAGTTGATTCTAATCCTATCAAGGTGAAAATAATGGACATCACAATCATTCAAGCAATAATCCTGGGAATGGTTCAGGGTTTAACAGAATTTCTACCAATAAGTAGTTCAGCACACCTGGTTCTGATTCCAGAACTTTTGGGAGTGAAATCTAACCTGGCATTCGACACTCTGCTGCATTTAGGAACTCTCATTGCCGTGTTGTACTACTTCTGGAATGACGTGGTGAACATGATACAGGCCTTTATCTCCAGCCTCTTTGATCTACCATCAGGGAAGTTCAGGGAGAAGCTGAGGGAAGATCCCTACAAACGCCTGTCCTGGCTTATCATAGTAGGCACCATCCCAGCTGGCTTGATGGGGGTGCTGTTCAAAGATTTTTTTGAAGGTCTTTTCAGTTCAGTGACGTCGGTGGCTGTGTTCATGTTAATAACTGGTTTTATTTTGTGGGGGGTGGAGCGGATGCCAAGAGGAAACCGGGATGTTAAAGATATAAGCTTCAAAAACTCGTTACTGGTTGGGATTGCGCAGGGGTGTGCCATCGCGCCAGGCATCTCACGTTCGGGGGCTACCATCGCTACTAGCCTATTTTTAGGGTTTGATCGTGAAATGGCAGCCCGTTTCAGCTTTTTATTATCAATTCCAGCGATTCTAGGAGCGGCTCTAATTCAAGTCAAAGATTTGACCACTGGCTTCGATTTAAGCACCGGCGTGTTTTTAGCCGGACTCCTTTCCTCGGTTATATTCGGTTATCTAGCCATCAGATTCTTGATGGGCTACATCAAAAAACATAAACTAACTATCTTCGCATATTACTGTTGGATAGTGGGAATAATTGTACTATCAAGTGCCCTTATAAAGTAATGGGATGTATCACCCATATATGTGAAGTGGAGTATTTCCTGGTGATGTACTTAGAATATCTCTTTACAGAGATTTTCCGTCATGGCTCTAATATCATCCATGGTATTATCCATTAAAAGAGCAGCCAACATAGCTCCACCTGCTCCTGCCCCCTCCTTCACCGAGCCATTAAGATAATTCTTCAGGCTTTCATTTTCGGATCTTTCGAAGAAAGGATCCACTGCGATGATGGGTATGTCATCGATCTGACGGGTAAGGTAGTTGATGTCAGAAGTCTCGTCCCGGGCTATGAAGATGGTGGTGGCCAGGGACAGATCATCAAAACTATACAGGGGATTAACTGCTTTTAGAAGGGCGCAGACAGCTGTCATTTGGGTTCCGCCGGCCAGAGTTACTGGAACTTTGCTTCCAGCTGCTATTCCAGCAACTGCGGGGATCATAGGATCGCCTACAGCCATTACTGCCTGAAATGGGTCCTGCAGTTCTTGATCATAGATACCTGCTGCCATCAGGCCCTGTTTTACCAGTTGCTCTTTAAGATGGTGGGGGTTTTCTGGTGTGCTACCACTGACCTTTCCCCAAGCATCATATCCCAGTGCCTGTAGAACTCCCAAAGCAGTGGTGGTCCCGGCAGGAGTGCTTTCCCCAATGAACATGTGTCCAGTAAGGCGGGATAGGATCTCCCCCACTACTTTCCCCTGCTCATATATCAGTTGAGGATTTGAGACCGCTCGTCCGGTTTTAATGTCAGAGCCAGGTTCCTCATTTACCTTAATATAGGGCAAGTTAGGTTTGACAGCAGCCCCAGCATCCACCACTAGAAATGGGATGTCTGCCAGTTCCAGGGCGGCTTTAGTTATTACTGCCGGGGTAGGTGCAGCAGATCCGTCGACAATGGTTTGCGGTATCTCAGGAAGGCACCTGGGCTCCCCATAGACAATTAACTCCATATCAGCTGCGGGAGTGTAATCAGTTAGTTCTGGTGTTGCTCCTGCCCCCGTAATTCCGGGTATGTGAGAAGTGAGGGTGCTGGCTATGGTACACAAAAAAAGTGCCCCTTTTTCTTTTATTTCTGGGAGTTTTTCCAAAGATCCATATGTTTTAATGGCTTTATCCATGTTATCATCTGCTAGGGTCTTATGTATCAGATAGGTATTAGAGGTTTTTATGGAGATGAACTATGTAATTAATGGTTTGATGGTGCTGTTTTTCTGGTCAAGGTGCTCCCCTTGCATCGGGAGTTGGGGGCCACACAGCCCCCATTTCTAGTGAGTGACACTTTAGCACCCGATACCGTGTGTACTACGTTACCAGCAGATATTAAGGGGAAATATACTAGGAAGATTGGCAACAGGGAAGGTTACGTTGGTGCAATTCTTTTTTTTGATTCCATCCAACTATTATTCATAAGTCAGATCCATAGTTATAAAATAAGGATGCCAAATGTGAATAGATCATGATGATGATTTTATGAGGACTGTGGTGTGATTTTTTGATATGTCTAGGTTTAGAAGGAACAGCTGAGAAGACTGGTGCAGGTATAGTGGATGATGAAGGGAATATTCTGTCATCGAAGGGAAAACAGCTGATCCCTGATTCCGGGGGAATTCACCCCAGAGAAGCAGCAGAACATCACGCTGCATCTTTACCACAACTAATAAGTGAAGCACTGGAAGAAGCTCAGCTAGATCTGTATGATGTTGATTTGGTGGCCTTCTCCAAGGGACCGGGATTGGGGCCTGCCCTGCGCACCGTGGCCACAGCCGCCCGTACCCTATCCCTCCGACTAGGTGTTCCCATCCTGGGTGTGAACCACTGCGTGGGACACGTGGAGATCGGTCGTTTGACAACTGGCTGTGAAGACCCCATCACCCTATACGTGAGTGGAGGGAACAGTCAAGTGATCGCCTTTGACTCAGGCAGTTACCAGGTCTTCGGAGAGACATTGGACATCGCCGCTGGTAACATGCTGGACCAGTTCGCCCGACAAACTGGCCTAGGCCACCCCGGGGGGCCAGCAGTTGAAAAGTTAGCCAGAAGATCCGGTAATTATATCAAACTACCCTACACCGTGAAAGGGATGGACCTGGCCTTTTCAGGGCTTTTAACAGCTGCGTTAAGGAAATATGAAAATGGAGCCTACATGGAAGATGTGTGCTTCAGCTTACAGGAAACAGCCTTTGCCATGCTGGTGGAAATTACAGAAAGGGCCCTGGCCCATGCCAGAAAAAGTGAAGTTCTCCTGGTGGGCGGAGTAGCCGCCAACCAGCGGCTAAGAGAGATGGTTATGATCATGGCCCAGGAACACTACGCCCAATTTTTCAATCCCCCCCTGGAGTACTGCGGGGATAACGGAGCCATGATTGCCTGGCTGGGCCAGTTAATGTATGAACACGGTGCCAGACAAGAGATAAATGATACCATGGTTATCCAGCGCTACCGCACCGACCAAGTCCCGGTGCCCTGGATGAAAAAGGCTGGTGCCCTGATAAAATTACCCCCAGAACTGGTTGCCAAGGGAGCGGAGGCTAACATCTACCAGGATCAGTATCTTGACTATCCAGTGCTGGTTAAAAAAAGAATCCCCAAAAGCTACCGTATAAAAGAAATAGATAAATTTCTCCGAAAAACACGGACAAAGGGCGAATCTAAGCTTTTAAATCAGGCTAAACGTTGCGGAGTGATAACTCCCTTGGTTTACGATGTCGATGTGAAGGAAAACACTATTACCATGGAAAAAGTAGTTGGTAAACTGGTTAAGGATGTTTTTTATGATTCCAGGCTGAATGAAATTATCAAGGTGTGCCATGAGATTGGAGAGTCCATTGCCCGGCTACACCAATGTGGAATAATACACGGCGACCTGACCACCAGCAACCTCATTTTAAGTGGAGATAAAATAGTTTTCATTGACTTTGGCCTGAGCAGGATCTCCCAATTAACTGAAGATAAAGGAGTGGATCTTCTGGTTTTTAAAAAGGCACTGAAGGGAATTCACCATGATATAAGCCAAGAGTGCTTCGACGCGATTCTGGAAGGATACAGGGTGGCTGATGATTACCAGTTGGTTGTGGATAAGATACGGGAAGTGGAAGGCAGAAGGCGATATGTAGATTAGATGATAAAAAAAGCCCATGAGCCAGAGATTCAAGCAGTTGAATTAAAACAACTTAATTTAAGCTTCGGCAACACTCGAAACATTATATAAAGAGATGGGGGATTCTTTCAACCCATGTTTTTATTGGAAAAATCTTCTGCAGTGGTTCATGGTTACCAATCACCAAGTGAAAATGTCTGAGATTGCCTACTTGGGAGAAAAATTGCTATGAACATCATAGTCCAATGCGTCCAGTAACGAAACTAATCTTTTTTTCTCTTATCTCTCAATCTATCGATAATTTACGATTACAACCACGATTACCCAGTATAACCATGCTTTTTCTCCAATGAAATATGAATAGATGAAAGCTCCAGCACTAAGATATAATAAAGTTTCAATAGTTGATTGTGGTTTTCCATGTTGATCTGTATATATTAATTTATAACCACAGTTAAGGCAGGATTTAGCTGTTCTGCTTATTTTATGACCACAATCAGGGCAGGGAAATAAATAAGTTGCTTTTTCATCTTTTTTGTCTGGGATATTTTTCTCTTGATATTGTGTTGGAAGTTTGGCTACCCAACTTAACTTTCCTCCACATCTACATTTATCAAAATCTCCCATTTTTCCGTCAAGTTGCAATTCATAATATCCCTCTCATATATCACAGATTAAATAACCCATAGACGCCCCTCTATGATTATTTTACAATTTACCTTAAATTTACCTCCTTTCACTGACTAAAAAAAATGAAAAATATCTTGCAGTATTCTTACACATTCTCGCACCAGTAACCCTATGATGTAACTTTTCTTCGATCCTTGTTTTATTGGATATCCTTCTGCAACATCATAACCCCAGATGAGATTGCATGGCTGTCGTTCCGCGAAGCGCCACACCACTTCCCGTAGTGACAATCGAGAGAGTGAAGCGAGCGGATAGGAAAAATTGCCCAACAGCCTCGCAGTGTGCTAAGGATTAGGGAGTGCAGCGAGTCTATCGCAAGGCCCCCACAGCACTCCATGCAAAAAAACCGTCCACCTCACATTGGCGGTTTTTTTTTCTATGAAGGTAGATATGTGTGTGTTGAGGCAAGGGGTGGTGTGGGTATGCTGTATGTGCTATGGTGTGCCTGGCGCGGAGACTATTTATATATGCCTCAGAGCAAAGGGGTATACGGTTGCGAATATGAGATGATTTACTGGTTCATTAGGAGTATTAGTCTCATTAGAACAAGTCTTTGGACTATGATGGAGAACGAGGCGAACACTACCGATTTACTGTTGATTATTGATAGAGCGCGGGGTATCCTGGTACTTTTGAAAAGTATGCAAAGGCAAGTGGCGCAGCGATTACTAAAATGGAGGCAACTATGGAGCCGTTACTTGCGATTCAGTTCTATTTTTATGAACCCTATTATCACAATTTGCAGTTGCGTAAGCGAATTCTAAATTGGATACGGACTCGTGTTGAAGCGTCTACTCTCCTGGCAAAGTGTATAAGGGAGATTGATGGAGCATTGTAGCCTCTTCGTTAGAGGTAGTCTCTGATGTCTCCACCATGAGGATTAGTGTCTTCAAGGATTATCGGCGCGATGGGTAGTCGTCCTTCTACATCGATTTTCGACGAAAAGCCACCCAAACTACCGCTGCAATTCGGATAAAGGTTCTTGAACTCTCTAATCCCAAGTTGCAAATAAGTGGTCGTATGTCTCGCGTGTCCATGGATTCAGCCACCCATACTCCATATGCACCCTATATCCAGTTGCAAGGGCCAACTTCAAGTGTCCTGGCGTATACGAACTTGTAATGACCACAAGTGAGCGCAGAGGAGGCCCTCTTCAAAGTTCTCATTGCAAGTTGGACGGCCTCGTGATGCAGAAAGTCATTAACAAAGAGCACTTTCTATTGTAAAATCCAATATTAAACTCACCACTACTGTCGAAGCAGCGACAACATTAACTTTACTAAAGTTGCCGCGCATTATTTCTTTTAATAGACCCATATACTCTTCGATGTCCGTATTTGCATAGAAGTTTTTCTGATACCATCTCAGTCTACTCCTTTTCAACAAAAAAAATTAATATCTGCGTTTCCTCCGGAGAGGTCTCTTTTTCAAGTCATTTCTGTAGCGCATTTCCTTTTAATTTCCCTCACAAGCCACATGAGGGTATTAAATATTGCGTCCATTTAAACACCTCAGTCGCTTTTCGTAATATATACTGTATCCACCAAAGAGACCTTTCCTTCTGGTTAAAATGCAGTTCCCAGTAAAATTCTCAGCATCGTACTGATGCTGATTAAACAGTTCTTCCGTTACCTCTCTCAATAGCATAGTCCGCAGGTAAATATTCCTTCTATACCTTAGAGAAATAAAGATATAGGATTTTAAGAAACTTAGAAAATGCATTGTATATCACCTTTATTATCATTAAATTAAAGAAAGGAAGAGGAGGAATCATTTTCCCCCCTCTCTCTTATCGAAGCATTTTCGGCGTGCTTCAAGTTGTTCCTTGGGTAAAGGCTCTCCATCAAAAGCAGTTTCAATCCTTGTTTTATTGATATACTTCTGCAACTTCTTATTCATTAAATCACCTATTATGTTGAAGAAGTTTCAATCCTTGTTTTATTGATATACTTCTGCAACTTTGTGCGAACAGCAAGCTTTAGAACAAGCAATAATGTTTCAATCCTTGTTTTATTGGATATACTTCTGCAACAACACTACGACTTCTATGTCGGGAGATAAGAACGGGGTTTCAATCCTTGTTTTATTGGATATACTTCTGCAACTTAATATCCCACAATATCCTAGTCAACACCATTACCGTTTCAATCCTTGTTTTATTGGATATACTTCTGCAACAAAAGCTTCTCAAAAAGTTAAAAGAGGCGACAAAAATGTTTCAATCCTTGTTTTATTGGATATACTTCTGCAACAGGAAAACATGAATTCCATCCGGTGGATTTAACCGGTTGGTTTCAATCCTTGTTTTATTGGATATACTTCTGCAACGCAACTACGAGAGATGGTAGGGTTTATACGACAACTGTTTCAATCCTTGTTTTATTGGATATACTTCTGCAACACAAATTATCCGAGGAATATATCCCATTATGGGATAAGTTTCAATCCTTGTTTTATTGGATATACTTCTGCAACAGAGGAGATAATAGAGAATTATCTCCATATAGACGATATATCGTTTCAATCCTTGTTTTATTGGATATACTTCTACAACATAAGTTGAATGAAATACGTGATACAGCAAAAATGAGTTTCAATCCTTGTTTTATTGGATATACTTCTACAACAGTCCCTAAAATTTCCTTTATTTGGCGAAAAAATCATCAAAAATTCTTCTTTCATAGAGGTTTGTGTGAGGATGTGTAATTCAACCTTCATCTTATAAAGATCTGCACAAACCACCAACACCGTTATTTTACCCCTAAAGCCTTTTAAACTTTCCCAAAAAAAAGAGGTCGTATTTATTGATTTTTACCTACCACCTCCTGTAGAATCCCCTATAATCAGCATCACCCACTAGATATTTGGCTAAAAGAATTGCTTGGTGATTTATCACTCCTGCCCAGCTCATATTTTTGTCATGTCATAGACACGCTCATCAAGTGCATTTAAATTATTCACATGATTATGGTCAGCCCCGCAATGGTTTTGGATCTTTTATTGCGACATAGCTGGATCAGATGAAATTCCAGCTATTTTCTTCAGTTGGCTGGATGTGAATCGATTCTAATATTACTAGCCTTTACTTGATTCTTCATTTTCGAGTTTTAAACAATCCTCCAAGTATCATTAGGATGGCCAGAACAATTCCTGAGATATTTATTCCGGTTTTTTGCATTCCAATGCTTTGTGCATTTGCCCGGGGGGGTGTGGGTGAGCCATCAAGGATGGTTACATGAATTCGGACCATTTCATAATCAGCTGCAGTTACTGTAGCAATACCTTGACCTTCGTCAGCCCTTAAAATTGTGTTAGCAAGGCCTTTAATCCAGGGGACGGTTACAAATTTACTGCCAACGTTTCCTATGGTAGTGGTAAAGGTTACTTGAGGGCCGCTGAAGAACATAGCTGCATCAGCACGGTGATCACCACCGGCTACATCGGTGTAAACATCAGCAGTTAGGAGTGAATTTTGACCGGTGTATATTGTGGATGGATGGGCAGTAAGGGTTAAAACCAACCAGGGATTGTAATTTAAAGTTCCATTACCCACGAAGAATTTATTAGAATCTGGTAGATTGGTGCCGTACCAGTTGTGGATGGCGGAAGTTTTGCTGTTTTCCAGTTCATGAAACAGTCTGTCCAGATCATCTCTTATTGGCTTCAGAATTGGTTCAAGTTCTGGGTGTTTTTTGATGGCATCGTCAATGGGTTTTAGCATTTCATCGATGTCTGGTCCAAATGATGAGAATTTAAAGTTCTGGATGAAGTATTCGTAGTTTACAATCCGATTATAGTTAATAGTTCCATTGGGCGAACATACAACAATTCCATTCCCGTTACCATCCCCTTCAAGGTTATTTCCCAGGATTGATGTGCTATTGAAACCAGCGCTTACCATAGAAACATCGTTAGCCCCGTTAACTCTAATCACTGTATTATAAAGCATTTTAAGATGCGCCATTGCTGTTCCTACAATTCCAGCTGCTATACTTGGAGAGTTGAAATTTAACACCTTATTGTTTTCAAAGGTTGCATTATTCATTAATCCCAGGCCTAAAATTCCAACTACAGCACCGGCATCATTAATACTGGAAACTTGGTTATCTTCTACTATTAAGTCACCTAATGCAACAGTTAAAATCCCCACTGCCTGTTCATTTGCACTTATTTCAGATACTTGATTTTTTGAAACCAAAACAGTTCCATTGCCCATAATGGCAGCTTCCAGTGAATAAACTGAGCTATTGATGATCCCTTTTAATTGTGATATTTTATTCTCTGAAATTAGAGTGTTAACACTGGTTGTGATTAGTTCCATTCCCATTATTGCACTGGTGGCAGTGATATCAGTGATTACGTTGTTTGTAACAATTAAATCGGTTACATTGGCTAATTCTGGATTTCCACTAGCATCCCTACTTTTACCCAGTTGAACTGCAAACACACTGCTTAGAGCTTCCATTGCGTTGAAATGGGATATGGTGTTCCCCTTAATATTAATGAGCGATAAACTGCCGTTGGTACTAACAGTGATACCTGCTAATGTTCCAGTACCTGTGATATTGGATATTATGTTTCCAGTGACGGTGAAAAAGCCTCCAGTGAGATTTCCGAGAATACCCGTACTTGATTGTCCGGATATGACATTGTTAGTTAGGCTAGTGTTGGCACCGGAAACTGCGATTCCAGTAGTACCACCGTTGATCTGGTTATTTTTCAAGGTACAGTTATCGGCGCTGATATTAATACCGGTTCCCTGAGGACTGTTATCGATGCTAAAACCATCTATAGTACTCCCACTACCTTCAGATACTACTGTAAAACCAGTGTTTACAGGTTGTAATCGGACATCATCTCCAGTATTGGCTTGTAGGGTTAATTTTTTATTTAATCTCACATCTTCAGAATAGATTCCGCTGTGAACGTTGATAACATCACCATCAATGGTTTTTGCATCATCAATTGCCAGTTGAATATTTTCATAGGTCTGACCCACTCCAACTTCCCACTGTGCTGCTGATACACTACCAAGGTTTAAAATTAAAATCATAACCAGAAATAAAGACATTAAAAATCTCGGTGTAGCTTTTATTCCCATATTATCCACCCTATAATAAATCAACATGTAAAAATTAAGAATTCTTTTATTAACAATATTATTAGAACCTTTCCATTTTGATTTAAAAGTACTAGATTAAAGATTATCTAAAAAAAATCGGGGTGTTGTAGATATTGGCAGTTTTGAGAAGATAGCAAAGATTTGATCATGAATTTATTTCTCGTGTTTGGGCCTAGAACAATAGTGAACGAAATTGTTAGTGGGACGTGTGGTAGTGATGGGCAGTTTTAATCCTAGTGGCGTGTATTCGTCCATTTAGAACACCTCCCTCCACCTAAGCTACATATATGAACAAATAATTATAAAATGCAATTTTTTCTTTTAACATCCTTCATTCTGGAGCTAGATCAAGAAAAAAAATCTAATAATCTCAATTTTTATCCAAAGATAAACTATTCAACTGGTTTTGGTGGCGAGGATTCTCAACTTCATTATCCACTGTAAGAAGTTTTTCCCCTTACCATAAGTCGTAATATACCGGAAATACCATCCAGACTGCACCATATGATAATATGGGTTATAAATCACATGAGTTTCAGCTTTTACCCTGTGTTCTGAGTACTGTTTCCCGAACTGGTAACCCCTGCCTGTTCTTGTGATCTTTTTATTCAGATTTACCTTTGATCAGACCATTTTTATAGTTCATAATAGTGACATTTTTTATGGTTCTTTGACCCTGGATAATTCTTTAAATTGTGGGTCCTCCTAATATAAACTCATCATTCATTTATCTCACTTCCTCGATTATCTGCACATATCTGGAAGGATTAGGGACTGTGAATAAATGAATTAAGCATAAAGTACGAATTTATTGTTTAAATCCATATTCAATGCAACAGTGGTTTTTATATGCTTAAAGAAAGCCAGAGTCAGAGAACCATAACCTTTATAACTGGGAACCAACACAAAGTAAAAGAAGCCCAAGGGATATTCAACCACTTCCAGATCGAAGTGGAGCACGTAGACTTGGGTTATCCCGAAATTCAGGGCGAATTAGATGAAGTAGCACGGTATGGTGCTCGTTACGCCGCTAAACGCCTAGATAAACCAGTGATTGTAGAAGATGCCGGCTTGTTTATCCGGGATTTGGGATGGTTCCCTGGAACCTACTCCGCCTACGTGCAAAGCACCCTGAAAAACAGGGGTATTTTAAAGCTCATGGAAGATGTCCAGGACCGCTACGCCGAGTTCAGGTCGGTGGTTGGGTTTGCCACACCCAAGGCCGAGCCCGAGATTTTTTTAGGTGTAGTGGAGGGGAAGATAATCCATGAGGAGCGCGGAGAATATGGATTCGCTTACGATCCTATTTTTGTGCCCAATGGATATGATAAAACCTTTGGTGAGCTTAAAATTGGGATTAAAAATCGTTTTTCCCATAGAAGACGATCTTTAGAAAAATTTGCCCTATGGTTTGAAGATTACAGAGGTGATTAAGATGGCTATGGAGCCAGATTGGATAGAATACTCTACTGAAGAGATAGAAGAACTGATACTTAAATTAAACAAGGAAGGAAACTCCGCCAGTAAAATTGGTGTAATACTGAGGGACCAGTACGGAATTCCAGATGTGAAAGTGGTAACTGGTATGAAGATCACCAAGATCCTGGAAAAACACGACCAGGCCCTGGAATATCCGGAGGACCTGATGAACCTCATTCGTAAAGCCGTCAACGTCAGGGACCACTTGGAAGAAAACCCCAAAGATCTGCACACCCGCCGTGGCTTGCAACTTATGGAATCCCGGATTCGTAGACTGGTGAAGTACTACGTGCGTGAAGGTGTGCTACCTCAAGGATGGAGATATGAACCAAAAAAGGCAGCACTACTTGTTAAGTAGGGCAGAAGAAGCCTGCCAGCTTCTGGAGAAACATCTAGATCGGGATCATGTGGTGAGGGTAATCTCCCATAATGATGCCGATGGAATCTCCGCTGCTGGAGTAATTTGCAACGCTATAGCCAAGTGTAAGGGTAAATTTCATGTTACCATCGTTCCCCGACTTAGAGATGATATTTTAGAACGTCTCAGCCGGGAAAAATATAAGTTGTTCTTTTTCTGTGATATGGGAAGTGCCTATGTGGAGCGTGTGAGTAAACTCCGGGGGGACTCCATAATCGCCGATCATCACCAGACCATGGATGCCACTGGAGATGAACATGAAAACCTGGTACATGTTAATCCCCATTTATTTGGAATGGATGGCACCCGTGACGTAAGCGCCTCAGGCGTCACTTATCTAACAGTTCGTTCCATGGATAATCCCGAATTAACTGGAATGGCCCTGGCTGGAGCCATGGGTGATATGCAGGGACAGAACGGATTTCAGGGTGTGAATCAGACCATCCTGCAGGAAGGACAGGATGCGGGTGTTATAGAGGTATACGAAGATCTGAAGCTGGCCTACAAGGAAGAAGAGCCACTGTACAAGGCCCTGTCTTACACCTTCAATCCGGCCCTTTCAGGTGTTTCCGGCGACTTGGAGGGTAGTCAGGGATTTTTAGAGAGGCTAGGACTTTCCTATGGGATTAAATTCTCGGATCTGGCCAATGAAGAAAAGGATATCCTGCGGGAAGAACTGGTCAGGGTGAATCCAAAGATCCTGGGAACAGTTTATTCCCTGATGCATGAAAAGCCTCCGTTACGTAGCATCGAAGACTATTCTCGCATCCTTGATGCTTGTGGAAAGAGTAAAAAACACACCGTTGGTATGAGTATCTGTCTGGGAGATCGGGATGAGGCACTCATGAAGGGTGTGGAGTTACTGCACCGCTACCAGGACCGACTGCTTTCTGGCCTGGAATGGATACGGAGGGAAGGTAGCCAGGAGATGGAATATGTGCAGTACATATACACCGAGGATAAGAAACGCAAAAACATTTTGGGAACCCTGGCCAGTGTGGGCTTGGAGTTAGGTTTCCTGAATCCCGAAAAGCCGGTGCTGACCCTGGCCCGTTTACATCAAGATGTGAAGGTATCAGCCCGTACCACTCCTCAAATGACTGCTAAAGGTGTGAATCTTGGATTGGTCATGGAGCAAGCCTCCCATAATTTCAATGGATCTGGTGGTGGGCATAACATTGCTGCTGGTGCCATGATTCCCTACCAAGATCTGGAAAACTTCAAAAACTTGGTGAACGATATGGTGGGAAGCCAGATATCTTCATAAAACAGTCTATTTTTTGGTGATCAAATTGTACCTAAACCCGGAAGAGGAGAAAATGTACCAGGGAGACTACGGTCCTGCTGTAGAGAAGAGTATGGAAATCCTGGTGGCGCTGGGTGATATCTACCAAGCCGAAAAAATGGTGGAAATTAGCTCAGCCCAAATATCAGGAGTGTCCTACAAGACCATTGGCGACGCTGGATTGGAATTTCTAGAAGAAATGGCCCAGACTGCCCGGGTAAGAGTACCATCAACCCTCAACCCAGCTGGTGTTGACTTAGACCACTGGGAGGAGCTGGGTTTCTCCAGAGAATTCACTGAGAGACAGCTGCGAATAGTATCCGCCTACCAGAAGATGGGAATCACCACCACTTGCACCTGCACACCCTACCTGGCCAGCAACCTACCCACACTGGGAAGTCACCTAGCCTGGTCAGAATCATCAGCTGTTTGTTACGTTAATTCTGTTATAGGTGCACGCAGCAATCGTGAAGGAGGTCCAGGTGCACTTTCCGCTGCGATATGTGGCCGAACACCCCTGTACGGCTATCACCTAGAATCAAATCGTAAAGCCAGCCTAGTGGTGGAAGTGGAAACAAATCTCAGAGGCGCTGATTACGGTGCTCTAGGTTATTTAGTAGGTAAAGTAGTGGGGGGAGGAGTTCCCTATTTCCAGGTGCCTGGCAAACCTGGTCCCAATGACTTGAAAAGTTTAGGGGCTGCACTGGCATCTTCTGGAGCGGTGGCCCTCTACCATGTGCAGGATGTCACCCCAGAATATCACCTGGCCATGCGCGGCTTGGAAGTGGGTGATGTGAATCTCATGACTGTGGAGGAATCTGATGTCAAAGATGCGCGAGAAAAATTATCCTCCAGTACTAGAAAACCCGATCTGGTCTGCCTGGGATGTCCCCATGCATCATTAGACGAAGTAAGTAAAATAGCCAGTTTTTTGAATGGAAAAACCTTGAAGAATGATTTGTGGATTTGCACCTCCATACTGGTGAAGGCCGCTGCAGACAGGATGGGCTACACAGAGATCATAGAAAAGGCAGGTGGGAGGATAGTTACTGACACTTGTATGGTGGTGGCTCCCATTGAAGAGTTGGAGTACCAGGTCATCGGAGTGAACTCAGCCAAGGCTGCTAATTACGTGCCCAGTATGTGCGGATTAGAAGTGGTCTACGATGACCTGGAAAACCTGCTGTACTTTAAATAAAAAATAATAATCCCATGGTATTTTCTGCCTTTCCTGCACCCTTTATATGAAGTCGTCTAGATAATCATAGGTATGAGTAAATGGATAGAGCACCCCCTTATCTATCCTGAGAAGATTGAAGCCAGGCTGTACCAGCAAGTTCTGGCTGCTGATGTTCTTCGAAAGGGTAACACCATGATCGTGGCCCCCACTGCCCTGGGAAAGACTATTATTGCTGCTCTTGTTGCTGCCGAGCGGTTGAAAGACTTTCCTAACAGTAAAGTACTGGTGGTGGCTCCCAGCAAACCCCTAGCTGTGCAGCATGAGGAAAGTTTCCACCAGTTTCTAAAAGTTCCCACTACAGTTTTAACAGGTGCCGTGAATCCAGTTGAAAGATCAAAGCGCTGGGATGAGGCACAGGTAATCTTAGCCACGCCACAAACCATTGAATCTGATCTTATAGGTGGGCGTTACTCTCTTGATGGTGTTTCTTTGCTGGTTTTTGATGAATGCCACCGGAGCACAGGATCCTATGCCTACGTATTCCTGGCCAACAATTACCAGACCACCGCTAAGAATCCTTTGATTTTGGGTTTAACAGCTTCACCTGGGGGAGATGAAGAAAAAATAAAGGCGGTGTGTAAGAATCTTTTTATCCAGGATGTGGTGGTGAAAAATGAGGGAGATCAGGATGTAAAACCTTATTTTAATCCTATTGAAGTAGATTGGGTGCGGGTGGATCTGACCCCTGAACAGAAGGCCATAAAAAGCCACTTGGAGGCTGCGCTGAAAGGAAGATTGAAGGGTTTGAAGAAGATGGGAGTCATTAGATCCATCTCCCAGATAAGCAAAAGAGACATTTTAAAGGCTCGTAACAGAGTACAAAACAGGATATCCAGAAGTACTCAGCCTCCCCGGAATTGTTTAATTGCTATCTCAATTTTAACTGCTGTTTTTAGTATCTTACATTCACTGGAACTTCTAGAAACCCAGGGGATCCGTAATTTAAACGGATACTTCCAGCGCCTAGGTAAAAAAAATACAAAGGCCGCTAAAGGCTTGTTAAAAGATGGAGAGTTTAAAATAGCTGTTTATCTAACTAAAAAAGCCCTAGAAGAAGGGATTGAACATCCTAAAATGCAGGAGTTAATGAAGATACTTAAAGAAGAGCTTCAAGAGGACCGGCAGATTATAGTGTTCAGCCAGTACCGGGACACTGTCAACGAGATTTATAATAAATGCCAGGAAGAAGGTGTTAAGGCAGTTAAATTCTTCGGCCAAGCCTCCCGGGAGAAGGAAAAAGGCTTGAGCCAGAAAGAACAGAAGGAGATCATAAAGGCTTTCCGTATGAAAACCTACCAGGTGCTGGTGTCCACCAGTGTAGCTGAGGAGGGTATAGACATACCCTCTGTGGATCTGGTCATCCTCTACGAACCTGTTCCATCAGAAATCAGGATGATCCAGAGAAGGGGTAGGACTGGACGGAAAAGTAAAGGACGAATGATAATACTTATAACAAAAGGAACCCGTGACGAGTCTTACTATTATTCCAGCCAGTACAAGGAGAGAAGAATGAAAAATCAACTCTCCCAGGATTATGAAAAGAAAGTGGAGATCGCTCCGGTACAGGTGAAATTAGTGTCCGGAGCAGAAAAACCAACGGTATATGTTGATCACCGGGAAGCCAAATCAGGTGTTGCCCGGGAATTGCATAACTTAGGGGTTAAAGTAGTAACCACCAGCCTGTCAGTGGCAGATTACCAGGTGGGTAATGAAGTGGCTGTGGAAAGGAAAAGTACCCGGGACTTTGTGGGATCAATCATTGACAAAAGACTGCATAAGCAAGCTAAGGATCTGGTGGAAAACTTCCAGAGACCGGTTATAATCCTGGAAGGCGATGATCTTTACAGTGGAGGTCTGCATCCCAACGCTGTTCGTGGGGCGCTGGCCAGCCTAGCCGTGGATTTTGGTCTGCCCATAATCCCCACCAGATCCCCCACAGACACCGCTGCAATGATCCAGCGCTTGGCCATGAGGGAAATGGAAAAGGGGCCCCGGGCTATCCAAACCAGAACCGAACGCAAACCTCTTTCCCTGGAAGAACAGCAGCTATTCATAGTTGAATCACTACCCCAGGTGGGGCCGGTTACTGCTCGGAAGCTACTGGAAGAATTCGGTAGTGTGGAAGGAGTTGTCGGGGCTAGCCTTAAGGATCTGCAGAAAGTGGAAGGTATTGGTAAAAAAATTGCCCAAAATATCCGAAAAGTCCTTAAATCAGTTTATAAAGGCCAGTAGATTATTTAAACATTAGATTAAGAAATTTATAAGGAATTAGTATCATGCGTATTTTAGTAGACTCCAGAGGTAAAAAATTTCTGGCGGATTCAAATGACTTGCACACCGACGCCGGCTACATCAAAGGGGAGGAAATAGAAAAAAGTTCGACAGGTGATGTGCTGATGACTCACCTGGGAAAGAAATACACCGTCCTTGATGCTAACATCAACGATTACATCGAATTAATGGAAAGACGCTGCTCCATAATACTACCTAAGGATATGGGTGTTATGGCGGCTTACACTGGAATTGGGTGTGGAAATAAGGTTCTGGATGCGGGTACTGGAGCAGGGGCCAGTGCCATCTTCCTAGCCAACTTGGTGGGACCGAATGGTAAGGTGTATAGTTACGAAATAAGAGAAGACTTTGCAGAGATAGCCCGGCGAAACATAGCTGGATTCGGTTTAAATAATGTGGAAGTGAAGTGCCAGGACCTGGCCCTGGATTTAGTGGAAAAGGATCTAGATTTGGTATTTTTAGACCTTCCCAAACCCTGGATACTGGCTGAAAAGGCCTATAGTGCAATTAAAACAGGTGGATTTCTTGCAACATACACTCCCTTCGTGGATCAAGTTATAACCCTGCATCATGTACTTAAAAAGGTCGGGTTTTCCAATATTGAAACAGTAGAATGTCTATTAAGAGGTATGGAAGTTAAAAGTAAGGGCACTCGTCCTAAAACTAGGATGACTGGACATACTGGATATTTAACCTTTGCCCGTAAGCTATGAACCATAACCCACAGTCATATTAAATATTATAAATAATCAACAAAGAGTTAAAAGATTATGATAAAATATGAATAGGGGGATCAATGCATGGTTTTCAGTCAAGGGGATATTATTTCCATCAGGGATTTCAGTAAGGATGACATAAAATACATTTTAAGAACCGCAGAGAAAATGGAGCCCATTGCTCGGTCCCTGGAAAAGTCTGATATTTTGTATGGAAAACTTCTGGGCATGTTGTTCTACGAGCCCTCCACCCGTACCAGATTATCCTTCGAAGCTGCAATGAAACGTCTGGGAGGATGCACCATTGGTTTTTCTGAAGCCAGGACAAGCAGTGCCACTAAGGGTGAGAAACTTAGCGACACTGTGCGAACAGTTGGTGAATATACTGATGCTCTTGTACTGAGACATAATATGGAAGGAACTGCCAGATTAGCCGCAGATATAGTTGATGTACCAGTGATTAATGCTGGAGATGGAGCTGGTCAGCATCCCACTCAGACCCTGCTGGATTTGTACACCATGAAACGACTGCTGGGTAAGATCCGGAATCTTCATGTGGCCCTTGTTGGGGATCTGAAGTATGGTAGAACTGTGCATTCCCTGGCCTACGCCCTGGCCATGTTTGGAACTCGGATGAGCTTTGTATCTCCACCAGAATTGAAGATGCCCAGGGAAATCATGGAAGATCTCAATGGAGCCGGGGTCAGCGTCCATGAAACCAGTGCAATCAGGGATGTTCTACCCTACGTGGATGTTCTCTACGTCACCAGGATTCAAAAAGAACGTTTTCCAGATCCTCAGGAATACTTGAAGATCAAGGGGGCTTACACCATTGATAAGGATCTTTTAAAAAATAGTGAAACCATAGTTATGCACCCCCTGCCCAGGCTTGATGAAATAGCTACAGATGTAGACAGCACTCCCTATGGGAAGTACTTTCAACAGGCATTCTATGGAGTGCCAGTCCGGATGGCCCTATTAAAATCACTGATCAAATAAATAAAATAAGTATTAGATATTTTTTTGTACACTATTTCACTGCCATATGGCCTCTTCCAGAAGATGGGTGTCGCACTGCAGGTCAATTATGTTGGTTCGTCCTTTACCCCGTCCCCGGGATACTGTTTTTGTAGATATCAGTCCTAACATTTCTAATTCGTTTATAAAATCAAATATTCTCCGATAGGATACAGAATCACCTTTACTGATATCTTTATAAACATCGTAGAGTCTCCCACTGGTAATTTCCTCTTTATGATTAGTGAGATATAGTAGAGACTCCAGGACCTTCTGTTGCTGACTGGGAAGGGTCATAACTATATCTGTAACTTTATTATGTTCAATGTTGTCCTTTGCTTCACGAACATAGTCCTCATGTACAATTTCAGTTCCCTTCTCATCGGCCAGTTCACCAGATGTTCGTAGCAGATCCAAAGCATAACGGGCATCACCCTCTTCACGGGCAGCTAAAGCTGCACAGAGAGGTATAACTTCATTTCCCAGTGATTTCTCATTGAAAGATAATTTAGCACGTTCTTCTAGAATGTCCACCAGTTGCTGGGCATTGTAAGGTGGAAAAACGATCTCCCGATCCCGCAAGCTACTTTTCACCCGGGGCTTGATGAATTGTTTAAATTCAACGTAGTTACTTATAGATGCGATGGCAACATTTTCAGTACGTGTAAGAGTGTAGAGTAGGCCATCACCATCATTTTTGAGGAGTATGTCAATTTCATCCAGGATGATGATTAAGATCAGATTCTTTCCAAATACATTTTTTTTGAAAAGATTGCGGAAGGCATGTATCACTTCGGCCTTGGTCCAACCTCGATAGGGAACATCCTGCCCCATCTGCTGGCATAAACGAGCAATAACTTGATATTCAGTAGTGTAATCAGTGCAACGGATGTATTCTACCCTGACATTCACATTTTTATCCCGGGCCACTTGTTCCAATTGTTTCTTGGCGAACTTGGCTACTGCTGTTTTTCCGGTTCCGGTTTTACCATAAATGGTTACATCCGGTGGAGTTACATTCCCCAAAGCTTCGATCCAGTACTTGGCCACCGATTTTATTTGGTCATCCCTGTGAGGTAGATAGTCTGGTAAAAATCGATGATCAAGATACTTTTTACATTTAAAAATAGATTTTTTTTCACCCAATTCTTCGAATATATTCATTAGAACCACCGGTTAAAGATTGAAATTTCATCACGTAACAGATAATAAGTTCGGTTAATATCATTGGGAGTTGGTCTTAAATATCAGTGCATTAACTTTGATAGGAAAAAAGACACTGATTTATAGCTATTACAAATGGGTAAAGGCACTTTTTCAGAAAACATCATCCCCTCGACTTATTGTATTAGGTGCGTTTCAAGTGTAACTTCACTATACCATATATAGATTAGTATGAGGGGGGTGCATTTCAAGTGTAAAAAGGCTATTCTACTTGAAAAAATAGGGGAGTAAGACATACATTTCAAGTGTAAAAAAAATGGGGTAAACCTCAAAAATGTAGAGTGAGTCATATACTTCAACTGTAAAAATTAACAGTTTCAGAATTTGAGCAGGAAAAAGACATACATTTCAAGTGTAAAAAAGTGGTCAAGTAAAAAAAA